>FTCZ01007533.1_pt1 | contig 172675 bp, 134 predicted proteins | sample 1658871 | NCBI WGS metagenome assembly FTCZ01 (sample SAMEA3914864, study PRJEB12502) | metagenome | biome: forest; material: soil | place: USA | collected 2012-03-12 | depth 0.3 m | reverse complement strand
TCGTCGCGGTCAGCGCGAACGGGCCCGCGATCAGCGTGTTCTGCCAATTGCCGCGCCAGCGCGGCGTGCCGCCGCCCGACGACAGATCCTCAGGACCCACCGTGCCGGCATATTTCTGCACCGCGCCATTCACCGGGTGCAGGTCGTATTGCAGCGTTTCCTGCACGTCGAGCCGGCTCTCGAACTTGATACCCTCCGCGAGCGGGATGCGTGCATCGATGCTGAACTGGAGCCCGGAGCTGATCAGATAGGCCGAGTTGACGTAAGGCGCATTGAGAACGAGCAAGCGCGGCAAGGCGTTGAGCGAGGACGGATCGGCCCCGTCGATCACGTTGCACGAATAACCCGGGGCAAGCGCGGCGACCTTGGCGCAGCCAGCGGCGGCGGCGGCGGTGGCTGAACCGAAGCTCTGCGACGCGACCGAATAATAAGCGTTGATCGCGTCGGCTACCAGCGGACCGGTGACGATCAGGTTCGACTTCTTCACGCGGTAATAGTCGGCCGTAAAGGTCAGCCAGCGCACCGGGTCGATGATCGCGCCCGCGGTGAAGCTGCGCGAGATTTCCGGCTTGATGTCCGGGTTGCCGACGAAACCACGGCCCAGGCTGTAGGCGGCGGTATAACCCGCATTGAGCGGGTGGGCCGCGATGAATGCCGCGTTCGGCGTGTAACCGACGAACCCGGAGAACGAACTGCGCGGATCTGCTTCGGCGAAGGTCGGCGCGCGGAAGCCTTCCGAATAAGTGCCGCGGAGCGAGAAGCCCTTGACCGGCTCGAACGTGAAACCAACCTTCGGCGAGAAGCGGCCGATGCCCGTGGAGTAATGGTCGTAGCGGCCCGACACCTTGATATCGAGCATGTCGAGGATCGGCGCGTCGAGCTCGAAGAAGCCCGCCCAGACCGAGCGCTTGCCGAACGCCTGCGCGGTCGACACGCCGGGCAGATCGAGATTCGGGTTGATGCTGCGGTTGTTCAACTCCTCGCGGCGGAACTGCCCGCCGACGGCGAGCTGCAGGTCGCCGCCCGACAGCGTGGCCAGCTTGCCGATGACCGTCGCATCAACCGTGAACTCGGTCGAATCGGACTTGGCGTTGATCGCCGGCGCCACCATGTCGCGCACCGCCTGGCTGTTGAGGCTCGGATTGACGAAGTTGTACGCGCCGGTGTTGATCGCCTTGACCAGCCCGTTCAGGTTGAAGTTCCCGTAGATCGTCAGGTCGAGATTGTCGCGCGAATAGGCGCTCTGGATGTTCCACTTCCAGTTGTCGCCGATGTCGCCCTTCAGGCCCGCGGAGACGCGATAGACCTGGTTGATGCGCTTGCTGCCCGACTTGACGTCGCCAAACAGGTAGTAAATCCGCGCTGCACCCGCCGCAGGGTTGGCAGCATAGGCTGCAGCATAGGGATTGTTCGGATTGAGCTGCCGATCCGCAGCAGTCGAACAGTTTACGCCCGACGAGCAGATATAGACCGGAAGAACGATACCGGGAGCGCTCGTCGCGGTCGCCGGGCTGCCGCCAAACGCCTGGGTCTGCCGGATGGCGACCGGCGCACGGCTGATCTCGACGCGGTTGTGCGCGTAGCTGCCCGCCAGATAGCCCTCGATGTTGCTGCCCAGGCGGAAGCTCGCCCGGCCGACAAAGTCGTAGCGCTCCTGGAACGGCAGGAAGATGGCATATTCCTTCTGGAGGTCGTGCGCGCACGCCGTGCCGACACGAGCCGCCGTATTCTCCGAAAACGTGCCGTACGGGCAGTTCGCCAGCGGGGTCAGCGAATTGAAGATCGCCGGCGTCGTGGCATTCGCGACCGATCCCGCGAGCGGGTTGTTGAGGTCGGTCTGGGTCGTCCGCGTGACGACGGCATTGGGCGTCGCCGTCGTCAGCGTGTCATCGGCGCGATTGTTGTCGTTGCCGCCGATCGACCGCAGGTCGAGCGTATTGAACGGGAAGCCGAGCGAGTCGTTGGTGACCATCGAGCTGCGCTCGTAGTCGCCGCCGACATAAACGTTGAAGCCCTTGCTGCTATAGTCGCCGAACCCGACGAGCACGCGCCCCCGGTACTTGCCGAATTCGCCCTTGCCCGAAACACCGCCATCGACGGTGGCCTCGAGGCCCTTGAAGGTCTTGCGCGTGATGAGGTTGACCACGCCGCCGATCGCGTCCGCGCCGTACAGCGACGACGCACCGTCCTTCAGGACCTGAATGCTTTCGACATTCGCCATCGGGATGCTGTTGAGGTCGACATAGTTGTTGTGACCGTCGTCGTTCAGCGGGAAGTTGGCCGAGCGCAGACCGTCGACCAGGGTGATCGTCGAGGACACACCCAGGTTGCGCAGCGATACGGCAGAACCGCCCGCCGAGAAGCCGCTGCTGAAGCCGTTGCCGATCGAGCCCGCGCCATCGGCCGAGATCGAGCGGATCGCGTCGCTCACGTTGGTGATGCCGGCGCGATCCAGGTTCTGCGCGGTCAGCACGGTGACCGGGGATGCCGTGGTGGTCAGCTTGTTGGTGAACAGCGTGCCGGTCACGACGATCTCGGGAGCCGACTGATCATCGGCCGGAGCATCAGTCGCGGGCGTCGCCGGCTTGTCCTGTGCCATTGCGGGCGCCGCAGCGAGCAAGAGGCCGAACGGAGCGGCAGTCGCGAGCAAGCGAACCTTCGCCGTGGTCTGGAAAAAGGCCATCTGTCTTGAATCCCCATCACAATATGGGGACAGCCGCCCGCGCGCAGCCCGTCCGCGCGCAGGTCACTTCCCCATTTATCCCGGCCGCAACCCTCCAGCGCAGACCGAATGGCGCATGGATATAGCCACACGACTCCCTGTAAAGGTTCGAAATGACACCGATATCGATTTGCCGCCGAACGTAGCGCGGCTGCAACAATTGGTCAGTGTTAGTGTCTTATCTGGGTAAAGCAGTCCCTGGCATCGGGCCCGCGACGAGCAACGGGTCGATTTTCGCCTCGCGCCATTTGAGGCTCCAGTGGAGATGCGCGCCGGTGACGCGGCCGGTCGCCCCGGACCATGCAATGACCTGGCCGCGCCTGACGCTCTGACCGCTGCTCACCGCGATCCGCGACAAATGCATGAAGGCGCTGTTGAGCCCCATGCCATGGTCGACCATCAGCAGATTGCCTTCGAGCGTGAAGGGATGGTCGGACGCGAGCGTCACCACGCCATCGGCGGGCGCGGGCACCGGCGTCCCGGCCGGCACTGCGATATCGATCCCGGAATGGTACGATCCCGCCTCGCCATTCCGGTAGATGCGCTGGGATCCGAACAAGGTCGAGATGCGACCGGTGGCCGGCCACATGAACGGCTGGCGCCATCCCTGCGACCCGCTGTCGATCCGCCGCGCGGCATTGATCTGCGCGAGCTCGGGCGGACGCAGCTGCTCGAATTGCGGCAGCGGCACCGGATATTTGGGCAGCGAGGACAACCGCGAGATGTTCCATTCGCGTGGATTGATCGTCAGCGTGCGCGAGATGCTGCGCCCATCGTCGAGCACCGCCTCGACCTGCGCGACCGGTCCGGCATCGCGATCGAAGGCGATCACGAAGCGCCCATCGGCGGCGATCGGCACCACCGCTCCGTTGAAGGTGAGCCGCATCGTGCCGGCGGGTGCCTCGCCGATCACCAGCCCGCCCTGGATCAGGCTGCCGCGGAAATTGAATTCACCGAGCGCGACGGGCGGCATTTTGGGTGTTGGCGGTGGCGGCGCCGCGACAGAGACGGGAACCGGCCGCTGCGCCGCCGAGGGAGGCGGTTCGATGCAGCTGCCCAGCGCGATCAGCGTGGCGAGGCCGAAGACCCAGCGCCGCGCGCGCTTCACTTCAGTCCTTCTGCCTCGAGCGCGAGCGCGGCGCTGGCATAGGCTTCCTGGCGCGCGACGCTCCAATAGCGCAAATCGTCGAGCGCGATCGGCACGCCCGACACCGCGCACGTGACATGACCGCCCGGGATCAGCACGCGAAAGCCGTTCGCCATGTAATGGAGCCGCGCCGGCCGATCGGTATTGGACATCAGCATTGCGGGATCCTCGAATAAACCTTGTGGGGCGCGGTCACAGCAGGGTGGGCTGGTCCGGCGCATCCTTGGTATATGCCTTGCCGCCCGTACCCTCAACCCGCGCGGCGACTTCGCCGTCACCAAAATGGAGCACCAATGCCCCCGCCTTGCGCGCCGCCGCCGCCGTCGTGAGCACGCCGCCGGCCTTCGCCTCGACCCAGGCATAGCCGCGATCGAGCACATGCTGCGGGTTGAGCGCCTCGACCAGCTTCCACGCCGAATCGAGCCGGGCGCGCGCGGCGGTCACGCGCTGCACGAGCATTGCCGGGCGCAATGCGCCGGCCGAGCGGTCGAGCTGTCCGCGTGCCAGCGTCACGCGGCGCTCGAGCGCGCGGTCGAGCCGCTGGGCATAATCGTCCGCGCGCTGGCGCTGGGGTCCCAGCAGCGCATCGCGCCGCGGCAGCAATCGCGCGAGCGCATCGGTCCGTTCGCGCGCCCGCTCGACATAGCGCCGCGCGCAGCGTTCGGCGCGCTGCGCATAGGAATCGAGCCCCAGCCGCAGCTCCGCCAGCACCGGCACCGCGATCTCCGCCGCCGCGGTCGGAGTGGGCGCACGCAGATCGGCGGCATAATCGGATAGCGACGTATCGGTCTCGTGTCCGACCGCCGAGATCAGCGGAATCGAACAGGCGGCGATCGCGCGGACCACGACTTCCTCGTTGAACGCCCACAGATCCTCGACCGACCCGCCGCCGCGCGCGACGATCACGAGGTCGGGGCGCGGCACCGGCCCGCCGGGCTGGATCGCGTCGAACCCGCGGATCGCCGCGGCGACGTCCTGCGCGGCGCCATCGCCCTGCACCTTGACCGGCCAGACCAGAACGTGGCTGGGACAGCGGTCGGCAAGGCGATGGAGGATATCGCGGATCACCGCGCCGGTCGGCGAGGTCACCACGCCGATCACTCTGGGCATGAACGGCAATGGCTTCTTGCGGCCCTGGTCGAACAACCCTTCCGCGCCCAATTGCGCCTTCAGCTTCTCGAGCAGTGCCATCAAGGCACCCTCTCCGGCCAGTTCCATCCGGTCGATGACGATCTGGTATTTGGAGCGCCCCGGATAAGTGGTGAGCTTGCCGCTCGCGATCACCTCGATCCCGTCCTGCGGCGCGAACGGCAGCAGCGCCGCCTGCCCTTTCCAGATCACCCCGTCGATGACCGCCTGGTCGTCCTTGAGCGCCAGATAGCAATGGCCCGAGGCGGCGCGCTTCCATCCCGATATCTCGCCGCGCAGGCGGACGCGGCCGAATTCGCCCTCGACCATCCGCTTCAAGCGGCCCGACAGTTCGGACACGCTTTCGGCAGCGGAATTGTCGCCGGGCATGGCCTCGGCTACCAGCCGCGGCATGTCATCGGAAAAAGGGTCGGGCATGAACGTCCTGCTGATCGGATCGGGTGGGCGCGAACATGGCCTCGCGTGGAAGCTGGCGCAATCGCCGATACTGTCGAAACTGTACGCCGCACCCGGGAATCCGGGGATCGGTGAGGAAGCCGAGCTGGTCGCGCTCGACGTGAACGACCATGGTGCAGTGATCGATTTCTGCCACGCAAAGGCGGTCGGCCTGGTCGTGGTCGGGCCCGAGGCGCCGTTGGTCGCCGGAATTGCCGATCATCTCCGCGCGGGCGGCATCAAGGTATTCGGCCCGGACAAGGCCCCGGCCCAGCTCGAAGGTTCGAAAGCCTTCACCAAGGCCTTGTGCGACCGCGCGAACATCCCGACCGCCGGCTATCGCGCGGTCCATTCGCTCGACGAGGCAAAGGCAGCGCTCGCCGCATTCGGCGCGCCGGTGGTGGTCAAGGCCGACGGCCTTGCCGCCGGCAAGGGCGTGACCGTGGCGATGACGATGGCCGAGGCGGACGAGGCCGTCGACGCGCTGTTCGCCGAACCCGGCGCGAGCGCGGTGATCGAGGAATTCCTCGACGGCGAGGAAGCCAGCCTGTTCGTGCTGACCGACGGCAAGGCAATGGTCGCGTTCGGATCGGCGCAGGATCACAAGCGGGTCGGCGATGGCGACACCGGCCTCAATACCGGCGGCATGGGCGCCTACAGCCCGGCACGCGTGCTGACCCCGACGCTCGAGCAGCGCGCACTCGACGAGATCGTCGCGCCCACCATCGCCACGCTGGCGGCCGAGGGCATGCCTTATTCGGGCGTGCTCTATGCCGGGCTGATGCTGACCGCCGATGGTCCCAAGCTGATCGAGTATAATGCCCGGTTCGGCGACCCCGAATGCCAGGTGCTGATGATGCGGCTCGAAAGCGACCTACTGCCGCTGCTGCTCGCGATCGCCGAGGGCCGCCTGGCCAACGTGGCCGGGCCAGTGTTCCGCGACGCGGTCGCGCTGACCGTGGTGATGGCCGCCAACGGCTATCCCGGCACGCCCGAAGCCGGCGGACCTGTTCATGGCATCGGGACCGCCGAAGCGGGCGGCGCCAAGGTGTTCCAGGCAGGCACCAAACTCGCCGGCGGCCAATTGGTCTCGGCAGGCGGGCGCGTGCTCGCGGTCACCGCGACCGGCAGCGACGTTCGTGCCGCGCAGGCCGCCGCCTATCGCGCGGTCGACGCGATCGATTTTCCGACCGGCTTCTGCCGCCGCGACATCGGCGCGCGCGAAGTGGCGCGCGAAACGGCCTGATCGCGATCAACCTAGCGCGGCGAGCGTCGCGCTCCTAGAAACGACGCAGGTAACGGGACAATCGACATGCAAGCCCAATCGGCCGGCGGCTCGGCACTCGCCTTTCAGAACTGGACCGTGATCATGCTGGTCGTGCTCGCGGTGCTCGCCGTGATCGTGATCGCCGGCATGATCTTCGGCCAGCGCAAAGCGGCACAGCGCCACCGCGTCGAGGAGGCCGCCGAGGAGCGCGCCGAGGAAGCAGGCACCGAACTTCCGCCCGCCCCAGAGCCGCCGAGCGACGGCGACGCAGGGGCACTGCCGCCCGAACCGATCGAGCCCGAACCCGAAGACCTGCCTCCGCCGGTACCCGAGGTCGTCGTTGCGCCGGAGCCAGCCCCGGAACCGGAGCCAGAACCTGCTCCACCGGCACCCGTTCCGGAGCCGGAGCCGCTTCCCGAGACGACGACCACACCGGAACCGGCCGTGCAGCCCGAGGTTCCGGCTGAGCCGGAGGCGGTCGCAGTTGAACCGGCGCCTTTGCCGGCTGCCGGACCCGCTCCGACCCCACTGCCAGCCGAACCAACCGCTCCTCCGGAGCCGCCAGCCTCCACGCCCGACAGCGTCGGCGCAGTCCCGCTGACCACGATCAAGGGCCTTGGCCCCAAGGTCGCTGCCATGCTCGCGGAACATGGCATCACCAGCATCGGGCAGCTCGCCGCGCTCACCCCTGACCAGGCCGGTGCGCTGGACATCCAGCTCGGCGTGTTCACTGGCCGAATGACACGCGATCGCTGGATCGACCAGGCGAAGCTGCTCACAGCGGGCGATACCGCCGCTTACGAAGCCGAATTCGGCAAACTGGGTTAGCGCAACAGGTCAGGCGGCCCGAACCGCGCGATCGCCGCCATCATCGCGTCGAACGACTGGTCGGTGCCAGTCGTATTGAGCGCGAGGTCACCAAAACCCATCGCCTTGTTCGCACTCGCGAGCTTGCCCAGAACCGTACTCGACGGGAAGGCACGCGGATCGCGCAGGAACAGGCAGGCAAAGCGCTGGTGCCGGATCTCGCCAACCGACATCCGCTCGATCGCGCTCCACGGGATCGTCTGGTCGGACCATTGGCGCCACCAGACACCCTGCGGATCGATGCGGAGCGCCACGCCCTGCTGGAACAGGCGTGGCAGGCCAATCAGGAAGAACGCGCCGAATACGGCGATCGCTGCCCACGCCGCCAAGGTGCGTTCGGTGGTCGGCCCTTCGAGCCGGAGCAGCCAGACACCGATCGCGACGAAGCCGAGCGCCCCGGCGAGCAGCAGTGATATACGCCAGCGGCTCGCCTTGGCCTCGAACGCCATCAATCCTCGCGCCGCACCAGCAACTTGTCGATCCGCCGCCCGTCGAGGTCCACCACCTCGAACACCCAGCCCTGCTCGACCACACTCTCGCCTTCCTCGGGCAAGCGCTTGAGCGCGGCGAGGACGAGGCCCGCGGCGGTGGCATAATCGCGATCGTCGGGCAGCTGCAGGTCGAATTTCTCGGCGACGAGATCGGCCGAGGCCGAGCCCGCGACCAAGTACGACCCGTCGTCGCGCTGGACGAAATCGGGGCTATCGCCCGGATCGGCGTCCGACGCGAACGCCCCGGCAATCGCCGCGAGCAGGTCGGCGGGCGTCACGATCCCTTCGAAATGCCCGTATTCGTCATGGATCAGCGCCATCGGCACTTCGGCACGGCGCAGCCGAACGAGGGCGTCCATCGCGTCGAGCTGGTCGATCACGATCGGTGCTTCGCGCATCAGGACCCTGAGGTCGAGCGGCTGGCCGTTGATCGCCGCGGCGACGATGTCACGCGCCTGGACGACGCCGATCACCGCGTCGACCGACCCCTGCGCCACCGGCAATCGGGTGTGCGGCGAGGTCACGAGCTTCTCGCGAATTCCGGCCTCGTCGAGCTCGATATCGAGCCAGTCGACCTCGGTCCGCGGCGTCATCACTTCGCGCACCGGGCGGTCGGCGAGCCGCACCACGCCCGAGATGATCGAGCGCTCGTGCTCCTCGATCACCCCCGATTTGCTCGCCTCGGCGACGATCAGCTGGAGTTCCTCGGCCGTGACCTGATCCTCGCTCTGGCGGCTCAGCCCCATCAGGCGGAACAGCAGGGCGCTGGTATTGTCGAGCAACCAGACCAACGGCGCGGCGATTCGCGCCAGCCATTGCATCGGAATCGCCACCCAGGCCGCAATCGGCTCGGGCGACCGCAACGCGATCTGCTTGGGTACCAGCTCGCCGACGATCAACGAGACGAAGGTGGTGATGCCGATCACGATTACGAAGCCGAGCTTGTCGGCGAATTCGTGGCTGAGCCCCAATCCCTCGAGCCGTACCGCGGTCGGCCCGCCCAGCGCCTCGCCCGAATAGGCACCCGACAGCACCGCGATCAGCGTGATGCCGACTTGCGCGGTCGACAGGAACTTGCCCGGATCGGCCGCCAGGTCGAGCGCGGCGCGCGCGCCGCGGCTGCCGGTCCGCGCCATCGCCTCGAGCCGTGCCTTGCGCGACGATGCGATGGCGAGTTCGCTCATCGCGAACACGCCGTTGATCGCGACGAGCGCCAGGATGATGACGACATCGATCCAGGGATAAGGGGCGAGCGGAGGCACGGCCATGGTCTGCGGCACAGCCTATACGCGGCGAGGGACATCACGCAACATCGCTGCCCTCGCGAACGGCTGGCGGCGCGGTCGCACCAGGTCGGAGCGAAAACTGCTCGTAATACGATCCTTTTTACGATACAGGGGATGACGAGGCCCGGACTGGACACCCGGGCGATGATCGATCCCGCACCAGACGGGTCCGCCGCGGGGAAGGCACCCCCCATCGTTTACCCCGCTCCCCTCCCGCCCCTCTCCCGACTTCCCCGGGGAGGGGTTCTTTTTTTCATCGTCATGCCGGGCTTGTCCCGGCATCCAACGCGCAACAAGGGACGGATTGCGTTGCGGAGGATTGGACCCCGGAACAAGTCCGGGGCGACAGCGGCTCCTACCGCCGCATCGCGAAGAAATCGCGCAACAACCTGGCCGCCTCTTCCTCGCCGATCCCCGGATAGACTTCGGGCCGATGGTGGATGGTCGGCTGCGCGAACAGCCGCGGGCCGTTCTCGACCGCGCCACCCTTGGGATCGTCGGCGCCGTAATAGAGTCGCGCGATCCGGGCATGCGCAATCGCTCCGGCGCACATCGCGCAGGGTTCGAGCGTCACCCACAAATCGCAGTCCGACAGCCGGTCGCCACCGATCGCCTCGGCCGCCGCGCGAATCGCCAGCATCTCGGCATGCGCGGTGGGATCGTGGCGCGTGCGCGGCGCGTTGGCGGCGGTCGCGATGACGCGGCCGTCGTGCACCACCACCGCGCCCACGGGCACTTCTCCCATGGTCGCGGCAGCAGCGGCCGCGTCGAGCGCGGCGCGCATCGGCGGGGGCAGCAGGAAGCCGGTTATTTGGGCGCCGCCGCATTGGCCGGCGTCTCGCCGGGCTTTTCGACGCTGATCGTCGGCACCTTGATCGTGGTGTTGGTGGTGGTGACGGTCGGGACCTCGACGGTCTTGTTCTCGGTGCCGATATTGATCGTCGCCATGTTGGCGCTGACTTCGGGCGCCTTGCCGCCTTCGACCTTGACCGTGGGAAGAGCCCCCGGCTTACCGTTGATCGTGATGAGCCCGAAGCTCAGCAACGCAATCAGCACCAGAGCGGCGAGGCCGATCAGCCCAAGCAGGAACCGCATGTCTTCAGTCTCCCCAATCGAATCGTTATCGTAATCAACGCAGCTTTGCAGGGCCGGGTTGCACGTTAAAGACCGAATCTGTTGACCCGCGGCACTTCCGGCGCTATCGGCGCCACCTTTCCGGGGTCAGGTTCATGCTTGGCCCGAAACTCAGGATTGATAGCGATGTCGCGCATTTGCGAGCTGACCGGCAAGGGCCGGCAGGTGGGTAACAACGTTTCCCACGCCAACAACAAGACCAAGCGTACGTTCCTGCCGAATCTGCAGAACGTCACGCTGCTGTCGGACGCGCTGGGCACCAGCGTCAAGCTGCGCGTCTCGACGCACGGCCTGCGCTCGGTCGAGCATGTCGGCGGCCTCGACAACTGGCTGCTGAAGACCAGCGACGAGGATCTGTCGCTGCGCGCCCGCCGCGTGAAGCGCGACGTCAAGAAGAAGCTGGGCGCCGCTCAGGCTGCCTGACCTCTTCGGTCGCCAGCCGACCGTAGTGATTCGCTGACGGCCCGCTCGCCACACCGGCAAGCGGGCCGTTCGCATGTGCGCAGTTTGTGTGCGATCTGACGATCGCAGAGCGGCACCAGCCGAATCCAAAAAAATCACAAATCCAGCCGGAACTTCATCAGCAAGGTCCGCTGCAGCACGAGCTGGTTGTCGTCGCTGACCATCCACAGGATCGTCGCACCGCTTTCGTGGGTGATCGCCAGCCCCTCGAAATTATCGACGCTCAGCGGCGGCGCCAGCCGGGCGATCTCTCGCCCGCGTACCGCACGATTGGGGCGGAAGGTCCGCGGGTCGATCACCGTCAGCGCCGCGCTCCAGTTGAACGGCAGGTCGATTCGCCGGTTGAGCACCAGCACGCGACCGTCGGGCAGTTCCACCGCATCGCTCGGATCGAACCCGGCCGGCGGCAGATAGCCGAAAATGAAGCCCCTGAGCGGCCGTTCGACCGGATCGCGCGCGAACAGCAGGGCATGGCGCGCTTCATAAGGCACCCAGCGATCGGTCTCGGCGATCACCAGGAAGCGACCGTCATGCAGCCGCACCATCGATTCGGCGCCGCCATTGATCGACCAGCCCGCCATCGGCCGCGGCGCGACGCTGGCGGCGGGCAAGGTCAGCCCTGGCGAATAGCGCCAGATTTGGTTGGCGCGCTCGAACCCGACCCATACCTGCCCCGTCGCGGGGTCTCGCGTCATCGATTCGCTGTCGCGGTCGGGCTTGTCCCAGCCGGTGCCGGGCCCCGCGGGCAGGTCGCCGAACTGTGGCTCGGTCAACCGGAACTCGCCATCGAGCCGGAACCGCGCGATCGTCCCACCGTCCGACAACAGCGTAAACCGGTCGCCCTCGACCGTCATCGACGAGAAGCCGCCGAACGCACCGTCACGGCTGGAGAGGTCGACTCCGCCGAGATAGGTCAGCGCGCCGACTTTCACTTTTTCGGGATGGAGTGGGTCGAGCAGCACCGGCGAGGCGAAGATGTCCGCACGCGCACCAAGGATCGGCCGGCGCGGCGGCCCGCTCCACGCGCAGCCCAATGCCAGCAGGATCATCAGGGCGTAGCGAGTGCGGCGGCGCATCGCCCCCTCATAGAGCGCCCGCGCGGCCCCGCCAGTCTGAACGGCGGATAACGAGCGCATTCAGGCTCGGCTCAAAGCGAATCGGGCAAAAGCTTCTCATCGGCAGCGGAAACGCGTCGCGGAACGGAAGTCCGGACCGACCGCCGCCAGTGGATGAATTTTTTGAGACGGAGAAGACCAATGTTGAAGCACCTGACCCTCGTTGGCGCCGCGCTCGCAATGACTGCCGGTGTCGTCATTCCTGCCGCGCCCGCTGCGGCGCAGAGCCGTGCCTATCGCGACGCGTATCGCGATGGTTACAATCGTGGCGGCTATCGCGGCTACGACCGTACCTATCGCGGCAACCAGTATCGCTACAACAACTACCGCGCGCGCCAGAAGTGCAAGGACGGTGACGGCGGCACGATCGTTGGCGCGATTGCCGGCGGCCTGCTCGGCAACACCATTGCGGGCCGCGGCGACCGTACGGTCGGCACGATCCTGGGCGCCGGTGTCGGCGCCATTGCCGGCCGAGCGATCGATCGCTCGGATCGCCCCGGCTACTGCAGGTAAGCAGCGTACCAGCTTCTCCCGTGTAGCGTAGCCGGGAGATACAGCCCCTCGCGTAGCGTATGAGGGCAGAGGGTCGGTTCCGCGAGGAGCCGGCCCTCTTGTTTTGTGCGGGCGAAGGGCGCGGCCACGTCCGCGCCGATGCGCGAAGCGCCATCGTCCGCACGGCCGGCGAACAGGCGCCAGCCTGATCGGCCGATGGCTTTGCCGGCGGCCGTCGCCCCTACTAGATTCGGATGGTAGGTTTCCCGATCGGCCCGGCGATATTCGCCGCCAACCCGCGAAGGCCAGCCCCAAGCGCGCCGATGCCGATCTCTACAACTGGCGACGACATCAGCTCATATGCGTCGATATAGGCGACCCGGGATCGATGTATGTCGCTCCAATCATAGACGAACAGCCCCCGCTGGCTCAGTGCAATGAAGCTGTCCGGGCGAGGCATTTCAACATGCAGGATGGCCTCGCCGCGAACGGGGAGTGCCAACATCATGTCCTCGACATCGAGCAATTCGTCAGCCGCGAAGGTCTCGGGAGGCATCGGACCCACCCCGGCAGTGACCATTGCCGCCAGACGACCGTCCGCGTCGGTTGCCAGCCAGACATAATCGATACTGTCAGGATAGCTCATCGTAGCAGCACTTCCATCGGACGGCGCCGACGGCAAAGCCGCCGACGTCGGACGGGTTCGGCAATGCCGAACCCGTCGGCAGTGCCGGGCGCCGGCGCCGCAGGCGGCACCGGGCCGGGCGTGGCCGGCCCTGCGCCCGTCAGTACATATGCTGCCCGCCATTGATCGACAGCGTCGACCCCGTCACGAACCCGGCATCCTCCGCCACCAGGAACGCCACGCCACGCGCGATCTCGTGCGCCTGGCCCAGGCGCCCGACCGGCACCTTGGCGACGATCTTCGCCAGCACCTCGGCGGGCACCGCGGCGACCATGTCGGTGTCGATATAGCCCGGCGCGATCGCGTTGACGGTGATCCCGAACCGCGCGCCTTCCTGCGCCAGTGCCTTGGTGAAGCCGTGGATGCCCGATTTCGCGGCGGCGTAATTGACCTGGCCATATTGCCCGGCCTGGCCGTTGATCGAGCCGATATTGACGATCCGGCCCCAGCCGCGATCCTTCATCCCCGGGAACACCGCTTTCGCCATCGTGAAGCAGCCGCCTAGATTGGTGTCGATCACTTCGTTCCAGGCCTGCTTGTCCATCTTCATCAGCGTGCCGTCGCGGGTGATGCCGGCATTGTTGACCAGCACGTCGACCGCGCCGACTTCGGCCTCGACCGCCTTCACGCCTTCCTGCGCCGCGTCGAAATCGCCGACATCCCATTTGAAGGCCTTGATGCCCGTACGCTCGGTGAACTCGCGGGCGCGCTCGTCATTGCCGGCGTAATTCGCCGCGACGGTCATCCCCATGTCCTTGAGCGCCAGGCTGATCGCCTCACCGATGCCGCGGGTGCCGCCGGTTACGATCGCTACGCGTGCCATGCATTTCTCTCCTCTGGTCGCCTGCTCCAGCTACCGAAACGCCGCAGGCCTGGAAATCGTACCTGCGTATCGTTCCGATTGATGACAGCTATAACCAGCCCTGCAATTCGCGCGACAAAATGTTGCGCAGCATGGTCATGCCGATCTCGCTGTCGTTGAGGCAGGGCAGATAGGCGAAATGCTCGCCACCCGCGCCGAGGAAGGACTCGCGTCCGCGGATCGCGAGCTCCTCGAGCGTTTCGAGACAGTCGGCAGAGAAGCCGGGCGCGACGATCGCAATCCGCTTCACACCCTGGCCGGGAAGCGCCACGAGCGTCGCATCGGTCGCCGGCTCGAGCCATTTGGCGCGACCGAAGCGCGACTGGAAAGCAACGATCGGCTCGCGCCCGAGTGCATCGCCGAGCAACCGCGCCGTTTTCCGGCAATGGCAATGATAGGGATCGCCGAGATCGAGCGTCCGCGCCGGCATGCCGTGGAAGCTCGCGATCACCGCCTGCGGCTCGAAATCGAGCGCGGCGAGGCTGGTCCGCACCGACTGCGCCAGCGCGTCGATATAGGCGGGATCGTCGTGATAGGGCGGCAGGGTACGGATCGCCGGCTGCCAGCGCATGCCCGCGAGCGCGGCGAACGCCTTGTCGTTGGCGGTCGCGGTCGTCGCTGCGCAATATTGTGGATAGAGCGGGGCGATCAGGATGCGCTCGCAGCCAGCCGCCTTCATCGCCGCCAGCCGCTCACCGATGGCCGGGCGGCCATAACGCATTGCCCAGTCGACCATGACGCCCGGCCAGGCATCTTTCAGGGCATCGGCCTGTGCGCGCGTATTCGCGGCGAGCGGCGAGCCCTGGTCAGTCCAGACCTGTTGATAGGCATGCGCCGATTTCTTCGGCCGCGTGTTGAGGATGATGCCGCGCAGGATCGGCTGCCAGGCGAGGGAAGGGATTTCGACCACGCGCGGGTCGGACAGGAATTCGGCAAGATAGCGCTTCACCGCCTTCGGATTCGCCTCGTCGGGCGTGCCGAGATTGACCAGCAGCACGCCGATGCGCGGCGCCGGCGCTGGTGGATGTCCGGGCGGCAGGTTCACGCCTCCCCCACCCGCAACGGCAATGTCCGAATCCGGAATCCGGTCGCCGATTGCAGCGCATTGGCGATCGCCGGCGCGACCGGCGGCACCGCGAGCTCGCTCACGCCGCCGGGATCGGCTTCGCTCGGGATCAGTTCGACCGTGACGTCGGGCATGTCGGCCATCACCGGCAGATCGAGATCGCCGAACCCGTGCGCGGTAGCGATGCCGCCCTTGAAGCCGGTGGAGCAGCCAAGCGCCTGCGCCATTCCGAACACCAGTCCGCTTTCGATATTCTGCCGCACGACATCGGGATTGATCTGGCGTCCGCAATCGACCGCGGCGACGATGCGGTCGATGCCGATCGACTGATCCTCGTCGATATGCGCTTCCGCGAACACCGCGATATGGCTGCCGCGGAACGAATGACAGGCTATGCCCTGCCCGCTCCCCGCCACGCCACCTTCCCAGCCGCCCAAAGCCGCGACCGTGGTCAGGCAGCGCGCCAGCCGGGCGTCGCCGCCCAGCATCGCGATGCGGAACGACATCGCCTCGGTCCCTGCGACATGGGCGAGTTCGTCGATGAAGCTTTCGTTGAAGAAGCAGGTATAGCTATGGGCGCCCGACCGCCAATGTCCGGTCGGGACGCCGATCTCGGCCGGGTGATGGTCAACCGCCCAATTGGGGATCTGGTAGAACGGCACCGCGCCCGCCACGGCATAGCCATCGCCGCCGGGCAGCGCCAATGCCGCCTTGGCCGCCGCATCCAAGGCGAGCAGCCGCTCAGCCATCTCGCGCCCCGTCGCAGGTGCCGCGACCTTGGCGAGCCAGCCCGCAATCCGCCCGTTCTGATCGACCTGCGCGGTCATCCGCGCCATCGCCGGCGCGCGGTAACAATCGTGCAGGCAATCCTCGACTCGCGACCAGGTCAGCTGGATCGGGTGCCCGACCGCGCGCGCAATCGCCGCCGCTTGCACCCCCGCGTCGGATTCCAGTCCGATCCCGAACCCGCCGCCGATCGGCATGGTGTGGATCACCACCGCGCCTTCGCCAACTCCCATCGCCGCCGCGATCGCCGCGCGTGCGAGCCCGGGCGCGAGCGTCGGCAACCAGACTTCGAGCGTCCCGTCGGTCCAGGCCGCGGTCGCCGAGCGCGGTTCGATCGAGGCATGGAGCGCGGGGTCGACGCGATATTGCGCCGCGACCACTTTCTTGCCGCGAAACGCCGCGCCGACATCGCCTTGCGACGCAATGCGCGCGCCATTGCCGCTGAACGCGCTGTCGAGCGCGCTGCGGATTGAATAATCGTCGGCCAGGCGCGCCGGCGCTGCAAATTTGGGTTTGAGCGCCTCGAGCCCCTTGTTCGCCGCCCACCAATTGTTGGCGACCGCAGCGACCCAATTGTCGCCATCGACGACATGGCGCATCCCGAACACCTTGTTCGCCGCGGCGCGATCGGCCTTGCTCAGCCGGCTGCCCGGGGTCGGCCCCTGGCGGATCGCCGCGAACAGCATGTCGGGCAGGCGGATATCGGCGGCGAAATTGACCGAGCCGTCGATTTTGGCCGGGCTGTCGAGCCGTTGCAGCGATTGCCCGGTCAGCCGCCCCGCCTCGCCGCCGCGCAACGGCAACGGGTCGGGCAGGCTGCCGCCCTTCGCTGCTTCGGCCGCGAGCTCGCCGAAGCGCAGCCGGTCCTTGCCATGCACGACGAAGCCCTGCGCCGTGCCGCAGGCTTGCCAGTCGGTATTCCAGCGCCGTGCCGCCGCGCGCTGCAGCAGCACGCGCGCCGCAGCGCCCGCGTCGCGCAAAGCATCCTCGAACTGGCGGATCGAGGTCGAGCCCGCGGTGATCACCAACGCCGCGCGCGTAACATGGCTTTCGCGCAGGCTTTGCGGCACCTGGTCGAACGTACCTTCGAACAATTCCGATACGGCGAGCTGGTTCGCGTAGAGCGGGTTGAGCGGCGCCGGTTCGACCGCGATCGTCCGCCAGTCCGCGCCAAGCTCGTCGGCGACGATCTGTGGCAGGGTGGTCCACACGCCCTGCCCGTGTTCGGCCTGCGGCACCGCGACGGTGACGTGCCCGTCCTCGCCGATCTTGAGCCAGGCATTGAAGATATGCTCGCCCTCGGCCGCCGCGAGATTGGGCGCATAATGCCGCGGCCACACCGCCCATACGACGACCAGCCCTACCCCCGCCCCGCCGCCGATCAGCAACTGGCGGCGCGTCAGGCGCTTCCTGGGAGGGGCGTCATCGGCCATCAGGATGCTCTATCGCGCGGGTCGCGAAGGGGGAAGGGCCTCACCTCCCCCAATCCGTCACCCCGTCGCCAGCGCCCGGTATTTCGCCCTGAGCCCGACCTTGTCGATCTTCTCGGTGCCCAGTCGCGGCAACGGGTCGGCCGCGATCCAGATCCGTGCCGGCACCTTGAAGGCGGCGATATGCTCGCGCAGGAATTCCTGCAGCGCGCCCTCGTCGAGCACCTGCCCGTCATGGAAATGGACCACCGCGCCCGGGACTTCGCCGAGCCGCTCGTCGGCCAGCCCGAACACCGCAGCCTCGGCAACCAACGGATGCTCGTAGATCGCCGCCTCGACTTCCTGGCAGCTGATATTCTCGCCGCCGCGGATGATGATGTCCTTCTTGCGGTCGACGATGAACAGGTAACCGTCCTCGTCGAGATAGCCGATATCGCCGGTCAGGAAATAGCCGTCCCGGGTGAACGCCGCCGCGGTCGCATCGGGGCGGTGCCAATATTCGCGGAAATTGCAGATCGATCGGATCGAGATCTCGCCGCGCTCGCCTTGCGGCACCTTGTTGCCGTCATCGTCGAGGATCGCGAGGTCGACCAGGGGCGGCGAGGCGCGGCCGGTCGAATTGGGCTTGGCGAGATAATTGTCGCGCCAATTGCCGCAGCCGACGCCGTTGGTCTCGGTCAGGCCATAGCCGATCAGCGGCGCCGCGCCGCCCATTTCCTCGTTGATGCGGCGGACATGCTCGACCGGGCGCGGTGCCCCGCCCGCGGCGAAATCGGTCACCGTCGAGAGGTCGTATTTGCCGCGATTGGGATGCGTCAGGATTTCGAAGCTCATCAGCGGCACGCCGACGAAATAACTGATCGCCTCCTTCTCGATCAGCCGCATCGCTTCCTCGGCATCCCATTTGGGCATCAGCACGAGCTTGCGCCCCATCGCGAAGCTCTGCAGCATCACCGGCACTTCGGCGGTGACGTGGAACAAGGGCACGTTGAGCAGGGTCGAGGGCTGGCCCTGCGGCGGGTTGCCGTCCTCGGTCGCAAGGCCGAGCATCACCAGCGCCTGGGTCAGGTAATTGAGCACCGCCTGCAGCACCGCGCGATGATCGCTGACCGCGCCTTTCGACTGACCGGTCGAGCCTGACGTGAACAGGATCGTCGCGAGATCGTCCGGGCCGAGCTCGGGGAGCGGTGCATCGCCGTTGGCCGTCACCGGTGCAAGCGCGGTCGCCAGCGGCTCGAGGTCGGCGATCTCCGCGATCCGCGCGGTCAGCCCAGGCACCGTCTCGAGCCGCCGCGCGCGCGGCGGACAGGCAAAGACGATCGAGCATTCGACTTCGGTCAGAGCAGCCGCGAATTCCTCCGATTGCCACCAGCCGTTGAGCAGGACCGCGGTGCCGCCCGCCATCAATATGCCCATGTAGAGCGCGATCCACGACGGCGAATTACGCATCGCGATACCGATCCGGTCGCCGCGCCCGACACCTTCGCCGACCAGCCATTGCGCGATGCGTCCGGCCTGCGCGTAGACCTCGCCGAAGGTGAGGCGCTCGTCGCCGGCGACCAGGAACGTAACGTCCTTATGCTCGGCGCAATAATGCGCGAAATAATGCGCCAGGCTGGGCGGCGCGGCGGCGATCGCCGGATAGCTCTGCCCGCGCACGGTCACCTCGGTCACCGCCAGCGGCGCGCCCTCGCCGGTCAGCGCCGCGATCCCGCCATCCATTCTCACATCGAGCGCGCTGGGCATGCCCCTTCTCTCCGCCTGGTCTTGTCGCCTTTCGGTCCGTGCTCATTGAGTACGACCGCTTACCCCCTTATGGGAGCGACAAAGCCCGGGGAAAAGCCTTGATCCTGCACGCCCTCACCGCGATCGATTTCAACGACCTCAACCTCAATCCCGTATTGTGGCATATCCATTTGTTCGGGCGCGATTTGTTCGACATCAAATGGTATTCGATCGCGTACATCGCCGGCATCGTCGTCGGCTGGCTGTACCTGATGCGGATGCTCAGGGCGCCGGGCGCACCGATGGCCAAGCGCCATGTCGAGGACCTCGTCTTCTATGCCACGCTCGGCATCATCCTTGGCGGGCGGATCGGTTATGTCCTGTTTTACGACCCCAAATTGTTCCTGAGCTTCGGCTTCTTCAAATTGTGGGAAGGCGGGATGTCGTTCCATGGCGGGGTGATCGGCACCTCGCTTGGCATCCTGTGGTTTGCGCGGAAGAACCAGCTGAGCTGGCTGCGCATCCATGACTATGTCGCGTGCTGCGCGCCGATGGGCTTGCTGTTCGGCCGCCTCGCCAATTTCGTGAACGGCGAATTGTGGGGCAAACCGGCCGATCCCAACCTTCCCTGGGCGATCATCTTTCACAACACACCGCTCGACGTCGCGCGCCATCCCAGCCAGCTTTACGAAGCGGGGCTCGAAGGCATCGTGTTGTTCGCGATTCTGTGGTTCGCTTTCTGGCGGACCAAGGCGCGCTACGATCCAGGCAAGCTGGTCGGACTGTTCCTGCTGTTCTACGGCCTGTTCCGCTTCACGGTCGAATTCTTCCGCGAGCCCGACAAGCAGTTCGTGGGAACGATCTTCGACAATGGCTATCTGCACATGGGGCAGTGGTTATGCGTACCGATGATCCTTGGCGGGCTCTATTTGATCTGGACCGCGAAAGGCCGCCGCGACCGCGTCACCCCGATCGCGGGGGATGAGAGCGTCGCGTGATCTCATGCCGGATCCTGCATTCCTCCAACCCGGTCGTGTCGAGCGGAGCGTAGCGTGACCGACGGGTCGCTGCCCGAACGGCTGTCGCGTGCAATCACGATGGCGGGGCCAATCCCGTTGTCGCAATATATGGCCGCGGCCAATGCCGAATATTACGCCACGCGCGACCCGTTGGGCTCGGCGGGCGATTTCACGACCGCGCCGGAGATCAGCCAGATGTTCGGCGAACTGATCGGCTTGTGGGCAGCCGATCTGTGGCAGCGCGCAGGCGAGCCCGATATCTGCTGGGTCGAGCTCGGCCCCGGCCGCGGCACGCTGACCGCGGATGCACTGCGCGCCATGGCCCGCGCGGGCCTCGAGCCGCCGGTTCATTTCGTCGAGACCAGTCCGACTCTCCGCGCGCGGCAGAAAGCCGCGGTACCCGGCGCGAGCTGGCATGACGACGTCGCGCAGCTCCCGGACGATCGCCCGCTGATCGTCGTCGCCAACGAATTCTTCGACGCGCTGCCGATCCGCCAGCTGGTCCGCGCCGGCGATGCGTGGCGCGAGCGGCTGGTCGCGTGCCAGGACCTGATGTTCCTGCCGATTGCCGGCAAGGACATTCCCGCAAGCGTGATCCCCGAAAGCCTGCGCGATGCCGGCCCTGGGTCGGTGATCGAGACCTCTCCCGCCTCGGTCGCGATCGGCCGCGCGATCGCGCAGCGGCTGGTCGCCCAAGGTGGCGCGGCTCTGGTCGTCGACTATGGCTATGAAGGCCCCGCGCTCGGCGACACGCTGCAGGCCGTGAGCGGCCACCAATTCGCCAATCCCTATGAGGAGCCTGGCAGCCGCGACCTGACCGCGCATGTCGATTTCGCGACGCTCGCCGCCGCCGCCGGGATCGAGGGCGTGCGCGTTGAGGGGCCGGTCGGGCAGGGCGCGTTCCTGACCGCGCTCGGCATCGGCCCGCGTGCGGTATCGCTGGCCAGGGCTTCTCCCGACCGTACCGAATCGATCGAGGCCGATCGCGCGCGGCTGATCGACGACGATCAGATGGGCAGCCTGTTCAAGGCGATGGCCTGGACCGCGCCCGAATGGCCCACCCCTGCAGGATTTCTATGATCGAGTATCGCGATGCCACCACCGCCGACGGCTCCGCGCTCGATGCGATGGCGGTCGAGGTCTGGATGCAGACTTTCGGCCACAGCGCGTCCGAAGCCGATATCGCGACCTATCTGGGCGAAGCCTATGGCCCCGACGGCAAGCTGATCGCCGACTTGAACAGCGGCGCGGCGCGCTTTCGCATCGCGCTCGATGACGGACGCATCGTCGGCTACGTCAAGATCAACCCGCCCTGGTTGCCCGACGCCGAGCCGACCGCGATCCAGCTCAGCCAGATCTATGTCAATTACGACCGGCATGGCAGCGGCGTCGGCCGCGTGCTGCTCGACTGGGCGATCGCCACCGCACGTGACGACGGCGCCACCGCCTTGCTGCTGACCGTGTGGGAAGAAAACCACCGCGCCTTCGCTTTCTACAAGAAGCATGGCTTCGAGCATATCGGCGACTATGCCTTCCCGGTCGGCGAGCAGGTCGACACCGATCACATCATGCGGCTCGCCCTGTGAGCAATGCTCTGACCGGCGCCACGAGCGACACCGTCGCGATCGAGTATCGCGACGCGGTTCCCGGCGACGGTAACGAGCTGGCGCAGGTCGCGCGGCGCTGTTTCACCGAGACGTTTGGAACGCTCTACCGGCAGGAAGACCTCAAGGCCTATCTCGACTCGGCTTATGGCGAGGACGGGCTGATCGGCGTGCTGCGCGACCCGGCCTATCGGGTGCGGCTGGCGACCATCGACGGCAGGATCATCGGCTATTGCACGATGGGTCCGGTCGGTTTCCCCGGCGAGTGGCCGACGGGCGCGGTCGAATTGCACAACCTCTATCTGCTCGGGCCATGGCAAGGCGAAGGCGTCGCCCCGGTGCTGATGGACTGGGGGCTGAACTGGGCGCGCGAGCGCGCGGCAACCGAAATCATCCTGAGCGTATGGGTCGACAACCTTCGCGCGAAGAAATTCTACCAGCGCTACGGCTTCGTCGAGTTCGGCAAATATGCCTTCATGGTCGGCGAACAGGCCGATGACGACCGCCTGATGAGGCTGATACTGTGACCCTCCCCGAGACCTTGGAAGTCAACCGCGCTCGCGCGCTCGACGGCGTGCCCCACGGCTTTCTCAGCCGGCGCGGCGGCGTGTCGACCGGGCTCTATGCCGGGCTCAATGTCGGCACTGGGTCGGACGACGATCCCGCGATCATCGCCGAGAACCGCCGCCGCGCGGCCGAGGCAGTGCTGCCCGCCGCTATCCTGGTGAACCCCTACCAGGTCCATTCGGCCGATTGCGTCACCGTCGTCGCCCCCTGGCCATATGACGCGCGCCCGCATGCCGATGCGGTGGTGACCGATCGACCGGGGATCGCGCTCGGCATCCTCACCGCCGATTGCGCGCCCGTCTTGCTTGCCGATCGCGAGGCCGGCGTGGTCGGCGCCGCGCATGCCGGCTGGAAGGGCGCGATCGGCGGCGTCACCGACGCCACGTTGCTGGCGATGGAGGCGCTGGGCGCCGACCGCGACCGCATCGTCGCGGCGATCGGCCCGTGCATCGCGCGGAGCAGCTATGAAGTCGATGCCGGCTTCGAGCGCCGCTTTGAGACCGACGATCCCGCCAACGAGCGCTTCTTCACCGCGGGCCGCGAAGGCCATGCCTGGTTCGATCTCGAAGCCTATGTCGCTCACCGCCTCGCCATCGCCGGCGTCCGCACGGTCGAGGCGATGGGGCTAGATACGTACGGACAGGAGGATCGGTTCTACAGTTTCCGCCGGGCGACGCATCGCGGCGAGCCGGGATATGGTAGACAGGTGTCGATCATCGGGATTGGGGCGGGATAGGGCCGGACGATGTACGCGATGGCCGAGACGAATGCTGGAACGATCCATCATGGCCGGCCGCCGCAATCGGAGCTCCGCGGCCTTGTTTCGCGACTCTGGGCATCGCGGCCCGGTGAGCATGGCGGCCAACCCGCGACAGCCGCCGAGCTGACTCTCCCAGCTATAGAAATGCATCTGGTCGTGCGGCTCGACGACAATAGCGTCGATATTTGCGCGCCTTCCGGCACGTCGTTCAGCTTCAGGGCCGGGGCCGTCAGCGGGCTGCGAACAGCCGCTTATGCAAAGCGGGCCATCCCCGCCGCGACAGTGGGCGCCATGCTGCGACCAGGCGCCTGCGCCAACCTGCTCGGTATTCCTGCCAGCGAATTTGCCGGCCGGCACGTAGCGTTGGCCGATATCTGGCCATCGTCGCGCCTCGACCGGCTGCGCGATCGATTGGCCGGTGCAATCGATGTCCCGGCAATGGCGGCGATTTTCGAAGCCGAGTTGCTCGAGGGAATCGCGCCGCAAGGCCGGGTGGATTCGCCGATCCAGACCTCGGTGGCGCTCCTGAAACAAGGGGCCCGGGTCGGCGACGTCGCCAATGGCTCGGGCCTGAGCCACCGGCATTTCATCGATCAATTCCGGGAAAAGGTCGGCATCACGCCGGTCAAGTTCCGCAGCGTGGCGCGCATCGGCGCGGTCACGCACGCGCTGGCGACCTCTTCGGCCTCGCTCGCGGAGATCGCGCTGATGGTGGGTTTCGCCGATCAGGCGCACATGGCGCGCGAGTTCCAGCGTTTCACCGGACTGACGATTACCGTCTATCGCGCCCGCGTCGGCCACCATCCGCGCCACGTCCCGGCACGCCCCGAACGAGGGTAAAAATCGTTCAAGACGGGCTTCCGGCCCGGGCCTATGCCCGCCCCACCATACCGGGAGGCTGACATGATCCACGAACTGTTCTGCTATCTGCGACCCTTCGACGCGTCAGCCGCGATCGATTTCTACAAGGCCGCGTTCGGCGCCACCGAGCAATTCCGGCTGAACGAGCCGGAGACCGGACGCATCGGCCATGTCCAGCTCCTGTTCGGCACGACGATCGTCATGCTGTCGGATGCCTATCCCGAACGCGGCCTCCCGGCGCAGGACCCCTCCGATCCCGCGCGGTTCACGATCCACATCCATGTCGACAATGCCGACGAGGTCGTCGATGCCGCGACCCGGGCCGGCGCCACCCTCACTCGACCAATCGCCGATCAATTCTATGGCGAGAGGAGCGGCACCGTCCTCGACCCGTTCGGCTATACCTGGCTGGTCGGCCATACGATCGAGAATGTCGAGCCCGAGGAAATGCAGCGTCGCTACGATCAACCCGGGGCCGACTGATCGACAGTCTTCAGTCGTCGGCGGCGACGAAGAAGCCCCAGTCGATCCAGCGCGCCCGAATACCCCGGGCATCCTGCCACGACCGGCGTACCTCGCCGGAGTCCAGGTCGAACCGCGCCGAAACCTCGGCCAGCGCCGTGTCGACGTCGCGGCCCGCCTGTATCGCCGCCAGGAAAGCGTGGTGCGTCGCGTTCAGCGGCACGGTACGCGTGATATAGTCGGTACGGACCATGGCGACATGGCCGGACGTGGGTCCGGGCAACGGCGGCTCCTCGCCGCGGCGCACGGCGTAGTAGTAGTCGGCGACCGGGAAATCGTAGCTGCCGAGCGCAAAGGCGGGCTGCATACGGAGCTGCTCGTCGGGCGTGTCGGTGGTGGCGAAGGGGCGGCCCTCATTACCCTCGACATCGACCATCTGGAACGCGGCATATTCGAAGCGGGCGAGGTCGATCATGAAATCGACCCATGGCTCGCGCGCGTCGCCATCGGGACGGTTCGCTTCCATCCAGCCGGCGAAGCGGCGGCCGAGATCATAAAGCGTATGCCGTTCGGGTGGATAGTCGCGGATATAGTCGGCGACGAAATCATCGAACAGGGCACGGCCAAGCGCATGGCACAAAGCCGGGAATTGCTCACGCATGCACGCGGCGATGCGCAGGAAATAGCCGCGCTGATAGACGGCCAGCCCGCCCGCCGCGCCGAGCCGGCCGTCGCCAGCAAACAGGGCCTGCGCCGCTTCCGGATCGGCGCCGGGAAAGATCAACGCCCGGTGCATCCGGCGCTGCGCCTCGACCAATGTCGTCACGCCGCATCCTCGAACATGGCATTCATCGCACGCGGCACGATGAAGCCGACCGGGTTAGAGATCGCCTCGCCACCCGCCTCCTGCGCGTCCGCCACGGCCGGCACCGCATCGCCCGCCATATAAGCCTCGGCCTTGCGCAATTCGGCGAGGCAGCCATGGAAATCGGGAATGTGGTCGTCCCATTCGAGCAGGGTCGAGGCGCCATTGGTCCGCGCCCAGGCGATCCGGAACAGCTCCCATACTTCGGACCGCACCGGCCGGTCATGCGTGTCGATCAGATGTGTGCCGAGATCCTGGTGCCCGGCGAGATGCATCTGCACGACATGCTCGCACGGGAAAGCGTCGAGATACGCCACGGGATCGGTCCCGGCGTTGAAACAGCTGACGTAGACGTTGTTCACGTCGAGCAGCAGTCCGCATCCGGTCGCCGCCGCCAGCACTCGGAGGAAATCGGGCTCGTCGATCGTCGACTGCGCGAAGCGGACATAGGTGCTGGGGTTTTCGAGGATCAACGGGCGATCGAGCACGTCCTGCACCTGGCGAACGCGCGCGGCGACATGCGCCAGGCTTTCCTCGGTCAGCGGCATCGGCAGGAGGTCGTGCGAATTGTGCCCGTTGACCCCGGTCCAGCACAGATGGTCGCTGACCCAGGCGGGCCGCACCTCGTCTGCCAGCCGCTTGAGCGTCGCGAGATAGGCCAGGTCGAGCGGATCGCTGCTGCCGATCGACAGCGATACGCCGTGCAGCACGATCGGATGCCGCTCGGCGACCGCGCGGATCACCGCGCGCGGCCGGCCGCCCGAATCCATGAAATTCTCGGAGATCGCCTCGAACCACAGATCCGCCGGCGCCTCCGACGGGTCAGCCAGGATCGCCTCGAAATGCACGTTGCGCAGCCCGAGCCCCAGCCCGAGCCGGGGCAGGTCCGCCACCCCGGTCCGGTCCGTCAGGGGCGCGGGTTCAGCTGCAGCCACCCGCGCCGCTCATCCCGCTCGATCCGCATGCGGTCATGTTGCCGCGCGCATTGTTGTCGTCGCTGATCCACAAATAGGTCGGCCCGGTCGCCGCGAATGCTGCGGGAGCAGGCCCGAGCGCCGGCGGCAAAGGCTGGTCGGGACCGATCCCGCCCGCGCCTTGCGCCGCGACCAATTGCGCCTGGATCGTCGCCGCCCAGTTCGCCTCGAACACCGCGCGGGCGCGCAGCCATACGCTCTGGCCCTGGTTGGGGCCGTTGGTGCTGAAGCGCTCGGCATTGATCGGCGTGGCGCACGAGCCTTGCGAGCGGCAGTCATTGGCACCGGGATTGTTCATCTCCTCGCCCGTCCCGTACAGGCCGCAGCCGCCCTGCCCCTTGCAATCGTTCTGGACGTGGCAGGTATGATCGGTGCCGGTCGAGCAATAGCCCTGCCCCGCACAGGCATTGGGCCCGGTGCCGCCCGGGGGCCCGGCAGTGCCGAACCGGTCGGCGCCGGCGCAGGCATTGAGCCCCATACAGGCATGAAGCGGCATGCCCCTGGGTTGCGGGCCGATCACGTTCCAGCCTGGAAAGGCCGGGACCGGCGGACCGTAGACATATTGCGTCGGGACGGGGACGCCCGGCGCCGGGGCGGGGCTGGGTGTCGGGGTGGCGCATGAAGTCATGAGACGTTCCTCTCGGCGAATTCCGGGTCAGCCCTGCTGTTGGCGGGCGGCGGCAGAGGTCCAGTAGGGGCCGACATCGGGCAGGTGCATCGGATGCAACCCGTCGCGGCTCATCTTGCTGATCGCAACGCCGACATAGCCGATCACGTTCTGCAGCACGGCGACGACATCGCCATCCTTCTCGACCTTGGCGGCATCGGCGACCTTGCTGTTGGGGTCGAGGGCCTCGGCAACCTTGTCCTCGGCCTCATTGGCATCGAGCCCGGCGATCAGCGCCTTGGCGGCCTCGATCGCCTTGTTGCCATAGTCGGTCAGCGACGCGAACGAGTCGGCGCGAGCGCCGAGCGAGACATTCTCGAAGGTCGGGCCCATCATCATGCCCTGATAGGGACCGCTCGGGATCGGCAGCTGGCGGATGGTGCGGATATATTTGTCGAGCACCCAGATCATCGAGCGGTGCAGCCCTTCGTTGAAGAAGACCTTCTGCTCGGCCGGCGGCACCAGGTAGATCGTCTCGGTCATGATCAGCATGTACTGGAAGCACGCGCTGCAGAAATTGGCGATGTCCGAATATAGCGGCGGATAGTTCGCCGCGACCGGATTGTCGGGCATGTTCACCAGCACCCCCGCGGCAAGCAGGTCGGCCTGGGTGATGGCAGGCTGGATCACCTCGGCGGGTGCCGGCGGCTGGGGCGGGCGCTGCTCGGTGGTGCCGGCATAATCGGCAAATTGCGCCTGGAGCGTGAGGAACTTCACATAATGCGATTCCTCGTCCTTCGACGGGTCGTCGTCGGGGCTCGGCCCGACATCGGGGATCGGCACGCCTTCCCCCTGGTCGCAGATCGTGTCGATCGCGGTCGCGGCGTCGACGATCGACTGGACCGCGACGAGCTGGGTCGCCCCGGCATGGCTGTCGTCCTGATCAGGATAGACCGCAGCCGCGGCCGCGCCCTGCGCCGGATCGGCCCAGCTCGGCGTCGGCGCCGGCGGGGCGGGCTTCCACGGATCGAACCCGGCATCGGGATAGACCGTGTCGACGTTGTTCGGCGAGTAATTGTACGGCTGGATCGCCGATGCCACCGCGCCCTGCTGGAAGTCGGCATCGGTCAGGAAATTCGTGCTCAGCAGGCAGCGGATGTACGAATAGAATTGCCCGATCGTGTCCCAATCGCTGTCCTGCGGCGGCGCGCTCCATTGCTCGGGATATTCGATCTGGAGGAAATGCCAGAGCTGCTCGAAGCCGAGCTTGCCGAGCGGGATCTGCACCGCGGTCGCCCCGTCGGGGCCGATCGGCCCGGTCGGATTGTGATAGGGCAAACCGGTCGGATAGGCCGACGGCGCATGCTGGTAGAGTTGCGGCGCGACACCCATTGCGAACAGGACGTTCGACGACAGCGACATGTGGAGCATCTCCTCCACCGCCACGCTCATGATGATCCCGCCGGCCTTGTTGGCATAGAGCTGGGCGGGGCTGATCGTCTCGCCGCTCTCGTTGTTCCGGACCAGCGAATAGTAAGTGTAGAGGTAGATCGGGATGGTCGCGAGTTCGATCTCGATCGCGGTCTGGAGGTCGGTCTTGAGCCGCGCGAGCACCTGCTCGCGGGTCCAGGTCGTGTTGAGCGTCTTGACGAACGCCTGCTCGGCGGGCGTGAGCGGCGTGACGGGATCAGGCGTATCCAAAATAGCCCCCTCTGGTCCGGATGATGCTGGAATCCGGGGCAATCAAGCGAACGCGCCCCCGTTTCGCGGCCAGCATATTGGAGCGTGGGCGGGCGGCAATGGGGCATTGAATCCATTTTGCGGGCTATTTCGCGATGGATGCTCGCGGACCTCCTGCCCCGCTCCGCCGCACGGCACTGGCAAAGTCGGACGGGTCCTGCCACGGTCGAGCCGAGGCGATCCAGAAGGTTTCACTTGTAACTTGTTCGCGTCTATGCGTTCGGCACGTCCGAGGAGATCACGATGCCCAACAAGCCTACCGAAACCGAAGCCGATCTGACCGGCGTCGAGGCGCAGAAGCCCAAGAAGACCGAGCCCGCCTCGATCGGTGGCCGCAAGCTCAAGCCGTCGACGCTGATGATGGGCCATGGTTACGACCCGATGCTGTCGGAAGGCTCGTTGAAGCCGCCGATCTTCCTCACTTCGACCTTCGTTTTCCCCAATGCCGCGGCCGGCAAGCGCCATTTCGAAGGCGTCACCGGCAAGCGCCCGGGCGGTGCCGAGGGTCTGGTCTATTCGCGCTTCAACGGCCCCAACCAGGAAATCCTCGAGGATCGCCTGGGTATCTGGGAAGGCGCCGAGGACGCGCTGGCCTTCTCCTCGGGCATGTCGGCGATCGCCACCCTGTTCCTGTCGATGGTCAAGCCGGGCGACACGATCGTCCATTCGGGCCCGCTCTACGCCGCAACCGAGACGTTGATCGCGCGCATCCTCGGCCGCTTCGGGGTCCATTGGCTCGATTTCCCGGCAGGCGCGACGCGCGAAGAGATCGACGCCGTGCTCAGCAAGGCGGCGTCGGGCAATGTCGCGCTCATCTATCTCGAATCGCCGGCCAACCCGACCAATGCCCTGGTCGACGTCCAGGCGGTCGCCGCCAGTCGCGACGCGATCTTCACCGGCGCCAACAAGCCGCCGATCGCGATCGACAACACCTTCCTCGGGCCGCTGTGGCACAAACCGCTGGAGCATGGCGCCGACATCGTGGTCTATTCGCTGACCAAATATGCCGGCGGCCATTCGGACCTGGTCGCGGGCGGCGTGCTCGGCTCGAAGGAGCACATCAATACGATCCGGCTGATGCGCAACACGATCGGCACGATCTGCGATCCCAACACCGCCTGGATGTTGCTTCGCAGCCTCGAGACGCTCGAGCTGCGGATGAGCCGCGCCGGCGAGAATGCGGTCAAGGTCTGCGAATATCTGCGCCAGCATCCCAAGGTCGAGAAGGTCGGCTATCTCGGCTTCCTCAAGGACGGCAAGGACAAGCGCCAGGCCGATATCTACGAGCGCCATTGCTCGGGCGCCGGATCGACCTTCTCGCTCTACCTCAAGGGCGGTGAGAAGGAGGCGTTCGCGTTCCTCGACGCGCTCAAGATCGCCAAGCTCGCGGTCAGTCTGGGCGGCACCGAGACGCTCGCCTCGCACCCCGCCGGGATGACCCATCTGTCGGTGCCAGAGGCGCGCAAGAAAGCGCTCGGCATCACCGACAATCTCGTCCGCATCTCGATCGGGGTCGAGGATGCCGATGACCTGATCGCCGATTTCGAAGCGGCGCTGGAGACGGTTTGAGCGACCGCACCGACAGCGTCGCGCGCGCCGCGGTTGGCGACCAACGGTCGGTCGAGCGCGCCGGCCGGCGCATCGGCTATTGGGTACGTGGCGAAGGGCCGGCGATCGTATTGCTCGCCAGCCTCGGCCGCGAGGCGAGCGATTTCAACGAGCTGACCGCTGCGCTATCGAGCCACAACCGGACGATCGCGATCGACCCGCCGGGCGTTGGGCTGAGCGATCTCCCGACCGGGCCGGTCTCGTTGTTCGACCTCGCCGACGACGTCCGTGCGGTGATCGATGCCGAGGACGCCGCGCCCGTGGTGCTGATCGGCCATGCGTTCGGCAATCGCCTCGCCCGCGCCACCGCGACGCGTCACACCGAGGCAGTGTCGCGACTCGTGCTGATCGCCGCGGGTGGCAAGCACCCGATCCCGGGGCCCGCGCATGAAGCCCTGCTTGCCTGCTTCAATCCCGATCTGCCGCCCGACGAGCATCGCGCGCATGTCGCCTACGCCTTTTTCGCCGAGGGCAATCGCGTGCCGCATCACTGGCGCACCGGCTGGCACCCCGCCACCGCGATGGTGCAGGGCGCCGCGGTCCGCGCGACTCCGGTCGAGCAATGGTGGGGAGCCGGCGGACTGCCGATGCTGGTGTTGCAAGGCGAGAGCGATCGCATCGCGCCACGGGCAGATTCGGCCGATATACTCGCCGCGGAATTTCCCGATCGCGTCCAGGTCGTTCTGGTCGAGCGTGCGGGCCATGCCCTGCTTCCCGAACGGCCGCGGACGATCGTGCTTGCCGTGTTGAGTTCGTTCGGCGGCGTGCCGTCGCTCGACTGAACCGTCAGGCGGCGCCGAGCTGGGCGACGAACCGCTCGGTCGCACCATTGAGGTCGCGCGCGGTCGATGACAGGCCACTCGCCGCGGCAGCGACGCGCGCCGACAGCTTCTCAGTATTGTCGGCGACCTGCGCGACGCTGGCGATCTGGCCGGCGATCAGCGTCGCGCCAAGCGCGGTTTCGCGCGCCGTGGTCTCGATCGCTGCGGTGGTGTCGCGCTGGTCGTCGATCGACTGCCGGATCGCCTGTGCCGCCAGCGCGAGGTCGCCGACTACCAGCGAAATCTCCTCGAGCGCGCTGGTCGCTACCCCCGCATCGCTTTCGACCGTTCCAGCAAGCGAGCGGATCTCGCCTGTCGCACCCGCGGCCTGACCGGCCAAAGATTTTACTTCGTTTGCCACCACCGCGAAGCCGCGCCCGATTTCACCGGCGCGCGCCGCCTCGATCGTCGCGTTGAGCGCGAGCAAATTGGTCCGCGCGGCGATGTCGTGGATCGATTCGGCGAACCCGCCGATCGACTGGGTCTGGTCGGTCAGCGCGCGCACCGCTTGATGCCCCGAGGCCGAGGACTTGCGCGCCTCGCCCGACAACACCGCCTGGCGGTCGACCGCCGCAGCAATTGCCGCGACCGATCCGGTCAGCTCGGCGATCCGCTCGGCCAGTTGCGCCGCCCCTTCCGAGGATTGCGTCGCGATCGCCACCGTCTCGGTCGTCTCGCGGCTGGCGCGCCCGGCTTCGTCGTTGAGCGCACGCGCGAGCTGTTCGAGCTCGACCGACGCGGTGCCCACCGCTCCCGCCACGTCGGACACCGAGGCGCGGAAGCTTTCGGCCACCGCCAGCATGTCGCGCCGGCGCTGCGCCGCGCTCTTGCCCTCGATCTCCTCGCGTGCCGCGCGTTCGGTGGCAGCGATATGCTCGGCCGCGCGCGCCGTCTCCAGTGCGCGCTCGACGTCGCGCTTGCGTTCATTGGCCTCGGCCACCGACCGCTCGCTCGCCTCGCGCGCGGCATCCTGTTCGATCATCAAATTGCGCAACCGTTCGGAGACATAGGCCAGGACGGCGAATTCGAGGATGACGGCAACGGCGTGGATCAACACGCGAACCAGCGCGCTCGATCCGTAGAACCCCCAATCGGGCGCGAAGAAATCGACCACCACATGGTGCAAGGCGATCAGCCCCGAAGCGAGCGCAATCGGCCGCCAGTCGTAGAGCAGCATCAGCGCCGCCAGCGCGACCATGAAATAGAGATGCGTGTCCATCTGGACCGGATTGCCTTGCCACAGATAGACCGCGATCGACGGGTGGATCGCGGCAAGCGTGCCCGTCAGCAGCCGCGCGACCCGGTCCGACCGACCGCGCAGCGCGACCAGGGTCGGCGCGATATTGGCGACCACCGAGATCGCGACCGCAAGCCAGGTATTGGGATTGCCGAGCATCAGCCCGACCAGCAATTGCACCGCGGTGCATGCCCAGCCGGTCACGACGAGGATGCGCAAGCCGCCGGCGCGCAGGCTGTGCAGGCTGGCCCTGCCCGATGTCATCGCGCGCGCTCCGGCGCGTCGCCGCAATCGACCAGCATTGCGCTCATCGGCACCACGCCGCGCGCGATCAATCCGCCGATCAGGCGGTCGCGATCACCATCGACGACCAAAGATCCGGCAATCGGTCCAGCCGCCACCAGCCGCCCGCCACGATCGACCAGGTCGGCGGCGAGATGCCGCGCCGAACCTGGCCAGACCGGCACCATCAGGATGCGGCCACGCGCCGGCGGCGCGAGCGCGAGCATCGGCACCGCGCACACCACCAGGCCGAGCTGGATCGGCAGAAACATCCGGATTGGATCGATCTTCACGCAAAACGCGCTAACTCATTTTGGTTATCAAGCTGCTAACCCTGCTTCGGTAGCGGGACGGCGTCGCATCCATAATGGCCGTGCACCATTTTGCGCGATTTCAGGTCGGCGCCGACCCCGCTATGGACAGGATGATTGACCTTGCAGGGGGTGGGCATGGGGAAGCCGTTCAATATCGTCCAGGCCGCGATCCTGAAGGCGCTGGCCGAAGCCTTGTTCCACGGCACCGAGATGAAAATCTCGTCGGATCAGGTGGTCGCCAACCTGCAACGCCAGTTCGCTTTGGTGAAAGGCGGCAAGGCGACCGAGATCGGCCTCAGCCTCTATCTGCTCTGCCTGGTAATGGGCGGCCCCCTGTTCCTGATCCTCAGCCCGGCCTGGCGTGCGCGCCAGGTCGCGCGACGGCTAGAGCGCACCCGCAACGACCTGATGCAGGATCTCGCCCGCGTCCGGAGCGTGGTCTATGCTGGCTATTACGGCCATTGGCAGGGCGAGACGCAGGACGACAATCGCGACAATCCGGTGCTCGCGCAGATCGGCTTCACCCTGCCCGCGCATCGCGACCGCTCCGCCCCGGGCGAGGTGGCGATTGCCCCCTTTCCCGGCCGCGACCTGACCGATGCCGACATGCTGAGCGAAGCCCCCGACGAAGCCGGGGTGATCGTGATCGGATCGGGCGCGGGTGGCGCGGTCGCCGCGGCGACGCTGGCGGCGCAGGGCCATGACGTATTGGTGGTCGAGGCCGGGCCGTTCTTCCCATCGTCGCGGATCAACCATCGCGAATGGGAAATGACCGCGCGGCTGTTCGTCGATGGCGGCGTCCAGACCAGCCGCGACCATGATATCGTGGTGTTCCAGGGCCGGGTGGTTGGCGGATCGACCGTGATCAACAATGGCATCTGCCTGCGCGTCAACCAGCCCGGCCTGACCCATCCGGACGCGCCCGATATCTTCGCCAATTGGGCGGCGCTCGGCGCGCCGGTCGATCGCGACCGCTTCGACGCCGCCTATCACGCGGTCGAGCAGCGCCTGTCGGTCGGTCCGATCGATGCGCGCGCGGCGCGCAACAACGGCCCGCACCTCCAGCGCGGCTGGGCAGCGCACGCCGCGGCGACGCGATCGCCCGACGACCGCGCCTCGCCGGCGCCGTGGTTCAGCAAGAATTACGGCCCCGATTCTGGTGGCGCAGCCTGCGCCTATTGCGGCTATTGCAACACCGGCTGCCCCTATGGCCGCAAACAGGGCATGGCGCAGTCCTTCCTGCTCGACGCACGCAAGAGCGGCGCGCGCATCCTGCCCGACACCGCGGTCACCGCGATCCGCTGGGAAACCCCGCTCGACTGGCAACGCCGCGCGACCGGGGTGGAGGTCGTGCTGGCCGATGGCCGCAAGCATTTCATCCGCGCGCGGGAAGGTGTGGTCGTCGCCGCCGGCACCATGGCGTCGAGCCGCATCCTCGCCGCGAGCGGGATCGAGGGCACCGGCACCGGCATCTCGCTCAACATCGCCTGCCCGGTCATCGCGCTGATGCCCGGCGACCAGAGCATGCGGAGCTGGGACGAGGACCAGATGGCAACCTATGTCGACCATGGCGACTTCCTGCTCGAATCGCATTTCCAGCCGCCGATGAGCATGTCGACCCTGATGCCCGGCTGGTTCGGGCACCATGCCGAGCGGATGCGCAATTACGGCCGCGTCGCCTCGGCCGGCATCCTGATCCCGGCTGATCGCTGTGGCCAGCTGATCGACGGCGGGCTGAGCTTCAAGCTACGCGACGATGTCGAGATGCCGCTGCTGCGCCGCGCGCTCACGACGCTCACCAAGGTCCATTTCGCGGCGGGGGCGGGGGAAGTCTATCCGGCGCTCGCGCGCGGCCAGACGCTCAAACCCGGCGACGATATCGACGGCTTCTTCGAAAGCGCGATCGGCGAGGCCGACGACGTCACCTTGTCGAGCTCGCACCCGCAGGGCGGCAATGCCCGCGGCGTCGACCGCACGCGCGGCGTGGTCGATCTCGACTGCCGCGTCCACGGCACCGCCAATGTGCTGGTCACCGACGCCAGCACCTTCGCCAGCTGCATCCGGGTCAATGCGCAGCTGACCACCATGGCGATGGCGCATTACGCCACCGACATCAGGCCGTTCGGCTGACGCGTTCGCCGGTCTGAAATAGCCGCCCGCACCGTTCGGCGATTGCGCATCGCCAACCGCTCGCCATCATGCGACCAACGCCGGAAAACCGGCAAATCGAGAGGCGTGCATGCAAAAGGAAATCACCCGGCGGCTGGCGATGGCGGGGATCGCGGCACTGCCCGTTGCGACGGCGGCCAAGACCGGCGGCACGGATAGGCTGCGCGTCGGCGATCGCCTGCCGCGCTTCGACCTGCTGCGTCCCGGTGCCAAGACCTATCTGATCTCGGCTATCAAGGGCGACCGGCACATTGCGACCAATGTCTGGCGTCGCGAGATTCGGTTCGAGAACGGCAAGCTGCGGATCGTCCAGCATTGGGATGGCGTGGGGCCCGACGCGCCGTTCGTCGATCGCGACTCCCTGTTCGAAATGGGAACCTTCCGTCCGTCCTCGCATACGCGCATCAGCGAGAAGGCCGGGCAGCGCATGGTCGAAGGCTTCCTGTTCCGCGACCGCGACATCGTTGGGCTGCCCGGCCTTGCCGGCAATATCCGCGGCGACTTCTCGGTCGCGAGCGACGAGCCGATGTTCAACTTCGAAACCGACATGGAAATGCTCGGAACCCTGCCCTGGGCACCCGGCTACAAGGTATCGATCCCGTTCTTCCATCCCGCGCCGGGCAGCGTGCCCGCGCGCTATCTATGGATCTGCCTTGGCGACGAGGCGCTGCCCGGGCCCGATGGCCGGCCGCTCGATTGCTGGATCGTCGGCTGCGATTACAACAAGGGCGGCGCGCCGACGCGCTTCTGGTTCGCCAAGCGGACGCAGCAATTCGTCAAGCTCGAAGGCGCCGGACCCGACGGCACGATCCACCGCAAGACATTGCTCTGGCCTTAGCTGCTATCCCGCCACCGCGTCGTCGAGCAGGCGGAGGTCGCGGCCGCGCGTCTCGCGCCCGAACCAGACGCACAGGATCAGCGCCAGCACGGTCGGCACCATGATCAACCCTGCAGCGATCCCCATAGCCGGCACGAGCGCGGTGATGCTCAACGCCTGCGCGCCGACCCCGCCTGCCTTGGTGCATGCCGCGACCCAGCCGGTCGCCCGGCCGCGCACGCGCAGCGGGAAACTCTCGGCCGCATAAGGCAGCAAGATGGCGATGATCCCGTTCGACCCGACGATCAGCAGGGCGACCGGCAGCACCGGGCTGCCCCCGCCGCCAAGTTCGAGCTGCAGCACGCCGAGCAGCCCGAGAAAGGTGATCCCGATCACCGTGATCAGCGACCATTTGGTGCTCCAGCGGCTGTAGAGCAAAGCGCACAGGAACACGGTCGGGAACGCAATCAGCGCCGATTCAGCGAGCAATTTGCTCGACACCGCCATCGAATAGCCCTTGGCGACAAGGTCGGCGGGAAGCCACAGCAGCAGCCCGAAATTGACCAGTCCCCAGGCAATCGCCGCGATCGAGAGCGCCGCGAGCTTGCCGAACAATTTGGCGCCCGTCAGCGCATGGCTGACCGTACCGGCGGGCAATGGCGGCAGCGGCGCGATGGTCCGCGCGCTCGCCCCGAACCGCGCCATCACCTTGCGCGCCTCGGCATCGCGACCGCGCGCCAGCAGGAACTTGGCGGATTCGGGAATGAACCCGCCGAGCAGGACCAGGATCAATCCGGTCGGCAGGTTGAGCAGCCACAGGATGCGCCAGCCGAAAATGGGTTGGAGCAACGCCGACAGGCCGCTCGCCGCGAAATAGCCGCCGGCAGCGCCGAGTCCGCCGACCAGCACCAGGCTCCAGCCGCGATGCTTGTTGGGCATCATCTCGGCGAGCAGGGCATAGGTCACCGGCAGCATCCCGCCGGCGGCCGCGCCCATCATGAAGCACATGCCGATATTCCAGGCGAGGCTGGGCATCGCGCCGCAGATCGAGGTGCCGACGAACATCACCGCCGACAGCAGGATCGATGCCTTGCGCCCGTAGATATCGGCGATCACGCCCCACACCACCGACCCGGTCACCGTCCCGATCAGCGCGAAGAACGGCACCAGGCTGACGGTCGCCTTGGGCACGCCATATTCGCTCACCATCCCCGGCACGGTGAAGCCGAGCGAGGCGGGCTTCATCACATCGATGATCAGCGCCACGACCAGCACCGCCATCAGCCGCCAATGCGCGGCGCCGAGCGGTGCGTCCTCGGGCGCGGAAATCTCGATGGTGTCGGCCGCCTCGCGCTGCCTGGCGACATCGCGCGGCAGCAAGCCCCAGGCGGCGATTCCGACCCCGGCGATGATCAGCCCCATGCCGAGCACCATGTCCCAGCCCATCGCCATGCCGGCGAGCCGGAAATGCATCATCCGCCCCATCAGGAACATGGGCAAGTGCATCAGCACCCCCGCGGTGACCGCGACGCACCCCAGGGCAAAGGCCCAGACCGCCTGGCGATCGCTGAGCGTACTGGCGAGCCCCCGCACCATGCTCAGCCGTCCCCGACGCGTTCGATATCGGCGCCGACCGCCGAGAGCTTCTCCTCGAGCCGCTCATAGCCGCGGTCGAGGTGATAGACCCGGCTGACCTCGGTCTGTCCCTCGGCGACCAGCCCGGCGATGATCAGGCTCATCGATGCGCGCAGATCGGTCGCCATCACCGGCGCGCCGACCAGGTGATCGACCCCGCGCACCACCGCGGTGCGGCCGCGCACCTGGATGTCGGCGCCCATCCGCGCCAGCTCGGGGACGTGCATGTAGCGATTCTCGAAGATCGTCTCGGTCAGCACGCTGGCGCCGTCGGCCTTGCACAGCATCGCCATGAATTGCGCCTGCATGTCGGTGGCGAAGCCCGGGAACGGCGCGGTCGACAGCGTCAACGGCTTCAATTTGCCGTCGGACGAAACGAACAGCGACTGGCCCTTCTCCTCGACCTTCACGCCGGCGTCGATCAGCGCCGCGATCGTCGCGCGCATGTCCTCGCCCTTGACCCCGACCAGTTCGACATCGCCGCCGGCGATCCCGACCGCGCAGGCATAGCTGCCTGCCTCGATGCGATCGGGCATCACCCGATAGGTCGCGCCGTGCAGGCGATCGACGCCCTCGATCTCGAGCGTCTCGGTGCCGACGCCCGAAATCGACGCGCCCATCGCGAGCAGCAGGTTGCAGAGGTCGACGATCTCGGGCTCGCGCGCGGCATTCTCGATCACCGTGCCGCCCTTGGCGAGCACCGCCGCCATCACCGCATTCTCGGTCGCGCCGACCGAGACGATCGGGAAAGCGACACGGCCGCCCGGCAACCGCCCGCCCGGCGCGGTCGCCTTCACGTAACCGGCGGCGAGCTCGATATGCGCGCCCATCGCTTCGAGCGCTTTCAGATGCAGGTCGATCGGACGATTGCCGATCGAGCAGCCACCGGGCAGCGACACCGTCGCTTCGCCGGCGCGCGCGACCAATGGCCCGAGCACCAGGATCGATGCGCGCATCTTGCGGACGATGTCATAAGGTGCCTCGGTCGAGGTCAGCCGGCCCGCGCGCATCGTCATCACTCGCCCGAAATCGGTCGGCCGCGCGCCCTCGATCTCGGTCGACACGCCAAGCTGGTTGAGCAGATGTCCGAAGCTGTCGACATCGGCGAGCCGCGGCAGGTTGCGCAGCGTCACCGGCTCCTCGGTCAGCAGCGCGCAGGGCATGAGCGTGAGCGCCGAATTCTTGGCGCCGGAAATGGGCAATTTGCCCGACAGGCGATTGCCGCCGCGAATGAGGATACGGTCCATGACGAGCTTCTATCGCTCTCGTGCGCGCACGCAAGCGTTCCGCTTGTCTTGGCGAAGCTGCAAACAGCGCCAGCAACGCTCATTGATCGACTTTAATGCACAGTCTCTCGCGCAGTGGTCTCTAGCCCCCAAGTTCCGGGGGAGAATTCTTCGCGTGTCTGGCAGTTGTTTCGCCGAGCGATTGGGCGATCTGGTTACCCTTACCCCGGCAGAACATGCGGCGCTCGAACGGCTCGAGGAGCGCGAGCGGCTGGTCCGGCGGGGTGCGACGATCCAGCGCGAAAATGATCGCGGCGGCGAATTGTTCGTCGTGCGCAAGGGCGTCTTGATGACCTCGATGCTGCTCGACGACGGCAGCCGCCAGATCCTGCGCTTCCTGTTTCCGGGTGACATGATCGGTCTGCCGAGCCTGGCCTATCGCGAAGCGCCCGAGACGGTCGCGGCCTTGACCGACGCGACGGTTGCCCCGTTCGAACGCGCAGCGTTGAGCGAAGTGCTGATCGCGCATCCGCGGCTCGCGGCTTTGGTGCTGGTCTACAGCCAGATCGAGCGCGCGGCGCTGACCGACCGGCTCGCGGCGCTTGGTCGTACCTCGGCCAAGGCGCGCGTCGCCGCGGTGCTGGTCGACATGCGCAACCGGCTGCGGACGATGAACGGCGCGATCGCCGACAGCTTCACCCTGGGACTGACGCAGGAGGAAATGGGCGACGCCACCGGCCTGACCGCGGTGCACGTCAACCGCATGCTCCGCCAGCTCGAGGACGAAGGGCTGATCGCGCGCGACAATGGCCGCGTGACGCTGACCAACGAGCGCGCACTGGTCCGCGCCGCCAATTATGTCGACCGCTACGAAGGGCTGGACCTGAGCTGGCTCCCGCCGGCGCGGCAAGGGTAGAGGGGGGACGTCGAGGGGGCGGGCGACCGCTCCCTCGACGTTTATTTGCGGGCCACCATCTCAACCCAACAACCGTCATCCCGGCCTTGTGCCGGGATGACGAACTAGAGCGTCCTCATTTCAACGTCGGGCTATCCAGGTTGAGCTTGTCCGCCGGGATGACCTCGACGTTCGGATATTTCTTCCGGAGATCGTCGATGAACAATTTCGCATCGCCGACCACGACGATGCTCGCCCCGGTCGGATCGAGCAGCCGCTGCGCGACCCGCTGCACCGCCGCGGCATCGACGCCTTCGACCTTGGGGGTGAACGCCTTCAGCTCGCTCAGCGGCACATTCTCGACGACATAGTCGCCCAGCACCCCGGCAACGCCCCCGGTGGTCTCGGTATCGCGGCCGAAATCGCCGATCAGCACCGCCTTGCGCGACGCGAGCTCGGCAGCGGGCACCGGTGCCGACCCCATGCCCTTCATCGTTGCGACGATCAGGTCGACCACTTCGGGCGCCGACAGGTTCTTGGTCTGGGTGTTGGCCGAGACGTAGCCCGGCGCGCGGCGCGCGGCGAGGCCGCTGCCGGCGCCATAGGCGAGGCCGCGCTTGATGCGGATTTCCTGGTTGAGCCGCGACGAGAAGCCGACGCCGAGCGTCGCATTGGCCACGCTTGCCGCATAGAAATCGGGATCGCTGCGCGCGATCCCCGGGCGTGCGATGACGACCCCCGCCTGGCCGGCATCGGGCATGTCGACGACGATCACGCGCGGCGTCGGCAACGGCACTTCCATCGTCGGCCCGGGCTTGCCATTGGCCTCGGGCGCACCTTTCCAGCTGCCGAAATTGGCCTCGGCCAGCGCCTTGGCGGCGGCCGGGGTGATGTCGCCGACCATCACCAGGGTAGCGCCGCGCGGCGACCAGGTCCGGGCATAGGCCGCCTGGACATCGGCACGGGTGATTGCCTTCAACGAGGTCGGCGTGCCGGCAAGCGCATGCGCGTACATGCCGTCGCCCATCACGGCCTTGGCCGCGACCAGGCCCGACAGGCGCCCCGGATTCTTGAGCTGGACCTGGACGCTGTCGATCGTCTGGGCACGATCGCGCTCGAGTTCATCGGACGAGAAGGTCGGGTTGCGCGTGACATCGGCGAGCACCGCCATGGCCGGCGCGACCTGGTCCGACTTGACCTCCAGCGTCACCGCCGCGGCATCCCAGCCCACGCCCGAGCTGATCGAGCCGCCGAGCTTCTCGACCTCGTTGGCGATCATCGTCGCCGTCCGCGTCTTGGTGCCCTTGGTCATCAAATCGGCCATCAGATTGTTGAGGCCGGCGCGATTGTCGGGATCCGCGGCACCGCCGCCATTGGCCAGCATCTGCGCGGTGATGAGCGGCAGGTCGTGCTTCTCGACCACGATCAGCTTCATCCCGTTGGCGAGCGTCATCGTCACCGGTGCCGGGAGCGCGGCAACGACGGGCTTGGCGGGATCGGGCACGGCGACGCGGTCGGCGTCGCTCGCCGGGGTCACGACCTGGACGTCGCCCGGCGCCTTCAAGTCGGCGATGGTGACCGTGTCGGCGACCGCGATCTTGTCGGCCTTGGGACCGGCCTTGGCCATTTCGGCGGGCATATAGTTGATCGAGGCCGAGCGATTGTCGGTCAGGTATTTGCGCGCGACGCGCTGGATGTCGGCGGCGGTGACCTTGCCGATCGCCGCGAGCTGCTTGTCGGCGGCAGCGGGATCGCCGTCAATGATCACCGATCGCGCGATGGTCGAAGCCTTGCCGTCGGCGGTCTCGCGGCTCTCGATCGTCGCGGTGATCAGCTGGTTCTTGGCGCGAGTCAGCTCGGCCGGGGTTACCAGCGCGTCACGGACGCGGGCGAGCTCGGCACGCAGCGCCTTCTCGCCATCGGCGACGTTCTTGCCGTCGGCCATGGTCGCGGTGATGACGAACCCGCCGGTGCCCTGCTTGGTGTCGAGGAAGGTGTTGGCCGATTGCGCGAGCTGATCGCGATAGACGAGATCCTGGTACAGCCGCGAGCTGTCGCCGCGCGACAGGATCGCGTCGAGCACGGTCAGCGCGGGAATGTCGGGATCGTTGTCCGACGGCACCTGATAGCTGAGCAGTACCGCGGGGAGCGGCGTGTTGGGCTCATAGACCGTGTAGCGCGTCGCCGCCGTCCGTTCAGGTTCAGCGACGGTCACGCGCGGGATCGGGCGGCCGGGCTTGGCGATGCCGGCAAAATATTTGTCGATCCACTGGTCGAGCTGCGCGGGATCGAAATTGCCCGCGACCACCAGCACTGCATTGTCGGGCCGATAATAGGTCGCGTGGAAGGCGCGAACGTCGTCGATCGTGGCGGCTTCGAGATTTTCCAGGCTGCCGATCCCCGGCCGCGCGTAGGGATGCACCTTGTAGCTGATCTCGGGATAATAGATCGAATAGAGCTTGCCGTACGGCGTCGCGAGCGTGCGCAGCCGCAGTTCTTCCTTCACCACGTCGCGTTCGGACGCATAGCTGACCGGCTCGACCACCAGGGCCGACATGCGATCCGCCTCGGCGAACAGCAGGCGTTCGAGATGGTTGGCCGGGACCACCTCGTAATAGTTGGTGTAGTCGTCGTTGGTCGACGCGTTGTTGTAGCCGCCGACATCCTCGGTCAGGCGATCGAAATTCTCCGACTTCAAATTGCGCGTCGCCTTGAACATCAGATGCTCGAACATGTGCGCAAAGCCGGACTTGCCCTTGGGATCGTCCTTCGACCCGACATCGTACCAGACCTGGACCGAGACATTGGCAGTCTTGGTGTCGCGAATCGCATAGACGCGCAGGCCATTGGCAAGCGTACGCGTGGTATAGGCAATGGGCTTGACGGCGGCGGCTTTGGCGGGCGCCGCGGCCGCCCTGGGTGCAGGCTTCTTCGCGGGCGTCGCGGCGGTTGCGGCGACGGGGAGCAAGGCAACGCCCACCAGCAGGGCGGCACGGGTCAAACGCATTCGGATCTCCGGAGGGAGGAGGGATGATGCGGTGTTGTGTCGCGCTAAGACGGGGGGAGTCAATCGGGACCGCGGCGTCGCCGCCGCTTGCCGCCGTGACCGCGACCGCCTACCCAGCCTGAAACCGGTTACAGCAGTGGGAGAGCGCGATGGGATTCCGGCAGATCTGCCAGTCCGCGGCGATGTTGTTCGCGTTGGTTGCAGCGTCTCCGTCACCCGCCGCACCCGATACGCCGGTTCCGTTGCCCGTCGATGGCGACGACGTCATCCCGACCGCCAATGACTGGATCGCCCTGCCGTCGATCCGCGCGCGAGACGGGGCGATCGAGAATTTCAACGTGCTGTCGATGCGCTATCGCGGCCTGCTCGAAGCGAGCGGGACGAAGGACAAGCCGCTGATCGCACCGTTCCTGAGCATCGAGGGCGAGCGGCGGCCCTTTTCCCAGCTCGACTGGATGCTGCAGGGTTACTGGATCCCAACCGGCACGATGAAGACCGACGGGGTCGAAGCGCGGCTGACCTGGGTGACGCCGCCGGGCTATCGCGTCGCGATCCTCAGGATGACGATCACCAATCGTCGCAAGACCAGTGCGACGGTCGGGCTCGGCGTCGATCTCAACTGGGCGGCGATGAAGCGCGTGACCTATGCCCCTGCCCCGCTGACCGGCACGCGGACGATGCGTCCGGCGCCGTGGGACAAGGATATGCAAGTGTTCGCTTATGGCGTCGACGATGCCGCCTATAGCTGGGCCTTCTCCTATGCCGGCGCCGACGCCACCCTGCGCCCATCGGGCGACACGCCAGGCCTGACTGCGGCGCGCGAGGCGGTGCTGGCACCAGGCGAGACGCTCGACCTGCATTTCACGCTCGCTGCGGGGATCGAGGAATATGGCGTGTCCAAGACGATCACCGTCGTCGAGAAGACGATCGACCGGGTCGGGCTCGATGCTTTCATCGCCCAGGCGGCCGACGATGCCGCGCGCCGGACGCGCCGCACCGGCGACCCCGTGCTCGACCGGGTGATGAACCGCAATTACCTGTTCACCAGCTATTTCGCCTGGGGCCGCGCGATCGATACCGAGCAGCTGGTCGGCGTCACCTCGCGCTCCAATCGTTACTATGTGTCGGCGGCTTATTGGGACCGCGATGCAATGCTGTGGAGCTTCCCGGCCCTGCTCGACACCGACCCGGCGCGGGCAAAGGAAGCACTCGGTTATGCGCTCGGCGTGCAGGGTCGCAATGCCGGGGTGCACAGTCGCTATATCGATGGCGTGGTGCTCGAGGACGGGTTCGAGCTCGACGAACTGGTCGCGCCGCTGATCGCGCTGGCGAGCTATGTCGACAAGACCGGCGACACCGCGTTGCTCGCCAGACATCGCGAGCAGATCGCCGCGCTGCGTCAGGCGCTGGCCGGGCATCGCGACCCGGCGACCGGGCTCTACGATACGTTCCAGGACGCGCAGGACGAATATATCAAGAAGCCGTTCCAGGTGTACGACAATGTCCTGGTCTGGAAGGCGCTGAGCGATCTCGCCGCGCTCGACGACCGCATGGCCGATGGTCGCTCGGCCGTCGCGACGCGGCGCGAGGCGGCAGCGCTCAAGGCTGCGATCCTGCGCTACGGCGTGGCGATCCCTCCGGGCGGCAAGGCGGCGATCTTCGCCTCGGCGGTCGACGGCAAGGCGGCCGACTTCGCCGACGTACCGCCGGGATCGCTGATGAAACTGCCGGCATTGGGCTTCGTCGGCGAGGACGATCCGCTGTTCCGCAACACCTATGACTGGCTGCACAGCGCGGCCTATAGGTGGAATTATAGCGACCAGCCATATGGGCTGCCCGGCAGCTACCGCCTGCCCTTCACCACGTCGTGGCTGGTCGCCGATTATCTGCGGCTGACCGCGGGCCGCGCGCAGGCGCTCAAGATCCTGCGCGCCAGTCCGTGGGATGGCGGAATCATCACCGAAGGCGTCAAGCCCGACACCGGCCATCCCGACAAACAGGGCCGCGCCTTCGCCACCGCGGCGGGCTATGTCGCCCACGCCATTTGCGAGGTCTATTGCATCGACCGGCGCGCGAGCGGACAATGACCGTCTGATCATCGTGCCTTGGGAGGGGAGCGATGGACGCCGAACCGTCGAACTGGATTCCGCGCCGGCGCATCCGCATTGCCGTCGGGCTGGCGCTGGCGTTCGTCGTGTTGGCCCTGGCCGGCAGCTTGTGGTCGCCCTTTGCCTTGCTGCTCCTCATGCCCGCGCTCGGCATCGGCTGGGTTGCCTTCATCCTGATGCGTATCCGTCATCAGCTGTCGCCGGGCGGCGGAGGCTGGGAACGGCGTATCCATGACGCGGTTATAGAGCGGCTGGCCTTGCCCGTTGAATCGAAGGCAGCGGCGCTCGACGTGGGCTGCGGCGACGCCAGTCTGTTGATCGCCCTGCTCGACCACGCGCCGGGTGTGACGGCAACGGGCGTCGATTATTGGGGCGCCAACTGGGATTATGCGCAATCGGCCTGCGAAGCGCGGCTGGCCGTGCAGGGGCTTGCGGCGACTTTCCGGCGGATGGACGCCGCGCGGCTTGATTTTCGCGACGCGACCTTCGACCTCGTAACCTCGGTGATGTGCTTCCACGAGGTCGGTGCGCCCGAAGGCGCGGCGATGCGCGGGCCGTTGGTCGCCTTGTCCGAGGCGCTGCGCGTGCTGCGGCCGGGTGGTCGGTTCGTGCTGATCGACCGGTTCGGCGACGCGGCCGACTATGGTGACCCGACGGAACTGACGGCGGTGTTGGCGACGACCGAGGGCCTGTGCCGCGAGCCGTTGGTGACAACGCTCGGCGTGCCCTGGCCGCTCAGCAGCAAGCGGTCGCTCGGGCCGGTCGACATCCTGTCGGGGCGCAAGGCAGCCGGCTAGCTCATCTGGCCGGCGGGTGGGCACCATAGGGTTCGGGTCTGAGATAGAAGAGCAGGCAGAAAATGCAGAGCGCGAGCCCGGCAAGCGGCAACCACAAGGCGATGACCGCCGCCGCACCGAACAGGCCAAGCGTCGCCAGCGATCGCCGCAGCATGGCGGCCCGCGCGCGCTTCGATCGCGATCCGCCGGTCAGCTCCTGGATCAGCAGGATGTAGGTCAGGTTCACGACGAAGAAGACCCCGGCGTAGAAGGCGACCGGTTGCGGCGCGAGCTCGCTCGTCGCCATCCATGAGGTCGCGAAAGGCAGCAGCGACATCGAGAACAGATGCGCGAAATTGGCCCAGAGGAGCCGCGGCGTCGCTTCGTCGGCGTAGCGCAGGATATAATGGTGGTTGATCCACACAATCGCGATGAACACATAGCTGACCGCATAGCTCAGCCAGGTCGGCCAGAGCGCGAGCAGCGCCGCGAAGCTCGGCTGCGCCGGTGGCCGCAATTCCAGCACCAGCACGGTGATCAGCACCGCGAAAACGCCATCCGAAAAGGCCGCCAGCCGCTCGGGTGTCGCCCGCTTGGGCATCTAGACCTGCTTCACCCAGCACCGCGTCAGCATCGCGGGGCGGAAGCCGAGCTTGAAATAGAGCGCCTTCGCTTCTTCCTCGGCCACCGCGCCGAGGAACACGCGATGACAGCCACCGGCGCGCAGCGTGCGGTCGAAATGCGCGATCAGGGTCGAGGCGATCCCCTGCCGCCGCGCCGATGGGAGCGTGAACAGATCCTCGATCATGCCGATCCGGTTGGGCGCGATCGCCATCGCCCCGTACGCCAAGGCATGCCCGTCGCGCACCGCGAGGTGGAAGCGGTAGTAAGGCAGCTTGAGCCGGTAATTGGCGATCATGTCGCGGACGAAGTCGAGGTCGAGATCGAGCCCGCCGGTCCGTTTGCCCTCGACGACATCCGCTGCGACCAGCTCGGCGAGCACGTCCCAGTGACGCGGCTCGGCCACCTCGACGATCTCGAGCCCTGTCTCGCGCACCGGCGCCAGCCGATCGCAGACCATCTGGACGACGACCGGCCGCTCCTTGAAGCCGAGACGGGCAAGCCGGGCCAGGAACGGCTCGGGGGTAAAGGCATCGGTGTGCACCACGCGCCAGTCGCTATGGCCGAGATGCCGATCCATCGCCGCGAGCACCGCGTCGATCTCGGCGTCGCTTTCGGCCGTGACATGGTCGGCATGGTTGGCGTCCCACAGATCGGGCCGGTCAGGATCGGCGACGATCCCGCAATGGTCGAGCTCGATCGCGTCGTGCCCGAGCCGCCTTTGCCAGCGATAGGCATCGGCGATCGGGCGGAGGGCGTCAGCTGCGCTTCTTGTTCCGGTTGGCATAGAGCAATGCCGCCGCCACTGCCGCCGATCCGATCCCGGCGCCGATCGCGGCGATCCCCCATTTGCTGAGCTTGGCCGGCTCGGGCGTGCCTTCGGCCCCCTTCTGCCGCTCGCGGGCAAGCCGCGCCGCGGCCATGATCTCATTCTCTTCTTCGGGCTGATCGGTCACGCTTACTCTCCTTGGGCACCGCGATAGCGTGCCCGGAATCGCTCGGCAAATGGCTTGAGTTCCCCGGCTGCGATCGCGGCGCGCAGATCCGCCATCAGTGTCTCGTAAAACCAGATATTGTGCTCGGTCATCAGCATCGCGCCGAGGATTTCGCCGGCGCGGACGAGATGATGGAGATAGGCGCGCTCCCAGGTCGTACAGACCGGGCAGCCGCATTCGGCATCAAGCGGCGCGCGGTCCTCGGCGAACTTGGCGTTGCGGATGTTGATCGGCCCGCCGTGGGTGAAGGCCTGCCCGGTCCGACCCGATCGCGTCGGCAGCACGCAGTCGAACATGTCGACCCCGCGCTCGACCGCGCCGACGATATCGTCGGGCTTGCCGACGCCCATCAAATAGCGCGGCTTGTCGGCGGGCAGCTGGCCCGGCGCGAAGTCGAGGCAGCCGAACATCGCCGCCTGCCCTTCGCCGACCGCGAGCCCGCCGATCGCATAGCCGTCAAAGCCGATATCGGTCAGCGCGGCAGCGCTCTCGCCGCGCAACGCCTCGTCGAGCGCGCCTTGCTGGATGCCGAATTGCGCGGCGTTATCGGCATGGTCGCCACCCGACAGGAAGGCCTCGCGGCTGCGTCCGGCCCAGCGCATCGAGCGCGCCATGGCGGCGGCCTGCACCTCTTTGGTGGAGGTGGTCGGGACCAGTTCGTCGAACGCCATGACGATGTCCGACCCGAGCAGCCGCTGGATTTCCATCGAGCGCTCGGGGCTCATCAAATGGCGCGTACCGTCGAGATGGCTCTTGAACTCGACGCCATTCTCGTCGCGCCTGGTCAGCTCGGACAGGCTCATCACCTGATAGCCGCCGCTGTCGGTCAGGATCGGCCGGTCCCAGCCCATGAATTGATGCAACCCGCCGAGCCGCGCCACGCGCTCGGCGGTCGGCCGCAGCATCAGGTGATAGGTATTGCCGAGGATGATGTCGGCGCCCGCCGCGCGCACGTCGGCGGGCTTCATCGCCTTGACCGTCGCGGCGGTGCCGACCGGCATGAAGGCGGGCGTGCGGATCGTGCCGCGACGCATCGCGATCGCGCCGGTACGTGCCTTGCCGTCGGTGGCGTGGATGGTGAAATCGAAACGCGGGTTCATTCGGGAGCCAGTTCGTTCAGGAGATCGAGAAAGAGCGCATCGGCGGCGCGGCGGCAGTCTTCCGGCGCGACCGGATCGGCGGAGTCGACGGGGGGTGCCGCCAGCACCGCGTCGATCAGCGCCCCGATCGCCGGCGGCACCTCGCCGCTGCCGAGCTCGGCGGTGATCGATTTGCGCTCGAGCAGCGCCGCGATCTCGTCGCGGCAAGCGGACGACAGGTCGACCGCGTCGAGCAGCGGCTGGAACGCCATCGGCGCGACCGCGTCGCCGGGATGGCGATCGAGCCACGCCATCGCCGCGATCGGGCGCAAGACGTAGAAGATCTTCTTGAGCGGCACCGCGCCACCGCGCCGGTCGAGCGCCAGCCATTGCGACTTGGCGAGACTGTAATAGTGCCGCCGGATCGCGCCGCGATCGGTGACCCGGCGCGCCAGGTCGAGCAGCCGGTCGGCGACTTCCGGGTCGAACCGATAGCGGATCGGCGATTGCAGCCATTCGATCGCCACCGCATTGCCCTTGACCATCAGCTTGATCAGCTTGCCGAGATCCCAGCCATTGACGTCGAACACCGCGTCGAGCGGCGTCTCGATCACGTCGCGCGGCCGCCACAAGGAGGCATAGTCGGCACGCCGCCGCACGAACACGAAGCGGCAGTCGTAATCGCTGTCGGGCGAGGGAAAGCCCCAGGCACGGCTGCCGCTTTCGATCGCGATCGGGATGCGGACGTGCTGGTCGCGTTCGGCCGCGGCCAGCCGCGCGTCGATCTCGGCGACGACCGCAGGGTCGAAAACGGCGGGGATGCGACGATCAGGCATGGCGCGCGGCTCTAGCGGCAGTCGGCGGGCCGGTCACGTCCCGCCGTCCGGTGCTCAGGTGGTCAGGCCCGATTTGTCCGGCTTGCCCATGAGATCATACTCCTTGGCCAGGACGTTGGCGCGATCGGTCGCGCGCTTGAGGCCATCCTCGCCGATCTCGAGGCCGATCGTGCTGAGCCGGTCCTGCGCACCGCTGTCGCCATGCGTCGCGGCGATGATGAAATAGGCGGTCGCCTCGATCTTGTCGGGCGGCACGCCTTCGCCGGCATAATAGACGATGCCGATCTCGTTGAAGGCATGGAAATTGTGGAGCTTGGCTGCCTGGCGATAGCAATCGAGCGCCTTGACGTAGTCGCGATCGACCCCGCGCCCGCCCGAATACATCACGCCCATGCTGACATAGGCATTGGCATAATCCTGGGCAGCGGCCTTGCGGAACCAGCCCATCGCCGCGGCCGAATCGAGCGCCACCCCTTCCGCGGTGTCGAGCATCACCCCGTAGCGCCATTGCGCATGCGGCTCACCCTTGTCGGCCGCCTGGCGATAATAATCGGCCGCCCTGGCCCGATCGGCCTTCACCGCGCGACCGGTGTCGTAGAACCAGCCCATCCAGTCGAGCGCCTTGGCATCGCCCGTCGCGGCGGCCTTCGACACCTGCGCCAGCGCCTCACTATCCTTGCCCGCCTTGAGCAGGGCCTTCCAGTCATCCTCCGGACCCGCCGCGGCCAGCAGCATCACGGCAAGAAGCGCAACCAGCAGACGCATTTCCATCCTCCCTCGCTCCAGATTCAGAACCTATCGTACGGCCTTCACATAGTCGACGAACGCGCGCAGCGGCGGCGGCACCAGCCGCCTGCCGGGATAATAGAGGAACGGCCCCGAAAAGCTGTCCCACCAATCCTCCAGCGCCGGTTCCAGCGCGCCGCTGTCGAGGTGCGGGCGCAGCCATTGCTCGAACAGGCTGACCACTCCGCCGCCGGCGATCGCGACATCGACCAGCAGATCGGCGCCGCCATTGACCGACGCGATCAGCGGCCCCTTCACATCGATCCGCAGCGTTTCTCCGTCGCGAACGAATTCCCAGGGCGCGGTAAGCCGGCCGCTGGCGAAGCGCGCCAGCAGGCAATCATGGTCGAGCAGGTCGCGCGGATGGGCCGGCCGGCCGCGGCGATCCCAATAAGCCGGGGATGCGGCGGTGGCGAAACGCTGGACGCGCGGGCCGATCGGTACCGCGATCATGTCCTGCTCGAGCTTTTCCTCGTAGCGGATGCCCGCGTCGCAGCCCGCCGCCAGCACGTCGACGAACGATTCGTCGACCACCAGTTCGACCTTGATCGCCGGATAGGCCGCCAGGAAGCCGGGGATGATCTCCGGCAGCACCGTCCTGAGCGCGCTGCCCGGGACGTTGAGCTTGAGCGTCCCCGCCGGCCGGTCGCCGGTTTCTCCTACCATCGCCAAGGCCGCCGCGACCTCGCCGAGCGCCGGCCCGAGCCGTTCGAGCAATCGCGTCCCCGCCTCGGTCGGCGCGACGCTGCGCGTGGTGCGGTTGAGCAGCCGCACGCCGAGCCGCGCCTCGACTCGCCGCACCGCCTCGCTCAGCGCCGAAGCGCTGACCCCGGTGACCCGCGCCGCCTGGCGAAACCCGCCGGCCCGCGCTACCGCAACAAAGGCGTTGAGATCACCGAGGTCCTGCCCGCCATCGCTCATTGTGCGGAAATCCGTACAGCCTGTGCGGATTGTCCATGATTATCGCGCAGGCACGCAATGCCTATCTGCGCGTTCGCCCCTAAGATACAGGAGACCCCGTCATGGCCAATCTCGCAACAGCCGGCACTTTCAGGCTCGGCGACCGCAACGTCCACCGCATCGGCTATGGCGCGATGCAGCTTGCCGGCCCCGGCGTGTTCGGCCCGCCCAGGGACCGCGACGAAGCGGTCGCGGTACTGCGCGCCGCCATCGCGGCCGGCGTCGACCATATCGACACCAGCGACTATTACGGCCCGCACGTCACCAACCAGATCATCCGCGAGGCGCTGTCGCCTTATCCCGCCAATCTGACCATCGTCACCAAATTGGGCGCGGTGCGCGGCGACGACGGATCGTGGCTGCCGGCACAATCGCCCGACGACCTCAAGCGCGGGGTCGAAGACAATCTCAGGAACCTCGGCATTGACGCGGTCGAGGTCGCCAACATGCGCATCATGGGTGCCATCCACGCGCCCAGCGAAGGATCGATCGCGCCGCAGTTCGAGGCGCTCGCCGACCTCCAGCGCCAGGGGATGATCCGCCATCTCGGCATCAGCAACGCGACCGCGACGCAGATTCGCGAGGCGCAGGACATCGCGCCGGTGGTGTGCGTGCAGAACATGTACAATGTCGCGCATCGCGACGACGACGCACTGATCGACGCGCTGGCCGAGCAGGGCGTGGCCTATGTCCCGTTCTTCCCGCTGGGCGGGTTCAGCCCGCTGCAATCGACCGCGCTCGACGAGGTCGCCGCGTCGATCGGCGCGACGCCGATGCAGACCGCGCTTGCCTGGTTGTTGCGGCGATCGCCCAACATCCTGCTGATCCCGGGTACCTCGTCGGTCGCGCATCTGCACGAAAACCTCGCAATTGCCGATCTCGAGCTCAGCGACGACGCGATGGCGACGCTCGACGCGATCGGGAATTCGGTGCCCGCCTAGATCAGGCAGGCGGTGATCTCGGCAGGCGTGGCGAATGTCCGGTCGGGCTTCATCGAGATGAGCATGTCGGGATTGGCGTAGCCCCACAGGACGGCGCCGGCGCCCATCCCGACCTCACGCGCGGCATCGACGTCGCGCGTCTCGTCGCCGATCGACAGGATCTGCGCGGCCGGCAGCCCGCTTTCCTTGACCACGCGGCGGAACTTGCGGACCTTGCCGAACAGGCCCGAGCCGCAGAAGAACGCCTCGAACTTTGCGGCATCCTCCTCGCCCAGGATCGCGCGCACGTTCGCCTCGCTGTTGGACGAGCAGATCATCATCCGGACATTGGCGGCGTCGAGTGCTGCGAGCATCGGGCGGATGCCGTCGAACAAATGGATCTGGTCGGTATTGCGCCCGAACCGCGCGCGGATGTGGCGCGCGATGATCGGCAGCTTCCAGCGCGGGATACCGAGATGGTCGATCACTTCGCGCGTGGTCCGCTTGCGCAGCCCCTCGACTTCATCGGGATGGACGCTCCGGAACTTGAAGCGCTCGGCGAGGTCGTCGACGATCGACAGGAACCACTGCCCGCTGTCGCTCAGCGTGCCGTCGAAATCGAACAGGACGAGATTGTACGGACCCGCGGTCATGGCACGTTCGGCCTGCCGCGGCGATCATAGCCGCGAATGACGTCGGGGCGGATCGTCAGCAGCTCGGCGCGGACCAGGACATTGTCCTTGTTGACATCGAGCCGGGTGAAGACCGCGTCGAACCGCGCCTGGAGCTCGGCCAGCGTGATCTGGTTGTCGCCATCGCTATCGACCTCGAACGGGCCCGGCAGCGCGGTCGCATTGCCGAGCCAGCGCTCCGCCCAGTCGGCAAAGGCGATATAGCCGAGCTTGCCGGTATTGCCGGTGTCGATCGCGGCGAAGCTCTTCGCCACGCCCTTGTGCATCTCGTCGCGCGTCACCTTGCCGTCGCCATCGGCGTCGAAGGTCGCGATCATCATCGCTACCGGCTCGACCACCAGCACCGGCGGAGTCGGCCCGACCGGCGGCGGACCCTTGCTGCCCAACGGCACGGGCACGCGATTGTTGTTCTGCGCGGCCGCGGGCGGCGCGACGAGCGCCAGCGCAACGGCAAGCGACGCAGCGGCAAGGACCGGCAGTGAGAGCGCGCGTCGCATATCGTTCCTTCGGAGCCCCATCAGCGAAGCGTCGCCATAGCGGGGGAAGCGATAGCCCGAAAGCGCGACATGGCGATAGGCTGCTTGCGGCGGGTCGTGAGCGGTCCGGGCGGGTCGTGGCGTCGCTAAAGTCGCAACGCTACGCGTGAGTCTTTTCCCGATCGTCATGCCGGACTTGATCCGGCATCCATGTCCGGGACGCTCCTCAGGCAATTGGCTTGTCGCGCGCCGGGGACATGGACCCCGGATCAAGTCCGGGGTGACGAACGGTAAAGGGCGCAAAGATACCAACCCTATGCGTGAGTCACGCTTTGGCCGGGCCGGTCGGTTCAGTGCTGGGTGAAATGGGTGCATGACGACTCCTCGGGATAAAAGGAGTCATTCCAGAGCACGGAACCGGCGAGAGTTGTATCGAAGGCCGGAAGGCGCGGGAAGCAATCGCTTCCCACGCCTCTTCGTCTTCACCGCCGGATCGTTACCGGCCGGCCGTCATAGGTGACGCTACGCGCAGGATTGCCGGCAAAATCAGGCGTCGTCGCCGTGCGGGGTCCGTAGAAGCGTACCGAGATCGCGCGCCTGGCTGCCATCCCGTCATAGCCGCCGGTCCGCGCACCGATCGTCAGCGTGCCCGCCTTGTCGTCCCAGCGAACAGGAATGCGCGCATATCTGCCCTTGGCGTAACCGTCGCTCAGGCCGTCATCCTCGTAGAGCGAATAGCGGCCATCGGCCCCGGTGAAGACCTGCAACACGATCGGGCCGCCGGGCTGCTCGCTGGTGGTCTGGACGTCGGGGCCGGTCGGGACGATCGCACCGGCGCGGACGAACAACGGCATGCGGTCATACGGTGCCGCCGCGACGATCGACTGGCCGCCGGGATAATAGGTGCCGCGATTGAAATCGTACCAACCGGCGCCGGCGGGCAGATAGACCCGGCGGCTGCGCGCCTTGAACTCCGAGACGGGCGCGACGAGGAGGGACGGCCCGAACATATATTCGTCGTCGATCCCCCAGGTGCGGCGGTCGGCACCGAAATCCATCACCAGTCCGCGCATGATGCTGCCATCGGCGAACCAGGTGTCGGCGGCGGTGGTGTAGATATACGGCATCAACCGATACCGTAATTTGTCGTACCAGATCATCGACGCCTGCATCGCCGGGTCGTTGGCCGAGATTTCGTAAATCTCGCGATACGGGAATTCGCCATGGCTGCGGAACAAAGGCGAGAAGGCGCCGAACTGGAACCAGCGCAGATTGAGCTCGCGCCATTCGGGCTGATCGGCCGCGCGCTGCTGGGTGTAACGATCCTCGACCGCGAAACCGCCGATGTCCTGGCTCCAATTGGGCAGTCCCGACATCGACAGATTGACGCCCGCGGAGATCTGGTCGCGCAGATTGTCCCAGCGCGCCGCGACGTCGCCTGACCAGACTGCGGCGCTCGACCGCTGGATGCCGCCGAAGGCCGATCGCGTCAGGATGAACGGGCGGCGGCCCGGCTGGACGCGGCGGAGATTGTCGGCGACGCCCTGGACGTGGGCGAGCGGATAGGTGTTGAACACCGCCGCGCCCGGCCCGCGCACGGTCGGCCCCATCTGGAACGACCGTTCCTGGATCGACAGATTCGAATGCCAGTCGGGCTCGTCCGAATCGAGCCACCAGCCGTCGAACCCCTTCGAGACGAGCTTGTCGTTGACCTGGTCGAAGAACAGGTCGCGCGCGCTTTTGGTATAGGGATCGTAGAAAGTGTTGGCGTAACCGGGCCCGACCCAGTCCTTCTGCCCCGCCTCGAGCGGGCGGCGGTAGAGATAGCCCTTGGCGTCGAGCGCCTTGCCGTTGGCGGTGGTCGGATAGAATTTGGCCCAGACCGAGATCATGATCCGCGCGTCGAGCGCATGGACGTCGTCGACCATCTTCTTCGGATCGGGGAAGCGGCTGGCGTCGAAATCGTGGCTGCCCCAAGTGTCGTCGACCCAATAGCGCCAGTCGAGCACGATATTGTCGAGCGGAATGCCGCGCTTGCGATACTCGCGCACGACACCGACCAGGTCCTTGGCATTCTCGTAGCGCTGGCGGCTCTGCCAGAAGCCGTATGCCCATTTGGGCATCAGCGATGCCTTGCCGGTCAGCGCGCGATAGCCCGCGATCGCACCGTCGATGCTGCCGCTGCCGCCGATGAAATAATAGTCGACGTCCTTGCCGACATCCGAGGTCATCCACAGCGAATGGCGATCGGCGGCCGGCAGCGGATCGTTGTGGACCAGGCCGATATAGCCGGCATTGGGATCCCATTCGACGCGGATCGCGACCGGCTTGCCCGCGGTCATCGGCAGGTCGAAATTGTGGAACCACGGATTCCAGTTCTGCCGCCAGTGCGACATCACCAATTTGCCGTCGGCGTAAACTTTCATGTAGCTCGACGCGTAGAGCCGGAACTTGTGCAGGCCGGTCTTGTCGGCCGTGACGTTCCCGGTCCAGATCACCTTCTGCGCCTCGGTATTGACGCCGGCAGTGTTCTGCCCGCTTTCGCCGGACGCTTTGGTCGTCGCCTTGGCTGCGGCGGGCCATTTCTTCTGGTCGCGGATGAACTGATAGTCGATCGTCGCTTCCTGGCGGCTGACCGCGAGCCGATCACCGAGATAATAGTCGGCTTTCCAGCCGGGCTTGCCATCGCTCGTCACCTTGAGGTCGTCGCCGACCAGCGCATAGGGCCGCGGATTGCCGAAGCGGGTGATCCCGTCATTGTCCCACAACAGACCATAGCCGCGGGTCGACACGACGAACGGGATGGCGATGTCCATATTGTGCTGGGCGAGTTCGACGTCCTCGCCATTGTAATTCATCTGCCGGTTCTGGTGCTGGCCAAGGCCGTAAAAGCCTTCGTCGGTGCCGCGGTTGAATTGCTGGCTCAGCGAGAAATAGGGTTTGCCGTCGACGGTGACCGGCCGGAACGGCGTGCGCGGCGCTTCGGCGAGGAGCGGCTTGCCCGAGGCGTCGAAGAAGCTGACCGATCCGTCGGCCAAGCGGATGCGCGCGCTGGCCTTGGGGAGCTTGAGCGAGACATAGCCGCCGGCAGTGCCGACGACCGGATCGCCATCGGCCCTGGCGACGACCATCAGGCTGTCGGGCACCTCGTCGAAACCGGTCCCCGGCACCGCCGTCACGCGGAAGGTCGCGTCGCCATAAGCGAGAATGCGGACGCGCCTGGCCGGTCCGGACGCGGGCGTCACCACCACGCCATGGGCGATCCTGGCGACCGATCCATTTGCCGCGGGAGCCGCAGCACTTGCGCCTGCCCCCAGTGCCGCCACGTCCCCGGCGCCGGCCAGCGCGATCGCTGCCGAGCCGAGCATCAACCATCGCATCGCCGTCATTTCCACGCCCCCATCGTCACCTTGAGCCACACCGGATTGCCGGTGAAGTTGAGCCCGTAATCGGTCTGGTCGCCGTTCCAGACGCGCTCGAACACCCAATTGCCCGAGCCATCGAAATGGCCTTCCTCGACGCGCAGCATCATGCCGTTGCCGCCACTCGCGTCGCTCACGCGCAGCCGCACGTCGGTGCCGGTCAGCAGGAACTGGTCGGGGCCGAGCTGCGCGACCAGGGCGCCGCCCACGGGCTGGCCCTTGGTCGGCGAGGGATCGGTCTTGATCCATGTCCAGTCGCGCTCGCCGAACCGCCAGAGATCATATTGCGCAGTAATCTTCCATCGCCCGAAGGTGGTCGACTGGTCGGCGGCATCGTCCATCTTGGCGACGCCCCAGACGGGATGCTCGAACGCGATCTTCGCCCAGGTCCGGGCCATCGGGGCGAGGAGGCGATATTTCGCCGCGAACGCCTCGATCGTCGCCTCGTCCATCTCTTTCGCGCCGAGCGGGTAGTTCGAATAGCCGGTGGCATCGAACCCGAACGGCGAGAAGCCGATCGCGCCCTTGCCCAGCACCGGCCAGAGGAAGCGGGCATAATCGGCCGCGCTCCCCGTTTCGGGAATCAGCAGCGGATTGTCGGGCCGCGCGTAGAGATCGAGATATTTCGCATACGCCCTGGGATCGCGATTGTAGATATCGGGCGCGACCAGGGCGATGTGCGGCGCGGCGGCACGCCACACGTCGATCACCGGCCAGTCGGGCCCGCCGCTCGCACCGCCCGACACCGCCGGCCCGAACGGGTCGCTGAGCGCGGCGTTGGCGTACATCGGCAGGTTCTTGACCGCCTGTCCGGCGGCAGCGACCTCGTCGACATAGCGCCCGACATACCAGGCGTTGAACGCGGTATCGGCAAGCTTGCCGAACGCCTGCGCCCAGGTCCCCGATTTGCCAGTCCTGGTGGCGAGTGGCGCCGGGATCGGCTGCGCGAACAATTTCTGCGCTTCGGGCGAGAAGTCGCGCGGCGAGGTGTAGCTGCCGGTCTCATTCTCGACCTGCACGAGGATCACGGTGTTTTGCGGGTCGATCGCCTTCAACCGCTGCATCAGCGCGACGAAGGCGCGTTTGTCGGCCTCCAGCGTCGTCCGTGCATGCGGGCTCAGCGCGTAATGCGGCTTGCCGTCGCGCGTGCGCATCCGCGGGAAGCGGGTGTTGTCGGTCCTGACCCAGTCGGGCGCATAATTGGCCGAGGTGTTCTTCCACGCCCCGAACCACAGCAGGACGAGGCGCAGATTGTGCTCGCGCGCGCCCTTCAGCAGGGCATCGAGATACGAGAAGTCGAACTTGCCCTCGACCGGCTCGATCTGTTCCCAGGCGACCGGGATTTCGAGCGTGTTGGCGTTGAGCCGCTCGAGCACCGGCCATACCTTGGGCAACGCCGCGGGGTAATTGCTCGAATTGTTCGCCTGCGCGCCGAGCATCAGGAACGGCGCGCCATCGACGAACAAGGCCGACCGCCCGTCCTTCGTCACCACGCGCGGCAGCTCGGGCGCGGCCTGGGCGGACAAGGCCGTGGCGGCGAGCACGAGCGGCAGGAAGCGGGCGAGCCTCACTTGGCCGCTCCCGGACAGACCGTATTACTGGGATCGCTGACCAGCCGGACGTCGGCGACCGAGATCGCGAACGGCCCGGTCGCGGTCAGCGACCACATGGTGGCGACCTTCTTCATATCGGCGCCGTGATCGCGCAGGCATTTGAGCCCGATCTTCACCGTCCGCCATTTGGGTCCGGCGGCGAACAGCCCGGTGGCGTCGACCGCCGCGCTGCCGAAGCCGAGCTTGACCGATCCCTTGGGCGCGGTCTCGACGCGATAGGTCATGGCGAGGACGAGGTCGGCATTGGTCTCGCGCGTCAAATCGAGCGCGGCGCCGCGGATCGCGATCGTCGCCGCGCGGCCCAAGGGCCAGCCGAGGCGGACGGCGCCTTCCTGCGTCTGCGGCCCGTCGATCGGCGCGCGCGTCACGCCATAGCCGGGCGCCCAGGCGAACGGCGCGGGCACATTGCCCTTGGCGAAGAAGATGCTGCTATTGGCCAGCCCGGCATCGACCCCGGCAACCTCGCCGAGCGTGCCGACCTTGCCCGGCATCGCGTAGCTTAGGCCATAGCCGAACGCGAACAGGGGATCGTAGCCCGGCCGCCCCTTGTTGAGCGTGAATTGCCCGGCGGTCTTCGGCCAGCTGTAGGACAGCCGACCGGTAAAGTCCTTGCGCGGCTTGCCGTCCGCATCGCCGATCAGCACGTCGGCGATGCCGCCGCCCTCGCTGCCCGGCAGCCAGGCCGCGACGAAGGCGTTCGACTGGTTGAGCTCGGGATTCACCCAGAGCGGCCGGCCCGACAGGAACACCGAGATGGTCGGGATGCCGGCGGCGCGCAGTTTCCTCAGCAACGCCAAGGCCTGCTTGTCGCCGGGCTGGAATTCGAGCGTCTTCAGGTCGCCACGCATCTCGGCATAGGGGTGCTCGCCGAACACCACGATCGCGGCGTCGGGCTTACCCGAGAAGTTGCCGTCGACCGACAGGGTCGCCGATCCGCCGCCCGCCTTCATCGCCTCGGCAATCCCCGCATAGATCGATTGCGCGTTGGGGAAATCGGCATTGGTGTTGCCGTCGCCTTGCCAGCTCAGGGTCCAGCCGCCCGATTGCATCGAGATGTCGTCGGCCGCCGGCCCTGCGACCAGCACCCTGGCCGATGCCCTGAGCGGCAGCACCCCGTCATTCTTGAGCAGCACCAGGGTCTTCGCCACTGCCTCGCGCGCCAGGGCACGATGCTCGGGCGAGCCGATCACCCCGGATTTCCCTGCCCAGGGCCGCGCGGCGTCGAACAGGCCGGCGGCGAACTTGACGCGGAGGATGCGGCGCACGGCATCGTCGACCCGGCTCATCGCGATCTTGCCGCTCTTCACCTCGGCGACGGTCGCGTCGAACAGCCCTTTCCAGCTGTCGGGCGCCATCGCCATGTCGAGCCCGGCGTTGAACGCGATCGGGCAGTCGGTGTTGGTGCAACCCGGGACCTGGCCATGCCCGTTCCAGTCGCCGACGATGAAGCCGTCGAACCCCATCCGCTCCTTGAGCACGCCGGTCAGCAGCGACGCATTGCCGTGCATCTTCTGCCCCATCCAGCTCGAATAGCTGGCCATCACGGTGCGCACGCCGGCGCGGATCGCGGGCGGGTAGCCGGCCGAATGGATCGCGATCAGCTCGCTTTCGGGGATGCGGTCGTCGCCCTGGTCGATCCCGTCGAACGTGCCGCCGTCGCCGAGAAAGTGCTTGGCGCTGGCGGTGACCTGGCCGTTCTGGATCCGGCCGGTGCCGGGCGCGCCCTGCAGTCCCTCGATCATCGCCCCGGCATAGGCACGAACCAATGCCGGGTCCTCGGAATAGCCTTCATAGGTGCGCCCCCAGCGATCGTCCTGTGGCACCGCGAGCGTCGGGCCGAACGCCCAGTCGATCCCCGCCGCCGCGGTTTCCTGCGCGGTCGCGGCACCGATACGGCGGATCAGGTCGGGATCGTTCGCCGCGCCAAGGGCGCTATTGTGCGGGAAGAGCGTCGCGCCGACGACATTGTTGTTGCCGTGGACCGCATCGACCCCGAACATCAACGGGATCGCGACATGGCCCGGCCGGTTCTCCATCGCCACCGCGTCGAACGCCTTGGCGGTAGCGACCCAGGGCTGTTGCGGCGAGCGGTCGGGATTGCCGAGCGGCGGCGAGCTGCCGCCCGCCAGGATGCTGCCGAGCGGGTATTTGCGCAAATCCTCGGGCTTGATCGAGCCGATATCGGCCTGGATCATCTGCCCGACCTTTTCCTCGAGCGACATTTTCGCCAGCAGGTCGGTGATCTTCGCCTCGGTCGTCGGATCGACCAGCCCGTTGCTGCCCGCGGTCGGCCACAAAGCCGGAGTCGCCACGCCGGGTCTGTCCGTGCCCGCAACGGCTGCCGCGCCGAGCATTGCCGCCGACAGCAGCGCCACCCATCCTGCCTTGACCCTCATCGCGATCCCCTCGGCCTTTTGCGTCTTTGAAAATTATCTACACAGATGAAAATCGACGATCAAGCGTCCGGCGCTATCGGCTTGTCGTGATCGCCCGGAACGAATGCGGCGGCAGGGTGATCGCGAAGCGGGTCCAGCCTGGCTGTCCACCCGACGCGCCCGGCACGGCAGCGGCCGCCGCGATCGAGACATTGCCCGGCAGCTCGGTGGCGCGCATGCCATCGCCCTTGACGCTGAGGGTCACCGACACCGGCTGATCGCGGAAATTCTCCACCACGTACGAGCCATTGTCATAAGCGAACAGCGAGACGTTGGCGGGCGCCGCGAGATAGGCTGGGAAGTCCTGCATCGTCATCGCGCGGATATGGTCGAGCGCGGCGGTCGGCAGGTTGTACAGGTCGCTGGGATTTTCCGGGATGGCGAGCATCATCAGCGTCCCTTGCGAATAATGGTTCATCAGCAGGATCGGGAATCCCTTCTGCCCCGACACGCCGCGTACGATCGCCCAGCTGTCATTGGTGTAGAAGCGCATGTCCGGAAACAGGATCGGCCGCGCCGCGCCGCCCGGATCGTCGAGCAGGCGGCCATTGCCGGCGCCGAACCCCTCGATGAAATGGTCGACCGCAACGGTCCGTCCGGTCGGCGTCCATTCGGCGAGATCGGCGAAGCGCGGGCCGAGCGCCGAGACGAAGCCGGAGGTGACGATCACCGTCGCCCCGCCTTTCAGGCTCGCTTGCACCTTCGCGACGATGCCCGGATCGGCCACGGCGGCTTCGGTCAGCAGGATCGTCTTCGCGCTCGTCGGATAAGTCGGCGCCAGCTCGATCGGGATGCCGACATTGCCGAGATAATTGTGCAGGAAATCGTCGCCGCTCGACTGATAGGGCTTGTAGCTCGCCACCCCGATCGGCTTGCCGAGCGCGCCCAGCACCGAATCCGCCGCCTCCAGCGACAGGCCCGCCGCGCGTGCCCAGCCCGGCGGCGTCCGCGATCCCGATTGCCGCGAGGCCCGGAGCGCTGCCGACCAGTCGAAGCTCGTCCCCATGGTCGCCCAGGGCCGCTCGCCTTCGTCGGCGCCCGCGTCCGATGCCATTGGACTCCAGTTGAACAGGGTCATTTCAGGCGCCTTGGCGAAGACGGTATCCCATAATTGCTCGGCATAGCGGTCGAGATAGCGCGTGCTGAACGTATCGACCCAGCCGCCGCCATTCGCGCCCGGTCGAATGTTCGCATAATAGCGATAGACCAGGTAGCTCTCATACTGCTGGAGTAACTGGTCGGTGATCACCGGATCGCGGGTCTCGGTTCCGGTATAGATGCCGTCGAACGCCTGGGCTTCCTGGTCGAGATCGTAGCCCAATCCCTGGAAATGCTCGTACCAGTTCGGATATTTGATGATCATCCGGACCTTGGGGTTCTCCGCCTTGCCCGGGCGCAGCACGAGATCGCGCGCGACATTGCGCATCGTGTCGAGCCGGTATTGCGTCCAGCTCCTCTTGCCCTTGGCGGCGATGTTGGCGTCGCTTTTCGAGGTGAAGAAGAAGAAATCGTCGAGGATCACCTGGTCGAAATGCCGCGCCGCGAGGCGCACCGCGCGCTCGCATTCGGCGCGGTCGTCGCGATCCTCGTAATCGAACGTCCCGAACTGACCGTTCCTGCCGCCCGCCGCGAGGGTGATGCCGCCGGCGACCTCGACGCCTTTCTCGCGAAAGTACGACGACACCTTCGCGAGTTCGTCGTCGGTCGCAAAGCGGTGGTCGCGATAAGCCTCGATATAGACTTTGTCGACGTGGAGCTGGCTGGAGACGCGGGCATAGTCGCGGTCGAACGTGGCGCGGTCGGCGAGCGCGCGGACGTTGCCGACGACGATGTAGATCGCGACCTTGAAGTTGCGATACGGTCCGGGTGCAGGGGTCGACATGGCCTGCGAGACGGGCGGCGCCGACATTGCCGGGGCGGCCATCGCAGCGGCCGCCGCCATCAGCGCGATCGATCCCATTACACGACGGCGAATCGATTCAGGCACGCGTCTCTCTCCCTGTCAGGCCGGGTTTGTCCCGATTTATGGGAGCGCTACCATAAACGTCACGGGGCTGGCAATCGCGGTACTCGAAAACTCGAAAAAGCATTTCGACTAGCGTTGTTTTCAGCTTTCGCTGAAGCGGTGCCAGCCCACTCCCCCACCCGGCCACCCATAGAATACCCTGCTGGGCGGCCGGGTGGGGGAATGGGCTGGCACCGCGACCGTTTCAGCTTTGCTGAAACATACACTAGGCGCTCGCCGCGATGCTGCGCTACACGCGCGGGCATGACCGCGGAAAAAACCGTGAAGCGCAAAGGCCGTGGCGGCGACGCTCCGCGGATCGAGGACGTCGCCAAGCGCGCGGGCGTTTCGCCGATGACGGTGTCGCGCGTGATCAACGGCGCGAGCCACGTTCGCCCCGCCGCGCGCGACGCGGTCAACGAAGCGATCGTCGCGCTCAAATATGCGCCCAACCGCGCCGCGCGGAGTCTCGCCGGCGGCGGGCAGATCCGGCTCGGCCTGCTCTACAGCAACCCGTCCGCGGCGTATCTCAGCGAATTCCTGGTCGGCAGTCTCGACCAGGCGAGCCGCAGCGACGTCCAGCTGGTGGTCGAGAAATGCGACCGCGGCGAGGGCGAGGAAGCCAGCGCACGGCACCTGATCGCGAGCGGGGTCGACGGCATATTGCTGCCCCCGCCCTTGTGCGATTCGCAAGCACTGATCGCGTTGCTCGCCGCCGAGAAAGTCACCGCGGTTGCGGTCGCCACCGGACGGCCCGCCGATGGCGTCTCGGCGGTGTCGATCGACGATTTCGCCGCGGCCGAAGCGATGACGCGCCATATCGTCGCGCAGGGGCACCGCCGGATCGGCTTCATCATCGGCAATCCCGACCAGACCGCGAGCGCGCGACGGCTCGAAGGCTATAAGGCGGCGCTGGCCGAGGCCGGGATCGCGATCGACGATGCGCTGATCGCGCAGGGGCTGTTCACCTATCGCTCGGGGCTGGAGGCGAGCGAGGCACTGCTCGACCTGGCGCAGCCGCCGACCGCGATCTTCGCGAGCAACGACGACATGGCCGCCGCCGCGGTGGCGGTCGCGCATCGCCGCGGGCTCGAGGTGCCGGGCGACGTCAGCGTGTGCGGGTTCGACGACACCACGCTCGCCACCGCGATCTGGCCCGAACTCACCACGGTGCGTCAGCCGATCGCGGCGATGTCGCGCGCCGCAGTCGAGATGCTCGTCGCCGAGATCAACGCGCGGCGGCAAGGCAACAGCCCCGAGCCGCGCCGGCTGGTGCTCGACTTCGCGCTGATCGAGCGCGAATCGGACGGACGGCCGAACGCCTAGCGCGCGATCGACATCCGGAAGCCCGTCGCGGGCAGGCCGGACGGATTGTACAGGTTCACGATCGGGCTCGCCTGCCAGAGATAGCGGACCTCGCTCGCGCCTGCGTCGTCGGGCAGCAGGACCGTGTCGCCGCTCGCCACGGCATCGGCGTAACGGCACGTGCCGCCCGCATCGCACAATTCGAACCCGATCACCCGCCCGCCGCCGATCGTCACCAGGGGTCCATGCGCAAAGCGGATCGCGACCCTGCCGTCGCGGCGGATGGCGTCGACCGGTGCCGGACCGCGCGCCTCGACCTTCTCGCCCAGGGCGATCGCGCGGGCGCCGAGCGCGAGGCGATAGCCGACGCCCTGCTTGTTGGTCGGGTGGATATCGGCGACCTGCCCGATATCGACCGCGCTGGCGAGCCCGACCTTGGGATCGCTATCGGCGACGCGACGCTGGACGTCGCGCAATTGTGCCCAGACATCGTTGACCGGCTGCGAGACCTGCGGCCCGAACCCGGCGAGCTGGACCATCAGGAACGGATCGGCGCCGAAGCGCTTGCGCCAATCGGCGATCAGCAACGGCATCAATTCGGCATAGCCGGCGGCGTCGGCGACATTGGCCTCGCCCTGATACCAGGCGAACCCCTTGAGCGGATAGCCGTCGAACGGCGCGATCATGCCGTTATAGAGCGTCGTCCGCCCGCTGCCGCCGAGCCAGGGCAGGCCGGGCGGCAGGCCGATCGTCGCCAGCGTATCACCGCGCGCGAATTGCCAGTCCTTGAGCGGGAGCATTGTGCCGTCGGCGAGCGTCAGTATGCGCGGCGCATCGCCCCACAGGCCGCCACCGCCGCCGGTATCGATCGCGGCGACCTCGATGACATTGTCGCCGGCGCGGAGCATCCCTGCCGGTACCGCATAGCGTCGCTGCGCATCCCAGCCCTGCAGCGCGCCGACCGTCTTGCCGTTGACGCGAGTCAGGTCGATGTCGTCGACCGCGCCGATCGTCAGCTCGGCCTTGCCGGCCTGCGCGGCGGTCAGCGTGACGTGAACGCGGTAATAGCCGATGCCGTCGAAGCTCGCGAGCGAAGCATCGCCCCAATTCTCCCACGCCGCGGTCGACGGGACCGGGCGCCAGGCGGCATTGGCCGGCGACGATCCATGCGCGCCGAGCCAGGCCTCGAGCCCCGCGCGCCATTGCAGCGACGCCGCGGCGGGATCGCGCCCGTACAGGCCGAGCAGGTCGAGCGCCGGGCGATAGCGCGGCAGCGTGCCGAGCGATTCGCGGCTGATCCAGTCCTCGATTACCGATCCGCCCCAGGCCGCCGAGATCAGGCCGATCGCGATCCCCTGGCGCTGCTGCAGGTCGCGGCCCATGAAATAACAGGCCGCGGAGAAATCCGCCGCGCTGGCGGGTGCCGACAGCTGCCAGTCGACCGGCGTGCTGAACCCCGCTTGCGGTGTCGCGCTCGACCGGTGCGGCACGTTGAACAGCCGCAGCAACGGGTGCGCGGACTGCTGCACCTCGGTGTCGGCATTGGTCACGTGGCGCAGCGTGAATTCCATGTTCGACTGGCCCGAGCACAGCCAGACATCGCCGACCATGACGTCGTCGAGCGTCATAGTCGCCCCGCCGCTCGCCGCGGTCAGTGAGTAGGGGCCGCCGGCAGGCTTAGCCGGCAGCGTTGCGCGCCAGGCGCCGGTCGCATCGGCGGTCGTGCGGATGGTCGCCCCGGCAAAGGTCAGAACCACCGCGGCCTTGGGCGCCGCCCGGCCGTGCAGCGCGATCGCGCGATCGCGCTGCAATACGGCATGGCTGGTGAACGGCGCGTCGATCGTAACCTGCGCCGCAGCCGGTGCGGCAGCCAGCATCCCCAACGCGACGATCATCCCCCGCATCACCATTTCCTTCTCCATCAAATCGATTGCAGCGCCGCGGCGATCGCGCGGTGCAGGTCGCGCCGCATCTCCGGCGAGATTGGCCCCAGTACGCCGCGCGCATGATCGGGCAGGTGCGCTGCCCGACCAGCCTCGTCGGCGAAAACGAGATGCTCGATCAGTGCGCGCCAGGCAGCACGACGCGACGGCGGCAGGTCGCGAAAGGCGAGCAGGGCATGGAGCATCGCCTGGACCGGCGCGGTCGGCAGCGCGTGATCGCTCCACCAGTAATTGACCAGGACGCTGACCGGATCGAGCGACCGCACCGCGTGCCACCACAAATAGGGAATGAAGATCGCATCGCCGGGCTCGAGCTCGGCGGTCCGCGCGTGCTCTTGTGCCTCGGCGAAGCGGGGATAGAGATCGAAATCGGGTGCATCGACATCGACCATGCTGACCGGGGTGCCGGCCGGGGTCAGTTCGAACGGACCGGGATAGAGGTTCGCAACCTGGTCGGGCGGAAACAAGGTGAAGCGCCGCCGCCCCGCGACAACGCAAGCGATATTGTCGTTCGAATCGTAATGCGTCGCGACCGAAATGGCATTGCCGATCCAGATGCGCGGCGCGATCGCCGGATCGAGCAGCGGCATCGGATGCTGATCGACGAACCCCGGCAGCACGTCGCGCACCGGCGCCGATTGCATCGCGATGGCGAGCGGGTGCAAGTCATCGGCCTGGCGCACGAGCTGATCGAGCAGGTCGGCGACGGTCGCGTCGCGCCGCCCGAAATTCAGCCCGGTCATGTCGCCCTTGTAGAAGAAGCGCCCCCTGATCGCCGGATGCCCGGCCAGGCAGTTCGCGGTACCGCCGGCGCCGAAGCCCTTGAGGAAAGCGACCAGCGCGGGAACACCATCACGCGCGGTCGCGACCACCGGCCAGTCGCGCACCAGCCCGCGCAAGACGACCGGCTCGGCCGCGGCGACGAGGCCGGCGATGCCGTCGCGGTCGCCGATATCCCACTGATTCGGCGCGATCTCGCGTATTTCGGCGCTCAACGACCCGGCTCCTCTCAGCCCCGCCCGCTCGACCGGCAATGGCGATGTGGATTTATCTGGCTGTTTTTATATGATAAATCATTCTACGCCTACTAAAATACTGGTGAAAATTAATATCGCCAATAAAAAAATGGTAGCGCAATCAATTTCATTGAGGTAGCGGTATCAGGGTGGTAATCAATCGGTGAGCCGCGGCGACCAACGACCGCGGCCGTAAAGAGCACCCCGGAAGGTGCACGTGGAGGGGACCAATCGGATGCGATCCGACCGTTCATCCGCACATCTCCCGGGCCTGCGATCAGGAAGGGGAGTTTGATGGTGCAGTCGGAAATGCTTGAGAATGTGATGCAGCCGGTCGCCGCGCGCCGCAATCTGCGTAACGGCAGCTCGGTTCTCGCGATTGCCCTTGCCGCGATCATCGCCCTTCCCGCCCAGGCGCAGTCAACCACCGCCAACGCAACCGCGCCGGCAACCGACACGCCCGCTGCCGACGCCCCCCAGACAGGCGGCGACCAGACATCGGTCGAAAGCGCAACCAAGGGCGACATCGTCGTCACCGGCATCCGCGCCGCGGTGCGGTCGGCGACCGAGCGCAAGAAGAATGCCGAGCAGATCGTCGATTCGATCACCGCGACCGATATCGGCGCGCTCCCCGATCGGTCGGTTTCCGAAGCGCTGCAGCGCATTGCCGGCGTCACCCTGCAGCGGACCAACGAGAATCGCGACCCTGCCCGCCTGTCGTCGGAAGGCGGCGGCGTGTTCATCCGCGGCCTGTCGTTCGTCCGCTCCGAGCTCAACGGCCGCGACGTCTTCTCGGCCAACAACGGCCGCGGCCTGTCGTTCGAGGACGTGTCGTCGGACCTGCTGGCGGGCGTCGACGTCTACAAGAACCCCTCGGCCGAACTGGTCGAAGGCGGCATCGGCGGCCTCATCAACCTGCGGACGCGCAAGCCGTTCGACGCGCCGGGGCTGGTCGTCGCCTTTTCGGGCGACGCCAATTACGCCGATCTGCGCAAGAAGACCTTCTGGTCGGGCAACGTTCTGGCCAGCGACCGGTGGAAGACCCCGCTCGGCGAGATCGGCCTGCTGCTGTCGTACAGCATCGGCAATATCGGCAACCGCACCGACAGCATCAGCGGCGGTCGTTACGACCGCGAGACGCTGGCCACGGCGCAGGGTGGCATTGCCGCCGGCAGCACGGTCTATGTGCCCTTCGGCATGGGCTTCCGCCGGATCGACTGGCAGCAGAAGCGCACGGCGTTCGACGGCTCGCTGCAATGGAAGCCGAGCGACACGTTGCTGCTGACCTTCGAGGCGCTGATCGCCAAGGCGAATCCGCACGACATCGAGCACGCCGTCGGCGACTATGACCTGCCCGATGTCAACAACACCGCGCTCAACTCCAACCTCAAATACGGCGCGCAGAACCAGCTCGAATCGGGGACGATCACCAACCGCAATCTCAATTTCGACACGCGGGCGGGATCGCAGACCAAGAAGACACAGGACTATTCGCTCAACCTGCGCTGGACGCCCGACAGCAACTGGGCCTTCAGCGCCGACGTCCAATATGTGAAGTCGAGCGCGCAGGTCTACAGCATGACCGCCTTCACCCAGGTTGGTATACCGGGGACGATCGACTTCAATTTCGGCAGCAACGATCCCAAGCTGACGATCACGCCGACCGGCGGTGGTACCTACAGCAACGCCAACGCTTATTGGTGGGCGGCCGCGATGGATCACATCGAGGACAATGACGCGCACGAATGGGCCGAGCGCGCCGATGTCGAATATACTTTCACCGACTCGCCGTTCCTGAAGTCGTTCCGCCTCGGCGGACGTATCACCGACCGCAACGCGATCACTCGCCAGACCGGCTACAATTGGTCGTTGCTGAGCGAGCAATATTGGGGGGCGACCGGCAACCCGGTGTTCATCACCGGGACCGGCTATGATGCCGCGCACCAGAATCCCGGCCTACCGTCGCAGGCCAATCTGTTCAACTACAGCAACTTCTTCCGCGGCAAGGTGCCCGGTGTGGGCGGATATTGGTTCCCGGGCAACGCGCTGGTCGAGAACGGCACGGCCAATGCCTATAACTACCTCAAGAACACCGAATCGGGCGGCTGGGGCTGGGTTCCGCTCAGCAACGACTATTCGCTGGCAGCACCCGGCGCCGACAATGTCAGCGGCGGCATCAACAACCAGAGCGAGCGCACCTATGGCGGTTATGCCTTGCTGCGCTTCGGGTCGGATCCCAAGGCCGGATCGGGGCTGCGCTTCGACGGCAATGTCGGCGTCCGCGTCATCCGCACCGACACCGGCGCGTCGGGCTCGGCGGTTCGCGTCGCCGCGCCGACCGTGGCATGCGGTGGTGCCGTCACTCCCGCCAATTGCCTGATCATCACCCAGGCGGCCGCGTTCGCGGGCGGCAATATCGGTGCGCTGACGCAGAATTCGAAGGGCTCGTACACCGACGTCCTGCCCAGCCTGAACCTGCGCTTCTTCCTGACCGACCAGGTCCAGCTGCGCCTGGCCGCAGCCAAGGCGATCGTGCGGCCGACCTTCGCCCAGCTCAATCCGTTCACGACGCTGGGCTTCGCTTTCGATTCGACCACCGGCGCGCCCAATGGCGTCGGGGTCGGCGGGCGCACCACCGCGTTCACCGGCACGACGGGCAATCCGGACCTCAAACCGACCCGATCGAACCAGTTCGACGCGAGCCTCGAATGGTATTTCGGCAAGGGCAACAGCCTGACCTTCGCCGCCTTCTACAAGGATATCAGCGACTATATCTTCGCCGGCGTCGCCTCGAAGACCTATACCAGCGGCGGCCAGACCCTGACCTTCGACGTGACGCAGCAGACCAATGGCGCACACGGCAAGATCAAGGGCTTCGAGCTTGCCTATACCCAGTTCTTCGACCGGCTGCCGGGCGCGCTCGGCGGGCTCGGGTTCCAGGGCAATCTGACCTATGTCGACTCGGACGGCGGCGCCAACACCGCGGTCAACGTGTTCGACGCCAACCAGACGACCAATGCCAAGATCGCCAATCTGCCGCTCGAGGGCCTGTCGAAATGGTCCTACAACGTCGCGGCGATCTACGAGAAATACGGCGTCTCGGCACGGCTCGCCTATAACTGGCGATCGCATTACCTGCTGACCACGTCGGCGGCGAACATCAATTATCCCGTCTGGTCCGAAGCCTATGGCCAGCTCGACGGGTCGGTCCTCGTCACCGTGGCCAAGCATTTCAAGGTCGGCGTGCAAGCCACCAACCTGCTCAACTCGCGGACCTTCCTCGATGTCGGCGATACCAATTTGCGGCCGCGCTACAGCTGGACCGATACCGACCGCCGGTTCGCGTTCATCATCCGCGGGTCGTTCTGAGCTTCCTCCGAAGAAGCACCTCGAGGTTCCCGCATTCTTGCGGGAACCTCTTTCTTCGCCGATGAACAACAATCGACCGGCGGCATGACATGAACGAAGCGGCGCTCAAGAAGATCGTCATCGTCGGCGGGGGCTCCGCGGGATGGATGGCGGCCGCGACCCTGGCCCGTTTCCTGCCGCCGCCCGCCTGCGACATCGTCCTGATCGAATCCGACGAGATCGGCATCGTCGGCGTCGGCGAAGGCACCGTGCCGCTGATGACGCAGTTCAACGGGCTGCTCGGCATCGACGAGCGCGATTTCGTCGCGGCGACCAACGGGACGTTCAAGCTGGGGGTCGAGTTTCGCGACTGGGGCGAGACCGGCAATCTCCATTTCCATGGCTTCGGCGACTATGGCGACGCGATCGAGGGCATCTCGCCGCACCATCACTGGCTGAAGCTCCACCGGCTCGGCGATCCGCGGCCGATCGAGGATTGGTCGATGCCCTATGCCGCGGCGCGACGCGGGCGCTTTGCGCCTGCCGAGACGCTGCCGGCCGAGCATGCCTTCTTCAAGCACGCCTATCATTTCGACGCCGGCCTCTATGCCCGCTTCCTGCGCGCGCATTCGGAAAAGCACGGCGTGCGGCGGCGCGAGGGGCGCATCACCGGCGTCAACCTCGATCCCGGGACCGGCTTCGTCGACAGTGTGGCGATGGCCGACGGCGAGACGATCCAGGGCGATTTCTTCATCGATTGCTCGGGGTTCGTCGGGCTGCTGATCGACAAGGCGCTGGGGGTGGGATTCCGCGACTGGTCGAGCCTGCTGCCGTGCGACCGTGCCGTGGCAGTGGGCTCCGAGCCGGTCGAGCATCTGACCCCGTTCACGCGCTCGACCGCCAAGGCGGCGGGGTGGCAATGGCGCATCCCGCTCCAGCACCGCACCGGCAACGGCCATGTCTATTGCAGCGAGTTCGTCTCGGACGACGAGGCCGCGGCAACCCTGCTCGACGGGCTCGACGCGCCGGCGCTGGGCGAGCCGCGGCTGCTCAGGTTCAAAACCGGACACCGCCAGCGTTTCTGGGAGAAGAACGTCGTCGCGGTGGGGCTGGCGGCCGGGTTCATGGAGCCGCTCGAATCGACCAGCATCCAGCTGATCCAGACCGCGCTCGCGCGCGTGATCGAATTGCTGCCCGATCGCGGCTTCGATCCGGTGATGATCGAGGAATATAACCGCGTCACCCAAGGCGAATGGGAGCGAATCCGCGACTTCCTGATCCTGCATTACTGCCCGACGCGGCGCCCCGAGCCGTTCTGGCGGCATTGCGCGCAACTGCCGATCCCCGACACTCTTGCCTACAAGATCGCGGTGTTCGAAAGCTGCGGGCGGGTCGCCCTGTTCTCCGAGGAATCGTACCAGGAACCGAGCTGGGTCGCGATCTTCATGGGCAACAACATGCTGCCGCGCCGCTACGATCCGCTCGTCGACCGGCTGCCGCTCGATCACCTCCAGGGCGGGATGAACCAGCGCGCCAACGCCATCGCGCGCGTCGCAGAGCGGATGCCCGAACAACGCGCCTTCATCGCCAGCTGCTGCGCGGCCGAGGCGGCATGACCGGCACACCCGACCCGATCCGCTCGATCGTCATTGCCGGCGGCGGTACCGCGGGCTGGATGGCGGCCGCCGCCCTGTCGCTGGCGATGGGCTCGAGCGGCTGCACGATCACGCTGGTCGAATCCGAGGAAATCGGCACGGTCGGTGTCGGGGAGGCGACGATCCCGCCGATCCGCCTGTTCAACGGCATGCTCGGCATCGACGAGAACGAGTTCGTCCGCGCGACCGGCGGCACCTTCAAGCTGGCGATCGAGTTCGTCGACTGGACCCGGCCAGGGCATCACTATTTCCACCCGTTCGGGCGCTTCGGCGACGATTTCGGGATGACCGCCTTCCACCAGCAATGGCTGCGCTGCCGCGCGGCGGGCAACGAGGCGCCGCTCTCGGCCTTCTCGCTCACCGAGCAGGCGGCGCTGGCGGGCAAGTTCGACCGGCCGCCGGGATCGCCGGGGGTATTCTCGACCTTTTCCTATGCCTTTCATTTCGACGCCTCGCTCTATGCGCGGTTCCTGCGCAGCTATGCCGAGGCACGCGGCGTCCGGCGGATCGAGGGCAAGATCGCCAATGTCGCGCTCGGCGCCGAAAGCGGGCTGATCGAGCGGCTGACGCTGGAGGACGGACGCGACATCGCCGGCGAGCTGTTCATCGACTGCACCGGCTTTCGCGGGCTGCTGATCGGCCAGGCGCTGGGCGAACCCTATGAAGACTGGAGCCGCTGGCTGCCCTGCAATCGCGCGCTGGCGCTGCCGAGCGAGCGGCTCGCCAACCTGCCGCCGTTCACGCGCTCGACCGCGCGCGCTGCCGGCTGGCAATGGCGCATCCCGCTCCAGCACCGCACTGGCAACGGCCATGTCTATTGCAGTGACTTCATCTCGGACGACGAGGCCGCGCGCGTCCTGACCGAGGATATCGGCGCCGCGGCGACCGGCGATCCGCGCCCGCTGCGCTTCACCACCGGCCGCCGCCGCAACAGCTGGGTCGGCAATTGCGTGTCGCTCGGCCTCGCCTCGGGCTTTCTCGAGCCGCTCGAATCGACCAGCATCCATTTGATCCAGACCGGCATCACCAAATTGCTCAGCTGGTTTCCCGATCGCACCTTCGATCCGATCGGCCGCGCCGAGTTCAACCGCCAGGTCGGCGCCGAGTTCGAGAGCGTGCGCGACTTCCTGGTGCTCCATTACAATCGCGTCGAGCGTGACGATTCCGACTTCTGGCGGATGTGCCGCGCGATGGAGATTCCCGACACGCTCGCCGCCAAGATCGACGCGTTCGAGCGGACCGGACGGTTGCTCGAGCGCGGCAAGGATCTGTTCGAGGCGCCGAGCTGGCTCGCGGTCATGCTCGGCCAGGGCGTGGTTGCGCGCGGTTACGATCCCATGGCGCTCGCCGTGCCCGAGAACGAGGCGCAGCGCGTGCTCGCGGCGATGCGCAAGGTGATCGGCGATACCGTCGCGCAGATGCCGACCCATGCCGCCCATATCGACCGCCATTGCCGGATGCCGGGGGTCGGCGCGTGAAAGGAGACCGGGTATGAGGATTGTATCGTCACTGGCCGTGTTGCTCATGGTCGCCACTCCCGCAGTCGCGCAGGACGCGGCGCCGGTCGACGGCAAGCCGGGCAGCGATATCGTCTCTCCAGGCATTGTCGGCGATGTCCATGTGGTCGCCGAAACCAGTCTCGCAAAAGGCCGGCTGGTGCTCCACGTAGTCGCGGTCAATCGCGGCAAGGCCAGTGCATCGTTCGGCCCGGGCGACGTGTCGCTGGCGGCGGGCGACGGCAGTGCGATCGCGATCATTCCGCGCGACACCCTGCTCGCCGAAGCCGGCGGCACCGCGCCGGTCGCGGGCAGCAGCACCGCGTCGTCGGGCTATGCCGCGCCGACCCTGTCGACCAACGGCGCGGGCCAGCTCGATACCACCGGCTATACCGGCAATATGGGCGGGGTGTCGGGTGCCGGCGTGCCGCAGGACACGCTCGACCGCACGCGCGCCGCGCCGCCCAAGGTCGATGTCGGCAAGCTCGACGAGGTCTTGCTCAAGCAGAGCGACGTGAAACCGGGCGGGGTCGAAGGCGGGCAAGTGGTCAGCGACAAGCTCAAGCTGCGCGGCGACCGCATCGTCGTCGTCACCGTGACGTTCGCCGGCGAGCGCCATATCGTCCGCCTGCCCGCGCCGAAGAATTAGGATGACCGGGCCGGTCGGGCTCCGCGCCGGGGCGTGGGAAGCGGGATTGCTGCCCGCTTTGGGCGGCGCGGTCGCGTATCTCAGGCGCGATGGCCGCGACGTCCTGCGGCCGGCGCCCGACGGCGTGGACGACCTGCTGGCGACCGGCTGCTTCCCGCTCGTCCCTTATGCCAATCGCATCGCGCATGGGCGGTTCGCCTTTGCCGGCGAGTCCCACCAATTGCCGCTCAATTTCGGCGACCATCCGCACAGCCTGCACGGGATCGGCTGGCAATCGGCCTGGACGGTCACCGCCAGCGGCGATGCCGGGGCGTCGATGGAACTGCACCATCCCGGCGACGAACGCTGGCCGTGGCGGTTCCGCGCCGAACAGCATGTCCGGCTGGGCGAGGACGGGCTCGCGATCACCTTGCTGCTCGCCAATGAGGACAATCGGCCGATGCCCGCGGGCCTCGGTCTCCATCCCTATTTCCCGCGCACCGCGTCGACCCGGCTGACGATGGCGGCAGAGCGGATGTGGCTGGGCGACGAGACGATGATCCCGACCGGCGCGGTCGCCGCGGATACCTTCGGCGACTGGCGCACGGGGGCGGGCTTTCCCGATCATCTGGTCGACAACAGTTTCGACGGCTGGTCGGGGAGCGCCACGATCGCGAGCGCCGACGGGGTCACGCGGATCAGCGCGATCGGCGCACGCGTGGTCCATGTCTATGTGCCGCCGGGCGCGGATTTCCTGTGCGTCGAGCCGGTCTCGCATTTGCCCGACGCGCTCAACCAGGGGTTCGCGATCGATGCGCTCGACCCCGGCGAGACGCTCGCCTTGTCGATGCGCATCGAGCGCTGACCATGATGATGCGACGGATCATCCTCGGCGTGACGCTGGCGCTCGCCCTGGTGGCACCGGCAACGGCAAAGGCACCCGCCGACGCGCCATATCGCTGGACCAACGTGACGGTCGGCGGTGGCGGGTTCGCGCCGGGGATCGTGTTCAGCCCGGCCGAACGCGGGCTCGCCTATCTGCGCACCGACATGGGCGGGGCGTATCGCTGGGAGGATCGTGCCGGCGCCTGGGTACCGCTGATGGACGGGTTCGCCGAGAGCAGCTTTTTCGGGGTCGAGAGCATTGCCGCCGACCCGGTCGATCCGAACCGCGTCTATGCCGCGGTCGGCATGTATGCGCGCGATCCCGCCGCGATCCTGCGCTCGGACGATCGCGGCGCGCATTGGACGGTAACGCCGGTGCCGTTCCGCATGGGTGGTAACGAACCCGGCCGCGGGCTTGGCGAGCGCCTCGCGATCGATCCGCGCGACCGGCGGCACTTGCTGTTCGGGTCGCGCCATGACGGGCTGTGGCGCAGCGACGATGCCGGTGCCCACTGGCGGCGCGAGACCGGCTTTCCCTATGCCGGCGCCGGTCCCGCTGCACCCCGGACGACGCATCCCGGCATTGCCTTCGTCCTGTTCGATCCGGCGTCGCCGCGCGTGTTCGCCGCGATTGCCGACGCGGGCGCCGCCGGGCTGCTGCGGTCCGACGATGGCGGGGCGCATTGGACGCGGGTCACCGGCGGGCCGTCCGGGCTGGTGCCGGTCAAGGCGGCGATCGATGGCGGTGGGCGGCTCTATGTCACCTGGGCCGACGGCACCGGCCCCAGCGGCGTGACGCGCGGCGCGATCTGGGCGCTCGAACGCTCGGGAGCGTTTCTCGACATCACGCCGGACCGCCGCGGCGACGCGCCACCCGGCGGCTATATCGGCATCGCGACCGACCCGAAGAGCGACGGCATCGCTTATGCCTCGACCTTCAACCGCTGGAAGCCCGGCGACACCTTGTGGCGGACCAGCGACGGCGGCCGGCACTGGACCGATCTCGCGCCGCTCAGCCGCCGCGATACGCGTGCGACGCCGTTCCTCAACTGGGGGCGTCCCGAGGCGGCACTCGGCCATTGGATCGCCGGGCTCGCGCTCGATCCGTTCGATCCGGGAAGGGTCGCCTACACGACCGGCGATACGGTCTATGTCACGCGCGATGCCCCGGCCGCCACATTGCTGTGGACACCATGGACCGCGGGTATCGAGCAGACCGCGATCATCACGCTGACCAGCCCGAGCGCCGGCGCGCATCTCGTCTCGGGGTTCGGGGACCTCGGCGGGTTCGTGCATCGCGATCTCGCGGCCTCGCCGCCCGACGGCATGTTCCTGTCGCCGCGCAACACCAATACCAACACGCTCGATTATGCCGGGCGCGCCGGGCTGGTGCTGGTACGCAGCGGCAATGTCCATGACGGACAGGAGATCGAGGCCGGGCTCGGCTGGTCGGACGATGGCGGCGCCAGCTGGCATGTGCTGCATACGCCGCACTGGAATGACGGCCAGTCGCTCGAAGGACAGGGCAAGGCGCCGATCACGGTGTCTGCGGATGGCCGGACCTTCTTCGTCGGTGCCGAACAGCCGATGCTGACGCGCGATCGCGGTCGCAGCTGGACAAGGATCGATGGCCTCTCCGGTGGCCTTCGCATCATCGCCGACAAGATCAACCCGCGCCGCGCCTGGGCGATCGATCCCGAGGCCCGGCGCCTGCTGTCGAGTTCGGATGGTGGCGAGCATTTCGCGCCCGTCGCGGCAATGGGGCTTTGTCCCGATCTCTCGCTCGCGCGGCCGCGCAATCGCGAGAGCCAGCCTGCCCTGCTCGCTTCACCGTTCGCGCCCGGCGATTTGTACCTGTTGTGCGGGGCCGCGCTCTATCGCAGCCTTGACAGCGGCGCGCGGTTCGGACGGATCGCACCGGCGCTCGACATCGCCTTGTTCGGCCTCGGGCGCGGCGCCGACCCAGCGCGTCCCGCCATCTATGCGATCGCGACGCAGGGCGGGCAGACCGGTATCTGGCGTTCACCGGACGGCGGCGCTCACTGGTCGCGGATCGACGATGTCCGCCATCGCTGGGGCGGCCGGTTCCGGGTCATCTCGGGCGACCCTCGCCTCCGCGGACGCGTCTATATCGGCACGGACGGCCGCGGCATCGTCTATGGCGATCCCGCCCGCTGATCAGGCCGCGGCAGCTGGACGGCGGAACGCGAAGGCAGCGAGCGTCGCGGGCTTCATCTCGATCGAATAGCCCGGTGCCTCGGGCGCGCGATAAGCGCCTTCCGCCACCACGCACGGTTCGACGAAATGCTCGTGGAGGTGGTCGACATATTCGGCGACGCGCCCCTCCTTCGTTCCCGAAAAGCAGAGATAGTCGATCATCGACAGATGCTGGACATATTCGCACAGGCCGACGCCGCCGGCATGCGGGCAGACCGGCAAATCGTATTTCGCCGCGATCAGCATCACCGCCAGCACTTCGTTGACGCCGCCCAGCCGGCAGGCATCGAGCTGCACGACATCGATCGCGCCGCGCATGACGAACTGTTTGAACAGGATACGGTTCTGGCACATCTCGCCGGTCGCGACCTGGACCGGGGCGACGCCTTCTCGGATGCGGCGATGCCCCTCGACATCGTCGGGGCTGGTCGGCTCCTCGATGAACCAGGGTCGCGCAAAGGCCAGCGCGCGGACATGCGCGATCGCCTCATCGACTTCCCACACCTGGTTGGCGTCGATCATCAGCCGGCGATCGGGCCCGATCGCCTCGCGCGCCAGCGTCACGCGGCGGATATCGTCGTCCAGCGAGCGCCCGACCTTGAGCTTGACGTGGTTGAACCCCGCGGCGACCGCCTCATGGCACAAGCGCACCAGCGTCTCGTCCGAATAGCCCAGCCAGCCGGCCGAGGTGGTGTAGCAGGGATAGCCGTTCGCCTCGAGATCGGCGAGACGCGCCGCCTTGCCCGCCGCGCGATCGGCCAGCAGCGCCACCGCTTCGTCGCGCGTGATGCAGTCGGTAATGTAGCGGAAGTCGATCAGCCCGACGATGTCCTCGGCACTCATCTCTCCGATCAGGCGCCACAGCGGCTTGCCGGCCTCTTTCGCCAGCAGGTCCCATACCGCATTGACCACGGCGCCGGTCGCAAGGTGGATCACGCCCTTTTCGGGCCCGATCCAGCGCAACTGGCTGTCGCCGGTGACGTGCCGCCAGAAGCGCGCGCCGTCGGCACGGATCCAGTCGAGGTCGAGCCCTTCGACCAAGGGCGCCAGCGCCTCGATCGCGGCGCAGCAAATGTCGTTGCCGCGGCCGATCGTGAAGGTCAGGCCATGGCCGGTCAGATCGGGTCGATCGGTCTCGAGAATGCAATAGGCCGCCGAATAATCGGGGTCGGGATTCATCGCGTCCGACCCGTCGAGCCGCGTCGAGGTCGGGAAGCGGATATCGAGCACGCGAAGCTTGACGATCCTGGTCATTGGCGCCGCATGTTCCCCCTCCGATTGCCAGCTCGATAATTTCGCTGGTGTATCGTGTTTTCATATTTGGGAATTGTCGCTGGCGCAAGCCGACTTTCCTGCTATTCAGCACCGAACCGGCTGGATGATCGGATGATGAGGAGGAGAGGCATGGGTCGGCGGCGTTTCTGCTATCTCCTCGACCTGGTCGATGATGCCGCGCTGATCGCCGACTATGAGGCGCGGCATGCACCGCAATCGGTCTGGCCCGAGGTTGTCGCCCACATTCGTGCGCAAGGCGCGGAGAGCATGGAGATCTGGCGTGCCGGCGACCGGCTGGTGATGATCGTCGAGGCGGCGGACGATTATCCGCGGCCCGTGTCGCCGCCGCCCGAAATCGATCGCTGGGAAGAGCTGATGTGGCGATTCCAGCAACCGTTGCCCTTCGCCGGGGACGGGGAGAAATGGGTGCCGATGGCACGGATCTTCGACCTGGACGCGCAATGACCGGCCTGACGCTGCCGCGGATCGGGTTCGGCACGGCGCCGCTCGGCAACCTCTACCATGCGATCGACGATGCCACTGCCACCGCGACCGTGGCAGCGGCGACCGAGGTCGGGTTCCTTTATGCCGACACCGCGCCCTTTTACGGCTTTGGCCTGGCCGAGGAGCGGCTCGGCCAGGCAATTGCCGGGACCAATGACGTCGTGATCTCGACCAAGGTCGGCCGATTGCTCGAACCCCTGGCCGCCACCGCGACCGGCGAACGCGACGGTTTCGTCGACGGCCTGCCCTTCGCGCCGGTCTACGATTATTCGCGCGACGGCGTGCTGCGGTCGCACGAGGGCAGCCTGAAGCGGCTCGGCCGCGATCGCATCGACATTCTCTACGTCCACGACATCGGCCGGCTCGTCCACAGCGCGGCGCATGCGGCGCGGATGAGCGAATTGCTCGATGGCGGCGGGTTCGCCGCGCTCGAGCAATTGCGCGACGAAGGCGCGGTGTCGGCAATCGGCATCGGGGTCAACGAGACCGCGATCTGCCTCGAGATGATGGAGCGGGTGCAGCTCGACATCATCCTGCTTGCCGGCCGCTATACCCTGCTCGAGCAAGGTCCGCTCGACGACCTTTTCCCGCGCTGCGCCGCAGCCGGTACGGCTTTGGTGCTGGGCGGGCCGTATAATTCGGGCATCCTCGCGCTCGGCGCCGATGCGCCCGCAGCCCATTATAATTACGCCACGGTGCCGGACGGGGTTCGCGACAGGACGCGTGCCATCGAGGCGATCTGTGCGGCGCACCACGTCGCCCTGCCCGCGGCGGCGCTGCAGTTCGTGCTGGCCCATCCGCAGGTTGCGAGCGTCATTCCCGGCCTCGCCAGCCCCGCGGAAGTGCGGGCGACGATCGCCAATGCCGCCGCGCCGATCCCGGACGGGCTGTGGCAAGACCTCAAATCAGCGGGGCTGCTGCGCAACGATGCGCCCGTCCCGCAGCCAAAGGACAGGACATGACCGGACGCCTGGCGGGCAAGACCGCCCTCATCACCGGCGCGGCGCAAGGCATCGGCCGCGCCACCGCGCAGCTCTACGCCGCCGAGGGAGCGACGGTCTGGGCGACCGACCGCAACGAGGCGGCGCTGGCCGGGCTCGACGGCTGTCGCCGGCGTGCGCTCGACGTGCTCGACCCCGCGCAGATTGTCACGGTACTCGATGAAGCAGGTCCGCTCGACGTGCTGTTCAACTGCACGGGCGTGGTCGCGGCGGGCACCATCCTCGAGTGCAGCGACGAGGATTGGCAGCGGTCGCTCGACCTCAACGTCACCGCGATGTTCCGCATGACCCGCGCCGCCCTGCCCGCGATGCTGGCGAAAGGCGGCGGGTCGATCATCAACATGGCGTCGGTCGCCAGCTCGATCACGGCAGCGGCCAATCGCTTCGCTTATGGCGCGTCGAAGGCAGCGGTGATCGGGTTGACCAAATCGGTCGCGACCGACTTCGTGACGCAGGGAATCCGCTGCAATGCGATCTGCCCGGGCACGGTAGACACGCCCTCGCTCCACGACCGGCTTCGCGCGACGGGCGATTACGAGGGCGCCTGGACCGCGTTCAAGGCACGCCAGCCGATGGGCCGCGTCGGAACGGCCGAGGAAGTCGCCGCGCTGGCGCTCTACCTTGGCTCGGACGAATCCTCGTTCACGACCGGCCAGTGCCATATCGTCGATGGCGGCTGGACGACCTGAAGCTCAGATCCGACTGTCGCCCTCGACCAATTGCTCGGAAATGGCATCCGCCGCCTTGCGCACCGCCGCGGCGGTTTCGCGCGCCGATACCGACGGCTGCAATTTCTTGAGATAGGGCACGGTCAGCGCCGCCGCAGCCGACCCGCCGCGCATCACCGGCGCGGAAATGTCGGTGACCCCGGCGACGAACCGGCTCGGCGTCTGCTCGACATGACGCTCGGCGATTTCGTCGGCATGCGCGCGCAATGCCGCCATCTCGGCTTCGGGAATCGGCGGATCGAACAGGGCTTCCCAGCGGCGGCGGACATCCTCGGGCTGGTGCGCATAGAGTATGATGCCCGACGCCGTCTGCATCAGCGGACGGCGATAGCCGACGCGGACCGAGAAGCCGAGCTGCTCGCCCGATTCCATCCGCGCCACCACGACCATCTGTCCCCGCGTGTGGAGGGCGAGGTGGCAGGATTGTCCGATGTCGAACGCAAGCTGGCGCATCACCGGCAAGGCCGCCTCGATCAGGCTGGCGGTGCGCGGCTGCTGCATGCCGAGCGAGAACAGCCGGTCGGTCAGGCGATAGCCGTCCTCGGCCGGATCCTGTTCGATATAGCCGCGATGTTCGAGCACCTGGACCATGCGGAACAATTCGCCGTGCGAGCGGTCGAGCGCGTTGACGATCGCGGTCAGGGTCATCGAGCCGGCTTGCGCTGCGAGCAATTCGAGCACGTCCAGCCCCTTTTCGAGCGCCGGCGCGCGGTAGCGCGGATCGCCTGCGCGATCCTCATCGTCAGCCATCGTCAACGTCCTCGCCTTCGTGGCGGTCTTTGGCATGATGGACCTCCCGCGTCGATGGCATCTTATCGCCGTTCACCAGTGAAAAATAGCTTTATCAGCGCAAAATTTGCTCTAGGCTGATGCAACGGTCAAAAGGACCGGCGGGAGAGGGAGGCGATCGTGAAGCCAGGCGTGCGGGGATTGCGCTAGATGGTCGACCGGCGCTCCTTCCTGGCCGGCGCGGGTGCGCTGGGGCTGGCCCAGGCCGCACGCGGCGCGGATATCGCCAGGGGGCCGGTGCGCCCCGACTGGGCGTCGCTGATCGAGCATTACCGCTATCCCGACTGGTTCCGCGACGCCAAGCTCGGCTTCTGGGCGCATTGGGGACCGCAATCCGTGCCCGAACAGGGCGACTGGTATGGTCGCCTCCTCTACATGCCGGGCGAGCCGGACTATGATCATCATCTCAGGACCTATGGCCACCCCGCCGATACCGGGATGATCGACATCCAGACCCGCTGGTCAGCCGATCGCTGGGACCCCGAGGCGCTGGTCGCGAAATACAAGAAAGCCGGCGCGCGCTACCTCGTCGCCCTCGCCTGCCACCACGACAATTTCGATTGCTACGACAGCCGCCATCACGGCTGGAACGCGACCCGGCTGGGCCCGAAGCGCGATGTCGTCGGCACCTGGGCGAAAACCGTGCGCGCTGCGGGCATGAAGTTCGGCGTCTCGAACCATGCCGGCCATGCCTGGCACTGGTTCCAGCCCGGCTATGGCTATGATCCGACCGGCCCGCGCAAAGGCCAGCGCTACGACGCCTTCCGGCTGCGAACGGCCGACGGCGCGGGCAAGGCGTGGGAAGGGCTCGACCCGCAGGATCTCTATACCGGGCCGTGGAAGGTCGCCCCCGACGGAATCGACAGCAACGCGGCAATGCGTGCCTGGCACGACGAGCATGACGGCCAATGGGTCGAGGATGGTCCGCCAGGTCCCGCCGGCGATGCCTATCGCGCGAAATGGCTGATGCGCCAGATCGACCTGGTGTCCAAATACCGACCCGACCTCTGCATCATGGACAATAGCGGCCTGCCGTTCGGGCCGGTCGGGCTGGAGGCGGCGGCGGACTATTACAATCGCTCGATCGACTGGCACGGCAAGATCGATGTCGTGCTGACCGCCAAGAAGCTCAAGCCGCACATGCGGTACGGGCTGCTCGAGGATGTCGAGCGCGGCTTTGCCGACCATCTGTGGGACGAGCCGTGGCAGACCGAGACCTGTATCGGCGACTGGTTCTACAATGTCGCGCGGCTCAACGACCGTTCCTACCGCAGTGCCGAGAATGTCATCCAGCGGCTGGCCGACATCGTCTCCAAGAATGGCAATTTGCTGCTGTCGATCCCGCAGCCCGGGCATGGCGCGATCGACAGCGAAGAGGAGAAGATCCTCGACCGGATGGGCGACTGGATCGCGGTCAATGGCGAGGCGATCTACGGGTCGCGGCCGTGGCGCATCTATGGCGAGGGACCGACGAAACCGAATGGCGGCGCCCAGAATGAAGATGCTGCCAGGACCTTTACCGACCGCGACGTCCGCTTCACCACCAACCGCGGATCGCTCTATGCCCTGTTCCTCGGCTGGCCGCGCGGAACGGCGACGATCGAGTCGCTGGCGGCCGGCAAGACGGCGGGTGCGGTTGAGCGCGTGACCTTGCTCGGTGGCGGCACCTTGCGCCATCGCCGCGACGCTGCCGGGCTGCATGTCGACCTGCCGGCAGGAAAGCCGGGAGGGTTCGTACCGGTCCTCAAGATCGACGGGAGGGGATTGGCATGAGCGGCGAGACGCCGGCACCGACGGCACGGCTGCTGCCGTTCGTGCTGATCGTCGCCCTGTTCTTCCTGTGGGGCGTCGCCAACAACCTCAACGACATCCTGATCGCGCATTTCAAGAAACTGTTCGTGCTGAGCGATCTGCAGGCCGGGCTGGTTCAGTCGGCTTTCTATCTCGGCTATTTCTGCCTCGCGATCCCCGCCGCCCTGTTCATGCGTGCCTATGGCTATCGTGCGGCAGTCCTGCTCGGCCTGTGCTGCTACGGCGCCGGCGCCCTGTTGTTCTGGCCGGCCGCGGGCATGCAGAGCTACCCCTTCTTTCTCGTCGCCTTGTTCGTCATCGCCAGCGGCCTCTCCTTCCTCGAGACATCGGCCAACCCGCTGATCGCGCGGCTGGGCCCGGCAGCGAGCGCGGCGCGGCGGCTCAATCTCGCCCAGGCGTTCAACCCCCTCGGCTCGATCGCCGGGATCGTGATCGGCAGCCAGTTCATCCTGTCGGGCGTCGCGCACAGCCCCGCCGAGGCCGCGGCGATGGCGCCCGATGCGCTGGCGCAATGGCGCGCCGGCGAGGCGGCGGCGGTACAGCTTCCCTATCTGCTGATCGGGCTTGGCGTACTCGCCTGGGCCGTGCTGATCCGGCTGACCCCGTTCCCCGCGATCGCGACGCAGCGCGATGTCGAGGAAGGGGTCGGCGCGTTCGACGATTTCCGCGCGTTGCTCGGCAATCGCCGCGTCTTGCTCGGGATCGTCGCGCAATTCTTCTATGTCGGCGCGCAAGTCGGGGTGTGGAGCTTCCTGATCCGCTATGCCGAGGTCGCGGTACCGGGCACGCCCGAACGCGTCGCGGCGGGCTATCTCACCCTCTCGCTGATCGTGTTCATGGTCGGCCGGTTCGCCGGGGCGGCGCTGATGGGCGTGGTTCAGGCACCGCTGCTACTGGCCGTCTTCGCCGTGGCCGGCGCCTTGCTCTGCATCATCGCCACCATCGCGGGCGGGATGACCGGGATCGTCGCCTTGATCGCGTCGAGCTTCTTCATGTCGATCATGTACCCGACGATCTTCGCCGAGACGGTCGACGGACTCGGCGCACGAACCAAGTCGGCGGCGGCGTTGCTCGTCATGGCGATCGTCGGCGGGGCATTCTTCCCGGCAGTGATGGGGCTGGTTTCGGACCAGACCGGATCGATCGTCAACGCGATGGCGGTGCCGGCCGTCTGCTTCGTCGTCGTGCTCGGGTTCGCGCTCGGGGTGCGCCGACCGGCGTGATCGACGCGCATGTCCATCTCTGGCAGCTCGATGCCCATGGCTGCACCTGGCCGACGCCCGACCTGACCGCGATCCATCGCGACGTCGAACTCGCCGAACTGCGCGCGCTGGCGGCCGCGAGCGACGTGGACGGCGTCGTGCTGGTCCAGAGCCAGGAGGATGCCGCCGATACCAACTGGCTGCTGTCATTGGCGCACGATCCGCTGGTGAAGGGCGTGGTTGGCTGGGCCGATCTTGCCGGTCCATTGCCCGTGCATCCAGTGCTGAAAGGTCTGCGCCCGATGGTGCAGGATCGTGCCGACGATTGGTATGACGATCCCGCGCTCGATCGGGGTCTCGCCGAAATGGCCGGGCGCGGGCTGGTGCTCGATGCGCTGATCCGGCCACGGCATCTGCCGACGCTGCAGCGCCTCGCCATGCGCGACCCGGCGCTCTCGATCGTCATCGACCACGCCGCCAAGCCCGAGGCGCACGATCTGCCCGGCTGGATGGCCGCGATGCGCGCGATCGCCGCCTGCCCCAATGTCGCCTGCAAATTATCGGGACTGATCACCGAACCCGGCCTGACGCCGCATATCGACGAGATCGCGGCGACCTTGCTCAATGCGTTCGGGACCGAGCGGCTGATCTGGGGCAGCGACTGGCCGGTGCTGACACTGGCCGGGGACTATGCAGGGTGGCTTGGGCATGCTCAGGCATTGATCGCCCCCGCAGCGCGGGACGCGGTGTTCGACGGCAATGCGCGGCGCCTTTACGCGCTCGATTGAGGAGAGAGATGTGAAGCTGGTTCGCTATGGCCCCACCGGTGCCGAAAAGCCCGGACTGATCGATGCCGACGGCGCGATCCGCGACTTGTCGGCGCATGCCCGCGACATCGCTCCCGATACGGTCGGCCGCGACGCGCTCACCGCCTTCGCCTCGCTCGATCCGGCCGGCTTGCCGCTGGTCGAGGGCAGTCCGCGGATCGGGCCGTGCATCGGCGGCGTCGGCAAGTTCCTGTGCATCGGGCTCAATTATTCGGACCACGCCGCCGAGACCGGCGCGACCGTCCCGCCCGAACCGGTCCTGTTCTCCAAGCCGACCAGCGCGATCATCGGGCCGAACGATACCGTCCGCCTGCCGCGCGGATCGGTGAAGAGCGACTGGGAAGTGGAGCTCGGCATCGTCATCGGCACCACGGCCAAATATGTCAGCGAAGCCGATGCGCCCGCGCATATCGCCGGCTATTGCGTGATCAACGATTTGTCCGAGCGAGAATACCAGCTCGAGCGCCACGGCACCTGGGACAAGGGCAAGGGCTGCGACACGTTCGGTCCGATCGGCCCATGGCTGGTCACGCCAGACGAGGTCGGCGATCCGTGCGCACTCGGCATGTGGCTGGAGGTCAACGGCCATCGTTACCAGGACGGATCGACCGCGACGATGGTCTACAAGCCGGCCTTCCTGGTCAGCTATCTCAGCAACTTCTTCACGCTCCATCCCGGCGACGTGATCTCGACCGGCACGCCGCCCGGCGTCGGCATGGGGCAGAAGCCGCCGGTGTTTCTCAAGGCCGGCGACGTCATGCGGCTGGGCATCGAGAAGCTTGGCGAGCAACGGCAGGAGGTCGTCGCCGACTGACGAAGCCGTCAGGCCGGGGACAATGCCTGGGCGGCCGATCTGATGCGCCGCCATCTCGAGATCGCGTCGCGGCTGAAGCGGGTTGCCCATGATCATTAGGTCGAGGCGCACACCCCCGTCCCAGCGTCCGGAAGAAGCGGAACGCGCGCCGATCGCGAGCTATGGCGATCGGCGCAAGATCTCGTCGCGAATGTCGCCTGCTGGCTAACGCCTGGCGCTAGCTGTCCAATTTGTCCTGCGTACGCAGCTCGAAATCGCTGGCGTCGTGGCGCTCGCGCAGCTGGTCGGCCGGGGCACCGAAGATACCATTGACCTTGCGGCCGCGAACGACGGCGGGGCGGCTGCCGACCGCCTCGGCCCAGCGGATCACTGCCTTATAGTCCTGGACCTGGAGGAATTCCGCGGCGCCATAGAGGCGGCCCAAAGCGAGCAATCCGTACCACGGCCAGATCGCCATGTCGGCGATCGTATAGTCGTCGCCGATCATGAACGTCGATCGCGCCAGGTGCCGGTCGAGCACGTCGAGCTGGCGCTTCACTTCCATCGCATAGCGGTCGATCGCATATTCGATCTTGATCGGCGCATAGGCGTAGAAATGCCCGAACCCGCCGCCGAGAAACGGCGCACTGCCCATCTGCCAGAACAGCCATGACAGGCACCGCGCCCGTGCTTCGCTTGCGACGGGCAGGAACATCCCGAACCGCTCGGCGAGGTACATGAGGATCGCGCCCGATTCGAACACCGGGAGCGGTACATCGCCGCTGCGATCGACCAGCGCCGGGATCTTCGAATTGGGATTGATGTCGACGAACCCGCTGGAGAACTGGTCGCCCTCGTTGATGCGGATGAGCCAGGCGTCATATTCGGCCCCGGTAATGCCCGCCTCGAGCAGTTCCTCGAACAGGATCGTGACCTTCATCCCGTTGGGCGTGCCGAGCGAATAGAGCTGGAACGGATGTTTGCCGATCGGCAGATCGGCGTCGCGCGTCGCCCCCGCGATCGGCCGATTGATGCTGGCGAACTGGCCCCCATTGGGCTGCTTCCATTCCCAGATCGCCGGCGGCGTATATCCGGTCGAGTCATCCATCCGATCTGCTCCTTCGCCGCTGGGTCGTTACGGTCGAGGATAGATCAAATCCGCCTGGTGTCGATCGGTGCGCGCACGCTAGGGTCTGTACTCCATTACAGCGAGGATCGTGATCGCCCGGAGCAGCCCGCTGACAAGGAGCGCAGCGCAGACGCGTAGCTGAGGCTACGCGCAAGCAATCGACGATGCTCAGCGGGCTGCTCCGGGCGACCGCGCAGCGGCGGGCCGACGGAGACAGACCCTAGGCGAACAGGATGCAGGTCGGACTGCCGGTTTTTGCGACGACCTTGGTCGCGGACAACCGACCGCTGCGGCGATCGACCGTGTAGCGGACGATGTTGTGGCCTTCCTCGTTCGAGATGAAGAGCATGGATCCATCGGGCGTCAGCGCGAAGAAGCGCGGCGTCTTGCCCCCCGACGGCACCCAGTCGACCGGCGCCAGGCGGCCGCTCGCGGTATCGATGGCGAAGATGCCGATGCTGTCATGGCCGCGGTTCGACGCGTAGAGATGGCGTCCGTCGTCCGACACCGCGATCTCCGCACCGGTGCTGTTGCCGGTGAAGCTGTCGGGCAGCGCGGAGACGAGCTGGAAAGGCGTGAGCGCGCCATTTGCCGGGTCGAACCGGCAGGCCTGGATCGTCGAGTCGAGTTCGTTGATCACATAGGCAAGGCGATTGCCGGGGTGGAAAGCGATGTGGCGCGGCCCCGAGGATGCCCGCGCCGGCGCCGCCGCGACCGGATGGAGCTTGCCCTGCGCGTCGAGCGAATAGACCACGGTGCGGTCGCAGCCCTTGTCGGGAACCGCGATGTAGCGCCCAGATCGGTCGAATTCGACCTGGTGCGGCTTGGGGAAAGGCTGCTCGACACGGTGCGGGCCGATCTTGCCGTCGAACGGGACCACGTCGCTCGGCGGCGCGAAGCCCGTCTCGCCGAACGGCAGGCAGGCAATGCCCGATTTCACGTCGCCGCGTACGACATGATTGGCGACGATCATGAAGCGGTTGGTCGGGTCGGGCATGATGTGCACCGGGTTGCAGCCGCCGGTGGTCACCCGGTTGAGGAAATGCAGCTCCCCGCTTGCGGGATCGACCCGGAACGCGCTTGCCTCGGTGCCGTCGCCATGGACCGTGCACAACAGCCGGCCGGTACGATCGAAGGCCAGGTAGGAAGGATTGACCAGATTGATCAGCTGGATCCTGCTCCACGCTCCCGCCGCGTCGATGCGATAGACGGCGATACCATCGCCTTTGGCGTTGCGCTCGCGACTGGTGCGGCACCCGACATAAGCGAGGCGAGGCGAGACTGGCGTCATGGTCCGTGCTTCCACTTGCGACCCCGCGACGGCAGCACCGGCAAGGCCCGCGGCATAATGCAGCACGGCGCGCCGGGTGGGGAGGCCGTTCGATGGCGAGTCAGGGCTCAAAATCACTCTCCTGTCGCTCGCCTAGTGTGACATTTGCATTTTGTCATCACACTTTTCAGTATGCGGTGGCTGGGAGGTTGCGCCGGCCCGACCGGCCGCCCATCATGCAGGAGAACGGATAGCATGGCGGCCATCGAGGAGCGATGAAGGAAAAACTGGCGGCGCAAGTGGCGCATCGCATTGTCGAGCATATCCGCGAGAACGGCCTGGAAGCCGGCCATCATCTCGCCGCGCAGAAGCTTGCCGACCTGTTCCGGGTATCGCGCGCACCGGTGACCGAAGCGCTGCGGACGCTCGAGGAAGGCGGCGTCGTCTACAGCGAGCCTAATCGCGGCCATTTCGTAACGCGCCCGATCGCACATCTCGCGCCATCGCGCCCCGAGGCGGAAGCCAGCGAGGCCGAGGACAAGCTCTATTTCCAGATCGCCGAGGATCGCCTGTCGGGACGGCTGCCCGACCGCGCGAGCGAGAACGAGCTGATGCGGCGCTATGCCGTACCGCGCGGACGCTTGCAGCTGTTGCTCGGGCAGATCGCCGAGGAAGGCTGGGTCGAACGGCTGCCGGGGCATGGCTGGGTATTCGGCGACACGCTCTCGTCGGGCGAGGCCTATGCCAAGGCCTATCGCTTCCGCGCGGCGATCGAATCGCAGGCAGTGCTCCAGCCCGGCTTCCGCATCGATCCCGAGGAATTCGAGCTGATCCGGCGCGAGCAGATCGCCTTGCTCGATGGTGAGATGTTCACTCTGCCCCGCGCGCGGCTGTTCGAGATCAACACGCGCTTCCACGAGACCATTGTGGGCTGGTCGCGGAACAGCTTTTTCCTCGAGGCGTCACGACGGATCAATCGCCTGCGCCGGCTGATCGAATATCGCGTCACCGGTAGCGACCGCAGCCGGTTGAAGGGGCAATCGGAAGAACATCTGCGCATCCTCGACCAACTCGCCGCGGGCAAAGTCGAAGAAGTCTCCCGTGAGCTGCGCGACCACATCGTCGACGCACTGTCGATCAAGCGGTCGGGTGCCGAGCGCCCGCCGGCCTGATCAGAGCCCCTCATTGACCTTTGAATTGCATTTTGTCATTACAGAATAGCAATTTAGGGGATCAACTCATGGATCAGCCGGACACGCAGGAGGAGCGCGCGATCGTCGTACGCGTATTCCGCCGGATCGTGCCGCTCTGCTTCCTGCTCTACATCGTCTCGTATATCGAGCGCGCGAACATTGGTTACGCGGCGCTGCAGATGAATGCCGAGCTGGGCCTGACATCGGAAGCGTTCGGGTTCGCGGCCGGCGTTTTCTTCATCGGCTATTTCCTGTTCGAAGTGCCGAGCAACCTGCTGATGGCGCGTTATGGCGCACGGGTCTGGATCGGCCGAATCCTGATCGGCATGGGCGTAGTCTCGATGGCCAGTGCCTTCGTCCAGACAGCGGGACAGCTCTATGTCGCGCGCTTCCTGCTGGGCGTGGCCGAGGCAGGCTATTTCCCCGCGATCATCATCTACCTCACCGCATGGTTCCGATCGAAGGAACAGGCGCTGGTGGTGGCCTTGTTCACCTCGGCGATTCCCGTTTCCTATGTGATCGGCACACCGCTCAGCACGTTCATCATGGATCACGCCTCCGGGCTCGGCCTGAGCGGCTGGCGATGGATGCTGTTGATCGAAGGCGTTCCCGCGCTGATCGGTGGTATCGCGACCTGGTGGTTGCTGGTCGATCGGCCATCAGGCGCCAAATGGCTGTCGCCAGCGGAGCGCGACTGGCTGGAAGCGGAAATCGCGCGCGATCATGCCGGCAGCGGCGCCGAACGCCACTTGTCGACCTGGCAGGCGATCAGCGATCCCAAGGTGCTGTACCTGGCGGCGATCTATTTCGTCTATCAGGCGGGTAGCCTGGGGGTCGGCTATTGGCTGCCGCAGATCCTGAAGGGCGCCGGTAAGTCGCCCAGCAATTTCGAGGTCGGCCTGATCGCGACCGGCCCCTATCTCGTCGCGACGATCGGCATGATCTGGTGGTCGCGCCGGTCCGACCGCACCGGCGAGCGCCAGCGCCATGCCGCTTGGCCGTTGCTCGTCGCGGGCATCACCTTGGGCGCGGTGGCCTGGGTGAGCGGGCCGATCCCGGCCGCTTCATTGCTCGCCTTTGCCCTGACCGGTTTCTACGCGTTCAAGGCGCCGTTCTGGACCCTTCCCGGGCTTTTCCTGTCGCGCGCCACCGCCGCCGTGTCGATCGCCGCGATCAACTCGATCGGCAATCTCGGCGGGTTCGTCGGCCCCTATGCCGTCGGCTGGTTCACCAAGGCGACCGGCCAGCCGTCATCCGGCCTGATCTTCCTCGCCGCGCTCACGCTCATCGCCTTCGTGATGGTCTGGGTCGCGCGGCTCACCCCCGCCGAAAGCAGATGACCCCCACGACCGATCTCGTTTCCGGTGGCGTCGTCCACCGCATCGTCGACCTGCGCGCGCTGGCGCTCGATCGCCTGCCCTGGGCACATCGCATCCTGATCGAAAATCTCGCGCGGCATGGCGAGGACCTGACGATGCTGCCCGACTGGATCGCGACTGGATCGAGCGATGCCGAGATCGCCTTCTGGCCCGGCCGGATAATGATGCACGACACGACCTGTGGCCCTGCGCTGGTCGATATCGCCGCAGCGCGCTCGACCCTGGCCGAAGCGGGTGGCGATCCGACCCTACTCAATCCCGAGCTGCGCGTTGATGTCTCGACCGATCACAGCCTCGCGGTCGATTTCTATGGCACATCCGACGCCAGGGTACGCAACATGGCGCGCGAGATGGAGCGCAATGCCGAGCGCTATCGCTTCATGAAATGGGCGGCCGGCGCGCTCGATAATTTCACCGTGCATCCGCCAGGTACCGGGATCATGCACACAATCAACCTCGAGCGGCTGGCGACCATCGTCACCGCCGAAGAGCGCGACGGCCGGCGTTGGGCGATGCCCGACACGCTGATCGGCACCGACAGCCATACGCCGATGGTCAACGGAATCGGCGTGCTCGGCTGGGGCGTCGGCGGGCTCGAGGCCGAGAGCGTGATGTTTGGCCAGCCGGTGATGATGCGCGCGCCGCGCGTGGTCGGGGTGAAGCTGACCGGCCGGCTGCGCGAGGGAATCACCGCGACCGACCTGGCGCTGACCGTCACGCATCGCTTGCGGCAGCTGCGGCTCGCGGGACGTTTCGTCGAATATTTCGGACCGGGCGTATCGACGCTGTCGGCGGGCGACCGCGCCGTGGTCGCCAACATGGCGCCCGAATATGGATCGTCGACCGGCTATTTCCCGATCGACGACGCGACCCTGGCCTATCTGCACGAGACCGGCCGGTCAGCAGCGACGATCGCGCTGGTCGAGGATTATGCAAAGGCGACCGGCCTGTGGTTCGATCCGGCGGCCGAGCCGATCTATGACGAGATCGTCGAGATCGACCTGTCGGCCGTGACATTGTCGCTGGCGGGCCCGAAGCGGCCGCAGGACCTGGTTGCACCGGGCGATATCCCGGCCTTGCTCGGCGGTCGTGACGACGGCACCGGCGCCTTGCCGCGCCGCCCGGTCGGAATCGCTGCGATCACGAGTTGCACCAACACGTCCGATCCCCGGTTGCTCATCGCGGCCGGGCTGGTCGCGCGCAAGGCCCGCGCGCTCGGGCTCACACCGCCAGCCTGGGTCAAGACGAGCTTCGCGCCGGGCTCGCCCACGGCGCAGGCCATGCTGGCGCGCGCCGGGCTGCTCGAGGACCTCGAGGCGGTGGGCTTCGCGATCACCGGCTATGGCTGCACGGTCTGCATCGGCAATTCGGGGCCGTTGACCGACGCGGTCACCGCTGCCGTCGCCAGCGGGGAAGCAGCGCCGGTCGGCATCCTGTCGGGCAATCGCAACTTTCCGGGCCGCGTCCACCCGCTGATCGACGATGCCTTCCTGGCCTCCCCGCCATTGGTTGTTGCTTTCGCGCTGGCCGGGGATGCCGCCCGCGACATCACCACCGATCCGATCGGCCATGGCGCTGACGGGCGAGCGGTTCGCCTGGCCGATCTCTGGCCAAGCGGCGCAGAGATCGACGCGATCGCTGCGGCCGCGATGCGCGCGGACGATTATTCGCCCGCTTATGAAGCAGCCGAAGCGAGCGTGGCCTGGGCTGCGCTCGAGGCACCGGACGGCGCGCTTTATCCCTGGGATCCGCACTCGACCTATTTGCGGCGCCCACCGTTCGTGCGCGCCGATGCACTCGATCGGACCGGGCGTTATCGTGCGGCACCGATCCTGGTGCTGGGCGACGACATCACCACCGATCATATCTCCCCCGCCGGGGCGATCCCGACGGATGGCGAGGCTGGCCACTGGCTGATCGAGCGCGGCGAAGCGCCCGATGACCTCAACGTCTTCTCCTCGCGGCGCGGCAATTGGGAAGTGATGCTGCGCGGGCTGTTCACCAATCGCAGCGTGGCCAATCTGCTCGGTTCCGACGTCGCGCCGGGGGAGACGATTCTCGCCGGTACCGGAGTCCATCTGCCGCTATGGCAGGCGGCGGCACGCTATGCCGAAACCGGTATTTCGGTCGTGATCGTCGCCGGCGAGCGGTACGGTACCGGATCGTCGCGCGACTGGGCGGCCAAGGGCGCGGCATTGCTCGGCGCGCGCGCGGTGCTGGCGAGCAGCTTTGAGCGAATCCATCGATCCAACCTGGTGAACATGGGAATTCTGCCGCTGCGGCTGCCGGGGGATTGCCATCCTTCGACACTTGCACTGACGCCCGAGGACCGGATCGAGGTCGACGCAGGCACGATATCACCGCGCGGCGTGATTCCGCTCTCGATCACCTATGCCAACGGTATGGACCGGCAGATCGAGGCGATCGCGGAGATCGATACCGAGCGCGAAGTCGACGTGCTTCGGCGTGGCGGGCTGTTGCCGCTCGTCCTGTCCATGAGCCTCGCCGACGTTCAGGGTTAGCCGAGAAAGCATCCGGTTTCCGCAGCGCCAAAAATACACTGCCGAGATCGGGCGGCCGGGGCCGCTCCTCCGGGCAGGTGATTCGGGGCCAGCCGACCTCCGGCTGACCGGGCCTTCAGGCGCCGGCTGCCTTGCGCGCCGCCGCGCGTTCGCCGCAAATGTGCCGGAAGCCGGCAGCCATGAACGCCGCCATGCGTTCCTTGACCGCTTCGAAATCGTCGGACTTGCACAGCCCACCCGACAATTTGTCGATCCGCCCGGTCCGCGCGAGCGTCAGTGTCAGCGCGCCGGTGGTGAAGTGATAGCCCCAGAAGATATCCTCTTCCGGGCAATCGGGCAGCGCCTGCTTGAGCAGGCCGATCAGCTTGAGCACGACGGGATCGAAGAAATTGTCGAACATCTCGGCGCCCCATTCCGGGGTGTTGCCGACCTGCGCGCCGAGGGCCGCCCAGTTGCGCCAGCCCTCGCCACCCTGGATGTAGAGGTCGAGATCGGTGTCGAGAAACGCCCGCAGCGCGCCTTCGACGGTGGGCTTGCCGTTGGTCAGCGCGGCGTAATCGTCCATCGCCTTGATGCGCCGTTCGTTGGTCACCGCGGCGCGGCGGGCGAAGACCTGGTCGAACAGCGCTTTCTTGTCGTCGAAATAATAATGGAGCAGCGACGGCCGCACCCCGACGCGCTCGGCAACATCCTTGAGCGTAACGCCCCACAGGCCGCGCTTGGAGAACAGATATTCGGCGGCGTCGAGGATTTGCTCCTGACTTTCCGCGCGCTGCTCCGCTTTGGTCCGGCGTCTGGGTTTCTGATCGGTCGTCATCGCATTCTCTGTCGGCTGAATCAGTCAAACGGATATGCGCGGATGACCGGGATGTCGATGCGCGCGGTCACGAAGACCCGCGCGGCCCGGCCTAGCCGACCCGCGCGGATTCTCCCCCCTTATTAGAAGCTCCGGCTGACACGCACGCCATATTGGCGCGGCGCACCCGGCAGACGGCGGTTGCCGTTGAGCGAGCCGATATAATGCTGGTCGGTCAGGTTGGTGGCATAGCCGCCGATCGACCATTTGCCCGTGGCCAGCGTCAGCTGGGCGTTGAGGATATTCCGCTCGCCCAGATAATCGCCGAGATCGGCCCGCTCGAACAACGTGCCCCAGACGCTCGAGATGTGCGCGAAGTCGACGCGCGGGGTCAGCGTCGCGTCGCCGCCGAGCTTGATCGCATATTGCGCGCCGACGCTGAGCGTGAATTGCGGCGAGTAGGTCTGGCGGCGGCCGCCCAATGCGACGCAGCCGGTCGCCGTGGCCGGGCCGGTCGCCGGGTTACAGGTGCCGCTATGCGCCAGGCGCGGATCGAAGGCGAAGAAGTCGCCGACTTCGGAATGCGAGACCGAGGCCGCGATGTCGAACAGGAAGCCATCGAACGCCCCCTGCGCCGAGGCTTCGAAGCCGTAGAGCGTAGTTGGCTTCGACACGTTGTAGATCGAATTATAGGACGGCGTGGTCGGATCGACGATCGAGACCTGGAAGTTCTTGTAGCGATTGTAATAGCCGCCGATCTGGGTGCGCAGGTGGCCGTTCAGCAGCGTGCCCTTATAGCCCAGCTCGATATCGGTGACCTCCTCCGGTTTGAACGCCTTGGGCGGCTGGGCGAACAGGTTCGGGCCGTTGAGGCCGCCGGCCTTCGACCCGGTCGCGACGAACGCATAGATGAAATTGTTGCGATCGATCGTCCAGTTGAGCGCGACCTTGCCGTCGAGCTTCTTGTCGGCGGTGAAATCGTGCTGCGGGATCGCGGTGTTGATGCCGAGCAGCGGCAAGGTGACCGGGAAGACCGCATCGTTGCGCGACGTCGTCCGCGACCAGCGCGCGCCGAGCGTGATCTGCAGGCCGCCGCCGAGCTTGTAACCGATCTGGCCGAACGCCGCGGTCGAGGTGTGCGGGTTGGTACCCTCGATCCGGAGCGAAGTGAGCAGGCTGTTCGGCGTCAGCGCGACATAGCCATTGCCCGCCGGGAACAGATACTTGTCGCTCTGGACATAGCCGCCGACCAGCCAGGTGAACGGGCCGCTGTCGGGCGAGACGATGTTGATTTCCTGCGACAGTATCCGTTCGTGTGCGAAGTCCTGGAAGGTATCGTTGCCAACGCTGACGCCGGGATTGCCGGTAGCAGTGCCATCGGTGTCGATCCGCTCCTGCGTCGTGCCCTTCTGATAGCCCGAAATCGAGCGGATCGTGAGGCCGCTGTCGAACGTGTAGCTGATGTTGGCCGAGATGCGCCCGAACTCGTCCTGGCCTTCGAGCGGTGCATTGCTGGTGACCTTGAACGGATCGCTGGTGTTGGCGACGGGGACGCCGCCAACCACCGAATAAGCCGGGCCCGCCGGGAAGCCGCCATATTTGACCAGGTTATAGTCGCCCTTGATCAGGATGCGCAGGTGCGAGTCCGGCTGCCACAGCACGCTCATGCGAGTGCTGATCGAATCGAGGTTGCCGGGATTGCCGGTCCACGGGCCGGTCACCTTGAAGAAGGTGTCGCGGTGTTCGTAATTGCTCGCGAAGCGCACCGCGAACGTATCGCTGAGCGGGACGTTGACCGCCCCTTGCAGCTTCACGTCGTTGTAGTTGCCGTATTGCGCGAGCGCATAGCCGCCGACGCGCTTGGTGTCGGGATTGGTCTCGGTGATGAACACCGCACCACCGGTCGCGTTGCCGCCGGCGAAGGTGCCCTGCGGCCCGCGCAGCACTTCGACCGAGGCGATGTCGTAATAGGGCTCGGTCTGGAAATAGCCCGGGAAGGTCGCGACGCCGTCGCGATAGGTGACGACGCCGACGCCGATCGAGCTGGTAATCTCGGTCTTGCCGATGCCGCGGATGTTGAAGCTGTTGCTCTGCCCCGAGGTATTGACGGTCAGCGAGGGCGTGGCGAATTGCAGCCCCTCCACCCCGTTGACGCTCTTGCGGATCAGATCCTCGCCGGTCAGGACCGAGGCGGCGACGCTGGTCCGCTGCAGGCTGGTCGAGCGACGTTCGGCGGTGATGACGATATCGTCCTTGGCGGCACCGTCACTGGTGCTCGCTGACGCATCGGCGGCTTTCGCCGGATCGGTAGTGGGCGCGCTTTGCGCGTGCGCGGTGCCTGCGCAGATCAAAGCGGCGACAGAGGCCGACAGCCAGAATCCAGTCTTCATACATACCCTCCCAAAAGTCTCGCGCTCTGCGGCGCGTGCGTTGCCAAAAAATACTCCAACCACCGGTCGCGTCAATATTGATTGATGAGACAATCAATATCTTTTTCAGGCCACCATCGTGCGCAGCCGGCGTTTGTCGATCTTGCCGGTGGCAGCGAGCGGCATACGGTCGAGCCGCACCACCGCATCGGGCATCCACCAGCGCGGCACGCGTCCCTCGAGCGCGCCGGCAACCTCGGCATCGCTGACCGAGCGGTCGTGATGTTGTTCGATCACCACCACGGGGCGCTCGCCCCATTTGGGATGCGGACGCCCGACCACCGCGACCAGGCCGACCGCGGGCAAGGCACCAATGATCGATTCCATTTCGCCGGGATTGATCCACTCGCCGCCCGATTTGATCAGGTCCTTGGCGCGGCCGGTGATGGCGAGGTCGCCCTTCTCGTCGATCATCGCGAGGTCGCCAGTATCGAACCAGCCGTCGGCATCGGTGGCGAGCTCGGCCTGGCCGAGATAGCGGTCGACGACGCTGTGTCCCCTGACGCGCAAATGCCCCTCGGCGCCACGCTGCTGCGGCAGCAGTCGGCCTTCCGCATCGGTTACGCAGAGGTCGACTCCAACCGCGGGACGGCCCGATCTCGACGCGCTACGCTCGGCGGCATCGGCCGGCGTGACGGTACCGAGCGGCGACAATTCGGTCATGCCCCAGCTGGTCTGGATGACGACGCCGAGCCGGTGCTCGATCCGTTCCATCAGCGCCTGCGGCATCGGCGCACCGCCGACCAGCACGCGTTCGAGCGTCGGCAATTCGCCCCCGGTCGCATCGAGATGATCGACCAGGCCGAGCCAGACCGTGCCGATCCCGATCGCCACCGTAACGCCTTCTTCGACGATCAGCCTGGCCAGGCTGGCACCATCATTGTGGCGACCCGGCAGTACGAAACGCGCGCCGACTGCTGGTGCCGCGAACGGCAGGCCCCAGGCATTGGCATGGAACATCGGCACCGCGGCGAGCACCACATCGCACGCGCCCAGCCCCATCACGTCGCGCTGCGCGAGCAGCAGCGTCTGCAGATAGGTCGAGCGGTGGGTGTACACTACGCCCTTGGGCGCGCCCGTCGTGCCCGAGGTGAAGCAGATTCCTCCCTCGGCATTTTCGTCGAACCCGCCCCAGGTCACCACTGGCAGATCGCGCGTCAGCAGGTCGGTCTGGCGCAAGGTGGGAACGCGGCCGTCGACCGCTGCAGGCTGTGCAACGCCCGGTTCTTCGAGGATCACGATATGGTCGAGGCTCGGACAGGCCACGACCAGTTCGAGCGCGACATCATATTGGTCGGGGCTGATAGCGATCAGGCGATCATGTGCCTCGCCGATCATCGTCGCCAGCGCGGGGACACCGATCCTGGGATTGAGCGTGTGACAGGCGAGGCCCATGCCGAGTGCCGCGAACCAGCATTCCATGTGCGCCTGGCTGTTCCAGGCAAGCGTCGCAATGCGATCACCCCTGGAAAGGCCGAGATCGGCGAAGGCCGCCGACAGTCGGAGGCTGCGATCGCGCAGCGCCGCATAGCCGATCCGCGCCGGCTCGCCATGTTCACCCGCCCCGGTCACGACTTCGGTCGTGGGGTGCCATTTGGCGGCATGGTCGATCAGCTTGTCGATCGTCAGCGCATAAGGCTGCATCACTGCGCGCCTTCGCCCGACATCGCGGAAAACTCTCCGTACAGAGCCACTTATCCCCTCCGGCCACCCTTGATTCGGCCACTCCATTTCATTGAATACCTGTTCAACATTATATCAGTCAACAACATTGAATGTATATTCAATATCTTTCTGATACGCATCAGCGAACCGGCCCGAAAAAGGCTCGGACAGGAGAGGGACAGATGGCCGTAGGCCCGCAGAAGTCCGCGTCGAATCACCGATTCGCGTTCGCCGGCTCTGCGCGATGCTGACCGCTGTTCCCGACACCACCGTTTCGCCAGCCGACGAAACCCGCCGCACGCGCTGGGGATGGGTAGTGCCGATGGTGCTGATCCTGTTCCTGGCCGGCAGCATTCGGCTGGCGCTGACTCCGCTGAAACAGGCGGCGCTGCCCAATGCCCGGTTCCTGCCCCGGCAGGGCGCCGGCCATAATTATTTCGTCGCACGCGCCGCCGAGGCCAATGCGGCGGTGCTGGAATTTGTCGATGAGGTCGACGCCAAAGGGTGATCACCAAAGATATTGATTGACTCGTCAATCAATATTGTCATTCTTTTCCCAGAGCCGAGCCCATCAGAGGTCGGCCTTCGGAGAGGATGATGGAACGCGAGCGCTTCCCGCGCCGGTCGCGACGCCCAGGGGCTGTTTTCCTGACGCTGGCCGCGCTGCCGGCCTGCTCGGCGGAGCCCGAGCGCAGCGACAACGTCATTGTTGTTGCAGCCCCCTCACCGATCGCATCGCAGTCGGCCACCACCGTCACTTCCGCACCGGCCGTTGCGCCGTCGCTTCCCGGCGCGACGGTCACCGATCGCCCGCCGCTATCGCAGATGAAGCCGCACAAGGCCTTCATCGACCCACCCTTGCCGCCCGAACTCCGCGACGATGGCGGCCTCAAGCCACTGCCACCGAACCCCAGGAAATGATGAGACAGAGGAGAAGGCCATGAAGGGATTGCTGTATCGCATCGCGTACGCCGTCGCCCTATTCCTGGGCACAGGCGCAATTGTTCCCGCGGAGGCGGCGCCGTGCGCCGTCAATTGCCTGAGGCCGGGCGACTATACCGTCGCCACCGTTTCGGGCGGGCTGATCCGAAGCTATTTGATCCATGTTCCCGCCAACTATACCGGTGATCGCGCGGTTCCCTTGCTGCTCGATCTCCATGGCTTCAGCAGCTACGCTGCCGACGAGCGCAAATATTCCGGCCAGCTCCAGCAATCCGACCGGCGGGGGTTCATCGCGGTGTGGCCAGACGGCGTCGCGCTGAGCTGGAACGCCTATGGCTGCTGTTTCCTCGGCGACGCCCTGCGCGTCGATGATGTCAGCTTCCTGCGATCGGTGATCGTCGCGATGAAGGGCCGCGCCAATGTGGATTCCGACCGCGTGTTCCTCACCGGCATTTCGAACGGCGGCGGCATGGCACAACGCATGGCATGCGAGGCCGCCGATTTGGTCCGCGCGGTCGCCTCGGTCTCGTTTCCGCTCAACACCGATCGCTGCACCCCGGCCAAGCCGATCGGGCTGACCGAGATCGCCGCGACCGGCGACGGCACCATTTCCTATTACGGCAATCCGCCATCGATTCCCGGACTGCCCGACGACCTGCTCGGAATCCCGCTCGGCGTGCAGGGCGCGCGCGAAAGCCTGGCCGAATGGAAGCTGATCGACGGCTGCAGCGACGACCTCAACCGGACGCAATTGCTGCCCGACGTCCGCGTCGAGGAATATCGCACTTGCAATAGCGGCGTGCGTACCGGGCTCGTCACGATCGATGGCGGCAAGCACGTGCTGTACAACAACTATGTCGGGCTTGGTTATACCGGCGACTATGCCCCGCCGATCGACGTCGCCCCCTATATCTGGGATAACGTCTTCAACCTGTGACGACCGGGCGGCGGGTGGTCAGCGACCGCCCGCCATGCTCCGTACGATCCGAATGGTCGCCTGGCCCGGCACCGAAATGGTCACCCGCACGATCTGACCATCGCGGTGGACCTGCGCATCGGTCTCGAGCTCGTAGCCGTCCGGATATTGCGTGAGCGGCACATAGATTTCGGTCGGTGCGTCGATCGCCGGATCGACGTCGAAGGTCAGCGTGAAGGTCCCGGTATCGCGCGCGAAATGCACTCGCTCGATCCGCCCCTGCACATGCCGTGCGAACGGGCGGCAGAACCCTGCCAGCGCACGACCGCCCGAATCAGGATCGGCCGGATCGGCCTGCTGGTCGCGCGAGAAGAGCGACAGATCCTCCTGGTTCCAATTGTCGCCGATCCTGAGGTCGTTGCGGTTCGACGCGGTGTAGTTCCACTGGGTCGAATTGAGCTGCAGCGCGTCGAGCGCGTCGTACATCAGCCCGAGCAGCAGATCGTGCTTGGCCCAGATCGCCGGGTCACGCTCTCCACGATCCCACGCCGCATAGGCCTCGCCCTCGTCGAGATCATAGGGAATGCCGAACTCGCCGATCAGCGACGGCGCGCCGGCAGGGCCGAACGTGCGCGCCGGCTTTGCCGCCTTGTGCTCGATCTGCGCGATATAGCGGCGCAATACCTGGTCCTCGCCGGTCGCCCGGTCGCCGGTGAGGAAATCGTACGAATTGTTCGGGTCGAAGGTCTTCAGATAGAGCGTCGAGGCGTCGTACCAGTGGCTGGCATTGACCGAGCGTTCGGGCATGGTCGACGGGAAGGGCCGCCCAGCGGCCGCGCCGAACGCGTCGAGTTCGGCGAAGATCGACCAGGCCGGATTGTGCCGTCGCGTCGCCTCGGCGACTGCATGGAACAGCGGACCGAACCCGTCTTCCGAAACGGTGATGCGGCGACCATCGCGCGAGCGGAAGAATTCTTCGTCGAGCGCAACCGGCTTGCCGTCATCGAGGCGCCATGCCCCCGCCGCGGCGAACGGGCAGCTTTGCCCCTCGCGCCAGATCGAGACGCCGTCGGGATTGACCATCCGCGTGCCCGCAGGCTCGGCATGGCCGGTCTCGAGGTTACGCTGGAGCAAGGGCGCCTCGACCGGAATACCGCTGGCCGCAGCCAGCCCGTCGAGTGCCGAGACGGCCACGCCGGGGCGCGGGCGCGTGTTGTTGTCCTCGCTCGGTGCGACATGGCGGTAGCTCAACCGTTCGCCGACCCAGCCCACCCCCGGCTCGTTGAGCGTATCGAAGCCCAGCACGTGCGGCATGTCGCGGACACGCGCGGCGATCGCTTCCATCGAGCCGAGATAATGGCGTTGCAGATAATGCTGGATGTTCTCGCCATCGACGCAATGGTCGGGAGTGAAGAGCGCGCCGCACCAGAACAGGGTCCACATGATCGCGTTGCCGGGCAGCCGGTAGTTCGATCCCCAGCTCATCTGCGGATATTGCGGCTGGCGGCGGACGTCGCTGCCATAATCATAGACGCGCTGCATGACGTGCGCGGCACCGGCGGCATGGAATTTGGTGAAGTCGAGGCCCACCGCGTCGAACGTCCAGCCCGGCGCGCCGTCGCCCCCGGTCATGCGCGACCACACATCCTGATGGAAGTCGACGAACAGGTATAGGCCGTGCTTGCCAGCGCGCGCCGCGACCTCGGTGAAATAATCGAGATAGTCCTGGTCGTGCTTGCCCGGACCCGCATGCTCGACCGCTTCCCAGGTCGTCAGCAGGCGCAGGCAGTTGAATCCCCAATGGGCGAGCCGGCCGAGATGCTCGTCGGCTTCCTCGATCGGAAACGGGCGACCGACGAACGACACCTCGCGATGGTCGGCAAAATCGCTCGGATATTGAGTCCCGCCGTTCGGCCACGGCACCTTGCAATCGCCGCCCAGATTGACTCCGCGCAGAATGACATGGCGGCCATGGCTGTCGACGAACCGGTCGCCCTGGATCGAGAGGGTCGGGAGCCGATTCGCCACGCTGGTATCGCCTTGAGCCATGTCTATTACCTTGCCGTAGTTGGTGGGATTGACTAGAAATTGATCGAAAAACGATAAAAAAGTCAATTACGATCAAAAATTGGAGAGAGCGAGTGGCGGGAATCGCGGGCGATGGGCGGCTGAGCACCGCGCGCAAGGCGGGGTTCGCCATCGGCGACTATGCCTGCAACCTCTACTGGCAGAGCATCTCTCTGTTTTTGCTGTTTTATTATACCGATGTGGTCGGCCTGTCGGCAGCGAGCGCGGGGCTGATCTACATGATCGCGTCGATCTTCGACGGGGCAATCGACCCGGTGATGGGAACCATCGCCGATCGCACGCGGACGCGCTGGGGGCGCTACCGGCCATGGGTGCTGCTCGGCGCCGTGCCGCTGGGGCTGTCGTTCGCCGGGCTCTACTGGAAGCCGGGTGCAACCGGGTTCGGGCTGACCGCGATCGTGATGCTCGCGCACCTCCTGTTCCGCATCACCTATACCGCGGTCTCGATCCCCTATTCGACGCTGACCGCGCGGATCACGACCAGCTCGGACGACCGCAATGGCCTCGCCGGATTCCGCATGGTATTCGCCTCGCTCGCCGGGTTGACCGTGGCTTGGCTGACCCAGCCGATGGTCGGTTATTTCGGCGGCGGCGATGCCGCGAAAGGCTTCTTCCTGGCCGCTTGCGTGCTGGCCGGAATCGCCACGATCATCCTGCCGCTGGTCTTCCTCAACACCATCGAGCCGCCATTGCCGTCGGACGACGCGCCGCTACCGCCGCTGACCGCTTACTGGGGCTCGATCCGCCTCAACAGGGCATTCTGGCTGGTGATGGTCGCGGTCACCGCGGCGGCCTTGTGCAGCACGATCATCGGCAAATCGGTGATCTATTATTTCAAATATTTCGTCGGGAACGAAGGTGCCGCACGCTACGCCCTGTCGGTCAACATGGCGTCGGGGCTGATCATCATCCCCTGCTGGGTGGCGATCACCAAGCGGATCGGCAAGCGCGGCGCGTGGTTCGCGGCGACCGCATGGCTGGCCGCCGGATTGATCGTCTTCGCCTTCACCGACCTGAGGACCGTCGTCCCCGCGGCTGCCCTGTTCCTGCTGCTCCATGCCGGCACCGCGGGGCTCAACATGACCTATTGGTCGATGCTCCCCGACACGGTTGAATATGGCGAATGGCGGTCGGGTATCCGTGCCGAATCGTTCATCTTCGGCTTCGGCATCTTCTTCCAGAAAGTCGCGCTCGGGCTCGCCGCCGGGCTGATGGGCTTTGCCTTCGACCTAGTCGGCTTCCACGCCAACGCGGTGCAGAGCGAGGCGACCCTGGCCGGGATTCGGCTGGTGATCGCGCTTTGCCCGATCGTCGGCCTGGCGATCGGCGCCTGGGCGATATGGCACCATCCGCTGCGCCGTGGCGAGCATGCGCGGATCAACGAGGAAATCCGCACGCGACAGCGCGCGACGCTCGCTGAATAGCGCCATTTCATAGCTTCTTTAGATCGTACTGTTGACAATATCTCATATTCGATCGAAAATTACGCAAAATAATACGAATCGACATGGGAGGGTGTAGATGGGCGAGATTGATAAGACGCGTCTTGTTGGTCGGCTCGGCCGCATGGTGCTGCTCGGCAGCGCCTCGGGGCTGAGCCTGGTCGCGGTTCCGGCGTTCGCACAGGATGCCGGTCCGGCCGCGCCGACTCCGGCGGCGCTGTCGCAGCCGCAGGGCGACGTCGCCGATCCCAACGACATCGTGATCACCGCGCAGAAGCGATCGGAAAAGCTGCAGAACGTGCCGATCTCGGTCGCGGTGGTTCCCGCCGCCGCGTTGCAGGCGTTCAACGTCAACGAAGCGACCGACCTGCAATATATCGTCCCCGGCGTGCAGGTGCTCAACGCCGCCGGGCCGCGCAGCTTCGGTTTCTATATCCGCGGCGTCGGCACCACGTCCTTCTCGTCGGAATCGGTCGAGGGCAGCGTCGCCTTCGTGGTCGACGGCGTGGTCATGGGCCAGGCCGGGGCGTCGCTCGCCGACCTCCCAGATATCGAACGGATCGAAGTGCTGCGCGGGCCGCAAGGCACCCTGTTCGGCAAGAACTCGTCGGCGGGGGTGATCAACGTCGTCACCCGCCGCCCGTCGGATCACTGGACCGGCGAGGTCAACGGCAGCTGGGCCTGGCCGCTCAACGAGCGCAAGGCATCGGCGCTGATCAGCGGCCCGATCACCGACACCGTCCGCGTACTGCTGTCGGCGCGCGTCAACAAGCGCGACGGCAATGTCGACAATGTGTTCGACGGCCGCAAGCTCAACAACCGCAACGATTACGGCTTGCGCGGCAAGCTCGAATTCGCGCCGTCGAGCAACTTCACTTCGACGCTGATCGCCGATTGGTGGCAGCGTCGCGCCGATTGCTGCATCTGGACGCTGCGCCGCCTCGGCCCGACCCCCAATGCGCTCGAGCTGAGCCAGGTCACCGCCGGGATCGTCCCGTCGTCGCTCAACAACAAGCAGAATGTCGATGGCGACGTGCGGTCGGACGTCGACAGCTGGGGCGTCTCGCTCGACAACGAATATGAACTGGGCGGCGGCTATTCGATCAGCGCGATCACCGCCTTCCGCTCGTGGCACACGATCGACGGGCTCGACACCGATTCCCAGCCGGTCAACATCTACGACAAGAATTACGCCGATTTCGACCAGCGCCAGGTCTCGCAGGAATTGCGCCTGACCTCGCCCAAGGGCGGGACGATCGATTTCGTGCTCGGCGCCTTCTATTTCCACCAGAAGGTCAAATCGATCTCGTACCAGGACAATCTGTCGAGCGCCGCAGCCTATGCCGGCAAGGCCGTAACCAACAACGCGACCACCGACAATTATGCCGTGTTCGGCCAGGCCAATATCAATGTGTCGAAGCAGTTCCGTTTCATCATGGGCGGGCGCTGGGTGAGCGAAACCGCCTATGCATCCAAATACCGGCTCGATACGCGCAGCCTGGCGACGCAATATGCCGAGGCGGAGAAGACCGATACCGGCCTGTTGTGGCGATTCGGCGCGCAATATGACCTGAGCAAGGATGCCAATGTCTTCGCGACGATCACGCGTGGGTTCAAGGGTGGCGGCTATGACACCGGGATCGGCTTTCCAGAACTGCGCAACGTCGATCCGGAAAAGCCGACCAATACCGAGATCGGCATTCGCACGAGCTGGCCCGATGCCGGGCTGACCTTCAACGTCACCGCGTTCCACCAGATCGTCGAGAACTATCAGATTTCCGCGCGCGCGCCGGGGGTGGCGTCGGTCTATTATCTGATCAACGCCGCCAAGCTGCGCTCGAACGGGATCGAGGTCGATTTCTCGTGGCGGCCGATCCGCTCGACCGATTTCGTCATCACCGGCAGCGGCATGTACAATGAGGCGATCTTCAAGAGCTTCCCCAACGCGCAATGCTGGGCAGGGCAGACCGTCGCGCAGGGCTGTGTCGGCGGGCAGCAGGACATTTCGGGCACCGTTTTGCCGCACGCGCCGAAATGGTCGGGCAATCTGATGATGAGCTATACCGGCGACCTGGGGTCGGACGGGTGGAAATATCATCTCAACGCCGACCTCAATTACCATTCGCGCGCGGGGCAAGGCTTCCCGATCAGCCCGTGGATGTACGAAAGCGGCTATGCCTTGCTCAACGCCTCGATCGGCATTTCGGGCAAGAACGACGCGTGGCGCGTGTCGTTGTTCGGGCGCAACCTGACCGACCGCAATTTCACCAACAATATCGGCTCGACCGTGCTCGGTTCGTCGCCGGGCAGCACGCAGCAATATTCGCTCTACGAGGCGCGCCGCGTGATCGGCGTGTCGCTGGGAGTGAAGTTCTGATCCCGACCTCTTCCTCCGGGAACACCTATCCGGACCGGGCACGATACGTTCCCGGTCCGGACTTTCATTTTGCCGGTCGCGCTGCTCTATGATGCAGGCTCATCTTGCCAGATCAGAAAGACCTGCCGTGACAGCACCGGTTTCCGTGTCGACCTTCACCGACCCGCGGCTGACCGCCGGGATCGATGCGGAGAAGAACCCCACCCAGGCCATCGCGCACTGGTTGCGCCGCGACATCGTGCGCGGGGTGTTCGCGCCGCTCGAGCGGCTCAAGGTCGAGCAGCTCACCCAATTCTACGGCGTCGGGCACAGCCCGGTGCGCGAGGCGATCCTGTTGGTGTCGGCGCGCGGGCTGATCGAGCACGAACATAACAAGGGTTATCGCGTCGCGGGCGTCTCGCGCGCCGATTATAACGACCTGATAGAAGTCTATCAGCGCACCTACCAGCTTGCGCTGCAAATGGCGGTCGAGCGCGGCGGCGACGTCTGGGAAGAACGCGTGGTGCTGGCGTTGCACCGATCGCTCAAGGTCAGCAAGGTGATGACCGACGGCGATCCCGAGGCGCGCGAGCTCTGGCAGCAGGCCTATAAAAGCCTGCACGAGGAAATGCTGTCGGGATGCGGTTCGCCGATCCTGATGGGTATCGTCAGCAATCTCGGCGATCGCGCCGAACGCTACGTCAATCTCCACGCCGACCTCGCCACCGACCGCGCGCGCGACAGCCATGCCGAGCATCGCGTGATCGTCGACGCGATCGTATCGGGCGACGCCAGTGGGCTGCACGATCTGCTCGACCGCTTTTTCGAGGGCGGTGAGCCGATGCGCAAGACGATCCGCAGCAACCTCGCTGCGCTCGAACAGCCCAAAGGCCGCCGGAGCGCCGGCCGCGGTCCCGGGCGGCGACGCGCCGCCGCGGCTGCCTGATCGATGCGCCGGCTCGGGATCGGCCTGATCGGGGCCGCGCGCATTGCACCGCACGGGATCATCGACCCGGTCCGCGCCGAGCCGCGCGCGGAACTGGTCGCGGTCGCCGCCCGCGATCCGCAACGCGCCGCCGCTTTCGCAGCCGAGCATGGCATCGCACGATCCTATGGCGACTATGACGCATTGCTCGCCGACCCGGCAATCGACCTTGTCTATATCGCGACACCACCGATCAATCACGCCGATCTCGCGATCCGCGCGATCGCGGCCGGCAAGCACGTCCTGGTCGAAAAGCCTTTCTCGCTGACGGCGGCCGAAGCGCGCAACGTGCTCGCGGCGGCGCGGCAGCACCGACGGCGGGTGGTCGAGGCGATGCACGCCATCCATCACCCCTTGTTCCGCCGGGTCGCCGACCTGGTTGGCTCGGGAGCGGTGGGCCCGGTCCGCCGGATCACCTCGCGCTTCAACATCACGCTCGACAATCCCGGCGACTTCCGCTGGCAAGGCAAGCTCGGCGGCGGCGCGTTGATGGATCTGGGCGTCTATCCGCTCGCCCTGGTCCGGCGCCTGCTCGGCGAGGATTTCGCGGTCGACCACGCGCTGGCATTGCTGCGCGGCGATACCGACGAGGCGTTCGAGGCGCACCTCACCTTCGCCGGCGGTGTCACCGCCGAAATATCGGCATCGTTCGCCGCGCCTTTCACTGCCGATCTGGTGATCACGGGCGAACGCGGCACGATCAACGTGACCAATCCGATCGTACCCCATCGCGGTCACTTATTGCGGGTCGAGGCCAAGGACCTGTCACTCGAAGAGCAGGTCGATGGCCCAACGAGCTGGACTGCACAGCTTCTCGCTGTGTGCAACACGCTGATCGACGGTACGCCGTTCCCGCTGCCCGAGGACGACTTTATTCACTCGATGATGGCGATCGAGCGCATCCGTGCGGCCGGCGGCTGGCCGTCCGTCGAAGCGAGCATCTAATGGCCCTGCCCAACACCAATGACGGCACGGCCGCGCCACCGCGGCTGCTTCACGGAATGAGTTTCGTGACGCCCGCCGACCTGCCCGTCTGGTCGACCGGGCCGCGCGGGACGCCCGAGGAGATATACGTCGCTGTTGCCACGGCCGGCTACGAGGCGCTGCAGTCGCCCGACCCCGCCAATGCCGTCCGCGCCGGCCTGATCCCGACCGGCATGATGCGGGTCTTCGACGACATCGATCAGATGCGCGAGCGGACCAAGGCCTTTCGCGATGCCGGTTGCGACTGCACGACCGTCCACCTCGGCACGGGACTGGAGAGCGATACGGAAATGGCTCGTCTGGCCGAGGCAATGCTCGAGATCGCCGAAACCGAGCGGCACCCGATCTATCTCGAGACACACCGCGCGACGATGACGCAGGACGTCCGGCGGACGCTCGACCTGATCGACCTTTTCCCCGAGCTGCGCTTCAACGGCGATTTCGCGCATTGGTATATCGGCCACGAATTCACCTATGGCGACATGGAGGTGAAGTTCGCCGCGCTCGCCCCGGTATTCGAGCGCACGCGCTTCCTCCATCTGCGGGTCTCGTCGAACGCGTTCGGCCAGTTGACCGCGAGCGATCCCGCCGAGGCGCGCCACACCGATTATTACCGCCGCATGTGGGTCGCGGCGTGCGAAGGCTTCCTGCGATCGGCCGGACCCGGCGATTATCTCGCGGTCCATCCCGAATTGCTGCCGGCGCGCGCGCATTATCCCAAGATGGTGCCTGACCTCGATGGCGGCTGGCGCGAGGAAAGCGATCGCTGGATCGAGGCACGCGTGCTGGTCGACATCGCCGAGGAATGCCTTGCCCGGGCAAAGGCGAACCTGGTGGCTGAAGCGAAGTCCTAGGCGCGGCCGGGAATGATCCCCATCACGAGTGAGCGGCGGAACCGCTCGTCGCCGGTATCGGGCCACGGACCAGGCTCGGGATAGCCATTGACGAGCGGCCAGACGATCGGGGTCGCCGGACCATCGATCCTGGCGCCAACCTCGATGCCGGTGCGGTCGACCGAGGGATGCTGGCGATCGCCGCCGCGCGTGCAGCCGTCGGCGAAGTAGATCGCGGTATAGGCGCGCCGCGTACCGGCCGATCGGTTGGGCAACGCCATGTGCATGGTGCGACCGTGATGGAACAGGACGTCGCCCGGCTGCGCGGGGACGAACACCGCTTTGTCCTCGACTTGCGGGGCGGCGGCGTCATCACCGGCAAAGATGTCGACGAACTGGCGATCGTCATGGTGCGAGCCGGGAACATAGCCCATGCACCCCGTCTCGCGATCGACCGGGCCGAGCGGAATCCAGGCGGTGATCGTGCGATCCTCGGCGATCGGCCAATAAGGATGATCCTGGTGGGCCTGGGTCGATTTGCCCCCTGCCTCCTTGTAGAGCGCCTGGTCGTGCCACAGCCGCACCGCGTCGGCGCCGATCAGCTCGGCCGCCATCCGGCATATCGACTCGTGGAAGGTCAGCGGCCGGACTCCCGGCGAATCCTCCCACATATATTGGCATTGCATGAACGACTGTTCGTAGCGCGATTTCTCGTCGAGGCTGCGCGTATCGAGCGCCTTGCGCCGGGCGACCGCGGCATCGACCTCTTCGGCGAGCGGCGCGAGTTCGGCCGGGTCGACCAGCCCGCGCACCGCGACGAAGCCGTCGCGGCGATAATCCTCGATCAGGCGCGCGCGCTCGACCGGGGTCACTGGTCCGCACCTTCGATCACGAATTGGCGCTCGGCGTCGTTCTGCCGGATCGTCTCGCCATCGACGACGGTATGCGCCCCATCGGGTGCGTACTGCAGGATGTAGGCCTTGCGGATCGTGCCGTCGCGCATGTTCGGGCCCGTGCGATGTGGTGCGAGCGACGAGAACAGGATGATGTCGCCCTTGCGCGCCGGCACCGCGACCGCATCCTCAGCCTCCTCGAGGCATTTGAGCCCGATCGGCGTCGGCCAATGGGCAAGCGTACCGCCGCGGTGCAGGCCGGGCACGATCCACGGACAACCATTCTCCTCGTCGACATCGGCGAGGGGGATCCAGAAGGTCAGATATTGCTGCGGCTCGATGAAGGTATAGCCATTGTCCTGGTGCCAGGGGAATTCCTGTTTCACGCCGGTCTTCTTGTAGACCGACTGGTCCCAATAGAGCCGCACCGTGCCGCCGATCAGGTCGTGGCAGACATCACGGATAACGGGATGCGCGGCGAACCGGCGGAGCACCTCCGAATGCTTGACGATATGCGTGGTGAAGGTGATCGCATCGGTATTGGTCAGGCGCAGATTGCCGCCTTGTTCGCGGACATATTTCTCGAAGGCCTGCTCGATCGGATCAATCGCCGCTTCGACCTCGGCCAGCTCGGCATCGTCGAACGCACCGCGGATGATGATGAAGCCGTCGCGGTCGAACGCCTGCACTTCGTCACGCGTCAGGCGGCGCAGTGGCCGCGCGCCGGGCACGTTCTGCCAGTGGAAATCGCGATTGAGCGGGTGCGGCCGGGGATAGATCTGGGTCGACATGGGAATCCGTTCTTCAGGCTGGGATGGACGAGGGGGCGCGCCGCGCGGGAATCCAGCGATTGACGTGCGCGAGCGTGGCGGCGGCGGCCTCATCCACGGGCACGGTGCCGGCTTCGGCATAATGATAGACCATCGCCGAGCGGCGATAGTCGGCGACGTTGTCGGTCGACCGATGCATCAGATAAGAGTGGAAGAAGAGCACGTCGCCAGGCTCCATCGTCACCGAAATCTCTTCGCCCGTGTCTTCCGACACGATCTCCTGATAGCCCTGCAGGCTTTCCGGCCGGCGGTCTGCGACATGCTCGAACACCTGGTGCCGTTTATGCGAGCCGGGCAGCACCCACAGGCAGCCATTTTCCAATGTCGCGCGGCTCAATGCCACCCAGACGGTCACCTGGGGCTGTTTGTCGTAGCGGAAATAATAAGCGTCCTGGTGCCAGGGCTGGCCGATCACGCCGGGATTCTTGAAAATGAACTGGCTCTGGAAGCAGTCGATATCGTCGCTGAGGATGTCGCGCAGCCGATCGGTGATCACCGCATCGACGGCGAGTTCGTGCGCCGCGCCGACGATATGGCAATTGAACACCTTGGCGATGAAATCCTCGGGGTTCCGCGCCACCGGGCTCGGGGCCTTTTCGGGAAAGATCAACAGGTCGTCGGGCGTCGTATAGCCGCGCTCTCCGGGATGATCGGCCGGCGGATCCGCGCGGATCGCCGCCACCGTCTCGCGTTCGATCTGCTCGACCGCGGCTTCGGAGAGCAGGCCGCGCTCAATGAAGAACCCGCGCTCTTCCCACTCCTGCCGATCCGCCATCCTTATCTCCATGATTCGATCTAATATAGAATATATTGGCAATTTAAATCAAAATTATATCCAATTTGCAAGCATGGATCGCTGCGCGAGCAGCCGACGGCGGAAATCACCGGCAAGCGCGCAGGGCCGCCCGTATACGCAGGACGCAAAGCTGCGGCCCGCCGGGATCAAGCCGGCGAGCCACAGCCCCGAAATTACGCGTCGTCTGCCGTCCCCCGGAAAGCCCTCAGGGGACGTTGCTGAGAATGCTCTGCCAGTTGGTGGTCTCGGTGAAGATCTCGCCGCCCGAGGCCTTGAACGCCTGCTGACCATCGGCCGCGCCTTGGAGCTGCCACATCAGCCAGGCGGTCGGATAACCGAGATAGGCGTCGACGCCGTTGTTGCAGGATCCAAGGCCCGAAGGGCAGGACGGATTGCCCTGGACGTCGTTGTGATTGGTACCCTTGATGATCGCCTTGGCCTTGGTCAGCGCCGCGGGCGTCGCGTTGTAATAAGCGGTGTTCGAGTTGAGCTGGCTCCCGAACAATTGGGTATCGGGCGAGATCAGGCCGTCCGCTGTTCCGCTGATGTAGAGGACCGATCCCGAGGTCGCGCCCGCCAGCGTGGCGGTCTGCAGGCAATTGGACGACGAGCTGCACCAGAGCTGTGAGGGCAGGTGGAAGGTGATCGCGGTGCGGATCAGCCCCGCCGAATGGATCATCGCGTTGACCGCGCCGGTCGCGCCCTGTGAATGACCGACGGCACCGATCTTGGTCACGTCGAGCTTGCCGTAGAACACGCTGCTCGGATCAGTGTTCAGGCCCTTGATGTAATTGGCGCTGTCGATGACCGTCTGGCCGACGCCGGTAGTGCCGTCACGCGTCGCGACGACGACAAAGCCCCACGACGCCAGGTGGCGCAGCAGATAGGCGTAGGTCGAGGCCGGGACCGGCGTATTGGCCGAGCCGTTCGCCCAGACGACGATCGGATGATGGAACCCGCCAGCGCCCAGATTGGCCGGGAAATAGATGTCGCAAAGGTCGCCCTTTGAATCGCACGCCGTCGCGCTGACCGTCGTCGCCATGGTCCAGGTGCCGTCGGCATAATATTTCTGCTCAATGGGCTTGGTCGGAAGATTGGGCCCTGCAAATGCATGTACGGGAATCGCCGCGAGCAACGCCGCAGCCAACCAGGCTAACCGCTTCATCATCCCTCTCCCTTCGCCGTGTTGGACATCGGGCCGCTCCGTTCGGGACGGCTTCGATGCTTTCTTGAAATTGGCGATTCTATTTATTGAGTATGTAATTAAATTCGATAAATTATCGAATCAAGGGAATTATTGGGAAGGGTACGCCGCGAGGCTCAGGCTTCCCCAGCCAGCACGCGGCGTTGCGCCTCGAGCTCCTCGACGATCTCGTCATGGCGCCGGCCGCGTAACGGATAGAACAGCATCGCCACCCCCGCGATGACCAGCCCCAGCGCGGGCAATGCCGTCATCAGCACCTTCATCCGGTCCAATGTCTCCACGGATTGCGCGACATTGGCTTGATAGCCGATCAGCCCGAGCAGCCACCCGAACAGCCCCGCACCGAGCCCCAGCGCGACCTTGAGGAAGAACTGGCCCAGTCCGAACACGAAGCTTTCGGTGCGCCTTCCCGATCGCCATTCGCCATATTCGACCGTGTCGGGCAGGATCGACCAGAAGCCGAGCGCAAGCCCCAATCCGGTTACCTGCATCCACAGGAAGAATCCGATGGCGAGCGCGACCGAGCGGACGTCCGTCACCGCAAACCAGGCCAGCCCCGCGAGCCCCCAGACAATGGCGACAAGACAGGCGTTGCGCTTGCCGATCCAGCGGGTGACGATCATCCAGAGGGGGACGACGATCAACCCCGAGGCGGCACTTAGGCTCAGCGCAGTGCGCGCTTGGCCTTCGTCATGGAGATAATATTTGAAATAATAGAGAATCGACTTGCCGAGCGCTGTCGAGCACATCACCCCGGCACACATCGCCGCGAGCATCGTCCACAAGGCGCGGTTGTCCTTCAACGCCAGCCAATATTCGCCCAGGCTGTGAGGCACGACGTCCTTCACGTCCCGCTCGTCGGGCTCCCGGGTCGCGGCGAACACGATCGGGAAGATCAACGTCGCCACCGCCGCGAACAACGCTGCCACGATCAGATAGCCTTGTGGGGAATCGACCGCGCCGCCGAAACGTGCGGCAAGCGGCTGGGTGGTGACCGCGACCGTCAATCCTGCGAGCGTCGCAAAGATGATCCGGGCGCCGGCCATCGACCCGCGCTCGCCCGAATTGTTCGTGATGCGCGCGGTCATCGCCGTGTAGGGGATCGACACGACGGTATAGGCGATGCGGAACAGGATGTGCGTCGCCAGCATCCAGGCGGCGAGCGACGATCCCGCCAGTGCCGGCTTGTAATAGAGCAGGACGAACGCGACCGCGACGAATGGGCCACCGAACAGCAGATATGGCCGATAGCGGCCCCAGCGCGTTCGGGTGCGATCGGCGAGCGCCCCCATCAGCGGATCGATCGTCGCGTCGAAGATCGAGGCGATCATGTAGATCAGCCCCGCCGTCGCCGCGCTCAGCCCGATCGCGTCGGTGTAGAAGAACAGCAAATAGAGCGAGATGCTCTGCCAATAGAGATTGAAGGCGAAATCGCCGACGGTGAACCCGATGACGCGCGCGGCGCCCAATTTGGAACGCGCGGTTCCGGCCATCCCATCCTCCCGATTTTGTCGACAAGGAATAAATGGAGATTAGATATTTAGCTAGAGAATTTATCTATTCTCAAACAGGATTTTTGCGCGGTCGACCGCGCTTTCGCGGCGCACTCTCGACATCGGGCAAAGGCCGGGCACGCGACGCCTGTTCATAGCTCGCCAGGGTACGGCTGATCGTCTGGTGGAACTGCACGCCCATCTCGAACATGTCGGCGACCAGCGCGTGGAGCCGATCGGCGTCGCGCCTGACCACCGCGTCGACGACTTCGCGATGCTTGCTGTGATGGTCGAGCACGCGATCGATCTCGAGATCGGCGAACAGATTGACATAGCGTTCGAGCCGACCGCCGAGATCGGCCCAGATACGCATCAGGATCGGCGAACCGCAACCGGACAGCAACGTCCAGTGCAGGATCGAATAGGCGCGCTGCCACATCTCGCGATGTTCGGGATCGTCGAAATTCTTCTCGACCTTGAGCGAGCGGTGGAGCTGAAGGACGACCGCTTCCTCCCAGGCTTCGCTTCCGTGCCGCAACGCGCTGTCGAGCATCAACTGATAGATCTTGCGATAGGCGCGGATCAGATCATCGTAATCGGCCACCGAAACCGGCGCGACGCGGTGCCCTTTTTGGTGCTCATGGATGACCAGACCACTGGTCGACAGTAACAGAATCGCCTCACGCACCGGGCTGTGCCCAACATCATAGAAGGCGACGAGTTGCTCGACCTTGAGCCGTTCGAGCGGCGCAAAGACCCCACGAATAATGTCGCGGCTCAGCCAATATTGTACCGCCAGGGTCGGATTGCGGTCGGGATCTACGGGAGCGATAACCGATGGCGCGGTGAAGTTCTTTACGGACGGGATGTCGGTCGGCACGCCGCGACTATTAGTCATGCTTCGCGCCCGCGCAACCAGCACGCCTTCCAGCCGCGGCGGATCATTCGAGAGCGGCACCATCATGCCGGCGCATGGACAAGCTCGCGCGCGACCTCGAAACAAGTGTGCGCCTGATCGGTCAGGAACGCGGCCTCGGTCCAGCGGTCGCTTTCCTCCCGCGGAATACCGTCGGGACCGGAAACCATCCTGGGATAAAAAGTGCGCGCGGGGAGCAATTCGCAAAGCGCTGGCAAATAGTCCCCGGGCCGGGCCTTGAGGAGGAAGCCGCCCATGCTCTCCGTCCACATCCGCCGGAAAATGGCGAGATGCTGCGCCTCGGCCGGATCGCTTGCGGTGAGCTGGCCGAACGCGCCGGACGAGACGCGCAAGTGAAGGAAACGGACGCGATCGAACACGGGTCGCATCGCCGAGAGCTTGGCGTCGATATCGCCATAAGGCAGCTCGTGGCCGATATACCAATGCGCGAAATCGCCGTTGAACTTCAGCTCGGGGAAATGTTCGATCATCCCGAGCGTGCGACGAATGTCCTGCGTCATCGTCGCGCGATGGGTCTCGAGATGGAGCGGGTGCCGCTCCTGCTCGGCGATCAGCAGCATGCCTTCGGCTAACCGCAGCAGGTCGTCGCCCTCTTCGAACCCCGTGCCGAGCTGCACCGTGGTGCAGGCGCAGCCCTGGTCTCGCCAGTGCCGCGTCATCGCGCGCAACTGGTCGAGGTCGTCGGTCACCCGCGCGATGCCGAACGGGATCAACCCGGCCTGGTGCGCGATCGCCGGTTCGAGCGTCTGGATGCCTTCATAGCCCGCACCGGGGAGCGCAGCGTAGATGTCCGCCGAACTGCCTTTGGGCCCCGCGGACCAATCAGGTAGCTCGGCGATCGTGACAAAGCTCAGGCCCGCGAGCAGGCGAGGCGCGCGAACGCTCTCCCCGCCTGCCTCGCGAGGGTCAGAATCCGACATCGAGCGACAGCCCCACCGTCCGCTGCGATTCATAGGGCCGGAACTGGCTCAGGCTGCGAGCACTACCGAACGGGGTAGAGAACATCGTGATCGCATAATGTTCGTCGAGCAGGTTCTTGCCGTAGACCGAGAGCTTCCATGTCTTGCCGCTGGCTAGCGCGATCGCACCGTTGACCAGCACGTAGCCGGCCTGCCGCGTCCGTGGATTGTTGGGGAAAGCGATCAGTTCGGACGACCGATAGCTTGCCGACAGATCGAATTGCATCTTGAGCTTCGACGACAGGTCGACACCGTAAGACCCGCCGGCATTGAGCTGCCATTTGGGCGAATAGGGCAACGGCGCGTCGGTCAGGTCCTGCTGCACGCCGGGCGACCCTGCCGGTGAGCCGGGCGCCGCGACGCATCCTTCGGCGACGGTCTGGCCGCCGAAGCACGGCGCATTGGCGAAGTCGCCCCAGCGTGCATCGACATAGGAGCCGCTGAACACCACGTTGAGGTCGGTAGCCTTGATCGGGCGCCAGGCGAGATCGAATTCGACGCCCTTGGTCTTCGCCTCGCTGCTGACGATCGGATAGGTCGCGGTGATCGGATCACGGCCCGCCGTCTGGTAATTCTCGACATGCGTGTAGAATGCCGTGACGTTGAAGGTCAGCCGCGCGTCGGGCCAATAGGTGCGCAGGCCCAGCTCGTAATTGGTCGGTCGCTCGGGCTTCACATAGCGCAGGATGCCGTTGCCGATATTGGTATCGAACCCGCCGCCCTTGAAGCCGCGCGTGACGGTGGCGAAGACATTGGCGTCCTTGCCGAGGTCGTATTGCGCGCCGGCGCGCCAGACGAGCGCATAGGACTGCTCCGCCGCACGTGCCGAATCGGTCAGGCCGTAAGTCGGATCCAGCCGGTCCTTGGTCGCCTCGACCCGATCCTTGAGATAGCGCAGGCCGCCGATCAGCTTGAACGACTTCGAGAGGTTGAGATTGTCCTGGCCGAACAGCGCCATGTTGCGCGAATCCGACGTGATGTGGACGCGACGGTTGAAGAACGGCAGCGGCACGGTCGCGAAAATTTGGGTCGAACGCGACCTGACATCGGCATCGAAATAATAGGCACCGAGCACATAATCGATCAGCCCGCCGGTCGGCGAAGCCAGGCGGAGTTCCTGGCTGAACTGCGCCTGGTTGAAATGAGCGTAGTTGACGTTGAGCAAATTGACCGGTGCCGAATCCGAATCGAGGCCGTCGGTCGTCTCCCAGGTGCGCCACGCGGTGATCGAGGTCAGGGTGAACCCGCCGAAGCGATAGTCGGCCTGCAGCGATACGCCCTTGCTCTTGGCGTTCGAGAAAACATCCCCGTCGATATTCTGCTTCAGATTGTCGATCCCCGGCTTGATCCCCGCCGCAATCTGCAACGATTCCGGGACACCGGCGGGCGACGCCACCGAATTGAGCGTCCATACGCAGCAGTCGGCGTCGCGCTTGTAATAATCGGCGATGCCGGTGAGCGTCAGGTTGCTGACCGGCTCCCATTCCAGCTTGCCGCGCAAGCCCCAATCGTTGCGGTCGTTGAGCTTGCGGCCGTCGAACACATTGACGACATAGCCGTCGCGGCGATTGCGGCGACCCGACAGCGAGAAGCGCAACGTGTCGGTGATCGGCCCCGACAGATAGGCGCTGAACCGGCGGTCATTGTCGGGCCAGCCCCAACTGATGCCCGCATTGCCGGTGAACTGCCTGGACGGCCTTTTGGTCACGACGTTGACCACGCCGGCCGAGGCATTCTTGCCGAACAACGTGCCCTGCGGCCCGCGCAGCACTTCGATCCGCTCGACATCGGGAAGATCGCCCAGCGACGATCCGGCCTGGCCCATCACGACACCGTCGAGGACGTAGGCAACGCTCCCCTCGATCGCTTCGGACGAGAAGGTGCTGGTGCCGATGCCACGGATGAAGAAGCCGAAATTGCGCGGACCGGCGGCGTTGGTCAGCGTCACGCTGGGGACCAGATATTGCAGGTCGCTGGTTTCGTTGAACTTGAGCGAGGCGAGCTTGTCGCCGCCGACCACGGCGACCGACAGGGGCACGTCCTGGAGATTCTCCGCGCGCCGCTGCGCGGTGATCACGATGTCGCCGCGCGTATCCACTGGCTGGGCCTGTGCGTCCGGCGCCGGCGCCTTGTCCTGTGCCCGAACCGCCGATGCCCAGCACAGTGCCAACATGCTCACCGCGACGCCCCCGACCGCCTTGAACCGAAATCCGGACATCTACCTCTCCTGATAAATTGCTATATTTATCCCTAATAATTTATCGGATATTGCTGATTGTCAATCATTCGATCTTTTGTTTCCCCCGGGCCAATCGCAACGCACGTCCAGGAAGGCGGGAGGGCTGGCAATCGCGGGAAACCGGGGGTCATTCAGGGAGGAATGCCATGCGAGCTCTGCTATCGTTGCTGGCCATCGCGCTGACGGCCGCGGCACCGGCGCCCGACACGCCGGTCGCGTCCACCGACGCCGGCACGGTTCGCGGCGCGTTCGCCGATGGCGTCGCGAGCTTCAAAGGCATTCCCTTTGCCGCGCCGCCGGTCGGGCCGTTGCGCTGGCACGCGCCGATGCCCGTCCACGCCTGGACCGGTACGCGCGATGCCACGGCCTATGGCAATGACTGCGTGCAAACCCGCCTTCCCGGCGACATCGCCAGCACGACCCAGCCGATGAGCGAGGATTGCCTGGTCCTCAATGTCTGGACACCCAGGCCACGGCCGGGCGCGAAGCTGGCGGTGATGGTCTATATCCATGGCGGCGGCTACGCGATCGGATCGGGCAGCTCGGCGATCCTCGATGGCAGCCGGCTGGCCGCGCGCGGCGTGCTGGTGGTGACGCTCAACTATCGTCTCGGCCGGTTCGGCTTCTTCGCCACACCGGCGCTGACCCGCGAGGCGGGCGCGAATCCGACCGGCAATTGGGGGCTGCTGGATCAGATCGCCGCGCTGAAATGGGTGCAGCGAAACATCGCGGTGTTCGGCGGCGATCCCGCCAGGGTCACGATCTTCGGCGAATCCGCGGGCGGCGCGTCGGTCAACCGCTTGATGACCTCGCCGGCAACCAAGGGACTGTTCGTCCAGGGGATCGCGGCATCGGGCGGCGGGCGCGACCATTGGCCGAGCCTGGCGGAAGCCGAAGCCAAAGGCGTGGCATTCGCGGCTGACGAGGGAATCGCTGCCGCGGATCTCGCGGCGCTTCGTGCGCTTCCCGCCAATCGCGTGCTCGGCACGATCACGCTCCTCAACAATGACGAGGCACGTTATTCGGGCCCGATCACGGACGGCAGGATCATCACCGGCGACCCCGCGACATTGTTCGCGGCGGGCAAGGCCAGGGGCATCCGCTACATCGTCGGCTCGAACAGCGACGAACTGGGTTTCATCCCCGCACCGCTTCTGGCGAGCTTCATCGCCAAGGCGACCGGTGCGCTCGGCGACGGCGTCGACACAGTGCGTACTGCCTATGCTTCGCCCGCAGCCTTCTCGCACAATATTGCGAGCGATCTCTCGTTCACCGAGCCGGCGTTGGCGCTGGCCAGACAGCAATCCGCCAGCACGCCGACCTGGCTCTATCGCTTCGGCTATGTTCCCGAAGACAAGCGCGCGATCTTCAGCGGCGCACCGCATGCCTCCGACGTCCCGTTCCAGTTCGACAATCTGGCTCGCGCGGGAGGCAAGGTCTCGGCGGCAGACATGGCAGCAGCCAAGCTGGTCGCGGATTTTTGGGTCAATTTCGCCAGGACCGGCGATCCCAACGGCCCCGGACTGCCGCGCTGGCCGCGATTCAGCGCGGCGAAACCGCTGGCGCTGGCAATCGATGCTGCGACGAGCGCGCGCGAGGCGAGCAATCCGGCGCTGAGGGCGATCGCGGCGATCCTGGACGTCCGCGGCGTCACATCCCCCGGAAAAGATGGCGGAAAGCGTCGCTGACGCGCAATGGTTCGGCAATCCCGTCGAGCCAGACGTGCAGCCGCCCGTCCTCATCGGGCCTGACGTGTCGGATCGCCGACACGCGCACGATCGCGTTACGGTGGACGCGCCAGAAGATGTCGGGATCGAGCCGCTGCGTCAGCTCCTTGAGCGACATGCGGATGTGCACATTGTCGGCCGTGGTCGCGACGCGCGTATATTTGTCCTCGGCCTGGAAAAACAGCACGTCGTCGACCGCGATCATCCGCACCGTGTCGCCCGAATTGGCGGTGATCCAGGTGATCGCGCGTGCTGGCGCGAGCCGACCGCGCAGGACTTGCTCGAGCGCAGCAAAGTCGATCGACGCGGGTAACCTTCGTTCGCGCAGCCGCGCGATCGTGGCGGCAAGCCGATCGGCGCGCACCGGCTTGAGCAGATAGTCGACCGCGCCCGCGTCGAAGGCGGGCAGGGCAAACTCGTCATAGGCAGTAATGAAGACGATCTGCGTCCCCGCCCCTGCCTGCCGCGCGACATCGAGCCCGCTCAATCCGGGCATGCGAATATCGAGGAAGGCGATGTCGGGCCGCGCCGCATCGAGCGCCTCGAGCGCTTCGAGACCGTCCTCACATTCCGCCACGATCGCGAGTTCCGGCCATGCTTGCGCCAGCATCGCGCGCAGCTCGGCGCGCTGCGGTGCCTCATCCTCGGCAAGCAAGGCGGTCGGGTGTCGCGTCACGCCATGCCCGCGATACGGATACGCGCCGAGGTCCCACCGCCGGGGCGCGACCCGATGTCGAGCGTCGCGCGATCGTCGAAGCGATTGCGCAATTGCGCGCGGACATTGGCCAGGCCCACTCCCTGCGACACGCCGGCCGTAAGCCCGGCGCCATCGTCCTCGACGCTGACCGTCAGCCCGCCGTCATCGGCCTGTGCAACAATGGCGATCGTTCCACCGCCGGGCTTGGGCTCGATCCCGTGCGTCACGGCATTCTCGACGAGCGTCAGCAGGATCAGCGGCGGGAAAGGCGTGGCGCGCGCTGTCGCGTCGGCCTCGACCCGGATCTGCAGTCGCCCGGCCATGCGGATCTTCATCAATTCGAGATAGCCGGTGCAGATCTCGATCTGGCGGTCGAGCGTCGCTTCCTCGATCCCGGCATCGCGAAAGCGCGGCAGCGTGGCGCGCAGATAGGTCGCCAGCGCATCGACCGTCTGCGCCGCACGTTCGGGCTCGGTGCCGATCAGCGAGCGGACCGAGGCCAACGTATTGAACAGGAAATGCGGTTCGACCTGTGCCTGCAACACCGCCAACCGCATATCGGCAGCGTCGCGTTCGGCACGCAGCCGTTCGAGCTGGTGCCGCTCGGCATGCTGCGCGATGCGCCTGCTCTCCCCGAAATAATAGAATAGAGCCAAGCCGCCGCCCGCGAAGACGAGCACGATCGTCGAGGCATTGAACGTGGTATAGAGGAACCGCGACATCATCTTGCCGAACAGGCTGATGTTCATCGCGTCGCCGGAATAACGTTCCATCAACTGCGCGTGATACGCCCCGGTCCATGCAAGTGCGGCAAAACCGACGCTCAGGCCAAGCAGGATCGCCAGCACGATAAGCGCCGCTTCGATGCCGCGCGGCAACCGGCAATAGCGCACCGCGGTCGCCAGCAATGGTCCGACCGTTACCGCGGCCAGCGAGGCGAAGCTGGCGCGCCAGGCGAGACCGGGCCAGTCGCTCCATGCGCCCATCCCCGATGCATGCCAGGCGGCATAGGCAGATCCCGCGAGGATCGCGAGCGGCCAGAACACCGTGCCGCGCCGTACCAGCCACGGCCAGGTGAAGGTACGGAAGCGCTGATAGAGCGTCCAGCCGCCGAGATCCGACAGGACGCCCTGCGGCAATCGCGCGTGCAGATTGTCGTTGGGGCTCGTCATGCCGGCAGAGTAGCAAAGCGCCGCCTTGCGCGCACGCGGCCCATCCTATCCGGTGCCGTTTCGTCGCGCGCCTGGCGGTTTCGTCGCATGCACCATCCATGCCGCCGTCCGCGCGCTACCAACCTGCCGACCGACATGGGAGGCGATGATGCGGACTGGACTGATCGCGGGGGCGGCACTGGCAACCCTGCTGGCATTGGGCGCGACGACGATGATCCCGGCAGGTATTGCGGCACCACCGCCGCGCCCGGACCCGTTCGTCACGACCAGCTGGCTCGCCGGACATCTGAACGACCCCGATCTTGTCCTGCTGCATGTCGGCGACGAGACGCGATACAAAGCGGCGCACATTCCGGGCGCGCATTTTGTCCGGCTGGCCGATCTCTCGGTTTCGACGAATGGCCGGACGCTCGAAATGCCCGTGGCGCCCGATCTGCGGCGGCGGCTGCAGGCGCTGGGCATCGGTGATCGCTCGCGCGTGGTCGTCTATTTCGACGAGGATTGGGTATCGCCCGCGACACGCGTGCTGTTCACGCTGCAGACCGCCGGGCTCGGAAGCCGCGCCGAGTTGCTCGACGGCGGGATGGTCAAATGGCGTAGCGAGCGCCGCGCGGTCACCGCGAGGATTGCGGCGGCGCCGCCCGGCGCGCTTGCCGCCTTGGGCGTCCGTCCGACCATCGTCGACGCCGCATTCGTCCGCGCGCATGCCGGACAGACGGGCTATATGCTGATCGATGCCCGCGCCCCGGTCTTCTATACCGGGATCGAGGCCGGCGGACCGATGAATCATAGGCTCAACGGCCATATTCCCGGCGCGCGCAGCCTGCCCTTCACCAGCGTCACCAATGATGACCTGACCTTCAAAAAACCCGCCGAACTGTTCGCATTGTTCCGCAATGCCGGCATGCGGCCGGGTGATCGCGTGATCGTCTATTGTCATATCGGCCAGCAGGGAACCGCGGTCGTACTCGCGGCCCGTGCCGCGGGAATCGACGCATTGCTCTATGACGGTTCGTTCGAGGACTGGGCGCTCCGCGGCCTGCCGGTCGAGAAATGAGGGTGGGACGTCCTTACGCCGATCCGCATGTCGCGGGGGTCGGGCTCGGCCTCGTCCTGCTCGCCTGCTTTGTGACAACCGGACAGGGGCTGGGCGCGTCGGGCGCGTTCGCCAGCATCGCCAGCGGGCTGGCGGCGGCGGCCGCGCCGGACGCCGCTGCGCGGAACGGTTATTTCGCCTCCTATCTCGACAGCGGCTCGCCCTGGACCGCCTGGATCGTGGTCGAGGTGATCGGGATCATCATCGGCGCCGCGGCCTCGGCTATCATCGCCGGGCGATTCCGGCGGCGCAGCGGTGCGGCACCCGACCGGGCCCGGCTCGCGACGGCGGTGGGCGGCGGCATGCTGATGGGCGTGGGCGCGGCGCTCGCGCGTGGTTGCACCAGCGGGCTGGCGCTCAGCGGCGGCGCCTTGCTCGGTGTCGGCGCCTGGTTGTTCATGCTTGCCTTGTTCGCGAGCGGGTTCGCGGTCGCACCGCTGGTGCGGAAGCTGTGGGCATGAGCGATCTCGCAATCGCGCTCGTCATCGGCGCCGCGTTCGGCTGGGCGCTCGAGCGCGTCGGGCTTGGCGACCCGCCCAAGCTCGCCGGACAATTCTATCTGCGCGACTTCACCGTGGTGAAGGTGATGACCAGCGCGCTGCTGACCACGATGCTCGGCACCTTCTGGCTCGGCCGGGCCGGCGCGATCGATCTCGCCGCCTTCTACGTCCCCGAGACGTATCTGCTTCCACAGCTCGTCGGCGGGCTCGTCTTCGGTGCAGGCTTCGTGCTCAGCGGACTGTGTCCGGGCACGTCGTGCGTGGCGCTGGCAAGCGGACGGCGCGAAGGCGCCGCAGTGATGCTGGGACTGCTCGCCGGCGTGCTGGGGATCGGGATATTCTTCCCCGCGATCGAGGGATTCTATCGCGCGACACCGCGCGGCGCGCTCACCCTGCCCGCGCTGACGGGAATGCCTTACGGGCTGGTGGTCGCGCTTGTCACGCTAACGGGCCTGGCGATGCTCGGCTGGATCGGCCGGCGGGAAGCACGGCAATGATCCTCTCCCGACGGCTCGGCATCGGCGCGCTGGCGCTCGGCGTCGCGGCGCCCTTTGCCGGCAGCCCGTATCGCCCCACGCGCGGGCCGATCGACGTCGATGCGATCGTCAAAGCGATCGAGGACGGCTCCGATCATGTCGACGCCCGCACGCTCGCCGGGTGGATCAGAGATCGCAAGCCGGGGCTGCGAGTGATCGACGTGCGCGATGCCAGGGCTTTTGCCGATTATGCCATCCCCACCGCTGAGAATATGCCGATCGACCGACTCCTCCGCACGACCTTCGACCCGACGGCAACGATCGTGCTCTATTCGGCGGAAGGCGCGCACGCCGGCCAGGCCTGGGTGCTGTTGCGCGCGGCCGGGGTCCACAATGTCGTGTTCGTCCCCGGCGGCCTCGCCGACTGGCAGGACGAGGTGATGAGCCCTGCGTTGCCCGCGGACATGCCGGACGCGCAGCGCGCGGAGACCGCCGAGCTGAGCCACTATTTCGGCGGCTCGCCGCGGATCGGTGCGGCGGGCACCACCGAACCTGCACCGAGCGTCAGGAGGCGCGGATGCTGATGCAGGTGGCGACGGATGCCGCGTTCGACTTCGCGCGATTGCGTGCCGAGGAATTCGGCCGACTCGACGCAACAGGGATCGCCTATCTCGATTACACGGCGAGCGCGCTCTACGCCGCGTCCCAGGTTCGCGTCCATGCCGAACGGCTCGCCAACGGCATCTTCGGCAACCCGCATTCGGAGCATCTCGCTTCGCGCAACAGTTCGGCGGCAATCGACGCGGCGCGTGACGCGACCCTGGCATTCTTCGATGCCGATCCCGATCTGTACGACGTCGTCTTCACCGCCAATACCAGCGCAGCGCTCAAGCTTGTTGCCGAATCCTATCCGCTCGCGCCTGGCCGCGGGCTGATCCTGACCGCCGACAATCACAATTCGGTCAACGGCATGCGCGAATATGCCGGTCGCGCCGGGGCGCCGGTTACGACATTGCCGCTCGATGCCGACTTGCGGCTTGATGTGCCATCAGCGGTGCTGCGGGCAACGGTCGAACGCGATGGGCCGGGGCTGCTGGTTTTTCCCAGCCAATCCAACTTCTCGGGCGTGCGCCACGATCTCGCACTTGCCGACGAGGCGCAGGCCATCGGATGCGACGTGGTAATCGACGCAGCGTCGGCGGGCCTGTGCGGAGCGTTCAGCCTGCGGCTCTATCCGGTCGAGTTCGTCGCCTGTTCCTTCTACAAGCTGTTCGGGCTACCGACCGGAGTCGGCGCGCTGATCGCCCGCAAATCTGCCCTCGCGCAGTTGGGGCGGCCCTGGTTCTCGGGGGGCACGGTCGAATTCGTATCTGTCGCGCATCGGCGCCATGCGCTGATCGCCGGACATCACGGCTTCGAGGACGGGACGCCCAATTTCCTCGATCTTGCGGCTGTCGGGACGGGCTTTGCGTTCCTTGGCAGCCTGCCGCGCGATACGATACGCGCGCATGTCGAGGATCTGACCGACCATTTCCTGCGTCACGCCGCCGCGCTGGCACATCGCGACGGGAGCCCGCTTGTTCGGCTCTACGGTTCGCAAGACATGACGATGCGCGGCGGGACGGTGTCGTTCAACGTGCTCGATCGAGACGGCCGCACCGTCCGTTACCAGCAAGTCGAGCAGCGTGCGCGCGATCGCAACGTCGCGATCCGCGGCGGATGCTTCTGCAACCCGGGAGCGGCCGAGGCGGCGTTCGGGCTGGGCAACCCCGAGGCGTTGCGCTGTCTCGACCGCCTCGCGGGTCGGTTCAGCGTCGAGGCGTTCCAGGACTGCCTTGGCCCAGATATCGCGGTTGGCGCGCTGCGGCTGTCGGTCGGCGCGCCGAGCAACCGCCGCGACGTCGACCGCGCACTGGATCTGATCGCCAGCTACGCCGCTTGATCGGGACCAGTTCCGCTCTCACACCGTCTTGGCTAACGTGCGCCGCGCATGCATCGCGCGACCATCCCCTTTCATCGAACCCCGCCGTCCGCCCGATGAACGCGACGATCGAGCGGGCGCGGGCCGCGATCCTGGCGAACGATGCCGCCGGGGCGCTCCGGCTTGCAACCACCGCGCTTGCCGCAGCCCCCACCGATCCCGATGCCCTCGAAGTCGGCGCATTGGCCGCGCGCATGATCGGCGACGTCGCGCAGGCCGAACGCCTGCTGCGCCGTGCGATCGCGGCGGTACCGGGCAGGCGCTGGTCATATGACGACCTTGCCGAATTGCTGATCGAGGCCGGACGGACCGACGAGGCCGAACAAGTCGCGCGCGCAGCCATTGCCGCCGATCCGGACAACGCCAATGCGACGATGGCGCTCGGCAACCTGCTGTCCGAACGCGAGGAACTGGTCGCCGGCGCGGCGTTGCTGCGTCATGCGATCGCCCTGGCAGGCGAGCATCCGCAGCTGCTCGCCAATCTCGGCCGCAACCTGCAGCGGCAGGGCGCGCTGGCCGAGGCCGAGCCCTTGCTCCGCAAGGCCGTTGCCGCGATGCCCGAGGCCTTGCCGCCCCTAGCCTGGTTGGCCGAGCTGCTCGAACAGGCGCGACGGTTCGATGAGGCGGCCTCGATGCTCGACCAGGCCGAGCGGCTGGCAAAGACGCAAGGAAGCGACGTGACGCTGCAACGCGCGCGGCTGCTCTCGCGGACCAGCGATTGGGCACGCGGGCTGGCATTGCTCGACGCCGAACCCAGGCTGTCAGGCGCGGCATTGCTCCAGCGCGGTCGGCTGCGCGATCGCGCAGGCCGATATCACGAGGCGTGGCAGGACTTCGTCGCCGGCAAGCAGACGCTGTCGGCTGTGTCGGGCCGGCGATACGATCGCGGCGAGGTGCAGCGGACCATCGTCCGGATGGAGGGAGTCGCCCGGTCGGGACGTTCGCCGGCGCCGGTGCGCCACGACATTCCGCAGCCGATCTTCATTCTCGGTTTCCCGCGATCGGGAACCACGCTGACCGAGCAGGTGCTGGCGAGCCATTCACGGATCCGCGCCGGCGGGGAATTGCCCTTCGTGACGGACCTCGCCGCTATTGCCGCGGAAGCCGATGGCGCCGATCTCGGCATGGTGTTGCGCGACGCCTATCTCGTTCGCGCCGAGGCTTATGGCCTGCTTGCGCCCGATACTGCCTTCTTCACCGACAAGATGCCGCTCAACGAGCTGTATTTGCCGCTGCTGCGCCTCGCTTTTCCTGCGTCGCCGCTGGTCGCCGTATCACGACATCCGCTCGATGTGATGATCTCGGCAATGAGCCACGACTTCACCCACGGGTTCAATTGCGGCTATCGGCTCGGCGACCTTGCCGAGCACTATGCGGCAGTCGACGCGCTCGCTGCGCACTGGCACCAAACCGGACCGGTCCACACGCTGCGTTACGAGCGCTTCGTCGCCGCGCAGGTCGAAGAAACCGCCACGCTGATGGCGGCCATCGCTCTCCCGATGGAGGATGCCCAGCTCCGTTTTCACGAAAGCCGGCGCTTCGCCCCCACCCCGAGCTATTCGCAAGTGCAGGAACCGCTCAACGATCGCTCGATTGGCCGCTGGCACGCCTATAGCGATGCCCTTGAGCCGATACGCAATATATTGACGCCGGCGATCGCCAGGGGCGGTTACGCAGCCTGAAGTCCTGCTGCCACGGCGGACGCGTCGCCACCCAGAATGAGCTGGAGCGACGTCGCGGACGGACGCGCGATCATCCGCACGCCCAGCTCGCGCAACGTGGTTTCATCGGCGCGCGAAGGATCGGCAAGATCGACCCAGAGCCGGCTCGATGCCGCGCCCGATGCCGTGACGTTGCCGCGACCACCCAGAGCGCTGAACCACGGCGCAGGGTCGGCCGCGATGACCGCAGTCGCGCTGTCCGCCAGCACTGCGACACTCGACAACGGCCCCGCGGCCGCGCGCATCTCCATCGCCACCGCGTCCGCAATCGGGCCGAGTACGACCTGCAGTCCTTGCGGCGTCGGCCGGATGAAGCCCTTCGCACCCAGAGCCTTGAGTTTGCCTTCGCTCACCTTGCCCTGATCCTGCACCACCAGCCGCAGCCGGGTGGTGCAGGCGTCGATGCTGACGAGATTGCCCGCGCCACCCAGCGCCGCAACGAAGGCCTCGCCACGTTCTGCAGGCAATGCCGTCAAATCCTCGTCCGCCATCTCGGGCTCGCGACCGGGAGTCTTTAGGTCGAACTTCACGATCGCCCAGCGGAAGGTGCCGTAATAGATTGCGAAATAAGCGAGCCCGATCGGCAGCAGCAGCAATGGTCGCGTCGATTTCGAGAAATTGAGCACATAGTCGATGAAACCGGCCGAGAAGCCGAAACCGAGATGCACGCCGAGCACGTGCATCAGCGCCATCGCCGCGCCGGTCAGGATGGTGTGCATCAGATAGAGCAATGGCGCCAGGAACATGAAGGTGAACTCGATCGGCTCGGTCACCCCGGTCAGGAAGGCGGTCAACGCCATCGATGTCAGCATGCCGCCCACCGCCTGGCGCCGTTCGGGCAGCGCCGAACGGTACATGGCAAGGCAGGCCGCGGGCAGGCCGAACATCATCACCGGGAAAAAGCCCGACATGAACCCGCCCGCGCTGGGGTCGCCCGCGAAGAAGCGGTTCAGATCGCCAGTCGCGCCGTTATAGTCGCCGATGATGAACCAGGCGACGTTGTTGATCACGTGGTGGAGGCCGGTGACGATCAGCAGGCGGTTGAGCACGCCGTAGATGAACAGGCCGACCACACCCGAATGGACCACCGCATTGCTCAGGCCGTCCATCCCGCTCTCGATCGGCGCAAAGCCGAAGCCGACGATCGCGGCGAGCGCGAGTCCGGCGAACCCCGACAGGATCGGCACGAAGCGCCGTCCGCCGAAGAACGACAGATAGTCGGGCAGCCTGATCGTCGAATAGCGGTTGTAAAAGGCGCCTGCGAGCAGCCCCGAGACGATGCCGATCGGGACCGAGAGCTTCCCGATCGCTTTCTCGCGCCAGGCAGCATCGGCCAAAGCGGCAAGATCCTTGGCGAGGTTCGCGGTGGTTTCCGGTGGTGTATGGAGCAACGTCATCGCGCCGCGCGTCGCGACGAGGAAGCAGACCAGTCCGGCAAGTCCTGCCGCGCCGTTATTGTCCTTGGCAATGCCGACGCCGATGCCGAGCGCGAACAGCAATCCGAGATTATCGAAGATCGCCCCGCCTGCCGCCGCGACGAACGGGATATCGAGCAGATCGGGCTGACCGAGCCGGAGCAACAGGCCGGCAATGGGCAGGACCGCGATCGGCAGCATCAAGGCGCGGCCGAGCGGCTGGAGCGACTGCAGCGAAAGCTTCATTGGCCTTGCTCCGAAAGCGCGCGCACCGATTGGGCATCGGGTGCGACAAGGGCACGGGCAGCGAGCGCCCGGCATTGTGCGAGGTCGAGGGTGCGGACCAGCGCCTTGGTTTCGGCGACCGCCGCGCCCGGCACCGACAATTCGGTCACACCCAGTCCGATCAGCAGCGGCACGGCGTCAGGATCGGCGGCAAGGCCGCCGCATACCCCGGTCCATTTTCCATGCGTCGCGCCGCCACGCACGGTCTCGTCGATCAGCCGCAGCACCGCTGGGTGCAGCCCGTCGAGCCCCGCCGCCACGGCAGCATTGGTGCGGTCGCGGGCGAGTGCATATTGCGTAAGATCGTTGCTGCCGATCGAGAAGAAGTCGGCGTCGGCCGCCAGCGTGGCAGCCGTCAGCGCAGCGGCGGGGGTCTCGACCATGATGCCGAGCTCCGGCACTGCGACGCCGAGATCGACGGCATGCCTGGTCAATGCTTCGCGCGCCTCTGTCAGCTCGGAGCGGTCTGCGACCATGGGCAGCATCAACCGAAGCGGCACGCCAGCCTTGGCCCGCAGAAAAGCCCGCAACTGCGTATCGAGCAGGTCGCGCCTGGCAAGCTGGAGGCGGATGCCGCGCAAGCCCAGCGCGGGATTCTCTTCCGCCGCGATGGTCAGATACGGCGCCGGCTTGTCCGCCCCGATGTCGAGCGTTCGAACGATCAATGGCCGGTCACCGAGCGCGTCCGCAATCGCCTGATAGGCCGCGCGCTGCTCCTCTTCATCGGGCGGCGTTGCGCGGTCGAGGAACAGGAATTCGGTGCGCAACAGTCCGCTGCCTTCGGCGCCCTCGGCCACCGCGGTACGTGCGTCCGATGCGGAGCCGAGATTGACGAACACTTCTATACGCGTGCCATCGGTGGTGACCGCAGGCTCACTCGCCTGTGCGAGCGCGGCCTGACGCCGAGCCTGCCGCGTTTCGATCCGTTCGACCGTTGCCGCGACATCCGCCGCCTCAGGCGCGATCTGCAGGGCGCCGGCCTCTATCACCAATACTGTTCCGGGCTCGACACCATTCAACGCGTCGCCGAGCGACACCAGCGTCGGCACGCCCATCCCTGCTGCGATGATCGCGACATGCGATGTCGTCCCGCCGCGCGCGGTGGCGATCCCCGCCAGGCCGGCATCGGCCAGCGCCATCAATTGCGACGGATATAACTCCTCCGCGACGAGGATCGCGCCGGGCGGCGGCAGTACCTGGTCGGGCGCATCGTGGAGCGCCAGCACGACCCGACGCCCGAGATCGTTGAAGTCGTCCGCACGCTCTGCGAAGCGCGCATCGCCGGCGCCACTGAGCTGCTCGACATAACCCGCAATTGCCTGGCGCCACGCATATCCTGCGCTTTTGCCCATTGCGATCGCCGTCTCCGCGGCATTTGCCAATTCGGGATCATCGAGCAGGACGAGGTGCGCGGCCGCTATCCCGGCGGCGTCACCCGCACCATCGGCATCCGCTGCGAGCTCGGCGCGAACATGGTTCTTGGCTGCAGCGAGCGCCGTGCGCTCGGTATCGACTCCAGCGCCACGCTCGGGAATATCGGCGACTGGGTCGGCCGGGCGAAAAGCCGGGCCGATTGCGGTACCCGGCACCGCGGTAACGCCTTTCAGGATCGACGGCAGCTCGATCGGGGACGCCGGCATTGTCTCGGCTACCCCCACCGTGCGGAACTCGCCCATCCCGCTCGCCAGCAGATCGGCGATTGCGGCAACGCCATCGGCGTCGCTTCCGCGCACCGTAACGGCCACGCCGTGCGGCAACGCAAGCGCCAACATCGCCACCGCGCTGCGTGCCGAGGCAGCTTTCCCCGATGGCGCAACGATCTCTATTGTTCCGGGATAGCCTGCGGCGAGTTGGGCAATCCGCGCCGCCGGGCGGGCATGCAGGCCATGCGCCAGCGGCAAATCTAGCGCCCGGCTCTCGGTCGGCACCGCCTCGCTAGCGACGGCGGTGGCGCCGAGCGCCTGACACGTCATCAGCCCTTCGCCGATGTCGATCGCGCGATTGCTCGCCAGCAATTCGACCGCGAATGCCTCGCCATTGGTAACAATGATCGGCGTGACGAGACTCTTCGCGGTACGCGCGAGGCGGTCGAGATCGAACTCGACCAGCAAGTCCCCCAATGCGACGCGCTGGCCGTCCGTCACCTTGGGCGCAAAGCCCGCGCCGCCGAGCCCGACCGTCTCGAGCCCGATATGCATCAGCAACACCGGCCCGGCATCGAGCTGCAATGTCACGGCATGCCCGGCCGGATGCACCGATATCACCATGCCAGCGCCCGGCGCGACCAGCCGTCCCTCGACCGGGTCGACCGCGACGCCGTCGCCCAGCATCTTCTCCGCGAAGACAGGATCCGGTACTTCGGACAGTGGCGTCGCCCAGCCGGACAGCGGGCTCGCAATCGCAACGCTCATCGCGCCGGGTCCAGCGTCAGCCGATCGAGCATCCACAACGGATCGGGTCCGGTCTGGGTGAAGGTCATGCACAGATCGTGGCGCCCCTTTTGCGGCAGAAGCGCACCCGCGATGCGGCTCACTCCATTACTGCTTGCTGCCGCCCCCAGCGGAATGCTGGCAATCACGGGTCCCGTGCAGCCGTCGAGCCGAACCTGCAACTCGCCGGTCGACGTGCGCGGCTTGTCGAACACGACTTTCGCCAGGTCGGCGCCGATCGAGAAGTTGAACGGTACTTGGCCGATCTCGGCCGAGATCGCCGCGATGCCGTCGAGCGACGCGCGCTTCCAGATCCAGCACGGATGCATGATGTTGCCCCAATGGACACGACGTTCGCCATTGGTCGCGCCGTCATCCTCGAGCCGGAGTGCGACGCTATCCGAACACAATTCCATCTCGCCCGCCCGCCGCGTGCGGGTCAGCGCCTTGGTCAGCGTCCAGTCACGGCCCACCCCGAGCGGCACGTCGCCGGCAAAGGCCCGGACGCTGAGCCTGGTCCCTTCCAGCAGCGTCAGCTTGCCATCATAAGCAGGCGACGCCGCGGTCGGCGCGATACCATTGGTCGAGTAGCGCAATATACCGACACCGGCCGGCTGGTTCAGCTTGACCGTCAGCTTGTTGCCCTCGCTGTCGAACCTGGCCAGCGGCTCTAGCGGCGTCATGTTGTAGCCGTAGCCGAGCCGGCGATAGCGCGCGAACTCGGCCGGCAACCGAGACGCGAAATCGCTCCAGTCGCGCTTTCCCGCCGGGGTCCAGCCCAGTTCGGCGAGCGCGGCAGCGCGTGGCCACAACATGCGATCGGCATAGCCGGTGGTCCGGACATGCTCGGTCCACAGATTGACCTGCACCCCGAGCAGATGCTGTCGCTCGCCCGCATCGAGCGCCGCCGGCGCGACGTCGAACGTGTAGATGTGCTTCCAGTCCATCACGCCGCCGCGTCCCGGCGGCTCGTCATCGGACTCGCTCTGGATATGGTCGAGGTAGAAATCGGGCGATGGGGCGAGGATCGCGTCGTGCCCGGCCTGCGCCGCCTTGATCGCGCCATCGATGCCGTGCCACGACATCACCGTCGCCGAGGGCGGCACCTTGCCGTCGAGAATCTCGTCCCAACCCACCAGTTTGCGATCGCGCTTGGCCAGCCACTCACCGATCCGCGCGATATACCAGCCCTGCAGATGCTCATAATCGGCAAGCCCGAGCGCCTTCATCCGGGCTGCGGCGCGCGGATCGGCGATCCACTGGTCCTTCACCGCCTCGTCGCCGCCGACATGGATATAGCGCGACGGGAACAGTTCGAGCACTTCGTCGAGCACGTCGGTCAGGAAGGTGAAGGTCGCGTCGTCGGTATTGTAGAGGTTGTACAACACTCCCCAGCGCGATTCCGGCGTCCTGGGCGAAGTGGGGCTCGATCCCAAGGCAGGATAAGCGGCGATCGCCGCGGTCGCATGCCCCGGCATTTCGATCTCAGGGACGATCGTGATGTGGCGGGCCGCTGCATAGGCGACGATATCGCGAATCTCGGCCTTGGTGTAGAAGCCGCCATAGCGCACGGGCTTGCCCGTCTTCGGATCGAACCCGGCTGCGCCCGCCGGCTGGCGCCACGCACCGATTGCGGTCAGGCGCGGATATTTGTCGATCTGGATCCGCCACCCCTGATCATCGGTCAGGTGCCAGTGGAGGACGTTGAGCTTTTCCATCGCCATGCGGTCGATGAGTTGCTTCACATAAGCGGCCGGCTGGAAATGCCGCGCGGAATCGAGCATCACCCCGCGCCAGGCAAAGGAAGGGCCGTCGTCGATCGCAACCGCGCCGATCCGGCCGTTGGTCGCACCGGCGATGAGCTGCCACAAGGTGGTCGCACCGTAATATAATCCGGTGTCGCTCGACGCGGAGATCGTCACGCCGGCAGGAGTCACACGCAGGCGATATGCTTCCTCGCCCTTGATCGAGGGATCGCGGCTGAAGCGGATCGTTCCGCTTCTTGCCAGCGCCAGTTTCGGTCCGCCGGTCCGTGCGACCAGTTCGACCAGCCGCTTGGCAGCAGCCGCCCCGCCGGGATCGTCGGCAGCGATCGTCGCACGGGCAAAAGAAAAGCTGCCGGCCTGCAACGTCACCGTCGCGGGCATCGGCAGCAGGGGGAGGCTCGGTGCCGCCCATGCCGCCGCCGGCATGTTTGCGAACATGACAGCGGCGATCAGGACGTAGCGCATCGGGTGATCCTATTCGGTCTTGCCGACGCGCGACAGCGTTTAGAAATGGACCTTTCCGCCAATCCAGAACGTGCGCCCGTTATTGTAATAAGCGCGCGGGATCGAGGGATCGCCCACGAAGTAATAGAGCTTGTGGTTGAGCAGATTCTGCGCGTCGGCGGTCAACGCGAAATACTTGGTCACGTTGATCGTCAGCGAGCCATCGAGCGTGCCGAAATCATCCTGCCACATCGGCGTCGCACGATCGATGCCCGACTGGAATTTCGACCGGAACGTATAGGCGAAGCGGGTCGAGAGCAGCTTGTTCTCGAAATAGGCGGTCACGTTGAACGTGTGCTTCGAATTGCCGTCGAGCGCGCTGCCATCGGCCTTCTTGGCATCGGCATAGGTGTAGTTCGCCAGGACACCGAAGCCACCATAGATCGGCTGCTGCCAGTTGATCTCGATCCCCTTGTTGGTACCGCCCGATCCGTTGATCGGCCCGGTGATCGTGAAGGTCGCGCCTGCCGGATGCTGCTGCGTGATCAGGAAGACCTTGCTCTCCTTGCTCGTGATGTACGAGTCGATGTCGAGGTAGAACAAGTTGACCGAGAGCAGTGCCTGCTTGGCATAATACCATTCGGCGGCGACGTTGAACTGCCAGGCGCGGGTCGGGTTGAGCCGCGGGTTGCCGCCCGATGTCCCGGTCAGCGCGAGGTCGCTGACGGTGAATGCACCGGCGAGTTGCGCATAGCCCGGCCGGGTCATCGTCTTGGCGGCCGCCGCACGCAGGACCAGGTTGGGCGTCGCGTTGAAGGTCAGGTTGGCGCTGGGCAGGATATCCCAGTAGCTGCGGCTCACCCGGTTGGTGTCGCACCATGCTTCCGTCGGCTTGAGCGGATCCTGTACCGGACAGAAAGGCGAATTGACCCGCTCGAGCCCACCCGTCTTCAACGGGGTCGGAGTATATTGCACCGTGTCGAGCTCGGTATGGACCGCGCGGACACCGATATTGCCGCGCCAGCTGCTGTCGCTGGCGCCCAATTTGGCCATGGCATACATGGCCTCGGTCTTCTCCTTCACCGAGAAGCTTGCCTGCGGATAGAAGGCGAACTGGCGGCCACCCTGGGTAGCGAGCGTCGCCAGGACCTTGTCCTTGTCCGCAACCGAATACGGCGGGAAATCGATCAGCCCGTCGAGGAAGTCGCCCGGCGTCAGCTCGCCGTTGAAGGCCGTGCCGAGGCCGATGGTCTTGGTGCCCGAATAGGCGCCGTTGCCCGCCCAGGAATAAGCGGTGTAGTCGACCGCGCGCTTGTGATCGGTGAAGCGCCCGCCGATCTTGATCGACTTCAGGAAATCGCCGTCGAACTTGTATTCGGCATCGGCGCGGACATAGGTTTCCTCGTCGGGCGACAGGATTTTTCCACCCCACGACCAGCTGTAATAGTTGTTGAGATACGCGGCCGATTTGGGATCGGTCGGCAGCCCCGGATAATTGACCGCGGCGCCCTTGCCGCCGATCGCGTAATTGACCCCGGTGTCCCAATAGGTTTCCCAGGCATAGGTGTCCTTGGTGGCACCCATGCCCTTGGTGTAGCCGACCTCACCCGACAAGGTCAGGTGATCGGTCGGCTTCCACTGGGTTTCGAGATTGACCACCCAGGTCGACGAATAGGCATCGCGGAAAATGTCGTCCTGAACGCGGCCCTGGATCGGGTTGCCGCTGGCGTCGAGCGCGTTCCACGATGCCTTGGTCAGATAGCCGTTGGTGACGGTATAGCCCGGCACCAGCGCATTGGTCGGCGAGCCCGGGGTCGAATTGTTGCCGATGACACGGCTGATCCACGCCATCGAGTTACGGTTGACGTTATTGGCATCCATCCGCGTGTAGATGCCGTTGAGCGTCACTTCGAACTTGCTGCTCGGCTTGTATTGCAGCGCGAGCGTACCGCCCTTGCGGACGCGCTTTTGCGTGAAATAGGCGGCACCGATCAGATTGGGCGCGGCCACCGTCTGATTGGTCCCGGCGAAGTTGGTATAGGTCGTGTAGCCGAGGAATTCCTGACCGTCGCGGCGGAACTCGCGCTCCTGGTAGAAGCCGGCGATCAGGATGCCGAACGTCTCATCCTTGTTCTTCCAGCTGTACAGGCCCGAGGCTTGCGGGCTCCATTTGCCTGCCAGGTCGTTGTAATTGGCTTGTGCGGTCAGGCTGAAGCTGTTGGCCGGCAGATCGAGCGGGCGGCGGCTGTAGAGGTTGATCGTGCCGCCGATGCCGCCTTCGACCAGGTCGGCCTGCGACGACTTGTAGACCTCGAGCTTGCCGACGATCTCCGACGGCAGCAGGCTGAAATCGAAGCTGCGTCCGCCCGAGGTCTGGTCGAGCACGAACCAGTCGCCGGTCGCGACCGAATGGCCATCGAGCAGCGTAAGGTTCAGGGTCGGGTCGGTGCCGCGGATCGACACCGACTGGTTTTCGCCGAAGCCGCCCGCATTGGCCGAGCCGGTGACGACGTTGACGCCGGTGAGGCGACCGAGCGAGTCGGCGACGTTCTTGTCCGGGAACTTGCCGATATCCTGCGCGGTGACGACTTCGGACACGACATCGTTGTTGCGCTTCGCGTCGAGCGCCGCGGCAATCGAGGCGCGGATGCCGCTGATGACGATGTCGCCAGACTGATCGTCATTGGTCGTCGCCTGGCCACTGCCGCCATCGGCGGGCGTGGTCCCGGCGGTGGGCGTGGTCTGCGCGAAGGCCGGACCGCCCATAGTCAGAGCGAGCACGCTTGCGGTACAGGCGAACATCGCCTTGTTCAGCTTGGTTTGGAACTGGACCATGATCTTCCCCTTCAACCCCTGGATTGGACCGGACCAAAGTACGACCAACCACCGTTTCCGGCCCTGTCCGATTCTTTCGACCAGTCGGATCAGGCCTGTTGCGGATGCCATAAAGGCGCATTGGTCATTTAATTGCAATACCAAAAACAATACCAGTGCAAAAATATCACGATTTGGTATTGAAATGGCATTATCGATTGGCTTAAGGAATGCGGTGTCAGGGGGGTGCCCATGTTCGTCGAACGCGTAGGAAAGCTGCCAGAGGGGGACACCGCGCCGCTGTACCAGCAGCTGCAACGCGTCTTGCGCTCGGCGATCGAGCGGCAGGTATTGTCGCCCGACGAGGCGCTGCCGCCCGAACGCGACCTCGCCCAGGCCTACAACATCTCGCGAGTCACCGTGCGCAAGGCACTGGACGGGCTGGTCGATGCGCGGATGCTGACGCGGCGCCAGGGCGCCGGCACCTTTGTCGCCGCGCGCGTCGAGAAGAATTTCGCGACCATCTCGTCCTTCACCGAAGACATGATGTCGCGCGGCCGCGTGCCGAGCAGCGAATGGCTGGCGCGAACCGAAGGCACGGTCGCGCCCGAGGAGGCGATGGCGCTGGGCCTCAGCCCGGGCAGCCAGGTCTATCGCTTCACGCGCATCCGCTATGCCGACGGCGTGTCGATGGCGCTGGAATATGCAACCGTTCCCGCCAGTTCGCTCCGCGGACTCGATGCCGTGACCGATTCGCTCTACGACGCGCTTGGTTCCGACCGGCCGGTCCGCGTGCTGCAACGCTTCCGTGCCGTGCTGTTCACCGACGAACAGGCCGAATTGCTCGCGATCGATCGCAATTCGCCGGGACTGGAGATTGAGCGTCGCGGCTATACACAGGATGGACGAACGGTAGAGTTCACCAAATCATGGTATCGCGGCGACGCCTACGACTTCGTCGCCGAACTGAACGTCCCTCCAGTCTGAGACCCTCGTGCCGCTCGTTCCCCAGGATAGCTTGATGTTCGCCGAAGCCGCCGAAGCGGCAACGGCAGTCGCGCGCCAGGCCGTGCGGCAGCGCGAGGCGCGGGCCGCACTGGTGGCGGCGCTGCGCCAGGATCCGCCACACGCCGTCGTGACGCTGGCGCGCGGCAGCTCGGACAATGCCGCGACCGTCGCGCGCTATCTAGTCGAGACTCATTTGCGGTTGCTGACCAGCTCGGCTGCACCCTCGGTCTCGTCGGTCTACGATTCCGCCCCCGACTATAGCGGCACCTTGATGCTGGCGATCTCGCAGTCGGGCCGCAGTCCCGACCTGCTCGCGGCGGCTGAAATGGCCAAGGCGGGTGGTACCAATCTCGTCGCCCTGGTCAATGACGAGACCTCGCCGCTGGCGGCGATGGCCGATACCTTTCTGCCGCTGGCTGCGGGACCGGAAAAGAGCGTTGCTGCCACCAAATCGTTCATCACCAGCGTCGCCGCCCTGATCCACCTGGTCGCCGATTGGGCGGAAGATGCCGAGCTGATGGCTGCGCTCGACGGGTTGCCGGGCCTGCTCGAACAGGCCTGGGCGCTCGATTGGTCGGCCGCGCTCGAGCCGCTGCGCAACGCCACCAACCTCTATGTCGTTGCGCGCGGGCCGGCTTTCGGTATCGCGCAGGAAATGGCGCTCAAGATCAAGGAAACCTGCGGCTTCCATGCCGAGGCGTTCAGCGCCGCCGAGGTTCGCCACGGCCCGATGGCGATCGTCGAGAAGGGCTTTCCGGTGCTGCTGCTCGGGCAGGACGACGAATCGCGCGGCAGCGTTGCCGACCTCGCTCCCGACTTTGCCGCGCGCGGTGCGCTGGTGTTGAGCGCAGGCATCGGCGACGTTCCCGGCATCAGGCTTCCCGCGCTCGACGCTCATCCCGCGCTCCAGCCATTGTTGCTCGTGCAGAGCTTCTATCGCCTCGCCAACGCGCTGGCGGTCGCGCGCGGGCGCGATCCCGACCACCCACCCCACCTCGCCAAGGTGACCCAGACGGTATGACGCGCACCGCTCTCACCAATGCGCGCGTGCTGCTGCCCTCGGGCCTGCGCGACGATTGCTGCGTCGTGATCGGCGACGGCGAGATCTGCGCGGTCTCGTCCGCCCCCCCACGCGAGGCGCGCATTGTCGATCTCGGCGGGCGATTGCTGTTGCCGGGCTTCATCGACACCCAGGTCAATGGCGGCGGCGGCAGGCTGTTCAACGATGATCCGAGCATCGAGACGATCCGTGTGATCGCCGATGCGCACCGGCGTTACGGTACGACCGGATTGCTCCCGACCTTGATCAGCGACGATCTGTCGGTGGTCGAGGCCGGGATTCGCGCGGTCGACGCCGCGATCGACGCGGGCGTACCCGGCGTGCTCGGCATCCATATCGAGGGACCGTTCCTCGCCGAGGCGCGGCGCGGCATCCATTCGGCCGACAAGCTCCAGCCGCTCAAGGACGATTATCTCGACCTGCTGGCCTCGGCCAGAAACGGCAAGACCCTGGTCACGCTCGCGCCCGAATGCGCGACGCCCGACCAGATCCGTCATCTGGTGTCGAAGGGAGTGGTCGTTGCGGCAGGTCATTCGGACGCGCGGTACGAGGTCGTGCGTACCGCGATCGACGCTGGGCTGCGCGGCTTCACGCATTTGTTCAACGCGATGTCTCAGCTCGCCAATCGCGCGCCCGGGATGGTCGGCGCCGCGCTGGAGGATGACACCACGTTCGCCGGGATCATCGCCGACGGCTATCATCTCCACCCGGCGACGTTGCGCGTCGCGGTCCGCGCCAAGGGTGCGCACCGGCTGATGCTGGTCACCGACGCAATGCCGAGCGTCGGCACCGACGACACGCGCTTCATGCTGCAGGGTCGCGAGATCTGGCGCGATGGCGATACCTTGCATGGCGAGGACGGCGTGCTGGCAGGCTCCACCCTGACCATGGCCGGCGCCGTCAGGGGCATGATGGCGCAGGGCCGCGTCCCGCTCGCGAGCGCGGTGGCGATGGCATCGGCAACGCCGGCGGCGTTCCTCGGGCTGGGTGGCAGTACGGGCACGATAGCAGCAGGAATGCGCGCTGATCTCGTCCTGGTCGACGACGATCTGATCGTGCGCGAGACCTGGATCGGCGGCGAGGCTCAGCGCCCCAGCATCTGACCGAGCTGGCGCCGCACGCGCTCCTTGCTTTCCTCGCTCAAGTTGCCCTGGATACCGCGCATCGCCTCAGGGATATGATCGGGCGGCGCACCGAACACGAAATGGTCGAACATCGCGCGCCAGGCATCGCGCTGATTGTCGGGCAGGCCCGAGAAGGTCAGCAAGGCGTGGACCATCGCGTCGATCGGCGCGAGCCCGGGCTGACGCGGCGGCGCCTCGTCCCACCAGTAATTGACCAGGATACTCACCGGATCGAGCGAACGAACGTGATGCCACCACATGTGCGGGATGAAGATCGCATCGCCGGGTTCGAGCTCCGCCACCCTGGCCCGCGCGATCGCTTCCGCCGCGAGCGGGAAACGGTTGAGGTCGGGCGCATCAGGATCGAACAGGCTGACCGGCGTCCCGGCGGGGGTGAATTCGAACGGACCGATATAGAGGTTGGCGACCTGGTCGGGCGGGAAGAGCGTAAAGCGCCGCCGGCCCGCCATCACCACCGCGATATTGCTGTTCATATCGTGATGCGTTGCGACGCGGACGCGATTGCCGATCCAGATGCGCGGTGCGACGCCATCGGGCACCAGGTCGAGCCGGTTTTCTGCTTCGAATCCGGGAAGCGTCTCGGGCACCATCACTGCCTGCGCCGCGATCGCCGGTGGAGCGGATTCCGCGGCGACCGCCGCCAGCTTCGCGAACAATCCGGGCAGCGTCCCGGGCTCGCGCTCGAAATCGAGGCGCGACAGGTCGGCGCTGTAGGTCAGCCAGCCATTCGCTGTGGGCGGCGCCACCGTGATGTTGATCTTCGCGCCCTGATCGAACCGGGCGAGATAAGCGGCAGGGTCGCTTGCCCGAACCGCCGGCCAGTCGCGCGCCAGCCCGCGAAAGACGGTCGGCTCGGCAAGTCCGCGAAAGTCCAAATCGGGGGTGCGTTCGGCGACCGGCTGCATCGCGGCATCATGGTCCGGCAGCGCCCGCGCGGCAATCACCCGCCGCAGGATTCGCGGACGATCAGATCGGTGGGCAAATGGACCGGCGAATGGTCGGGCGAGAAATCGAGCACGCGCGAGACGAGCAGCCGGCCCGCCTCGGCCGTGTCCTGCCGGATGGTGCTCAGGGTCGGCGTACTCAGTCGGCTGAGCAGCATGTCGTCATAACCGATCACCGATACGTCCGCGGGCACCGCGAGCCCGCTGCGCTTGAGCGCGCGAATCGCCCCGAGCGCGATAAGGTCCGACGAGGCGACGATGCCGTCGAACTCGACACCGCGATGGATCAGCCGCGCGACCGCCGCCTCGGCAGCCTCTAGCTCGAACTCGACCGGCACGATCAGCCGGGGGTCGGAGTCGAGGCCGCTTTCGCGCATGCCTTCGAGATATCCCTTGCGGCGCTGCATCGCCTCGGGATCGCTGCCGCCGACGAACAGGATTTTCTTGCGCCCCATCCGGGCGAGATGGAGCGTCGCGCGCCGCCCACCGAGGACATTGTCCGACCCGACCGAACAGTAACGCTGCCCCGGCATATGTGCGCCCCAGACCACGAACCGGCCCTTGGTCGCCGCCAACTGGTTGAGCTGGTCGTGGAGCATACCCTGACCAAGGAAGATCACCCCGTTCGCTCGGCTGGTCGTCACGGCGTGGACGAGGTCGTCGTAATTGGCCGGCGAGACATGGCTGACCATGAAATCGCAATCGCGTGCACGGCACGCCTCGCCGATCTGCGCGATCAGTTCCAGGAAGAAGGGGTGCGTCAGCGGTACCGGTCGGCCACGGACATGCGGCGTGACGATCGCGATCGACCCTTCGGCGCCGATCGGCGCTGCCGGCATATAATGACGGAACGGATAGTCGTGCTCGCGCGCCAGCGCCCAGATACGCTGCTTGGTCTTGGTGCTGATCACCGGCTCGTCATTGAGCGCGCGCGAGACGGTCGAGACCGACACGCCCGCGAGCTTCGCGAGATCCTGCAGCGTCGTATTGCTGTTGCCGTTACCGCTCATTGCGCTCAAGCTGCCCCCACACAGACCCTTAAGGTTCGAGAAACCGGATTTGCAAGCGACGGAGGGAATCCCCGCACATCCTGCGATATCGAGCCGGCCGCGGCTGAGCTTTGGCCAGATATGGAATATGTGCTGCGGCCTGTTCGGCGTGCAGATCGTCTGGGGCCTCCAGAACGTCAGCACCAGCCGCATTTTCCAGACATTGGGCGCCGAGATCGGCCAATTGCCGATCCTGTGGATCGCGGCCCCCATCACCGGCCTGCTCGTCCAGCCGCTGATCGGTTATTGGTCCGACCGCACCTGGGGACCGCTCGGCCGCCGTCGGCCATTCCTGCTCGGCGGCGCGCTGCTCACCGCAATCGCGATGATCGCCATGCCCAACGTCGGCAGCCTGTGGGCGGCAAGCCTGGCGTTGTGGCTGCTGACCGCTTCGGTCAATGTCGCTGCCGAGCCGTTCCGCGCCCTGGTCGCCGACAGCCTGCCGCCTGAGCAGCAGACCGAGGGATTCGCGGTACAGGTGTTCTTCATCGGCGCCGGCGCGGTTTTCTCCTCGGCCTTGCCCTGGGTCCTGACGCATTGGTTCGGCGTTGCCGGCACCGCACCGCCGGGCCAGCTGCCGCCGTCGGTCCGCCTGACGTTCGAGCTCGGGGCGGTCGGCCTGCTCGCCACGGTGATCTGGACGGTGATCACCACGCCTGAACGGCCGCCTGCGAGCCTCGCCGCCGACGCACCCGATCGCGTCGAGCACGAGGCGCCGAGCGTGACCGGTGCGACGACATTGCTGCGTTCGGGCCTGGCGTGGATCGCGGGTGGCGGCGCGATCGCACTGCTTGCGTGGATCGAGCAGCTCGAGCGCGAAATCTACCTGCTCGCGGCGATCGCCGGGCTGTTCGGCATGGCGCAGATTGCGGCGGTCGCCATGCGGCGCAGCGGCCGGATGTCGCTCGGCATCTTCGAGATCGTCGAGGACATATTGCACATGCCCGCCGTGCTGCGCTGGCTGGCCCTGGTGCAATTCTTCACCTGGTTCGGACTGTTCGCTTTCTGGATCTACGCGGTGCCCGCGGTCGCCGAGCATCACTACCACACCGTGGATTCGGCTTCGGCTGCCTATAATGCGGGAGCCGACTGGGTCGGCATGTTGTTTGCCGGATTCAATGCGGTCGCCGGGATCGGCGCGCTCGCCTTGCCGCTGATCACCCGAAAGATCGGGCGACGGCTGACGCATTCGATCGCCCTCGTGCTCGGCGCATTGGGCCTGCTCGGCTTCGTGCTGATCGACGATCCGATAATGTTGTGGCTGCCGACGATCGGGATCGGCTGCGCCTGGGCGTCGATCCTGTCCCTGCCCTATGCGATGATCGCCGGCGCGGTGCCGCCACGGAAGATGGGAGTCTATATGGGCATCCATAATACCTTCCTCGTCCTTCCCCAGCTCGTCGCCGCGACCGTGCTCGGCGCGATCGTCAGCCATCTCCTCGGCGGCGAAGCGATCCTCGCGCTCGGCCTTGCCGCCGCGGCTTTTGCCCTTGCCGCATTGGCGGCGTTGGGTGTGCCCGACATGCAGCGACTGTAATCGGTTTATGCAAATTTTGCACTAGGATTTTTCAAGTTTTGCGCAAAAGTTTCACGACTCGCCCTTCATAAGGCGCAAAACCACGCTTGCATTGTGCACGAATCTACGCAACAACCTGCAAATCGTTGCAAGGGAGTGCAACGGCGAGTCGCCGCGCGTCCAGGCTATGTCCGGACTCCCGGCGAACCGATGCAACGCCCCCGCAATGAGGGGCGACGGAGGGGAGTCGATGATGAAGGATCTGGGTTCGAGCCGTTGGTGGGGCGGTGCCTCGCTGATCACCCTGGCGATGCTCGGCGCAACCGCCGCGCACGCGCAAACCACGCCCACTACCGCACCTGCAGCGGCGCCTGCCGCACCGCAGGACGACAATGGCGGCGCCTCGGCGGACGATGGCAACAAGAACGACATCCTGATCGTCGGCGTGCGCCGCGCACTCGGGAGCGCGGCCGAAACAAAGCGCAATTCGAACACGGTCGTCGATTCGATCAGCGCAACCGATATCGGCGCCTTCCCCGACACGTCGGTCGCCGGCGCGCTCTCGCGCATCCCCGGCATCACCGTCTCTCGCCTGCAGTCGACCGACGATTCGACTCACCCGTCGGGCGAAGCGGCGGGCGTCCTGCTGCGCGGCCTCCCGCAGGTCCGCACCGAGTTCAACGGCCGCGACAGCTTTTCGGCCGACGCCGCGCGCGGGCTCAACTTCAACGACATCTCGCCGGAATTGATGTCGCGGGTCGACGCCTACAAGAACACGACGTCCGACATGATCGAGGGCGGGCTTGCCGGCACCGTCGATCTTCGCACGCGGTTGCCGTTCGATCAGAACGGGCTGGTTCTCACGGGCAACGCCAAGGCGAGCTATGGCGACCGGTCGAAGAAGTGGACCGGCGAATTCTCGGCGCTGGTCAGCGACACCTTCCAGACCAATATCGGCAAGTTCGGTTTCCTCGCCGACTTCGCGCGCAGCCATGTCGTCACGCGGACCGAAAGCGTGATCATGGACAAGATCGACACCTATTGCTCGGCGGGTGCGACCAAGCCCGACGGCAGCGCCAATATCGGCAGCAACGGCCTGATCAACTGCACGGCCAATCCGTTCGGGGGCACCGGCTGGGCATTCGCCCCCGACGGCATCCGCTATTCACAGGTCGACTATGACCGCACGCGGCGCGGCATCGCGTTGGCCGGCCAGTATCAGGACAATTCGGGGCGCTTCACGCTGACGCTTCAATATACCGATTCGAAGTACAAGAACGCCTGGCTCGAGCGCGCCAGCCACGTGATCTTCGACGGCAATGCTTATGGCACGCAGGCCTTCAATCCGCGCAGCTCGACGATCCTCGGCGCTGCCGACGGGACGCCGGCGTTGGTGTTCGGCGCAAACGGCATGCTTCAATCGGGCGTCATCACGCAGGGCCATGGCAGCTGGCTAGGCAGCTGGAGCGGCAACGACCAGGACGCGATCAACACGGGTTCGGCGGTTCCGGGCATGCCGTTCGTCAACAATTGCGGCACGGGTCACTGCACCACCACGCGCGACGGCATGTATTTCCAGAACGAAGCGCGCAATTTCGACCATAGCGAGAGCACGCGCGACTTTTCGGCGAATATCGACTGGAAGATCACCGACAACCTCAAGCTGACGCTCGACGGCCAGCGCATCACCGCCTCGACCAACAATAACGACATCCTGGTCGCGGTCGGGTCGATGGCCAACATGCAATATAGCGTGAACGGCGACGGCACGCCGCAGGTCAAACTGCTCCCCGGCTCGAACGTCAATTACGCCGCTGGCGGGCTCGCCAATCCGCACAATTACTGGCTGCCGTTCATCCAGGGTCACGTCGAGGACAATGACGCCGACGAATGGGCGTTCCGCGGCGACCTGCAATATGATTTCAACAAGGGCGGCTGGCTCGACTCGCTCAAGGTCGGCGTGCGCTACGCCGATCGCAGCCAGACGATCCGCTATTCGACCTTCAACTGGACGCCGATCGCGGCAAGCTGGAATTGCAACGGCGCCGGCTTCAACATCGACAACACCACGCCCAACCCGGCCGCGGCCTGCAACGCCAATTTCAAGGGCTATGGCGCCGGGATCTGGGAATCGACCAGCCTGGGCAGCAATTTCTACAATGGCAGCGTCTACAACAACGGTTCGCTGGTCTATCTCAACCGCGACACCCTGCAGAACTTCCCGCGCCTGCTCCAGGCGCTGAGCGGAGCGACCACCAACTCGCCGATCGCGCCGGGCTATACCGCGATCTGCGACCGGCCCGAGGCGACGGTCGACGATTGCTTCACCCCGGCCGAGACCACGCGCACCAGCGAAAAGACCAAGGCCGCTTATGCGATGCTCAACTTCGGCGGAGACCAGGCGATCTTCGGCGGCGGCATCCGGATAAAGGGCAATATCGGCGTCCGCGTGGTCCGTACCACGGTGAACAGCGATGGCGCCGTGGCCTATCCGACCAACACCGCGCTCAACCTGCTGCCGGCGTGCAACACGCCGCTATCGGGTACCGCGGTGGTCCAGCCGCGCTGTTACCTGACCGCGCAGATCCTGGCGTTCGCGGCGGGCGGCGGCGGTGCGAACTCGCTCAAGGCGAGCTACACGAACGTACTGCCGAGCTTCAACCTGCGGCTCGGGCTCGACAGCAAGACCTACCTGCGCTTCGCCTATTCGCGGGCCTTGTCGAGGCCCGATTTCGGCCTGCTCAGGAACTTCGTGTCGATCAATTCGCCAGTGATCGATACCGGGCCGGACTCGCCTTATGTCGTCTATAACTCGCCGACCGCGGCGCATGTGGCGGCCAATGTCACCGGCTATAATTTCGTGTTCCGCGCAGAGTCCGGCTACGCCGGCCTCAAGCCCGTGACCGCCGACCAGTTCGACGTCACGTTCGAGCGCTATATGGGCAAGTCGAGCTCGCTCTCGATCGATTTCTTCTACAAGAAATTGCACAACACGATCGCCTATGGCGAGTTCAACCGCACCTTCACCAACAACGGCTCGACCCAGAATGTGTTGCTGCGGGGGCCGCGCAACACCAAGGACGGCGGCGAGCTCAAGGGCTTCGAAATCGGCTACCAGACCTTCTTCGACTTCCTGCCCGGCCTGCTCTCGGGCCTTGGCATCCAGGCGAACTATACGTTCGTCGACCAGACCGGGATCAACAACTCGAACCTGATCGCAGTGGGGGCGCTCGACAATGGCGGCACCGGCGGCCAGGGCGCGGGCCTCGACGTCAGCGGCGGTCGCGGCGCGGTGCTCGACTCGCACATGCTGGCGGGGATCTCGAAACATTCGTTCAACGTCGTCGGCCTGTACGAAAAGGGACCGGTCGCGCTTCGCGTCGCCTATAATTGGCGATCGCGCTTCCTGACCAACAACCTCGACTGCTGCATCGGCCTGCCGGTGTTCCAGAAAGCGGCCGGCTTCCTCGATGGGTCGATCCGTTTTTCGATCAACAAGAATTTCGAAATCGCGTTCGAGGGCCAGAACCTGCTCAGCACCCGGGTCGTCTACCAGCAGCAGATCTTCGGCGACTCCAAGATCTCGCCGGGCGCGAAGCCGGTCTTCATGGACTCGAACTGGGGCGTGGTCGATCGCCGCTTCGCGATTGGCGGACGCTTCAAGTTCTGATTTCCTCCACTGGGCGCCGCTGCCACCTTCCCCGGTACGGCGGCGCTCATTTTTGGTGAGGAAGGCATGATGGAGTCGGCACCCTTCAGGATCGTGATCGTCGGCGGCGGCACCGCCGGCTGGATGGCTGCCGCCGGTTTTTCCAAGCTGCTGCCGGCCGGCGACTATGCGATCACGCTGATCGAATCGGACGAGATCGGCACGGTCGGCGTCGGTGAGGCGACGCTGCCGCATATCAAGGTGTTCAACGACACGCTCGGGATCGACGAGGCGCAGTTCATGCGCGACACTCAGGCGAGCTTCAAGATCGGCATCGAATTCGTTGGCTGGGACCGGCCCGGCGAGCGCTATGTCCACCCGTTCGGCACGTTCGGCGAGCCCTGGGCCGGGGTCGATTTCCAGCATCACTGGCAACGCGCGCGGCAGAACGGGATCGAGGTCAGCGACCTGCACGATTACTCGTTCGCGATCGCCGCCTGCCGCAACGATGCGTTCGAACTGCCCAACGAGGATCCGAAATCGATCCGGGCGACCTACGCTTATGCCTATCATTTCGATGCCGGACTCTACGCGGCTTTCCTGCGGCGCTGGGCGACCGCGCGCGGGGTCGAGCGGATCGAAGGCAAAGTGGTCGACGTCGCGCGTCACCAAGCGAGCGGCCATGTCATGTCGGTGACGCTCGAATCCGGGGTGGAGGTCGCCGGCGACCTGTTCATCGACTGCAGTGGGTTCCGCTCGCTGCTGGTTGGCGGGACCATGGACACGCCATGGTGTGACTGGAGCGAATGGCTGCCCTGCAACCGCGCCTTTGCGGTGCCCAGCCTGCGTACCGAGCCGCTGCTTCCCTATACACGCGCGACTGCGCAGGAAGCCGGCTGGACCTGGCGGATCGGCCTGCAGCACCGCACCGGCAACGGCTATGTCTTCTCCAGCCGCTTCACCGACGAGGAGCGCGCGCGCGAGGTGCTGCTCGGCGCGCTTGATGCGCCGCCATTGGGGGAGCCGCGACTGCTGCGCTTCCAGGCCGGCCGTCGTGCCGCTGCCTGGGCGGGCAATTGCGTCGCGATCGGGCTGTCGAGCGGATTCCTCGAGCCGCTCGAATCGACCTCGATCTTCCTGATCCAGGCCGCAGTGATGGACCTGATCAACCTGATGCCGACCATGCGAAGCGGGATCGACCCACGGCTTGCCGCCGAGTTCAACCGGCTGTTCGAGGTCCATTACGATCGCAGTCGCGACTTCATCGTCCTCCATTATCTCGCCAATCGCCGCGAAGGCGCCTTGTGGGACCATGTCCGCACGATGGCGCTGCCCGATGGGCTCGCGCACAAGGTCGAGCTATTTCGAGAGTCGGCTGCCGCACCCGATTACCGCTACGGGCTGTTCTCGCGCGACAGCTGGCTCGCGGTCCTGGTCGGGCAGGGCATCCTGCCCGGCGCCTACAACCCGCTTGCCGACGCAGTCCCGCTCGCCAACCTCGAAGCGAAGCTCGCCGATCTCAAGCACCGAATCCTGGTCAACGCCGCCGACATGACGTCGCAGAGCGAGTTCATTCGCTCCTATTGCCTCGCCCCCGCGCTGGAGCCCGCGGCATGAGCGCGCGCTCGATCGTCGTCCTCGGCCGCGATGCGCCGCTCTGGCTCGCGGCAAATGTGCTGCACGCGGCACTTCGCCCGGCCGGCGTCACGGTCACCGCGATCGAACTGCCGAGCCAGCTCCATTCGTCCGACATCTACGCGACGCTTCCCGGGATTGAGGCGCTCCACAACCGGCTCGGGCTCGACGAGGTCGACCTGTTGCGCGGCACGCGCGGCGCCTTTTCGCTCGGCCAGAATTTCATCGACCTGCTCGGCGGCGGCGGCAAGTTCTTCAACGCTTATGGCAGTTACGGCGCGCCGATCGAGGGCAGCGACTTCTTCGCTCATTGGGCAAAGGCGCACGACGCCGGCCTCGCCGTCGCGCTCGAGGATTTCTCGCTGACCGCCGCCGCGGCGCGACAAGGCCGGGTGATGATTCCCGACGAGGCAAGCGAAGCCTATGGCCGCGCAGATTACGGTTATCACCTGCCGGCGATCGCTTATGCCGGCGGCCTGAAATCGGTCGCGACGCGCACCGGCATCTCGGCGATGTCGGCGAACCATATCGCGGTTGACCGCGACGATGCGGGCGACGTGCTTGCGATCATTGCCGATGGACGGAGCGTCGCAGGCGACCTGTTTATCGATGCAACGGGTACCGACGCCGCGCTGATCGGCATGACCCTCGACGTCGCGCAGGAAAGCTGGCGCGCGCATTTCCCGGTCGATCGCGTCTTCGCGGCTCGCGGCCCGGCCTTTGCCCCGATCCCGACCTATGCCGAGCTGCGGGCATGGCATGGCGGCTGGACCGCGCTCCATCCCGGCCAGGCGGCGACCCATATCGTCCACGCCTATACCAGCGGACTGATGGACGATGATGACGCGTTGCGCGGCGCCGGCGCGGCGAGCGGGCTGACGCCGGTCGATGCCGTGCTGCGTCCCTCCGACCCCGGCCGTCGTGAGCGGGCCTGGGCGTATAATTGCGTCGCGATCGGAGCCGCGGCGTGTGCGCTCGACCCGATCCACAATCTCGATCTTCACGCGATCCAGCTCGGGCTGATCAATTTGCTTACTTGTTTCCCGGTCGGCGGGAATGCCGGGGCGAGCCGCGACGAGTATAACCGGATCATGCGTTCGTCGTTCGAGCGGCTGCGCGACTATCAGGCCGCTTTCTATGCGTTCGCACCCTGGCCGGGGTTGTTCTGGCATGGCGGGCGCGAGGCCGTGTCTCCACCGACGCTCGCGCATATCATCGCCACCTTCCGCGCGCGCGGCGAGCTGCCGCCGATGGAGGATGAGAGCATCCCGGCGGATCATTGGCGCGCGCAGCTGACCGGAATGGAAATCATGCCGGAAAGCTGGCCACCGCGGATCGATGCGACGACGCCCGATGAGGTCAAGGCGCAGTTCCGCCGCATGCTGGGTTTCGTGAAGGATACCGTGCTGCGCCAGCCGACCCACGCCCAGGCCTTGGGGTTGCCGCATGGCTGAACCGGTCCGCCTGCCGACGCGCGCGGCCGATCTCGATGCGCTGCCCAAGGTTGCGACGCGGGGAGCGACCGAGTTTGACGAAATCGTCGCATCGGGTGAGCCAACGGTCATCAGGAGCCTGTTCGATACCTGGCCCGCTCTCGCAGCGGGCATGCAGTCGCCGGCCACGCTCAACGACTATTTTCGCCGCCTCGATCGTGGTGCGGTCGTCCCGGTAATGGAGGCCCCTGCGCGCCATGGCGGCCAGTTCGCTTATGGCCCCGATCTGCGCGAATTCACCTTCACCAAGCGGCAGGCGCTACTCGGCCCGACGCTCGACCGCATCGAGGCGCTGATCGGTCGCCCCGACTCGCCCACGGTCGCGATCCAGATGCTGCGGCTCGACCAGGCGATGCCGGGCTTCGTCGACCACAATCCGATGCTTCCGTTACCCGGGATCTGGCCACGACTCTGGCTGGGCGGGGCGGTCCATACGCGCACGCACAACGACCGCGACCACAATCTCGCCTGCGTCATTGCCGGCCGCCGGCGCTTCGTGCTGTTTCCGCCCGAACAGGTCTCCAACCTCTATGTCGGCCCGCTCGACAATCCGCCGCCGCTGTCACTGGTCGATCCCGAGGCGCCCGATCTCGCGCGCTTCCCGCGCTATGCCGATGCCGTTGCGGCCGCGCGCGTCGCCTTTCTCGAGCCCGGCGAGGCACTCTTCATGCCGCGTTACTGGTGGCATCACGTCACCTCGCTCGATCCGTACAATGCGATGGTCAATTACTGGTGGGGCGGCGGCACCGCGCCCAATGACGCCTTCCTGACCGCGCTCCTGGCGTTCCGCGATCTCCCGCCCGGAGAGCGCGATTATTGGCGCGAGATGATCGCGGCATACGTATTCGCCGAGCGCGGCGACGTGCTGTCGCATATCCCGATGCCGCTGCAAGGCGTACTCGGCCCGCTTTCTCCGACTGCCCGCGCGGCGCTGCGTCAGCAGCTCAAGGCGGCGTTGCTCAAATCCTGATCCCCAAGGAAAGACCTCCGATGATCCTTCGCCTGCTTGCCCTGATCGCCGCGCTCGGCTGGACCGGTTCGGCCATGGCCGCGCCCCGCGAATGCGCGCAATCGCCGGGCAAGGTGCTGGAGGTCTGCGTCTGGGTGGAGAACGGGCAGGCGCTTTATTCGGTCGCGCGCGGCAGCAAGCCAGTCCTGGCACCGTCCGAGCTCGGCCTGACCTTCAAGGGCGAGATGCCGGCGCGCTTCACGACGATCGGCAACGCCCGCCGCACCACCTCGGACACGAACTGGGAGCAGCCCTGGGGCGAGCAGCGCGTGATCCGCGACAACCACAATGAGCTGACCGTCACGCTCGGCGGCGACACTGCGTTCAACAAGGCGGTCGACGTCACGTTTCGACTGTTCGATGACGGCATCGGCTTCCGCTACACCTATGGCGGCATCCCCGCCGGGCAAGAGGTCGCCGTCACCGCCGAGCGCACCCAGTTCCGTACGATCGGTGCCTATCAGGCCTGGTGGTATCAGGGGCTCGGCCAGGAACGCGACGAATATCTCTACACGCAGACCGATGCGCGCCGCATTACGCTCGCCGAGACGCCGCTGACGCTCAAGGGCGAGAATGGGCTGTACCTGTCGTTCCACGAAGCCCAGTTGATCGATTTCCCGTCGATGCTGCTCCAGGGCAATGGCGAAGGCACGCTGACCGCATGGTTGATGCCATGGCCCGATGGTACGCTGGCGAAGAAGACCGGACCATTCTCGACCCCGTGGCGCACCATGCTGGTCGGCGAGACGCCAGGCGCGCTCGCCGACAGCCGGATCGAGCTCAACCTCAACGATCCAAGCAAAATCCCCGACATCGCCAAGTGGTTCACACCCGGCAAATATGTCGGCGTGTGGTGGGAGATGCACCTGCAGAAGACCACCTGGTCGAGCGGGATGCGTCACGGCGCCAATACCGAGAATGTGAAGCGCTATATCGATTTCGCCGCAAAATACGGGTTCAAAGGCGTGCTGGTCGAAGGCTGGAACCTGGGCTGGGACGGCGACTGGATCGCCAACGGCGACAAGTTCAGCTTCACCCAACCCTATCCCGATTTCGATATCGCCGCGATCACAGCCTACGCCAAATCAAAGGGCGTCCAGTTGATCGGCCACAACGAGACCGGCGGAGCAGTGATCAATTACGAGAACCAACTGGAGGACGCGATGAAGTTCTACCAGCGTTACGGGGTCGCCGCGGTCAAGACCGGCTATGTCAAGCATGCGGGCGACATCCTCGACCGTGACGGCAAGGGTGAGTGGTTCGCCGGCCAGTTCATGGTCCGCCACAATCTGCTCGTCGCGACGACGGCCGCGAAATACGGCATCGTCATCGATGCGCACGAGCCGGTGAAGGATACCGGCCTGCGCCGCACCTGGCCCAACATGGTCGCGCGCGAAGGCGCCCGCGGACAGGAATACAATGCCTGGGGCGTGCCGACCAATCCGCCCGAGCATATGACGATCCTGCCCTTCACCCGGCTGCTCGGCGGGCCAATGGACTTCACCCCGGGCATTTTCGACGTGGCGCACGGCAAGGACGACGTGACACGGCGGGTCCAGTCGACGCTGGCGACGCAGCTCGCCGAATATGTCGTGGTCTATTCGCCGATCCAGATGGCGGCCGACCTGCCCGAGAATTACGAGGCGAACCTGCCTGCTTTCCAGTTCATCCGCGACGTTCCGACCGACTGGGAAGTTTCGAAGACGCTGCAGGCCGAGATTGGCGACTATGTCGTCATCGCACGCCAGCCGCGCGGCGGGCAGGACTGGTTCCTCGGCGCGATCACCGATGAAACGGCACGGTCGCTCAAGCAGCCGCTGACCTTCCTGGCTCCGGGCAAGACCTATGAGGCGCAAATCTATCGCGACGGTCCCGGCGCCGACTATCGCACCAATCCGCTGTCGATCGCGATCGAGAAGAAGACGGTGACCGCCAAGGACGTGCTGACGCTCGACCTCGCGCCGGGCGGCGGGACGGCGATCCGGTTCCGGCTGGTGGGTTGATTACAAAAACACTCACTCGTGAGTGATTGTTGACATCTCCCGGGGCGCGCAGGCACCTAGCGCAGAAAACCGGGAGAGCGAGATGGCGAGCGGCGACGACAGCATCGACAGGCGCGCATTCCTCGCCGCCACGGCGTTGGGCAGTGCGGCGATGAGTGCGGTGCCAGCGTCGGCGCAGACTATGACGCGCAGGCGTCCCGCACCCAAGGGGTTCCTCTGGGGCACCGCGATTTCGGCCTATCAAAGCGAAGGCAACAACACGAACGCCGACGCCTGGCTGATGGAGAACATCAAGCCGAGCATGTTCAAGGAACGGTCGGGCGATGCCTGCGATTCCTACCATCGCTACGATGAAGATTTCGCGCTCGCCGCGAGCCTCGGTTTCAACAGCTATCGGCTGGGGATCGAATGGGCGCGGATCGAGCCAAGTGAAGGGTGTTTTTCCAGCGCGGAACTCGATCATTATGCGCGCATGCTCGAGTCCTGTCGCGCGCACGGACTGCGCCCGGTGGTGACACTCAACCATTTCACCACGCCACTCTGGTTCGCGATGCGCGGGGGGTTCGAGGTCGACGACGCGCCGGCTCTGTTCGCGCGATATTGCCGCAAGGTCGCCGAGCGGCTCGGCGGGCTGATGCACCTCGCCACCACGTTCAACGAGGCGAACATCAGGCTGCTGGTCGATCTGATGCCCGGTTTCAGCAGCGCGGTCCCGCTGGTCAGGGCCGCAATCGCAGCAGCGGCGAAGGCAACCAACTCGCCGCGTTTCTCGCGCTTGGCCTATGCCGATCCCAAGATCGTCACGCCGATCATGCAGCGGGCGCACCGCCTCGGCTATGACGCGATCAAGTCGGTGCGCCCCGATCTTCCCGTCGGCCTCACGCTGACCACGCAGGACGTCCAGGCCTCCACGCCCGCACTCGCCGATCGCTATCGTGGGTTGCTGTACGGCGACTGGGTCGGCGTGGCCCGCGACCACGCCGATTTCTTCGGCATCCAGACCTATACGCGGCTGCGCTTCGACGAGACCGGTATGCTACCGCCACCACCCGGCGCCGAGCTCACCATGTCCGGCTACGAATTCTACCCGCAAGCGCTCCCCGCCACGATCCGGTGGGCGCATCAGGCGATCGGCAAACCGGTCTATGTTACCGAGAGCGGCATCGCCACCAAGGACGACGCGCGCCGCATCGCATTCATCGACCAGGCGCTCGACGGCGTGCGGCAATGCCTCGACGACGGCATTCCGGTGCATTCGTATCTCTATTGGTCGCTGCTCGACAATTTCGAATGGACGTCGGGCTACACCCAGTCGTTCGGGCTCGTCGCGGTCGATCGCCAGACCTTCAAGCGCACTCCGCGCCCAAGCGCCTTGCACCTCGGCGCGATCGCCCGCGCCAATCGGATTTAGGACCGCCGCCACAACATTCACTCATGAGAGAATTAGTGTTGCAAGTGGCCGCGCTTTGCGCCACCTTTCCGTCATCGGCGCCGGAGAGCGCGAGGAGATGGTGGGGAGGATCGAATGAAGGCTTGTGCATTGTTGCTGGGCGCGTCCGCGCTCGCATTCGGTTGGTGCGGCACGGCTGCCGCGCAGACCGCTCCTGCCCCGCAGGATAATTCGAGCAGCACGGTCAGCGGTGATAGCGACGAGATCGTCATCACCGCGCAGCGTCGCACCGAAGACCTGATGAAGACGCCGGTCTCGGCATCGGTGCTGACCGGCAACCAGCTCGAGAACAAGGGCGTCGTCAACGTCGACGCGCTGCAATTCGCGATGCCCTCGGTCGTCGTGAACAATTTCGGCCAGGGCAATGACTTCAACGTCCGCGGCATCGGCAAGGCCGAGCACAACACGCAGACGACGACCGGCGTGATCACCTATCGCGACGGCGTTCCGACCTTCCCCGGCTACGTCCAGGGTGAGCCTTATTACGATATCGCCAACATCCAGGTGCTGCGCGGGCCGCAGGGTACGATCGTCGGCCAGAACGCCACCGGCGGCGCGGTGTTCGTCAATTCGAACGACCCGGTCATCGGCGGCGGCTTCAGCGGCTACGTCAACGTCAATTACGGCAATTACAACGATGTCGGCGGCCAGGGCGCATTGAACCTGCCGGTCAGCGACACGTTCGCGATGCGCGTGTCCCTCTATGGCGAGCGGCGCGATGGCTTCTACGATATCAAGGGGCCGGGCGGCACCAAATATACCGGCGGCAACAACAAGCTGGGCATCGCTGCCGGCCGCTTCAGTTTCCTGTGGAAGCCGAGCAGCCGCCTGTCGATCCTGTCGAAGACCGACCTGGGCTATCTCGATTTCGGCGCCTATCCGGCGAGCCCCTATTGGCAGACCTTCAAGACGCTGCCCGGCACGTCGACGCCCAATCCGCGCTACAGCGACCTGTTCGACATTTCCGCCAACGCGCCGATGAACGCGCGCGACAAATTCGTCCGGTCGATCCTCAAGATCGACTATCAATTCGCCGGCGGCATCAAGTTCCGCTCGGTGACCGGAATCCAGAACGCCAATACGCAATATGGCACCGACCTCGACGGCACGTCGTCCGATTTCCCGAGCCCGATCTCGGGCGCGGCGAGCAATTCCTATTTCTACGACAACGTCAACGAGACCCAGTTCAGCCAGGAATTCAACATCATCTCGCCCGACAACAAACGGGTGACCTGGCTGATTGGCGCATTCGGGCTGTGGAACACTTATTACTTCCCGGCGCCCTACAACAATTTCACCATCGACGTCTGCTATCCGCTCAACCTGACGGCGTGCAAATACCAGCTGAAAGGCCGTAATCCCGAGCGTAATCTGGCGGTGTTCGGGCAAGTCGGCTTCAACGTCACCGACAATCTGAAAATCGAGCTCGGCGGTCGCTACACCGCCAGCCGTTCGATCAATCGTGTCGATGTCATGCAGTACGGCGCCTATATTCGCGACGACCAGACAGTGAAGTCGGACAATTTCTCGTACAAGGTCTCGCTCGGCTGGAAGGCGAGCAAGGACCAGTATCTCTACGCCTTCATCGCTACCGGCTTCCGTCCCGGTGGCCTAAACGTCCCGGTCGGCCTCGGCCTGCCCGCTCCGTTCGAGCCGGAGAAGGTGACCTCCTATGAAGCGGGCTGGAAAGGCAATTTCGCGGGCGGCAAGATCCGCACGACCGTTACCGGCTATTATAACGACTATAAGAACTTCCAGGTCATCATCGGCTATCCGACCTTCCCGACTTTCGGGATCGAGCTCAACGTGCCGGACCGCACCAAGATCTACGGATTCGAGGCGGAAGCCGAATTCCACAGCGGTGGTTTCTCGTTCGACGCGGGCATCAACGTATCGCATAGCGAGCTCGGCCGGTTCTACGCTGTCGACACGCGCGACCCGCCGGTCGCGCCCAACGTCCTTCCGTGTGCGCCCGCAACCGGCCCCGCCAGCGCCAAGTGCATCAACCTCACTGGTCGCGAGCAGACCTATGCGCCGAACTTCACCTTCAATGTCGGCGCACAATATGAGTTCGCGGTTGGCGACCGGGACAAGATCATCCCGCGCGTCAATTTCGGCCATGTCGCCGCGCAATGGGCGACCCTGTTCGAAAATCCGCGCCTTGGGGACCGGCTCAGCGAACGCAATGTCCTGAACGCGCAGCTCGCATGGCAGCACGACAAGTGGACGCTGACCGCCTACGCGACCAACCTCACCGACCAGCATTATGCCGGCGCGCTCAACAGCGGGCTCTATTTCGCCGGGCCGCCACGCCAGTACGGCGTCAAGCTCCTCAAGATCTTCTGAGCTTCTCCTCGGCCGTCGGGCATCCGTCCGACGGCCGCTATTTCCCTTCAACCAGATGGTGTCATGCAACCTTTCGGCCTGACGGTAGACAAGTTCCTCGATCACGCCGCGAAGTGGTTCCATGATCGCCAGATCGTCGGCGCGGGGACGCGGATCGACTATGCCGGCCTGCGCGCGCGCAGCAACCGGATGTCGGGCGCGCTGCTCGCACTGGGCCTGAGCCAGGGTGATCGCGTCGGCACGCTTGCCTGGAATACGCAGCACCATCTCGAAATCTACTATGCGGCAATGGGCGTGGGGCTGGTCTGCCACACGCTCAATCCGCGACTGACGGCCGCGCATCTCGCGGCGATGATCAACGAGGCAGAGAACCGGGCGCTCGCGGTTGCCGTCGACCTGCTGCCGCTGGCGCGCGAGCTCGTATCTCTTTGCCCGACGATAGAACATGTCGTGGTGCTCGATGGTCCCGCCGATGCCAGCAACGACGGACCGCGCCCGGCGCACCTGTGGGACTATGAGGCCTTGCTGGCGGCGCAAGGTATCGAATCTGCATGGGGCGATTTCGACGAAAACGCGCCGGCCGGATTATGCTATACGTCCGGCACGACGGGGAACCCCAAGGGCGTCGTCTACACGCACCGCTCCAATTATCTCCACACATTGCGCGCGCTCCAGGCCGATGCGGTCGCGCTGACCGATCGCGACAGCCTGCTGCTCGCGGTGCCGATGTTCCACGCCAATGGCTGGGGGCTGCCCTTCGCTGCGCCAGCGGCGGGTACCAAACTCGTGTTGCCGGGCCGTATGCTCGACGGCGCCAGCCTCGCCACGCTGATGCGCGCAAACGGTGTTACGGTTGCGGTCGGCGTGCAGACCGTGTGGCTCGGCCTGGTCGATCATCTCGAGGCGACCGGTACGACGCTGCCCGACCTCAAGCGCGTGGTGATCGGCGGGTCGAGTTGCCCGGATGCGTTGCTACGGCGGCTCGAAGAGGGGCTCGGTGCCGAGATCCAGACGAGCTGGGGCATGACCGAGCTCTCGCCGATCGGCACGATCGCCCCGCCGGGGCAACGGTCGGGCGTGGTTCGGGCATCGGGGCGTCCGCCGTTGGGGCTCGATCTCAAACTGACCGACGCTGAGGGCAATACGCTGTCCGGGCAGCGCGATGTGCTTGGGCATTTGAAGGTCAAGGGTCACAGCGTGATTGAGCGCTATTTCAACGCGGGTGCCGACGCGCTCGACGACGAAGGTTATTTCGACACGGGTGATCTCGCGACCATCGACGATGCGGGCAATCTGACGATCGGCGGGCGAGCCAAGGACTTGATCAAGTCGGGCGGCGAGTGGATCAACCCGACCGAGATCGAAGCGATCGTCGGTACAGATCCCAGCGTCCGCCACGTGGCGGTGATCGGCCGCCCCGACACGCGCTGGGGCGAGCGCCCGGTGCTGATCGTCGAAACCGGGGACGACGGAGACCCGCAGGCCCTGGTCCGGCTGCTGCGCGGCAAGGTTGCCGACTGGTGGCTGCCCGACCAGGTCGCGCGGATCGCCGCCATGCCGCTCGCCGCCACGGGCAAGATCGACAAGCAGCGGCTGCGCGCCGATTATGCGCGCGGCGCGATCCCGACGGTCGCGGTCGCGCGCTAGATCAGTCGCAGCCCTCGGACTTGGCCGGGATTTTCGGCGCGGCCAGTCCGACATTCCAGTTCCACGCGATCTTCGCCTTGGCCTTGCGGCACATCACAGCTTCGTTGAGCGCATACATGCCGGGCATCAGCGCAGTTCCGGGCTGCGGCGTCCCGGCGAAATACATGTAGCTCATCGCGCTGCCATAAGCGGGCCAGGCCGGCGCGTTCGTCGCTATCGGTTTTCCGGTCTTTGCAAAGCTGGTCCAGTAATCGAGCATCGCATCGGACAAAGCCGTCTCGGCCGGCGCGGCCGGGATTTTCGGCCAGAGCGGCGGCGTGTTGTCGATCGTGCCGAACAGATAGGGCAGCTCGCTGGCGTGGAAGGCATGCAAACCCGCCGCATCCATCGCCGGATAACCATGATCGAACATGTAGAGATAGGCCGGCTGTCCGAGCGCGGTCTGCTTGCGCGCCAGCCGCTCGGCGGTCCAGCCATAGATCGCGTCGCGCGACGTCAGGAGAATGCTCTCCTTGTAATTGTCAGCCGGATAGAGCGTGAGGAACGGGTCGGCGAGATCGCCATAGCGATCGCGGATCGTCTTCTCATAGTCCGCCGCGCTCGCGCTCGGCTTGGGCGCGAGGACCATCAGCGAACGGATTTCGCCCTGGTTGAATCCAGCGAGCAATGGCACCGGCGCCTGCTTGCCCTGGTCGAAGGTGGTCGTCATCTGGTCGGGCAGCACCAGTCCGTCGACCACACCCCACGGGCTCCAGCCCAGCTTCGCCGCCGCATCGGTGATCGCCTGCGCATCCATGCCGCGCAGCGCCGCGAGGTCGGGCGCCTGCAGCCCGCCGGCGAGCATCTGTCCGAACGCCTCGCCCGACGGCGCGCCATAGGCTGCCTTTTTGAGCTCGGGCATCGAGATCATATAGGCGCTCTGCGCGATCGCCTTGTGGAACAGCCCTCGCGCGAGGGGCGATTCCATCAAATACATCACACTGAGGCCACCGGCGGATTCGCCGGCGATGGTGACGTTGCCCTTATCACCGCCGAACGCCGCGATATTGTAGCGGACCCAGCTCAGCGCGGCGATCTGGTCGAGCAGGCCGTAATTGCCCGATACCCCCTTGGGCGATTCGGCGCTCAGTGCCGGGTGTGCCAGATAACCGAGCACGCCGAGCCGGTAGTTGATCGACACGACGACCACCCCGCGTTCGGCAAGCTTCCTGCCGTCGTACATCGGTTCGCGGCTGGATCCTCCGACGAGCGCACCGCCGTGAATCCAGACAAATACAGGAGCGTTTTTCGCATTTTTGGGCGTCCAGATGTTGAGCGTCAGGCAATCCTCGCTGACCGGAATCGGCGTGGCCGGCGAATAGACCGACATCGGGGTCTTGCTTTGCGGCTGGACGCAGGCGGGGCCGAACGCCGTCGCCTCGCGCACGCCGGTCCATTTCGCCATCGGGGCAGGCGGGCGCCAGCGCATCGCGCCGACCGGCGGCACCGCATAAGGAATGCCCTTGAAGACGTTGAGGCCGCCTTCGGCGCTGCCGCGCACCGATCCCGACGGGGCTGCGGCGACGGGTCCGGTCTGCGCCGCTGCAGGCAGCGAGACGGCAAGCGCGCCGAGCGCGAACAGCGAGCGAAGAGTCATGCGGGAATCCTTTCTTCGGCCCGCAGCAACCGGGCCAGCCAGAGGAACAAGGCGATCGCGACGAAATAGACGGGGGCAAGCGTGAAGAGCGCGAGCTGCAGCGAATGCGCGTGTCCGGCGGCCTTGAACCAGTCGCTCGCCGCACCGACCCAGGTCGGGCCGAGCCCGAGGCCGATGAAGTTCATCACCAGCAGCAGCAACGCGCCCGACAGGACGCGCTGGTCGGGGCGCACCTCGCCCTGCACGAGCGCGACCGCGGACGAGAGGTAGAAATAGTTGAACGCGTTGACGATGGTCAGCAGCAGCAAAGCGAGCGGCCAGCTGGGCGCCCAGACGAACCCGACATAGAAAGGCAAGGCCGCAGCGAGCGACAGGGCCGGCGCGATCGCATAAGCGACCCGCGAGCGCCGGGTGAACCGGTCGATCACACGCCCCGAGACGATCATCCCCGCGCCCATCCCGACCAGCACGACGAGCGCGTACCAGATCGCCACTTCGGACAGGGTCATGCCCTTGTCCTTCATCAGGAACAGAACCGCGAAATTGCCGAGGCCGTAGGTGACGAACTGCGTCGCGCCGCTGCCCAGGGCGATGAGCATCAGCACCGGGTGCGTGACGAACATCCGAACCGTCGCCCAGAATCCGGCCTTGCCCCCTGCCAGGTCGTCGGCCCTGATATCGGTCGCACCGCGCGCCGGTTCGCGCATCAGCAGCTTCACGAGGATCGCGGTGACCAGCCCGACCGCACCGATCACGATGAAGGCGACGCGCCAGTCGAACACCGCCGCGATCGAGGCGCCGAACGCAATCCCCAGCGCCGCGCCGATCGGCGGGCCGAGATTGTAGATGCCGAACGCGATCCCGCGCCGTCCGGGCGGGAAGCTGTCGCTGATCAGCGCATAGGATGGCGGCACGCCCCCTGCCTCGCCGAACCCGACCGTCATCCGCGCCGCGACGAGCTGGCCGTAATTGGCGGCGAGCCCGCAGGCAGTGGTCGCGGCACTCCAGATCGCACAGGCGATCGACAATATGGTGACGCGGTTCATGCGGTCGGCGAGGAACCCGATCGGGATCGCGATGAAACAATAGAAGAAAGCGAAATAGAGCCCGGTGAGCCTTCCCAATTGCCCATCAGTGATCTGCAAACTGTCCTGGATCGGCTTGGCGAGAATGCCGAGCAGCTGGCGATCGAGGAAGTTGAGGACGTAGACGAACGTCAGCGCCGCGAGCATCAGCCAGGCGTGCCTGCCCGGGGCGGGCGGCGTGTCGGCACCGGGGGCGGCCAGGCCGGTCATCCGTGCCTCCGCGAACGTGCAATATCGGCGCGACTCGGCATCACCTTCACGATCCTCTCCCCGATATGTCGGTGGTTCGGCTTGCATCATGACGCAGTCATTGAATCTGTCAACAACGTTGGCATGCTTGTGAATATTGTTGCGCTGCGCTTGACGCCCGGCGGATCAGGTTGGAAGGACGGATACGTGACCACGCCCGCGAAACCCCGTCAGTCCCGCAAGGCCGAGCAACGCGCGGAGACGATGGAGCAGATCCTCGACGCCGCGGAGGAACTCTTCTCGCAGCATGGGCTATATGGGGTAACGCTGAAGGACGTCGCCAAGCAGGTCGGCGTGCACCACACGTTGCTCAATTACTATTTCGCCGACAAGAAGGCGCTGTTCGATGCCGTCTTTGCGCGGCGCGCGGTCGTGACCAGCGAATTGCGAATGAAGGCACTCGACGATTACGAACAGGCGTGCGGCGGCAATCCGACGGTCGAGGGCGCGCTTCATGCCTTTCTCGACACCGATCTCGACCTCTACATCAATGGCGGCGACGGCTGGCGCAACTACGCCAAGCTCGGCGCGCAGGTCGCCAACACCCCGGCCTGGGGCGCAGACCTCATGGACAAGAATTTCGATCCGGTCGTCCTGCGGCTGGTCGGACTGCTCAAAAGGGCGATGCCCGAGGCCGACGAAGGCACGATCTTCTGGGGCTATCACTTCGTAACCGGCGCGCTGATGCTCACGCTCGCGCGCACCGGACGGATCGACAAATTGTCGGGCGGGCTGGCCAAGTCGGAGGATTTCGTCGCCGTGAAGCAGCATATGGCCAAATTCATGGCCGGTGGCTTCCGTTCGATCTGCGGCTGACCGTCTAGACGTCGAGCCCGGGCGATCGCGCCACGCCGACCACGCTGTCGGCCGAACCGTAATAGAGCAGCCATTCGCCCCGGAAACACACCAGCCCTTCGATGAAGGTCGTGCCCTGGGCATATTGGCCGGTCTTTTCCCAGCGGAGTTCAGGCGCGAAGAACGGCGCGTCGCCGCGGTCGAGCACGCGGGTTGGATCGCGCGGATCGAGCAAGGCGCGACCGGCAGCATATCCGAGCGGCGGCCGCGACGGATCGCCGTCCTTCGCCGCGTTGCGACCGTTATAGAGCATCACGATACCCCGCGATGTCAGGATCGGCGACGGACCTGCTTCGGCCAGGTGACTGTCGAACTTGCCCGGTCGCGGCGCCATCACGACTTTCAATTGCCCGGGCGCCGTCTCGACCGGGGTCCAGCGGATCATGTCCGTGGAATGTGCGGCGTAGATCTTGCCCTGCCCGAACAGCATCCAGTAGCGCCCGTCGATCTTCGCGGCGACGAGCCGGTCGCCGGCCAGCCGCTGCACGATCGCGGCCGACTTCATCATCATCTTTTCGTAGCGTGAGCCGGCGAAGGCGACGCCGTGCTTTTCCCAGAAGATCAGGTCGCGCGAGGTGGCAATACCCAGCATCACCGCCTTGCGGTTGAACTGGCTGTAGGTGCAAACGAACAACCCGTCCTCGCGCATCGCCAGCCGGGGGTCCTCGCATCCGCCATCCCATTCGGCGGCCCGTTGGCTGTCGTCATCGGGATAGAGGACGGGTGACGGCAGCACCGTGAAATTGACCCCGTCGCTGCTCCGCGCAAGCCCGAGTCGCGAAGTATGCCCGCCGATCGCCATCGCGCCGCTGTCGTCCTCGGCGCGGAACAGCAGATAGACGGCATCGTCCTTCACCACTGCCGCCGGGTTGAAGGCATGGAGCGCACGCCAGCGGACCGGCGCCCTGCGCATCGGGCAGAAGAATTCAGCATTGGGATCGGCAGCGATGATCGGTTTCGCACCGGCGGGACGGACGAACCGGTCCCGCCCGGCAGCGCGGGGGGCAGCCGCGCTTTCCCCGACCGCCAGGCGCGAGGCAGCCAGCGCGAGCCCCGCCACGATCATGCGGCGATCCGGCCGCGCTGCCCCAGAGTCGAACGCCATCGTCCCTCTACCTAAAGTGAAAAGCCCAGAAAGGCGTGATCGATGAACGGATCGCCGGTCGTGTTGTACGCCTGGTAGAGCAAATACGACGTGACGTCGTTGAGCGTCCCGCCCAGCGCGAAATTCGTCGCGGTCAGCGTGTGCGTGCCGGCCAGCCGGATCACCATGTTGGGTGTCGCACCGCCGCTCGTATTGATCTCGACGAGGGTGTCGCCGCCAACGATCTGGTAGCCGACTTTCCCCGCCTGGGTCGGTACCAGCGCCCCGATGAACTGGAAGCCGGTGAGCCGTCCCATCCCGGTCAGGTCGATCTTGTCGCCGGCGGTGAAGTCGGTGATCAGGTCGGGTGCTGCCGGTGTGCTGTCGCTGACCGCGCTGTAGATGAAGCTGTCGCTCCCGCCGCCGCCAGTGAGCGTGTCGGCGCCACCGCGGCCCTGCAACCCATCGCTCGCGCCGGTGCCGACCAGCGTGTTCGCCGCACCATCGGCGATGATCGTTTCCGCCACCGGCCCGCTCGCGCCGTAATTGGGGTCGATTTTGGCCGTCGGCGGCTGGGTTGAAGTAATCGTGGTGATCGCGAACTGCTTGTCGGCAGGACTGATCCAGGCTGGCCAGCCGAACGAGCCGAGATACGGCCAGGATTCATGCGCCGCGAGGCCGTTGAGCGCTGCGAAGAGCGGCAGCGTCCCGTACGGCCGGTAGTCGTCGAGCCAGTGCATCGTGCCCATCAGCTGCGCGTTGACGCTCGGCTGGCCGTGCTGGATGCCGCCCGGGGGCGTGTTGTTGGGCGTCGGGTCGTTCTTGGGCGTGTAGCCCGTGATCATCCCGTCGAAATCGGCGATCGCCAGCCCGAAATGAGTCGCGATCCCCTGGCTGTAGCCGGGCACGCCGAACTGGACGAAGTCGGCACGCTGCGCGGTTGCTGCCTTGCCGTAGGTCACGATCGAATAAGCGAGTGTGTATTGCGTGAACGCCGCGCCGAGCGACAGGCCAGTGACGTGGATCCTGGCGTTGAAATAGGCCGGATTGCTGAACAGATCGGCATAGATGCTCGCGGCGCGATCGGCCTGGGGCGAGCTGCCGCCATAGGTCAGCAGGCCGTTGTCGGTGATATCCTGGAGCGCGTTGATTCCCGACGCGGTCTTCGCGGCGGCGAAGGTCAGGATGACGTCGGTGACATTGCCCTGCGCATCGGTCTTCTCGACCGTCCCGGCAAAGAAATTGCCATCGGCATCGGGATAGACGACCGGATTGCGATAGCCGTTGCCCAACGCGGGCGGCGGTGTCGGGTTGCCGTCGGTCTGCAGCTGCCACCAGCAGGTGCCGTAATAGATCAGGTCGGGCAGGGTGACACCGTCATTGTTGACGATGGCCGATCCCGGCGGCGTGCTTTGTGCCGCGGCACTCGTGATAGGCGACACTGAAATGGCGCCGGCCAATGCCAGCAAGAACAGACCCTGCCTCATCGCTCGTCTCTCCTCTCCTACCCCTGCCGGTACGCGCCGGTCGGATTGATCCCGGGTGGATGCGTGCAGCCTGCGCGCTGGTTGCCGGTGCGGAAAGTCGGTTGGATGTGCCGAGTGGACCTATCTCTTGCCTGCATTCTTCGCCAGCGCCGCGCCCACCGCCTTGCGGGCGAGTGGCTCGATCGCGGCATAGCCGGCGGCATTGGGATGAACGCCGTCGAGGCTGTACTCGTCCTTCATCGCGCCGTCGGGCATCGCCAGCATTGTGCCATAGTCGACGAACGTCGCGCCTTCGCGGGCCGCAAGTGCGCGCAACCGCGCATTGAGTGCGGCGATTAGCGGCGCGGGCTGCGCCTTGGGCTGCCAAGCGAACTTGCCCGCGGGCGGCACCGCCGCGATCACCACGCGGATGCCGCCGGCCTTGGCCAGCGTCACCATCGCCTTGATGTTCGCTTCGATCCCGTCGAGCGCCATCGGGCCGGTATTGCCGGCAATGTCATTGGTCCCCGCCATGATGTGAACGACGCGCGGCTTGAGCGCGAGCACGTCAGACGGGAAGCGCAGCAGCATCTGCGAAGTGGTCTGGCCGCTGATCCCGCGGTCGATCCAGCCGCCGGCGAAGAATTTGGGATCGCCGTAATTCCACGCCTCGGTGATCGAATCGCCCATGAACACCACGGCACGCTCGGCCGGCGGCAATGCCAGCAGCTTCAGATTGTCGTCATGATATTTGCAGAGGTCCGCCCAATCGGTCTTGCGCGCTTCGAGATAGGCGTTGCGATAGGCGGTCGCCTCGGTGATCGGCGGCGGGATCATCTTGCGATTGCCGGGGGCATAGACCGACTCGCGCCACTTGCTGATGGCGGGCGGGATGGCCGGCTGCGGCGGACAGGCGTTGTCGGGGGCGCCAGTAGCGGCGAGCGCGGCGGCGACCAGCAGCGAAGAGGCCATTTATCGTTCTCCCGTAGGCATGTTCGAAAGGGGTATCAGACGCGCCCCGACCGCGTGATGCGGCCGAAATGGAAGGCGCTGGGCTTGGGCGTGCGCTTGAAGGTCTTGCGGTCGACCGCGACCAGCCCGAAATGCTGCGCATAGCCGCGCGTCCACTCGAAATTGTCGAGCAGCGACCAGTGAAGATAACCGCGCAGGTCGACCCCTTCGGCAAGGCATTGGCGCACCTCGGCGAGCGTCGCATCGATGAATGCGATGCGGCGGGTGTCGTCGCCGGTCGCGATGCCGCTCTCGGTGATGATCACTGGCTTGCGACTGACTTTCGCGGCGTAGCGGACGCAATTGCCGAGCGCGGGCGGGTAATATTCATAGCCCGCATCAGTGACCGGCGCGCCGGCCGGATTGGGCAGCACGCCATCGGCCCCGATCAGCATCCGCGTATAGGTCTGCACGCCGATGAAATCGGCCGGCACTGATCCATCGAGCCATTGGTCGTAGAGAATCCGGGCGAGTTCCTTCGCTTTGGACTCGCCACCGGCTTGGGGCTGCAGATCCTGCATCGAAAGACTGATACCGACCGGATAGCGCGCCGCCGCCTTGATCGCCTCGAACGCCCTGGCGTGTGCGACACGGGTCGGCGGCTCGATCCGCTCAGCCTCTGCGAAAACCCAGGAATTGAACCGGTCTGACCCGCACGCCTTGGCCGAGGCGGCGAGCATGCGATCGATCAGCGGTCGTGCCTTGGCATAGCCCGGGGCCAGCACCGGGATCAGGCGCGGCGCGTTGATCTCGTTGAACGTGGTTGCCGCCTCGGGCAGCGAACCGAAATGCCTCGCCGCGGTTCCGGCGCAGCGCGCGAACAGATCGGGCGCGCCGTCAGCCTCGAACCCGCCGCGCGCAGCGAACCAGCGCGGCGTGGTGAAATGGCTGAATGTCACCATCGGCTTGAGGCCGTGCTTGCGGCAGGTCTCCAGCACGCGCTTGTAATGGTCGAGCGCGGCCATCGAGAAGATGCCAGGCTCGGGTTCGATCCGCGCCCATTCGATCCCGAAGCGATGGCAATTGAACCCCAGCGACGCGGCGATCGCGATGTCCTCGCCGAACCGTTCGTAACTGTCGCAGGCATCGCTCGAGGGTTCGCGGAACAAGGTCCCGGCAACATGCTCGTTGAGCCACATGTCGGAATTGACATTGTTGCCTTCGCTTTGGTGCGCCGAGATCGCGGTGCCCCAGAGGAACCCCTGGGGGACAGCCCGAGTCGCCGGGATGGCGAGCGCCGGCATGGCGGACAGCGCGGCGGTTGCGCCGAGCCCGATCAGGAGGTCACGACGATCCATCTCAATTTCCCTTGGCGGCGGCAATGTCGACCGGCGCAATCACCGGCATGTAGCGGATCGCCACTCCATCACGTTTCGCCAGCGGGGCAATGCGCTCCATCGTCAGCGGGATATCGTCGAGGAAGCGCCGCAGCGGTTGGAGCGGCTGATCGAGCGGCTCGAGGAAGTCGTCCCAGTGGATCGGCACGACGAGCTTCGCGCCGGTCGCCTTGACCACTTCGTCCCAGTAACGTGCCGTGAAATCCGCCGGATGCGGCGACAGCCCGCCAGTCGCGAGGAAGACGATATCGGCCCTCACCCCGCGATACATGCCGGGCGCGTAGTTGGCGCTGGCATGGACGAGAATGCGCAGCCCTTTGTGCTCGACCAGATAGGCGTAGGTGCCGCCTTCCTTGTAATCCTTCGCGTCGGCCGGCTGCCGGAGCGGAGCGGTCACGTCGCCGGGGACGCGGTCCCCCAGCGAGTGGACCGAGCGGAAGACGGTCACCCTGAAATCTCCGGCCGCAATCTGCTCGCCGCCGCGGATCACGGTAACGCGCGCCTCGGGTACGCCGCCGCCCAGGGCGACCTCGCGCGTCGATGGCGAGCCGACGATCCTAGCCCCCGTCTTCACCGCGACCGTGGCGATGTCCAGCGCATGGTCGTAATGCGTGTGGCTGACGAGAAGCAGATCGATCTTCGACAGTGCCGCGCGTTTCAGGATCGAGTCGATCAGTGCGGGATCGCTCGCGATCTTGCCCGACATGACCTTGGCCATGTCTGGGCGAGTCAGCAACGCGTCGATCATGACCGCGTCCTTGCCGTCGCTGAAGACGATCGTCGTCGCGCCGAAATATTGCGCGGAAACGGCCCCTGACGGCACCTTGCCCGGCGCCAGCGTCTGCGATCCTGCGGGCATCGCGGGATGGCCGAAACGCCATGCGCCATAGCCGACCGTTGCGACCAGCAGCAAAGCGACCGCCAGCCCCGTCCGCTTGATCCACTTCCTCATGTTCGGATCCTTACGCCGCGCTGGTACTGGCGCGAAGCTGCGTCGGCGACATGCCGTAGCGCCGGACGAAGGCACGCGTGAAACTGGCGTTGTTGGTATAGCCGCAGCGATAGCCGACCGACGATACTGGCAGATCGGTTACCAGCAGCAGGTGATGCGCGCCGCTCAGCCGCCGTTCGGCGATCGCCTCGGCAACCGAGCATTCGAACATCGCGCGGAACCCCCGCGTCAATTTGACCCGGTTGAGCCCGCACCAACGCGCGATTGCATCGAGCGTCAGCTTCTCGCGCCATTGCTCGTCGATCATCCGCCGCGCCATCATGATCCGTCGGCTATCGAGTTCGCCGAGCACGCATGTCCCGCCGGCGGGTACCAGGCGTTCGTCGCGCAGGTCGGTGATGATGCTGCACAGCAATTCGACCGACTTGACCGTGCGGATCGCGGTGGAGGCGGGTTCGGGCAGGTTGCAGCCGAGCAAGGCCAGCGCGAGTGCCCGCTGCTCGCTCGACAAATGCCAGATGCCTGTGCCGCGCGGCACATCGCCCAGCACTTCGCGGCAGCCTTCGGGGTCGATCAGGAAGACGATGTCGACGTTGCGCGCGTCACGGAAATCCTCACCGACCGCGACCAGCGCCAATCCGCGATCGCCGCCCAGGGTGAAGGCAAGGCGGATCGGGTGCATCGCCGCGGCATCCGACGGCATGTCGCCGGGGCCGAAGAATACCGTCATGCGCAAGGAGACGTCGAAGCGGCGCTTCTCCATCATGTCATCCTCCCGCGCCTCGCTCCTTGTCACGTCCGGACGGGCGCCTTGCCGATCAATCGACATGTCACGCAAAAATCTTGCCGGGGTTGAACAGATCGTGCGGATCGAGCGCGTGCTTTATGGTCCGCATCATCGCGACGGCGTCCTCGCCGAGCTCCTTCAGCAGCCAGGCTTGCTTGCCGAGCCCGATCCCGTGCTCGCCCGTACACGTGCCGTCCATCGCCAGCGCGCGCTCGACAATCCGCGCGTTGAGCGCCTCGACCTCGGCGAGTTCCTCGGGCCTGGCGGGATCGATCGGAAAGATCACGTGGAAGTTGCCGTCGCCGACATGGCCGAGGATCGTCGCCGGCAAGCTCGCGCTCGCGAGATCAGCCTTGGTCGCCTCGATACAGTGGGGCAGGCGGCTGATCGGCACGCAGACATCGGTGGTCCAGCCGATCGCGCCCGGGCGCAGATTGAGCGCAGCATAATAGGCTTCGTGCCGCGCCTTCCACAATTTCGCGCGTTCCTCGGGCAGGTTCGACCAGCGGAAGTCGCCACCGCCATGCGCGCGTGCCAGCTCGCCGACGATCTCGACCTGCTCGGCGACGCCGGCGGGCGAGCCGTGGAATTCGAAGAACAGGGTCGTGACTTCGGGATAATCGAGCTTTGCCCAGCGATTGACCGCGCGCATCTGCATGTCGTCGAGGATTTCGACTCGGGCGAGCGGAACGCCGAGCTGGATCGCCTGGACGACGGCGTCGACCGCGCCACGCAGCGTTTCGAACCCACATACTGCCGAGCTGATCGTCTCGGGGATCGGGTGCAGCCGGATCGTCACTTCGGTGATGATGCCGAGCGTGCCTTCCGATCCGACGAACAGCCGCGTCAGATCGTACCCCGCCGCCGACTTGCGCGCGCGCTGCGCGGTGGTGACGACCTTGCCGTCAGGCGTCACGACCTTGAGGCTCAGCACTGCCTCGCGCATCGTGCCGTAGCGGACCGCATTGGTCCCGCTCGCGCGCGTCGCGGCCATCCCGCCGATCGTCGCATTGGCGCCAGGATCAATGGGGAAGAACAATCCCTGGTCGCGCAGATGGAGGTTGAGTTCCTCACGCCGCACTCCGGCCTCGACCGTGCAGTCGAAATCCTCGGCATGAACCGCGACGATCCGCGTCATTTCGCTCAGGTCAACGCAGATTCCGCCGCGCACCGCGAGCGTATGCCCCTCGATCGAGGTACCCGCGCCGTAAGCAATGACCGGCACCTTCGCCTCACGGCAAAGGTCCACGAGGTCGACCACGTCGGCGGTCGACCGCGCGAATACCACGGCATCGGGCGGCATCGGCGCGAAATGCGCCTCGCTCCGCCCGTGCTGGTCGCGCACTGCCTCGCTCGTCTGGCATTGCGCGCCGAAGCGCGCCGCCAGCCGGGCGAGGAATGCCGCGTCCACCCGCGAGGGCGTGGCCGGATGATCGAGGTGCATGAAGCGATCCTCTTTCCCGCCCCCGATCAGAACTTGATCGAGGCTTCGAGGCCGATGGTCCGCGGCGCCAAAACGCCCGCGCCGTAGGGCGAACCCGGATTGTTGTTGGTGGAGAGCGTCTCGGTGCCCACCACCACGATCGCGCGCTTGTCGGTAATGTTGCGCGCGAAGGCCGACAGGTTGAACTTGCCGAAATCCACCCCGGCGCGAAGATCGACCGTCGCATAGGCAGGCAGATGCTTGGGGAAGTTGCCGCTATAGTCGCTGGACCGGCTGCCGGTATAGTTGACGGCAGCGCCCAGATTCAGCCGGGTCGAGCTGGACAAGGTCGCGCTGTAGTCGGCAGTCAGCGAGCCCGACCAGCGCGGCACATAGGGCAAGCGATCGCCATTGACGCCCTTTGCCCGAGGCGCATCGGCGGTCAGCTTGGCATCGGTGTAAGCGGCATTGACGCCCAAGGTGAGGCCAGTTGCCGGCTGAAGGCGGATCGTCACCTCGCCGCCCTGACTGCGCGCCGAGCCGCCGTTCACCAGATAGTTGAAGCCACCCGCGCTGGTCTGAATCTGGATGTTGTTCCAGTCGGTGTAGAAGAGCGCGGCGTCGACCGACAGCTTCCTGTTCAGCGCCGAGGCCTTAAAGCCGACCTCATACTGGATCAGCCGGTCGGGCTGGAACGTCAGCGGCACGCCACCGGTAGGCGGGGCAGGATTCGGTCCGCCCGGGCGATAGCCGCTGGCGGCGCGGCCATAGATCATGAAATCGTCCGACACGCGGAAGCGCGGCGACACCAGCCAGGTTGCGACATTGGCGCGCTCCTTGCCCGGCGCGACCAGCCGTGTGTAGGCAAAGCCGGTGATCGCCGGGATCAGCAGGCCTTCATAGTCCTGGTTGAAGGTCTGGTTGTCGTGACTGTAGCGGACCCCGCCGAGGATATCGAACTTCTGGCCGAAGTGCAGCCGGATGTTCCCGAAGCCCGAATATTCCTCATAGGTCGAATCGATCTTGGCGAAGACGAGTCCATAAGGCGACGTCGTCGGGATGCCGAACACCGCATACAGCGGCACCGAGATCGACGGGATTCCCGCACCGGTCGCGGTGTGGAACAGGTCGGCGTTCGTGATCCGATTCCGATCGGTCTCGCGCGTCCAGTAGAAGCCGGCCTGGAGGTCGATCACGCCGCCAATCAGATCGTTGGCGGTGGCACGCGCCTCTTCGGACCAGCGCTCGGAATGCTTATAGGTATTGAGCGCGACACCGAGGTCCGCGATTCCGGCCAGGGGCGCGAACGCGCCACCATAAGTCGCCGTTGCGTCCGCCCGCTCGCCACTGAAAATGCGCTGATAGGTGGTCGACGAGATGAGGTTGACCTTGCCGAGATCGGCGCGCCACGTCGCGTTGTAGAGCCGCAGGCGGACGCGGCCTGTCTCGCGTGCGTAGCGCTTCTGCGTGAGATCGCCGTAGAGCGGCTTGAGCGTCACGGCGTCGACATCGACGAGATTGGTGCCGCCGGTCGTGGTATCCTGCAGGGTCGCCGACAGATCGAGCCGCAGCGCAGGGCTGAACTTCATCGACAGGACGGCGCGGCCGCCCCGGATCTTGGCGTCGTTGGTGTCCTTGCCGGCGATCAGCGTGTTGACCGTATCCACATAGCCGGCATCCCTGCGATAGAAGCCGGACACGTGCAGCCCGAGTTGGTCGGTGACGAGCGGGAGGTTGAACATCCCGCGCACCGAATAGCCGACATCGCCCTTCGCTACCGACGTGATGCCGCCCGATGCGGCGCCTTCGATGGTGCTGAGGTTGGGCTCGACAGTGGTGAACTTGAGCAGGCCGCCGACCGCGCCGGCGCCATACAGCGTGCCCTGCGGGCCCTTCAGTACTTCGATCTGCGCAAGGTCGGACGGGTCGAGGTCGGGCGTGATGCCGTTGCCGCCGGTATAGGCGTTGACCGAGCCGACCGGCGCCTCGTCGACGTAGAAAGCAGTGGTCGAGCCGGGCTGCGACGAGCCGGTGGTGATGCCGCGCAGCGTGATCTGGGTGTTGCCGGTTCGGCCCGAGGTGAAGCTCAGGCCGGGAACCTTCGCCGCATAATCGGCGAAACGGGTCGACCCGCCCTTGGTCAGGTCGGTCGCGGTGATCACCGACACCGAGGCGGGAACATCCTTCAGCCGCTCGCTGCGCTTGGTCGCGGTAACGACGATATCGGCTTCGTTGTCCGACTTGGCGTCGGCCTGGGGTGCCGGATCGGCGGGTGTGTCGGCAGCGGCCTGCGT
>FTCZ01001407.1_pt1 | contig 200234 bp, 209 predicted proteins | sample 1658871 | NCBI WGS metagenome assembly FTCZ01 (sample SAMEA3914864, study PRJEB12502) | metagenome | biome: forest; material: soil | place: USA | collected 2012-03-12 | depth 0.3 m | reverse complement strand
GCGCCGCTCTACGACAAGAGCCGCGAGGAGCACTACAACATCATCTCCGCGCTGCATAAGTCGATCCGCGGCAGCGATCCCGACGCGGCGCTGTACTGGCTGGCGCGCATGCTGGCGGGCGGCGAGCAGCCGCTCTACATCGCGCGCCGCCTGGTGCGCGCCGCGGTGGAAGATATCGGCATGGCCGACCCTCAGGCACTGGTCCAGGCGCTCGCCGCCAAGGACATGTTCGATTTTCTCGGCAGTCCCGAAGGCGAGATCGCGCTGGCGCAGACCGTGGTCTATCTGGCGACCGCGCCCAAATCGAATGCGGTCTATGTCGCGCTCGGCGCCGCCAAGCGCGCCGCCGCGGCGCATGGCTCGCTGATGCCGCCGGCGCACATCCTCAACGCGCCCACCAAGCTGATGAAGAATCTCGGCTACGGCAAAGGCTACGAGTACGACCACGAGGCGGAGGAGGGTTTCTCCGGCCAGAACTACTTCCCCGACGCGATGCCGCGCGAGCAGTTTTACGCGCCGAAGGAAACCGGCTTCGAACGCGAGATATCGAAGCGGCTGGAGTTCTGGGAAAAGCTGCGGGCGAAGCGCGCGGGCGAGGACAAATAGGAACCCTCGCCCCCTTCAGGGGGAGAGGGCAGGGTGAGGGGGCGCCGCCGTCAAGCGCAGCCGCCGAAAAATAATCGCAGCGATCATACTAAGCGCCGTCTTATCTCGCCCGGCCTGACCACCCCCTCACCCTGGCCCTCTCCCCCGCTTCGCGGGGGCGAGGGAAATAGTTTGGAATCTGCTATAGCTCGCCCCGGAAAATCAGGTCTCAATCATGCAATTCGGCGTTCTTCTCTCCGTCGCGCTCGGCGGCGCCATTGGCTCCCTCCTGCGCTATTTCGTGGCGTCGGCGATCCAGACGCCGGCCACCGCCGGATTCCCGTGGGGCATCTTCCTCGTCAATATCTCCGGCGGCTTCATCATGGGCGTCGTCGTCGAGATGGCGGCGCTCAAGATGCAGTTCTCGCCCGAGATCCGCGCTTTCCTCACCGTCGGCATCCTGGGCGGTTACACGACGTTCTCGACCTTCTCGCTCGACAGCGTGCTGCTGCTCCAGCGCGGCGCCTATGCCAGCGCGGCGCTCTACATCGTCGGTTCGGCCGTGCTCTCCATCGCCGCGCTGTTCGCTGGCCTCTTTGTCGTGCGGGCGCTCTGATGACCGAAACCGCCCGCATCGCCCATGACGAAGACGGCATCCGCGTCGACCGCTGGTTCAAGCGGCATTACCCGGCGCTCAACCACGGCCGGCTCGAAAAGCTGCTGCGCACCGGCCAGGTCCGCCTCGACGGCAAGCGCGTAAAGTCCGCCGACCGCGTCAGCGCCGGACAAACGGTGCGCCTGCCGCCGCAGATCGTGCATGGCGACCTCGCCGAGAGGCCGAAGCCGGCCAAGCCGAACCCGCAGGCGCAGGGCAGCCTGGAGGACGCGATCCTCTACATAGACAAATCGGTGATCGTGCTCAACAAGCCGTCCGGCCTCGCGACCCAGGGCGGCAGCGGCCTCACCCAGCATGTCGACGGCATGCTCGACAGCCTGACCTTCGAAAAAGGCACGCGCCCCAAGCTCGTCCATCGCCTCGACCGCGACACTTCCGGCGTCCTCGTCGTCGCGCGCACCACGCTGGCCGCGTCCGAGCTGTCGCGCGCGCTCGCCACGCGTGATGCGCAAAAAATCTATTGGGCACTCACCAAGGGTGTGCCGACCGTCAAGCGCGGCACGATCAAGGCGGCGCTGGCCAAGGAAGGCGGCCACGGTCCGCACGGCCGCGACGAGCGCATGGCGACCGTCGACCGCGACGACGAAGGCGCCAAGGATGCCGTCACCGATTTCGTCGTGCTCGACACCGCCGGCGAGGATTTTGCCTGGCTGGCGGTCAAGCCGCTGACCGGCCGCACCCACCAGATCCGTGTCCATCTCGCCTCGATCGGCACGCCCATCGTCGGCGATTTCAAATATGGCGGGACCGACGTGCGCGGCCGCGGCGACATCGAGAACCGGCTGCACCTGCACGCCCGCTCCATCGACATCGCGCGCCCCGACGGCGGCCGGCTGACGGCTGCCGCGCCCTTGCCGGAGCATATGCGAAAGTCCTGGGCGCTGTTCGGCTTCGACCCCGAGCGCGCCGGCAATCCGTTCGAACGCCCCGGCAAAAAGAAAGCCGCGCCGCAAGAGAAGCCGAAACCCAAACCGAAACCGACAGACAAACTCACGAACAAGAACAAGCCCAAGAGACGCAAATGACCGACCGCCCGCATTACATCAAGCATTGGCGCGACGCCGAGTATCCCACCGTCCCCGGCGCGACGGATGTCGACCAGACCGCGTCCTACGCCAATCTCAGCGAGGCAACCGGCCTGTCGCGCCTCGGCGTCGGCCATCTGCGCCTGCCGCCCGGCGCGCGCTCCGGCCCGCCCGCCGCGATGCGCGACGAGGAGGAGTTCGTCTTCGTGCTCGAAGGCACGCCGGATTTGTGGTTCGACGGCCAGACCGTGCGGCTCAAGGAAGGCGACGGCGTCGCGCTGCATTCCGGCACCGGCATGGCCAACGCGTTTCTCAACAACACAGACAGGGACGTGCGCCTGTTCATGTTCAAGGAAGGCTCGCGCTTCGCCACCAAGTATTTCTTCCCGACCGATCCCGTCGCGATGAGCCGCGCCGAAGGCCTCAAGAAATTGTGGTCCGATGCGCCGCGCCGCAAGCTCGGTCCGCATGACGGCTTCACCGACAAGAAGCGCGGCGCCCCGCCGCCGGACGGCGCGGTCACGCGCAAGCGCCCTTCTTTCGTCGCCAACTGGAAAGACATCCTGAGCAAGGACGAAGGCGGCTATCCCGGCAGCACCGAGATGCACGGCATCGACGCCTTGTTCGGCCGCCGCGCGCGGTTCTCGCGCCTCGGCGTGCATGTCGAAATCCTGCCCGCCGGCCGCCGCACCTCCTGGCCGCATGCCGAGCGCGACGAGGAGGAATGGCTCTACGTCGTCTCCGGCGCCGTCGATTGCTGGCTCGACGGCCATATCCATCCGATGCAGGACGGCGACTTCGTCGGCTGGGAGGCCGGCACCGGCATCACACATGTCGTCATCAACAACAGCGATCATGACGCGTTGCTCATCGTCGGCGGCGAGGCGGGCCGCACGCGCAACCAGTTCTGGTATCCGTTCCATCCGCACCGCGACAAGGAAACTGGTGAGCTGTTCTGGGCCGACCATCCCAAGCGCAAGCTCGGCAAGCATGACGGCCTGCCGGATGCCCTGCGCGACCGCCTGCCGCCCGCCGCGCGCAAGCCGGCGCTCAAGGCCAACACCGCGGCGTTCAAGCTGAAGCCGGCGAAGACGCGAAAGAAGAACTGACGCGGTGTTGAATTTTCTTTTTGCTCTAACCCCAATCGTCATGGCCGGGCTTGTCCCGGCCATCCATACTCCCAACTGCGGCATGGGTGATCCTGGATGGCCGGGACAAGCCCGGCCATGACGGGGTGAGTAGGTGCCATGAAGCGCTTCTACAAAACCGTGACGGTCGGCGACGGCAATGCGATCCTGCTCGACAACCGGCCGGTGAAAACACCCGCCGCGCGTCCGCTCGCCTTGCCGACCCGCGCGCTCGCCGAAGCGGTGGCCGCGGAATGGCGCGGGCAGGGCGACGTGGTCGACACCGCGACCATGCCGCTGACCAAGCTGTCCAACACGGCGCTCGACCGTGCCACCGAACTGCGCACCGACATCGTCGGCGAGCTTGCCGGCTTCGGCGGCAGCGACCTTCTCTGCTACCACGCCGACGAGCCCGAAATGCTGGCCGCCCGCCAGCGCGAACATTGGACGCCGCTGCTCGACTGGGCGCACCAGACCCACGGCGCGCGCCTGAAGACCGCGCACGGCATCAACCACGTGCCGCAGGACGCCGAAGCCCTCGCCGCGCTGCGCCGCGCGCTGGAGGCGCTCGACGACTGGACGCTCACCGGCCTGCAGACCCTCACCACCATCACCGGCTCGCTCGTCCTCGCGCTTGCCGTGGCGGCAGGGCGGCTGACTCCCGCCGAGGCGTTCACCCTGTCGCGCCTCGATGAGACCTTCCAGGCCGAGAAATGGGGCGCGGACGAAGACGCCCAGAAACGCGCGACCGCGCTCGCCCAGGAAGTCGAAACCGCGGGCAAATTCATCGCATTGGCAAGGGCTTGACCCCGGCGGGCGGCGATAACAGTCTGCCCGGATAGCCATCCCTCGCCGCGAGCCCAAGCCATGAAGCAAGTCCTCCACGATCTCGACCAGCGCCGCGCCAAGGCCCGCATGGGCGGCGGCGAGGCGCGCATCAAGGCGCAGCACGCCCGCGGCAAGCTCACGGCGCGCGAGCGCGTCGAGCTCCTGCTCGACGCCGGCTCGTTCGAGGAGTTCGACATGTTCGTCGAGCACCGCAACACCGATTTCGACACCGACAAGAACCGCTTCCCGGGCGACGGCGTCGTCACCGGCTGGGGCACGATCAACGGCCGCATGGTCTATGTCTTCGCCAAGGACTTCACCGTGCTGGGCGGATCGACCTCCGAATGGCACGCGCAGAAGATCTGCAAGATCCAGGACATGGCGATGCAGAACGGCGCGCCGTGCATCGGCCTGTTCGACTCGGGCGGTGCCCGCATCCAGGAAGGCGTCGGCAGCCTCGCGGCCTATGGCGAGGTCTTCAAGCGCAACGTGCTGGCCTCCGGCGTGGTGCCGCAGCTCTCGGTGATCATGGGCCCGTGCGCCGGCGGCGACGTCTATTCGCCGGCGATGACCGATTTCATCTTCATGGTGCGCGACACCTCCTACATGTTCATCACCGGTCCCGACGTGGTGAAGACGGTGACGCATGAGGACGTGACGCCCGAAGGCCTCGGCGGCGCCAAGGTCCACACCACGAAGTCCTCGGTCGCCGACGGCGCCTACGACAACGACGTGGTGTGCCTGGAAGAGATGCGCCGCCTCTACGACTTCCTGCCGCTCAACAACCGCGACAAGGCGCCGAGCTGGCCGACGCAGGACGATCCGCGCCGCGAGGAGATGAGCCTCGACACGCTGGTGCCGGAGAACCCCAACAAGCCCTACGACATGAAGGAGCTGATCCTCAAGGTTGCGGACGAGGGCGACTTCTTCGAGATCGGCGAGAGCTTCGCCAAGAACATCCTCACCGGCTTCGGCCGCATCGAAGGCTCGACCGTCGGCTTCGTCGCCAACCAGCCCATGGTGCTGGCCGGCGTGCTCGACAGCGACGCCAGCCGCAAGGCGGCGCGCTTCGTGCGCTTCTGCGATTGCTTCAACATCCCGATCGTGACCTTCGTCGACGTCCCCGGATTCCTGCCCGGCGTGGCGCAGGAGCATGGCGGCATCATCAAGCACGGCGCCAAGCTGCTCTTCGCCTTCACCGAGGCGACGGTGCCCAAGGTCACCGTGATCACGCGCAAGGCCTATGGCGGCGCCTATGACGTGATGGCGTCCAAGCACATGCGCGCCGACGTGAACTACGCCTGGCCCAGCGCCCAGATCGCCGTGATGGGCGCCAAGGGCGCGGTGGAGATCATCTTCCGCAACGAACGCGGCAACCCCGACGCCATCGCCGAACGCACCAAGGAATACGAAGACCGGTTCTTAAATCCGTTCGTCGCCGCCAGCCGCGGCTACATCGACGACGTGATCCGCCCCCATTCGACCCGCTGGCGCGTCGCCAAGAGCCTGCGCATGCTCAAGAACAAGCAGGTCCCGCACATCTGGAAGAAGCACGACAACATTCCGCTGTGAGGTCGCGATGGCCGACAATCCACTTTCACCGCTGACAGTGAATTATGGTCGCACAACCGAGGTTAAGATCGAGCAGCCGGCGGATGTAACGCGGGCGAAAGCGTCGGCGTGGCTCGACTTAATCTCGCCACTTACCGAATGGGCGGGTCTTCACGGCGATAAACTCAAACACAAGCGCGATTTGATCCGGATTGAGCAGGACGCCGCGCTCAATGAGCTTGCGGTACGACTTGCGTCCAAGCTTCGTGGCAAGACGATTACGCCGCTCCCGCCTAAGGTGTTAATCCCCGCGTTGGAAAAGGCGTCGTTAGAGAGCCGCGATAGCGAACTCATAGAGCGCTGGGCTCAACTTCTTGCCTCGGCTGCTACTGATCCTGGCGATGACTTGGTGACCTGCATTTCGATATTGGGAGATCTCAGCGCGCAACATGTGAAGATACTATATGATTTGTCGCAGAAGCTGAAAACGTCAGATTCGGGTGTCGATGTTGATATCTGGAACGGCGCCTTGACGCGTGACATTCATTTCAACAATCAAGCGTGTGAGCTGCGAAACCTAGCGAACGGAATCGATATCATGGAGCCGGACGCCTGGAGGGAGTTTGGTGCTTTGATTGAAGCGCAATTCGAAACGTTTCGTCTGCCGTTAGAACTAGCCGAACATCGGCGCGATGGGCAAGGCGAGTATTTGCGTGATGGAACACCCGTGCCGGTGACGCCGGCGATTAGCGTTATGTCATACGTGCCGTTGTGGAGTACCCAAAATGGCATTGCGATGGACGTTCTTGCATATCGAAATTTGGTGAGGCGGCGTGTCTGGAAGTTTGGCGAAACTGACGCTGGAAAATTAGAATTGTCATATTGGGACTTTACCAGCCTCGGCCGAAGATTTCTTGAAAGGGTAATGCCGGAAACCTCCGCGCAAAAAGGTTAGCTGACGGATTAGCTTGGTGATGTTGACATCGACTTGCTTGTCTAGTGTCGCCTCCAACGCTTCATCTCTATCCGTGCGCTGACAGTCAATTCCTGCGTTCGTATCACCGCGTAGTATGAACGGCTACTTTTCGCGCTGCTTTGCGCGGCGCCCCCTCACAAATTGTGTGTCCCGTTCATGTCGGGGATTCCCGGCGGTTCGATCTTGAAGCTGTTGGTCTGCGAGAACATCGAGCCGCCGCTGATCACGCCGTCATGCATGCTGAAACTGTTGTTGTCGGGATTGTCGGAGATCTTGATATTCGTCTCTGAGCTGAGCGATGCCGGGCCGGCGCCCACCGACAGGCTGGTCTGCCCTATGAAGCCGGTGTCGATCAGCTGACCGTTCTGAAACGTGGCGTATTGGCCGCCCTTGAGGCCGGCGCTGACCGGCCCTGCCGACTCGCTCAAGGCGACGCCGCGCCAGAATGTCCATTGATCCTCGCTCTCGTCCTTGCCCCATTTGACGCTGAACCCGACGATGAGCAGGTCGACGTTCAGCTTGTCGCAATCGCCCGCCATGCTCGCGACGCCAAAATTCATGCCCTCGTGGATCTTGCAGGCATCGGCGCCATAGGCCTTCAACGGCCTGGGCGGGATCGGCTTCGACGGGACATCGCTGCCGGAAAGCTCGCAGGCGCGCGCGCCGCGCTGCAGATAGAGGTCGGACGTGTTCTGCACCAGGGATTGCTCGGTGGCGAAACTGGCTTCCTCGCCGAACGCGTACGACTCCTGAAACGCGAATAGCTGGTTGCGCAGATCGTCGTCGCGGATCTGTGCCAGGACCGGGGTGATGAGCTTGAACGTGTCGTCCCAGGCGGCCGAGATCGCGACCCAGTCGGCATTGGCCTGCTTCGCATAGCCCGGATAATTGGCCATCACGATCTGCCGCGTGATCGCGCAATTGTCGGAACCGTTCAGCGGCTGGCGGTGCAGGATCGCATCGTATCTCTCGAAATCCGCCTCGTCCTGCGCTTGCGCCTTGGCGAGGTCGCGCGCGGTGATGCGCAGGATGTCGCCGAGCAGGAACAATTCCTTGCGGTAGCCGCGCTGGAATACGGCGTGGTTGCCGCTGACTGTGGTGATCGGCTCGCCGTCGGTCGGTTTGATCAGCGACTTGGCGAGGCCGTTCTGGCGCGCCGCCTCTGCGGACCACGTCCTGTTCCATATTCCATCCGGGTTGGCGGCATTGGACCAGGCCACGAGTTTCCCGACATCGGCGGCAATGGGCGGTATGGGCAGGAACGGCGATGGCTTCGTCACGCCGCCGGATTCGGCGCTGCCTGCTCCGCCGCCTTCCGCCGCCACGTCGTCCGCGACGCTGCCGATATCGGCGCTGGCGTCGTTCGCCAGCACCGCGTCCTCGGCACTGCTCAGGCCGGCGGCTGCGAGGCGTGAGAATCCGCCCTTGAGCGAGGCGCGGAAATACTTGATCGCCATCGCGTCCTTCTTGGCGCACAGCGCGAACAGGCCGAGCTGCGCCAGCGGCACCGCCATCGTCGGTTCTTTCGACAGCGCGGCATCGTAGTAACGCGTCGCCAGCGCCACATCGTGGAAGCTCACCGCCAGCGAGCCCAGATTGCTCGCCACGATCGGGCTGTCCGGCGCCAGCGTCTTGGCATAGTTCAGCGCGATCGCCGCGTTGGCGTAGTCCTTCATGCTGCGCAGCGCCGCGCCCAGATTGTTGGCCGTCACCGGATCCTTATGCGCGCGGTCGGCGCCGATCGCGGCGGAGACGATCGCCTCCTTGATCGCCATGCGCGCCAGCAGCGGCTCGGCGAGCAGCCCGCCGAGGTTGCTGTAGTGCTTGGCCTCGATGGCATATTTGAGTGCGAACAACGCCTGCGAGTCGATCTGAGCGGAGTATGTCGCCTGCACCGCATGCGCCATCGCGAGATATTGATCCTGCGAGACCTTCGCGCCGATCAGCGTGGCGTGGCCGTCCTTGCGGCACAGTTCGGCATTGATCTGTTCGTCGCTGAGGTTCGAGCCGACATCGCTCGACAAGGGATTGGCGGCGGCGGGTACCGCAAGGGGACTGGCGGCGCCGGGCGCCGCGCTGGCCGGCGGCGTCGCATGCTGCATCCAGGCCTTGAGCTTGGCCTGGTCGGCCGGCGACAGCGGCTTGCCCGTGCTCATTTGCTTGAAAAGATTGGCGATGTCCGGCGGCATCGGCGGTGGCCCGGCCAGTGCGCCACTCAGGCCCAAGCAGGCAAATACGACGATCGCCAAAGCGCGAAATCGAATCATGAAAGCCCCCACGGCAATAGGCACAGACTGCCACGGCGGCGCGGGGCACAAAAGCAGCAGGCGCGGAATCGCTTCCGCGCCTGCCACGCCTGAAACGCGCCGATATCAGCGATACTGGGCTGTCCCCTGAAGGATTCTCGGCGGCAAAGGCTGCGGATTCAGCATGGCGCCGCCGCCCAGATGGCCCGGCACCCTGGTGCCGCAGTAGTTGTCGTCGGCATCCGAGACGCGCCCGCTGCCGATGACACCGCCGCCGACATGCGGCAGGCCGGGCACCTTGGTGCCGCAATAAGTGTCGTCCGCATCCGCGCGGCCGGACGCCTGCGCGCCCGTCAGAAGCGCGTTGCGCGCCGGCACGTGCAGCACGATGTTCTTGCCCGGAGGCTCCGGTTGCGGGTTCAGCGCGAACGCCGCGCTGCTGAGAGACATGAGAACGAGCGAAAGTCCTGCGATGGTGCTGAGCTTGTTCATGGTGATCCTCCTCTGTGGTTCAAACTGCGAGGACCAGATTAACCATCGCGTCTGAACGCGAACCCGCCGCCGCGTTTATCTCGCGTTCATCTGCGCCACGCATTCCATCTCGACCCGCGCGCCCAGAATCAGCTGGTGCACGCCAATCGCCGTGCGCGCCGGATAGCGTCCCGGCTGGAAGTAGGGCACGTAAACTTTGTTGAACGCGCCCCACTCGGCCATGTCGGCGAGATAGACCACGGCCTTGACCACATGCTCGAAGCCGAGGCCGGCCTGTTTCAGCGTGGCGGCGATATTCTCCATCATCTGGCGGCTTTCCGCCTCGATGCCCCCGGGCGCCAGTTCCATTCTGCCGCCCACATTGCCGATGGCGCCCGACAGATAAAGGGTTCCGCCGACCCGCACGGCCTGGCTGAACGGCAGGTTTGCGGCTTTCACAGCCTCGGAATTGATAAATTCGATCATCGGAGTAATCCCTTGTGACGCGCCCGGCGCGGATCATGTTATAGCCGCTTGCCGGCTTTTACGCCTGCGCCGCCGAGGGACCTGCCATGGATTTGCGCCGTACGCTGACCTACGTGGTGCCCGCTCTTTTCGCCCCCGTCGCGCTGTGGGCGGCGGCGAGCGCGATGTATCCCGCGCATCCCAAGACCAGCACCGAAATCCTCGCCGCCGATCTTCTGGCGCGCGACCGCGCGATCTCCGACGACGCCTTCGAAGGCCGCGGCCCCGGCACGATCAACGGCGAGGCCGCGGCGCAGTGGATCGCCGACGAGATGAAGCGCATCGGGCTCAAGCCCGGCAATCACGGCAGCTACTTCCAGCAGGTGCCCTCCGTCAGCCTCGCGCTCGACGCCGCAAAGTCCGCCGAGGTGTTCCACACGCCGGCCGGCGCGGTCACCCCGAACTTCCCGGAAGAGGCGGTCTATTGGACGCCGCAATACGCCACGCCCGATGTCACGGTGTCGAAGGCGCCGCTGGTGTTCGTCGGCTATGGCGTCGTGGCGCCGGAGTACCACTGGGACGACTACGCCGGCGTCGACGTGAAGGGCAAGACGGTCGTCATCCTGATCAACGATCCAGGCAATGAGGAGCGGCCGGGCAATCCCGCCTTCTTCAAGGGCCGCGCCATGACCTATTACGGCCGCTGGACCTACAAGTATGAGGAGGCCGCGCGCCACGGCGCCGCAGCGGCGATCATCGTGCACGAGACCGGGCCCGCGGCTTATGGCTGGCAGGTGGTGCGCAACTCCAACTCCGGCAACAAGCTGTGGCTCGCCGCCGCCGACCAGAACAGGTCGATGGTGCCTATCCAGGGCTGGATCACGCTGCCTATCGCGCAAGACCTCTTCAAGCACGCCGGGCTCGATTACATGGCGCTTAAGGCGGCGGCCAACAAGCCGGGCTTCAAGGCGGTCGAGATGACCGGCGAGACGCTCGACGTCCACGCGCATTCGACGGTCGCGCATCTGAACACCCGCAACGTCGTCGGCATCATCCCGGGCTACAAGCATCCCGACGATTTCGTGCTCTACACCGCGCATTGGGATCATCTCGGCATCAAGCCGGACGTCGCCGGGCCGGACAAGATCTATAACGGCGCCATCGACAACGGCATGGGCGTCTCCTCGATCCTCGAGATCGGCGAGGCTTTCGCCCACGGGCCGCGGCCGCAGCGCTCCATCGCGATCATCTGCTGGAGTCTGGAAGAGCAGGGCCTGCTCGGCTCGCAATATTTCGCGCAGCATCCGATCTGGCCGCTGTCGCACATCGTCGGCGGCGTCAATCTCGATGGCGGTCTGGCGGAAGGCCATGCTCACGACCTCGTGCTGATCGGCAATGGCGCGTCCGAGATGGAGGACATGCTGGCCGATGTTCTCAGGACCCAGAACCGCGTCATCTCGCCCGACCCGCAGCCGGAGATGGGCGGCTTCTACCGCTCCGACCACATCAGCCTCTCGCGGGTCGGCGTGCCGATGCTCGATCCTGCGGGCGGGCTCGATCTGGTGGCCGGCGGCCGGGATGCGGGCCAGAAGGTGCGCGACGACTATCGCGCCAAGCATTACCACCAGCCGTCCGACGAGTTCGATCCGAGCTGGGACGTCACCGGCGTGGTCGACGACCTGGAGGCGCTCTACACGCTGGGCGACACGCTGGCCAATTCCGACCGCTGGCCGAACTGGTACAAGGACAACGAATTCCGCGCCATCAGAGACAAGTCGCGCGCGGAAGCGAAGTAGCCGTCGTCCTTCGAGGCTCGCTTCGCTCGCACCTCAGGATGACGATGTTTCCCATCTCGTCATGCTGAGGCGCTCCGCGAAGCGGAGCCTCGAAGCACCCACGCTGGTGGTGTGCGCTTTATCGCGGCCGATCCCCGATGATCGTCACGCGCTCCATGCGCCGCACCGCCGGGTAATAGTCCGACGCGGCATAGTGCTGGCTCGCCCGATTGTCCCAGAACGCGATCGAGTTGGTCTGCCAGCGGAAGCGGCACTGGTATTCCGGGATTGCCGCCTGGGCATAGAGATGGCGCAGCAGCGCGTCGGACTCGTCTTTCTCCATCCCGACGATGTGCAGCGTGAACGCCGCGTTGACATAGAGGCATTTGCGCCCGGTCTCCGGATGCGTCCGCACCACCGGGTGCTCGACGCGCGGATATTTTGCGTTGAACGCCGCAATCTTCTCTTCGCTGACGCCGCGCTTGCGCATGCCGGCGCGGAAATGGGTGAAGTCGTGCACCGCTATCCGGCCCTCGATCTTCGTTTTCACGGCATCGGTCAGCCCGTCATAGGCCGCATACATGTCGGCGAACAGCGTGTCGCCGCCGACCGGTGGCACCTCCAGTGCGCGCAGCACCGAGCCGAGCGACGGCTCCGCGCGCCACGTCACGTCGCTGTGCCAGGTGTTCTCCTTGCCCTTGTTGCCCGGCCCATGGGTGATCGCGAGAACTTCCGGATAGCCTTCCTTGTGCGGCGCGAAGGGATGCACCTCGAGCGCGCCGAACGCGCCCGCGAAGGCGAGATGCTGCTCCGTCGTGATGTCCTGGTCGCGGAAGAACAGGACCTTCCAGTCGAGCAGTGCCTGGCGCAGTTCGCCCAACGTCGCGGCGTCCAGCGGATGGCGCAGGTCGATCCCGCCGATCTCGGCACCGATGGTCGGCGTGAGCGGCGAAATGGCGAGGCGAGATGTGCTGGTCTTCAAAGCGGCGCTGGACATGGCGGGGCTCCTTTTCCGCAACGATTGCGCATTCGCAGCTTTCGCTCAAGCAGTGCGTTCTGCACGATATCTGATCCTCCCCCCGCAAAGCGGGGGAGGTGGCATGCCCACTTCGGGCGTGACGGAGGGGGCGGCAGCCCCGTACCGGTGCGGGACGGCCACCCCCTCCGCCTCGCTACGCTCGGCACCTCCCCCGTTTCACGGGGGAGGATCAAATCAGCGCTGCCTCTTTCGCCAGTTGCGCCACCCGGCGCGCGGCGTGCTCGATGTGCACCAGCCGCCGCCGCAGCACCGACGCCGCATTGGGCTGGTAGAGATCGTCCTGCGCCGTCTTGGAGAGCCGTGGCGGCGCCTTGTCCGGCCCGGCGGCGCCCAGCACCGCCAGCACCCGCATCCGCATCTCTGCCGTCAGCGTCTCGCTGTTCGCCGTCTTGTCGAGTTCGGCCCCGCGCATCGCGAACAGCACCTGCATCGAGGTCAGATCCGACAGCAGCAGGTAATTCGCCGCCAGCAGCGCGTTGAGCCGCGCCAGCAAATCCTTGCCCGTGTTCGGCTCGTCCGCCAGCCGCCGCACCGCGCCCGACAACGCCGCCACCGCATCGAACAGCCGCTTGCGCGCCAGGCGGTAGGTCTGCTCGGTCCTCTGCCGCGTCATGGCCTGCGCCGCGAATTCGCTGTCGGCCTTGAGCAGGCCTTCCACTGTGCGCGGCAGCTCGTTGCGTTCCCAGGTCGGCAGCAGGAAGCCGAACACATAAGACAGCGCCGCGCCGATCAGCGTATCGACAATCCGCTCCGACAACGCATGCACCGCGTGCGGCTGGAGGAAATGCAGCAGCAGCAGCGACGACACCGACGCGCTCGCCGCCGTGACGCGATAATTCACCGCGCCGAACGCATGGCTCACCCCCGTCGCCAGCGCGACGAAGGCGAGCAGATATCCCACCGGCACAAAAGCTTGCAGCGCCGCCGCCGCGACGCAACCGATCAGCGTTCCGACGATGCGGTCGAAGCGGCGCTGCCGCGTCACGCTGTAATTGGCCCGCATGATCAGCGCCGTGGTCAGCAATATCCAGCTGGCATGCGCAAAGCGCGGAAACGCCACGGTCAGCGCCAGCCCCGCGCACAACGCCAGCGTCAGCCGCACCGCATAGCGAAACGCGGGCATCCCGAACCCGATCTGCGCTTTCAGATGCGCGAAGCCGCGCACCTGCGGCTGGCGGAACAGGCTGAGGTCCGAGCGATGCTCGTAAGGATCGGCCGCCCCGATCGCCGCGACCCGGCGCGCCGACTGGCTGAGCTTGTCCGCCGTCGAGCGGAACGCCGCGATCTCCTGCAACGCTTCGGCGTCGCCACCGGCCGATGGCGCGACGCGTGCGATCTCCGCTGCGATGGCCTCGCGCTCCTTCACATGCGGTTCGATATCGACCACCGCCGTCGGCATCAGCGCCAGCCGTTCCGCGTCCTCCGCCAGCGCCAGCGTCAGCGCCCGCAAACGCCGCATCAGATGGCGGTGCTTCGACGCCTGCAAAATCTCGATATCGGCATCGCTGGACAATATAGTCTCGAACGCGTCGAGTAGTGCGATCAACGCCCGCGCCTGATGCTGCTGCCACGCCGTCGCGGTGCGGGCATAGATCGCATCGCGCGCGATCTGCATGCGTTCCACCGCCGCGGCATGCGCCTCGATCATCCCGGCGAACGCCTTGGCGCTGTCGGCATCGGGATCGAACAGCTGCGCCTTGGCGCGCAGATAGCCGGCAAAGGCGCGCAACGCCTCCGCCATCAGCAGCCGCCGCACCCGCGCATCGAACAGCCACGCGAACAGCCAGGCATAAGCCGCATAGAACGCCCCGCCGCCCGCGAACAGCAGCAGATGCGCCAGCATCTCGGCACGGCTCCCGATATCGGCGCCCAGCGTGAGCACGAACGCCAGGATGGTCACGACCCCGAGCCCCACCGCGCGCTTGCCATAGGCCGAGATCAGCCCGGCCCACATCCCCGCCGCGGCCGTGACCGCGAATTCCAGCCACAGCACCGGCTTGGCGAGCAGGCTGAGCCCGGTCGCCACCGTCGCCATCACCAGCGCCGCCAGAAGCGCCCGCGGCTTGTCGCCCAGCGCGTCCGGCTGGTCCGCGATGGAGACGCACAGCGCCCCCGTCGCCGCCGAGATCCCCGCCACCAGCCCGAACGGCACGCCGACCGCCAGCCCGGCCAGCGACACGCCCGCCGCGACCGAGAATCCGTTCTCGATATGCGGCCGGTAGAACAAGGGATGCAGGTGGCGGGTGAGGGCGCTCATGGCTCCCCCTGCGTAAACGACGCAGCCGGTTTACGGCAAGCGCCGGCTCGCCTAAAACCTTGGATCGCAAGGCCAATCAAGGGCCGCCGGGGGACGATTTGTTCAAGAAAATCCTGATCGCCAATCGCGGAGAAATCGCCTGCCGGGTCATCAAGACGGCGCGGCGCATGGGCATCAAGACCGTCGCGGTCTATTCCGACGCCGACAAGGACGCGCTGCATGTCGAGATGGCCGACGAGGCCGTCCACATCGGGCCGCCGCCCTCGGCGCAGTCCTACCTCGTCATCGACCGCATCGTACAGGCCTGCCGCGACACCGGCGCGGAAGCCGTGCACCCCGGCTACGGCTTCCTCTCCGAGCGCGAGGCGTTTGCCGAGGCGCTGGCCAAGCACGGCATCGTCTTCATCGGCCCGAACAATCGCGCCATCGCCGCGATGGGCGACAAGATCGAGTCCAAGAAGCTGGCCCAGGCCGCCAAGGTCAACACCGTTCCCGGCTTCATCGGCGAGATCGTCGACGACGCCCACGCCCGCAAGATCGCGGCGGAGATCGGCTACCCGGTGATGGTCAAGGCGTCGGCCGGCGGCGGCGGCAAGGGCCTGCGCATCGTCCACAAGGAGGACGAGCTGGTCCAGGCCATCAAGTCGAGCCAGCACGAGGCCAAGGCCAGCTTCGGCGACGACCGCCTGTTCATCGAGAAATTCGTCACCGAGCCGCGCCACATCGAGATCCAGGTGATGGGCGACAAGCACGGCAACGTGCTCTACCTCAACGAACGCGAATGCTCGATCCAGCGCCGCAACCAGAAGGTCATCGAGGAGGCGCCGTCGCCCTTCCTCGACGCCGCCACGCGCAAGGCGATGGGCGAGCAGGCGGTGATGCTGTCCAAGGCCGTCGGCTACGACAGCGCCGGCACCGTCGAGTTCATCGTCGACAAGGACCGCAAATTCTACTTCCTCGAGATGAACACCCGTCTCCAGGTCGAGCATCCCGTCACCGAGCTGATCACCGGCTTCGACCTCGTCGAGCTGATGATCCGCTCCGCCTATGGCGAGAAGCTGCCGCTCCAGCAGAGCGATGTCGGCATCAAGGGCTGGGCCGTCGAGGCCCGCATCTATGCCGAAGACCCCTATCGCGGCTTCCTGCCGTCCACCGGGCGCCTGGTGCGCTACCGCCCGCCGGCCGAGGGCACGCGCGGCGGCGTCACCGTGCGCAACGACACCGGCGTCTATGAAGGCGGCGAGATTTCGATGTTCTACGATCCGATGATCGCCAAGCTCTGCACCCACGCACCCACGCGCGAGGCGGCGATCGACGCGATGGGCGTCGCGCTCGACCAGTTCCGCATCGAGGGCATCAACCACAACATCGCGTTCCTCACCGCGATCATGCACAACGCCAAATTCCGCTCCGGCAAGATCACCACCGCCTTCATCGCCGAGGAATTCCCGGAGGGCTTCCACGGCCTCGCCCTCGACGATGCCGCACGCCACCGCTTCGTCGCCGCCGCGGTCGCTGCCCGTCTCGCCCGCGCCCTGCGCGCCAGCGGCATCTCCGGCACTATGAACGGCGCCCACAAGGTGCCGCGCGAGCTCGCGGTGACGCTGGACGGCAATGATTATGCTGTGACGAGCGCCAATCTCGCCGCCGGCAATCTGCATCTGCACATCGACGGCAAGCCCTATTCGGCGCTGACCGAATGGCAGCCGGGCCAGCCGATCCTCTATCTCTCCGGCGCCGGCGGCGAGCACGCGATCCAGATCGCGCGCGTCTCGGGCGGCTACAAGCTGGGGCAGGGTGGCCGCACCGTCACCGCCATCGTCCGCTCGCCGGCCGCCGCGCGCCTCGCCGCGCTGATGCCGGTCAAGATCGCGCCGGATACCTCGAAGCTGCTGCTGTGTCCGATGCCGGGCCTGATCGTCTCGGTCAACGTGCAGGAGGGCCAGGAGGTCAAGGCCGGCGACACCCTCGCCGTGGTCGAAGCGATGAAGATGGAGAACGTGCTGACCGCCGAACGCGACGGCACGATCAAGAAGGTCAACGCCGCCAAAGGCGACAGCCTCGCGCTGGATGACGTGATCCTGGAGTTCGCGGACTAACCGGCACGCATCAAAACTATACACCCATCTCTCCGCCTCATCCGGTTATCGGCACCATCGGCTCTTTCGCCCGTTACCCAACGGCCAGCCGCGGAGTGCCCGATGACCGATGCCGCAATGCCCAAGATTGCCGACCGTGCGACGTTCCAGAACGAACTGGACGCCCTGCGCCTGCGCGAGAAGGCGCACACCCAAGAAGGCGACGCCATCGCCGCCGCGCGCCGGCGCCTTCCCCTGGTCGCCGTCGACGGCGCATTACCGCTGATCGGCGCCAATGGCCCGGTGACGCTGCGCGACGCGTTCGAAGGCCGCCGCATGCTCATCGCCTATTACTTCATGTGGCATCCCGGCCGTCCCGCCGCCGAACAATGCGAAGGCTGCACCTTCTTCAACGGCCAGGTCCGCGAGATTTCCCAGCTGCACGCCCGCGACGTCACCTATGCCGTCCTCGCCCAAGGTCCCTACGACGAGAGCGTTCGCTACCGCGATTTCATGGGCTGGACGATGCCTTGGTATTCGGCGTTGCCGTCGCTCGATACGCTGCTCGTTGGCCGCAAGGTCGGAAAATTCCATCTCATCTGCTATCTGCGCCAGGGCGACGACGTGTTCGAGACCTATTGGACGACCGGCCGCGGCGTCGAGGCGATGGACAACAATTACAGCCTCCTCGACCTGACCGCCTATGGCCGCCAGGAAGCCTGGGAAGACTCCCCCGCCGGCTGGCCGCAGGCCTTCGAAGGCAAACAGCGCATGCGCACCGATGGCCGCCCCACCGCGCAATGGCCGCGCGTGAAGGCCGGCCATTCGGACGATCTCGGCGCCGGCAAACCGTAAACCTCTGGCCGAAGCAGCGGCTGTGCTAGCGTCTGGCATGCGCCGCAAAATCTCTCCGCCCGATCACATCGACAAGGACCTGTTTCTGAAATTCCGCTCGCCCCGCCGTGGCATGGGCAACCCGGAGGTCACGACCAATCCCGTCTGGGTCTGGACGATCGAGCAAAAGCTCGACGCCTACCGCGCCAACCAGGCCTTCGACGGACCGCCCTCGAAGGAGGCCGGACCGGGCTGGAGCTTCTTTCGCTATGGCCGCACGGAAACGACGCTGCCGGACGGCCGCGTCATCAAGATCGGCGGCGAGTACGAGGATTATTACGACCCCGATTTCTACATCTACAACGACGTGATCGTGACCGACGCGGCCGGGCATACGGAGGTTTTCGGCTACACGGAGGACGCGTTTCCGCCCACGGATTTCCACACCGCCGATCTTGTCGACGACCGCATCGTCGTCATCGGGAATTTGTCCTATCCGCCGGTTCGCAAGGACAAGGTGCAGGTGCTCACGCTCGATACGGCAAGCTATCGCATCGAGCGCCTGGAGCCGGCCGGCGAGTCCCCGCCCTGGCTCTACAAGCACGTTTCGGAACGCGTCGATAACGGCCGCGCCATCCTGGTGCGCGGCGGCGAGTTCGCGCTTGTGCAAACACACTCCCTTGTCGAGAACATCGACGATTGGCGGCTCGACCTGGAGACCTGCCGCTGGGAGCGCCTGACCGACCGCGCCTGGCCGCGCTTCGCGTTTGCCCGGGCGGACGGCAAGGAAAATCATCTGTACGATCTGGGCAATCTGGCCTGGGCGCGCATGTCGAAGAGGCCCGACCGCTTCGCCGACGCGCGCGCCGAGCGCCTGCGCGATCTGGGCCCCGAGCCCCGGCTCGACCTGCTCGACATATTGTACGTGCCCGTTGTGCCGCACACCGCGCTCCCGGAGCAGAAAGAAGACTTCCGCGTGCATCGCGTCGCCGTCGAAGGCATCGTCGTGCGCTATGTCGAAAGTGGCTACGATATCGTGATGACGGTCGAAGGTGTGCTGCCGGCGCAGACGATTGCGCGGCTGTGCGCCGACTTGCAGGAGAAGCTGGCGGCGATCGAGAATACGCGCATCGACTGCGTTCCCGTGACAGCCGCATTACCGTGAAAGGCGACATCCCATGAAGACGACGAGAACCGCCTCCAAGGACGCAAAGCAGGGTGTCTCACCCGCCAAACACATCGACGCCCGCATCAAGGAACTGGGCGACTGGCGCGGCGAGACGCTGGCCCGCGTCCGCAAGCTCATCCATGACGCCGTTCCGGACGTGGTCGAAGAATGGAAATGGCGCGGCGTGCCTGTGTTCGAGCATGACGGCATCATCTGCACCGGCGAGACTTACAAGGCGGTCGTGAAGCTCACCTTCGCCAAAGGCGCCGCGCTGGCCGATCCCGCGCGCCTCTTCAACTCCAGCCTCGACGGCAATGTCCGCCGCGCCATCGACATCCGCGAGGGCGAGAAGATCGACGAGAAGGCCCTCAAAACCCTTATCCGTGCCGCCGCGGAACTGAACACCGCCAAGCGCGCCAAGCCCGCGAAGAAAACGAAACGCGCTTAACCGCGTTTTTGCGCCACTCCCACGGCCGTCATGGCCGGGCTTGTCCCGGCCATCCAGGATCACCCATGCGGCAGTTGGGAGTATGGATGGCCGCCACAAGGGCGGCCATGACGGTTGTGGGTTGGGCTTATGTGAAAAATGCGAACTGCGCCCGACCCTAGAACGTCCGTCGGATCTGGATATCGATCGTCGGCATCGATTCCCCGACATACTCGTCGATATTGTCGAGCGGCGAGATGTTGCGCGGCCCGGCATAATTGAACTTCTTGTCGTGATACGTGAAGCCGGTGATGTTGTCGCTCTCGATATGCAGGCTCCACTCCGGCGTCGGCTTCCAGTCCCAGAACACACCGAAATAGGGCGGCGGAATGAATCGGTGCCGCACCTGCTCGAGGCGGTAATAATACTCGTCCCAGGCGTTGTAGTAGAACACCCCGACGGTCGATTGCAGGCTGTTGATGTCGTCGGTGAACTTCACGTTGATGTTGTTCGGCCGCTGGCCCGAGATCACGCGGTTCGCACCCGTCACCGGATCGCGCACCGAGCTCATGTCCCAGATGCCCGTCGCGGTCAGCAGCCCGCCCTCGATGCCGAGCTTGTCGAACGGCACGGTCAGCGCGATCGAGACCTCGTCGTTGCGCCCGCTGCCGATATTGCCCGGCGCGTCGAACGTGTTGCCGAGCAGGTCGGTCACCGGCACGAGGTCGACGACGTCCTCGATCTCCTCATGCATGAAGGTCGCGACGAAATCGCCCTTGTCCCAGAAATGCTGCTCGAACGAGATCTCGTATTGCGAGCGCTGGTCGGGCTTGAGGTCCTTGTTGCCCGCCGTCACGCCGGTGGCCGAGAGGTTCGCGGTCGCGATGAAATTGCCGAAATCGAGCTGGCCGACCACCTTCTCGTAGCGCACGCGCACCTGCGTGTCCTTCAGCGGCGACCAGGTCAGCACGACGCGCGGCTTGGGATAGAAGAACGAGCGCGTCTGGTTGGACGAGCCGGTCTCGCCGATGGTGGAGAACTCCGCCCGCGCGCCGGCTTCCAGCAGCCACTGGTCGTCGATCTTCCAGGTGCCCTGGCCGAAAATCTCGCTGCGTTTCTCCTCGACCCGCGCATCGGCGCTGGGCAGCGGCTGGTTCACGCCGTTGATTGCGAACGCCGTCTTGCCGTCGAGGAAGTTGAACGCATATTCCGCGCCGGTCTCCAGCGTCAGCGCCGGTATCGGCAGATAGCGCGCCGTGGCGCGCGTGATCGTCTCGCCCGTGTTGTAGAGCGAGGTGAAGTGCTGCAGCGTCACCGTGTCGTCGGCATCGCTCATATCGTTCTCGTGCCCGACGCGCTGCAGGAACAGTGTCTCCAGCTCCGTCTTGCCGATCGTGCCTTTCCAGTGCAGGCCGAGCTCGCCGGTGTTGCTGCGCGAGGTGTCGGAGAACAGCTCCTCGAAGCCCGGCCGCGTATAGCTCAAACTGTCGACGAACGGGCTCACCTTCAGCGTCAGGTTTGCCTTGAACTCGCCGCCGAACAGCGGAACCGTCGCCGCGCCCTTGAGCGCCACGCCGAGCCCCAGGCCATGCGACTTGGTGATGTCGTGCGTCAAGAGGTTGCCCGCGCCGTCATAGACGTTGTGATAGCCGGGCCCGACCGAGTCGTCGTAATTCTGGATGACCGAGGCCGACGCCTCATAGGTCGAGGCGCCGCTGTGGTTCGTGAACTCGAGCGAGCCGTTCGGCACCATGTGGCCGTCGAGGAAGACGAGGTCTTCGGCGGTGGCGACGATAGTGGTCAAGTCCGTCGATTTGCGGACCACGTTCACGATGACGGTCTGGCCTTGCATGTCGATGCCGGGTGCGCCGCCGCGGATCAGCTCGACATGGTCGACGCTGGCGGACGGGATGCGCTGCAGGATGGAATCCAGCGAGTCGGATTTGGAGGTCGGGCGCTGGCCGTCGATCAGCACATTGCCCGCCGTGCCGGCAAAGCCGCGCGCCGTGGCGCCGTCATTGATCGTGAAGCCGGGAACCCGCTTGACCATGTCGTAGGCGGTGCTGGGCCGCGAATCCGCGAAGAACGCCGGATCGTAGGTCAGCACACCGGTCTGCGCCGCCGGATCGGCCGCCTGCGCCGCCGGCATGCCAAGCAACGCCACGGCTGCCGCCGCCATAAGCCATTTTGAACGCACGCGAATCCCCAATTTCGTTGTATGCCCTCAAACTGGAGGGCGCCTTTCTAATGGAGCAATGCGCGCCAAACGCATAGCTCCCGTGCCGCTCAATACTGTGTGAGCACTAGAGGCGGGTTAACGCTCCGTGCCGCGTCCGCCACCGCCCGTTCGAACACCGGGTCGCGGCCTGACAGATAGTCGGCGAAGCTCTCATGCACCGTCTCGTCCGGCGCCAGCGTGCGCACCCGCACCGGATAGAGCCAGTTGAGCCAATAGCACACCTGCCAATCGGTGCACGGCGCCGAATAGTCGTGCATTCCGGTCGAATAGTGAAAGCAAATGCCCGAATTCGGCAGGCAGCCGGAATTTCCTTCCGAGAGGAATTTCAGCCGGTCGCCGACCGGCTCGCCGATGATGACGGCGCGGTCACCGAGCTGCTCCTTGATGAAGGCGATGGTGGTGATCGTGGCGGAGAAAGACTGCACGCCGGTGAGGATGAACACGCGCCCGCCGGGCTGCAGCAAGGCGGATAACTTATGCGTGAACGCCCAGGTGTTCGTGTAGTCGCCGCCCGTGTTGTAGCGCATGTCCAGAATCAGCGCGCAGGGCTTGCGCGCCGCCATCTCATCCATCGTCGCGTCCAGCCAGCCGCCGATCTTCTCGTCGGGTCCGTCCACCACGGCCTTCATCTGCGCGAACAGCACACAGGATTTGCCGAGCCATCGCCGCCGGAACGTCCGGTTGAAATCGCGCAAGGGCAGGGGCAGCGCGACGCCCAGCGCGCGCCAGTCTTTCGACTCCTTGTCCAGCGGCTCCGGCGACATCCAGCGCGACGGCTCCTCATAGCTTCCCTTGGGATCGAGCGTCTCCGCTTTCAGCGCACGCGTCACCACCGATCCGTTTCGCAGCCGCAGCGTCCACGTGCTCGCATCGGGCGACGGCGCGATGCCGGCGGCATTCAGGATCTCCGGCGACGACAGCCATGTGATCGACCCATAGCGCCGCCATGCCGGCAACCCGCCATGCAACGCGTCGAGTTTCGCGAGCACCGCTTCGATGGGCTGCCCGTCGATCGCCTCCACGCGCGCGCCGAGCAGGTCCGCGAAGGGTGCCTTGGCGCGCAGCACGTAAAAGCCGTCGCTGAATCCCGTCACCATCAACGGCACGGCATTCGGCCGCCTGTTGTCCCCGGAATACGCCGAGGTATGCCCATTGTCGGCCAGCGCCGCGGCGCGCATCGCCGTCACCCGCATCTGCGCCCAGCTCAGAACCTTCGTGTCCTTCGCCAGCGTATCGATCAGCGCATTCGCCGCCGCCCGTCCCGCCGCCGGATAGGAGCGGTCGAGCGCCACGAGCCGGCGCAGCTGTTCGAGATCCTGGCGCTGTGCCTCCAGCGCATTGGCCGGCTTGCCAAAGCCTGGATCGGGCGGCGCCGGATTGAAATGTGCCTTCATCAGAAAGAACGCGCCGCCCACCAGGCTCACGCCCAGCACGGCAAGGCCGGCGCCCCAGAAGGCGATTTTGCGAATGGACATGCGCGGTTCCCTATTCCGTCATCGCTTGGATGCGCAAGCGCGCCGAACGGATGCAGTTGCACGATCCCGCCTTGCCGGGGCATTACTGGCGCCATGAGCCACGACGACGATTTCACCCATCTGCGCCTGCGCATCGAAGGCAAGGTCCAGGGCATCGGCTATCGCGATTACGTGCTGGCGCAGGCCGTCGCGCTCGGCGTCGACGGCTGGGTGCGCAACCGCGCCGACGGCACGGTCGAGGCGCTGGTCTCCGGTCCCAACGCGGCGGTCGAAAAGCTCGTCGGGCTGTGCATGAAAGGCTCGCCCGGCGCGGTCGTGCGCGACGTCGAGATGCACAAGGCCGAAGCGCCCGCCGAGAAGGGCTTCAAGCGCCGCCCGACGCTTTAACGCGTCAGCTCTGCGGTGGCGCGCATGTCGCCGGTCCTGTCGGCGGGGTGGCGCCATTCAAGGCGAGCCCCATGGGAAACCAGACGCCTCTGGTTTCGCCGGCCTTTTTCGCGCCCCACTGAAGATTGCGGACGCCACTGAGCAGGAGGCGGTCTTCCTCGGCATCGCCGGTCGAGACGATAACGAAAGCGCCGATCACCGCGCCCGTGTCGTCGATCTTCACGCACGCGACGATTCCGGCGTGGCCGGAGTCCGCGCCGTCCGCCAAAGCCGGCGCGCTGAGAACGCAAAGCGACAGGAACAGCGCGCTTGCCAATGACGGCGGTTTGCGCATGGCCGCGTCAGCTCGCCGGCCGGCGGCGCACGAGTTCGCGCAACACCGCCACCGCGAACACCAGCATGCCGAGCACCGTCAGCCCCTCACCCGCCACCATGAACGGCACGAATTTGGGATCGTTGCCCGCGTGAAGGAACAGCGCCAGCGCCGGGATCATGATCAGCACGCCCACGGTGGAGATCGCGTAATTGATCCACGCCAGCCGCACCGACATCGTCCCGCGCGTCAGCGCATAGAACGTGCCGTACAGCCCCATCGTCACCCAGCCGACCAGGTTGAGATGCGCATGCGCTGGTGCCAGAGTCATGTTCTCGGTCGCGCCCATCACCATGCCGTAGATCATCCCGGCCAGCACACAGACGACGCCGGTCGCAAAGAACGCTGCGGATACGCGCGGCATGACAGATCCCCCCAAAGCCCGGCGAGGATTTACGAAAAAAATGCGGGGAGGGGAAGCAACCTAACCAAATACCGCATCGAACGCCGCGCGCAGCGCGACGTCGACATCGGCCATCGTCACCGGCAATCCCAGATCGTGCAGGCTCGTCACGCCGTGCTCGCTCACGCCGCACGGCACGATGCCGGAGAAATGCGTCAGGTCCGGATCGACGTTGAGGCTCACGCCATGAAACGTCACCCAGCGCCGCACCCGCACGCCGATCGCCGCGATCTTGTCCTCGCGCGCGCCCCGCGCCACCCAGATCCCGACGCGTCCTTCGCGCCGCTCGCCCTTGACGTTGAACGCCGCCAGCGTGCGGATCAGCCACTCTTCGAGATCGTGGACATAAGCCCGCACATCCGCGCCGCGCCGCTTGAGGTCTAGCATCGCATAACCGACCCGCTGCCCCGGCCCGTGATAGGTGTACTGCCCGCCGCGCCCGGTCTGGAACACGGGAAACCGCGCATCGAGCAGGTCGGCCGCCTTGGCGCTCGTGCCGGCGGTGTAGATCGGCGGATGCTCGACCAGCCAGACCAGCTCCGGTCGCTGCCCGGCCGCGATCTGGGCCGCCCGCTCCTCCATGAACGCCACCGCCTCGGGGTAGGGCGTCAGGCCGGGCGCGATCCGCCACTCGACGGCGTCCCGCGTTAACCCCTCCGTAAGCATGTTCGCCCGAGTATCGGCCTTGGCATCCATGGGGCCCTACATGTCCTCGAATATCTCCGGCGTCAAAGTCGAAATCTCGGTCGTGCTGGGCAGTTCCACCATCCCGATGCACCAGCTGCTGCGCATGGGCCGCGGCGCCGTCATCGAGCTCGATTCCAAGCAGGACGATCCGGTCCTCATCCTCGCCAACGACCGGCCGGTCGCGAAGGGCGAGATCATCATCCATGGCGACAAGATCGGCGTCTCGATCACCGACATCCTGCGCGGCTACCAGAGTTAAACAGCCACGTAGTGTGGAATATTTTATTCCCCACACGATCCTTGCATTTTAGACAAGGCGTGCGTACCTCTGCTGTCCGGCCGGTCCCCATGACCGGAAGGCGGAGGCATCTGTGCTCCCCATCATACTCAGCGATGAATTTGCCGCGGTCGGCCTTGCCGGTGCCGGGGAGGGTCATGCGCGCCGCGCTGCGCTGCTCGCCGAAGCCGGAATCAAGCCCTTAGCGATCAATCCTCAGGAATCACTTCCGTCTATCCGTGTCCTGTTCATCGCCGGACTCGACCACACCGCGTCGGCTGCGCTGACAGCGCGTGCCCGCGCCGCCGGCATCCTGGTCAACGCCGAAGACATCCCCGAGCTGTGCGATTTCCACGTCCCGGCCATCGTCCGCCGCGGCGATCTTGTGTTGACGGCGTCAACCGGGGGCAACGCCCCGGGTCTGGCCCGTCAGCTCCGCGAGTGGCTGGAGACCCGCTTCGGCCCGGAATGGAAGCTTCATCTCGAAGAGGTCTCGTCGGCCCGCGCCGGCTGGCGCGCCAGCGGCTTGCCCCCCGCCGAGGTCTCGCGCCGCACCCGGGAGCTTGTCTCGGAGAAAGGCTGGCTCGCATGAGCGCCCCAGCATCCGTCACGGTCATCGACCGTTCCCGTGGCCTGAGCCCGCGCGCTTTCGACCGCGCCGGCGCCGGCGCTATCGATCCGCAGAACGCCGCCAGGCTGGCGCAGCTCCAGGCCGCCGCCCAAGGCCGCGATGCCCACGGCATTCTCGAACTGGCGCTGACCGGCGCCTTCGCCGGCAAGAGCGCGGTGGTCTCGTCGTTCGGCGCCGAATCCGCTGTGCTCCTCCATCTCGTCGCCCAGATCGACCCCAACACCCCGATCCTGTTCCTCAACACCGGCAAGCTGTTCGGCGAGACGCTGCGCTACCGCGACCGCTTGCAGGACCAGCTCGGCCTCGGCGACATCCGCTCGCTCGCGCCCAACATTGCCGACCGCGAGAAATTCGATCCCGAGGGCACACTCTATTCCCGCGACACCGACGCCTGCTGCAATTTCCGCAAAGTGATCCCGCTCAAGCGCGCGCTCGAGCCCTTCACGGCGCAGATCACCGGCCGCAAGCGCTTCCAGACCCGCGAACGCGCCGAGATGCAGCCGGTCGAATTCTTCGAGGGCCGCTTTCGCTTCAATCCGCTGGCCGACTGGACGCTTGCCGACCTCGAGGCCTACACGGAGCGGCACAACCTGCCGCGCCACCCGCTGGTCGAGGACGGCTATCCCTCGATCGGCTGCATGCCCTGCACGCGCAGAGTGGCCGCCGGCGAAGACTACCGCGCCGGCCGCTGGTCCGGCCTCGACAAGGACGAGTGCGGCATCCACCTGACGGACGGCGGCGGCATTTAATTTCCCTATTTGACGCCACAACCCTCACCATGGCCGGGCCAAGCCCGGCCATGGTGAAGTTTGGGGAGATGCGAATAAGCTTCGGCAGACAGGTGTATTCGGCGTCGAGGGCATCATGACCGCAACAGAGCAGGGCACACCGCGCACGCCGCTCTCCACCCACCTGCGTCGCGCGCTGTTCGCGGCCCTCGCGCTCGTCACGCTGGCCACCATTTACGTCCACGAGGGTTACGTTCTGCGGCCAGCCGATCCGCAATGGGCGCATTTCGCGCCGTTCCGCTGGTGGCTCATTCCGCACATCGCCGGCGGCACCGCGGCATTGCTGATCGGTCCGCTCCAGTTTTCGCAGACGTTGCGCCGGCGCAGCCTTGCGCTGCACCGCTGGCTCGGGCGTCTCTATGTCCTCGCCGTCGCAGTCGGCGCCAGCCTGTCCGTCTATATCGTCCTGACGTTCGAAGCGCCGTTGAACCACTGGGTCATGGGCGTGATGGGCGGGTTGTGGCTGGCGGCCACGCTGTTCGCCTGGCTTGCCGCGCTGGGCGGCAATGTCCTGCAGCACCGCTTGTGGATCGGCCGCAGCTACGCGCTGACCTTTACCTTCGTGACGACGCGCTTCATCCCGGACGTGGTGTTTCCCGGCCTCGACTATTACGGCGTCACCGCGCTGTATTGGGTGCTGATCGTGCTGAGCCTGACCGTGCCGGACCTGCTGATCGGCGGCCGGGCGCTGCTGCCCTGGCGAAGGCAGTGAGCAAAGCCGCGTCCTTCCCAACCGCCGGAGGACACCCTAGGCTTGGCTTGGCTATCGGGGCACGCTGCATGAACGCCAGGGCTTTTCAATTCGTCGTTAGGTTTTTCGCTGCCGCGTCCTTGATGGCAGGCCTTGCGGCCGGCGCAGAGGCTGGCGAGCGTCAGCTCGAAGCGCCGGCCGCCGCGGATGCGCCGGGATCCAAAGGCGCGCAGCTCGTGCCGATCGATATGGATGCGATTTACGTCGCGCTCGCCTACGACGCCAAAGTCGGACCCAAGGCACACGCCATCATTCAGCAGTTTTTCGACAACAAGGTCCCGATCCTTCCGCTTCCGAAAGGCATCGTCAGCGATCGCTTCGACCCCAAGCTCAACGTCGTTTTCTGGAATTCGACCGCAGCCTTGCAGACGGCGAGCGATTCCGGCGCCGGGACCGGAAAGTACATTTCTCCCGCCCTGATGCTGCTGGATGCGATCAGCGACTCCGTTGCTTATGCCCGGTCGCCGGCTGGGTTTGCGCGTCTTTCGGCAACGCCTGCGCCGCATTTCGATTCCCTGGAACAGCAGCGCATCATTTCGGGCCTGAATTCCCAAACACAGCCGGCCGGCGCCGACGTGGACCCGATTCTGAACGATCCGAATGCCAATGGCCTGGAGAACGCGGCCGCCTCGGCGCTGGGCGAACCTGTCCGGACGAACGACATCCTGGTGCTCCAGGGCATGAAGGCCGTCGAGGGCGTGACCTTCATGACCGCGCCGGATCCGACATGGCACAAGAACTAGCGCCGCAAAGGCGCCGGCCGGGGCTGAAAACCGACGCCCTTCCCAAGCCGATCCGGCTTTGCTACACCCCGCCCCCTACCGGTGATTTCCTACCGACGTGCGGTCGTGGCGGAATTGGTAGACGCACTACCTTGAGGTGGTAGCGCCGCAAGGCGTGGAAGTTCGAGTCTTCTCGACCGCACCAATTCTTCTTTCAAACTGCGCCAACGCCGGAGTTTCGGCGCGTTCGCGCCAGCTCTTGAACCGGCTCCGTCGCGGGTCAATTCTCGCGTGCAGGCAAACGCCGGAGCCTTTGCGATGGTCCCCACCATTACCGCCTTCGAACGGTCGCCCGATCGTGGCCGCGGCTTGGCGCGCGACATGCGCGTGCGCTGGGCGCTCGAAGAGGTCGGCCAGCCCTACGCGGTTCGTCTCGTGTCGTTCGCGCAGATGAAGGAACCCGAGCACCTCGCGCGCCATCCGTTCGGCCAGATCCCGACCTATGAGGAAGGCGACCTTGTCCTCTTCGAGTCCGGAGCCATCGTGCTCCATGTCGCGCAGCGCCATGCCGGCCTGCTGCCGGACGATGCCGACGGGCGGGCGCGCGCCATCGCCTGGATGTTCGCCGCGCTCAACACGGTGGAGCCGCCGCTGGTCGAGCGCGGGATGGCCACGCTCCTGGAACGCGACCGGCCCTGGTACGCGCAGCGTCAGCCTCTTCTCGACGAACGCGCACATAAAGTACTGGGCGAACTCTCCCGCCGCCTTGGCGATGCGCCGTGGCTCGACGGCGCGTTCAGCGCGGGCGACCTCATGACGGCGGGGGTGCTGTTCCGCGCGAAGGGATCGGGGATACTGGACGGCTACGCGAACCTTGCCGCCTATGTCGCGCGCGCCGAAGCGCGGCCCGCGTTCCAGCGTGCTTTCGCCGCGCAATTGGCGGTTTTCACCGCCGCAGCCGGCTGATGCCTATTTCTCCACCACCGCGTCTTCCGGCAGCTGCAGGATCAGGCGGTAGCAGTCCAGACTTCGGCTGAGGAATTCGTAGGACGCACCCCACAGATAGAGCCGGAAGCGGCGGAAATTGAAGTCGCCGAACTTCGCCACCAGCATCTCCTTGTGCGCGTCGAGATTCTTCGCCCACTGCACGAAGGTGTAGTAGTAGCTCATGCGGTCGTTGAAGACCTCCTCGCACTGGAACGGCGTCTTGGCCACCTTGTTGAGCAGGTCGTCCAGCACCAGGAACGAATGGTTGCCGGGATAGATGTATTTCACCATGAAGGACGACAGCTCGTATTTCTTGATGCAAGCGCTGCCGTCGAGGAAGACGCGGCCGCCCGGCTTCACCAGGCTCATGAATTTCTTCAGCACGCGGTGATAGTCGGGCAGGTGCTCGATCACGCCCATGATCACGATGGCGTCGTATTTGATCCCGGGCGCGTAATCGAACAGGTCGCTCTCGATCAGCTCCCATTCGCGCCCGAGCTTCTTGCCCTTTTCGGTCAGGAAGCGGATCGATTCCTTGGAGATCGAGATGCCGGTGCATTTGACGCCGCGCGCCGTGGCGTATTCGAACCACGCGCCCCAGCCGGGCCCGACTTCCAGGATGTGGTCGCCGGGCTTCAGCTTCAGCTTCTCGAAGCAATAGTCGAATTTGCGCAAGGTCGCGACGTCGAGCCCTTCGTCGGCGTTCTCATAGACGCCCTGGGTGTAGCAGGGCGTCACCGGATCGAGGAACGCGAGGAAGAACTCGGAATCCAGATCGTAATGATGCGAGATCGCCTGCTTGTTGGTGTGCACCTGGCCGAAGAACAGCGGCTGGAGATAGCGCCACGCCTCGGTGATGAAGTGGAAGTCCTTCATGGACCCGCGCAGCTCGAACGGCTTGAGCATGTCGCCGTCGAGATCGATGTCGCCGGCGAGATAGGCGTCCGCGATGCGGCCCTCGTCGAGGCTCGCCACGGCTTTGACGCCGCGCTGGGTGCGGATCGCGAGCGTGAAGGTCGGGCTGCCCTGGCCGAAGCGCTGGGTGGTGCCGTCCGGCATGATGACTTCGAACGGCGTGGAGATATTGGCGTATTGCGCCGCGAAACGGCCGAGCAGCGAGCGGCTCTTGGAGGGAACCGGCTGGGTCGGCGCCGTGGTGATCTGCTCGCCCGCGTTCGTCGTATCCGTCATGCCCGATATTCCCCAATGTTTCAGAAGGGCGGCAAAATCCAGGCGCGCCGCCGCGAATTGCGGAAGATTAAGACCAGTCCATGCATTTGTCATGGCCGTTGACTCTCCCAATTTCGACTGACATTCGCGATTGGCTGGTCTAGGAACCGGCTTCCGGAACGCCGCCCTATCGAGGATGCCTTATGACCGCCAAAGACTATCGCGCCCTCGACCATGGCCTCGGCGAGACCGCCGATGCGATCCGCGAGACCGTCGGCGCTTTCGCCGCCGACAAGATCGCGCCCATTGCCGAGTCGATCGACCGCGAGAACAAGTTCCCGCGCCACCTCTGGCCCCAGATGGGCGAGCTCGGCCTCCATGGCGTCACGGTCGAGGAGGAGTTCGGCGGCCTCGGCCTCGGCTATCTCGAGCACGTCGTCGCGATGGAGGAGATCAGCCGCGCCTCCGCCTCGGTCGGTTTGTCCTACGGCGCCCACTCCAATCTCTGCGTCAACCAGATCCGCCGCAACGGCCTGCCGGCGCAGAAGCGCAAGTACCTGCCCAGGCTGATCAGCGGCGAGCATGTCGGCGCGCTCGCGATGAGCGAGACCGGCTCCGGTTCCGACGTCGTCTCGATGAAACTCAAAGCCGAGAAGAAGGGCGACCGCTTCGTCCTCAACGGCACCAAGATGTGGATCACCAACGGCCCGCATGCCGACACGCTGGTCGTCTACGCCCGCACCGACGCGGCCGCCGGCCCGCGCGGCATCACCGCCTTCCTGGTCGAGAAGGGCTTCAAGGGATTTTCGACGGCGCAGAAGCTCGACAAGCTCGGCATGCGCGGCAGCGACACCGCCGAGCTCGTCTTCGAGGATTGCGAAGTGCCGGAAGAGAACGTGCTGGGCGGCGAGGGCAGGGGCGTCAACGTCCTGATGAGCGGCCTCGACTACGAGCGCGCGGTGCTTGCCGCCGGCTCGGTCGGCATCATGCAGGCCTGCATGGACGTCGTCGTGCCCTATGTGCACGAGCGCAAGCAATTCGGCGAAAGCATCGGCAATTTCCAGATCATGCAGGCCAAGCTCGCCGACATGTATGTCGCGGTCAGCGCCGTGCGCTCCTACGTCTATGCAGTGGCGCGCGCCTGCGACCGCGGCCAGACCACGCGCAAGGACGCCGCCGGCGCGATCCTCTACGCCGCCGAGAAAGGCACCTGGATGGCGCTGCAGGCGATCCAGTGCCTGGGCGGCAACGGCTACATCAACGACTATCCGACCGGCAGACTTTTGCGCGACGCCAAGCTCTACGAAATCGGCGCCGGCACGAGCGAAATCCGCCGCTGGCTGATCGGCCGCGAACTGTTCGAGGAGAGCGGGAACTAGACGTACGCAGTCCTCACCATGGCCGGGCTTGACCCGGCCACCCATCTCACCGTCAGGTAGTGGGTCAGTTTGAAAATGCAGCCGCCTGACGCCGCCGGAGTCCCCAGCCCACGTTATCATCCTGATACCGTGGGACCAGCATCATGCCGCGCCGCCCAGCACCACCCAAAGACCCCAGCCAACGGGCCAAAGCCTTGTCGGACACGGCCCTTAAGGGTGGCTCGCGATTGGCCAACGACTCAGTTAAGGTTGCAACCATCGAGTTTACACGCCAAGGGGGGCTTAAGGGCGGAAGGGCTCGCGCGAAGAAACTCTCATCTAAGAAACGATCGGAGATCGCGCGAAAAGCGGCTGCCGTCCCGGTGTCGAAAGGATGACTGCTGAAGTTGCGGTAATGAATCGTCTTGCTGTCGCGCTTGCGGCAGATAGCGCGGTGACAACTGGATTTCCCGGCGAAGAGAAAATCTTCACCAGTGCAAACAAGATTTTTACGCTAAGTAAAATCCATCCCGTAGGCATTATGGTCTATGGCCACGCGCAGCATTTCTCGGTGCCGTGGGAAACGCTCATAAAGACGTTTCGCGAAGAGTTAGCAAACAAGTGCTTCCCGACGACTGCGGAATATCTCGATGCCTTTAAGGCATATTTATCAGCGCCCCGCTTCGTCACCCCGGAAGCCCAAGAGCTTTCCGTCTTGCTTGGCTGTACATCTGCTTTCGGCACACTGAATAGTCACATCGCGAGGGGCCGCAAGAAGTTCGTCTCAAAAGACATTAACGCTGCCCTCGATACGATGGAAAAATATCTCCAAGACGTGCACACGCCACTGTCTGAGTTCACTGCCTTTGAGTATAAGCAATTTGCGAAGAAATATGCGTCCGTTTTGGACGCATTCTTAGACGATGAAGAGTATTTCGACGCGGACCTCCCGAAGAGTTGTCAGCGGCGGTTCAAAGAAATCGTGTTCCAAAGCCTGAGTTGCAGTCTCTCAACAAGCTTTATGAGCGGCCTCGTGGTCGCCGGGTTTGGTGACGGTGACATGTTCCCCTCTTTGCATGAACTCAAGGTCGATGGAGGGTTTTTTGATAATGTTAGAATCATCGAAACCCGAAGTGTCGATATGAAGGGAGATGAAAAAGTCTCAGTTGATGCCTTTGCTCAAGAAGACGTAGTTGATGCCTTTATGAAAGGGTATGACGCAGACTACGAAACGTTTGCAATATCAACCGTTCTACACTTCATGGAGCTTTATACGTCTGAGTTACTCGACAGGCACACGATGTATACCGCCGATGAAAAGAAGGTTGTCAAGCGCGCGATGGAGCCCATTTTAAAAGACAGCCTGTCGGGCATCCAAGACGCTCTTCGCGAATTTTCTGCTGACACTTTTAGCAATCCAGTAAAAGACATGCTTCGCGCTGCGCCAAAAGATGAGATCGCGCATGTTGCGGAAGCGTTGGTCAGTCTTACATCTCTAAAGCGTCGGGTTACGCCGGTCCGAGAAACCGTGGGCGGTCCTATCGACGTTGCTGTAATATCAAAAGGCGATGGTTTTGTGTGGGTAAAGCGGAAACATTATTTCGACCCGGAGTTTAACCATCAGTTCCTGAAGAACTACTTTCGGGGAATGGAGAGACCAAATGGCTGAGACAAAACCGGAAAAGGCTGCCGCAGCGCGCGCCAAGATAAAGGCTCTTATCGGTGAGATTGGAACGATCAATGGCGACGATGAGAGAGATATCGTTGCCGTGCGCAGGCGCGCGCACGTTGTGGCACACCAGGTCTTTGATAAGGCGGTGGCTGGTAAGATGAAAAGGCCTAACTGACCTTTTGTGCTTGACACTTAAGCATTGAAAGGTCCGGTTTAGAGGGCGTGGAAAAAGCTCTCTTTGAAAGACCGCGCGCGCATCTTGCACCCATCTGTAGGCGCTTACGTCCGATCCTAAGACACGCCTTTTTGGACAGCAGATTGTCAGTGGACCGGGTGCCTTAGTGGTTTTGGCTGGACTACTCGCCCCTCATCCAACTCTCAGTCACGGCAGGATTGCTGGTCTTATCCTATCTCGGCCTGCATTTTTCAAACTGACGCACTACCCACTGTCATGCACCGAAAGAGTCATTGGCGCGCGAACGCGCGCCACTGGATGGCCGGGTCAAGCCCGGCGATGGTGAAGAGACGGAGCTTCAAAGCCCCGCCAAAATCGCTTCCGTCGACGCCAGCGTCAGCAGGTCGGACTTGGTGATCACGCCGACCGGCTTCAGATGCTTGTGCACGATCAGCTCCTGCACCGTCTCGTCCGCGTTGAACTTGATCACCGCCTGGCGGATGTTGTCCGTGTCGGCGACGACGTCGTCCATCGTCGCGCCGGTCATCGCCTTCAGCGCCTTGGTCTCGGCCGGGTTCGCCAGCACCTTGATCACGCTGTCGGCGATTTTGGTCTCGGCGTTGGCGCCGGAGAAATCCGCCGCCGCGCGCTTGCCCGGGATGTAGCCGACGAAGGTCTCGCCGTCCTGCATCAGCACGACATGCTCGAGCTTGAACGGCGCCAGCGTCGCGAACAGCTGGCGCAGCACGACCGGATTGAACTCCGCCTTCTTGGAGCCCTTGAGCGTCAGGACGATCTTCTTCTCGATCTTGTCCGGCGGCGTCTTGAACGTGTCGCCGTAGCGCACCAGGATCTCGCCGACCGATTGCTCCGGCCGCGCCGTGATCGAAATCTTGTCGGCATCCGCGAACAGCGAGATCTTCTGCGTCACCGGCATCTCGTTGAGCTTGGTGCGCTGATAGGGCCGCGCCGTCGCCGGCCGGTTGAGCGCCACCACCAGCAGCGCCGCGGTCGAGGCCCCGAACGCCAGCGCGCCGGCCAGGAGCACGACCAGGTTCGAATCGACATGGCCGCCGAGCCGGGGCGCCGCGAAATAAACCGCAAGCGGCGCGAGCACGGCCAGCAAGGCGCCCATCGCTATGACCGCGATTTTGCTCATAAACCCCATTCCCCAACGGCTTCTTGGCCGCGACTGTGGTTTGATGATAACTCACGGTTAAGCATCGGTCACCGGGTTTGTACGCGGCGGCCGCAGCCGGATTAACCAAAGGACAGTGCACCATGGCCGCAGCGAACGACGTCGTCATCCTCTCCGGCGCACGCACGCCGATGGGCAGTTTCCAGGGCGAGCTCTCGGCCAGGACCGCGCCGGAACTCGGCGCCGCCGCGGTACGCGAGGCCGTCAGGCGCGCCGGCATCGAAGCCGGCGACATCGACGAGACCGTGATGGGCTGCGTCCTGCCCGCCGGTCTCGGCCAGGCGCCGGCGCGCCAGGCTGCGGTCTTTGCCGGCGTCCCGTTCGATGTCCCCGCGACGACGGTCAACAAGATGTGCGGCTCCGGCATGAAGGCGGTGATGATGGCCGCCGACCAGATTGCCGCCGGCCGCGCCGATATCGCCATTGCCGGCGGCATGGAGAGCATGTCGAACGCGCCCTATCTCCTGCCCAAGGCGCGCGGCGGCATGCGGCTGGGCCATGGCGAGGTGAAGGATTCGATGTTCCTCGACGGCCTCGAGGACGCCTATGAGCACCGCCTGATGGGCAGCTATGCCGAAGATGCCGCGCGCCACTATCAATTCACCCGCGCCGAGCAGGACGCCTACGCCACCGAGTCGCTCGCCCGCGCCAAGCGCGCGCAGGAGACGGGCGCGTTCGACGGCGAGATCATCGCGGTGACCGTCGCAAGCCGCAAAGGCGATGCGCAGATCACACGCGACGAACAGCCGCCCAAGGCCGACGCCGCGAAAATCCCGACTCTCAAGCCCGCCTTCGCCAAGGACGGCACGGTGACGGCGGCGAATTCCTCGTCGATCAGCGACGGCGCCGCCGCCCTGATCCTGTCGAGCGCCGCGGAGGCGCAGAAGCGCGGCCTCAAACCCATCGCCCGCATCGTGGCGCAGGCCAGCAACGCCGCCGAGCCCAAATGGTTCACCACCGCCCCGGTCGGCGCGATCCAGAAGGTCCTCAAGGCCGCCGGCTGGAGCAAGGACGAGGTAGACCTCTACGAGATCAACGAAGCGTTCGCCGTCGTCGCGATGATCGCGATGCGCGACCTCGGCCTGCCGCATGAGAAGGTGAACGTGAACGGCGGCGCCTGCGCGCTGGGCCACCCCATCGGCGCGTCCGGCGCCCGCATCCTCGTCACGCTCCTCGCCGCGCTGGAGAAGCGCGGCCTCAAGAAGGGTGTCGCGGCGCTCTGCATCGGCGGCGGCGAAGCGACAGCGGTGGCGGTGGAGCTGCTGTAAGCCCGTTCCAACGGGCAAACTCGGCCGATCCTGGCGGCATAGCGGCGGGAATTGCCCGCGCCCGCCCGCCATGCGAAGTAGGGCCCGAACTCGCGCAGGTCCCGCCGTGCCGCAGCTGAAGTCGCAGATATCCCCCAACGCCGACGCTTTCAAAGCCAACGCCGCGGCCATGTCGGCGCTGGTCGGCGAGCTCCATGCCCGTCAAACCGTCGCCGCGCTCGGCGGCGACGCGCGCAGCCGCGACCGCCACACCGCGCGCGGCAAGCTCCTCCCCCGCGACCGCGTCGAACGCCTGATCGATCCCGGCTCGCCCTTCCTCGAACTGTCGCCGCTCGCCGCCTATGGCATGTATGACGGCGACATCCATGGCGCCGGCATCATCACCGGCATCGGACGCGTCGCGGGGCGCGAATGCGTCATCGTCTGCAACGACGCCACCATCAAGGGCGGCACCTACTACCCGATGACGGTGAAGAAGCATCTGCGCGCGCAGGAGATCGCGCGCGAGAACCGGCTGCCCTGCATCTATCTCGTCGACTCGGGCGGCGCCAATCTGCCGAACCAGGCGGAGATCTTTCCCGACCGCGAGCATTTCGGCCGCATCTTCTTCAACCAGGCCAACATGTCCGCCGCGGGCATCCCCCAGATCGCCTCCGTGATGGGCTCGTGCACCGCCGGCGGCGCCTATGTCCCCGCGATGAGCGACGAGACCATCATCGTCAAGGGGCAGGGCACCATCTTCCTCGGCGGCCCGCCGCTGGTGAAGGCCGCGACCGGCGAGATCGTGACGGCGGAAGACCTCGGCGGCGCCGACGTCCATGCCCGCCACTCCGGCGTCGCCGATCACATGGCGAACGACGACACCCACGCCCTCGCCATCCTCCGCCACATCGTCGCCGGCCTCAACCACGCCAAGCAGCCCAATATCCCGCTGGCCACCCCGCGCGCGCCGCTGTTCGACATCGCCGAGCTCGACGGCATCGTGCCGCAGACATTGTCGACGCAATACGACGTGCGCGAGATCATCGCCCGCCTGGTCGACGGCAGCGAGTTCGACGAGTTCAAGAAGCTCTACGGCACCACCATCGTCACCGGCTTCGCGAAGCTCGAAGGCATCCCGATCGGTATCGTCGCCAACAACGGCATCCTGTTCAGCGAAAGCGCGCTCAAGGCGGCGCACTTCATCGAGCTGTGCTGCCAGCGCAAGATCCCGCTGCTGTTCCTGCAGAACATCGCCGGCTTCATGGTGGGCAAGAAATACGAGGAAGGCGGCATCGCCAAGGACGGCGCCAAGATGGTCACCGCCGTCGCGACCGCGCAGGTGCCCAAGATCACGCTCACCATCGGCGGCAGCTACGGCGCCGGCAATTACGGCATGTGCGGCCGCGCTTACAGTCCGCGCTTCATGTTCACCTGGCCCAACTCCCGCATCAGCGTCATGGGCGGCGAGCAGGCCGCCAGTGTCCTCGCCACCGTCCACCGCGACGCCGACAAATGGACCCCCGAGCAGGCCGAGGCCTTCAAGAAACCGATCCGCGAGCGCTTCGAGGAAGAGGGCAACCCCTATTTCGCCACTGCACGTCTGTGGGACGACGGCATCATCGCGCCGAGCGACACGCGCCGCGTGCTGGCGCTGGCGTTCAGCGCGTGTCTCAACGCGCCGATCGAGGACACGAAGTTCGGCGTGTTTCGGATGTGAGCTAGGTCCATATGTGCGGCACGCCGCAAATTCATATGCCGCGTGTGCCGAGATAGGCACTCGGTTTTTCGTCACCCCGAGCCAGCGATGCCGAGTCATCGCAATTATAGCTGGGGTCGTCAGGCGCCGAACTATCAGGATGATCGGCCTGATAGCGTTTTTGCAAATCGATATTGTCCGTAATGGATTTCAAGAGAGATGCCCTGCCGCCGGAGGCGAATTTTGCGCCAGGATCCGACACCAACAGAGCCGCTAACGTGGTTGCATTACAACTTCGCGCGGCCATGTCTATTGCGGTTTGGTGCTCTTCTCCGCACCGTAAGTCCATCCGCGCTCCGGCTTTAATCAGAAAGGCTACCGATCTGCCGGAAAAATAGCGTGCCGCATTGCACAGAGCGGTTATCTGATATTGGCCGGCAAGGTTTACGTTCGCGCCGTGGCGAAGCATTGCCGCGGTTGCGGCAAGTAATTCATTTTCCGAGTCGAGCACCACCTTCCAGTGCTCTGCGGGCGTTGTAGCCTGCATGACCTTATAGGAAAACCATTGAATGATCGGCGTGTCGCCATTCTTGTCTCTTGTGTTGGGGCGAGCTCCTGCCGCGAGAAGTGCCTCCGTGAAATCCTTTGAAGCAAATGTCTGGTTCTCCAGCATCGTGAAGCCGAATGTCCTGTCGGAAAAATTGGGGTCGAAACCATGCGCGAGCAGGACCTTGAGCATTGCGGTATTGCTCCGGCCTGCAACATCCAACGCAACGCTGTCGGCTCCCGGTGTGTTTGTCGCCGTGTTGGCGCCCGCTGCCATGAGCAGCCCGAAGCTTTCGTCATTATTGCTGTCGACGGCCAACGCCAGCGCGGATCGGCCATTGCGCGCGCCTCCCGCGAACGGCTTGTATGCGTTGACGTCGGCACCGTGCTGGATCAGCAGATGTACAATTTGCGCAGTCGTCTTCGCTTGCGTGAATTGCGCCAACACGCCGACAGTTTCCCAGTCGAGCGCCGCGACGAGTGGCGTTAAGCCTTTTGCATTCTTGGCATTCGGGTCGGCATGGAACTCAAGAAGCATTCGGACTGCTGAAACGTTGCCATTTTTTACGGCATAGTGCAGCGGTGTGCCGTCGTTTCCTTGATCATCGAGCCGTGCACCGTGGCGTACCAGATAATCGATCGCATCGGCATTATCGTCGCGCGCCGCGACCATGAGCGCCGAAAGTCCGTCGGACGCCATCATGGGTTCTTTGGCCGGGTCGAATCCTAACGACACCAGGTATTTAAGCATCGGAAGATCGCGCTCTGAAACTGCGGCCGCTAATGGAAACAGCTGAAATTCATTTGAGGCGAATTGAAATGGCTTGAGGATTTTCCTTACTTTTGCGACGAGCGCGTAATCGCCGGTGTGAATTGCCCGATAGAGCATACGCGAGAGTAGAGATATCTGTTTGTCCTGCGGCAACATCGAGGAAATGCGCACGAAAATCTCTTCCTCAGGCAAACTCGACAAAACGCCGAGCATGTATTCATGCTCTTCGACGCCTAGGGATTGCGACAGTTGAAGTTTTTGAACTAGTTCCAGGTCGGTTGTGAGCCGTTGATGCTGATCTTGCGACCATGTGAAATACGCGCCAATCACCGCGGCAAGGATCGTTGCAGTAAAGCCCAGCATTACCTGCGCCCACCCAAGCCAATTGGTTGTTTCCTGAGCTTGAGGTTGTTCCGGACGATTTCTAAGTTCTCGAACAAGCTCGCGAACGAGCGCAGTTAGTTGCGGCGTTATGAGATTGGACGGCATCCGATTGTTCCGATCTGGTGAGATCGCTGGCCGAAAACTGGATTCGCCACTTATGATGCCTGAGTCTCTCTATTTTCTTTGGAAGTTCATCACTCTTCGCTGTGGATAACGAACTGCTGGTTGGCGTCGTATTTCTATTGCTCTGTGCCGAAAGACAATCGGGACTTGATTTGCTGCGAATGCTATCTGGCGGCAAAGCTTTCTCGTGATAAATTCCAAGCATTGTAGGGGCAAGGCTGACATGGAAGTGCACGCGCCGGAGCACGCGATCCGCAGCTGGCGGGATTTTTTCGTCCATATGGGCACGATCTGCCTCGGCCTGCTCATCGCCATCGCGCTGGAGCAGGGCGTCGAGGCGCTTAACCGCGCCCGCGAGCGCGCCGATCTGCGCATCGCGCTGGACGCCGACAGCCGCGAAGCCATCGTCGATGCCAAAGAGAGCGAGGCGATGGCGGACAGCCACATCGCGTGGGTGAATGCGCGCCTCGCGCAGGTGCGCGCCGCGATCGCCACCATTGCCGCGTCGCCCGCCGCACCGCTCTCAACGCCGCTCGGCGCGCCGCAGCCCGAACGTGTCCCCGATTTCGACGTCTCCGACGACAAGGTGTTCAAGGCCGCGCGCACCTCGGGCGCGCTGTCCCTGCTGCCGCAGGACGACATCGTGGCCTATTCCGAGGGTGATTCCTGCGCCCGCTTCGTCGAGACGAGTTTCGATGACGCGCGCACCGCGCATTTCGCGCGCGAGGAGTTCGAGAACACCTTCAAGACGCAGTCCGGCACCGTCGATTTCTCGCGCGCGACACCCGACGAGCTCAAGCAATACGTCGCGCTGCTGACGCGGGAAGCCTATGTCACCGATCTGTTCCGCTTCATGAACCAGCAATTCCGCGGCGTCTCCATGGCGCTGCTGGACGGCAAGCGGGGCATCGACGCGCTTCACGCCGCGGAGCGCACTGTGACGAGCGCGCCGTAAGATCACATCCCGCGCAGCATCGTGGCGCCCGCGAGCATCGCCCACAGCGCCGTCCCGGCGATCGCGCCCATCAGGGCGAGCGGGTTCATCGTGACGGCGCCCAGCGCCGCGCCGGCGAGCATCGCGCCGCCCAGCACCAGGCCGAGCAATCCGGTCATGCGCTTGCCGCCCGTCAGCAACGCCGCGCCCCACGCCGCGATGCCCGCCGATTGGAATGCGAGCCCGGCCGGCATCAATATTCCGATCAGCGAACCCATCAGCACGAACAGGCTCTTGGCGAATTCGATCTTGGCCGGCGCCGCGAGGTAGCGCGCCGCGACGGCCGGGGTGGCCAGCCCGTCGATGATCAGCGATCCGCTCAGGAACAGCGCCCCAATGGCGAAGAGCACCAGCCCCGCGACGGTCGTCGCGCGCGTCAATCCGAGCCGTATCGAAAACACGCTGTAGCAGACCATCTGCACGGCCAGCACCACGACCATGCCGCCATGCACCAGCGCGTTGGGCAGGCGGTTCGCGGCTTCGTCCTTCAGCACGTCGGCAAAGGTCTTGGCGTCGCCGCCCGGATGCATCGCGAGCAGCGCCAGCGCCGCGACACCCGTCGCGAGGGCGAGCAGGCCGACGCCGCGGCTGCGTGGCGGTGTGTCGCCGGTGCGCGCGGCGGCTTCGAACAGCGGTGAAGCGGCGATCGACATGTCATGCCCCGTGTTGGTCTTCGGAGGCTATGTAGGGTGCGTCGCGGCTGTTTTGCTGGCGTCCGCCCGTCATCCGTCCGTTTCTGCACATTCGCGCTGTCGTGTCCAATACCGGATTGGCGAAGAGGCGCCGAACGCGCGAAGATCGCGCCGACTGCTCAACCAAATGTGAAGCGCATGCCGCCCGCCAAGCCCGACCGCCGCACCGAACGCACCCGCGCCGCGCTGATGAGCGCCTTCGTCGCGATGGTGCTGGCCGACGGATACGACGCCGTCACGGTCGAGCGCGTCGCCGAACGCGCCAATGTCGGGCGCTCGACCTTCTACATGCACTACACCGGCAAGGAGGACATCCTGCGCCAGGCGATGACGCGGCCGTCCTCGGTGCTCGCCGTCCTCGTCGGCAACGAGCTGCCGCCGGACGTGCTCGTCAAACAGCTCGAGCATTTCCGCGAGCAGCGCGCCCGCAACCACGTCTTCTTCACGCCGCCCGTGCGCGCGATCTGGGTGAAGGCGCTCGCCGGCCTGATCGAGCCGCGCCTCGCGCCGATCGTGCGCCATGCGCACGCGCGCCCGATCCTGCCCTTGCCGGCGATCGCGCTGCAGATCGCCGAGGCGCAGATCGCGCTGATCACCCATTGGCTGTTCAGCCGCCCGCCGATCAAGGTCGAAGCCGCCGCCGAAGCGATGGTCGCCACCACGAGCGCCACGCTCGCCGCCTTGCTGCGCGCTCCGCCGAACGCCAGGCTCGTCGTGCCCGGCGAGAAACTGCGCGTCGTCCGCCAAGGAGAAGAGCCATGATCGTCGTCACCGGCCACGCCACCGCCGCGCCCGAGAGCCTGGCCGAGATGCGACGCATCTCGCTCGAGCACGTCGCGCGCTCGCGCGCCGAGCCGGGCTGTCTTGAGCACGGCGTCTACATCGATGCCGAGAATCCGCTGCGCCTGCACTTCTTCGAGCGCTGGGCCGATATCGCGGCGCTGCGGACCCACTTCGCCGTCCCCGAATCGCGCGCCTTCGCCAAGGCGCTGCGCAGCCTTGCCGCCGATCCGGGCCATATGGCGATCTTCGAAGCGGCCAAGACTCGCGTCTAATCGGTGGCGGGCGGGCAACTCCCGCGGAAGTTCCGCGTTGTTCCCATTGAGTGGTTAACGCACCGGGAGCGCGCGATGGATCAGATCACCCATTTCCTCAATGTTATCATCGACTTCCTCCGGGAAGGCTTCAATAACGTCAACGCGGTGGAGGGCCTCGTCATCGCCCTGGTCGCCGCCATCATCGCGCCGGCCTGGGACCGCATCTGGGCTGTGGCGCTGGGCGCCACCGTCGTCCACCTGATCGCCGACGTGCTCATTCCCGTGGTTGCGCACCACGCCGCTTTCCACCTTCCGCCGCTGATGGAGCTGGGCTTCTGGCGCATGGCCCTGTCGCTGTTCGTCGGCTACCTGATCGTCATCTCGGTGCTGATGTTCATCAAGCGGCTGTTCCTGACCCCCGCCCACGCGCACTGACTATCGTTCGGCGCAAACCGATTTTCGCCCGGCAGACGGATGTCCATCCGTCTGCCGGGTTCGAATTCCTGACGAACAATTATATTGCCGAAGCGGCGCCGCGGCGGACATCTATCCTCGCCAAAACCATCCCCAGAAACCGCGGCCTGAAAGCAAATCGATTGAGGGGCGCGGCACACTTTGGCTCCCCCTCTGGCTCCCGATTTCTGGCATAAGGCGGCGATGTTCCAGACTCTCCTGATCGCCAATCGCGGCGAAATCGCCTGCCGCGTGATGCGCACCGCCAAGCGCCTCGGCCTGACCACCGTCGCGGTCTATTCCGACGCCGACCGCGCCGCCGCCCATGTCGCGATGGCCGACCGCGCCATCCGCATCGGCCCGCCCGCCGTGCGCGACTCTTACCTCAGGGCCGACGCGATCCTCGCTGCAGCCAAAGAGAGCGGCGCCGACGCGATCCATCCCGGCTACGGCTTCCTGTCGGAGAACGCGGAGTTCGCCGAGGCTTGCGCCGCCGCCGGCATCACCTTCGTCGGCCCGCCCGCCAGCGCCATCCGCGCCATGGGCTTGAAGGATCGCGCCAAGGCCCTGATGACCAAGGCCGGCGTCCCCGTCGTGCCCGGCTATCTCGGCGACGATCAGTCCACGGATCATCTCGCGGCGGAGGCCGGCCGCGTCGGCTATCCCGTCCTGATCAAGGCGGTGGCCGGCGGTGGCGGCAAGGGCATGCGCCGCGTCGACGATGCCGCCGACTTCGTCGCCGCGCTGCAAAGCGCCCAGCGCGAAGCCAAATCCGCCTTCGGCAACGATGCCGTGCTGATCGAGAAATATGTCTCGCGCCCACGCCACATCGAGGTCCAGGTCTTCGCCGACAACCACGGCAACGCGGTCTATTTGTTCGAGCGCGACTGCTCGCTGCAGCGCCGCCACCAGAAGGTGATCGAGGAAGCCCCCGCGCCCGGCATGAGCCCCGCGATGCGCGTCGCCATCGGCGAGGCTGCCGTGAAGGCCGCCAAGGCGGTGAACTACAGCGGCGCCGGCACGATCGAGTTCATCGCCGACGCCTCCGAAGGCCTCAAACCCGACCGCATCTGGTTCATGGAGATGAACACCCGACTCCAGGTCGAGCACCCGGTGACGGAGTCGATCACCGGTACCGACCTCGTCGAATGGCAGCTGCGCGTCGCCGCCGGCGAGAAACTTCCCAAGGCGCAGGATCAGCTCGCCATCGCCGGCCACGCCATCGAGGTCCGCCTCTACGCCGAGGACCCGCAGACCGGCTTCCTGCCCTCCATCGGCACGCTCGAACGTTTGCGTTTCCCGTCTACGGTGCGCGTCGACACCGGCGTGCGCGAGGGCGATGCGGTGACGCCCTATTACGATCCGATGATCGCCAAGGTCATCGCCCATGACGCGACCCGCACCGGCGCCGCCGCCAGGCTCGCCGCCGCGCTGGAGCAGGTCCAGATCGCCGGCCTGAAGACCAACAACGCCTTCCTGATCCGCGCCTTGAAGAATCCCGATTTCATCGCCGGCGACATCGACACCGCCTTCATCGAGCGCCATCACGACGACCTCGTGCCGCCCGCGACGCTGCCGCCCGCGATCCTCGAAGCCGCCGCCTGGTTCACCGTCCACGAAACCGCGCCCGCCCCAGGCGATCCGTGGAACACCCGCGACGGCTTCCGCCTCGGCGGCGCCAAACCTACCACCATCGAATTCCTCGCCGACGGCAAGCGCCAGCGCGTCGAAGCACCAACCGCGCCGCCGGCCGCCGCCACGTTGCGCCTCGCCTCGGGCGCCATCGCGGTGCTCGATCATGGCGAGAGCTTCACCGTCCACCCTTACGATCCGTTCGAAGCCGCCGATGCGATGGGCACCGCGTCCGACCGCGTCGTCACCCCGATGCCGGGCAAGATCATCCAGCTCTTCGTCAAGCCCGGCGACGCGGTGAAAAAGGGCCAGCCGCTCGCCGTCCTCGAAGCGATGAAGATGGAGCACACGCTGTCCGCGCCCGCCGCCGCCACGGTCGACAGCGTCGGCGTCGCGGTCGGCGACCAGGTCACCGACGGCGCCACCGTCGTGCGCTTTGCCGCGGCGCCCGCGGCATGACACTGCACATCATCAAGCTGTGCGTCGGCGCGGATTCGGTCGAAGACCTCGCGCAATGGCAGGCCGGCCGCATCCGCGACCAGAAGAAGCGCAAGGTGAAGAATCCCGAACTCATGCACGTCACCCGCATGATGCCCAAGCGCAAGGACGAGATCCTCGCCGGCGGCTCGCTCTACTGGGTGATCAAGGGCCAGATCGCGGTGCGCCAGAAGATTCTCGAGCTGCGCCCCGTCGTGAAGAACGGCAAGCCGCATTGCGGCATCGTCTACGATCAGAGGCTCGTGCCCTTGCACCGCCGCGCCCACCGCGCCTTCCAGGGCTGGCGCTATCTTGATCCCAAGGATGCGCCGTCCGACGCCCGCGGCGGCAAAGGCCTCGAAAAGCTCCCCGAAAAACTGCAGGCCGAACTCGTCGATCTGGGATTGCTGTGATGACGGCTGAAAGCCTCTTCTCCTACGGCACCCTGCGCGAAGAAGCGGTGCAGCTTGCGATCTTCGGTCACCGCATCGCCGGCACGCCCGACGCGATCGTCGGCTACAGGCTGCGCGCCTACGTCATCACCGACCCCAAAGCCATCGCGATCAGCGGCCGCGCCGAGCACACCATGCTCGAACCCACCGGCGATACCGCCGACCAGGTCGAAGGCACGGTGTTCCACCTGGCGCCGGAAGAGCTGGCGCAAGCCGACGCCTATGAAGACAAGGCCTACCACCGCGTTTCGGTACGCCTGCGCTCCGGCATCGACGCCTGGGTGTATGTGAAGGCTTGAGGTTCTTTGTTTTCGAATTGAACCCTTGGCCGTCATCCTGAGGTGCGAGCGTAGCGAGCCTCGAAGGATGCCTGCGCTGAATGTGGGTGCTTCGAGGGCCGCTTCGCGGCCACCTCAGCATGACGAGAGTTGAGAAATCGATCCGATTTGGTCACGACGTCTTTTTAAACCGCCATGTTGTCGATCAACCGAGTCGCGCCGATCTTCGCGGCGGCCAGGATGCGGGCAGGGCGCTCCAGCCCCGTCACGCGCTCCAGCGTCGCCGCATCGCGGATCGCGACATAGTCGACGGTGTCGAACCCCGCCGCGCGCAACGCGGCGCCGCCGCGTGCCTCGACGTCCGCGATCGCTGCGCCCGAACGCGCCTCCGCGATGGCCGCGCGCAGCACGACATTCATCTGTCCCGCGACCTTGCGCTCCTCCGGCTTGAGATACGCATTGCGCGACGACATCGCCAGGCCATCGGCCTCGCGCACGATCGGCGCCCCGGCGATTTCGACCGGCAGCCCCAGATCGGCGGTCAGCCGCCGGATCACGAGCAATTGCTGGTAGTCCTTCTCGCCGAAGATCGCGATGTCGGGCAACGCTGCGATCAGCAGCTTGGCGACCACCGTCGCCACGCCGCCGAAGAAATGCGGCCGGAAGTCCGTCTCCAGCCCCGCGCTCGGCCCACCGACCGTCACGCCGGTGGCGAACCCCGTCGGATACATCTGCGCCACCGAGGGCGCGAAGATCAGGTCGAGCGCCACGGTCCCCAGCTTGGCGGCATCGCTCTCCAGCGCGCGCGGATAGCGGTCGAAATCTTCGTGCGGCGCGAACTGTGCCGGGTTCACAAAGATGCTGGCAACCGTCTTGTCGGCGCGGCTTTGTATCTCCCGCACCAGCGACAGATGCCCGTCATGCAGCGCCCCCATCGTCGGCACCAGCCCGATGCGCGCGCCGCCGCTGCGCCAGCCCGCGATGACGTGGCGCAACTCTGCGATGCTCGTGACGATTTGCGGTGTTTTCATCGCCGCAACATAGCGCGCCGCCGCCGCTCAGGGCTAGAATGGCAAGCCGCTCCAAACCACCGCACCTTATGACGCCCCTCCGCGACGCCATCTCCGCCGCCTATCTCGCCGACGAGGACGCCATCGTCGACCAGCGCATCGCCCAGGCGACGCTGTCACCCGCGGAAGGCGAGGCCGCGCACCGCGCCGCCGTCGATCTCGTCGCCCGCATTCGCAAGGACGGCGGCAAGAGCGGCGGGGTCGACGCCTTCATGCGCGAATACGCGCTGTCGAGCGAGGAGGGCGTCGCCCTGATGTGTCTCGCTGAGGCCCTGCTGCGCGTCCCCGATTCCGACACCGCCGACCGGCTGATCCGCGACAAGATCGGCGGCGCGCAATGGGATCGCCACCGCGCCAAATCGGACTCGCTGTTCGTCAATGCTTCGACCTGGGCCTTGATGCTGACCGGCCGCATCGTGCGGCTTGACGACACCGCGAAGTGGGACTTCGAGGGCATCTTCAAGCGGCTGGTGTCGCGCTCGGGCGAGCCGGTGATCCGCCAGGCGGTGTCCTATGCCATGCGCATCCTGGGCCGTCAGTTCGTCCTCGGCCGCACCATTCCCGAAGCGCTGAAAGAGGCCAAGCCGCTCGCCGAGAAAGGCTACCGCTTCTCCTTCGACATGCTGGGCGAGGCCGCCTACACCAAGGCCGACGCAGCGCGCTATGCGCAATCCTACCGCGACGCGCTCGAAGTCGTCGCCGCGGCGAACCCGAAGGACAGCCGCAGCATCTTCGAGCGCCCCAGCATCTCGGTGAAGCTCTCGGCGCTGCATCCGCGCTATGAGTGGGTCAACCGCGAGCGTGTCTTCGCCGAGCTCGTGCCCGTGATGCTCGCGCTCGGCGCCCGGGCGCGCGAGACCCAAATCGCGCTCACCGTCGACGCCGAGGAAGCAGAACGGCTCGACCTGATGCTCGAAATCTTCGAGGCGTTCGGCGAGGCGCCGGCGCTCAAGGGCTGGGACGGCCTCGGCCTCGCGGTACAGGCTTATCAAAAGCGCGCCATGCCGGTGCTCGATTGGCTGATCGATTTGTCGCGCCGTCAGCAGCGCCGCATCCCCGTGCGCCTCGTCAAGGGCGCCTATTGGGACAGCGAGATCAAGCGCGCGCAGGAAATGGGCCTCCCCGAATACCCGGTGTTCACCCGCAAGGCCGCGACCGACACCTCCTATCTCGCTTGCGCCCGCAAGATGCTCGGCGCCGGCGACGCGCTCTATCCGCAATTCGCCACCCACAACGCCCATTCGCTCGCCGCCATCGATGCCATCGCCGGCAACCGCCGCGATTTCGAGTTCCAGCGCTTGCACGGCATGGGCGAAGCGCTGCATGAAATCCACCGTACCTTGGGCGGGGTGCCGACCCGCATCTATGCACCGGTCGGCAGCCACGAAGACCTGCTCGCCTATCTCGTCCGCCGTCTCCTGGAGAACGGCGCCAACACGTCTTTCGTCAATCGCCTCGCCGACGACGACGCCCCCATCGACGACATCGTCGCCGATCCGGTGGCGCAGATCGCCGCCGCCAAACCGCATCGCAACTCGCGCCTGCCGCTGCCCAAGGACATTCTGGGCGAGCGCAAGAACTCCTCCGGCTTCGTGTGGAGCGATCCCAAGATCACCGATCCGTTGCTCGCCGACATGAACGCGATCCTCGCCAAGCCACACACTGCCGCGCCGCTGATCGGCGGAACACCGCGAACCGGCACCGCCGCCGACGTGCGCGACCCGTCCGACCGCCGCCGCGTCGTCGGCACCGTGATCGAAGCGACCGCCACCGATGCCATCGATGCGCTGACCGCCGCACACACGGCGCAACGCGACTGGAACGCGCTGGGCGGCAAGGTCCGCGCCGGCATCCTCTATCGCACCGCCGATCTGTTCGAAGCCAACCGCGCCGAGCTCATGGCGCTCGCGGTGCGCGAGGCCGGCAAGACCTTGCCCAATGCGCTGAGCGAAGTGCGTGAGGCCGTCGACTTCCTGCGCTATTACGCGTCGCGCGCCGCGCAGATGTTCGACGCGCCGACCCGGCTTCCCGGACCGACCGGCGAATCCAACGAGACCTCGCTGCATGGCCGCGGCGTCTTCGCCTGCATCAGCCCGTGGAATTTCCCGCTTGCGATCTTCACCGGCCAGGTCGCCGGTGCGTTGGCCGCCGGCAACGCCGTGCTCGCCAAGCCGGCTGAGCAGACGCCGCTGATTGCCGCCGCCGCGGTGCGCCTGCTGCACCAGGCCGGCGTCCCGGCAAACGTCCTGCACTTGCTGCCCGGCGATGGCCCGAAGATCGGCAACCCGCTGTTCGCCGATCCGCGCCTCGCCGGCGTCGCGTTCACCGGCTCGACCGATGCCGCGACCGCGATCAACCGCGCGCTGGCGGCGCGCACCGGCCCCATCGCCGCGCTGATCGCCGAGACCGGCGGCCAGAACGCGATGATCGTCGATTCGACCGCGCTGCCGGAGCAGGTCGCGCGCGACGTGCTGTCCTCCGCCTTCGACAGCGCCGGCCAGCGCTGCTCGGCGCTGCGCGTGCTGTTCGTGCAGGACGACGTCGCCGACAAGATGCTCAAGATCATCCTCGGCGCGATGGACGAGCTGAAACTCGGCGACCCGATGCGCCTCGACACCGATGTCGGCCCCGTGATCGACGAAGCCGCCCGCGCCATGCTCGAAGAGCATGCCGCACGCATGACGAAGGACGCCAGGCTCCTGCGCAAGCTCCCCATCCCGTCCGATCTCGCCAACGGCGTGTTCTTCGCGCCGCACGCTTTCGAGATCGACGCGTTGGCGCAGCTCCAACGCGAAGTGTTCGGCCCCGTCCTGCACGTCGTGCGCTATGCCGCTGGCAACCTCGACAAGGTGTGCGACGCGATCAACGCCACGGGTTACGGCCTCACGCTCGGCGTCCACAGCCGCATCGACGAGACCGCCGCCTTCGTCCGTGACCGCATCCATGCCGGCAATGTCTACGTCAACCGCAACCAGATCGGCGCCGTGGTCGGCGTCCAGCCCTTCGGCGGTGAGGGCTTGTCCGGCACCGGTCCCAAGGCCGGCGGCCCGCACTACCTCACCCGTTTCGCGCTGGAGCGCACCTACACCGTCAACACCGCGGCCGCCGGCGGCAATGCCGCGCTTCTGAGTTCGGGCTAGATGGGCGCGTTCCTGCTCGGCGCCGTCGTTCTGGTGCTCCTCCTGCTCGCGTTGCGTGGCGCCGTCTCGCTCGATACCAAGGCGCTGACCAATGCGCTGCGCATCGCTGCGGCTGTCGTGCTGGCATTCGTGGCGCTGTGGGTGTTCCTGGAGCGCAGCGTCTTCGGCGCCGTGTTTGTCGCCGGCTTCGCGTGGTTCGTCTATCGCGGCGGAAAGATCTGGCCGCTGCGCCGGCCCGCGCAGACCCAAACGCCGCCGACCACCAACAGCGGCATGACGCGGGAAGAGGCGCTCGATGTCCTGGGCCTTGCCGAAAGGGCGACGCCTGCCGACATCCAGGCCGCACATCACCGCCTGATGCAGCAATACCATCCCGATCACGGTGGCTCGGAATATCTGGCGTCCAAGATCAACGCCGCGCGGGATCGCCTGCTGGAGGCCTGATCAGCGCGACGACGCCAGCACCGTGAAGCAGGTCTGGCCGCGCTGGGTGAGGCGCGAGCACACTTCGCGCGCTTCGCGCTCCACGAAGGGACCGAACCGGGCGCGATACAGCGTGTGACCATCGACCCCGGTGAACGGAATGACGATCCGCGCCGCCTGGCCGAGGATATCCATCGAGCGCTCGGCATAAGAGGCGAGCTGCCCGCGCGCCTGGTTCATGTCCGCGAAGGCGCCGATCTGGATCGTCCAGGCCCGCGGCCCGGCCGGCGGCGTCGCGAAGGTCGGCGTGCCGGAATCGCCGATGTCGCCTTCGCCGGTGTCGGCGCGCAGGCGCGGCTTCGCGATGGGCTTGGGTGAAGGCGGCGGCGTCAGTGCCGCGATCTGGCGCGGTTTGGGCGTGGGTATGATCGCCGGAACCTCGGCGGCGGCAACGAGAACATCAGCCGGCTTCGGCTTCGGGTGGACCGCCTTCATCCAGGGCTCCATGCGCAGCGGCGGAGGCGGCGCGGTCTTCGGCGCAGGCGGGACGAGGGCGACGCGCTGCGGCGGCGCTGCGGCAGGGGGCGGCGCATAGACCGGCGCGGGCGGCGGCGCGGCTTGTGCCATCGGCACGGTGTTCGGTTTGGGCGCCGGCGGCGCCGCGATCACGTTCGTATCGTCGTCCTGGCCGTCGTCGACCGCGGCGGATTCGGCGGCGTCCTCGTCGTCGCCCGCAGCCGGCGGGACGTCGAGGCTGGCGATGACCGGCGGCGCGTTGACCGCCACATTGCGCCACGGCACGCCCGCGCGGGCGACCAGCGACGGATTGGCGCCGATCTTCAGGAAGGTATCGTCGAGCAGGCGGACCATCTCGAGGTCGCGGCGATGCGCGGTGCGCCCGCCCATCACCACGCCGATGACATGGCTGCCATTGCGCACCACCGAAGAGACGAGATTGAACCCCGACATCCCGGTGTAGCCGGTCTTGATGCCGTCGGCGCCTTCATAGCGCCCGATCAGGTTGTCATGCGTGACATAGGTCGTGCCGCGGAAGTTGAACGCCGGCGTCGCGAAATAGGGGAAGTATTGCGGAAAGTCGTACGCCAGGTGCCGCGCCAGCACGAGCAAATCGCTCGCTGTCGTGATCTGCAGCTCGTCCGGCAGGCCCGAGGCGTTGTGGTAGAACGTGTCGTGCATCCCGAGCGCGCGCGCCTTGGCGGTCATCAGCTCGGCGAAGTGCCCCTCGGTGCCGCCCAGCGCCTCGGCGATCGCCACCGCGACGTCGTTGGCCGAGCGCACCACGATCGCCTTGATCGCGGTGTCGACCGGGATCTGATCGCCGGCATAGAGGTGCAAATTCGTCGCGTGCTGCGAGGCGGCATGCTCCGAGATCGGCAGCATGGTCTGCATGTTGACGTCGCCGCGCTTCAGCGCCTCGAACAGCAGATAGAGCGTCATCATCTTGGTCAGCGACGCCGGATGGCGCTGCGCCGTCGCGTTGCGCGAATAGAGGATGCGCCCGGTCTCGCCGTCGGCGATCAGGGCGGCATCCTTAACGGGATCGGTGGCGCCGGCCGGAATGACGATCCGCATGCGCGCACGCCGGCCGCCGCCGCCATGGTGATGACCGCGGGCCAAGGCAGGATCGGCCGCAACCAGAAGGCTGAGGCCGACCGCAAACGTGACGAACAGTGTTCGCACGAGCGCACCGATTCCGGCACGCGGCTGTTCAAACATCACAGCCCCATTTTATTTTGTCGGTGCCCCAAACGCATCGATAAGACCAAATTGGCGTCCTGGCCGCAAGCAAGCCGGAATTGATGTTATAAACCGGGTGTTTACGAAGTATTAACGCTGCCGCCCGTCAGGGTTAATCCCTAGGAGTCGGTAAATTTGGTGCAGTGCAGCATGAGCCCTTGACACCTGGGGTGCTGCACTGCATATAGGTCATGTTGCACCGCAGCACGGCCGCTGGCCTCCCAAGACGGTGCGCCATGAACCTTACGAGGAGTAACCATTATGGCGAAAGCAAAGACGGCCGGCGAGAAGCTCAACGGCACGACCGAAACCATCGAAACCGCGTTCAAGACCGGCACCGAAGCGCTCAAGGCGAACTTCGAGAAGGCCGCCAAGGGCTATGAGCAGATCCTGGGCTTCTCCAAGGACACCGCCGAAGCCTACGTCAAGGCCGCCAACGTCGCCGGCAAGGGCGCCGAGACGCTGCACAACGAGATCTACGCCTATTCCAAGTCCTCGATCGAAGGCACGATCGCCAACGCCAAGGCCGTGATGGCCAGCAAGTCCGCCCACGAGGCGTTCGAGCTGCAGAGCGGCTTCGCCAAGTCGGCGTTCGAAGCCTATGTCGCGCAGGTCACCAAGGTCAGCGAGCTGATGGTCGCGACCAGCAAGGAAACCTTCGCGCCGATCCAGGGCCGCGTTCAGGCCTGGGTGGACGTCGTCCAGAGCGCGCGCGCGGCCTAATTCCGCCGCACGCCGGAAAGTTCGAAAGGCCCGGGGCGCTTGCCTCGGGCCTTTTGTTTTTGATTCGCGCGGAGCCGAGTAACCGCACCGCCAATAGGTTCATTCACGGGGCTTTGCAGCGGCCCCTTATAGATTAGGATGGGCATCCCTATATCGAGCACGTGACGACATACATGAAAGACCCACGCGATGGACGTGGCCAGGGCGGCCAGGGAACACGGGACGGTGACGGCAACTCCGGCACCGGGATCGTCACCAAGACGCGCCCCAAGACCAAGAAGCCCAGCATGTACAAGGTCCTCATCCTGAACGACGACTACACGCCCATGGAGTTCGTCGTTCACATCCTGGAGAAGGTCTTCAACAAGAACCGCGAAGCCGCGGTCGAGATCATGCTGCATGTCCACCGCCACGGCGTCGGGATATGCGGCGTTTTCACCTACGACGTCGCCGAGACCAAGGTCGCGCAGGTCATTGAATTCGCGCGTCGCCACCAGCATCCTCTGCAATGCACCATGGAGAAGGAGTAGCGACTAGATGCCCTCACTCTCGCGAAGCCTCGAACAAGCGATACACCGCGCCATCAAGCTCGCGAGCGATCGTCATCATGAGTACGCGACCCCCGAACACCTTTTGCTTGCCCTGATCGACGACACCGACGCGGCGCAGGTCATCAAGGCCTGCAACGTCGACATCGAGGCGCTGCGCAAGACGGTGCAGAAATACGTCGACGAGGAGATGATGGCCCTCGTGATCGAGGACGGCGAGGACGCCAAGCCGACCACCGGCTTCCAGCGCATCATCCAGCGCGCCGCGCTCAACGTGCAGAATTCCGGCCGCGAGGAAGTCACCGGCGCCAACGTGCTCGTCGCTCTGTTCAGCGAGCGCGAGAGCCACGCCGTCTATTTCCTGCAAGAGCAGAACATGACGCGGCTCGACGCCACGACCTATATGAGCCATGGCATCGCCAAGCGCCCCGGCATGAGCCAGCAGAAGGCCGCGCGCGGCTCGGAAGAAGAGGGCGAGGAGGGCGAGCCCAAGAACAAGCAGGGCACCGAGGCGCTCGAAGCCTATTGCGTGAACCTGAACGAGAAGGCCAAGGCTGGCCGCGTCGATCCGTTGATCGGCCGCCTGGCAGAGGTCGAGCGCACGATCCAGATCCTGTGCCGCCGCCAGAAGAACAACCCGCTGTTCGTCGGCGATCCCGGCGTCGGCAAGACCGCCATCGCCGAAGGCCTGGCGCGCAAGATCATCAAGGGCGAAGTGCCCGACGTGCTCAAGAACAGCACGATCTATTCGCTCGACATGGGCTCGCTGATCGCCGGCACGCGCTATCGCGGCGATTTCGAGGAACGCCTGAAATCCGTCGTCAAGGAATTGGAAGCGCTCAAGGGCGCGATCCTGTTCATCGACGAGATCCACACCGTGATCGGCGCCGGTGCGACCAGCGGCGGCGCGATGGATGCGTCGAACCTGCTCAAGCCCGCGCTCCAGGCCGGCACGCTCCGTTGCATGGGTTCGACCACCTACAAGGAATACCGCCAGTATTTCGAGAAGGACCGCGCGCTGGTCCGCCGCTTCCAGAAGATCGACGTGGTCGAGCCGACGCTGCCCGACACGATCAAGATCATGATGGGCATCAAGCCGTACTACGAGGAATTCCACAAAATCCGCTACACCTCCGAGGCGATCAAGGCCGCGGTCGAGCTCTCGGCGAAATACATCAACGACCGCAAGCTGCCCGACAAGGCCATCGACGTGATCGACGAGACCGGCGCGGCGCAGATGCTGCTGCCGGAATCGCGGCGCAAGAAGGTGATCGGCGTCAAGGAGGTGGAGGAGGTGATCGCCACGATGGCGCGCATCCCCCCAAAATCCGTGTCGAAAGACGACACCGAGGCGCTGCGCACGCTGGAAGCCGATCTCAAGCAGGCCGTGTTCGGCCAGGACAAAGCGCTGCACGCGCTCGCCTCCGCGATCAAGCTCGCCCGCGCCGGCCTGCGCGCCCCGGAAAAGCCGATTGGTTCTTATCTGTTCAGCGGCCCGACCGGCGTCGGCAAGACCGAAGCGGCCAAGCAGCTCGCCAAAACGCTCGGCGTCGAGCTGCTGCGCTTCGACATGTCGGAATACATGGAGCGCCACACCGTCAGCCGCCTGATCGGCGCGCCGCCGGGCTATGTTGGCTTCGACCAGGGCGGCCTGCTCACCGACGGCGTCGACCAGCATCCGCATTGCGTGCTGCTGCTCGACGAGGTCGAGAAAGCGCATCCCGACCTGTTCAACATCCTTCTGCAGGTGATGGACCACGGCAAGCTGACCGACCACAACGGCAAGAAGATCGACTTCCGCAACGTGGTCCTGATCATGACCACCAACGCCGGCGCGTCGGACGCGGCCAAGGAATCGATCGGCTTCGGCCGCGGCAAGCGCGACGGCGAGGACGAAGAGGCGATCAAGCGCCTGTTCACGCCCGAGTTCCGCAACCGCCTCGATGCCACGATCACCTTCGCGGCGCTGACGCGCGAGACCATCGACCACGTGGTCGAGAAGTTCGTGCTCGAACTGGAGGCCCAGCTCACCGACCGCGACGTGACCTTCGACCTGACGCCGGAAGCCACGCGCTGGCTGGGCGAAAAGGGCTACGACGACGCTTTCGGCGCAAGACCGCTGGCGCGCGTTATCCAGGAGCATCTCAAAAAGCCGCTGGCGGACGAGATCCTGTTCGGCAAGCTCAAGGACGGCGGCACCGTCCGCGTGCTCCTCGACCGCGAGAAGGACGCGTTGGCGTTCGAGTTCATCACGAACACCAAGGCCCTCCCGCCGCCGAAGAAAAAGCCGAAGGCGGAAGAGAGCGTTTAGTCGCGTATTCTCAGATTTACCGCTCTTCTGATGATATGTTCACGATTTTCCGGCGTGAGTACAAAGGAAGGATATTGAGGAATAGGGCCTGCCAGCAACTTTAGTTCTGATAGGACGTACACAATGTGGTCCGCGATGTGTTCGAAATCATCGCGGGTCGCCTGTTTGTCCTCCAAGCTTTTCGCCGAGAAAATCCGGTTGGCAAGAGCAAAGAACAGCGCATCTGCGCCCATAATTGACATATAGCTCTGCCGCTTCTTTCGACCTTCGAGCATGTGAGAAAAAACCACGGGAATTTTGTCAAATTTGTTATCAGATATTGAAACGCGCTCGAAATTAGAAGACTGAATGACAGTCATCACGCAAGAAAGATAGTATCGAGATAGGCCCCGACTGGAGTTATTGGCTCTAAGGGCTGCTGACAATATGTGATCGAGAAAAGCAAATGCTGTTTTATGCGTTTGTAGACGATCGTCATGAGAGGAGATGAGCCCCCCTATTTCTGCCTCCGAAAAGCGGATGTCATGAAAAGATTTCCACTGAGTTCGGCCTTCTCTATTGCCCAAGAAGCAGCTGTTCACAAGCTCTTTGCCAATTGAACGTGCATCATATTCGGAGTCGACGGTGAACCCAATTCCTTTGAAATCTTCTTGTGCATAATAAACATACACAGCTGCTTCGCCAAATGAGGAGCCGCTTATATCTATAATTGGCTTCCCGCGACCGCCTTTGCTTTCCTGCGAAGGGACGTCATCAAGTGTTCCTTGAGCGATTGCAGATTTAAAGAAAATTTCTTCCGCAAACAGTATCCATCGGATTCTTCTTGCGAACTCGATCAGCTGTAATCCATCTTCACATTCAATATAAGCGCAGTCAGAAAAGAACCGTACCTTCGTTGCAGCGTTTAATGCGCCTGCTTGCTCTCGCACAATGGAATTGAAGCGCTTTATTTTTGATGGGAAATCTGTGCGGCGAACTTTTGCACTGTCTTTTGTCCCCAATAGGTCGATAAAGCCAATCCATGAAGAATTTCTGGAAATTCGCGGCGTCATGACTGCCTCCCCACATATACGCGGAAGACGCTTGCAGAGCCTTTTCTAATTACCGATTGGGCATGCCTCGAGATTGCCGAATTTATAAAAAAACCAAATGGCGTTTTGCGACCGCAGCGAATACTCAGGTCGTCAGCTGCTGCCTTAAGCTCATTTCGAAATTTTTGCGAGGCGCGTGGAAATGATGATCGACGTTGAATGTAGAGCAAATGCGCTCCTGCTGGCACCTGCTTAATTGCTTCTCCGAGCGCGCGAGGGGATAGTTGGCTCTTGAACCCCGGCACCCTTTTTGCTGTTTCAAGAAGCAGCAGTTTTGTATCGGGAATTTGATTCAGATATTGCACGAGAAACGAATCCCAACGAGATACGAAGCCCTGTAAGTGCCGGCCTGTCCCGAACCCCCTTTGTTGTCGCTCGTGATAAGAAAAAGAATAATACGGTAAAGTCTGATTAAGTTCTGCCGATGTCGATTTGGAGGCATACATTTGCTCCATCGTCACACCTGAACGAAGTATGGCGTCTATAGTTTTCCCGACTACAAAAGAATTGGCGAAGCTGAAATCGAGTATGATATCCGATAAAATATCTGCGAGTTCTTCAAACGAACAGGTTATCCGAGCAATTTTCGGATCAAGCGGATGTGCCGACCAACGTGATGGACCCTTGCTTAGTTCTATCGCAATGAGCAGCTGATTAGCAGGGCAAGTTGGAAGTTTTGTTATGGCACCATCAGAAATGAGAAACCGAAGCTCTCGATTCAAAGGCGGACTTAAACCCAAATCGAATACAATTCTTTCAAAATCCCTGTGTGGGTACGTATTTGTGGTATGCTCTAGTTGAAGTCCCCACAGGTGGACTCCATACTGAGATTGTAGCGTAGCCTTCAGAGGGTGAAGGTTTTTTTGCCAAAGCTGAGCAAGTAGTGGGCCTGGAAATAAGCTGGTATTTGTTGGCTGAATTGCTGCAACAGCAAATCTTTTCGATGACATTCAATGATTCCCCCGCCCATTTTCTTCAATAATTGAGAATTATTTGTATTATCTCAAGGCATTTTTCTGGCGTTTGAGGTTAGGAAGCTTGACTTGAAAGGATACGCATCGACATTTGTATCCACAGGTAATCTTGTATTGGATAGTTAAATGTCCCAGTTTGCGAAGTGTGTTACCGCCGCCCAGCGCGTCCTCGACGACTTCATGGCTGCGTTCAACGCGCGCGACATCCCTGCCTTCGAGGCGACGTTCAACTTCCCCTCGGTGCGCTTCGCCTCGAACACGATGGTCGTCCTCAACGCCGGCGACATGAAGCCCGAGCGCTTCACCACCGGCGCGCTCGCGGAATGGGATCACTCCGCGTGGGAGCGCCGCGCCGTCATCCATGCCGGCGCCGACAAGGTGCACATCGACACCCGCTTCACCCGCTACCGCAAGGACGGCAGCGTGATCGGCGGCTTCGACTCGATCTACGTCATCACCTGCGAGAACGGCCATTGGGGCGTGAAGTGCCGCTCCAGCTTCGCGCCTTAGACCGCCGCCCCCGACAACGCCGCCACCTTCCGCACATCGTCAGGCTGTTCGGTGTCCGACGCGATACGGTTGCGCTGCATCCCGCCGCAGCGTTCGCAGCGATGCACGATCTGCCAGCCCTTGTTGCCGCTGTGCGCCAGGCCGGCCGGCCGCATCAATCCCATGCAGTCATTGGCCCGATCGCCCGGGCGCAAATCCACATGCACGGAGCACAGGCAAACCGGGCAATGGTTGCGATAGCTTCCGTTGGTCAGCGCTTCGACGGCCGCGCCACATGCAATGCAAATAAAACCGCGGTTCTCGTGTTCCCGCGCCATCCGAACCTCCCTGGATTTTGAGATCCATGGGAGGCGGGTTCCGTTCGTTCTTGAGCCGCGCGCCGTGCGCTAAGGCTCTTCCAGGCTTGGTCGCGCGAGGGACCCATTCACCGCCGGCCTAGGGCGATTACTTCCGGTTCCGGCTTCAGGGGCTTGAAGGCGATGTGTGCCCCATCCGAACCTCGCCCAGCTTTGTTCGATTGAACTGGGCACTGTAGTGCGGCACGCGCCACACTCCACCGGTAGGTGTTTGTGCGATCTCACTGGCGATAATCGGCGTCGTCCCCGGTCAGATGGTTACAGACGTCAGTCGCCGCATGCGGGCTCCATAGCGTGATTGCGCCCCCGATCTACGGGCTTTGGCCGCGCCGCGCCAGTTCGACCCTGACAACCTGTCATAAAAATAGCACTCCTGTGCTATTGAAACCACAGATTGCATCGCCATTTCGACCACAGAGGTTGGGAGTTCGCCATGCTGTAAGAGAATCTGCGAGTCGCATACAGGCCGGGATGGGCTGTCGCAGCCATCCGAGGGGCCGTTGTTGGTTGAAGCGTTCAGTGTCTGGCGCGCGATCCCTTGACCCGGATCGCGGCAGGCGGCGGCGCCTTAGACTGGATAGGCGGTGCTTTTCCCGGGCGCCGCCTGTTGTTTATGGGCCATGCCGCGCGGCGTCGGCGATCCAGCGGGCGCGGCGGTCGGCGCGGGCATTGTCGATCTTGATCAGGGCATGGACGAACGCGACGGCCCAGAGCAGCAGCCCCACCGAATGGAAAATGATCGTAATCCAAAAAACAATGCTCAAGATGTAGAGGATCAGGTTGAACAACGCCGATATAGGCTTGCCGCTCAGCAGCAGCGCCAAAGGCGAGCAGAAGATCGCAAGAAAGATCATGACTCCGACATAGGCTTTCCGCCCGGGATTTCCAGACCCGTCACAGGGGATTTCCGTAATGCTGCACCGTCGGGAAGGGCTCGTAGAAATTGTGCAGCAGCTCGCGCCACTCGGCGAACCGCGCCGATTGGCGGAAGCCGATATTGTGCGCCTCGACCGTGCTCCACCACACCAGCAGGAGGTAGCGGTCCTTGGTCTCGACGCAGGCGCGGACCTCCATCTTCTGGAAGCCCTCGCTGGCCTCGATCAACGGCCGCGCCTTCTTCATCGCCGCCTCGAACGCCGCGGACTGGCCGCGTTTGATATTGAGGATCGCGTGCTCGAGGATCATAGCGCGGCCCGGATTTTCTCGGCGATCGGGATCAGCGATTTGGGATCCACCATCTTGCGGCCGTGAAAACCCATGTCGAGCCCGTGATCGCGCGGCAGGATATGGAAGTGCAGATGCGGCACCGATTGGCCGGCCGCCGCATCGTTCAGCTGCACCAGCATGATGCCCGGCACGCCCATCGCCTTCTTCACCGCCGCCGCGACTTTCTGTGTCGTTTTGATCGTCGCCGCCGCGCCGTCGAGCGACAGATCGAAGATCGTCTCGGCCGCCTCCTTCGGGATCACCAGCGTATGACCGGCCGTCGCCGGCGCGACATCCATGAAGGCGAGCGTCAGATCGTCCTCGTAAACCGCGACTTTCGGCAGCTCGCCGCGCAGGATGCGGGCGAAGATATTGTTGGGATCGTAAGCCATCAGGTTTCGTCCTTCGGTTCGTCGGCTTTGCGGAACGGCCCGCGCTCTGCGAGCTCTTCAATGTGTTCGGCCACGGCTTCGCGCTCGCGTTTCAAATAATCATCGACCGCGCGGCGCAACCCGTCATGCGCGATGTAATGCGCGCTGTAGGTCGGCGTCGGCATGTAACCGCGCAGCAATTTGTGCGCCCCCTGCGCCCCGGCCTCGACCTTGGCGAGCCCCTTGGCGATCGCGAAGTCGATGGCCTGGTAATAGCAGGTCTCGAAATGCAGGAACGGAATGTACTCGGTGCAGCCCCAATTGCGCCCATACAGCACACCGCCGCCCGCGAAGTTCAGCGCCCCCGCGATGTAGCGCCCATTGCGCCGCGCCAGGATCAGCAGGGTCTGCTCCGGCATCGCCGCACTGACGCGGCTGAAAAACTCCCGCGTCAGGTAAGGCCGTCCCCACTTCCGCCCGCCCGTGTCCATGTAGAACGTGAAGAACGTGTCCCAATGCGCTTCGGTCAGATCGCTGCCGCTGAGCCACTCGAACTCGACGCCCGCCTCGCGCACCGCCGCGCGTTCTTTGCGCAAATTCTTGCGCTTGGCGGATGCAAGCTCGCCCAGAAAATCGTCGAACGTCCGGTAGCCGCGGTTCTCCCAGTGAAACTGCTGATCGGTACGTTGCAGAAAGCCGAGTTCGCCGGCCTGCCGCCACTCCGCCTCTGTGAGAAACGTAATGTGCAGCGACGACGCGCCAAGCTGCTTGACCGCCGTGGCCCCGGTGGCAAGCAGCGCTTCCCGCGTCGCCTCGACATCGGCCCCGGCGGCCACCAGCAATCGCGGCCCGGTCGCCGGCGTGAACGGCACCGACGCCTGAAGCTTGGGATAGTAATCGACACCGGCGCGCTCCAGCGCATCCGCCCAGGCAGAGTCGAAAACGTACTCGCCCTGGCTGTGGTTCTTCAGGTAAGTTGGCAGCAGCCCGACGATCCTGCCGCCGTGCTCGATGACGATATGCGCCGGCCGCCACCCCGTGCGCGCGGTCGCCGAGCCGGAGTCCTCACAAGCCGCAAAGAATTCATAGCGGGTGAAAGGATGCGGGTCGGCGCTGCTTTCCGGATTGGCGCAGGCGTTCCACGCCGCCTGGCCGATCTCCGATGCCCGTCCCGCGATCCGTGCTGTGAAATCCGAAGTCACGCGATCTCGATCACCGCTTCCACTTCGGTGGCGACGTTGCGCGGCAACGAGCCGGCGCCGACCGCGGCACGGGCGTGCTTGCCGGCCTCGCCGAACACCGCGACGAACAGGTCCGAGGCGCCATTGGCGATCTCCGGATGCTGCGCGAAGCCCGGCACGGCGTTGACGAACACGGTGACCTTCACGACGCGCTTGACGCGGTCCAGATCGCCGCCGCACGCCGCCTTGGCCTGGGCGATGACGTTGATGGCGCAAAGCCGCGCCGCCGCCTTGCCGTCGTCGAGCGACAACTCCTTGCCCACCGTGCCGACGAATTTGAGGCCGTCGGCGGCCATCGTCACCTGGCCGGAGATGTAAACGAGGTTGCCGCTCACCACATACGGCACGTAGCTCGCAACCGGCGCGGGCGGTGCCGGCAACACGATATCGAGGTCTTTCAGGCGCTGTTCGATGGACATCTGGTTTTCCCTGTTCGGCAAAAGATTATCGCGGGGCGCGGCGGCGCGCTATAAGCGAGCATGACCAAACGGCTCGATGCCGACGATCCCTGTCCCGCGCGCGACGGCTATGCCATGCCGGCCGAGTGGGCGACACATGCGCGCACCTGGATGTGCTGGCCCTGCCGCATCGAAGCCTGGGGCGGGCCGGATGGCCTGCTGCGCGCCAAACAGGCGGTCGCGCGGGTGGCGCGCGCAATCTCGTCCTTCGAGCCTGTCACACTGGCGGCACGGCCCGAAGATGCCGCCGAGGCCAAGCTCGCGACCTCCGGCAAGACGGATATTTTCGAAGTGGCGCTGGACGATTCCTGGGCGCGCGATTCCGGGCCGACTTTCCTGATCCGGCCCGACGGCGCCCGCGCCGCGGTGCAGTGGCAGTTCAACGCCTGGGGCAACAAATATCATCCGTGGACGGAGGACGCGCAGCTCGCGACCCGCGCCGCGCGGCGGTCCGATGTGCGGATCTACCATGCGCCGCTGGTCTGCGAGGGCGGCGCGATCCACACCGACGGGCAGGGCACGCTGATCACCACTGAGCAGTGCCTGCTCAACCCCAATCGCAACCCGCATCTGGATCGCCAGCAGGTGGAAGAGCGGCTCGCGCTTTATACCGGCGCGCGCCGCGTGATCTGGCTCGGGGAGGGTTTCTCGGACGACGAGACCGACGGCCACATCGACAATATCGCTTGCTTCCTGGCGCCCGGCCGCGTTCTGGTCGGCGTGCCGGCGGCGCGCAGCCATCCGGACTTCGAGCCGGTGATGGAACTTATCCGCCGCCTCAGCGAGGCGCGCGATGCGGAAGGACGGCGCTTCGAAATTGTCGAGCTCGCACAGCCGCTGCAGCCGGGCTCCGACTGGAGGGGCCGGCCGCTGCAATCGAGCTACGTCAACTTCTATCTCGCCAATGGCGGACTGGTGATGCCCGCTTTCGACGACCGCAACGACGAGGCGGCGCGCGCGGTGCTGGCGGACTGCTTTCCGGGCCGCGACATCCTCCAGATCCAGGCTACCGATATCGTCGCCGGCGGCGGAGGGATTCACTGCATCACGCAACAGGAACCGGAATGAGGAACGTCACTTTCGCTGCAACACAGTTCGCCTGCTCCTGGGATCGTGCCGCCAATGTCGTGAAGGCAAAGGCGCTCGTGCGCGCGGCGGCGGCGCAAGGCGCCAACGCGATCCTGATCCAGGAACTCTTCGAGACCCCGTATTTCTGCCAGGACCAGGCGGCGGAACACTTCAAGCTCGCTGCTCCTTTCGAAGGCAACCTGCTCATCGCGGAGATGGCGGAACTCGCCAAAGAACTCCGCGTCGTTTTGCCCGTCAGTTTCTTCGAGCGCGCCGGCCATACGCATTTCAACGCGCTTGCGATGATCGACGCCGACGGTACGGTATTGGGGCTATATCGGAAGGCGCACATTCCCGATGGGCCTGGCTATCAGGAAAAGTTCTACTTCACGCCGGGCGACACCGGCTTCAAGGTCTGGCGCACGCGCTACGGAACTTTCGGCGCTGCCATCTGCTGGGATCAATGGTTCCCGGAAAGCGCTCGTGCCATGGCGCTGATGGGCGCGGAGGCGTTGTTCTATCCGACTGCCATCGGCAGTGAGCCGCCGCCGGCACCGCCGATCGACAGCCGCGATCACTGGCGCCGCGTGATGCAAGGCCACGCGGGCGCGAACTACATGCCGCTGATCGCCTCCAACCGCATCGGTACCGAAACCGGACAGGCTGGTGAGATTGTCTTTTACGGCTCATCCTTCATCGCCGATCCGCGCGGCGCGATCGTGGCGGAACTCGATCGCAGAGCTGAGGGTGTCGCGACGGCATCGTTCGATCTCGACGACATCGCGCAGGCGCGCGCCTCGTGGGGGTTGTTCCGCGATCGCAGGCCGGATTTGTACAAACCGCTTGTCAGTCACGATGGGACTAGCACATGAAGCGTTTGGTTTTCGCCGCAGCGTTGTTGACAGTGGCGGGCACGGCGGCAGGCGCGCCTGTCGGGTTGGTTTCGCATCGCGCACTCTATGACGTCACTTTGGCTTCAACGCGGCCGGGCGGCGTGGTCGCAGTGCGCGGGCGAACGGTTCTCGAATTCCGCGACGCATGTTCGGGTTGGACATCGACGCAGCGTTTTATCGCCGACATGACGAACGGCAAGGGCGAAGACGCACACACCGATTTCATCGTGTCCTCTTCCGAGGACAAGCCGGGCAAGATCATCCGCTTCAAGATCCGCAACTTCGTCAACGGCAAGACGACGCAACGTTTCGAGGGAACCGGCACGCTCGCGGCGGCCGGTGGCGAAGTGCAGTTGACCGCACCGCGCGGTCAGCATTTTGCCCTGCCGATCGGTACGCTCCTGCCCACACAGCATACGCTCGCGGTGCTGCGCGCGGCGGCGGCCGGGTCGCATGCGTTCCACGAGACGGTATTCCAGGGCGGTGACAGCACCGATCTGTACGACACCACGACAGTGATTGGCCGCCCGGTCGGCAAGGCGCAGCTGGCCTTGGATCATGCGGCTGACCACGATCATCTGCTCGATGGCATGCAGGCTTGGCCGACGCAGATCAGCTATTTCCCACACGACTCGGCGGAAGAGCGGGCGGATTACGAGGTCGCCTACCGGCTTTACGCCAATGGCGTGATCGCTTCGATGACCTTGATCTATCCCAACTTTACGATGAAGGCCGAGCTTACGCGGCTGGAGCGGTTAGCGCCGCACTGCTGACCTCCCTTTGATCACGGCGCCGCCGCCGAATTTGGCGCGGACCTTGTCCATCGCGCGTTCGGCTGCAGCGCGTTTGCCGGAGCCGTCGTCAACCAGATCGGTTGGGTCGCAATCGCTGTCGGGCGCGAGTTGGCTGATGCCGACGCCGAGCAGGCGATACGCCGTGCCATCTGCTTCGCGCCGCAGCGCTTCGCGCGCGGTGCGGAAGATGCGGTCGGCAAGCTGGGTCGGTGCCTCCAGCGAGATGCTGCGGGTACGCGTTTTGAAGCTGGCGGTCTTCAGCTTCAGCACGACGGTGCGGCCGCCATGACCGGAAGCCTTGGCGCGGGCGGAGACGCGCTCGGCCTGCCGCCACAGGACGGCTTCGAGCTCTTCGTATTTCGTGACGTTGATGTCGAAGGTGGTTTCGGACGAGATGCTTTTCAGCTCGCCGTCTGGCTCGACCACGCGGCTGTCTTGCGCGTGGGCGAGGCGTTTCAGCCATAGGCCAGTGTTGCCGTAGCGCTTGGCAAGATCCTTGATGTCGGCGTCCTGCAATTGCGCGATGTGGGTGATGCCGTCCTTGGCGAGGCGCGCCTGAAGCGCGGCGCCGGCGCCGCGAATATATCCCACCGGCTTATCGCGCAGGAAAGCGACGGCCTCCGCCTCGCCGATAACCGCAAAGCCGCGCGGCTTGTCGAGTTCGCTGGCGAGTTTGGCGAGGAATTTGTTAAAGCTGAGGCCGATGGAGACCGATATGCCGACCTCCGCTTCGATACGCTTTGCGAGGCGGGCCAACAGTTTTGCCGGGCTCATGCCGTGCAGCAATTCGGTGCCGGACAAGTCGATGAAGGCTTCGTCGAGCGAGAGCGGTTCGACCTGCGGTGTGAGTTCGAACATCATGGCGCGGATCGCCTTGGCCGCGGCGGTGTATTTGGTGAAGTTCGGCTTGATGACCACGGCGTGCGGACACAATTGCAGCGCCTTGAACATCGGCATGGCCGAGCGCACGCCGTTGATGCGCGCGACGTAGCAGCAGGTCGAGACCACGCCGCGGCGCGAGCTGCCGCCGACGATGACGGCTTTGTCGATCAGGTCCGGGTTGTCGCGCTTTTCGATAGCAGCATAGAAAGCGTCGCAATCCATGTGGGCGATCGACAGCGTTTCCAGTTCGTCATGGGTAAGCACGCGGTGGCTGCCGCATGTTTTGCAGCGCTTCGCATCCGCGCGCGCCTCGGTGAGGCAGTCGCGGCAGAAGGCACTCATCTGAAGGCGTCCGCTTCGGCCTCGCTCCACAACCATGCCGCGCCGCGCACGCCGCTCGAGTCGCCGTGCAGATTCTTGACGATGCGAGACGGGCCTTGGGGCGTGAAGGCGTAGGCTTCGACGCGTGGGGGAAGCTCGGTGTAAAGCGTGTCGATGTTGGAGAGGCCGCCGCCGATCACGATGGCATCGGGATCGAGGATGTTCACGATGCCGGCGACCGAACGGGCGAAACGGTCGTAGAAATCCTCCATGACGGCCTGTGCCTGAGCGTCGCCGGATGCGGCAGCAACTGCGATGTCGTGGCCGCGCAGGTCGCGGCCGGTGCGGCGCTTGAAGTCGGCGGCGAGGCCGGTGCCGCTGATCCAGGCTTCGATACAGCTGACGCGGCCGCAATAGCATTGTGGCGCGGAAGCGATTTCGTCGGGCCGCGGGGCGGGTAGGGGATTGTGGCCCCATTCGCCCGTGATGGCGTGCGCGCCGTTGAGGACGCGGCCGCCGACGCTGATGCCGCCGCCGCAGCCGGTGCCGACGATGATGCCGAACACGACGTCGGCGCCGGCGGCGGCGCCGTCGCGGGCTTCCGACAAGGTGAAGCAGTTGGCGTCATTGGCGACGCGAATGGGGCGGTCCAGCGCCGCCGCCATATCCTTGTCGAGAGGATGGCCGATCAGGTGCGTCGAGTTGGCGTTCTTGACGAGGCCCGTCTTTGTGCTGATCGCGCCGGGAATGCCGATGCCGACGGTGCCGCGCCGGCCAAGCTGTTTCTCCGCCGACAGGATGAGATCGCGGATGGCGGCAATGGTGTCCGCATAGGTCTGCGGCGTCGGCACGCGATGGCGCAGCGCTTCGCGGCTGCCGTCGAGCGCGACGATCTCGATCTTGGTGCCGCCGAGGTCGATGCCGAACCGCATGCTACAATCCTGCTTCCGTGAGTTTGCCGGTGATGAACGCCTCGGCATCGCGCCAGTGGTCGGCGCGAAGATGCGCGCCTTGCGCCGCCGGCAGCAACGGCTTGAGACGGTTGTCCCCAATCAGATGAATGCGCAGCACATCGGGTGCGTCGGTGGCGGCCGAGGCGAGGTTTTGCGGGATGTCGTCGATGAAGAAGGACGGGCGTCCGGCGCGCGCGGCCAGGGCTTTGACGGCAGGGCCTTTCAGTCCGCTGTTGGCGACGAGCGGCAGATCGATGCCGAGGGTGGCGAGATTGCGCAGGCGAGGGGTCGCCTGGCTCGGCGCGATGTTGGTCAGGACGACGATGTCGAGGCGCGGATGCAGCGCAGTCAGGACGTCGTGGGCGCCTTCGACGAACTCCAGCGAGTCGAGGTCACGGCGAAAATCGTCGAGCAAAGCGGTGACTTCGACATCGAGAATCGGCGTGTTGTCGTCCTGCCTTTTCACGTTGCCGTGCAGCCGGTAGCTGGTCAGATCGAGGAATAGCCCTTCGCGGCGCAGGAATTTATCGAAACCGTCGACGAATCGCAGGACGACCTCGTCGGCGTCGACGATCAGCAGTGGCCGGCCGGGCGTCAGGCGCGCGATGGCGCCGCCGAGGTCAAAGGTCGCGCTCATGGGCCGCCCAAGAGGTGACGGGCCATGTGGACGGCCTTGGGATCAAGCGATTCGCCGTTACAGAAGTCGACCAGAAGCTGTTCATCCGACAGGAGAAAGTCGAGCAACGAGGCCAGGACTTCAGTCTCGCCGGCACGGTCGCGAAGCGTTAACCGGTCGAGACCGGAAAGTTCCATCAACCGGTCCAGCGCGCCTTCCGATCCGGCGACAAATCCCAGCGCCTTTAAGGCGATAGTCTGGGCCGTTTCAAGGGTCATGCTTCCGCGCATCGTCAAGGGAGCGTTAAGGGTTGGGCACTAATACTAACCATCACAGAACCCTCAGGCAGACCCGTTACGGGGACGGATCGCCATAGGGGGGCGCGCGCATAGCGGAGAGTCAAGTCATGGACGCCAGAACCAAGACCGTGCTGATCGTCGAGGACAATGAGCTGAACATGAAGCTGTTCCACGATCTGCTGGAGGCGCATGGCTACAACATCCTGCAGACCAAGGACGGCATGGAGGCGCTCGACATCGCGCGCGAACATCGTCCCGATCTCATTCTCATGGACATCCAGCTGCCGGAAGTCTCCGGCCTGGAAGTCACCAAGTGGCTCAAGGAAGACGACTCGCTCAAGGCCATTCCCGTGGTCGCGGTCACCGCGTTCGCCATGAAGGGCGATGAGGAAGTGATCCGCCAGGGCGGCTGCGAGGCGTACATCTCCAAGCCCATTTCGGTCACCAGCTTCCTGGACACCGTCAAGCGTTTCATCGGGTAGGCACCAGCCATGACGGCGCGCGTTCTTGTCGTCGACGACATCCTCTCCAACGTCAAGCTTCTCGAAGCGAAGCTGACGGCGGAATATTTCGAAGTCGTGAGCGCGTTCAACGGGCTTGAATGCCTGGCCAAGATCGACGACGCGGCGCCGGACATCGTGCTGCTCGACGTGATGATGCCGGGCATGGACGGGTTCGAGGTCTGCCGCCGCATCAAGAACAATCCCAAGACCGCGCATATCCCGGTCGTGATGGTCACCGCGCTCGACCAGCCCAGCGACCGCGTCGCGGGTCTTGACGCCGGCGCCGATGATTTCCTGACCAAGCCGGTGGACGACGCGGCATTGTTCGCGCGGGTGCGCTCGCTGGTGCGCCTGAAGATGATGACCGACGAACTCCGCATGCGCGAGACGACGGGTCAAAGCATGGGCCTGATCGATCCGGCGGAGACGCTGATGGACGCGAACCCGACGGGCCGCATCCTGATCATCGAGGACCGGCCGGAATCGGTGGCGTGGTTCGCCACGGCGCTGCAGCCGGGACACGAAGTCGCCTCGGTCGATACGTTCGAGGAAGCGCTCGTCCGCGTTCGCGGCGGCGATTACGATCTTATCGTCGTCAGCCTTGGCATGCGCGGTTTCGATGGCCTGCGGCTGTGCTCGCAGCTGCGCTCGCTGCCGGAAGGGCGCAACGTTCCCATTCTTGTCGTGGTCACCGACGGCGACCGGCGCAAGCTGAACCAGGCGCTCGAGATGGGCGTCAACGACTACCTGACGCGTCCGGTCGACAAGAACGAGCTGGTGGCGCGGGTGCGCACGCAGCTGCGCAAGAAACGCTATTCCGACCGGCTGCGCCACAATGTGCAGCTGAGCCTGGAGATGGCGATCACCGACCAGCTCACCGGGCTGCACAATCGCCGCTACATGGCGCGCCACCTTGACAATCTCGTTGCGACGGCAGGCAAGAACAACAAGCCGCTGGCATTCCTGATCCTCGACATCGACTACTTCAAGTCGGTCAATGACGGGCACGGCCACGACATCGGCGACGAAGTCCTGAAGGAGTTCGCCAACCGGATCTCGGCGAACGTCCGCGGCATCGACCTGGCCTGCCGCTATGGCGGCGAGGAATTCGTGGTCGTCATGCCGGACACCGACATGAGCCTCGCTTATTCGATCGCCGAGCGGCTGCGCAAGAGCATCGAGACGACGCCGGTGGTGATCAGCCGCGCGCCGGGCAAGCTCAACATCACGATCAGCATCGGCATCGCGGGCTCGCAAGGCACCGCCGACAGCGCCGAGGCGCTGCTGCACCGGGCAGACCAGGCGCTCTACAGCGCCAAGCGCAACGGCCGCAACCGGGTCGTCACCGCGGCGGCGGCTTAAGTCACAGCGCCTGTCCATCGTCGACCGTCAGCAACGATCCCGTGATCGTACGGCTCGCGTCCGAGCACAGCAGCAGCAGCATGCCGTCGAGGTCGCTTTCCTTTGCCAGACGCTTGCGCGGGAAGCCGGCGATCTGGGCTTTGCCCTTGTCGCTGGCGAACCATTCGTCGTTGAGCTCGGTCTCGATGAAGCCGGGGCACAGCGCGTTGACGTTGATGCCCTTGCGGGCCCATTCGCGGGCGAGGCATTGCGTCATCATCGCCAGGCCCGCCTTGGAGATGCAGTAGGGCGTCGTGCCCGGCAGCACGCGATAGGCGCCGATCGAGGCGACGTTGACGATGCGGCCTTCGCGCCTGGCCGCGATCATGCGGCGGCCGATCTCGGTGGCGAGCAGGAAGGGGCCGCGCAGGTTCGTTGCCATCACGGTGTCGAATTGGGCGGCGGAGATCTCGACTGCGAGGCCCATCACGCTGAGGCCGGCATTGTTGATGAGGATGTCGATGGGGCCGAGCGCGGCCTCGGCGGCATCGAGCGCGGGCGCGATGGCGGCGGCGTCGGTGACGTCGAGCGGGATCGCTGCGGCGCGGCCGCCTTCGGCTTCGATCTCGGCCTTGACGTCGTTCAGGCGCTCGACGCGGCGGCCGGCGAGGGCGATGGCGGCGCCGGCCTTGGCGAGAACCTTTGCGAAGTGGCGGCCGAGGCCGCTGGTGGCGCCGGTGACGAAGGCAGTGCGGCCGGTGAGGTCGAAGGTCGTGGTCATCGTGTCCAACTCTGGTGGGCTTGTTCGGTCAAAGCGCAGGATTTTGATCTTTGTTTTTCGGATTCGATGGATTCCTAAAAAGCGGGCCCGTCTCGGGGGTGCTCGCCGCCGAGTGTACCGGGGACGCGCGCCGAAGAAACAGGCCCGCTGGACTGAAGCGAAATGGCTGGCAGGAAGAAAGCCGGATGGCTGACCACAAGCACCTGTGCTTCACCGCTGGGTCTTTTTACGGAGTGCGGCCGCGGCGCGCTTTGCCGTGCGCGACGCGGATGTCCGACAGGATGCGCGCAAGCTCGCATCCGAAAACCCATCTATGCACTCGCGTCAGATTCGATCTTCCATCGGTCCGTCTTTCGATTCCTGGAAGGGACGTGGCGATGGGGGAGGGGCGCTGCAAGATGGGGATAGGAATTATTTCTAGATGGGATAAGCCAATGAAATCAGGGGTCGGATGCAATTCAGTTGGAGTCTTATCCCCGAAGTTTCCGTTCACGGAAACGTTGGATGTGGTGGCGATCCAGAATTTCCGTGATGCATGGGTGATCCTGGGTGGCCGGGACAAGCCCGGCCATGACGAGGTGGCTGAGTGGGTTTGGTTTGCGGAGAAATCCCTTTAGTGTCTCTGCCATGCAGATCGATATCGTCTCCGACACGGTGTGCCCGTGGTGTTTCATCGGCAAACGGCGGTTGGGGCGGGCGCTGGCGCTGCGGCCCGATGTGCCGGTGCAGGTGTTCTGGCGGCCCTTTCGGCTCGATCCGAACATTCCGCGCGGCGGCGTGGACCGCAAGGCCTATATGGAGATGAAGTTCGGCAACAATCCGAACCGCGCGGCGATGAGCGAGGCGCTGCGCAGCGAAGGCGCGGGCGAGGGGCTGGATTTCGCGTTCGACAAGATCGCCAAGTCGCCCAACACGCTGGATTCGCACCGCCTCATCCGCTGGGCGGCGGGGGCTGGCGTGCAAGACGACGTCGTCGAGCGGCTGTTCAAGGCTTATTTCGTCGAGGGGCGCGATATCGGCGATGCGGCCGTGCTCAGCGACATCGCGGGCGCGGCGGGGATGAACGCGGCGCTGGTGTCGGAACTGCTCGCGAACGATGCCGATCTCGCCGCGGTCGAGCGCGAGGCGGGGATGGCGAGCCAGATGGGGATATCGGGCGTTCCGACCTTCATCTTCGACAGCAAATACATGATCTCGGGCGCGCGCGAGCCGGAGATCTTGGTGAAGATCATCGACAAGGCGCTGGCGGACGCGTCGGTGTAGCGCGCGCAAAGAGCTATCCGTTTATTCACGCAACCCTCAACCGTCATGGCCGGCTTCATGCCGGCCATCCATGATCTCCATGCTGCATGGGTGATCCTGGATGGCCGGGACAAGCCCGGCCATGACGGTTGAGGGTTGGTGGCTTGGATGATGGATATGGAAAGTGTCGTCGCCTACTGAATCGGCGCCGTCACGGAATTGGTTTGCGACGTCACCTTCACGCGCACCGTGCCGTAGTGCGGCAGCGGGAAGACGGCGGTTGTCGTGACCGGGAGCAGGGCCTGGATCACCACGGCGTTGTCCATCGGCGGCGAGGCCTGGAACTCGATCACCTCTTCGGGGGCTTCCGGCGTGTGCGCGGTTTCGAGATGGAGGCGAGGCTTGCTCCAGCCGCCACTGCTGACGGCGCCGCTGGCGGTGACCACGAGACGGCCGCGCAGGATTTTCGCGGTGACGCTGTCGACGCGATAGACCGGCTGCGGCGCCGCGGCCTGCGCGGTTGCCGTAGCGGCGGCAAGGGCGAAAATCGCTCCGGCGAAAGTCCTGGCGCGCATGGTCTGCCCCTTGATGTTGTCGAGCCCGAAGGGGCCAGCTAAGAGGGAATTGCGGCGCAATTGCGATGAGGGTTTGCATGGGTCCCCTGCATGGAATTCGGGTGGTGGAATTTGCCGGTATCGGGCCGGGACCGTTCGCGGCGATGCTGCTGTCGGACATGGGCGCGGAGGTGATCCGCATCGACCGCAAGGGCGGCCGCTCGCCGGCGCCGACGGAGATCACCTATCGCGGACGCAAGGCCGTCGCGCTCGATCTGAAGAAGCCGGAAGGCGTCGAGGCGGCGCTGCAGCTGATCGACCAGGCCGATGCGCTGATCGAAGGCTTTCGCCCCGGCGTGATGGAGCGCAACGGCGTGGGGCCCGAGGTGTGCCTGAAGCGCAATCCCAAGCTCGTCTACGGCCGCATGACGGGTTGGGGGCAGACGGGGCCGCTGGCGATGGCGGCGGGGCACGACATCAACTACATCGCGCTGACCGGCGCGCTGCACGGCATGGGCAATGCGGGCAAGAAGCCGGTGCCGCCGCTCAATTTGGTCGGCGATTTCGGCGGCGGGGCACTCTATCTGGCGTTCGGCGTGGTGTGCGGCATCCTCGAAGCGCAGCGTTCGGGCCAGGGGCAGGTGGTCGATACCGCGATGACCGACGGCGCGGCGTCACTGATGGCGATGTTCTACGGCATGAACGCCATGGGCATGTGGAAGGACGAGCGCGGCGTGAACCTGCTCGATAGCGGGGCGCATTTCTACGACACCTATGAGACCAAGGACGGCAAATACATCGCGCTGGGGTCGATCGAACCGCAATTCTACAAGGAACTGCTCGAGAAGACCGGGATCGACGATCCGGCGTTCGCAGCGCAGATGGATCGCAGCGCCTGGCCGGCGCTGAGCGCCAAGCTCGAAGCCGTGATCAAGACCAAGACGCGCGACGAGTGGGACGCGATCATGCTGGGCAGCGATGTTTGCTATGCGCCGGTGCTGTCGCTGGGCGAGGCGCCGAAGCATCCGCACAATGTGGCACGGCAGACCTTCGTCAACGTCGCCGGCGTGACGCAGCCGGCGCCGGCGCCGCGCTTCTCGCGCACCGCGCCGGCGGTGCAGGGGCCGCCAGAGGGCGCGACGAACGAGGCGTCGCTGAAGGCGTGGGGCTTCTCGGACAGCGATGTCGCGAAACTGACGGCTGCGGGCGCTATCTAAAAATCCGGCCGTCATCCTGAGGTGCGAGCAAAGCGAGCCTCGAAGGATGCTGGCGCGGTGCGTGCTTCGAGGCTCTCTCGCTTCGCTCGCTCGCACCTCAGCATGACAAGAGTTGTGGAATGAGCACGCTTCCCGGAACCAAGGCGCGGCGCCGCATCTATCTGATGCGGCATGGGCATGTGGATTATCTCGCCAGGCATGTCGTGGCGGAGGGCGCGGTGAACGTCGTGCCGCTGACGCGGCGGGGGCGGTTGCAGGCGGAGGCGGCGGGCAAGGCGCTCAGCCATGTCGCGTTCGACCGCGCGGTGTGCTCGGGTTATCCGCGGACCTTCGAGACGGCGTCGCATGTGCTGGCGGCGCAGGCCAAGGCGCCGGTGCTGGAGATCGACGCCGATCTCGTCGAGATCGCGGGCGGGCAGATGAACCCGCCGCCCAAGAGCCGCGAGGAGCTGATCGAACGGATGAAGGACCGCTTCGGCGATGCAGCGCGCTCGGGCGCGACCAATCACGAAGGCGGCGAGGCTTATGCCGGCGCGCAGGGACGCGCGGTGGGCGCGCTGACGCGGCTGCTGCGGGCGCCGGACTGGCATACGGCGCTGGTCGTGGCGCATGAGGGGATCAACAGATTGGTCTTGAGCTGGGCCTGCGGCGCGGGTTTAAGCGCGATGGGCGCGTTCGAGCAGGATACCGGTTGCATCAATGTGCTGGATTTCGATCTGGGGGCGGATGGGGAGATCGTCCGTACGATGATCAAATCGGTGAACCTGACGCCGTACAACTGGCTCAAGCACGGGATGAATCTGACGAGTTTGGAAGCGATCTTCGAGCGCGATGCGACGGAGGAGTTGCGGTGAGGTTGACCCCTACCATGTCAAGGTAGGGCTCAATTTCCTCACACCAACAACCGTCATGGCCGGGCTTGTCCCGGCCATCCATACCCCACCTGCCGCATGGGTGATCTTGGATGGCCGGGACAAGCCCGGCCATGACGATGTTTTATTTGATGGGCGCGTTCAAATATCCAGCTCCGCCCAGATCGGCACGTGGTCGGACGGCTTGTCGCGGTCGCGGACCTGCTTGTCGATCTCGCAGCGCTTGAGTTTGTCGGCGGCTTGCGGACTCAACATGATGTGGTCGATGCGGATGCCGTGGTTCTTCTGCCAGGCGCCGGCCTGGTAGTCCCAGAAGGTGAACTGGTGCGGCTCGGCGTTGCAGGCGCGGAAGGCGTCCGTGTAGCCGAGATATTCGATCTTGCGCAGCGCGGCACGGGACTCGGGCTGGAACAGCGCGTCCTTGGTCCAGGCTTTCGGGTCGTAGCAATCCTCGGGCTCGGGGATGACGTTGTAGTCGCCCATCAGCGCGACGGGCTCTTCGGAAGCGAGCAGGCCCTTGGCGTGCTTCGCCAGACGCTCGAGCCAGGCGAGCTTGTAGGTGAATTTCTCGGTGCCGATGGGATTGCCGTTGGGCAGATAGATCGAGGCGATGCGGACGGCGCCCTTGTCGCCGGGCACGATGGCTTCGAGATAGCGGGCGTGCTCGTCGCCGTCGTCGCCGGGGAGGCGCGGGGTCACGTCCTCCAGCGGGCGCTTGGACAGGATGGCGACGCCGTTATAGGTCTTTTGTCCGTGTACGGCGCAATTGTAGCCGAGCGCCTCGAACGGCTCGCGCGGGAACTGCTCGTCTTGGCATTTGAGCTCCTGGAGGCAGACGACGTCGGGATTGGCTTCCTTGAGCCACTGCGTCGCCGCATCGACGCGGATGCGGATCGAGTTCACGTTCCAGGTGGCGATTTTCATGATCCGGCCTTCGCAATTCGGCCGGCATTGTAGACGGACTCGCGCCGGGCATGGAAATGCGGCGCGGACGCCTGGCGCGGCTGCTGACAGGATCGGGCGCAGACCCGGCCGAGTATACCGGCCATGGACGCGTGGACAGAAATCCTCGGTGCGGTGGCCGGAGGACTGGGCCTGATCGGGTTCGTGCCCCAGGTGGCGCAGACCGTGCGGCGCGGCACGGCGGGCGACCTGAACCTGGCGACGCTGAGCCTGTTTGCGGTCAACGCATCGCTGTGGATCGCATATGGCGTGCTGAAGCGGGCCTGGGCGCTGGCCGGATCGGATGCCTTGATCCTGTGCTTTCTCGGTATCCTGATCGGTTACAAGATCGCCGATGGGCGGCGGTCAGACCGAGAATGACGTGCCGCAGCCGCAGGACGACTGGGCGTTGGGGTTGTTGACCTTGAAGGCGGCGCCGATCAGGTCGTTGGAATAGTCGATCTCGGCGCCCTTGAGGAAATCGAGGCTGACCGGGTCGATCAGCACGGTGGCGCCGCCCTCGGTGACGACGAGGTCGTCGTCCATCCGGGTGTCGTCGAGCGCGAAATTGTACTGGAAGCCCGAGCAGCCGCCGCCGGTGACCGCGAGGCGCAGCATGGTCGGCGCGGGTTCGGCTTTGAGGATGTCCGCGATGCGCCGGGCGGCACGGGCGGAGACGGTGACGGGGAGGGCGGTTTCGGTTTCCATGGGCCCTATGTAGTACCGGAGGAGCCTTTAAAAAAGGGGTGAAGGTTCCATGTCGGGCGCAGGCTGCACCTGGGTGGCCCGCATTCGCGGGCCATGACAAGTTAGTTTATGGCGAATCCCGTCGGTCATCTGATACCGCCTCTTTACCAGCCGCCCTCCGCGCTTGCGCCGTTTGCGACGGTGCCGGCGATCAGCCGGGGGCGGCTGTATCCGGAGCCCGAAAGCGCGACGCGGACCTGCTATCAGCGCGACCGCGACCGGATCATCCATTCGGCGGCGTTCCGCCGACTCAAGCACAAGACGCAGGTCTTCGTGCAGCATGAGGGCGATTACTACCGCACGCGGCTGACGCATTCGCTGGAGGTGGCGCAGATCGCGCGGTCGCTGGCGCGGGTGCTGGCGCTGGACGAGGATCTGGCGGAGACGCTGGCGCTGGCGCACGACCTCGGACACACGCCGTTCGGCCATGCGGGCGAGGATGCGCTGAACGCCGCGACGGCCGGGATCGGCGGGTTCGATCACAATGCGCATGGCCTGCGGCTCGTGACGAAACTGGAGCATCGCTATGCGGCGTTCGACGGGCTGAACCTGACCTGGGAAACGCTGGAGGGGCTGGTCAAGCACAACGGGCCACTGGGAACGCCTTTGGCGGGCCCGATCGCATCGTTCGATGCGCGCTGGACGCTGGATTTGAACGACTGGCCGTCGCTGGAGGCGCAGGTCGCGGCGCTGGCGGACGACATCGCCTATGTGAACCACGATATCGATGACGGACTGCGGGCGGAGCTGTTTTCGGTCGACGACCTGGCGGGCGCGCCGCTGGCGGGGCCGCATGTGGTGGCGGTGCGCGAGCGGTTCGGAGACCTGGAACTGGGGCGGTTCATCGGCGAACTCGTCCGTAGGCTGATGAGTCTGATGGTGGTCGATCTGCTGGATGAGACGCGGACGCGGCTGGGTACGGTCAAGCCGGATTCGGCGGTGGCGGTGCGGCGGCACAAGGGGGCGCTGGCGGCGTTCTCGCCGCAGATGACCGGCGAGATCGAGGCGCTGAAGCGGTTCCTGTTCGCGCACATGTATCGCCATCCGCGGGTGATGGTGCCGATCGGACGGGCCAAGGTCGTGGTGGCGGAGTTGTTCGCGGCCTTTAGCGGCGATCCGGCGCTGCTGCCGGCGGATTGGGCGCGGCTGTGCGGGCGGCCGGACGATGCGGTGACCGGCGGCGTGGTGCGCGATTACATCGCGGGAATGACCGACCGCTACGCGCTGCTCGAATATTCCCGTGTGTTCCGTAAGGAAATCGAACTCTAGGGAATTATGCGGCCATGATTCGGGCGCAGGCGGGTGCTAGATTGCTCGCTTGAGATTCGGAGCCTTGAGGCGATGGCCAATTACGAACGCGGATCGGACGATGTGCGCGTCTTCGACGGCGCGGAAGACGAAGAGGACGTCGAGGGCTCGCGCCTTCCGCTCCTGATCGTCATCGCGCTGTTCGTGCTGGCGGCGTTCGGCGCCGTGGTGTGGCTCGCCTATCAGCGCGGCGTGCAGCAGGGTCATGCCGAAGTGCCGCGCGTGATCGCGGCCGAGCCGGGTCCGGCCAAGGTGGCGCCGACCGACGCCGGCGGCACGCCGACGCCTTACACGGGGCTGAAGATCTATCAGCAGCCGGCGCCGTCCGATGAAGAGGCGAACGCCGACACGACGCCGGCCTCGCCGAGCCAGACGCCGGCGGCCAAGCCTGCTCCGATGACGGCCACGCCGGCGCCGGTGGTTACGCCGCCCGCGGCCAAGCCGACGCCGCCGCCTGCGGCGGTGGTGGCCGCAAAGCCGCCGGTCGTGACACCGCCGACGTCCAAGCCGGCGCCTGTGGAGGCCAAGCCGGCTCCCGTCGAAGCGAAGCCGGCGCCGGTCGCCGTCGCGCCGCCGCCCAAGCCTGCGCCGGTGACTGCGAGGCCGGTCGAAACGCCTGCCGCAACCCCGGCGCCTGCGGGCGCGGGACTGCTGCAGATCGGTGCTTACAAATCCGAGGCGGACGCCAATGCGGCGTGGCGCGACTACAAGGCCAAGCACTCTGCGGCGGCGGGGCTGTCGATCGACATCAAGCAGGTCGATCTCGGCGCCAAGGGCACCTGGTATCGGCTGCGCATCGTGGCGGGCAGCAAGTCCGAAGCGGCCTCGCTGTGCGACAAGCTGAAGGCCGATGGCGCCGCGTGCATACCCACCAAGTAGAGTGGGGACGCCAGGTTCGTTGGGTTATCGCGTAACGGCTGCGAGAGGTTAGGGGACGCATGCGCGCACGCGCGATCTATGGCTGTGCGGGGACGAGCCTGACGCAGGAGGAGCGCGCGTTCTTTCGCGAGGCGCAGCCCTGGGGCTTCATTCTGTTCGGGCGCAATGTCGTGGACCGCGAGCAGGTCAGGGCGCTGTGCGCGGCGCTGCGCGAGACGGTGGGTGACGCGCGCGCCCCGATCCTGATCGACCAGGAAGGCGGGCGGGTGGCGCGGCTGAAGCCGCCGATGTGGCGGGCGCGGCCGCCGGCGGCGCGGTTCGGCGAAATCTATGCGGAGCATCACGACGCGGCGCTGGAGGCGGTGTATCTCAATGCGCGGCTGATCGCGCACGATCTGTGCGAAGTGGGCATCAATGTCGATTGCGCGCCGGTGCTCGACGTGCCGGTGGCGGGCGCCGATGCGGTGATCGGGGACCGCGCCTTCGCGCTCGATCCGGCGGCGATCATCGACCTGGGGCGGGCGCAGATCGAGGGGCTCATCGAAGGCGGCGTGTTGCCGGTCATGAAACACATGCCGGGGCATGGCCGGGCAAATGCGGATTCGCACCTGGCGCTGCCGCGCGTTGCGACCGAGGCGGAGGAGCTGAGCGCCACCGATTTCGTGACCTTCCGCAGCCTCAACACCTGCCCGATCGCGATGACGGCGCATGTGGTTTACGAGACCATCGATCCGCAGCGCCCGGCGACGACCAGCCCCAAGGTGATTCGCGACGTGATTCGCGGCGAGATCGGCTTCGACGGCCTGTTGATATCGGACGATCTTTCCATGAACGCGCTGGACGGGCCCTTGTCGGTGCGTACAAAGGCGGCTCTGTTTGCAGGCTGTGACGTGGTGCTTCACTGCAACGGCAAGATGGACGAGATGCGCGAAGTGGCGAGCGAGATGAAAGAGCTGGACGGAGCGCCGTTGCGCCGGGCCGAGCACGCGCTGTCGCATTTGAGCGTGCCGGAAGCGTTCGACCCCGCCGCGGCCGAGGCGCGGCTGGTGGAACTCATGGGAACGGCGGCATGAGCGATCCGGGCGAGAATTTCGGCGATTTCGACGCCAATCTGCCGCGCGGCGACGCAGCGTTGATGATCGCGGTGGACGGGTTCGAGGGACCGCTCGACCTGCTGCTGCAGCTGGCGCGCAACCAGAAGGTCGACATCGCGAAGATCTCGATCCTGAAGCTGGCGGACCAGTATCTGGAGTTCATCGAGGCCGCGAAGAAAGTGAATCTGGAGCTCGCCGCCGATTATCTGGTGATGGCGGCGTGGCTCGCCTATCTCAAATCGCGCCTGATCCTGCCGCAGCCGCCGGCGGTGGACGGCGAGCCGACGGCGGACGAGATGGCGACGCGGCTGCGCTGGCGGCTGCAGCGGCTGGAGGCGATGCGCAGCGCGGCGGCGCGGCTGATGGCCGGCGACCGGCTGGAGCGCGACGTGTTCGCGCGCGGCGCGCCGGAACCGGTCAACGTGGTCAAGCTGAAGACCTACAAGGACACGATGTTCGACCTGCTGACCGCCTATGCGACGCAGCGGGTCAAGAAGCTGGGCGGGCAGAGCTATACGCGGCATCACGCGCCGGTCTTGCTGATCGAGGAAGCGCGGGCGCGGCTGGAGCGGATGCTGGGCCGGATCGCGGATTGGAGCGGGCTGGACCGGCTGTTGCCGTTCGAGTGGTCGGGCGGGCAGCGGCGGCGCTCGGCGCTGGCCAGCACGCTGCTGGCGTGCCTGGAACTCGCCCGGGACGGCAAGATCGAAATCCGGCAGATGGCGCCGTTCGAACCGGTCTATATTCGCGACCGGCTGCCGATGGAACAAACAGCAGCAGAGGTCTCGCCATGAGTGGAGTTGCCCGCCTGGTCGCGCAGATCGGATCGGAAATGGGAGTGGACGTGGAGCAAGGGGTGGAATCCGAGGCGCCGGCCGAGGCCGTGGGCGTGAACCCTGAGCATCTGCGCATGACTGAGGCGCTGCTGTTCGCGGCGGCCGAACCGCTGGATGCGAAGGCACTGTCTACATCACTGCCGGAGGGCGCGGACGTCGCCGGACTGCTCGCCGAGCTTCAACGGATCTATGAGCTGCGCGGCGTAAACCTTTTGTGTGTCGCGGGAAAATGGCAGTTCCGCACCGCGTCGGATCTCGCATTCCTGCTGCGCAAGGAACAACCGGAGCAGCGTCGCCTGTCGCGCGCCGCGATCGAGACGCTGGCGATCATCGCCTATCACCAGCCGGTGACGCGGGCGGAGATCGAGGACATTCGCGGCGTGATGCTGTCCAAGGGCACGCTCGACGTACTGATGGAGATCGGCTGGGTGAAGATCCGCGGCCGCAAGAAGACGCCGGGCCGCCCGGTGACGTTCGGCACCACCGAGGCGTTCCTGGTCCAGTTCGGGCTGGAGAACGTGAACCACCTGCCGGGCGTCGACGAGTTGAAGGCGGCGGGCTTCCTGGAAGCGATCCCACCGGCGGGCTTCGATGTGCCCAACCCAAGCGGCGAGCTGGGGCCGGACGAAGAGCCCTATGTCGAGGGCGAAGAGGTCGCCGACCTGGCGACGGGCGGGCCGGAGCTGGACTGACAGCGTGGCCGGCTTTTGATATAATGGCCTCATGACCAAGATCGAACTGGCCATCAAAAAGCTGCGCGCCTTGCCGCCAGAGCGGCAGGAGGAACTCGCAGACTATGTGCTTGAACTTGCCGAAGAGCAGGCGCCCTACCGGCTTACAGACGAGCAATTGGCCGAGGTCGAATTGGCCAAAAAAGAAGTCGCCGAAGGCAAAGTTGCGTCTAAAGAAAAGATGGATGCGCTTTGGCGCCGCGCCGGCCTCTCGCGCTAATTTATTCCGATCGGGCGCACGACCATATCGAGTCGACGCGCTCCTATATTGCTGAGCGCAATCCAGAGGCTGCTGTCCGCGTTGTTGGCGCGATAGAAGCGGCTTGTGAACGCCTCACCTCTCGACCGGGTATGGGTCGGTTAGGGCGTTCGGAAGACACTAGAGAATGGAGCGTAACCAGATATCCGTACTTGATTGTGTATTCGGTGTCGCTTGAGGCGAATGAGCTGACGATTCTCGGCGTCTTTCACACTGCTCAGGGCGAACGGAAGATTTAACTGGCGGAAATGGATGCCATAGTGGTGACGCGAAATTCAGAGCGACCTGAAAGCTTTTTGGTCAGCTTCACTCGCCCACTCGGTGAAGGTTGCAAACCTGATCTCTTCGGCTTCGTCTATGACTTTCTCGATAAAGACGCGGTCGTGCTCGACGAGATAACGGAGTTGATCTCCAGCCCCTAGATCCAGCTTCTCCCGAACCACTTTCGGGACGGTCGTTTGAGACTTATTGTTCAGGCGGTAACCACGCGTTTTCATGCCGTGAAATTATCACGGTCCAGTGCCGACAGCTATTCGCCTTCCAGCTCCACCACCACCGCTTCGCCGCCCTCCAGCGCGATCGCGAGGTCGCCCTTGCGCAGGGCGATGGCGTCGTTGCCGAAGACCTGGGCGCGCCAGCCGTGGAGGGCGGGGACGCCTTCGTCTTCCTCGGCGGCCAGGCGCTCGATGTCGTCGGCGTTGGCGATCAGGCGCGGGGCGACGCCGACGGCTTCGGCGCGCAGGCGTAGCAGGGTCTTCAAGAGATCGACGGCGGCCTGGCTGGGCTCGCGGCGGCGGCGCGGGCGGTCATGCTCGATGGGCTCGGGCGGCTTGGCGGTCTTGCCTTCCTCGACGGCGTCCATCAGGCCCTTGCCGAGGCGCGAGCCGGCGAAGCCCTTCGGAACTGCGCGGATGCGCTCGAGGCTGTCAGCGCTTTCGGGCGGATGGGCGGCGATCTCCATCAGGGCCTCGTCCTTAAGGACGCGGCCGCGGGGGATGTCGCGCGCCTGCGCCTCGCGCTCGCGCCAGGCGGCGAGCGAGGCGATCATCGCGAGGAAACGCTTGTTGCTGGTGCGCGGCTTGAGGCGCTTCCAGGCGGTGTCGGGATGGAGTTCGTAGAGCTCGGGATCCTGGAGATTGGCGATCTCCTCCTGCACCCATTGCGAGCGGCCGGTGCGTTCGAGCTGCTTCTTCAGCGATTCATAGATCACGCGCAGATAGGTCACGTCGCCGATGGCGTAGTCGAGCTGCTTCTGGCTCAAGGGGCGGCGGCTCCAGTCGGTGAAGCGCGAGGACTTGTCGATCTCGGCGCGCGCGATCTTGCGGCACAGCGTTTCGTAGGAGGCGGCGTCGCCGAAGCCGCACACCATCGCGGCGATCTGGCTGTCGAACAGCGGGTCGGGGATCATGCCGCCCTGGTGGTGGAAGATCTCGATGTCCTGCCGCGCGGCGTGGAGGACCTTCACGATGCCGGGCTTCTTGAGGAGCTCGTAGAACGGCGCGAGGTCGATGCCGTCGGCCAGCGGGTCGATGATCGCCTCGACGCCGGGCGCCGCGACCTGGATCAGGCAGAGCTTGGGCCAGTAGGTCTGGTCGCGCATGAATTCGGTGTCGAGCGCGAGATAGGGGGCGCTTTCGAGCTCGGCGATAAGGGCTTTGAGGGCCTCTGTGTTTTCGATGATCCGCATCGGATCGTGATAGCGGATTCGGACCCGTCTGGCGCGCGTCTATTTGGCCATTAACCCAACGGCACGACCGGGGAAGCCGGCGGCATCGAAGTAATGGCGGCCGGCGGCCTCCTGGTACTCCAGGACGGTGCGCTGGCCGTTGGCGGCGGGGGTGGCCTGTTGGACCATAGCCTTGAAGGGGACGGGCTTGCCGCCTGCCAGGGCCTCGGTGGCGGGGCGGCCCGTCAGGGTTCCGTGGGGGGCGATCTTGAGGCCCAGGATATGGGCCAGGGTCGGGTTGATGTCGGCGTTGCTGACCGGGGTGGGATCGGCGAAACCGGCTTTGAAGTCGGGACCGATGGCGGCCATGAAATTGCGGGTGTCGGCGCGGCTGATGCTGCCATGCATGCCCTGGCCGGTGTGGAGGTTGGTGTCGGCGATCTCCACGGCGCAGAGCTGGTCGCCCAGGGTGCAGTCCTTGGCGGTCCAGGAGCGGAAGCCGATGACGATGGACGGGTTGGGCACGGTGGCGCTGCCGAGCAGGTTGACGGCGCTCATCGGCAGCGCGCCGGCAAAGGCGGCGGGGTCCGCTTTCAGCAGCGCGTCGTTGACGAACAGGGCGCCGGTGTAGGGCGCGGTGAGGAGGTAGGCGTAGATCGCTTTCGCGGTCTTCGCGCCGTCGGGGCCGGGCGTGTAGATCAGGTCGCTGCCGCCATTCGCGGCGACGATGGCTTGCGGCGCGTCGGCGGTGGGGCCGATCAGGGCGCTGCCGCGCGACGGATGCTGGCCGTTCTCGGCGAACATCACCTCGGCGCCGTCGGCATCGGGATCGAACATGGGCTGGCCCAGAACGCGGGCGAGGTCGACGGCGACGAAACCTTGCGGCAGCGAGGCGGGTTGGATGGTGCCGTCGTCATTCGGCAGGCTATGCGAGATGGTCGAAAAGCCGTGGTCGGCGGTGACGAAGACGTCGGTCGTCTTGTCGAGGCCCAGGGCCTTGAGCGTGTCGAGCAGGCGTTTCAGCTGCGCGTCGGCGTCGGCAATGCCGGCATGGGCGGTGGGGCCGTTGATGCCAGGAACGAGCGTGCCGAGGCTGTCTTCCTGATTGTGCTGCGTCGCGTCGGGATCGCGGCACCAGTAGAGCAGGGCGAAGCCCTTCTTGCCGCCGCGATCCTTGAGCAGGGGCAGCAGCGCCTTGGCGGTGACGTCGGTCATGTAGGCTTGTTGTTCGACATTGGCTTTGCCGGGGATCGCGCTCAGCGGCGCCTTGTCGGGCAAGCCGGCGTCTTTGATGCGCCTGGCGAGGTCGTCGCCGATCTTGACGAAGCCGGTGGGGCGGCCGTCGAGGCCAAGCGGAATGTTCGCGCCGTCGTCGACGACGATGCCGTTGCCGTCCATCGCGGTGATGTCCTGGATCGCGGCGGGGCCGATCTTGCCGACGACCGCGGTCGCCATGCCGGCGGCACGTGCCGCCGCAAGAAGCGAGGTCTCGCCCATATAGCCGTCGCCGAAATGCGCTTTGACGTCGCGCAGGACGTTGTCGTGCTCGAGGAAGGTGAGCGGCGTGCCGCCTTGGGCGGCGACCGGATAGCCGAACCATAACGTGTTGCCGTAATCGCCGGTGTCGCCGAGATAGTGGCCGGTGGCGATGGCGGAGGCGTTGGCTGTCGTGACCGTCGGATAGATCGAATGGCTGTTGGTGAAGTCGACACCGGCCTGGCGGACGCTCGCGAAGGTCGGGGCGAGGTCGGGCGTGACGCTGGAATAGCGCAGGCCGTCGGCGACGAAGATGATGACATTGCGCGGCGCGTGGGCGGCCGGCTTGGCGGCGGCGGGGAGGGCGGCGGCCAGCAGGAGGGTGGCGGCGAGCGCGACGGTTTTCATGGCGGCGATTCCCCTGTGTCTGCCGGTACTTAAGCGCGCAATTGCGACAGTTGCACTATGCTTATCCGGGCCTTGACCGGGGGGCGGATACACGTCAAACACCCTGCGTTTTCAAAGGTTTTTACGCCATGCACGCCTATCGCACCCACACTTGCGGCCAGCTTCGCAAGGAACATGTCGGACAGACCGTCCGGCTGTCCGGCTGGGTCAATCGGCGGCGCGACCATGGCGGGCTGATCTTCATCGACCTGCGCGACCATTACGGCATCACCCAATGCGTGATCGAGCCGGACGCCGCGGCGTTCGCCGAGGTCAACCGGCTGCGCTCCGAATGGGTCGTGACCTTCACCGGCAAGGTGGTCGAGCGCTTCGCCGAGGCGGTCAACAAGGATCTGGCGACCGGCGATGTCGAGATGCGGATCGAGGCGGTGACGGTGCAGGGCGAGGCGCCCGAGCTGCCGCTGCCGGTGTTCGGCGATCTCGACTACCCGGAAGAGACGCGGCTGAAATACCGCTTCCTCGACCTGCGGCGCGAGCGGCTGCACAAGAACATGGTGTTGCGCTCCAAGATCATCCATTCGCTGCGCACGCGGATGGTGGATATCGGCTTCACCGAATTCCAGACGCCGATCCTCACCGCGTCGTCGCCGGAAGGGGCGCGCGACTTCCTGGTGCCGTCGCGGCGTTATCCCGGGCATTTCTACGCGCTGCCGCAGGCGCCGCAGCAGTTCAAGCAGCTGATCATGGTGGCGGGCTTCGACCGCTATTTCCAGATCGCGCCGTGCTTCCGCGACGAGGACGGGCGCGCGGATCGTTCGCCGGGCGAATTCTACCAGCTTGACCTGGAGATGAGCTTCGTCACGCAGCAGGACGTGTTCGACGCGATCCAGCCGGTGCTGCTGGGGACGTTCCAGGAGTTCGCGAATGGCCGCACGGTTTCGCAGGATGTGCCGCACATCACCTACGAGGACGCCGCGCTGAAATACGGCACCGACAAGCCGGATCTGCGCAACCCGATCGTGATCTGCGATGTGTCGGACGTGTTCGCGCGCGACGACGTGGCGTTCAAGGCGTTCAAGGGCAAGACGGTGCGCGCGATTCCGGCGCCCGGCGCGGCCTCGCAGCCGCGCTCGTTCTTCGACAAGCTCAACGACTGGGCGCGCTCCGAAGGCGCGGCGGGGCTGGGTTATGTGCAGTTCGAGGAGGACGGCGGCAAGCTGATGGGCAAGGGGCCGATCGCCAAGTTCATTCCGGAAGCGGCGCAGGCCGAGCTGGTGGCGCGCGCCGGGATCAAGGCGGGCGATGCGCTGTTCTTCGCGGCCGACAAGACGGAGCGCGCGGCCAAGCTCGCCGGCCTGGCGCGGACGCGGATCGGCACGGAGCTCAAGCTGATCGAGGAGGGCGTGTTCAAGTTCTGCTGGATCGTCGACATGCCGATGTACGAGTGGAACGAAGACGAGAAGCGCATCGATTTCGGGCACAACCCGTTCTCGCTGCCGCAGTTCGACACGCCGGAATTCATGAAGCTGAACGCCGAGGCCGACCGCGAGAAGATTCTCGACATCAAGGTCTTCCAGTACGACATCGTGTGCAACGGCTATGAGATGCTGTCGGGCGCGGTGCGCAACCGCGATCCGGAAGTGATGCTCAAGGCGTTCGAGCTGGCGGGCCATGGCCGCGATTTCACGGAAGCCAAGTTCGGCGGCATGCTGAACGCGTTCCGCCACGGGGCGCCGCCGCATGGCGGCTGCGCGGTGGGACTGGAGCGCGTCGTGATGCTGCTCGCCGGCGAGGAGAACATCCGCGAAGTGACGATGTTCCCGATGAACCAGCAGGGCCAGGATCTGCTGATGAACGCGCCGACCGAGGTGCTGCCCAAACAGCTGCGCGAGCTGCACATCCGCGTCGTGCAGCCGGAGAAGGCGTAGCAACGGTGGACGGAGCGATCATCCGGGGCCAGACGGTCGTCACCCTGGGCGATCAGCTTCGGGCGCGCTGGCACAGCTCGACCAAATATCTGATGCTGGTTCTGGCGGCGGTCTTCGCCATCGGGATGTTCAACAGCTTTCGCGAGTCCGTGCATCTTTTCCCCCAAACGCTGACGCTGCTGTTTGTTGCGGTCACGATCGTGGCGGCGACGATCATGATCGCCATGATCTGTTTGTGTCTTTGGATCGTGATCGCGGCGATCGTCGCGCTGTCGCGGCTGCGGTCGGGGAAGGAGCAACTGGCGATCGTTTACGCCTTTGGGCCGGACGGAATCGAGATACGCGACGGGCGCGGCGTGACGATGACGACGCCGTGGAGCGTGGTGGCCAAGGCACGCGAACGCAAATCGGCGATCCGCCTGTCGCTCAAGCCGCTGGGGTCGCGCACCGTGATCAAACGCGCCTTCGCGCCGGACGATCTGCAGGCGCTGCGTGCGCTGCTGACGCAGAAGCTAGGGCCCAAGGCCCGGCTGAAGCCGGCGTAAATTGGGTCGCCTGCACAAAGCGGGCGCTGACGGTTTTGTCGATTTGGTTCTGGCCAATCCAGGCAGGCGGGAATGACACTCGAGAAACGGACCATCGGCGGCGTCGAGATCGCCTATCGCATCGCGGGCGACGCGAGCGGCCGGCCGATCATATTGATCCACGGGCTCACCGCGAGCATGCGCGACTGGTGGCTCAACGTGAAGCCGCTGGCCGAGGCGGGGTGGCGCGTGCTGACGCCGGACAATCCGGGACATGGCGATTCCTCTGCGCCGGGCGAGGCCGGCGCTTATGCGATGACGGCGGTCGCCGATGGGCTGCATGAGCTGGCTGTGGAGCTCGGCTTCGCGCCGGCGGTGATCGTCGGGCATTCGATGGGCGGCGCGGTGGCCGAGGAATATGCCATCCGGCACGGCGGCGACGTGTCGGCGCTGGTGCTGGTGGCGAGCGCGGGCGGCTCGCAGCGGCCCTATCCGCCGAGCGCCGAGCGCGAGGCGCTGGCCGAGATCGAACGGGTGACGGCGCTGGAGCAGGGCATGGACGCGGTGTGGGCGTTGCACCAGGAACGCGGGATGTGGGCGTCGGTGAGCGGGCTGCCGCCATCGGTGCAGGCGTTCTTCAAGGCGCGGTTCTGCCGCTGCTCGGCGCCGGGATATATCCATGGCGACCGGCAGATGAAGGCGCGGCGCAACACGGTGGCGGAGCTTGGCGGGTTCGCGAAGCCGGCGCTGGTGGTGTGCGGGGAGAATGAGGAGGCGCTGATGCAGGGGACGTCGCGCGAACTGGCGGCAGCGCTGCCGCAAGGGCGGCTGGTGATGGTGCCGAAGGTGGGGCACAGCCCGCAGTTCGAGGACGCGGCGGCGTTCAATGCGGCGTTGCTGGCGTTTTTGGCGGCGGTTTGAAGGGGTTGAGCGTGGCGGCTCCCCCCTCCGTCATGCGCGCGAAGTGCGCGCATGCCACCTCCCCCCGTAAACGGGGGAGGACAATCAGTTCAGCTTGGTGCTGAGGCCTTTGATGCTGTCGTCGATCAGGCTCGCGGCGCGGGTCTCGTCGAGGCGGGCAGCGATGAGCTTTTCGGCGGCGGCAGCTGCGCTGTCGGCAGCGAGGGCGCGGATCTCGGCGACGGCGGCGGCTTCGGCCTGGGCGATCTTATCCTGGGCCATCTGGGCGCGGCGCGCGATCTGCTGCGTCAGCGCGGCGTTGGCGTCGGCCTTGAAGCGGGCGGCTTCGGCGCGGGCCTCGGTGACGATGGCTTCGGCTTCGCGCTCGGCGCCGGCGGCCTTGGCGCGCAGGCCGGCGAGCAGGGCTTGCGCTTCCTCACGCAGGCGGCGGGCTTCGTCGAGCTCGCCCTTGATCACGCCGGCGCGGTCGTCGAGCATCTTGCCGACCAGTTTCGGCACGCCGAACCACGCGGCCAGGCCGAGCACGAGGACGAAACCGACGGCGACCCACAATTCCGGTTCGAGGAGGATGGCCATGGTCAGCTTCCCAATGCGGCGCGGACCGCGGCAGCGGCGTCGTCGGCCGAGACCGTCTCGCCGGTGAGCCGCGCCACGATGTCGATGGTGGCGTCGCGCGCCGCGTCGACGACGTGGCTGCGGGCCTCGGCGCGCGAGGCGGCGATGCGGGCATCGGCGGCGGCGACATCGGCCGTCGCCTTGGCGTCAGCCTCGGCTTTGGCCTGGTTGAGCTCGTCCGTCGCGGTCTTGCGGGCGTCCTCGGCCAGCGCCTGGGCGCGGCCGCGGGCGCTGGTCAGCGCGGACTGGTAGGCGGCGGAGGCCGCCTCGGCGTCGGCGCGATGCGTCTGCGCCGCCGTCATGTCGTCGCTGATCCGGTTGCGCCGAAGCGTGATCACGCCGGCGATGCGCGGACCGGCCACGCGCCACAACACGACGAACAGGAAGGCGAACGTCACCGTGAGCCAGAAGATCTGGCTCGGGAACGTCTCCAGCTTGAACGGCGGGAAGCCGGTTCCTTCGTTCTTCGCAGGAACCGCCGTCGTCGCAGTGGTCGTGGCGTCGCCGTCGGCCATCAGATCAGAACACGAACAGGATGATCATCGCCACGACGAAGCCGATCAGGCCCGTCGCTTCGCACAGCGCGAAGCCGATCAGCAGGTTGGTGAACTGGGCCGGCGCGGCGCCCGGGTTGCGCAGCGCGCCCGACAGGTAGCTGCCGAACACGTTGCCGATGCCGATGCCGGCGCCGCCGAGCGCGATGGCCGCGAGGCCGGCGCCGATCAATTTTGCTGCATGCGGATCCATGGTGTCAGTCCTTCTTAATTAGTGATGGTCGTGGAGGTGAAGTGCTTCGTTCAGGTAGATGCAGGTCAGGATCGCGAAGACGTAGGCCTGGAGGAACGCGATCAGGAATTCGAGCAAAGTGATGGCGACGATCAGCAGCATCGGGCCGACCGAGAGCGCCGAGAGGATACCGCCGGCGGTGCCGAGCATGACGACGAAGCCGGCGAACACCGCGAGCATGGTGTGGCCCGCCAGCATGTTGGCGAAGAGACGCACCGAGAGGCTCATCGGGCGGATCAGGAACGACATGACCTCGATCGGCACGAGCAGGATCAGGATCCACCACGGCGCGTGCGGCACGAACAGCTTCAGGAAGCCGAAGCCGTGCTTGATGAAGCCGGTGACGATGACGGTGAGGATCACCACCGCGGCGAGCGCGAAGGTGACGCAGATCTGGCCGGTGATGTTGAAGGTGCCGGGGATGAGGCCGAAGAAGTTCGACACCAGCACGAACATGAAGAGGGTGAAGACGAACGGGAAGAAGGCAAGGCCATCTTCGCCGGCGACGCCGTGGATCATCGACGAGACGAATTCGTAGGACATCTCGGCCATGGACTGCATGCGGCCCGGAACGAGGGCGCGCTTCGACATGGCGAAGGTGAGGAAGAGGGCGGTCGCGACGACCACCAGGATCATGAACACGGCCTGATTGGTGAAGAAGATATCGTGGCCGCCGATCTGAAACAGCGGGTGCTGCGTCAGGACGGGCTTAACCTCGAACTGCTCCATCGGGTTCATGGCCACAGGCTCAACTCTCCTCGTCGTCCGTTACCGAGGCCGCGGGCGTGGTGCCCTTCGTCATCTCGGCATTGATCTCTTGCGCGGCCTTGATGACGTTGCGGACACCCGCCGCGCCACCCAGAATGAACATCAGGATCAGGAAGAACGGCTTGGTGTGGATACCGAAATATCCGAGCAGCCAGTCCACTCCCCATCCCATCGCACCGCCGACCAGCAGCGCGGCCACGAGCTCCGTCGCGAAACGGAAGGCGATGCCCATCTGAGACGACGGCGGAGCGGCGTTTCGCGCCGCACGCTTGGCCTCAGCGTCATCGAGCCGCTTGCCAAGGTCGCGCAGCGCGTTCGGGTCCTGAGCGGGCATGCCCAAATCTTCCCGTTCGTGCCGTAAATCCGCGCGATTGCCGGCCTTCGCGGCTCCTCGAAGGCGCGCGGAACATATGGGTGGGTGGGTAAGGTGTCAATAACGCAAGAAAGCGGGTAAGGGGTTGGAACTGTTGGGGAAAATGCGGGCGCGGCGAAATGCGCGACATTATCTTTTCGGGCGGCCGAGAATCGTCCGGGGCAGATCGCGGCGGCCATCGACGACGCGCCAAACCACAATCCCCGGTCCATCTTCGATCGGCTCATAGACGACGAGCCAAGGCCACACCGAGAATGCCCTTGGTGCGCCGTCCAAATCTTCACGCACGCGTCCGATGCGTGGAAACAGAGACAGATTTTGGAGGGTTTGCTGAATGCGCTGTAAGATGGCTTCTGCGCGATCCACGTTGCTATTGGCGGCGATGTAATCGAACAACTCCGTCAAATCGCGTTCTGCGTCGAGCGATATGACGATGCGGTTAGCCATCGCGTTTCAGCGGCTGCTGTGCCTGCGCCGGCCTTCCGCGACGATGTCGTCAATAGACTTGCTGGACGTCTTGCCCTCAGCAAGCTCCTTGCGCCCTTTGCGTATAGAAGCATTCAGCGCATCGCGATTGCGCGCGATGAAACTGTCGACCTGGTCGCTATGCCGCTCGTCGTCCTCAACGGAAAGCGACGCAGAAATCTTGGCGTTTGTTGGCTTGGTGACCATGCCCAACACTAGCACGAAACCTACTCGGCCGCCACCTTCTCGGCTTCGGCCAACGTCACCGAGACGAGCTGGCTGACGCCGCGCTCGGCCATGGTGACGCCGAACAGGCGGTGCATGCGGCTCATGGTCAGCGCGTGGTGGGTGATGACCAGGAAGCGCGTGTCGGTCAGGCGGGTCATCTCGTCGAGCAAATTGCAGAAGCGCTCGACATTGGCATCGTCGAGCGGCGCGTCGACTTCGTCCAGCACGCAGACCGGCGCCGGGTTCACCAGGAACACCGCGAAGATCAGCGCCATCGCGGTCAAGGCCTGCTCGCCGCCGGAGAGGAGGGCAAGCGACTGGAGGCGTTTGCCGGGCGGGCGCGCGAAGATCTCGAGGCCGGCTTCGAGCGGGTCTTCCGACTCCGTCAATGTCAGCTTGGCTTCGCCGCCTTCGAACAGCTTGCCGAACAGGGTCTGGAAGTTCGCGTTGACCTTTTCGAACGAGGCGATCAGGCGCTCGCGGCCTTCCTTGTTGAGGCTGGTGATGCCGCGGCGCAGGCGCTCGATCGCGCCGATCAAATCGTCGCGGTCGGTGGTCAGCGTCAGCAGGCGCGCTTCCTGTTCGGCGGCCTCTTCCTCGGCGCGCAAATTCACGCCGCCGAGCTGCTCGCGTTCCTGCTTGAGCTTCTCGACGCGCTTGTCGGCCTGTTCGAGCGGCGGGAGTTCTTCGCCGTCCTTGATCTCGGCGCGCTCGGGCAGTTCTTCCGGCATCGCTTCGAGCTCGTCGCGGATGCGGTCGCGCAATTCGGTGATGCGGGCGGCGGCGGATTCGGACAAGGCCTGGGCGCGGGCGCGTTCCTCGCGCGCGGCGCTGAGCGCCGCGTCAGCGGCCTTGGCGACCTTGTCGGCGTCGGTGAGCGTGGTCTCGGCGACGGCGCGGGCGTCGGCGGCGGCCTGACGCTCGGTGTCGGCGACGGAGATGGCGTCGAGCAGCGTGCTGCGCTTGGCGGCGATCTCTTCCGGCAGAGCTTCGGCGGCGGTGAGTTCGGTGCCGAGGGCTTCGCGGCGGTTTTCGAGGTCTTCGATGTGACGGGTCGCGGCGGCGCGGCGCTCTTCCCAGCGGGTGCGTTCGTCGCCGATGGCGGCGAGGCGGCGCTGGCGGGCTTCGCCTTCGCGCTTGAGGCCGTCGAGCGTGGCGCGGGCCTCGCTGTAAGACGTGCGGGCCTCGGCGGTGCGGGCGCGGGCGGTGGCGCTGTCCTGCGTCAGGGTCACGCCGTCGCCGAGCTGTTCGAGTTCGGCTTCGGCGCCGGCGCGGGATTCGAGCGCGGCGTCGCGGCTTTGCGTCAGGCGGCGGATTTCGGCTTCGAGCGAGGCGAGCTGCGAGGCGCGTTCGGCGGCGGCGCGGGCGGCCTTGGTCGAGAAATCCTGCGCCGCGATGAGGGCCTGGTCGGTGGCGCGTTCGTCGCGCTCGGCGGCGCGTTCGGCGTCGCGCGCGGTCGTGGCGGCGTCCTTCGCGGCGGAGTAGGCGGCGAAGACACCGGCGCGATGTTCGCGCGCGGTTTCGATCTCGGCATCAAGGGCTGCGAGGCGGTTGCGCTGCGACAGGCGGATCGCGGCGGCGGACGGCGCGTCGGCGGACGCGGCATAGCCGTCCCAGCGCCACAGGTCGCCGCGCGGCGAGACGAGACGCTGGCCGGGCTTGAGCGCGTTCTGCAGCGTCTTGCCCTGGTCGGGGAAGACGACGGCGGTGAGCGCGAGGCGGCGCGCGAGGGCCGGCGGCGCGGTGACGAAATCGCTGAGCGGGCGCGTGCCATAGGGCAGCGGCGCGTTCTCGTCATAGGTGCCGAGGTCGCGCCAGTGATGCGGCGAGGATTCGTCGAGTGGCGCCTGCAGCTCGTCGCCGAGCGCGGCGGCGAGGGCGGCTTCGTAGCCGGGCTGCACGGTGACGGCGTCGACCAGCGGCGGGAACAGGTCCTGGCCTTGCGGGCGCAGCAGGTCGCTGAGCGCCTTGGCTTCGGCGGAGAGGCGCTGGCCTTCGCGTTCTGCGGTTTCGAGCGGGCCGCGGGTTTCGTTTTCGAGGCGCTGCGCTTCGGCGAGCGTTTCGCGCGCGACGGCGGTGGCGGTGCGGGCAATTTCGGCGGCGGCGCGGGCGCGCTCGGCGGCGTCTTCGGCTTCGCGCACGTCGGGGGCTTGCGCCGCGGATTCCATCGCGCGGTCGAGACGGGTCTGTGCCTCGGCAAGCTGCATCGCGCTGCTGTCGGCGAGCGCGGAGGCGAGTTCGCGGCTGCGCTCGGCGCTGGCCTTGCGCGCGTTCCAGTCGGCGAGTTCGGAGGTGAGACGTTCGAGCGTGCGCTCGGCCTCGGTGAGGGCTTCGCTGAGGCTGACGGCGAGGCCGTCGGCCTCGATCAGCTCGTCGGCGGAGCGGGCGATGGCGGTCTCGAGCGTCTCGGCTTCGGCGGCAAGCGTGCCGAGGGCGGCTTGCGCGTCGTTGTCGAGGGTGCGTTCGCGTTCGATGTCCTGCTCGGTCTGGCCGATGCGCTGGCGCAGGCGCTGGGCGTTCTCGCGGGCGCGGGCTTCTTCCTGGTCGAGCTGCTCGCGCGCGATGGTCAGGCGATGCAGCGCGGCGTTGCGCTCGGCTTCGGCGGTGCGCAGCGGCGGCAGCTCGGAGGCGGCATTGGCCTGCGCGGTCGAGGCTTCGGCGGCGTGGGCGGTGCAGGTTTCGACCGTCGCGATGGCGGCGGCGAGCTCTTCTTCTGCCGCGCGCATCCGGAGTTCGGCGGCGGTCCAGCGCAGGTGATGCGCCAGGGCTTCCGCCTTGCGGATGTGGCCGGAGAGGTTGCGGTAGCGCGACGCCTGGCGCGCCTGGCGCTTGAGGCTGGCGAGCTGGCCTTCGACTTCGCGGATCACGTCGTCGAGCCGGCCCATATTGGTTTCGGCAGCGCGCAAACGCAGCTCGGCCTCGTGGCGGCGCTGGTGCAGGCCGGCAATGCCGGCGGCTTCTTCGAGGATGGCGCGGCGCGCGAGGGGCTTCTGGCTGATGAGGAGGCCGATCTGGCCCTGACGCACGAAGGCGGTCGAGCCGGCGCCGGACGAGGCGTCGGCGAAGAACAGCTGCACGTCCTTCTGGCGCACGTCGCGGCCGTTGATGCGGTAGACCGAGCCCGCCTCGCGCTCGATGCGGCGCGAGACTTCGATCGTGTCGTATTCGTTCCAGGCGCCGGTCGCGGTGCGGTCGGTGTTGTCGACGAAGAGCGTGACCTCGGCCATGTTGCGGGCCGGGCGGCCGCCGGAGCCGGCGAAGATCACGTCGTCCATCTCGCCGCCGCGCAGCGAGGAGGGGCGCGTCTCACCCATCACCCAGCGCAATGCGTCGAACAGATTGGACTTGCCGCAGCCATTGGGGCCGACCACGGCAGTCATGCCGGGTTCGACGAACAATTCAGTCGGCTCGACGAAGGACTTGAAACCGGAAAGCCTGAGCCTGGTGAACTTCAATGAACTGCGCCGTCCTACGCTGATGACCGGCGATTATTTTTTCGCCAGCAGTGAATCCAACTTCGCCTTGATGTCCGACCACGGCGCGCCGCCCGTCAGCACTTCGCCGTTGATCACGAAGGTCGGCGTACCACTGATCCCGTAACGCGCCGTCGCATCCGCGGCCACTTTCACGACCCGATCCTGCGCGGCCTTGTTGTTCATGCAGGCCTGAACCTGATCGTTGCTCAGACCGGCAATCCGGCCCATTGCAACGAGACCGCTCGCGGCATCGGCACCGTATTCCGGGTCCCACTTAGGCTGATTCCGATAAAGCAGGTCAATGAACGGAAAATAGTTATCCGCAGGCAAACAGCGTGCGATGGCTTCGGCCGGAACGTCCGCATTGCCGATGGGGAAAACGCGGAAGACATAGAACACCTTGCCGGTGTCGATGTATTGCGCCTTGAGGATCGGAATGCCTTCCTCGTTCATATGGGCGCAGTGCGGGCACATCGGCGCGGCGTATTCGATGACGGTGATCGGCGCCTTGGGATTGCCTTGGGTGCGGTCGTCCGCCGTCACGACGGGGCCGGCAGCCGCGGTGCTCGGCAGGGCGCTGCCCTGATTCGCGCCCAGCAGGTACCAGGCGGCTCCGCCCAGCGCGAGAAGCGCGACAACGATGATGCCGATCAGGACTTGGTTGCGACTCACGGGGGCGTCTCCGCTGGCTTGTTCCGCCTGCTTTTGGCAGACCGCCGGGCAAGCTTCAATCCTGTCCCGGTAAACGGGCGGATTTGCGGGCTATTTCGCGATTTCGGCGTCCAGCATCGCCTTCATCAGGTCGTAAGGGTATTCGCCGCTGTAAACCACCTTGCCGTCGACCACGAAAGTCGGGGTGCCGCTGACGCCGAACCGGGTCTGGGCGTCCTGTGCGCTTTTGGTGATGCGGGCCTGTTCCGCCTTGTCGTCGATGCAGCGCGCGGCGTCGGCGGCGGACATCCCGGCGATGCCGGCGCGCGCGATCAGGGCGGCGCGGACGTCGGGAATCTCGTGGCCGTCGGGATCCCAGGTGTCCTGGCTGCGATAAAGCAGATCGATGAAGGTGAAGTACTGGTCCTTGGGCAGGCAGCGGGCAAGCGCTTCCGCCGCAAAGTCCGGCGCGCCGATGGGATAGACCCGAAAGACATAGAAGACCTTGCCGGTGTCGATGTACTGCGCTTTCAGGCGGGGGAATTCGTTGGCGTTGAAATTGGCGCAGATCGGGCACATCGGCGCGGCGTATTCGATCATCACGACCGGCGCCTTGGGATTGCCGAGGGTGCGGTCATCGCCGGCGATCGGGGTGGGGCCTGACGGCGTTGCCGCAACGGTGAGGTCCGGCGAACCCGGCTTGTTGATCACGTAGTAGCCGACGCCGAGGCCGACGAGCGCCAGCACGATGATGCCGATAAGGACCGTGTTGCGGTTCATGTTCCCTCCATGGGGCGATTGCGGGTGCGCTGGCGCGCGAGAGCGAGGACAGCTTGGCCCAGATCGGGCGGGCCTTGCCAGCGGCGGGCGGGATCGGCGGGGGAGGGTTCTTTCGCCTTGGGCAGGCGTGGCAGTGGCGGCGCGGGCTGCGCGAGCGGGCCTTGCACGAAGCGCAAGCGCGCGACGGCAACGCGGCCAAGATAGGCGTTGATGCGGGCGCACAGCGCGCGGCTGTCGTGCTGGAGGAACAGCGCGGCGGCGGGTTCGGCCTTGAGGGTCAGGACACCGCCCGAGGCGCCCTCGCTCAGCTTGATGGGGCGGGCGAGGCGCGCGGTCTGTTCGCCGGCAATCTCAAGCCAGCGCAACACGATGGTGGGGTCGGAGAAGCCGGCGCGCGCGAAGGCGCCGCGCGCCGCGAGGGTCGCGTCGTTGCCGACCTCGCCGACGCGATTGCGACGCGGCGGCGGCGGTTCGGGTTGTTGTTCCTTGAGCGGTTGCGCCATGGTGCGAGTATGCCCGCGCGCGCGCCCAAGACGCAAAAGACAAAACCGGTCGACGCACAGCAATTGCTGGCCTGGTACGATGTGCATCGCCGCACGCTGCCGTGGCGGGCACCGGCGGGGCGCAAGGCCGATCCGTATCACGTGTGGCTCAGCGAGATCATGCTGCAGCAGACGACGGTGCAGGCGGTCGGGGCGTATTACGTGAAATTCCTGAAAGCCTGGCCGACGGTGCGCGCGCTGGCGGCGGCGGAGCAGGATGCGGTGCTGACAGCATGGGCCGGGCTCGGCTATTACGCGCGGGCGCGCAACCTGCACGCGGCGGCGAAGGTCGTCGCCCACGAGATGGGCGGGACGTTTCCGCAGACTTATGAAGGGCTGCGCGGACTGCCGGGGGTGGGTGATTACACCGCCGGCGCGATCGCGGCGATCGCGTTCGACCTGCCGCATGCGGCGATGGACGCCAATGCCGAGCGCGTGATCGCGCGGGTGTTCGCGATCGACGAGCCACTGCCGAAGTCGAAGCCGGCGATGCGTGCGGCGCTGCAGGCGCTGGTGCCGCCGAAACGGGCAGGCGATTTCGCGCAGGCGCTGATGGATCTGGGCTCGGCGATCTGCACGCCGAAGCGGCCGGCGTGCGCGAATTGCCCGTGGGCGGCGGGATGCCTGGCGCGGGCGCGCGGCATCCAGGAGACGCTGCCGGTGAAGGCGCCGAAGATGGCGCGGCCGCTGAAGCGCGGGGCGGCGTTCGTGGCGCGCGATGCCTCGGGCGCGGTGCTGCTGGTCAAGCGGCCGGAGAAGGGGTTGCTGGGCGGGATGATGCAGCCGCCATTGGGGCCGTGGGGTGAGGATTTTCCGTCAACCGCCGAAGCGTTGAAGCAGGCGCCGTTCAAGGCGAACTGGAAGAAGCGCGCGGGGATCGTCGAGCATGGCTTCACGCATTTCCAGCTGGAGATCGAGGTTTATGTCGCGGACGTCGACCCGGCGAAGTTGGGCGGCCGGGTCAAGCCCGGCCATGACGGAGTGGCGGAGAGGTGGGTGCGCGATCTGTCGACGACGGCGCTTCCCACCGTCATGAAGAAGATCGTCGAGCACGCGTTTGTGGATGATGGGCCGCTATTCGCGCGGCGATCCTAGCACTCAGGGTGCCACAACAACGGTTTCACTGCAAAAGACGTGTCCGTCGTCTGCGTGGACATCTGCGACGTGGCCGAAGCCGGGACTGGATATACCGTCGTCGACAACCCAAACGGCACCGTCGCGATGGGCTTTAAAGCGGGACCAGCCTTTCGAGCGACATGTGTTCGCGGCAATGACGATGGCTTGCTCCATAGTTGTCACAGGACCGGGCGGTGGGGCTGGCGGCAGTGTCCGACAGCCGCACAACATGACCGCTGCAACAAGCAGTGCTACGCGCGGCGCGATCACGCCAGATCGGCTCTGAGCCGCTGGCGCAGCACGTCGATCGGGACCATCGCGCCATTATGCTCGTATTGCCAGAAGGTCCAGCCGTTGCAGGCGTCGAGGCCCTGCACATGCGCGCCCATCTGGTGGATCGAGCCGGTGGCGTCGGCGCAGACCAGCGTACCGTCGGCGCGGACCTTGGCGCGGTGGCGCTTCTGCGTGCCGTGCAGGACGGTGCCGGGCGGGAGCAGGCCGCGCTCGACCACCCAGCCGAACGGGATGCGCGGTTCGCTGCGCTTGGACTTGGTGACCTCGATGGCGTCGGCGGGCGCGGGGACAATGGCGGCGATGCGGTCGCGGGCGACCTTGGCGTAGGTCTTGTCGCGCTCCAGGCCGATGAAGTGGCGGCCGAGCCGCTTGGCGACGGCGCCGGTGGTGCCGGAGCCGAAGAACGGGTCGAGCACGACGTCGCCGGGCTTGGTCGACGAGACGATGACGCGGTGCAGGAGCGATTCCGGCTTCTGGGTCGAGTGCGCCTTGTTGCCGTCGGCGCCCTTGATGCGCTCGTGCCCGGCGCAGATCGGCAGGGTCCAGTCGGAACGCATCTGGAGCTCGTCGTTGAGCGCCTTCATCGCCTCGTAGTTGAAGGTGTATTGCTGCTTGGCGCTCTTGGTCGCCCAGATCATCGTCTCATGCGCATTGGTGAAGCGGCGGCCGCGGAAATTCGGCATCGGGTTGGTCTTGCGCCACACCACGTCGTTGAGGATCCAGAAGCCGAGGTCCTGGAGGATCGCGCCGACGCGGAAGATGTTGTGATAGGAGCCGATCACCCACAGGGCGCCGGTGTCCTTGAGGACGCGGCGGGCTTCGGTGAGCCATTCGCGGGTGAACTTGTCGTATTCGGCGAAGCTGGCGAACTGGTCCCATTCGTCGTCGACGGCGTCGACCTTGGACTGGTCGGGGCGGCGCAGCTCGTTCTTGAGCTGGAGGTTATAGGGCGGGTCGGCGAAGACGAGGTCGGCGCAGCCGTCCGGCAGCGCGCGCATGTTCTGGACGCAGTCGCCCTCGATAACCCGATCCAGTTCCAGCCCAGCCATGTGCCCCGCCATGTTTATCAACAGAAGGGCGCACAGTGATTCGGGCGGGAGTCGCCGTCAAGAGTCCAAGGTGAATCAGGGCGTTATCGTAGAGTCTTGAGGATTCCCACCGTACAAGATGTTGTGCACAGGGGCGAAGCTGCGGCGGTGGTGCGGCGTCGGGCCGTGGGTGGTGAGCGCCGAAAGGTGCTGCGGCGTGCCGTAGCCCTTGTTCTTCAGCCAGCCGTAGTTCGGGTGGGTCTCGTGCAGTGCGGCCATCATGCGGTCGCGGGTGACCTTGGCGATGATCGAGGCGGCGGCGATCGAGACCGACTTGGCGTCGCCGTCGACGATGGTGTCGCAGGGACAGGGCAGGGCCGGCGCGTCGTTGCCGTCGACCAGCGCGAAGGCGGCCTCGAATTGCAGCGCGCGGACGGCGCGGGCCATCGCCATGTGGGTCGCCTGGCGGATGTTGATGAGGTCGATCTCGTCGACGGTCGCTTCGCCGACGCCGACGGCGAGGGCGCTGAACATGATGTGGGAAAAGAGTTCCTCGCGCTGCTCGGCGGTGAGCTGCTTGGAGTCGTTGAGGCCCTTTGGGATTTTGCCGCGCTGGAGGATCACCGCCGCGGCGACCACGGGGCCGGCGAGCGGGCCGCGTCCGGCTTCGTCCACGCCGGCGACGGGGCCGGGGCGGAGCTTCAGCACGCGGGACTCGTAGATGTAGTGCGGCATGACGCGATGTTATCAGGCCGATTCGGGCCGAAAAGCGAACGGCGCGGGTTATGCACACGCTCACTCTCACCATGGCCGGCCTTGAGCCGGCCACCCAGCAGCGCGCGTCAGCGCGCCAATGACTCTTATCGAGCGGGTGGAGGGGTGGGTGGCCGGGTCAAGCCCGGCCATGGCGATTTTGGGTTGGGCCGAGCCTGCTGCTTACGTCTTCTCCTCGAACCACAGCGGGACGCCGTAGTTGATGGTGAGCTCCTCGCCTTCGGCGATGTCGCGCAGGGCGAGGACGGTGATCTCGTCGGAATCGTAGTGGTGGTCGAAGGTGACGTTCGGCGTCCTGGAGTGATTGTAGAGGCTGAGATAGCCGAGGCCGATGGCGCAGTCTTTCTCGGGGCCGAGGCCGCCCTCGACGTCTTCGCCCCAGGCGAGGCTGTAGGAGTCGAGGCCGGGGCATTCGGAATCCTTGAGCGCGAGCGGCAGGACCGGCGAGGTCTCGAGCGCTTCGCCGGCAGCCAGAGGGCGGCGCGCGACGACGCCGCGGCCGCGGCCGGGGATTTTCACGTATTTGATCTTGTCCAAGGCGTTTCCTCTGCGCGGCATGGTTAAGCGGCGACGTCTATAGCCCGCCGACCGGGCGCATGACGAGACCGGACGCTCCGGCGCGCCGGTTGGCGCCGACCCAAGACTTCGCGTAATATTCGCTGCATAGGCTGGTCGGGGGGCAAGCCAATGCAAGGGAAACTCGCGGCGTTCGCGATCGCAATGCTGTCTTTGACGGCAGCCAGCCAAGGCGCGTGGGCGAAGGGCACGCTGTGGTCGGCAACGCTGTATGCCGGGCCGGCGAGCAACGATTTCGCGTCGCAGATCGTCAGCGGCAAATTTCGCGTCGAAGGAGCCATGGCGGGCGTCGCGCTGGACCGCAACCTCGCCTATCTCGGCGCCGGCTTCAAACTGGTCGCGGAGGCGCAGGCGACGCATTATTTCATGGACCGTCCGACCACGACGTTCTCGGCAGGGCTCGGCATCAAATACGACGCCCTGTCCGCCGGCCCCGGCATGCCGGTGGCTGTCGCCTTCTACATGGGACCATCCTACGCGATCGATCCGCCGCTCTATATCGTGGGCGGCACGACGCGGCAGCCGCGCGTGCTGAACTATCTTTCGGCAGAGATCACCATCGGCCTGCCGCACGCACGGGGCTGGGATCTGGTGTTCCGCGAATTCCACCGCTCCGGCATGTACGGGCTCTACGCGAAGGACGTGGACGAGGGCAGCATGATCGGGGTGGGAATTCGCCACCGCTTCTGAACTTTTACGCACGGGCGGATTGCAGCGCGGCCCCGGACAGCAAAAGCGTCAGGAACAGCAGCACGCCGGGAACCATGAGCGTCATCGTGCCGGGCGCGATGTGGCTTACCGCGAGGGCGGCATAGATCGTGGCGCCGGCGATGACGAGCGTCAGGATGGCGATCGTGATCCAGGAGAGGATGCGGGCCGGGCGCGCGGCATCGCGCGCAACGGCCTCCATCAGCGCCACGGAGAATGCGGCGGCGTCGCGTTCGGGGAGCGGCCGGAGCAGCAAAGCGTCGAGGTCGGTGTCGTTCATGATGGATCTCCCAAGAGAGATTTGAGTTTCTCGCGGCCGCGCAGGACGTGGCTTTTGAGCGTGCCGAGCGGCATGTCGAGGGCTTCGGCGGCCTCGGTGTTGGAAAGGCCCAGTGCGAAGCACAGCGTCAACGCGGCGCTTTCGGGCGGCGATAATTTGGCGAAGGCGCGTTCGAGATCGATGCGGGCGAGCGCGGCGCCTTCGCCGCTGGGCGCTTCGCCCTGCCAGTCATCGAGCTGTTCGTCGGGCTTGCGCTTGCGCGCGCTCATCAGGAAGCGCGAATAGGCGATGCGGTAAAGCCAGGTGGAGAATTGCGACTCGCCGCGAAAATTGCCGATGGCGCGCCAGGCTTCGAGGAAGGTCTCCTGCGCGAGGTCGTCGGCGCGCGCATGGTTGCCGCGCGTCAGGCGCAGCAACAGGCCGCGCACCTGCGACTGGTGCTGGCGCGCGAGCTGGCTGAACGCCGCCACGTCGCGGGACGTGGCGCGCAGGATCAGCGTGCTGTCTTCCACGGCGGTTGCCCCGGGGCTTTCTCCTATTGCGGGCGGCCCCGCTCGAGCAGCGCCATCAGCAGCAGCGCGAGGCCGATGCCGATGGGAAAGAGGGCGAGGGTGGGCAGCCAGGCGACGTTCTCGATCGGGCCATGGAACAGCGACTGCGCCGTCATCGACCAGAAGAAGATGCCGAGCGCCGCGCCGAGGCAGAGCAGCACGATGGCGCCGCGCATCAGGCCGACCGGCGCGGCGCGCCGGGGGCCGTTGAACAGCTCGAGCGGCACGGGCTGACCCTTGTCGGCCAGGGTCTGCATCACGCGGTAGCGCGCCATGCGGACCTGGTAGACGAAATAGCCGTTGGCCACGACGATGATGCCGATCACCGCCCAGAACACCATCGCCACCGCGACAAAGCCGTCCATCATGGAAAACATCCTTTTTCCGCCCGTTTTGGCGCTTCGGAAGGGTTAGATGCGCGCGGAAGTGGGATCGGATGCAAGGACGTTTTTTACCTCCCCCTTGTGGGGAGGTCGGAGAGCGAAGCGATCCGCGTGGGGGGCCGCTCTATCCGGCAGCACCGCCCCCCACCCGAAATTTGCTTCGCAAATTCCGATCTCCCCACAAGGGGGAGGTGATTACAACACCGCTCTCTCCGGCTCGGCGCCGAACAGCGAAAGCTGGTCGCCGGTACGCGGCGGTTTGCGGAACTTGGCGGTGGTCAGGGGGCGGACCTCCTGGTTCAGGCCGAGCCGCTTGACCGCCATGTGGAAGCGGCGGGCGATCATCTCGGCATAGGGGCCGGTGCCTTTCATCCGCGTGTTCCAGTTGGCGTCGTAGTCCTTGCCGCCGCGCATCGAGCGGATCAGCGACATGACGTGCTTGGCGCGGTCGGGCTCGTTGGCTTCGAGCCATTCGCGGAACAGATCCTTGATCTCCAGCGGCAGGCGCAGCAGCACATAGCCGGCGGAGCGAGCGCCGAAGCCGGCGGCGGCGGAGAGGATCGCTTCGAGTTCGCCGTCGTTGAGGGCGGGGATCGCGGGCGCGAACATCACGCCGGTGGGGATGCCGGCTTCGCTGAGCGCCTTGATCGCGGCGAGGCGGCGCTGCGGCGTGCCGGCGCGCGGCTCCATCTTGCGGGCGAGGCGGCGGTCGAGCGTGGTCACCGAGAGCGCGACCTTGGCGAGGCCGTCGCGCGCCATGTCGGACAGGATGTCGATGTCGCGCATGATCAGCGGCGATTTCGTCACGATGCCGACGGGGTGCCGGAAGTCGCGCAGCACTTCGAGGATGGAGCGCATGATGCGCATCTTCTTCTCGATCGGCTGATAGGGATCGGTATTGGTGCCGATCGCTATGACTTTCGGAACGTAGCCCGGCGCCGACAATTCCTTCACGAGCAGCTCGGCGGCGTTCGGCTTGGCGAACAGGCGCGACTCGAAATCGGCGCCCGGCGACATGCCGAGATAGGCGTGGCTCGGCCGCGCGAAGCAGTAGATGCAGCCATGCTCGCAGCCGCGATAGGGATTGATCGACTGGTCGAACGAGATGTCGGGCGATTTGTTGCGCGCGATGATGCTGCGGGTGGCGTCGCGGATGACCTCGGTCCGCAGGGGCGGGGGCGTGCCGTCCTCGTCGCGCCAGCCGTCGTCCCAGCCGTCATCGACCAGGACGCGGGCCTGCTTTTCATAGCGTCCCACATGGTTGGAAAGCGCGCCGCGGCCCCGCAGGAGGCGCCGGTCGGTGGTGATGTCTAGGACGGTGGTCATGACGAGGAATATAGGGACGCTATGAGAACAAATCAAGTACAAAATATAGGTGGCAGGCGCTCACCAAACTCTACTGCTGTCATGCAGGTGACCTGATCGCGATTAAAGTGGCGCTGCAAATCCTGGGGGAGACGGACGGATGTATGTCTGCGGGCTCGTGATTCCGGTGCCGGAGGACAAGATGGACGCCTATCGGGCGTGGGCTGAGAACGGGGCGCGGTTCTTCAAGGAATATGGCTGCCTGGAGATCGTCGAGAGCTGGGAGGACTACGTGCCCGACGGCAAGCAGACCGATTTCCGCCGCGCGGTCGCGGCCAAAGCGGGCGAGAAGATCGTATTCTGCTGGCAGGTCTGGCCGGACAAGGAGAGTTTCACCGCCGCGGAGGAGAAGATGCATCTGGATCCGCGCATGGACGAGGCGGGCGAGCCGCCGTTCGATGCCAAGCGGCTGATCCTGGGCTGTTTCACGCCGCTGCTGGCGATGGGGCGCGATTGATCGGGTTTGTCCCGCGACTGTTGGGAGCGATGGCGCTTGCCGTGTTGGCTTGCGCGCCCGCCGTCGCCACCGCGCCGCCGTGCCGGGCGCTGGTGTTCGAAGGTTCGCGCTTCACCATCTGCTCGTTCGATGCGCGGACGCAGGATGTGCGGCTGTTCCGGGCAGGGCGAGATGGCGCGGCGCTGCGCGGCTTTGCGGCGCTGGAACAGGAACTGGGCTCGCGCGCGGCGCGGCTGCGCTTTGCAATGAATGCGGGGATGTTCGCGCCGGATTTTCGGCCCGTGGGACTTTATGTCGAGAACGGCGTGACGCTGCATCCGGTGAACCGTGCCGACGGCGACGGCAATTTCACCTTGAAGCCAAACGGGGTGTTCTGGGCGGGCGCGCAAGGCGACGTGCATGTCGAGACGACGGATGCGTTCGTGGCGGGTCACCGCAAAACGGTTTGGGCGACGCAGTCGGGGCCGATGCTGGTGATCGGCGGGGTGCTGCATCCCAAGATCGCGGTGGACGGGCCGTCGCGGAATATCCGCAACGGTGTCGGCGTGCGCGACGCGGGCACGGCCTATTTCGTCATCAGCGAGGATGTGGTGTCGTTCGGACGGATGGCGCGGCTGTTCCAGACGCAATTGCACTGCGCCGATGCGCTGTATTTCGACGGCACGATCTCGAGCATCTGGGTGCCGGCGCTGAAGCGGCAGGACAGCGCCTATGCGCTTGGGCCGATGGTGGCGGTGTTCGACCGCAAATAGCTCTCAGTCCTGCGCCAGCGGCTGGTCGCGCAGCAGGGTGAGCAAGGGTTTGTCCGCGCGGTTCGTGGGATGGTTCAGTTCGTAAAGCACCTTGTTGGCCCAGGCGATGGCGTCGGGGCGCGAGTAGTGGTCGTCCTTGCGCGAGACGTTGCTGCGGTCGGTCTTGTCGTCGCTGGCGATGTAGCGGCAGTTGTTGGCGGTGACGGTTTGCTTCAGATCGGCGACGAAGCTCTCGAAGCGGCTTATGGAGACGAAGAGATCGCCGGCCTGCGGCGGGCCGACCCAGATGCAGGCGCTGTGTTGTTCGTGGATCGCATCGATCAGGGCGACGGCGTCGCGCAGCTTCTGCGCCCGGTTGCCGATGATCATGTTGAGGCCGAGCACCACCAGAGTGACGCGGCGCGGCGCCTGCAGGTCGGCGTAGAAGCGGCGCAGCGGCGGGATGTTGCCGCCTTTGAAGTGGTGGCAGTCGCTGAGCGACTGGTTGTTGCCGCAGGTCCAGGCGCCGCAATCGATATTGGAGTATTCGCGCTCGACCCAGTCGTTGGCGCCGGCGCCGCATTTGGCGAAGATCGTCACGGCGACGGCGGTGCCGGTGACCGGATCATGCAGCAGGCGCAGCGTGTCGTAGAGCGTTCCGCCGAACGGGCCTTCGCTGTTGGAGTCGCCGATGATGAGGATGCCGGCGCCGGGTGGCGCAGCGGCGGCCGGCGCGGTCAAGCCCGCAATCGCGCACAGCGCGGCAAGCGCAAGCAGAAGCGTTCGCACGAGCGTTTGCACTGGGACCCCATCAACCCGAGCGGCACAGCAAAGGCGTTGCGCGCGGATTTGCCAATGCCGCGCGGGGATCGTGGTAAACCGGCGCGCTTCAGGACGCTTTGCAGTGGCCGCCGTCCTTGTAGACGGTGCGGTCGGTGCCGGCATAGGTCCAACCATGCGCGTCGGTCGCGGCGGTGCTGGTGGTCCAGCTCTTGATGCCGTCGGCGGTGCAGTACCAGTGGCCGGCGGACGCGGACGTGGCAGGCAGCGCGGATCCGGCGACGGCAATGACGGCCAGGAACGCGGCGGTGACGACTTGGCGCATGACAGACTCCCCCTAACGGTGGCGCAGCTTACCTCGCCGTTGGGGAAATCGATATCGGGCCCGATCGTGAATTGGACGCAACAATTGGTCCGTTAAACCTTGCGACATGAAAGTTTTTGTCGGAACCGCAGCTTCGCGGCATAGTCGCGTCATGATCAGTGTCGTCATCCCGGTTTTGAATGCGCAAAGCGCTTTGCCCCGCTGTTTCGACGGCCTGATCGGCGCGACGGTGCGCGGGCTGGTGAAGGAAGTCGTGGTCGCCGATGGCGGCTCGACCGACGATACGCTGACGATCGCGGATGCCGCCGGCTGTCACGTCGCGCAAGCGGGCAAGAGCCGGGCGTCGCAATGGAAGGCGGGCGCGGCGCTGGCGCGGGCCGATTGGCTGCTCTTCCTGCTGCCGGAGACGGCGCTGGAGACCGGCTGGGAGAACGAGGCGGAGTCGTTCATGTCGCGCGCGACGTTCGAGCGGCCGCGCGCGGCGGCGTTCCGCTTCGCGCTCGACGATTTCGAGCCGGCGGCGCGGCGGCGCGAGGCCTTGGTGGCATGGCGCAGCAGCCTGTTCGCGCTGCCCTATGCCGACCAGGGGCTGCTGATCCCGCGGCGGCTGTATCAGAAGCTCGGCGGGCATCGCGAAGTCGGGCATGAGGACGCCGATCTGGCGCGCCGCATCGGCCGGGCGCGGCTGGTGCAGCTGCGCAGCCGCGCGGTCAACAAGCCGGAAGGACGCCAGCCGGGACGTGGCGCATTGGTCGCGATGCTGCATGCCTTGCGCGTGCCGGTTTCGGTGGTGGCGAAGATCGGGTAAGAGGGCGGCATGCCCGGACCGACATCGCATCTCTATTACGCACAGCGCCTGCGTCTCCACTACGTCGATTGGGGGAATGAGAGCGCGCCGAACCTCTTGATGATCCATGGCGGGCGCGATCACTGCCGCAACTGGGACTGGGTGGCGGAGCGGCTCGCGGACCGTTTCCACATCGTGGCGCCGGATCTGCGCGGCCATGGCGACAGCGAGTGGGCGAATGGCGGCGCCTATAGCGAACTCAACTACGTCTACGACATCGCGCAGCTGGTGCATCAGAAGAAGATGGCGCCGGTGACGATCATCGCGCATTCGCTGGGCGGTTCGATCGCGCTGCTCTACACCGGGCTGTTTCCCGAGACGGTGAAGAAGGTGGTGGCGATCGAGGGGCTCGGCCCTTCGCCGCAGATGCAGGCGCGCTGGGAGGAGACGCCGATCGAGCAGCGGGTGCGCAATTCGCTCATGGCGCGCCGCGATGCCGCCGGACGGATGCCACGCAAATACGCGACGCTCGAGGAGGCCGTGGCGCGGATGCGGGAGGAGAACACGCATCTGAGCGCCGAGCAGGCGCGGCACCTGACGGTGCATGGCGCGGCGCAGAACGAAGACGGGACCTATTCGTGGAAGTTCGACAATGCGGTGCGGCTGGGCGGGCCGGCGGGATTGCCGGTCGCGGACCAGCGGCGCATCTGGAGCTGCATCGCCTGTCCGGTGCTGCTGGTGCGGGGGACGGAGTCATGGGCCTCCGATCCGGTCGCCGACGGGCGGATTGCGCATTTCAAGGACGCCAGGCTGGCGAACATCGAACGCGCCGGGCACTGGTCGCATCATGATCAGATCGACGTGTTCATGAAACACGTCGATGCGTTTCTCGCGGAGTAGAGCGCTCAGCGCCAGGCGGCGAGGGCGGCGGAGTCGAAATATTCGTCGAGCCGGGTGATGCGGCCGTTCTCGACGCGGCACACGATGCAGGCGGCGAGCGAGACCTCCTTGCCGCTGCGCAGCTTGCCCTTCAGCAGATGCTGCTCGGTGAAACCGCCGTCAAACACGTCGAGACGCTGGTCGGTGTAGCGGCGCTCGGGGACGAATTTGATGAAGTCGGCGAGTGTCTTCAGATTGTCGGCGACGCTGCCGGCGATGTTGTCCGTGTTGTGCCAGATGACCGCGTCAGGTGCGTAGATCGCCTGGACGGCTTCGAGATCGCCGCGCTCGATGGCGGCGAAGAAGTCCTGTGCAAGCTTGCGGATGGCGTCGTGGGACATGGGTTTCCTCTCAGCCACCCGCCAGGGCGTTGGTGATGACGATCTCGTCGCCGGATTCGATCTGCCGCGCGGCGGCCTCCCTGGCGCGGATCATGGCGCCGGCGTGCAGGAAGACGATGTTGGTGCGGATCGCGCCGGCTTCGTCGAACAAATGAAGCGCGAGCGCGGGATGTTTCGCGGCGAGGTCGGCAAGCACGGCGGCAATCGAACGGCCTTGCGCGCTCAGCATGCGTTCGCCGCCGGTGACGGCGCGCAGGATCGGCGGCAGCTGCACGCGCACGGTCAAGCGCTGTAAGCCTCGACGCTCATGATGCGCGGCAGGCCGCTGGCGACCTCGCGCCAGCTTTCGCCCAGATCGTCGCTGCCGTAGACGGTGCCCGAGGCGGTGCCGAAATAGAGCCCGCCATGCTGGTCGGCGGCGAGCGAACCACGCAGGACGGCGGTATAGCAATTGGCGGGGAGGCCCGTGGTCAGCTTTTCCCAATTCTCGCCGTTGCGCGAGCGGTAGACCGCAAGCTGGCCGCCGCGCGGGAAGCGGAAATTGTCGCCGTCGAGCGGCACGATGAAGACGTTGCCGGATTTCAGGTCCATCGCGGATGGGAAGCCGAAGCTGCAATGGTGGCCGTCGGAGAGCTCGGCGATGGGCAGGCCATCCTCCATCACCTGCCAGCTGTCGCCGCCATCGATGCTCTTGTGCACGCCGCGATGCTCCTGGCGGAACATGATGTCGGCATTGGCCGGATCGTGAGTCACGCTGTGGACACATTGGCCGGTGGAGGCCGGTGCGGAGTCGATCGCGGGGTTCACGCCCTTGTTCTTAGGATTCCAAGTCTTGCCGCCATCGTCGGTGCGGAAGAGGCCCGCGGCGGAGACGCCGACCCACAGCCGATCCGGATTTTTCGCGTCGGACAAGATCGTGTGGGCGCCGAGGCCGCCGAAGCCTGGCGTCCAGCCGGGGCGCGAGGGATGCTCGTTGAAGCCGTCGACCGGCTGCCAGGATTGGCCTCGGTCGAAGCTGACGAACAGGCCGGCTTCGGACACGCCGGCATAGAGCGCGCCATGGGCGGCGTGCAGCGTCCAGATCTGGTCGACGAAGCGTCCGCCGCCTTTGAGGAGGCCGCCGAAATCCTCTTTCGAGACCAAGCGATGATGCTCGGGATTGCCGCGGTCGGTGGGGCGGTAGCGTGGCGCGGCTTCGAGCTGGGTCCAGGTTTGCAGATCGTCGCTGACGAACAGGGCAACGCCGTAGTTGGGGCTGTTGACGGCGGCATAGGTGCGCCCCAGATCGTCGCGCACCGAGGCGGTGACGGGCCAGCCGCGCAGCACGAAGTCCTCCTGCCAGGCGCGGCGGTCGGTGCTTTTGAGAATGGCGGCGCCTTTGGGTGTGCCGACGACGAGCGAGACGGACATGGCGTCCTCCTTGATCTCGTGCGGAGATTAACACGTTGCAGGTCGGCCGTCGCGAGCACCGTTTCGCCACCAAGACGTTGGAGACTGCAAGAACCTTTAGCGCTCCATCAGCCGCGGCATGATCTCGACGAAGTTGCAGGGGCGGTGGCGGATGTCGAGCTGCGACTTCAGGATGCCGTCCCAGCCGTCCTTCACGGCGCCGGGCGAGCCGGGGAGCGCGAAGAGATAGGTGCCTTGCGCGACGCCGGCGCAGGCGCGGGACTGGACGGTGGACGTGCCGATCTTGGCGTAGCTGATCTGGTGGAAGAGGGCGGCGAAGCCGTCGATCTCCTTTTCGAACACCGATTTGAAGGCTTCCACCGTGACGTCGCGGCCGGTGAGGCCGGTGCCGCCGGTGGAGATCACGGCGTCGATGCCCCGGTCGGCGATCCAGGCTTTGAGTTGCGCGGCGATCTTCGCCTGGTCGTCGGTGACGATGGTGCGGGCGGCCAGGACATGGCCGGCTTCGGCGATGCGTGCGGCGAGGACGTCGCCGGATGTGTCGGTCGATGCGTCGCGCGTGTCCGACACCGTCATGATGGCGATGCGGACGGGGACGAACGCGATGCTCTCGTCAATACCGGGCATCGCTCACGACGGTGTTGCCGGAATCTGCTGATGGCGAAGGCGTGGGATCGACCGTCGGCGGACGCGGCGCGGGCGGCTGGGCCGGCGGATGGTAAATCGGCCAGCCGCCGGACGCGGTGTCGTTGAGGCTCGGCGAAGGCTGGCCGAGGCGGCGGGCGTAGAGCCAGTGATACATCAGCACGCGCTTGACGTAGTAGCGGGTCTCCGAGATGCGGATGCTCTCGATGAAGACGAGCGGGTCGTCCTCCTTGCCGATGCGGGCGTTGACCCAGCCGGCGACGCGCAGCTCGCCGGCATTGTAGGCGGCCGGCACCTGGATGAGATTGCCGCCATAGGAATTGAGCAGGTAGGCGATGTAACGCTGGCCGATGCTCATATTGTAGGTCGGATCGTTAAGCGCGCCGACCGCGCCATTGCCGCCGAATTTCTGCGCCGTCGGCGCCATCAGCTGCATCAGCCCGTGGGCGCCGGCGTGGCTGAGGGCATCGGCCTGGAAGCGGCTCTCGGCGCGGATGAAGGCGAGGACGAGGGCGGGGTCGATGGTGTAGCCGCCATCGGGCTTGTAGGCGGGCACGGGGAACAGGCCGGTGAGCAGCGTGCCGCGCGATGCGGCGGTCTCGCTGGCGCGCAGCTCGGCGTTGGGCACGTTCATGCGGCGGGCGAGCACGGCATAGCCGACGTCGTGACTGCCGTCGCTGGCACCGAAGGCGCGGTTGAGTTCGGTCGGGACCGCGTTGCGCTCTTCGCCGACCTGGGTCAGCGCGACGGCGCGGTGCGCCGCGGGCACCGCCATGATGGCGGAGAAGTCCGACGCGGTGAGGACGGGATCGACGAAGCCGGTCTGGGTGTCCTGGCCGAGCATCTTCTCGGCAAGCACGCCATAGAAGGTCGGCTCTTCGCGCGCGGCGGCGTTGAGGAGGGTGATCACGCGCTGCGGATCGCCGAAGCGCAGGTGTGCGCGGGCGGCCCAGAACGCGGCTTGCGAACGCAGATAGTTCGGAACATTGCCGGCCTGCGCCAGCACTTCGAGCGGGGCGGCGGCCTGCTCGTAATTGCCGAGGCGGTAGGCGGCAAAGCCGGCATACCAGTCGAGCGACGGCACCGCGCGGCGCAGGTTTTGGTCCTGAATGCCCATGGCCGTGTCGTAGGCGCGTTGATCTTCGCCTTCGGCGAGATAGGAGGCAGAGACGCGCATCGCCAGACGCGCAAGGTCGTAAGGCGCGGCGCCGCCCTGCTGCGCCTGGGCGAGCACGGCGTTGGCCTGATCGGGCTGGTCGGCCTTGATGAAGCGCTCGATCTGCGGCTGGGCGGCGAGACCGGCGGGCGACGTCAGCGGCGGATCGTGATCGTCGTACTCTTCGTAGCCGCCGCCGCGGCGATGCGGCGGGCCGGCGGGGACGGGAATACTCGCGGTCATCACAATGACGGTCTTGTGGTGGCGCTTGTGGACCTTCTTGGACGCCTTCTGGATGCCGAGGCGATAGATGCGGTCGGCGATCGGAAGCTCGGGGTAGGTGTGCATCCAGTCGACGAGTTCCTCGACCGTCGCATGGCCATGCGGCGAGAGGTAATGCTCGGCGAGGACATAGCCTTCGAGCGAGGTGTCGGAGACCTTGGCGTAAAGATCGCGCGCGGTGTCGAAATCGCCGGAGCGCTCGGCGGCGAAGATCTGGCGGTAGAGCGAAACGTCGGACGCGGAGAGGACCGCCATCGGCACGCTGCCCGCGAGGCCGCTATCGGCGGGCAGCGGAAGTTCCGCCTGCGCAACGCCGCAAGCGGCAGCAAGGCTCATCGCGGCAAAGGCATAAGTCGCAAAACGCATACGCGGATCCTGCTTTTCGTTGAGGGCGCCGAACCTAGGCACCCATTGTGCTCAATCTTGGGCGGGCAGGCCGAGCTCTTCGAGCCGGGCCGCGGCCGCCTGCAAATCACGCCACGCCAGTTTCTTATGGGCGGGCTGCCGGAGCAAGTAGGCCGGATGAAGGGTCGGCAATACGGGAATCATCTCTGTGCCAATCCGGTACTCCAGCCATTTGCCGCGCAGCTTCATGATGCCGTCATTGACGCCGAGGACGTGGCGCGCCGACACCGCGCCGAGCAGGATCATCATGCGCGGCGCCGCAAGCTCGATGTGGCGGCGCAGGAACGGGATGCACATCGCGACTTCCGACGGATCGGGATTGCGGTTGTCCGGCGGACGCCACGGCATGACATTGATGATGTAGACCGAGGTGCGGTCGAGCCCGATGGGCGCGAGCATCTTGTCGAGCAGCTTGCCGGCGCGGCCGACGAACGGGACGCCGGCCTTGTCCTCGTCGAAGCCGGGCGCTTCGCCGATCAGCAGGATGCGGGCGTTGGGATTGCCGTCGGCGAAGACGGTGGTGGTGGCGCGCGCCTTGAGCGCCGAGCCTTCGAAGGATTCGAGCGCAGCTTTGAGCTCGGGCAGCGTCTGCGCGCGTGCGGCGATGTCGATGGCGGAGGCGTAGCCGTCGGTGAGCGGGGCCGCATCGGCGGGCAGGATGTTCGCGAGTGCTTTCTTACCCTCCCCTTGAGGGAGGGTCGAAAAAGCCGAAGGCTTTTTCGGGGAGGGGTCTGGCGCAGATGTCGGACCCCTCCCCGAAAAATTCGTCGCTGCGCTCGAATTTTTCGACCCTCCCTCAAGGGGAGGGTTGGGCCGTGTAACGAACCGATCAACGGGAGCATCTCCAACGGCCTCGTCGGCACCAGCGTCGACGAGCCAGTGCAGGGCGGCCAGGGTTTCCTCTCCGGAAGCGGTCATGGCGGCATATTAAGCGCGGTTGACCGCCGAATCCCACCGCCCCATAAGGGGTTTACGGGGATAAAGACGGGTTTTTGACCGATGGCCGAAGCAGAGCCGGTGCAGCGCGAGAGCATGGAATACGACGTCGTCATCGTCGGTGGCGGGCCTGCCGGCCTGTCGGCGGCGATCCGACTCAAGCAGATCAATCCGGAGATTTCGGTCTGTCTGCTGGAGAAGGGTTCCGAAGTCGGGGCGCATATCCTTTCGGGCGCGGTGATCGATCCGATCGGGATCAACGAACTCATCCCGGACTGGAAAGAGAAGGGCGCGCCGATCGACACGCCGGTGACCGACGACCGGTTCTATTACCTCGGGCCGGCCGGCTCGATCCGCATTCCCAATTTCCTGTTCCCGCCGCTGATGTGGAACCACGGCAATTACGTCGTGAGCCTTTCCAATCTGTGCAAATGGCTGGCGACGCAGGCGGAAGGCCTGGGCGTCGAGATCTATCCGGGGTTTCCGGCCGCTTCGCTCGTGATCGAGAACGGCGTGGTGAAAGGCGTCACGACCGGCGATCTGGGCGTCGCCAAGGACGGGCACCACAAGGACGGCTTCACGCCGGGGATGAATTTGCTCGGCAAGTACACGCTGTTCGCGGAGGGCGCGCGCGGTTCGCTGACCAAGCAGCTGCTCAGCATCTACAAGCTCAGCGAAGGGCGCGACTACCAGAAATTCGGCATCGGCGTGAAGGAGCTTTGGGAGCTGCCCAAGGACAAGCACCAGAAGGGGCTGGTGATGCACAGCTTCGGCTGGCCCTTGTCGAACGACACCGGCGGTGGGCTGTTCTGCTATCACTGGGGCGAGAATTTCTGCTCCATCGGCTTCGTCGTTCACCTCAACTATTCCAACCCGTTCCTGTCGCCGTTCGACGAGATGCAGCGCGTCAAGCAGCATCCGCGCATCCGCGAGATGCTGGAGGGCGGCAAGCGCATCGGCTATGGCGCGCGGGCGCTGACCGAGGGCGGGTTGCAATCGGTGCCGAAGCTGGCGTTCCCGGGCGGGGCGCTGGTCGGCTGCGGCGCCGGCTTCATGAACGTGCCGCGCATCAAGGGCAGCCACAATGCGATGAAGTCGGGCATGCTGGCGGCGGACGCGGTCGCGGCGGCGCTGGCGGCGGGGCGCGCGGGCGACACGGTCGAGACTTACGAAGAGAGCTATCGCGAGAGCCATATCTTCCGCGACCTCAAGCGGGTGCGGAACTTCAAGCCGCTGTGGTCCAAGCTCGGCACCTTCCTGGCGCTGCCGTTCATGGCGCTGGAGCTGTGGACCAACCAGCTGTTCGGGTTCTCGTTCTTCGGCACGCTGAAGCACGGCAAGCCGGACTTCGCGACGCTGAAGAAGGCGGCGGATTCCAAGAAGATCGTCTATCCCAAGCCGGACGGCGTTATCAGTTTCGACAAACTTTCGTCGGTATTCTTGTCCAATACCAACCACGAGGAAGACCAGCCGGTTCACCTGAAATTGACCGATCCGTCGATCCCGATCCGGGTAAACCTGCCCGAATACGACGAGCCGGCGCAGCGCTACTGCCCGGCGGGCGTTTACGAGGTGGTGCAGGAGGCGGCCGGGCCGCGCTTCCAGATCAACGCGCAGAACTGCGTGCACTGCAAGACCTGCGACATCAAGGATCCGTCGCAGAACATCAACTGGGTAACGCCGGAAGGCGGGGGCGGACCGAACTACCCCAATATGTGAGGTTTATCTTGCGCGTCGTTTCCCGGATTGCGGTTTTGGGTTTGAGCCTGGCGCTTGGCGCCTGTGCCGGCATGAAGAGCGGCGGCGCGACGGCGCCGAACGGCGATGCGTCGGAGTTCGGCAACTACCTGTCGGCGCGCTTCGCCGCGAGCCAGCACGATCTCAAGAATGCCTCGACCTATTACCGCGCCAGCCTGGCGGCCGATCCGGCGAACAAGGATCTGCTGGCGCTGTCGTTCTTCTTCGCAACCTCGTCCGGCGACATCGACAATGCGGCACGGCTGGCCGAGCAGGTCGTCGCGGCGACGCCGGACGACCGCGCCGGGCGGCTGACGCTGGCGGTGGTGGCGATGAAGCGCCGTGACTATGCCGGGGCGCGCAAGCAGGTGGCGTTGTCGGCCAAGGGGCCGTTCACATCGCTGACCGTGGCGCTGATCGACGGCTGGGCGGCGGCGGGAATGGGCGACAAGGCGGCGGCGATCGCCGATTTCGCGGCGCTCAGGGCACAGGGTGGCGCGGACCAGCTCGCGATGTTCCATCTGGCGCTGCTGTCGGAGTTCACCGGCGACGCCAAGATCGCCGATCTGTCTTATGCGACGCTGCTCAAATCCGGCGCGACGCCGCGCACCATCGATGCCTATGGCCGGTTCCTGGAGCGGAGCGGGCGGGTGGCCGACGCGACGGCGCTCTATACGAAATACGCGGGCGAGAACGGCCTGCAGCAGATCGCCATCGCCGGGCTGGCGCGGATCAAGAGCGGCAAGAAGCCAGAAGCGCTGATCGCGCGGCCGGAAGACGGCGCGGCGGAAGCGCTGTTCGGCATCGCCTCGTCGCTGACCGACCAGGCAAGCGCAGATGTCTCGATCCTCTATCTGCGGCTGGGGCTCTATCTGCGGCCTGATCTCGATCTGGGTGCGGTGCTCCTCGCCGACCGGCTGGAGAATCTGCAGAAGTATCAGGACGCGATCGACGTCTACACGCTGGTGCCGAAATCATCGCCCTACTACCGCATGGCGGCGGTGGAGAGTGCGCTGGACGAGGCGCGGCTGGCCAAGAACGACGCGGCGGTGGCGCATCTGACGGCGCTGACGGCGTCCGATCCGGACGACGCCGAGGCGTGGACCGCGCTGGGCGACACCTATCGCAGCATGAGCAAATGGCCGGCGGCGGCGGCGGCGTACGATCGCGCGGTCAGCCTGCACGACGCGGCGAAGACCGACAGCTGGCCGCTCTATTTCGCGCGCGCGGTGGCGGAGCAGGGCAACCAGAACTGGAGCGCGGCGGAGATCGATCTGAAGCGCGCGCTGCTTCTGTCGCCCAACGAGCCGACGCTGCTGAACTATCTCGGCTACACCTGGGTCGACCAGAACCGGAATATTCCGGAGGCGCTCGCGATGCTGGAGAAGGCGCACACCTTGAAGCCGACGGATGGCTATATCGCGGACAGCGTGGGCTGGGCCTATTACAAGCTCGGGCGCTTCGCCGATGCCGCCAAGGCGCTGCAGACCGCGGTCGAGCTGGTGCCGGGCGATCCGACGATCAACGATCATCTGGGCGATGCCTATTGGCGGGTGGGGCGCAAGCTCGAGGCGCAGTTCCAGTGGAACCATGCGCTGGCGTTCGGCCCGGCCGATGCCGACAAGGCCGTGATCGAGAAGAAGCTCAAGGACGGGCTGGACGATTCCGGTGCGAAGCCCAACTGAGAGCTTCGCCGCAGCGAAGATCAACCTGTTCCTGCATGTCGGCGACAGGCGCGCCGACGGATTTCACGAACTCGAAAGCCTCGTCGTGTTCGCCGATGTCGGCGATGCGCTGACCTTCGAGGCCGCCGATACGCTGACATTGAAAATCGACGGGCCGTTCGGCGCGGGGCTCGCGGCGGAGAACGACAATCTCGTGCTGCGCGCGGCGCGGGCGTTGGCGGCGCATGCGGGACGTGAGGCGGGCGCGGCGATCACGCTGACCAAGAATTTGCCGGTGGCATCGGGGATCGGCGGCGGCTCGGCGGATGCCGCGGCGGCGCTGCGCGGGCTCAAGGAATTGTGGGGCCTTCAGTTGTCCGGCGATGCGCTGCGCGCGATCGCGGAGACGCTGGGTTCGGACGTGCCGGTGTGCGTGGAAAGTACGTCGGCGTGGATGGAAGGACGCGGCGAGCGCGTGACACCGGCGCAGGGTGTGGCGGGTGCGGCGCTGGTGCTGGTCAATCCGGGAGTCGCGGTGCCGACGGGACCGGTGTTCGCAGGGCTCAAGACGCGGCGCGGGGCCGGTACGGTGCCGCATGATGTGCCGATGGGCGATGTGGACGCGCTGGTCGCCTTCTTGAAAGGGACGGCCAACGATCTTCAAGCGCCGGCGCTTGCGATCGCGCCCGTGATCGGTGACGTGCTCGGCGAGTTGTCGCGCATGCCCGGCGCATTGCTCTGGCGCATGAGCGGCAGCGGCGCGACGTGTTTCGCGATCTTCGAAGACGATGGCGCGGCGCAGATGGCGGCGATCGCGCTGGCGCGCTCGCACGCGACGTGGTGGGTGAAGGCGGGGCGGATCGTCTAATACGCCCGTTCGACGCAGAAATCGGCGATGTCGGCCAGCGCGGCTTTCACGTCGCTTGGTGCCAGCGGGGCCAGTGCGGCGACGGCCTGGTCGGCGTAGTGGCGGGCGCGGGTCATGGTTTCCTGGATCGCGCCGGTTTCCTCGACATAGGTGATGGCGCGCTCGAGATCGGCTTCGCTTTGCGGGCCGCCCTCGATCACGCGTTTCCAGAACGCGGCGGCCTGGGTGTCGGCGCGGGCAAACGCGAGGATGACGGGCAGGGTGACCTTGGACTCGCGGAAGTCGTCGCCAACCGCCTTGCCCATCAGGGCCTGGCGGCCGGAATAGTCGAGCGCGTCGTCGACCAGCTGGAACGCGATGCCCAGACTCTCGCCATAGGCGCGCAGCGCTTCGATGAAGGCGGGTCCGCGGTCGCACAGCGTCGCGCCGGATTCGGCGGCGGCGGCGAACAGCGCGGCGGTCTTGGCGCCGACGACTTTCAGGTAATGCTCTTCGGTGGTGCCGAGGTTGCTTTCCGATTTGAGCTGCATCACCTCGCCCTCGGCGATGATGGCGGAGGCGCCGGCGAGGATTTCGAGGACGCGCAGGCTGCCGGTGTCGACCATCATCTCGAAGGCGCGGGAGAACAGGAAGTCACCGACCAGGACGGTCGCCTTGTTGCCCCAGACGAGGTTGGCCGCGACCTTGCCGCGGCGCAGGGTGCTGGCGTCGACCACGTCGTCGTGCAGCAGCGTGGCGGTGTGGATGAACTCGACGGCAGCGGCGAGGTTGACGTGCTTGTCGCCGGTGTAGCCGCCCATCTTCGCGGCAGCGAGGGTCAGCATCGGGCGCAGGCGCTTGCCGCCCGAATCGATCAGGTGCTTGGCGAGGTCGGGAATCAGCGTCACAGCGCTGCCCATGCGGGCATGGATCATTCTGTCGGTCGCCGCCATGTCGGGCGCGACCAGTGTGTGCAGGCGCTCCACCGGCGAGATGCCGTCGGGCTTCTTCGCGGTGGCCTTGCGTTTGTCTGGCTTGAGCATCGTACTTGCCGTTCGGTCCTTGCCGGTGAGGGCCGGCATTTGCGAGAGTGGGAGTGGAATCCGTCCCGGTCAAGCCGACCAAATCCCGCACCTGCGCGCGCGGCCCAACACGGAAAAAGACCCATGCGGCCCGTGCTGAAAACCAACGATCCGGTGTTATTGAGTTTCGCGCAAAGCCTGCTGGACGATGCGGATATTGCCTGCGTCGTATTCGACGAAAATGCGAGCGTGATGGACGGCTCGCTGGGCATTTTGCCGCGCCGGCTGATGGTGGCCGATGAGGATTTCGCGCGTGGCCAACTCGTGGTGCGCGAAGGGGTGGCGCGGCGCGCGGCGCCGCCGGAGATCACGACCGACCGGTTCCTGGACGGACGTATCAGCGTGCGGCAGTTCGCCGGCGGGTTTCGTGCCGGACTGGATGCGGTGATGCTGGCGGCCGCGGTGCCGGCGCGGGCGGGCGACGAGGTGCTGGAATTGGGCAGCGGCGCGGGCACCGCGAGCCTGTGCCTGGCGGCGCGGGTGGACGGCGCGAAACTGGTCGGAGCGGAGATCGAGAGCGCACTCGTCACGCTGGCGAACGGCAATGCGGCGGACAATGGGCTGGGCGCGCGGGCGGTGTTCGTCACGGTCGATGCGCTCGATCTGCCGGCCGATATGAAACGCGACTACGCGCATGTGATGTGCAATCCGCCCTATCACGGTCCGGACGGGATGGCGTCGCCGGATGCGCTGAAGGCCGGCGCGACGCAGGATGACGGGATGCTGGCCGAATGGTTGGCGGTGGGTGTCAAACGCACGGCACCGGGCGGGACGTTCACCTGCATCTTGCGCGCCGACCGGATGGGCGAGGCGCTGGCGGCGCTTCCGGCGTTGGGTGTGAGCGTGTTCGCGCTGTTTCCGCGCGCGGGCGATGCGGCCAAACGCGTCATCATCCAGGTGCGCAAGAACGCTCGGGCGCCATTCGCAATGCTGCACGGGCTGGTGCTGCATGAAGCAAACGGCAGTTATACGACGGAGGCCGACGCGGTGTTGCGTGGCGAACGGGGGCTGGAATTGTGAGCCGTATATTCGGGAAGGTTTGCCAGAACGGTTATGTCGTGCGCGACATCGAGGCGGCGATGACGCATTGGACCGAGGTCCTCGGCATCGGACCGTTCTATTACATCGAGCGGGTGAAAATGGACTGGTTCCTCTATCGCGGCGCGCCGTCCGACGCGGAGGTCTCGATCGCGCTGGCCAACAGCGGCGATCTGCAGATCGAACTGATCCAGCAACGCAACGATGCGCCGAGCATGTATCGCGATTTTCTGGCAAACGGCCGCGAGGGGCTGCAGCACATGTCGTACTGGACGACGAACTACCAGGCGGATTTCGACCGCTTCGTCTCGCTCGGCTTCCGGATCGGACAGGAGGGGCAGATCGGCGGACCGCAGGGGCGGTTCGTGTATTTCAACACCGAGACGCATCCGGGCACGGTGATCGAGGTGTCCGACATCTCGGGCGGCAAGGGCGCGTTCTTCGCGCGCATCCGCGAGGCGGCGGCGAAATGGGACGGGTCGCGCGCGATCCGGCCGGTGGCGTGAGCGTGCGGCGCATCCTTTTGACAATTCTGTTCGTGCTTGCCGGCACGCCGGCGCTGGCGGGGCCGCCTTTCATCACCGACGATGCGGCGCCGACCGCGGTCGGGACGTGGGAGATCAACATCTTCAATTCGGGCACGACCTCCGCCACCACGGGATTCGAGCAGGCCGGTGTGGCGGCGAGCTATGGCCTGACCGATGATCTGGAGCTGAATGCTACCGTCGTGTCGGCGTTCGCGCAGGCGGACGGCGCGCCCAACGTGGCGGGGTTCGGCGACGCGTCGATCGGCGCGAAATACCGCGTACTGCATCAGGCTTATTCGTGGGTCGATGTCTCGGTGACTCCGTCGCTCTCGTTTCCGACCCACAGCAATGTGGTGCTCGGCCATAACGGCGTGGTGCCATCGCTGGGCGTGGCGGTGGAGAAGGACTGGGGCAATTGGAGCGTGTTCGGCGGCGGCGCCTGCACCTTTCCGAACGACGATCTGTCGCAGGATTACTGCCTGATGGATGGCGCGGTGGAATGGCAGATCACGCCGACCTTGCAGATCGGCGCCGAAATCTATCACGCGACGCCCGGTGCGCGGCTCGGCCTGCATACGACCGGTGTCGGGGTCGGCGCGACCTATGATTTGTCCGATCGATATCATTTGCTGGTGTCGGCGGGTCCGGGAATCCAGAACGTGACGTCCACGGACGGCTATACCTGGTATGGCGCATTCCAGATCACGATGTAGCGGCGGCATGGCTTTGAGCAAATTCCTGCGGGTCGGTTTTGCGGCGGCACTGTTCATGGGAGGCGCCGCGCCGGCGCTGGCGGGACCGCCTTATGTCACGGACGATCCAGAGCCGACCGAGCTTGGGCATTACGAGATCTATGCCTTCGCGGGCGGATCTGCGGCGCGCGATGGTTCGGGCGGCGAGGGCGGGATCGATTTCAACTATGGCGCGGCGACAGATCTGCAGCTGACGGCGGTGTTGCCGCTCGGCTGGGACAGTCCGGGCGGGCGCGGCGGCACCGTGAGCCTCGGCAATGTCGAACTCGCGGCGAAGTACAAGTTTCTGCACCAGGACGATTTCGGGTTCGACGTGGCGGTCTTTCCGCGCGTGTTCCTGCCGGCGGGATCGGCGGCGGTGGGCGAGCGGCACGCCTCGCTGCTGGTGCCGGTGTGGATCGGGCGCAGCTGGGGGCATTGGTCGACCTTCGGCGGCGGCGGCTGCACGCTCAACCATGGCGGGGATTCGCAGAATTTCTGCCAGGTGGGGTGGACGCTGACCAACCAGGTGACGCCGCGGCTGCAAATCGGCGCCGAGGTCTATCACCAGACGGCGGACACCAGGGGCGGGCGGGCGAGCACCGGGCTCGGCTTCGGCGCGGTCTATGACCTCAGCGAGACCTATCACCTGATGGCGTCGGTCGGGCCGGGGATACAGAACGCGGACGTGACGCAGCGTTATGCCTGGTACGCGGCGGTCTTGTTCACGTTCTGAGGTCCGTTCATCCGCCGTTCAGGAAGCGAACGCGACAGTCGCTTATTGCGCATGCGTATCATTTTCGAGGATTGCCGATGCCCAATTCGTCCACGCTGAGCAAGGTGCCTGCGGTCACGCTGACGTTCTGGGTCATCAAGATCCTGGCGACGACGCTGGGCGAGACCGGCGGCGACACGGTCACGATGACCTGGCTGGGCGAGACGACGGCGCATCCCAACCCGAACGGTTATCTCATCGGCACGGCGATCTTCCTGGGCCTGCTGATCGCATTCGTCGCCGCGCAGATCGCGGCAAAGAAATTCCATCCGCTGCTCTACTGGGCGACGATCATCGCCTCGACGACCGCCGGCACGACGCTGGCGGATTTCGCGGACCGTTCGCTCGGCATCGGATATCCCGGCGGGTCGACGCTGCTGTTCGCGCTGGTGATCGTGTCGCTGGCGGCGTGGTATTGGTCGGAAGGCACCGTTTCGGTTCAGAGCGTCAACAAGCCCCGGGTCGAGGCGTTCTATTGGGTGACGATCACCTTCTCGCAGACGCTGGGTACGGCGCTGGGCGACTGGGCGGCGGATTCGGGGCTGGAATATCTCGGTGGCGCGGCCGTGTTCGGCGCGATGCTGGCGGTGGTGGCGGCGCTCTACTACTTCACGAAGCTTTCGCGGGTATGGCTGTTCTGGATGGCGTTCATCCTGACGCGGCCGCTGGGCGCCACCGTGGGCGACTTCTTCGACAAGCCGTTCTCGGCGGGCGGGCTCGGCGTCAACCGGCCGGTCGCATCGGCGATCCTCGGTGTCGTGATCCTGGCGTGCATCCTGCTCCTGCCGCAACGCGCGGGCGAGCATCCGGCGGAGGCTTAATCGAGCGGCGCGACCAGCGGCGTGCCGCCATTGACCGCGAGATGACGGCTGACCTCGCTGAGGACCAGGATCGCGCCAGGGGCAGCGTGGCTGAGCATGAGGCCGTGCCATTCGCGAAAGCCGCCCAGCGGATAGCGTTTCGGCGCGTCCGAGCCGGAGAAACGATAGATGGCGCGGTCGCCGATGGCCCAATAGCCGCCGGCCGTCGAGGTGAGCTGGAAGAAGGCTTGCTGCCGTAATCGCTGTAGCGCCCTTCGGGCTCGGCGAAGACATGGGTGAGCGTGTCGCCGCAAACGCGGGCGATCTCACCCAAAGAGTCGAAGTGGATGAGGCCCAGCGCCACGAGGACGCAGTCCGTGTCGGCGGGGTCCGGGATGACGGCGTTGATGTTCGAGGCCCAGCGGCCCTTGAAGTCTATCGGCTTGACCGCGCCGGATTCGGCATCGATGCGGGTGAGGCCTCCGCCCCACTCGCCGTAATTGTAGCCGACATAGATATAACGGCCAGAAGCGGTCGCACCGGCGGCCGAGGGCGGCCGGTGTATCTGACCGGGCGGGGTAAGATCCGCGGCGATGGCGTGCCAAGCGTGGCCGTCGAACAGTTCGATGCCGGTTGGCGAGACGGTGGCAGGCTTGCCGCCGATCAGCGTGAACAGCGTCGGCGCCGCCGCGAGCTCGACGCTTGCGCGCACGATGAAGGCGCCGTTCTTCCATTCCTCCAGGCTGAAGTGGTGCGCATCGGCGGCCACCAGCGCCAGCATATGGCCGGGCGGCTTGACGATGCCGACGACGTTCCTGGCGATGCGCAGGGTGCGCGTGCCGTCGGAAAGCCGGTAACTGACGAGCGCGCCGCCAAGGTCCTTGTCGCCGGGCTCGCCCGTCAGCCAGAGCTGGCCGTCGAACACGGCCGCGCTGACGATATTGGTGCCGAGATCCGGATCGCCTTTCCAGTCGTTGTCATCCGCCGCGTTGCTGCTGCAGGCGAAAACGACCGCGGCCGCCAGAGCGGAAAGTGCGCGCGGCACCAGCGCCATCTACTTGCCGTAGACCAGAAGGCGGAAGCTGCCCGGGGCCATCTTGTAAGGCGGGTGCTTGCCGGGATCGGGTGTCAGGTCGGCGGTGACGGTGAAGATGCGATGCGTCATCGCGTCGATCTCGATGGTGCGGGCGCCGAACTGGGTCGCGATGTGCATCAGCGGCGAATACTTGTCGCCATTGCCCTGGGTGAAGACGGCGATGAAGCCCTCGCCGGCGGGGATGAAGACGTTGCGCGTGACGGGATCGTAGGCCGCACCGTCAGCACCTTTGCCGGTCGTCAGCGTGGTGATGACCTTGCCGGTCCTGGCGTCGACCACCGCCATCATCTGGTTCTCGCAAGCCATGAACAGGCGGGCGCGGCTGCGGTCATAGGCGATGCCGGAAGGGCTCTCGCACGGCGCGAGCGGCCAGCGGTGCATGACCTCCATCGATTTGGCGTCGATCTCGACGACCTCGGAGGTGTCCTCGATGTTGTCGAAGATGTGACCGGCGCCGTCGGCGACCGCGAATTCCGGCTTGCCACCGAGCTTGATCGTGCCGTCGACGGTGCCGGAGGCGACGTCGATCACGGTGGAGTCGCTGCTGCCGGCGTTGAAGGTGAAGACGCGGCGGGTGACGGGCTCGTAGACGATGCCGTCGGGCTTGGTGCCGACCGCGATGGTGCCGGTGACCTTCAGGCTGGCGGCGTCGAACACGATGACGGAATTGGTCTGGCCGGAGGTCGCGAAGCCCTTGCCGGCAGCGAGGGCAATCGCGACCTGGTGCGCGCCGGTGACGCCGGGGATGTCGCCGGCGACGGCGTAGCTGTTGCTGTCGACCACCACGACGTGGTCGCCATGGGTGATGAAGATGTGGTGGTTGACGCTGTCGAGCGTGATCGCGTCCCAGAAGGTGTCGCCGCCCAGCGTGACGGATTTGAGCTGGTGATAGCCGGGGAGGGCGAGCGCCGCGCCGGTGAGGGTGGTGAACGCGGCGGCAAGCAGGATACGGCGGATCATGGACATCTCCGGAATGCGTGCGGCGCAGCTTGTTCTGGCACCGGGTGGACTGTAGCGTCCGGCGCTTGTTTTGGAATGGACGAATCGTGGCCGAATCCCCGCAAAAAGCGAAAACTTTCCAGGATCTGATCCTGACGCTGCAGAATTTCTGGGCGTCCAAGGGATGCCTGATCCTGCAGCCTTATGACGACAATATGGGGGCGGGCACGTTCCATCCGGCGACGACGCTGCGGGCGCTGGGGCCGCGGCCGTGGCGCGCCGCCTTCGTGCAGCCGAGCCGGCGGCCGAAGGACGGCCGCTATGGCGAGAACCCGAACCGGTTGCAGCACTATTACCAGTACCAGGTGATCATGAAGCCGGCGCCGGCGGACATCCAGGACCTCTACCTGGAAAGCCTGCGCGCCATCGGGCTCGACCCGGCGCTGCACGACATCCGCTTTGTCGAGGATGATTGGGAGAGCCCGACGCTGGGGGCGTGGGGCCTCGGCTGGGAGGTGTGGTGCGACGGGATGGAGATTTCGCAGTTCACCTATTTCCAGCAGGTCGGCGGGTTCGACTGCGATCCGGTGTGCGGCGAGATCACCTATGGGCTCGAGCGGCTGGCGATGTATGTGCAGAACGTCGAGTTCGTCTACGACCTCGCCTTCAATGAGCACTTCCGCTACGGCGAGGTGTTCCACCAGGCCGAGCAGGAATTTTCCGCCTACAATTTCGAGATGGCGGATACCGAAATCCTGTTCCAGCATTTCAAGGACGCGGAGAAGCAGTGCCAGGAGCTGATCAGCGGCAACAAGAAGCTGGCGCTGCCGGCGTACGACCAGTGCATCAAGGCGAGCCATACCTTCAATTTGCTCGACGCGCGCGGCGTGATTTCGGTGACGGAGCGCGCCGCCTATATCGGCCGGGTGCGGGCGCTGGCCAAGGCGTGCTGCGAGGCGTGGCTGGCGACGCCGATGGGCGACTACAAGCCGAGGTTCGGCTGAGCCATGGCTGATCTTCTGCTCGAATTGTTCAGTGAGGAAATCCCCGCGCGCATGCAGGCGCAGGCGGCGAAAGACCTCGAGCGCATCGTCGTTGGCGCGCTGTCGGATCGCGGCTTGCTGTTTGAGGGCGCCAAGGCGTTCGCGGGGCCGCGGCGGCTGACGCTGTTGGTGGCGGGGCTGCCGGCGAAGCAGCCCGATGTTTCCGAAGAATTGAAAGGCCCGAAGGTCGATGCGCCGGCGGCGGCGGTCGATGGCTTCCTGAAAAAGACAGGCCTGACGCGCGAGCAGCTGACGGTGCAGGAGGCGCCCAAGGGCAAGGTCTATCTCGCCGTGATCAAGCGCGACGGGCGGCCGACCGCGGACGTGCTGGGTGAGATTTTGCCGGAGTGCTTCGCCAAGCTGCCCTGGCCGAAGTCGATGCGCTGGCCGCAGAAGACGAACGCGCCGGTGCGCTGGGTGCGGCCGCTGCATTCGATCCTGTGCACGCTGGACGGCGAGGTGGTGCCGTTCGTGTTCGCGGGCGTGGCGAGCGGCAACACGACGCGCGGGCACCGGTTCCTGTCGATGGGCGTGATCGAGGCGCGGCGATTCGAGGATTACGAGAAGAAGCTGCACGACGCGCATGTGATCCTGGACGCGGAGCAGCGCAAGGCGATCATCTTCGAGGGCGTCAAGGGTGCGGCGTTCGTGCACGGGCTGGAGCTGATCGCGGACGAGGGCTTGCTCGACGAGGTCGCGGGGCTGGCGGAGTGGCCGGTGGTGCTGCTCGGCACCATCGAAGACCAGTTCATGGACGTGCCGCCGGAGATTTTGCAGACCGCGATGCGGGTGCATCAGAAGTATTTCGCGCTGCGCGACCCGAAGACGGGGAAAATGGCGAACCGGTTTGCGCTGGTGGCGAACATGATCGCGGAAGACGCCGGCAAGCAGATCGTCGCCGGCAACGAGCGCGTGCTGCGCGCGCGGCTCAGCGACGCGAAGTTCTTCTGGGACCAGGACCGGAAGCGGACGCTGGAGAGCCGCGTCGACGACCTGAAGAATATCGTGTTTCATGCCAGGCTTGGGACGCAGTTGGAGCGGGTGCATAGAATTCGTGCACTCGCCGGAAAAATCGCTCCATTCGTCGGAGCAAGCCCACAGCTCGCGAAGGAAGCGGCGTGGCTGGCCAAGGCGGATTTGACGACGGGCGTTGTCGGAGAGTTTCCCGAGCTTCAAGGCGTCATGGGCGGCTACTATGCCCAGCACGACAATCTGCATGGCTCGGTGTCGAATGCGATCCGAGATCATTACAAACCGAACGGTCCGCGCGACGCGATGTCGAGCGAACCCGTGACGATGACCGTCGCTCTCGCCGACAAGCTGGATATGCTGTCGAGCTTCTTCTCCATAGGTGAAAAGCCTACCGGGTCCGGCGATCCGTTCGCGCTGAGGCGTGCGGCTCTCGGAGCCATCCGGATCATTTTGTCGTACAATATCCGGTTGCCGCTCTCGAGCGTCATATCGCTCGATACCGGCATACCGGAATTTCTTGTCGATCGTCTCAAGGTCCTGCTCAGGGAGACGCACACGCGTCACGATTTAATAGACGCAGTGTTTTCCGTGAGCACGCTGGACGACATAAAGCCGCTCGTCGATCGCACCGTCAGCCTGCAAGCATTTTTAGGCACCGACGACGGCGCCAATCTGCTCGCGGGGTACAAGCGCGCCGCAAATATCCTCAAGGCCGAGGAGAAGAAGGACGGGCAGGTTTATGCCGGCGAGGTGCTGGAGAGCCATTTGACGGAGGCTTCGGAGGTCGCGCTGTTCGCGGCGTTGACGCGCGCCAGGGAGGCGATCGCTCCGGCGCTGGAGCGCGAGGACTTCGCGGGCGCCATGACGGTGATGGCGGGGCTGCGGGCTCCGGTGGATGCGTTCTTCGGGGCGGTGAAGGTCAATGCGGACGACAAGGTCGTGCGGGCCAACCGGCTCAACCTGCTGGGCGCGCTGCGCGCGACGCTAAACCGGATCGCGGATTTTTCGAAGATCGAGGGGTAGTAACCTCGCCCGCACTTCGCGGGAGAGGACGGCTTGAGCGCAGCGAAAGCCAGGTGAGGGCGCGGTGCCCAGTCGGTGCCCCTCACCCAGCAAAAACTAAGGCTTGCTCCGCGAAGGGCTCCGCAAACCTAGGATTTTGCGTCCCTCTCCCGCTCGCGGGAGAGGTTAAACGTTGTGCTTACGCCCCGTCCTTCTCCGTGGTCGGGTCGATCATCTTGCGGACTTCGGTGATTTTCGTCGCGGGGAAGCCGCTGAGCTCGGCGTGTTTGCGGATGATGGCCTCGTCCTTCGCCAGATAGACGCAGAACGTCTTGTCGGCGGCGACGTAGCTTTCCTGCCACTGGATGTCGGGGCCGAGGTCCTTGAGCACCTTGTTGGACTGGGCGGCGGCGCCCTTGAGCTGCTCGCGCTCGAAAGAGCCGACGGCGGGGATGTCGCGTTCGATGATGAATTTGCGCAGAGACATGAGGTGCTCTCCTATTTTGTCATGATGGGAAAGAAGAATTTCAGCCACAGGCCGATGAGGACGAAATTGCCGACCGAGAACACCGTCAATCGGTGGATCACGTTGTTGTAGGTGAGATGGATCAGCGTCTGCACCAGGCGGCAGACGATGTAGATCCAGGCGATTTGGACGGTCAGCGCGTCCGCGGTGCCGGTCACGAAGAACATCAGGCAGACCACGTAGAAGAGGACCGGCAGCTCGAGCAGGTTCATCATCGCGCGGTTGGGGATGGTGACGTCGCCCGGCACCTTGGTCGACTCGCCGTATTTGAAGTCGTCGGGCGTGATCTTGCCGGCGAACCCGGCACGGAACCGGCGGAACGGGATCAGGAGCAGCACCGCGAAGGTCCAGAAGGCGAGCGCGCCCATCGGCGCGAAAATGGCGGTCTGCGACATGGGCGAATCCTTCGGGGCGCGGCACCCCAGCTTGTCATGGCCCGCGCATGCGGGCCACCCGGTTGCGGCTTGCTCCGGCAGTTCCGTGCTGGCGCAACTTGTCTTATGGGATCGGCGGCAGAGGTGCTTTACGGTCACCTGGGCGGCCCGCATTCGCGGGCCGTGACACCTGAGTTCGGGATTGCGGGTTTGGCGATGACACAGTGGGTCTATTCCTTCGGCGACGGCAAGGCTGAGGGCGACGCGGGGATGAAGAACCTGCTCGGCGGCAAGGGCGCGAACCTCGCCGAGATGAGCAATCTGGGCCTGCCGGTGCCGCCGGGGTTCTCGATCACCACCGAGGTCTGCACGTATTACTATGCGCATGGCGAGAGCTATCCCGCCGAACTGAAACCGGCGGTCGCCGCGGCGCTGGCGCGGGTCGGGGACCTGGCGGGCGGCGCGCTGGGCGATCCGGCGCGGCCGCTGCTGGTGTCCGTGCGCTCGGGCGCGCGGGTCTCGATGCCAGGAATGATGGATACCGTGCTCAACCTCGGTCTCAACGCGCAGACGACCGAGGGGCTGGCCAAGCTGACCGGCGATGCACGGTTCGCCTATGACAGCTATCGCCGCTTCATCCAGATGTATTCCGACGTCGTGCTGGGTGTCGAGCATGCGCTGTTCGAGGAGATTTTGGACAGCGAGAAGGAAGACAAGGGCTACGACCTCGACACCGAGCTGACGGCGGACGACCTCAAGAAGATCGCGGGGCTGTTCAAGGCGCGGGTCGAGAAGGAATTGGGCAAGCCGTTCCCGGAAGACGTGCACGAGCAGCTGTGGGGCGCGATCGGGGCGGTGTTCGGCTCGTGGCATTCGCCGCGCGCCAAGACCTATCGGCGCATCCACAACATTCCGGAGGAGTGGGGCACCGCCGTGACGGTGCAGGCGATGGTGTTCGGCAATCGCGGCGAGACGAGCGCGACCGGCGTCGCCTTCACGCGCGATCCGTCGACCGGCGAGCATCTGCTCTATGGCGAGTTCCTGATCAATGCGCAGGGCGAGGATGTGGTCGCCGGCATCCGCACGCCGCAGGCGATCTCCAGGATCGTGCGCGAGCGGCAGGGCGGCAAGAAGCTGTCGATGGAAGAGGCCATGCCCAAGGCGTTCGCCGAGCTGAACGCGATCTGCACGCGGCTGGAGAAACACTATCGCGACATGCAGGACCTGGAATTCACGGTGCAGGAGGGCAAGCTCTTCATGCTGCAGACCCGCGGCGGCAAGCGCACGGCGGAAGCGGCGCTGAAGATCGCGGTCGACATGGAGCGCGAGGGGCTGATCGACAAGCGCGTCGCGGTGGGACGGGTCGAGCCTTCGGCGCTCGACCAGTTGCTGCATCCGACGCTCGACCCCAACGCGGCGAAGGAGCAGATCGCGATCGGCCTGGCGGCATCGCCCGGCGCCGCGACGGGCGAGGTGGTGTTCACGGCGGACGAGGCGGCGCGGCTGGCGGCCGACCATCACGACGTCATCCTGGTGCGCACCGAGACGAGCCCGGACGACATCCACGGCATGCACGTCGCCAAGGGCATCCTGACGGCACGCGGCGGCATGACGAGCCATGCGGCGGTGGTGGCGCGCGGCATGGGGCGGCCCTGCGTTTCGGGTGCCGGCATGGTCAAGATCGATATCGCCGCGGGCACGATGACCTGCGGCAAGCATGTCATCAAGCGCGGCGAGATCATCACCATCGACGGCGCGAGCGGCGCGGTGTTCAAGGGCCGGGTCGGCGTGCGCCAGCCGGAGCTGACCGGCGATTTCGGCGTGCTGATGGGCTGGGCGGATTCGATCCGTACCCTGAAGGTCCGCACCAATGCCGACACGCCGGAAGATGCGGCGGTGGCGCGGAAGTTCGGGGCCGAAGGCATAGGATTGTGCCGCACCGAGCACATGTTCTTCGACGCCGACCGCATCGTCGCGGTGCGCCAGATGATCCTGGCCGACGCGGTCGCCGACCGCGAGGCGGCGCTGGCGAAACTGCTGCCGATGCAGCGCGCCGATTTCGAGGGCATCTTCAAGGCGATGGCGGGGCTGCCGGTCACCATCCGGCTGCTCGATCCGCCGCTGCACGAATTTCTGCCGCACAAGGAAGACGAGATCGCGGACGTTGCGCGCGCGGCAGGCAGCGATCCGGCGAAATTGCGGGCGCGGGCGATCGCGCTGCACGAGGCCAACCCGATGCTGGGGCACCGCGGCGTGCGGCTCGGCATCACCTATCCCGAGATCTACGAGATGCAGGTGCGCGCCATGCTGGAAGCGGCGCTGAACGTGGAAGGCGCCGGCGGCGCGCCGGTGCAGCTCGAGATCATGGTGCCGCTGGTCGGGTTCAAGACGGAACTGGACCGTATCAAGGAGCGGATCGACGCCATCGCGGAAGCGGTGAAGGCGGAGCGTGGAACGCTGCCGTCCTATCTGGTCGGCACGATGATCGAACTGCCGCGCGCGGCGCTGCAGGCGGCGCAGATCGCGCAGACAGCGGAGTTCTTCTCCTTCGGCACCAACGATCTGACGCAGACGACAATCGGAATCTCGCGCGACGACGCGGGGATGTTCCTCACCGACTATCTCAACAAGGGCGTGATCGCGCGCGATCCGTTCGTCACCATCGACGTCGACGGCGTCGGCGAACTGGTGAAGATCGCGGCGGAGCGTGGACGTGCGGCGCGCGCCAATCTCAAGCTCGGCATCTGCGGCGAGCATGGCGGCGATCCGGATTCGATCCGTTTCTGTCACGACTCGGGATTGGATTACGTTTCGTGCTCGCCGTTCCGCGTGCCCGTTGCGCGTCTCGCTGCAGCACAGGCGGCGTTGACAAAACGCAACGCAGACGATTGATCCTTGTACGGACGATACAGGAAAACACTGGGTTTTTCAGTGTCAAATGACGCTCCGTCACGAATCTGAAATTTTCTGTTTGACGATTCGGAATTTGCTTGGCACAAGCCCGCACCCAATCGGGTGCGGGGCGGGGCTGTTCGGAAAATTGCGTTCTATCGATTTTGAGTTGAAGTCCGAAAAAGTCAGGAAGCCAGGATCATGAAAACCAAAGATGCCTTGTCGCGTTCGGATCGCGTGCTGGTCGGCGCACTGGCCATCGTGCTCGCGACCGCGAGCGCGGCCGTCGGCGCCTCCATGAGCGTTCATCCGCATACGGAGCAAAGCCAGATCCGCGTGATCAAGGTGACGCAGCGCGTGGTGCAGGCGCCCGCGATCCCGGCGCCGATCACGATGCGCGGCGCCGCGACCAATGTCGTGCTGGCGCGCCTGCTGCAAGAGCACAAATGCCTCTCCGAGGTGATGTATTACGAGGCGCGCGGTGAGGGCGAAGAGGGCCAGAAGGCCGTCGCCGAGGTCGTGTTTCACCGCATGAACACCGGCAATTTCGGGCACTCGATCTGCGCCGTTGTGTATGAGGGTGTCGGCACCGGAATGTGCCAGTTCTCGTTCGCCTGCGACGGGTCGCGCGACGCGAACCACGAGGCCGAGCCTTGGCGCGAGGCGCAGGCGCTGGCGGCGCGGATCATGGCGAACGAGGAACAGCTCGACAACGCCACCGACGGCGCGGTGAACTTCCACACCACGGCGGTGCAACCCGACTGGTCGGGGCATTATGTGAAGACCGTCCAGATCGGCAATCACATCTTCTATCGCCGCGGCCATGCGCGCCTGAGTGGCGCGTAATCCATCGGGCGTTCCAAAAGAAAACGCCGGAGCGCTGCAAACGCTCCGGCGTTTTTGTTTGCCGGTTCCGGCCGTTCAGAAATTCACGCGCCGGCTGATCGTGCCGTCGACCAGCATGTTGATGCCGGTGGTGTAGGACGAGGCCGGGCTGGCCAGGAACACGGCCGCGTTGGCGATGTCCTGCGGCGTCGCGCAGCGGCCGGTGGGATTGCGCGCCAGCGCCTGCTTGAAGAAGTCCGGCATGTTCTTCTCGACATTGTGCCAGACGCCACCCTCGAAATAGACCATGCCAGGCGACACGACGTTGGTGCGCAGGTTGATCTTGGCGTATTGCCGCGCCAGGCCCTTGGCGTAGTGGATGAGTGCCGCCTTGATCGGGCCATAGGAACTGCCGTTGTCGGTCTCGGCCGCCGAGACCGACGCGATGATCACGAAGGCGGCGTCGCCTTTGGCTTTGGCGGCGGTTTCGAGGAGCGGTTTGGCGGCGTCGAAGGCGTTGACCGCGCCCAGGACGTCGAGCTTGAAGTTCTGCTCCCAGGAGGCGGGATCGCCGCCCTGCGCCATGGCGCCGGCGTTGGAGACGAGGATGTCGATGCCGCCGAGCTCGTTGCCCGCGCTCGCCACCCAGGTCTTGAGCGCGGCGCCGTCCATGATGTCGACGCTGGCGCCGGTCGCCTTGACGCCCTTGTCCTTGAGCGCGGCGACGGTCTCCTTCACCTGGTCGGCGTTGCGGGCGCAGATCGCGACATTGGCGCCTTCACCGGCCAGCGTGTCAGCGATGGCGCGCCCGATGCCGCGCGTGCCGCCCAGAATGACGGCGTTCTTGCCTTTAAGATGTAAGTCCATGTGCGTCTCCCGATGATGTGTGGGGCGCACTCTAGCGGCTGGCGCCGCTCAGTCCATCGCGGTGGGAAGTGTCTCGATGGACGATGCGAACAGTGCTGGGCCTTGCACGCCATAACAATAGGACTTCAGAATGAACACCTCACCGCCCGTGGGTAGCGCAGAGGCGGCGGGTGGTGCGTCGGTGTGCGGCGACAGGCCGGCCAAACGGCGCATCCGTTCCGGGCAGGATCGCAGCCTTCCGACAACGCCTACGAAATACGGATGCGGCGGGGCGCCGGCCGCGGTATTGCCGTTTCGAGAGTAGAGAACGATGGCCGCGTTTTTGCTTTGAAACGCCGTCGCGTTCTCCCAAAGGGAGCCGCCTTTGAAAAGCGCGCGAACGCGGATGCATTTGTCGTAATAGCGCTCCGGCGCGGCGATCACCGCATGGAAATCCACGGAAGCGGATTGGCCCGGTTTGCAGGTGTAGTCGTCGGCGCCGATATAAGCCAGCTGTGGCGGAGGCGTCGTAGACGCAGGCGGCTTCGTCGCGCAGGCGGCGAGGGCAGCAGCGAGCAGAAGGATGAAGGCGATACGGGTACGCATGGCGCCATGCCATCAGAAATCGAGGCCGAGGTCGAGGTTGGGCGCGCTGTGGGTGATGCCGCCTGAGGAAATATAGTCAACGCCGGTGTCGGCGATGGCGCGGACGGTCGCGAGCGTGACATTGCCGGACGCTTCGAGCGTGGCGCGGCCTTTGGCCAGCACGACGGCCTGGCGCAGCGTGTCGGGCGGCATGTTGTCGAGCAGGATGGTGTCGACGCCGAGCGACAGGGCCTCTTCGAGCTGCGCCAGCGTGTCGACTTCGAGCTCGATCTTGGCCATGTGGCCGAGGCCGGCGCGGACGCGTTCGATCGCCGGCTTGATGCCGCCGGCGGCGACAAGATGGTTGTCCTTGATCAGCACGGCGTCGTCGAGGCCGAAGCGGTGGTTGAAGCCGCCGCCGCAGCGCACGGCGTATTTCTCGAGCAGGCGCAGGCCCGGCGTCGTCTTGCGGGTGCAGACGATGCGCGCCGTGGTGCCGGCGACGGCGTCGACCAAAGCGCGGGTCGCGGTCGCGATGCCGGAGAGGTGGCCGGCGAAGTTGAGCGCGACGCGCTCGCCGGTGAGGAGGCCGCGCGCGGGCCCTGTGATGTAGGCGAGGACGGTGCCGGCAGCGACCGTCGAGCCGTCCGGTGTGCTGGCATCGAATGTGAGGCTGGGATCGGCGAGATGGAAAGCGCTCTGCGCAGCGACGAGGCCGGCGATGGTGCCGGGTTTGCGGGCGACGAGTCTGGCATGTGCCTGCGTGTCGGGCGGGATCGTCAGCTCGCTGGTGATGTCGCCGGCGCGGCCGAGGTCTTCGGTCAGCGCATGACGCACGATCGGTTCGAGCAGCAGAGCATGCGGCGGGCGCGTAAAGGGCAGGGCGGTTGCGGTCATCGCTGGTCAGTCAAACCGCCGCGCGGACGGTTTCGCTGCTGAAAGATTGCGCGGCGATCTCCTCGGCGTCGCCCAGCGTCATGAACGTACGCTTGCCGGCGGGATCGGTGCTGGGATAGTCGCTGCGGTAGTGGCCGCCGCGGCTCTCGCGGCGCGTCAGGGCGGCGGCGGTCACCAGCTTCGCGGCGGCGGTCATGTTGCGCAGGGCAGGCTCGTTGCCGCCGGCGCGCTCGACCTGGGCGATGATCGCGAGGGCCTCGGAAAGGCCGGCTTCGTCACGTTCGAGGCCGACGAGGCGGGTCATCGCATCGCGCAGGACGTGTGGCGGGGCGGGCGAGGCGAAACGTTCCGGCGCCGGCGGGGTGCCGCGGCCGCTGCGGGCGGCGACGCTGTTCGCGATGTCTTCCGCCGCGCGGGCACCGAACACGAGGCCTTCGAGCAGCGAGTTGGAGGCGAGGCGGTTGGCGCCGTGCAGGCCGGTCGCGGCGCACTCGCCGACGGCCCACAGGCCCGCGAGCGAGGCGCGGGCGCGCTCGTCGCTGGCGATGCCGCCCATGTGGTAGTGCGCGGCAGGCGCGACGGGGATCGGTTGCGTCGCGGGATCGATGCCGGCGGCGATGCAGGCGCCGTAGACGGTGGGGAAGCGCTGCGCGAAGGATGCGCCGATTGCCTGTGTGCAATCGAGGAAGGTCTTGTGGCCGGCGGCGCGCTCGCGGTGCAAGGCGCGGGCGACGATGTCGCGCGGCGCGAGTTCGGCATCGGGATGGACGGCGAGCATGAAGCGGCGGCCGGTCTCGTCGATCAGGTGGGCGCCTTCGCCGCGCAGGGCTTCGGTGGCGAGCGGCGCGGGATCACGGCCGATGTCGATGGCGGTGGGATGGAACTGCACGAATTCGGGATCGGCGACGATCGCGCCGGCGCGCGCCGCCATGCCGAGGCCTTCGCCACGCGATTCCAGCGGATTGGTCGTGACGGCATAGAGCGCGCCGAGGCCGCCGGTGGCGAACACGATGGCGGGCGCCTTGAACAGCACGAGCCGCGCGTTCGGGCCGAAGCCTGTGCGCGCGAACAGGCCGGCGACGCGGCCGTCTTCGAGCGCGAGCTCGATGGCGTGAAAACCTTCCATGATCGTGATCGACGGCGTGGCGAGGGCACGGTCGGCCAATGTTTGCGAAATCTCGGCGCCGGCGCGGTCGCCCTTAATGTGCACGATGCGATTTGCGGAGTGCGCCGCTTCACGGCCAAGCGCGAGGCCGCCATCGGCCCTACGGTCGAACGGCGCGCCATAGGCGAGCAGATCGTCGATCCGGGCCGCGGCTTCGCGCGCGACGAGGTCGGCGATGGCCGGATCGCAAAGGCCCGCACCGGCAATCAGCGTGTCGGCGGCGTGGCTTTGCCAGGAGTCGCCGGCGCCGATCGCGGCGGCGATGCCGCCTTGCGCCCAGGCGCTGGAGCCCGAGACGCCAGGCCGCGTGCCGGCGAGCACGGTGGCGGGGAAGGGGCTGAGCTTCAGCGCGGTGAACAGGCCGGCAATGCCGGCACCGAGGATCAGCGCACCCTTGCACTCGATGATGCTGTCGATGTTGCGGGCCATTTACGCGGCTTTCTTGAGCGGCTGCTTGACCGCGAGCATGCGGTCGATGGCGCGTTTGGCGCGCACCGCCACGGCGGGATCGACGAACACTTCGGTCGTCATCGTCTCGAGCGAATGCAAAATCTTGTCGAGGGTGATGCGCTTCATGTGCGGGCAGAGGTTGCACGGGCGGATGAAATCGACGTCCGGGTACTCGGCGGCGACGTTGTCGCTCATCGAGCATTCGGTGATCATCACGACGCGGTGCGGACGGTGCTCGGCGACGTAATTGATGAGACCGGCGGTCGAGCCGGCGAAATCGGCCTCGGCGACGACCTCGGGCGGGCATTCGGGATGCGCCAGCACGACGATGCCGGGATGTGCCTTGCGGTAGTCGCGGATTTCCGCCGCCGTGAAGCGCTCATGCACTTCGCAGGCGCCTTCCCAGGTGATGACCTTCACGCCGGTGAGGTTGGCGACGTTCTGCGCGAGATATTTGTCCGGGATCATGATCACGGTGTCGACGCCGAATTCGCGCGCGATCTCCTCCACCACCGCGACGGCGTTGGACGAGGTGCAGCAGACGTCGCTCTCGGCCTTCACGTCCGCGGAGGTGTTCACATAGGTCACCACCGGCAGGCCGGGATATTTCTGGCGCAGCAGGCGCACATCGGCACCGGTGATCGAGGCGGCGAGCGAACAGCCGGCCTTCACGTCGGGGATCAGCACGGTCTTGTCGGGGCAGAGGATCTTGGACGTCTCGGCCATGAAGTGCACGCCGGCCTGGACGATGACGTCCGCTTCGGTGCGCGCCGCCTCGCGCGCCAGCGCCAGGCTGTCGCCGACGAAATCGGAGACGCAGTGGAAGATCTCCGGCGTCATGTAATTGTGGCCGAGAATGACGGCGTTCTTCTCGCGCTTGAGCTTGTTGATCGCGAGGATGGTAGGCGCGTAGACCGCCCATTCGATCTGCGGGATCACATGCGCCACCTTGGCGTAGAGCGCGCGGCTCTGCTCGGCGATCTGCGGCGTATAGGTCAGGTCCGTCATCGTCATCTCCATCCCGCCCGAATAATGCTCAACTTGAGCATATATGTGGGGCGAAAAGACCGGCCTTCAAGGGCCGGCTCCGGAAGTTATGCTACATCTGAGCATAAATCTGTCAAGCGCCGCAGAAATGGCGGGAAACAAGCCCGTTTCGCGGAGCCGATCCTGGTTTCAGGCGGCGCAGATTGCTTAGTCGGGCGGCAACCTCCGGTACCAGTTCTTTTGCAGCGCCTCCCAGATCCCATCCAGAGACTTCGGATTCAGATACCTGCAATAAAACCATCCGGCCAATACGATGCAAATAAACTCGAGAAAATTGTCCTGCCAAGTGGCCGTGGGGCTGCTTTCTTTGATGAACTGAAGGATGGAAAAGACGGCCAAGACCAATTTCGACACGCTGGAGCCGACATAATATGCGAAGGCACCTATACCGACCGGCTCGGCCACGGCTTGGAGTTCCAGCAAGCGATCTTGCGCGCTCTTTATTCCGGCAGCCAATTCCCTGAGAGCGTCTACGCTGCCACGGGTTGCTTCGCTATGCGATTTAAGAGCCGCGGCATGGTCGGCTATGCTGCTGGAGAATATTTCAATCTGTTCGCTGCTCTGCTGGATCGCTGCATTGGTGTCTGCGATGTTCTTGTTGTGCGTTCGCAGAGCATTGATCTGAAGCCATCCGTTCAGCCGATCCAGTTTCTTGCTGACATCCGCAAATCTATCGCCAATTTGGCTGATGTAGTCGAACTCCATGAAGAGATTGCGCCGCATGAAGGCGTCATAAGGCTGCCAGCCTTCGATGCGGACAATCCGCAAATCCTGCAGGCGTTCGATGTAGGATTTCGCGTAGTAACGAGATCGTTCGACTCGATAGATCGCGCCACTGGGAGGGCCTTTCGTTGAATCCGCGTCGACATATTCCTGATTGTACTGGGAGACCCTGATTGGATCCGAGGCGACCGTGGGGTCATCGAGCTTATACGCTAGCTGCCGAATTGCACGATTGGCCGCCCGCAGCTTCTTTGTATCCATCAGCGCAGCAATCCGAAGCTCCGCCAGCACATTCAAGCGTCTAATCAATCGCGCCAATTGATTCTGCGAATTGTCGTTGTAAATGATAAAGTACCGCAAAGGATTTTGATTACCGTCGCGAAGTTCGGTGGAACGAAGCGTGCTGCCGTAGACCGCGGCTCCGTCCAAGACACCCGAAATCGGAACATTTGCAGCCGATCGCGATTCCCTGACATCCAAGCCCTCGAAGCCGAGCAGACTGCCAAAAAATTTCGGCCTGCGCTTGATGAACTGAAATACGTCGTGATCGATTTTTTTCTCCAGGCGATCTTGCAGGCGAGAGGAGCGGAGTTCGAGCACCTTGCGATGCCGAGGCCCCATGGGGTCGGCAAACTCGGGTGCACAAGCGGCGAACCCTCTAAGGTCCGCCAGTTGCGATCCCCCTAGGCGGGGTTCCATGCTGCTGTCGTCTTGCAACGAGGCTTTTATCGCATCCCAGATTCCGAGATAAAGAAGATCGATCTTTTCCTTCCGGGCACTCATCACCCGGGAGGAATTTTCCTTGGCTTCCTCTTCCGAAAGCTGCCTGCCGGCGATCTCCAAATCACCGTCGATCTCCAAATCGCCGCCAGACAACTCCCGGAGCAGCGCGCAGACGTCTCTGATTTCCTTGACCTCGGAAGTTCGGCTGAGTTGGTCTGCCAAAAACGTGATTGTGAGATATTCGTTGTGAACGTCGACACGTACGCCGAGCCTTAGCCCCCACGGAAAATTGAGACGAAAAAAAAGCGTATCGGTAATCTCGATCGGCGACAGGTCCTGATATTTTTTCTTGAATGCTTGTACTTCGTCATTGTCGCTTCGGGCGATAAACCGCGGCTTGTAGGTGGCACCAACTTTCTGGAGTTTTTCCAAATAAAGGTTCAGGTGCGTGATTAGCTTGCCTTGTGCTTCTTTAAAGTCGTCATCGTTTTTTGCCAGATACGGCGCCATGTCGGTGTGAACGCGCACGATCAGATGGCGGACAAAGACCGGTGCATCGACTGCAAAGGTGGGACGCCGATGGGGAGCCCATAGCGCTTCACCGTCATCCGGTTGTGCCGGACCCATATCAGTAATCGTGTCCGCTTCGGTCAAAGAGCCCCCCGGTTATCTTTAGCACCCCAAGACAATGTTCGTGATTTATTGCGCGCAGGCAAGTCCGCGCAAACCCGGCTACCCGCTCAGCATGCCGCGTCAAGCAGCCATCAAAGCCTGCAACTTGCCCACCGTGTTCCAGTTGCGCATCGTGCCGGTGGTGCGCAGATGCTTCTCGATCATGGCGATGGTGAGCTTGGATCGGCCTTGACCGTCGGGAAACACGATATAGGCGTGATGGCCGCTTCCGCGCACGGTTTCACGGCCCTTGATCGCGGCCTGCAGGTCGCCGAACGCTTTGGCTTCGGGCGCGTCGCGCAGGAACATCACGAGCAGATGGCCGGGCGTGTTCTGCGCTTCCTTTGCAAACGGATTGCGCTCCAGGACCGCGGCCAGCTCCGCCGGCGTGCGGACATAGATGTCGGTCTTGAGTCCGAAGGTTTTCGCGCAGGCGGTTTCCAGCAAGGTGCGAACCGCCGCCGGCGTCTTGCTGCCGGCGTCGAACAGCAGATTGCCGCTGTTGAGCAGCGAGCGGGCGTTGCGCAGGCCGACATCCTCCGCCAGGGCGCGCAGATCGGCCATCGGGACCTTGCCGGTGCCGCCGACATTGATGGCGCGAAGGAGGGCGGCCTGGATGCTCATGCGCATTGCCTCGTGCGAGAGGGGATTTTTCGCACGGCGCTTGCGCGCTTGCCAATGCTTCGGAGCGCGGCGGGATTCTCCGTTACGTCGTGGCCGCCGCCATGGCATCGGCCGCATCGGCCGGCGCCGACGCCCCGAGGGAGCCGAAATTGAAATGGTCGGCGACCTTGGCCAGCTCGCCCAGCATCATCTCGGCATGCTCGGCGGAAAGCGACATGTTGCCGGGCGCCAGCAGATGCATGGTCTGAACGTGGACCGCGACGGGCTTGCGGTCGTGGATGCCGGCGCGCAGCAGGCCGTCGGTCACGTCGCACAGGCTGCGCGCGGCAGTGTCGAGCGCGCCATAGCAGAAGGTGCCGGCGAGGGTGACGACCTGATCGGCGTGGCGCAGCACGGCGCTCATCTGTCCGCCGTCGAGCGTCTCGCCAGCGCCGCGGGCGAAGACGATGCCTTCCATCGCGGCGATCGCATGGCGGATTTCGGCATCGGCCTGCTCGCGCATGGATTCGAGACTCGCCATCGCGCCGTCGACCGCATCGTCGCGCAGCATGCCGCCGGCGCGCGCCGCGAGCTCGGAAAGCCGGGTCTTGGGAAAGAAGATCTTCTTTTTCGCTTTGCCGGCCATGGATCTACTCCTCACGCGCGGGAAGGATTTAAGCAGCAGCGCTATTAAGTTTCTGTTGTGCCGCGACGGCGCCGGTATCGCCGCTCTCCTCGGCCGCGTCGGTTTCGCGTTTCATCTCGCCATCGGGCGGCGGGATGTCCTTGAAGCGGCGATCGGGCCCGATGAAGTCGCCCGCCTCGATGAAAGGACGCACGGTGCGCGCAACCCAGCAGATGCGGTCGAACAGGCCGGACGGCGACACCGGCTTCTTCACGACGAGATTGGCGCCGGCATCGCGCACCGAGGAGATGAGGCGCAGCTGCGTATAACCGGACAGCACGATCACCGGCACGAAACGAAACGGGCTTTTCTCCTGGCGCCGGATCCACCGGATCAGCTCGGGGCTCTCCATGTCGGGGAGCGCCGCCTCGACAATGATGAGATCGGCATAGTGATGGTTGAGATGGTGCTTGGCCTGGGTGCCGGTCTCGCACAAGGTGGGAAAGTCCATGCCGAAGCCACGCAGCATTTGTGCGACGAGGCCGCGCGTGAACTGATCGCTATCCACCAGGAGCGTCGTGACGCTCTTCAGGTTGAGCCGTGTCTGTCCCATAGGAGGGCTGCCCCCAGCCATATGAAAGAAATGCAATTCATCGGACAATAAATTGTAGGTACTAATACGCCTTGAATGTTACTGGTGTCATTTGCGGGTATTCCCCGATTTTATATGACACTCCGCGCAGCAAACGCGCGGAAATCCTCAATTCTTTCTGCGCTTAGGTATTAGTCCTGACGCCGTCACAACGCCTTGCGCGCACCGAGGCGCACGCCCGGCGCGGGACGTTCGCGCAGGACCTCGCGGCGGAAGCGAAAGAGCTCGGCGGGGCGGCCGCGGCCGGTGACGGAGAACTTGCCGGTGCCCTCGACAAGGCCCTGGCCTTCCATCAGGCGGCGGAAATTCTGCTTGTGCAGGCGGATGCCGGAGATCGCCTCGACGGTGCGCTGCAATTCCAGGAGCGTGAAGCCGGGCGGCATCAGCTCGAACACGACGGGGCGGTATTTCATCTTGCCGCGCAACCGCGCGATGGCGGTGGCGAGGATGCGGCGATGGTCGAAGGTCATGGCGGCGCCGAGCGCGGGCGGCAGTTTGGGCGCGCCCGGCTCGCGTCCGTCGCGCACCGCTTCGCGCACGAGGCCCGCTTCATAGAGGAGCTCATAACGCTCGAGGACTTTCTCCTCGTCCCAGGCGAGGCCATCGAGGCCGAAGCACAAGCGCGTGCGCTCGCGGCGCAGCTCCGAGCTTTCCGAACTCGTCGCGGATTTCGCGAAGTGGCGCAGCGCCGGCACGATGACCTGGTCGATCATCGCGGGGCGGGCATCGCGCCAGTCTTCCCACGGGAAATAGCGATACCAGTCGCTCCACAAGGTGTCGGGCGCTTTCAGCGCGCTCGACTGGCGGGTGAGCGCGAGATAGCCGACCGAGACGACGCGGGCGCCTTCGTCCGGCGTCGGCAAATGACGGCCACGGTCGCCGAAGGTGTAGAGCTGCTCGGCATAGCCGAGCTCGAGCAGGGTTTGCTCGCCCACCCATTTGCGCAAACCGCTATCGAGCGTGCGATGCGCGAGCGGATCGAACGGGCCGAAGGGCAGGGCGTCCTCGCTGCCGGAATGATGCACGACGAGAACGCTGGGCCGCTCGTCGGCGACGGAGACGATGGCGGCCGACAGGCCGATGCTCACGACGTGTTTGGCTTTCGCGCTCACAGGCCCACCAGCGGAAGTTCGACGACCTCGCCTTCGGCCACCATCTTGCCGGCGCCGATGTCCTTGATGGCGGCGACCATGCGGCCTTGGCGGCCGAGCAAGTCGTCGGCATGTTGGACCAGCAGCGCATTGGGATAGGCGTGCGCGGCGCGGCTGCGGATGGCGCGCGCGGCCATGACCTCGCTGCCCGGACCCATGCGGTCGCACAGGATGGTGTAGGCCGACGCCATCGAGCGGCTGATGCCGGCCCAGCAATGGACGAGGATCGGATCCTCGGCCGGCCAGGCGCGGGTGAAGTCGAGAAGTTCCTGGATGTGGCGGCGGGCGGGCGGGTTGTCGCCGGCCTCGACGTCGACCACGTCGTTGACGCCCAGCCGCAGATGGCGCTCGCGCGGGAACCCGGCCGGCGTCTCGATCATGTGCTCGGGCGAGAGCAGCGTCACCATGTGGGACGGCCGGTAGTCGCGCAGGACACCGGGAACGGCCGAAAGGGGCGTGACCAGGATTTTGGACATGCCTCTAGCTAGCGGAGGATCATGACGGGCGGAAGGCCGCGTCCGATTTCTACCCTGCCAGTTTTTTGAACCTGTCCAGAAATTGGGCCTGGGCGTCGGCCGTCGCGAGCGGGACGAGGCGCGGGGTGCGCATACTGCCGGGCGGCGGGACGACGAACAGCTTGTTGGCGACCTCGATCTCGAAGCCGGCGATCTGGGTCGCCTCGAAGTAGGCAGCGATAAGATCGGCCTTCTTGAACAGGGTGATCAGAGTGGCGGCGGGCTGGGCGGGAAGGCCAAACCTGACGTGAATTGCAGCCTGAAGTTTATTCTCCAGGGCCTTGTAATTGATGCCAATTACAACTTTGAAGGGGCTGATCAGATCGCCGATCACGTATTCCGGGGCGTCGTGCAGCAGGGCCATCAGGCGGGCCTCGCGGGTCAGGCCGGGGCGGAGGTCCGAGACGATCCGCTCGACCAGAACGCAATGCTGGGCGACCGAGAAGGCGTGCTCGCCCTTGGTCTGGCCGTTCCAGCGGGCGACGCGGGCGAGGCCATGGGCGATGTCCTCGATCTCGACGTCGAGCGGCGACGGGTCCAGGAGGTCGAGGCGGCGGCCGCTGAGCATGCGCTGCCAGGCGCGGGGTGGCTGCTTGGTGGGCATGGGGCGGCGGGGCGGTCCTGGAATCGGGGCGGGTATTTACCCTGAAAGCCCTCCCGGGCGCGAGGCTTGCAGATTTGCCCTCCGGAACAGGCGGAGCGTGCCGAAACGGCGCGCCTGGACATGGGGTTTTGATGCGCATCAAGCCGTTGGAGGCGGAGAGACTGCGGCCGGTGACCAATCCGGCGCGCCTGCCGTTCGAGACGACCGCCAGCCTGCCCGAGCCGACCGGGCCGGTGGGGCAGGACCGGGCGATGCGTGCGCTGCATTTCGGCGCCGGGATGGCGCAGCCGGGCTACAACATCTTCGTCACCGGACCGTCGGGCAGCGGCAAGCGCGTCGCGGTGCAGCGGGCACTGCAGAGGCTGGCGACGGCGATGCCGGCGCCGCCGGACATCGCCTATGTCCACAATTTCGCGGCGGCACATCGGCCACGGGTGCTGCGCTTCGTCGCCGGCGACGGGCAGCGCTTCAAGACCGCAATGGCGGAGTTCGTCACCGCGCTCAAGGCGGCGATGCCGCGGCTGTTCGAAAGCGCGGCGTATCTCGAGCGACGCGCGGCATTGGAAGAGGAGTTTCACCGCACGGCGGAGGCGGCGTTCGAGCGGCTGCGGACGCTGGCGGAGAGCCATGGCCTGGCGCTGGTCGAACGCGGCGAGGCGGGGTTCGATTTCCGCCCCGTGCGCGACGGGCTCGCGATGTCGGACGAGGATTATCGCGCGCTTTCCAAGATGGAGCGCGAGAATCTGGCAACGCGGACGCGCGAGCTGCGTGGTGAGCTGGAGAAGACGCTCGAATACCTGGAGAATTTGCGGCAGCGCGCGCTGGACAGCGTGCGGGCACTGGATCGGGCACTCGGCGAGGCGCAGCTGCGGGCGCTGGTCGCGCCGCTAGCCAAGCGCTTCGAACAGCATCGCGAGGCGCATGCCTATCTCGCGGCGGTCTATGGCGACGCGGTCGGGCAGCTCGATGCGCTGCAGGCGGCGGCGCGCGGCGAGCCGCGGCGCGAGGGCGTCGCGTTCCATCGCTACGAAGTGAATTTGCTGGTCGACAACGGCACCGCGGCGGGTGCGCCGGTGATGCCGCTGAACCTGCCGTCGCTGACGCATCTCGTCGGCAAGATCGAGCACGTGCCGGTGCTGATGACGGTGGTCACCGATTTCAAGCTGATCAAGCCGGGCGCGCTGCATCTGGCCAATGGCGGCTTCCTGCTGATCGATGCGATGGATCTGGTGCGCCAAGACCTGTCATGGGAGACGCTGAAGCGCGCGCTCAAGGCGCGGCAGGTGAAGATCGAGAGCCCGGCCGACATCCTGGGCCACAGCCAGACCGTGACGATCCAGCCGGAACCGGTGACGCTCGACCTGAAGGTGGTGCTGTTCGGCGAGGCCTGGGTCTATCACCGGCTTTGCCAGATCGATCCGGATTTCGCAGGCCTGTTCAAGGTGCAGGCGGACTTCTCCGCAACGGCGGCGCGCGACGACGAGAATTGCGGCGCGCTGGTCGCGACGCTCGCCTCGATCGCGCGGCGCAATGGGCTCAAGCAGATGGACCCGAGCGGCGCGGCGCGGCTGCTCGACGAGGCGGCGCGCGCGGCGGGGGATGCGGAGAAGATCAGCGTGCGCACCGGTCGGCTCGCCGATCTGCTGCGCGAGGGCGATCATTTCGCGGCGCTGGCGGGGCGATCGCTGGTTTCGGCGCAGGACATCGCGCAGGCGGTGGCGGCGAAGGAGGATCGCTCGGGGCGGCTCAAGGCGCTGGAGCAGGAATTGGTGCAGCGGCGCATCCTGTTCATCGACACCGAAGGGGCGCGGACGGGACAGGTCAACGGGCTGACGGTGCTGAGCGCGGCGGGCTTTGCGTTCGGGATGCCGGCGCGGATCACGGCACAGGTCGGGCCCGGCATCGGCCGGGTGATCGACATCGAGCGCGCCGCGAATTTCAGCGGGCCGAGCCATGCCAAGGGCGTTCAGATATTGTCGGGCTATCTCGCCGGCATCTATGCGCTGGGGCGGCCGCTGTCGATCTCGGCGAGCGTCGCGTTCGAGCAATCTTACGGGCCGGTCGATGGCGACAGCGCCTCGGCGGCGGAGCTGATCGCGATCCTGTCGGCGATCTCGGGCGTGCCGCTGCAGCAGGGCGTCGCGATCACGGGATCGATCAACCAGCACGGCCAGATGCAGCCGATCGGCGGGGCCAATGAGAAGATCGAAGGCTTCTTCGATATCTGCGCGACGCGCGGGCTCAATGCGCGGCACGGCGTGATCATTCCGAAGGCCAATGTCGTGACCCTGATGCTGCGGGACGACGTCGTCGAGGCGGCACGCAAGGGGCTGTTCGCGATTTATGCAGTCGATTGCGTCGACGAGGCGATCGAGGTGCTCACCGGCATGGCGGCGGGGGCGCGCAAGCGTGACGGCAGTTTCGCGCGCGGCAGCTTCAACCGGAGGGTCCAGGACCGGCTGCTCGATTTCGCGCGGCCACGGCTCCTGAAGCCGGTGCAGCTTGACGGATGGTGGCGGTTCTAGGAACTCTGGCCCGCGCCGGCGCGTTCCTGCCGGGTGTGGCGGGAGAGCTTTCCATGACCATCGTGAAAATCCTGGCGCCGCTCACCGGCGGCTTGCGCGACGCGGCGGTGCTGGAAACGGCGTTCGCGGCAGCCAAGCCGTTCAAGGCGCATGTCGCGGGGCTGTTCGTGCGGCCCGACGCGACGGAGGCGGTGCCGTTCTATGGCGAGAGCGTCTCGGCCAGCGTGATGCAGGAGATCGCGGATGCGTCGAAGAAGGCGTCCGACACGGCGATCACCGTGGCGCGGGCGTCGCTGGCGAGCGCAGCGGCGGCAGCAGGCGTGACGGTCCAGGATGTGCCGGAGACGCGCGACGGAGTCGGCGCGTCGTTCCGCGAGGTCACCGGCAATTTCGCCGACCAGGTGACACTGGCGGCGCGGCTGTCCGATCTGGTGGTGTTCGGCGCGCTGAAAGAGGGCGACCGGCCGGGGTTGACCGAGGCGTTCGAGGCGACATTGCTGGAGACGGGACGGCCCGTGCTGCTCAGCCCGCAAGCGGCGCCGGTGCATTTTTGCCAGAAGATCGCGTTGGCGTGGAACGAGAGCGTCGCATCGGCGCATGCGGTGACGGCGGCGTTGCCGTTCCTCAAATGCGCGCAGAGCGTCGAGATCCTGTGCGTGACGCGCAACAAGGACGAGCGGATCGACAGCAGCGAGCTTAAATCCTACCTGAAACTGCACGGCATCGCGGCGACGGAACGCAGCGTCGACGGCGGCAACCGCGCGGTGGGCGATGTGCTGCTCGAAGAAGCGGTGAAGGGCGGGGCGGGAATGCTGGCGGCGGGCGGCTATGGCCACAGCCGGCTGCGCGAGATGTTCTTCAGCGGCGTGACGCGCCGGGTGGTGAGCCAGATCACGCTGCCGGTGTTCCTCGTCAACTAAACACGAAAAAAGCGGACCGCGTCGGCGCCCTGCCGTTGCCGGCCCTGAGCGCTATGCGAATCCGCCTGGTGATGGGGGCGGCACGCGCCCGGCCTTCAACCGGCCATGCGACATGCACCATCCATGATACCCTTCGGACTTACGCCGGCGCAGCGATCATGCGCTGCGGCGCGGATGCGCGAGAGCGGGCATCCTGGTCCTGACTGGCCTCGCAAAACTCAGAGCATGACGCGGTATTTCCTTCGATATCTTCGAAGGAAATGTTGGTGTTTGGCATGCAAATTTAAATGCGGGATAGACGATTTAATGTTGGGACGAATTCCTCAACGCAAACAGCGATCGCGCGAATTTTGCGAGCGCTATCGGAGGAGTGTTATCCCCGAGCCCGATTTTCATGCCCCCCACAACAGCTTCGCCGCGACCAGGATCAGCGTCGCGGCAAGCAGCAGGCGCAGCGCGGTGTCGGGAATGCGCGGGGCGAAGGCGCTGGCGATCACGATGCCGGGGAGTGAGCCGGTCAACAGCGAGGCCAGGGTCCACAGATTGATGCTGCCGCCGGCGAGATGGCCGATGCCGGCGAGCAGGGTGAGCGGCACGGCGTGCGCGATGTCGGAACCGGCGATGCGCACGATGGGCAGCTTGGGATAGAGCAGGATCAGCGCGGTGACACCGAGCGCGCCGGCGCCGACCGAGGAAATCGTGACGAGCACGCCGAGCGCGACACCGGTCAGGATGGTGTAGGCGCGGGTCGCCTCGTTGCTGGCGCCGGCGAAGCGCCCGGCATAGGTACGCAGCAGCCAGGGCCGCAGGATCAGCGCGGCGGCGGTGAACACGAGCGCGACGCCGAGCACGCGGGTGATCAGGGCGCTGACGGCGGCGCTGTCGACGCCGAGATAGAAGAAGGTGAGGAGAGTCGCGAGCGAGGCGGGCAGGCTGCCGCTCGCCAGCCGGCCGACGATGCCCCAGTCGATGGTCTTGTTGAAGCCGTGGACGAAGGAGCCGCCGGTCTTGGTGATGCTGGCATAGATCAGGTCGGTGGCGACGGCCTTCTCGGGCGAGATGCCGAACAGCAGGATCAGCAACGGCGTCATCAACGAGCCGCCGCCGACCCCGGTCATGCCGACCAGGAAGCCGACGACGAAGCCGGAGAGGACGTAGGCGCCGTTGATGTGGTGGAGGAGGGTCATGGCGGAGTTTCAAAATACATGCGGTGAATAGGTAATGGTGGCCAGTTTATCCGCAAGTGGGTGCACTGTCGCTGGCGGCGAAGGAAGTACAAGTTGGCGAGAGTGGAATGTGTCGGCGAGGGAGCTGACACCGCGCTCTCACCGCGTCACCCTGAGGTGCGAGCGCAGCGAGCCTCGAAGGGCGACGGCACCGGCGTGCGTGCTTCGAGGCTCGCTGCGCTCGCACCTCAGCATGACGAGAGGGGAGCGGTTCAGCCTAGCTAGAGTGCCCGTAGTCCGTCAGAGCTTCTTCAAGATCACGCTGCCCGCCGAATAGCCCGCGCCGAAGGAGCAGAGCAGGCCGATGTCGCCGGCTTTCAGGTCGCTGCTGAATTTGTGGAAGGCGATCACCGAACCCGCGGAGCTGGTGTTGGCGTATTCGTGCAGGATGTTGGGCGCCTCGCCGGGCACCGGATCGCGGCCCAGGACCTTGCGCGCGATCATGTCGTTCATCCCCAGATTGGCCTGGTGCAGCCACAGGCGCTTGAGCGCGGCGGGCGCGATGCCGTTCTCGCCCAGATGGCCGAGGATGAGCTCGGCAACCATCGGCACGACTTCCTTGAACACCTTGCGGCCTTCCTGGACGAACAGCTTGTCGGCGGCGCCGACGCTCTGCGGCGCGGTGCGGTTCAGGAAGCCGAAATTGTTGCGGATGTTGTTGGAGAACTTCGTCTTGAGCTTGGTCGCGACGATCTCCCAGCTGTTGTGGCCGACGGCGGTTTCGGCGCGCTCGACGATGAAGGCGGTGGCGACATCGCCGAAGATGAAATGGCTGTCGCGGTCGCGGAAGTTGAGATGGCCGGTGCAGATCTCCGGATTGCAGACGAGGATCGCGCGGGCATGGCCGTTGGCGACCATGTCGGCGGCGGTCTGCAGCGCGAAGGTGGCCGAAGAGCACGCGACGTTCATGTCGAAGCCGAAGCCCTCGATGCCGAGCGCGTCCTGAACCTCGACCGCCATCGCGGGATAGGCGCGCTGCAAATTCGAGGCGCCGACCAGGACGCCGTCGATGTCGGCGGCGCTGCGGTCGGCGGCCTTCATCGCCTCGCGCGCGGCGGCGACCGCCATCTCGGCGAGGATGGAGATCTGGTCGTTCGCGCGCTCGGGCAAACGCGGGCACAGGACGTCCGGATCGAGAATGCCGGCCTTGTCGACGACGTAGCGGGCCTTGATGCCGGACGCCTTGACGATGAACTCGGCGGAGGATTCGGTCAGCGCCGTTTTGCTGCCCGCCGCTATGGCGTCGGCATGGGCCGCGTTGAAATTGCGGACGTACGTGTTGAACGCCGTCACCAGCTCTTCGTTCGAGATCGATTGGGCCGGCGTGTAGAGGCCGGTTCCGCTCACCGCTAACGCTGTCACGCCCGCCACCCCTGGCTGTTTGCAGGCGGGAGGCTGGCGCAGCGCCTGCCCAAAGGCAAGGCAGGTTATTCATCAAACGATAAACCGGCCATTCAGACATTGGCTTTACATTTCCGGCGCCTGTGTTTGGGGTTTTGTGTGGAACTGGCCTGCAATCCTTCCGTGTCGGCGCGCCGGCCGGAGCTGGCGACGGCTTTGGCGGTGCTGGCGGCCGGCGTGGTGCTGGGCGCCGCGGCACACGCCCTGCCGGCCGCCGAAGCGTGGGGCGGGTTGGTCATCCTCAGCACGCTGGCGGCAGCAGTTTTCGCGGTCAGCGGACTGGCCGAGCGTTCCGAGGATCGGCTGACGGAGCGCGAGGCGAGCTATCGCGCCTTCTTCGAGCACGCCATCGAGGGGATTTTCCGCACCACGCCCGATGGGCACTATGTCGACGCCAATCCCGCGCTGGCGCGCATTTATGGCTATGACAGCCCGGCGGCGCTGATGCATGGACTGACCAATATCGCCGACCAGCTCTATCTCGATCCGGCGCGGCGGGCGCAGTTCCAGGCGCTGATGCAGGCCAACGACCAGGTCGCCGATTTCGACTCGGAAATCCGCCGGCGCGACGGCAAGACGATCTGGATCTCGGAGAATGCCCGCGCGGTGCGCGACTGGACGGGGCGCATCGTCTGCTATGAGGGCACGGTCGAGGACGTGACGGCGCGCTACGCGGCGCAGCGCGCGTTGCGGCGGGCGCTTGCCGAAGCGGAGGAAGCGAACCGCGCCAAGAGCGCGTTCCTCGCCGCGATGAGTCACGAGCTGAAGACACCGCTCAACGCCGTGCTCGGCTTTTCCGAGATCATCAAGGACGAGATGCTGGGCGCGATCAGCCCGCCGCGCTATCGTGCCTATGCCGCCGACATCCATGCCAGCGGTACGCGGCTGCTCGCCATCGTCAGCGACATCCTCGACGTGGCGCGGCTGAATGGCGGGGCGATCACGCTCAACGCACGGCCTTATCCGGTGTCGGCGCTGGCGGAAGAAGCGGTGACCATGGCGCGCATCGCGACCAAGGACAGCCGCGGCGTGCAATTCGACATCCCGGCAGGCCTGCCGCAGATCGAAATCGATCCGCAGCGCCTGCGCCAGTGCCTTGCCAACCTGCTCGGCAATGCGCTGAAGTTCACGCCCGAAGGCGGCGCGGTTTCGCTGCGCGCCTGGGCCGCGGCATCCGGCGGGCTCTGCTTCGCCGTCGCGGATACCGGGATCGGCATGGCGCAGGAGAAGATCGACGCAGCGCTGGAGCCGTTCCGCCAGCTCGACGGCAGCCTGGCGCGGCGCTTCGAGGGCGCGGGGCTTGGGCTTTCGATCGCCAAATCGCTGGCGGAGCTGCACGGCGGCACGCTGACAATCGCCAGTTCGGTGGGCGCAGGGACGACGGTGACGGTTTGCCTGCCGGCGGCGCGGACGTCGCGCAAGGCGGCGTGAGGCTCGCATTGCGCAGCGTGGAGCGCTAAAAGCCGCCGCATGAACGACAAGACGGCATTGGTTCTCTTCTCCGGCGGGCAGGATTCGACGACCTGCCTCGCCTGGGCGCTGGCGCGGTTCGGCCGCGTCGAGACGGTGGGTTTCGATTACGGCCAGCGGCATATCGTGGAGCTGGCGGCGCGGCCGCGCGTGCTGGACGCGATGCGCGGGTTCGCGTCCTGGGCGGGACGGCTGGGCGAGGACTTCATGCTGCCGATCGATACGCTCAAAGCGATCGGCGGCACGGCGCTGACCGACGATGTCGCCATCGCGATGGGCAAGGACGGACTGCCGACCACCTTCGTGCCGGCGCGCAACCTGATGTTCCTCAACGCGGCGGCGGCGCTCGGCTACCGGCGCGGGATATCCGACCTGGTCGGCGGGATGTGCGAGACCGATTTCTCCGGCTATCCCGATTGCCGCGACGAGACGATGAAGGCGACGGCGAAATCGCTGTCGCTCGGGCTGGCGCGCGAGACGCGCATCCATACGCCGCTGATGTGGATCGACAAGGCGGCGACCTGGAAGCTTGCCGAGGAACTGGGCGGCGCGGCGCTGGTCGATCTGATCGTGCGCGAGACGGTCACCTGCTATCACGGCGATCCGACGCCCCATGATTGGGGCAAAGGCTGCGGCAGCTGCCCGGCCTGCGACCTGCGCGCCAAGGGCTTTGCGAAGTACCGCGGCGCATGACCTATTCGGTCAAGGAAATCTATTACACGCTGCAAGGCGAGGGCGCGCAGGCGGGGCGCGCGGCGGTGTTCCTGCGCTTTGCCGGGTGCAATCTGTGGAGCGGGCTGGAGCGCGACCGCGCGGCGGCGGTCTGCCAGTTCTGCGACACCGATTTCATCGGCACCGACGGGCCGGGCGGCGGCAAGTTCGCGACGGCGCAAGCGCTGGCGCAAGCGGTGGCCGACAAGTGGCCCGGTGGTGCGAAACCCTATGTCGTGTGCACCGGCGGCGAGCCGCTGCTGCAGCTCGACATGGCGGCGATCGATGCCTTGCACGCGCGCGGCTTCGAGATCGGGATCGAGACCAACGGCACGCAGGTGCCGCCGCCGGGGATCGACTGGATCTGCGTCAGCCCGAAAGCGAATGCCGGCCTCGTCCTGACGCGCGGCGACGAGCTCAAGCTGGTGTATCCGCAGGCGGGCGCCGAGCCGGAACGCTATGCGCACCTGGCGTTCGGCCAGTTCTTCCTCCAGCCGATGGACAATGCCCGGCGCGACGCAAACACGGCGGCGGCGACACAATACTGTCTCGATCATCCGCAATGGCGGCTCAGCCTGCAGACCCACAAGCTGATCGGCATCCGCTGAGCCCGGTTCCATGTTGAAGGTCGGCCCAACCGCGCGCTAGAGTTGGGGCAAGGCGTGGGGCGTCATGAAAACCATCTTGTCGGCCGTGGGGCTGCTGTTGCTTGCCACCGTGCAAGCGCTTGCCAGCGCCTATTCGGACTTCAATGCGGGGCTTTCGGCGCGGCTGCACCATCCCGATCTGGCGATCGGATATTTCACCTCGGCGCTGGCCGATCCGGCCTTGCTGGCGAGCTTGCGCCCCGTGGCGCTGCTCGACCGCGGCGGCTGTTATTTCCTGAACAAGCAGTACGATCTGGCGCTGGCCGACATGTCGGCGAGCCTGGCGCTCCAGCCCGATTACGACGCGTATATGTATCGCGGCCTCGTCTATTACCGTCTGCACAAATTCGACGCGGCGCTGGCGGATTTCTCGGCCGCGGTCGCGATGCGCTCCGACGTGCCCAAGGGCTTCTTCATCCGGATGAATTTCGAGATGGAGATCAAGCAGTATCGCGAAGCGGTCGCCGACGGCGTCGCGCTCGTCGCGCTCGAACCGGATTCGGGGAATTATGCGGCGCTCGCCACCGCGAACCGGCTGAGCGGCGATTATGCCGCCGCGCTGAGCGCCGCGGACACCGCGATCAGCCTCGATGCGAATTCGTCGGCGCCGCGCTTCACCAAGGCGACGGTGCTGGAGAGCGCGGGGCGGCTCGAAGAGGCGCTGGACGCGGTGAACGACGCGCTGAAATATCGGCCGCTCTCCATCCTGGGTCCGATGAAGAAGGGCATCGTGCAGTGGGAGCTGCAGCGCTACGACGCCGCGGCGCAGACCTTCGCCGACGCCTTCACGGTGCAGCGCACCAACGCCTATGCCCATCTGTGGCTGACCATCACGCGCAATGCGGCGCATATCGAGGACAGCGACGCCGCGGAACGCGCGACGCATATCGACAAGACCGCGTGGCCCGCGCCGCTGATCGCGCTCTATCAGGGGGCGAGCACGCCCGCCAAGGTGATGGCCGCGGCGCATGCCAATCCGGCCAGCGAGACGGGCCAGGTCTGCGAGGCCGAGTTCTATACCGCGCAATGGCATGTGATGCGGGGCAAGCCCGATGCCGCAAAGGCCCTGCTCGCGGACGCGGTGCGCGACTGCCCGTTCGGCTTCGTCGAGGCGCCCGCGGCGGCCAACCAGCTCAAGGCCCTGCCATGACGATGCGCGCGCGTCCGGCGATTTTTCTTCTGGCCGCGGCGATGGCGCTGGGCGCCGCCGCGCCGGCGCTGGCCCGCGACTGCCATCTGCAGGAAGAAGCCTCGCTCGACATGACAACGGAATCCGACGGCGCGGTTTCGATTCCGATGGCGATCAACGGCCATGCCGGGTTGATGCTGATCGACACCGGCAGCGTGCAGAGCTCGGTCGCCGGCGCGCTGGCGCGCCAGCTCAACATGCCGATCCAGGACGCAGCGTCGACCTACAGTTTCGTCGGCGGCGTGCGCATCGACAAGACGACGACCGCCGACACGCTGCAGCTCGGCGAGATGACGGCGAAGAAATTCCCGATGCTCGTCGTGCCGTCCAAGGTGCTGCACGACGACACGATCGGCATGCTCGGCCCCGACATCCTGCAGAACTACGACGTCGAGTTCGATTTCGCGGCCGGCAAGTTCAACCTGTTCTCGCCGGATCGTTGCGCCGGCCAGGTAGTGTACTGGACCAAGGCGGCCTATGCCGAGGTGCCGCTGCATCTCGACCGCGGCGGGCATCTGCTGATCGACGTGGTGCTGAACGGCAAGGCGATCACGGCTGGCGTCGACACCGGCGCGTTCCGCTCGGCGATGACGATGTCGGTGGCGCAGACGGTGTTCGGCATCACCCCGGGCGATCCGGCGATCACCCAGCTCGGCACCGAGGCGATCAACGGCACCAAGCCGGTGCCGGTCTATCACTATCCGTTCGGGGCGCTGCAATTCGAAGGCGTCTCGGTGCTCAACCCGGACATCGAATTGCTCGGCGCGGACCGCTTCGACACCGGCGGGCCGCAGCTGATCCTGGGCGTGTCGACGCTGCGCCAGCTGCACGTCTATGTCGCCTACGACGAGAAGAAGCTCTATCTGACGCCGGCGGAAGAGCGTTAGCTCAGACGAAGGTCACCACCGTGCGGCGGCGCGTGTCGCCCTTGGGCGTGCGGGCGCGCAAATCGTCCAGCAGGTCGCGCTTCATCGCGGCGGCGGACGACTCGTTCCAGAGGTTGCGCCATTGCTGCGGGTCGTTCGCGAGGTCGTAGAGCTCGCCTTCGCTGCCGTCATAGATCGAGGTCTTGTTGTAGGCGGTGATCGTCCAGCCGCCGCGATGCAGGGTGCGCAGCGAGACCGAAACGCCGTCATATTCTGAATCCCATTCGGTGAAGACGGCTTCGCGCTTTGCGGCGGAAGCCGCGTCGCGGGGCAGGGCAGCGCCTTCCATCCAGTCGGCGCGGCCGAGGCCTGCGATCTCGCAGAAGGTCGGCGCGAAGTCGACCTGGCCGACGGGCGCGGCCAGCGTTGCAGGGGCGATCTTGGCGTTGGGCGCGGGGCGCCAGATCAGCGGCAGGCGCATCAGGCTGTCGACATGATGCGGGCCCTTGAACAAGAGGCCGAAATCGCCCTGGAACTCGCCGTGGTCGGTCGAGAAGATCACGTCGGTGTCGCCGTCCCAGCCGCGCGCGCCGATCCTAGCCATCACGCGGGCCACGGCTTCGTCGATCAGCTCGTTCTTGATGTGCGTCATCGCGTCGATCTCGCGCAGCTGGTCGGTGGTCAGCGTGGCGGGGATCCAATCGGGCGGTGCTTCGTAGCAGGTCATCTGCTTGCCGCTCCACCAATCGCGCCAGTGGTGGGGCTTGTCCGACAGGATCGCGTCGATCTTCTCCGCGCTGCCGGGATAGCCGGCGGAGATCGGCAGATCGCGCCAGTCGTGGCGATGCAGCTCGCTCTGCGGCGGGTCCCAGGGGTGGTGCGGATCGGGGAAGCTCATCCAGACGAACCAGTCTTCGTCGGCGTCCAGCGAATCCAGCCAGGCGATGGTGCGGTCGGCGACCCAGTCGGTGTGGTAGAGGCTGCGCGGCGTGGCGTTGTGCTTGGTCTGCACCGCGCCGGTGTCGCCGGCGCCGAAGGAGTTCTGTTTGAGGTTGGGGCCGAGCACCGGATAGAAATTGTCCACGACCTCGGGATGAGTCTTCATCAGCCATTGCGGGTAGTGCAGCGGACCGCGCGCGCCATGGGCGGCGAGCTCCATGTGATCGAAACCGCGATGCGGGCCGAAGACGCCTTCGCGGCCCATGCGGTTCTCGAAGAAGCGGAGCTGCAGATCGAGGAACGGCTCGAAATGCGCCTTGCCGATCAGCGCGGTGCGGTAGTTCTTCTTCTCCTTGAGGAGGCGCGCCACCGATGGCGCGTCCTCGGGCAGGGGCACGCCGTTCATCCACACGCCGTGCGTCGTGACGTATTGCCCGGTGATCATCGTGGCGCGCGCCGGCATGCAGACGACGTTCTGCGCGTGGCAGCGGGTGTAGTTGATGCCGGCTGTGGCGAGCGCGTCGATCGCCGGCGTGCGCGCGATCTTCTGGCCGTTCACGCCGAGCGCGTCGAAGCGCATCTGGTCGGTGGTGATGAAGAGGATCTTGCGGCCCATGCCCTCAGCCCAGATCGCGCGACGTCAGGACCGGCAGTACCGGCACGGAGAGGCCGGGAATCGCGGGCGGCGCGGCGGGGCGCCAGATGGCGCAGATCACGCCGGTGAGCGTGGCGCCCGCGTCCTGCAGCATTTGCGCCGCCTGGACGACGGCGCCGCCGGTGGAGATCACATCCTCGACGATGGCGACGTTGAGGCTCGCGACGTCACGGCCCTCGATGGCCTGGCAGGTGCCGTATTCCTTGGCGACCTTGCGGACGAACACGGCGGGCAGGCCGCATTCCAATGCCATCGCTGTCGCGAGCGGGACGCCGCCGAGTTCGAGGCCGGCGAGCACCTGGGTGCCGGACGGAATCTTCTCGACCATCGCCTGGGCGATGCGGCGCAGGAGCGCCGGTTCGGATTCGAAGCGGTATTTGTCGAAATAGGTGTCGGCCATGGTGCCGGAGCGCAGGCGGAAGCTGCCCTTGAGGCGCGCGATGGCGTTGATGTCGCTTGCCAGAGTCGTGTGCTGCATGTGCCGCCCCTTGGAGTGCCCACCGTCACGCTAAAGGATTCTGCCGTCCGGGCGAAACCGCCGGCTCACTGCGGGTTGGTGCGCAGCCAGTCTATGGCGTTGGCATTGCCCTGCGCGGCGGCCTTGGTCATCCAGTCGCGCGCCTGCGCCAGGTCCTGCGCGGTGCCCAGGCCGTTGGCGTAGAGATAGCCGACCATGTACTGCGCGCCGGCGATGTTGCGCTCGACCGCGGGTTCCGGGTAGTGCGCCCAAGCGGGCGCCTGGTCGGCGGCTTGGCGTGACCATTTCATAGCCAGCGCGTAATCCTGCGGCACGCCTTTTCCGAGGAAATACAGCTGGCCCAGATTGGCCTGCGAGCCGGGGTTGCCGAGCGCGGCGGCGCGCAGGAACCAGTGGACCGCCTCCGCATAGTCCTGCGCCACGCCGTGGCCGCCCATATAGGCGGCGCCGACATTCTGCAGCGCGAAGGGATTGTTCTGCGCGGCGGCAAGGCGATACCAGCGCAAGGCCTCGACGTCGTCCTGGGGCACGCCGTCGCCGTTGGTGTAGCACCAGCCGAGGTTGAGCTGCGCCAGGGCGCTGCCGTGCTCGGCGGCGCGACGATCCCAGCGTAGCGACTCGGCGCGATCCTTTGCGACCCCGTCGCCCGCCGCGTACAGGAAACCGATCGCAGCCTCGGCGTCGGCGTTGCCGACGGCAGCGGCGCGCTGGAAATCGGCCATCGCTTCGTCATAAGCACCGCGCTTTACGGCGGCATAGCCTTTTTGGACATCGTCCGCGCCAAGCACGAGAACGGGCGCCGGTGTTGCGGTGCCGGTCGGCGGCGTTTGCGCCTCGAGCGACACCGGGCAGGCGATGCCGGCGACCAGAGCGAACAGCGCGGCGCGGAGCTTTACGGGCACTTGCTCATCGGCTGCTTGTGCCAGACCGCTTCCATGCCGCCATAGCTGCCCTTGTCGAGACGCAGGGTGTTGTTCTCGAAGACATAGGTTTCGGTCACCGGGCCGGACTTGCTGTCGTAGCTCACGGTGTAATTGGCGCCGTCCTGTTTGGCGGCCTTGATCTTGTAGTCGGCATCGTCGGGATAGACGTGGATCGTGTCGCCGCTGAAGCTCACAAAGGGGGCGGTGCAGTCGTTGCCCCATTTGCCCTCGATGGCACTGGTTGCCGAGTTGTTGCCGCATGCGGCCAACAGCGCGGCCGCCAGAACCGGAACGAGAAAGCGCGCGTTCATGTGTTCCCCCCGATGCGTTGCCGCAGCTTAGAAGCGCTCGACGATTTTCGCCATGTCGGGCCGCACGCGCTCTTCGAGCGCGACAGCCGAGGTGCCGATGTAGATGAAGCCGGCGATGCGCTCGCCGGGCTTGAGGCCGAGCCGCTCCTTCACGCCGGGATGGAAGGCGCACCATTCGGTCAGCCAGTTGGCGACGAAGCCGAGCGCGTGCGCGGCGATCAGCATGGTCTGGCACACCGCGCCGGCGGACAGTTCCTGCTCCCATTGCGGGATCGGGATCGCCTCGCGGGTGCGGCTGACCACGGCGACCACGACGGGGGCGCGCAGGAAGCGGTGACGCTCCTGATCGAGCCGTTCGGGCGCTGATTGCGGCTCAGTCTCGGCCAGGCTGGCGGCGAGAAGCTCGCCCATGCGGCGGCGGGCGTCGCCCTCGAACACGATGAAGCGCCAGGGGAACAGCTTGCCGTGGTCGGGAACCCGGGCGGCCGCGGCCAGGATCGTCTCGAGCTGGGCCGGCGAAGGCCCCGGACCCGTCATGGCTTTGGCCGAGCCGGAGCGGCGCGACAGCAGCAGGTCGATCGCGTCCGGGGCGGGGCGATTGAGGGTCGGCATTGCGGAATCCATCACAGGCCTATGCGGGAATGAGGGGGTTGTCCGGGCGTTTTGGTGTCTTATCTAAGCATGAGAGGGGGGCGGCGCGACCCTTATTACGCCTTCCGCGCGTTCTTTTGTCGGGACGGCGCTGCTATACTGGCGCCACACGGGAGCGAACATGGCCGTCACACGCGAAAAAGTCGCCACTTGCGACCCCATCTGGTCCGCCTTGCGCGAGCAGGCCGAAACGCTGGCCGAGCGGGAGCCGGCGCTGGCGAGCTTCGTCCACGCCACGGTGCTCAAGCACGACCGGCTGGAGAACGCGCTGTCCTATCACCTGGCCAAGAAGGTCGGCGGCGAGGATCTGTCGCCGATGATGACGCGCGAGATCTTCCAGGAGGCGATGGAGGCCGATCCGAGCATCGGCGACGCGGTACGCGCCGACCTGGCGGCGGTGTTCGACCGCGACCCGGCGTGCAAGGCGCATGTCGACGCCTTCCTGTTCTACAAGGGCTTTCATGCCTTGCAGTGCTATCGCATCGCGCACTGGCTGTGGACGCATGACCGCAAGTCGATGGCGCTGTTCTTCCAGAACCGGATTTCGGAGCTGTTCGGCGTCGACATCCATCCCGCGGCGCGGCTCGGCAAGGGCATCATGATCGATCACGCGACCGGCGTGGTGATCGGCGAGACCGCGGTGGTCGAGGACGACGTCTCGATGCTGCACGGCGTGACGCTGGGCGGCACGGGCAAGGAAACCGGCGACCGGCACCCCAAGGTGCGGCGCGGCGTGCTGCTGTCGATGGGCGCCAAGGTGCTCGGCAACATCGAGATCGGCGAGTACAGCCGGGTCGGCGCGGGCTCGGTGGTGCTCAAATCGGTGCCGGCGGGATGCACCGCGGTCGGTGTGCCGGCGCATCTGACCAATTGCGCGGGCGGCGAACGCCCGTCGCACGAGATGAACCAGGTCATCGACGATCCGAGCGGCTGACTACAGCAGGTCCTTCAGCTTCAGCGCGATCAACGCCGCCGTCACCATCGGCTTGCGCAGCAGCGCGCCGCCGGGGAATTTGCGCGGTGGGACGCGCGCCAGGATATCGAAGCGTTCGGTGTTGCCGAGCGCGGCTTGCGCCAGCGCCTTGCCGCCGATCATGGTCAGCGCGACACCGTGACCGCTATAGCCGTGGCCGAAGAGGGTGCGGGCGCCGAGCCGCCCGAAATGCGGCATGCGGGTGCGGGTGATGCCGACCGTGCCGCGCCAGGCGTAGTCGATAGGTGTCGCGGCGAGTTGCGGGAAGACTTTCAGCATGCGCGGGCGGACCAGCGCGGCGATGTCGGATGGCGGGTTCCAATAGCTTTCGCGGCCGGCGAACAGCAGGCGGCCGTCGGCGCTCTTGCGGTAGTAGTCGAGGACATGGCGGGTGTCGGCGACGGCGGCATCCGTCGGAAGGACCGATCCGTTCAACGCATCGCCGAGCGGCGCCGTCGCGAGGATGAAGCTCTCGACATGGGCGATGTACGGCGCGAGGCGCGGCGCGAGCGTGGCGCTGAAGGCATCTGTGGCCAGCACGATATGATCGGCGCGAACGCTGCCTTGTGCGCAACGGACCGTGCCGTCGTCGATGGATAAAGCCGCACTATGTTCGAAGAGCGTTGCACCTGCGGCGACGGCTTTTTGCGCCAGGGTGCGGGCGAATTTGAGCGGATGGAGATGGCCGCCGCCGGCGTCTAGACGCGCGGCGGGATAGATCGATGTGCCGAGGGACGCGGTGGTCTCGCCGCCGTCCAGCATGCGCAATTCGCGATAGCCGTAATGGGCCGCGAGATGCTCGGCATCGGCGGCGAGGCCGCGCGCGGCGGCGGCGTTGTGCGCGGCGATGACGAGGCCGCGTTTGAGGTCGCAGCCTTCGGCGGCGAGTGTGAAGACGAGGGCGCGGGCTTCTTCGGCGATGCGCCACAGGTCGCGGGCGTGGATTTCGCCGAGCCAGGCTTCGAGCTCCGCCTGTTCCTTGCGGTGGCCGGGATGGATCTGGCCGCCATTGCGGCCCGAGGCGGCGAAGCCGATGGTCTGGGCTTCGACCAGCACCACTTTGGCCCCCGCGCGCGCGGCGTGCAGCGCCGCCGACAGGCCGGTGAATCCACCCCCAATGACGCAGACGTCAGCGCGCACGTCACCGGCCAGTGCGGGCAAGGACAGGGGCGCGGCGGCGCTTGCTGCGTAATAGCCTTGCGGTGCGTCATCGGTCATGCGCGTGCTTGCGCGAAGCGCCGGGGCGCGGTCAAGGGCGGCTCTTGACCAGCCTGTTGCCGCATGCGACTTGAGCCCATCCAATATACGGAGACTGCCGTTGACCCGCAGCGAAATCTGGCGCCTCGAAAAATATCTGCGCAACCTGTTCCGCCTCGACACGATCACCGTGGTGGAGCGGCCCAAGCAGGCGGATTCGGTGGAGGTTCAGGTTGCCGGCGAGTTCATCGGCGTCATCTTCAAGGACGAGGAAGACGGCGAGACGTCCTACGCGTTCAACATGGCGATCCTCGAGATGGACCTGCCCGAGCCGCCGGCGAGCCGCAGCTAAGCCTCCCGCAGCACCTTCAAAAAGGCCGCGCCGAATTCCTGCAGCTTCTTGGCGCCGACGCCGTTGACCTCGGCGAATTCATTTTCGCTTTGCGGACGGCGCTGCGCCATGTCGATCAGCGTCTTGTCGGAGAACACGACGTAAGCGGGGACGCGGCGTTGTTTGGCGAGCCGCAGGCGCAGATCTTTCAGCGCCGCGAGCAATGAGGTGTCGTCGCCGCTGAGCGGTTCGGCCGATGCGGCGTCGCGGGATTTGCGGTCGCGGCGGCGCTCCACGGGCGGGCGATGATGGAAGCTGCCTTCGCCACGCAGCAACGCGCGGCCTTTGGCGGTGAGCGCCATCCCGCCATAGCCGGCGACGTCGAGATTGAGGAAACCGGCGGCAACGAGCTGGCGGATCAGGGTCTGCCACTCTTCCTTCTTGCGCGCGGCGCCGGTGCCGAAGGCGGCGAGGCGGTCGTGGCCGGCGGAGAGGATTTTCCCGGTCTGCGCGCCGCGCAAGACATCGGCGATGTGAACGGCGCCGTAGCGCTCGCCGGTCTGTTGGACGGCGGCGAGAATTCTGCGGCCGTCGGCCGTGCCGTCGACCAGCGTGCCGGGATCGGCACACAGATCGCAATTGCCGCAGGGCTCGCCCGCTTCGCCGAAATAGGCGAGGAGGATCTGGCGGCGGCAGCCGGGCGCCTCGCAATAGCCGATCAGGGCGTTCAGGCGCTGGTGCTCGCGGCGCTTGCGGTCCTCGCCGGCCTCTTCCTGGTCGATGAACATGCGGCGCATGCGGATGTCGCCGAGGCCGAACAGCATGTGCGCTTCGGCAGCGCCGCCGTCACGGCCGGCGCGGCCGATCTCCTGGTAGTAGGCTTCCAGGCTGCCGGGTAGATCGGCGTGGAACACGAAGCGCACGTCGGATTTGTCGATGCCCATGCCGAAGGCGATGGTCGCGACCATCACGATGGCGGGTTCGGTCATGAAGCGGTTCTGGTTGGCGTCGCGCTGCTCCTTGTCCATGCCGGCGTGATAGGAGAGCGCCTTGATGCCGTGGGCGCAGAGGAACTGCGCCGTGTCCTCGGTCTTCTTGCGCGACAGGCAGTAGACGATGCCGCTGACGCCCTTGTGGCGCTGGACGAAATCGAGCAGCTGTTTGCGCGCGTCGTGCTTGGCCTCGACGGCAAGCTTGATGTTGGGGCGGTCGAAGCCGAGCACGATCTTCTCGGCGCGGCCGGCGAACAGCTTGGCGACGATGTCGCTGCGCGTCGCCTCGTCAGCGGTGGCGGTCAGCGCGGCGATGGGCACGTTGGGGAAGAGTTCGCGCAGGCGCGAGAGGGCCTCGTATTCCGGGCGGAAGGCGGGGCCCCATTGCGAGATGCAGTGCGCCTCGTCGACCGCGATCAGCTTGACGTCGAGCTTGCGCAGCGCATCCAGCATGCGCTCGGTCATCAGGCGCTCGGGCGCGAGGTAGAGCAGGGTGGTCTCGCCGGCGACGGCGCGGCGCCAGGCGGCGACGTTGTCGTCGCGCGGCTGCGATGAGTTGATGGTGTCGGCGGCAACGCCGGCGAGGCGCAAAGCGGAGACCTGGTCCTGCATCAGCGCCACCAGCGGCGAGACCACGATGGTGAGCCCGCCCAGCACCAGTGCCGGCACCTGGAAGCACAGCGACTTGCCCGAGCCGGTCGGCATCACGGTCAGGACGTTGCGGCCGGCGAGCAGCGCGTCCATCGCCGCTTCCTGCCCGGGGCGGAAGGCGTCGAAGCCGAAGATGTCCTTGAGGACCTGGCGCTTGGGCGCGGGAAGACTCATCCGGCGGAACTTGCCGCAGTGCGAAACGGCACGCAATCGCCACTGCTTGAGCGCATGCAGATGAGGTGCGATGTTCCAGTGTGGCGATTTTAGCGTTTCTGTTCCGCATGCGCTTGACGGTCCTGGGTTTGCTCGCCCTGGCCGCCGCAGCGGCCTTGTTCGCGGCGTTCTGGGGCCACGCGGTTCCGGTCGGGGCGGTGTTCCTCGGCGCCGTGTCGCTGCTGATCGGCGGAAGCGTCGCGTTCGTCAGCCTGCGGCATCCAGGATTGGCTGCCGTTGCGGTGCTGTCGCCGCTGCCGGGGCTCCTGGCGGCGGGACCGTTCGCGCTGGCGGGCGGCGCGACCTATTCCAACCTGCTTGCGGCTTACGTGCTGGGATATCTCGTCGCGATGTGCGGCGCCGGCGACATCGTGCGCCGGGTTCTGGAGACGACCGATGCCGAGACCGCTGCGCGCGATACGTTGGCGGAGGGGGCGGTGCCTCTCGCCGGAGTCTTGTTGGCGGTTGCGGCACTGATCGTGGGTTGGCTGTTTCGTGGCGCGCCGAGATTTGCGGCCGAGACCGTTGCCGAGATCGTCGCCGTGGCCGTTTCGGCTCTGGTCTATGTACCGTTCGTTGCGACGCTCCTGCCGTTCAGCGAGAGCTTTTTTGCCGCTGCGAACCGGGCACGCGAGCGGCGCGAGGGCGCGGTGCGGCTGGGCGCGATGGTGGCGATGCCGCGCTGGGGCATGAGCCTGAGCGGCGCGGCGCTGGTCCTTGCGACGCTCAGCGGGTTCGCGGCGCGGCCGGTGCTGGCGCATAGCGCGTTGCTGGCGCAGCCGGCACTGTGGGCGGCGTCGGCGCTGCTGCTGTTCCTGGCCGCGTTTGCGGTGGCGCGCGATTGGCGCGACGCGCTGGCGGCGACGCTGGCGCTCGCCGTGCTGGCGTTGGCGAGCCTGATGCTGTGGGGACGGGTGACGCGGCACCTGACGGGGGCGTCGTTCCTGGATATCGCGACGGCGCAGGCAGCGGCGCTGTTCGTCATGCTGTCGCTGCTGCGGCGGATGCGCGCCTATCGCAATGCGGGCGATTTGGCGGCTGTCGCGCGGCTGCGCGCGCTGGAGGCGCTGGGGCTTTCGCCGTGGTTCGGTGCCGTGGGCGGCGCGGCGGTCATCTTGCCGTGGATCGTGCTGCATGGCTCGATCGCGGCGCTGGCGGCGATGGCCATCCTGGCCGGGGCAGCGGCGCTCATCGCGATGCCGGCGCTGGCGACCGCGCTCGAGACGCTGATCCCGCGGCGCCGCTCGGTCGACGAGCTTTACGGGCGCGGCTGAACCGTGGCGTCGGCCTGCGGCTTGGGCCTCGTCTTGAAGGTGACCAGCATCTTCTCGATGCCTTCGCCGATCTCGCGCCAGCGCCCGAGGTGCTCGCGCTTGAAGCGATAGGACATCGCGACGGAATGGGCGATCGGCAGATCGCGCAGGCAGCTGGGGCTGGGCACGTCCTGCGAGAAGCGCACGCAACGCAGCACCACGGGGCCGTTGGCGGTCTGGCCGACGAACAGGTCCTCGCGGCGGTAACCGGAATCCTCGCGGAAGGTGTACTGCGTCAGCCCGAACGGGCCGGGCGCGCCGCGCGGGTTGGTGACATAGGCCATGTAGATCCGGTTCAACCGGTCGGCTTCGGTCAGGTTGAGGCCTTCCTCGCGGATCAGCATGAACACGACCGGCGAATCCGGCGTGTTGCCGGCGAAGGCGCTGGATTCCCAATTCGACCAGCCGGCCATGTCGGGCAGGATCGCGAACAGCGCGAGGTCCTTGCGGGTGCCGCCCTGGCGGGCGCTCTCGTATTGCAGGTAGTTGGCGGGAACCCACAGATGCAGGTCGTGGACCTTGAGCGGCACGAGGTCGCTGCGCGAGGTCGGCGAGACCTGTTCTTCCAGGAAGTTCGGGGCACTCGGGGCGAGGTAATAGAGGAGTACCAGCGCCGACAGGACGGCGGTGACGAGGAACACGCCAAGCGGGATCAGCCAGCCGGAGCGCTTGCGGATCGTGCCATCGGTGTCGGAATACGTCATTGCCTTGCCCAAGCGCGACTCGGCGAGTCTCGCTCCCCATTGTTAACATACGGGGCGCAGCGATCCGCCGGATCAAGTGGGTGGGTGCGCCAGATTGTTTCAGGGCGTGGCGCGGATGCCGCTACGACGACCCATGGCGCAGCCGGACGTGTCGCACAGCTGACATGTTCCATAATCTGCCGCTCTAAAACGGCACAAAACACGTGCCGGGAAGGCAAAACGACAGGCACACGGCCTGCATTGCCACCCTCCCAAGCGCACAAGCTGGGGCATGGGTCTGTATGTATTATAAGGACGTCTTCTTGGTGGCTTTCGCGACGCTCGCCGGTTTCACGGCGTCGGGCATCCTGGCCAACCTCTATCGCCTGCTGGCGACGAAGCCGGAGACCGCCGCCGGGCGGGTCGGCTATATCGCAGTGATGGTGGTGGCCGGGCCGAACGTTCTGTTCCAGAACGCCGCGACCTCGTTCCGCGCCAAGGATTGTTCGAGTTTCGCGTTCTGGCTGGCCGCCACGATCTCGGCCTATTGGAGCTTCGCGCTCGGGATCTTCATCGTGCAACTGAGCCTGGTTTTGTAGTCGTTTCGCCTTTGTGGGGCTGTGTAGCGGCGGCGCACGACAGCGCGACGCCGGATAGAACATCCTTGCGCGTCGCCGGCCCGCTGTCGCTGCCGGCCCCACAAAGGCGAGATGACCCTTAGCGGCTCAGTTCCAACCCGTTCAGGTCGTCCGCCTTGCGCCAGTCCTCCATCAGCTGGATGAACGGGATGGAGCCCAAGCCGTAGGAGCCGTTGCGCGCCGCGAGCGCCGACGGCTTGCCCTCGTTGTTGTAGTAGCCGGGGGTGCATTCCTCCTGGAAGCGCTGGCGCATCAGGGCGGTCGAGATGATCGTCTGGACCCAGGCGTCTTCCGAATCCTGCGAGGCTTCGACCACATTGGCCTGACGGTCCTGCGCCGTCTTGACGATGTAGGCGAGGTGTTTGGCCTGCTCGTTCAGCATGTGCGGGAAGTTCGCGGTGAAGCCGGACTGCGTGTTGCTGACGATCAGGCAGTTGGGGAAGCCGCGGGCGTGCATGCCGTGCAGGGTTGAGACACCGTCCTTCCACTTGTCGGTGAGCGTCTGGCCGCCGCGGCCATAGACCTCATAACCGGCGCGGCGGGTGTACGACGTTCCGACCTCGAAGCCGGTGCCGTAGACTAGGCAATCCAGTTCGTACTCCTTGCCGTTCGCGACGATGCCCTTTTCGGTGATGCGCTCGACGCCTTTGCCGTCGGTGTCGACCAGCGTCACGTTGGGACGGTTGAAGGTTTCCAGATATTCGTCGTGGAAGCAGGGGCGCTTGCAGAACTGGTTGTAATAGGGCTTGAGCGCCTCGGCGGTCTTCGGATCGCGCACCGTCGACTGGGCGCGGGCGCGGACCGATTCCATCTTCTTGAAATCGGCGAGCTGCATGGTCTGGGCGAGGTCGATGGCGGCGCCGGCCTCGTTCTGCTTGCGCATCAGGGCGAGCATGTTGCCGATGATGTCGGTCCAGCCGTCATTGACGAGGTCTTCGGCCTGGGGAACGCCGGAGACGAGGGCGTTGAAATTGTCCATCCGCGCCTTCTGCCAGCCGGGCTGCAGCGAGGCGGCCCATTGCGGATCGGTCGGGCGGTTGTTGCGCACGTCGATGGAGGAGGGCGTGCGCTGGAAGACGTAAAGGTGCTTGGCGCCGGCGCCCAGATGCGGCACGCACTGCACCGCGGTGGCGCCGGTGCCGATGATGCCGACCACCTTGTCTTTTAAGCCGGTCAAATTGCCGTTGGAATCGCCGCCGGTGTAGTCGTAGTCCCAGCGGCTGGTGTGGAACGAGTGGCCCTTGAAGCTTTCGACGCCCGGGATGCCGGGCAGCTTGGGGCGGTGCAGCGGGCCGTTCGCCATCACCACGAAGCGGGCGCGCAGCGCGTCGCCCTTGTTGGTCTTGACGATCCAGCGCTTCGCCGCCTCGTCCCAACGCATTTCGGTGACTTCGGTCTGGAAGATGGCGCCGCGATACAGATCAAATTTCTCGCCGATGGCGCGGGAATGTTTCAGGATCTCGGGCGCGCGGGTGTATTTCTCAACCGGGATGAAGTTGAGCTCTTCGAGCAGCGGCAGATAGACGTAGCTCTCGATATCGCAGGCGGCGCCGGGATAGCGGTTCCAGTACCAGGTGCCGCCGAAATCGCCGCCCTTCTCGACGATGCGAATGTCCTGCACGCCGGCCTCGCGCAGGCGGGCACCGGCGAGCAGGCCGCCGAAGCCGCCGCCGATCACCAGCACTTCCATTTCGTCGTTCAGCGGCGCGCGCGCGACCGGTTTGACGTAGGGATCGTCGAGGTAGTGCGCAAACCGGCCCTTGATCTCGACATATTGCTCGTTGCCGTCCTGGCGCAGGCGCTTGTCGCGCTCGGCGAGATATTTGGCCTTGAGGGCGTCGGGATCGAAGCCGAGATCTTCGGTGGGTGAGATTGCTTCGAAGGCCATGCCGTGCGCTCCCGGTGCGTGTTCTGATTTGTTGTCAGTATGCCAAAGGCACGCGGGGAGGCCAGCAGAAATTTAGAAGAAGAGGTATGGAAGCGCGCAGAGACGCTGCGGAAACTTGCGCCATCGTCTCGGCTGACGTTACGCGGGGTCGGCGGCCGGGAACATGTGGAAGTAGGGTGCGGCTTCCTTCAGCGTGCGGGCAAAAGACGGACGGGCCTTGAGGCGCTCAAGATAGGCCAGGGTGTTCGGGAAATCGCTGGCGAGGGGCGCAACCTTGTCGGCGTAGAACAGCGCCGGCGCGGCGGCGCAGTCGGCCATGGTGAAGTCGTCGCCCATCGCCCAGGGCTTTTCTCCCATCTCGGCTTCGACCAGCGACAGCGCGGTGCGCATGCGGTGGCGCGCCTCCGCCACGCCGGCAGGGTCTTTCTGGTCCTTAGGCCGCAGGCGGTCGCCGGTGATCTTCTGCATGTGGGCGTGGATGTGAAGATCGAAGAAGCGGTCGCGCATGCGCACCTGGCGCGCCTTGTCGGGATCGCTTGGCGTGAGCTTGCTCGGGCCCGGGTAATGCTGTGCGAGGTACTCGATGATGATGCTCGACTCCGGCACGAACCAGTCGCGCGCGGTGTCTTCGAGCACGGGGAATTTGCCGATCGGCCAGAGCTTGTAGAACGCCTCGCGCTCGGCGGTGTCGCCGAGGTTGACCAGGATGGGCTCGAACGGCGTGTCGTTCTCGTAGAGCGCGATCAGCGGCTTCCAGCAGAACGATGACAGCGGGTGGTAATAGAGCTTGAGCGACACGCCGTTGGCCTTTCCGGTCAGTTCTTGTTGTCGAATTCGGTGTCGATCACGAGCTGGATCGGGTCCTTGAAGAACGGGCCCATGTCGAAATCTTGCGGATTGATCGCGCCTTCGGCGTGGATGCCGATGACGTGGCCCATCACCGGGCCGCCGGCGAAGCCGGGGCCGGCGCCGACCAGCGAGACCTCGAAGGTGAGCGGCTTGGTCTTGCCCTTCAGGGTGAAATTGCCGCTGACCGTGCCGTGCGTCGCGTCGGTCTTGTGGAAGGCGGTCGAGACGAAGGTCGCCTGCGGGAACTGACCGGCGTTGAGGTATTTGGGACCGGCGAGCTCGGCGGCGAAGCCGGGCACGTTGGAGGCGATCGAGGCGGTCTCGACCGTGGCGGAGAGCTGGGATTTGTCGATCGCCTTGGGATCCCAGGTCAGCTTGGCGGTGACCTTCTCGAAGCGGAAGATGCTGATCGAAAAGCCCAGATGCGAGACCCGGGCGATCAGGCCGACATGGTTGGTGTCGAGAGTGTAGTCGCCGGCGATTGCGGTGGTGACGTCCTTGCCGCCATGCGGGATGACCATGGGCGCGGGGTCGGCCGCGAAGGCGGAGGTGGCGGCAAAGGCCAGCGCGGCACCGGCGATCAGGAAGCGTTTCATGAGAGGGTCCTTTGGAAATGGGCCATGCTTATACCGTGCGCGCCTGGCGGCTGGCGAGGCGGCCGTGCAGGCGGTCGAAGCTGCCGTTCCAGCCCGCCGCCATGCCGTCGACCGGGACGCCGAGGTCTTGCGATGCGTGCTGAACGACGCAATGGAGCGTCATCGTCGTCTTGCCGCCGGACTCTTCGAAGGTCACGGTGTTGTGATTGACGATCCGCCAGCTGCCGTCGGGGTTCTTGAACGCCTTGCTGGTGAAGACGAGGCGGCGCGGCGGATCGATTTCGAGGAATTCGCCGCCCATCGGGTGGTCGAAGCCGGGGCCGCGCATCTGGACGAAGATCTCGCCGCCGGGCCGGACGTCGAGCCGCGTCTCGCCATTGTCGGAGCCGGCCGGGCCCCACCAGGCTTGCAAGTGCTTTTCGTCGGTCCACATCTTGAAGACCAGATCGCGCGGCGCGTCGAAGACGCGCGTGATGTCGAGCGTGGTGCCGGCCTGGACCATGTCAGCCATTGTTGCCACCCATCAGGGGATGGACGACGGACTCACCGTCGCCGGCGACGGCCAGGAAGTCCCGGGTCATCTGCAGCGCGTCGTCGCGGTCGGCGGCGTTGAGGATCGCGAAGCCCTGCTCGCCGGTCTTGGGCAGATCGGCGACGGTGTAGGCGCCGTTGGCCAGCGTGACCTTGAACGAGCCGGGGATCGTGGCGCCCATCGCGGCGAGGGCGCCGCGCGCGTTCATCTTTTCGATGAGCTTGCCCATCTCAGCCATATGCGCGTCGCTGGGCGGGCCGCTGGACGGGATTTTCGGGGTGTAGATCGTCAGATATTGCGGCATGGCCGTCTCCTTTATTGGTTCGCGAGCGTGGCGAGATAGGCTTCGAGGTGGTTGAGCGTCTGGGTGCCGCCTTCGACGGCGTGGACGGTGCGTATCAGGTGATCGCGTATGGCAAGCGACGGGAAGCGCGAATGCATGGTGAGCCGCGTTTTGCGGCCCTCGGCGGCGAAGGTGATGGTGACGTGGAACTGGTCGGGATCACCGGGATCGCCATGGCTGTAGACGAGTCGCTCGGGACGGACGACCTCGTGATAGACGATCTTGTTCTCCCAATCCTTGCCGTCGGGCCCGTGCATCGTGAAGTCCCAGCGGCTGCCGGGTGCGACGCGCATCGCGTGGCTGGTGATCGAGAAGCCGTCCGGTCCCCACCAGTTCGCCAGGTGTTTGGCGTCGGTCCAGACTTGCCAGACGAGTTCGCGCGGCGCGTCGAGCAGGCGCTCGAACGCGATGACGGGTTCGTCGGCGGGGACGAAGGTTTTACCTCTTGCGGCCACGTTTCTTTCCCTTGGCTTGCAGTTCGTGGAGATAGGCGTCTAGGCGGTCGAAACGCGCGTTCCACAGGCTTCGATATTCCTCGAGCCAGGTGTCGACGGTCATCAACGCCTTGGGTTCGAGTTTGCAGGGCCGCCATTGCGCGTCGCGGCTGCGCGTGATCAGGCCGGCATGTTCGAGAACCTTCAGGTGCTTGGAGATGCCGGGCAGGGAGATGTCGAACGGTTCGGCCAGCTCGGTGACCGAGCGCTCGCCCAGCGCCAGTTGCGCGAGGATCGCACGGCGGGTTGGATCGGCGAGGGCCTGGAAGGTGGTGGAAAGCGCGTCCATATTTCACCAAGTAGCTAATTAACTAGATAGATAAATGCGAGACACAAGTCAAGCTGCCGAAAAGAAAAACGGCCGCCTCGCGAGAGACGGCCGTTTTCCATTTCGCACTTTTGTGTGAGCTACAGGACGTTCAGCATGCCCGCGACGAGCGGGTGCCGCACGATGTCGCTTTCGCCGAGGCGGACGACGCCGATGTCGGGCACCCGCTCGAGGCGGTCGGCGATGTCGCCGAGGCCGCTCATGCCCTTGAGCAGGTCGGTCTGGTCGGGGTCGCCGGTCAGCACCATGGTCGAGCGCCAGCCCAGGCGGGTGAGAAGCATCTTGAGCTGGGTGTAGGTGCAGTTCTGCGCCTCGTCGATCACGACATAGCAATCGCTGAGGGTGCGGCCGCGCATATAGGCGACGGGCGCGATCTCGATGATGCCGTCGGCGACGAGCGCTTTCAGCCGCTTGGTGCCGAGCCGCTCGGTGAGGCAGTCGTAGAGCGGGCGCAGATAGGGCGCGAGCTTCTCCTGCAGGTCGCCGGGCAGGAAGCCGAGGCTCTCGCCCGCTTCGACGGCGGGACGCGATAGCACGATGCGACCGCAACGCCCGGCTTCGAGCGCTTCGACGGCTTTGGCGATGGCGAGGTAGGTTTTGCCGGTGCCGGCGGGGCCGAGAGCGAGCACGACGGAGCGTGCTTCGATGGCATCCAGCAGGAGCTGCTGGGTCGGGCTCATCGCCCGGATGTTTTTTACATATTTGCGGTCGCGTTGGTCGTCGTCATTGCCGCGCGGATTCCAGCCGCCGCGGTTTGGAAAAGGATGGACGTTTTCGGATTCCTGGTAGTCACGCGTCTTCTGACGCGCGGAACGCTTGGCCATGGAGACTCCCTGGTCAGGAACGGAACGCTGGGTGGGATGTGTCGGTCGGCGTGCGTGCAAGGGCGGACGATTTGGCCCGGTCTTTCGAGGATTTTCACAGTGCAATGACGCACCAAAATCAGCCCCCGCTGTCGTCGAATCACGCTCCGACAAGAAAAGCGTAACAGGCTTTGTGCGACGGCAATGTGAAATCTGTGGATCGTTTATATGGGAACATCCGTAGCCGTTAACCGGCGCGCATGTGCGATGCGACGGTGACGATCGCGTCGACGAGATCGATCAGCCGCGCCGCATATTGTTCCGGGATCGCGAGTTTCGCGTCGCCGCCGAGGAACGCGCTCTCCAGCGTGTCGAGCAGTGCGATCAGGCGCATGTGATGGATGCCGAGCGCGCTTTGCAGCGGGTCGGTGACGATGCCCGCGAATGCGGCAGCGGTCGCACTCGCGGCGAGCACGGCGCCGGCGACGCTGAACGCGGCGACGCCGCCGATCTTGGCGCCGAGCGCTTGCGCGAGCGCGGGGCCGAGCGTGAGGAAACCTGGCGTGGTCTGGTGCAGGAACACGCCGCCGGCCGCCATCGTCACGCCGGCGCTGACGATCTCGCCCGCCGCGCCGCGGGCGTTGAGATAGATCGCGACCTGCTGCGCGAGACGCGCATCCATCTGCAGCCGTTGCTTCTCGCCCCATGGGCCGTTGAGGGCACCGAGCGCGCCGTCGAGGCGGCGATCGCCGAGGATCTCGATGGCGAGGGCGTCGTGGAACGACGGATCGCCGGGGCCGGTATAGGGAAGTTCCAGCAGGTCGACGATCAGGCGGCGCTCGATCTCCTTGGTGACGGTGGTGCGGAAGAAGAGTTCGCGGGCGCGCAAGGCGCGCGCGGTCTCCTTGCGGCCGGCCAATTCCAGCAGGCCGGCGGCGGCGTTGAGGCCGAGCTGCGGCCCCGCCAACGCGGCGTTGAGCGGGGCGCGCCACAGATCGTGGCCGAGGGCGTTGCGATGGGTCTGGAGCGCGCCGGCGAAGGAATAGGTGCGCTCGACGAAGCCGGGCACACGGCTGCGCCGCTTGCGGAAATAGGTGCGGATCGAATCCTCGACGATGGTATGCGCCAAGGCGCTGTCGAGGGCGGGGAGGGTCGAAGCAGGAGCCATGGCGGCACTATGCCCGGGGCGGCTCGCCTTCGCAAAACGGGCCTGTCACAATGGCGCCGCAAATCTTGTTTCGAGACCGACATGCCGATCTATGCGCTGGACGATGCGACGCCGGAGCTTCCGCCGGAGGGCGATTATTGGGTGGCGCCCAACGCGGTGCTGATCGGAAAGGTGCGGCTGCTGAAAGGCGCGAGCATCTGGTGGGGCTGCGTGCTGCGCGGCGACAATGACTGGATCACGATCGGGGAGAATTCTAACATCCAGGACAATTCGGTGATCCATGTCGATCCCGGCCAGCCGGTGACGGTGGGCGCGAACTGCACGGTGGGGCATCGCGTGATCCTGCATTCGACGACGGTCGATGACGGCTCGCTGATCGGGATGGGCTCGACGCTGCTCAACCGGAGCCGGATCGGGAAGAACTCGCTGGTCGGCGCGAACTCGCTGGTGACGGAAGGCAAGCAGTTCGACGACGGCGTGATGGTGCTGGGCGCGCCGGCACGGATGGCGCGCAAGCTGAACGATATGGAGCTGGCGGGATTGAAGATGTCGGCGGCGGGGTATGTGCACAACCATCAAAGGTTTGCGAAGGGGATGCGCGTGGTGGGGTAGTGCGTGCTTCGAGGCTCGCTGCGCTCGCACCTCAGCATGACGAGAAGGGAGTTATGTTGCGCTCACCAAACTGGCCGTCATCCTGAGGTGCGAGCCCCCGGGTCGCGCCAAAGGCGCGCCCGAGGATAAACTCCGCGAGCCTCGAAGGAGGCCTGCGCGGCTATCCCGCCTTGGCGATCGGCTCGTGCTGGGCGGTCCAGACGCGGCGGATGCGGGTGTCGGATTCGGGGCCGAAATTGAACCACGCGGCCTTGTTGTGCGTCGCGTCGACGATGAACAGCATGTCCATCTTGCCGAGCTTCTGCACCAACGCGTTGCGGATGGCGTTGATCGGCTGGTCACTGGTCAGGAGCCAAGCCTGCGGCATCAGCGAATAGGCCGGGCCCATGTTGAGGATCTCTTCCTCGAGCCCGGAGATCGAGCGCGACTTCATGTCGGCGATGACGACGAAGCGCCCGCGCTCGCCGGTGCGCGGCTCGTCATTGCTGCGGCCGAAGGTCGGCGAGATGATGTCTTCCTCGGTCTCCACGCCGCCGGCGGTGACGAACTTGCCGGTGGCGGAGGGCGTGGGACCGGGCGCCGGCGCGAATAATTTCAGCAGCGCGGGGAAGGTGCCGGCGGCCTTGAACTGGCTCTCGCCCATCGGGGCGACGAGCGAATGCGCGGCGAGGCGGCCTTCGGCGACGAAGGCCTGCATCTGCTGCGCCGAATAGGGGCCATAGGTCTGGCCGGAGACGTTGATGGTCCAGGTGGTGTCCGACATGTCCGCGATGCTTCCGTGGCTGCGGCCAAACTAGGATTAAAAGGTTACCCAAGCCTTGCCGGATGGGGGCGGGCACGGGACAATCGCGCGGCAAAACAAGGGAAATGCGCCATGGCCGAGTATGAATTCTGCAAAGTCGAGCGGGACGGGCGGCTGACCGTCGTCACGCTGAACCGGCCCGAGGTGATGAACGCACTGCACGCGCCGGCGCATCTGGAGCTGGCGCAGGTGTTCGACGACTTCGCCGCCGACCCCGAGCAGTGGGTCGCGATCGTGACGGGCGCGGGCGAGCGGGCGTTCTCGGCGGGCAACGATCTGAAGGTGACCGCCGCGGGCGGCGTGCGCGGGCCGACGCATCCCAGCGGCTTCGCGGGGCTCGTGAGCCGGTTCGACCTGGAGAAACCGCTGATCGCCGCCGTGAACGGCATCGCGATGGGCGGCGGGTTCGAGATCGCGCTGGCGTGCGACCTGATCCTCGCCGCCGAGGGCGCGGTGTTCGCGCTGCCGGAGCCGCGCGTGGGATTGGCGGCGCTGGCCGGCGGGCTGCACCGGCTGCCGCGCGAGATCGGGACCAAGCGGGCGCTGGGCATGATCCTCACCGGGCGGCGGGTCGGCGCGGCGGAGGGCAAGGAGCTCGGTTTCGTCAACGAGGTCGTGCCGGCGGCGCAATTGATGACGCGGGCGCGAGAGCTGGCCAAGCAGATCATGGAGCTGTCGCCGATGTCGGTGCGCGCCTCCAAGCAGGCGGTGTATCGCGGCCTCGACGAGGCGTCGGTCGCCGACGCGCTGAAGAACCAGAACGGCTATCCGGCCATCGCCGCGATGTATCGCAGCGAGGATCTGCGCGAAGGGCCCAAGGCGTTCGCCGAGAAGCGGGCGCCGCAATGGAAGGGCAAGTGAAGAATTCGCTTGAGCCGGCCCTTGGGGCATAGCCCGGACTGGCCGCAAAGGATCGGTCATGCCTGCGAGGCCCGGAGACAATTCGGCGGCGGTCGCCGCGCAATTCGGCATCTCGCTGAAGGCGCTGCGGCTTTACGAACAGCTCGGCATGCTGAAGGCGCCGCGCACCGCGGCGGGCTGGCGCGTGTTCGGAGCGGCGGAGATCGAGCGGCTGCACGCCATCCTGTCGCTCAAGCAGCTCGGCCTGCCGCTGGCGCGGATCGCCGAATTGCTGCGCAGCGGGCAGTCGGACATCGACGTGCTGCTGTCGGTGCAGGAAACGATGCTGCTGCAAAGCCGGGCCGAAACCGATCACGCGCTCAAGCTCATCGGCATCGCGCGGGCACGGCTGAAGGGCCAAGAGATTCTGGCGGGCGAGGAGCTCGCGGCCCTGGTGCGGCGGATCTCGGCCACGGTGGTGCGCTGGACGCCGGAGCTCGACGAACTCGCGCAAAAGATTTTCACGCCGGAGCAACGCGCGCAGATGCGGCGGCAGGAACAGGACCCCGACGCTGCCGCGCAGATGAGCGAAGCGTGGGAAGTCCTCATGGCGGACATAGACCGGCTCGTGCCGCATGCCGATCCGCAAGGCGAGGACGCGCTGGCGCTTGGGCGGCGGATGGTGACGCTGTTCCGCGGCAAATCGGGCGACAAGGAGACGTGGAACGCGCACGCCCGGTTCTGGCAGGAGGCGACCAGCGATCCCACGACCGCCGGGCAATTGCAGGCCGGCAGCGCACGCTATGCGTTCGTCGCCAAGGTCCTGACGGCGCTCGGCGCGCGCGGTGAAGTCAAATTCTGAAATAGCACTTGCACCGGCCCTTGGGGCTTAGCGTCGGCTGCCTTCGCAACACGAAGGCAAGTCTCATGAGCGACACGGCGATACGGCGGCAGACCATCGGACCCTGGACGGCGCTGGCGGCGTTCGTCCTGGTGTGGATCCTGGTGACGGCACTGGGGCCTGCGGTGCGCGCGGTGCTCGCGCCGTTCTTTCCCATCGCGACGCAGCAGGGCATCGTCGGGTTCCGCATCGCGACGGGATTGCCGTTCAGCTGGATCGCGCTCGGCGGCACGCTCGCGATCCTGCGGTTGCGCGGACAAGGACTCGCCGATATCGGCTGGCGGCGGCCGGCGACGATGTGGGCGTGGCTCATGGTCGTGGTGGTGGTCGGCTTTCTGATCTGGAGCAGCTTTCGCCGCGCCGGCTGCCAGGGGCTGTGCTTCATCGATCCGCATGCCTGGTTGACGGACTGGTCGCCGTTTCGCCTGGCGGCATCGGTCAGCATCGGCATCACCGCCGGCGTGTGCGAGGAGATTTGCTTTCGCGGGTTTGTGATGACCCAGGCGCGTGACGGCCGCGCGCCGGCGGCGGTGCAGGTGCTGCTGGCCGGTGTGACCTTCGGCGTCGCGCATGTGGCTCTCGCCGGCATATCGGGGCATTTCGACGCCGCCGCGGCCATCGGAATCGTCGGCTCGACCACCGTGTTCGGGTTGCTGTTTGGAATTGCCTATCTGCTGGGGCGGCGCAGCCTGACGCCGCTGATCCTGGCGCATTGCGTGTTCGCGTTCACGACCGAGCCGTGGACGCTGCTGTGGGGTCTCGCCAAGACGATGCAGGCGGCGCACTAAAGCAAAACCCCGCGCCGGTGAGGGCGCGGGGCTCGCTTCGAGACCTACGATGCTCAGGACTCTTCGATTTCCCACTCGCCGTCGCGGAAGCAGGCGGTGCCGTCGCGGTCGTATTCGTGACCGTGGCGATAGACGACTTCGGTGAAGTCGCGGCAGGTATGGCCGTGGCGGCGATATTCGCGATTGGTCACGATGTAGCCGTGGCCGCGGCCTTCCCATTCATAGCGCTCGCCGACGTCGCCGTAGAACGCGTCGTGATAGGCATGCGCGGCGCGGTCGCGATCCTCGCAATCGATGTCGCGGCTGATCGCGTTGCCGGCGAGGCCGCCGACGATCGCGCCGCCGACGACGGCGCCGGCATTGCCGTGGCTCGCCGCGCTGCCGATCGCGCCGCCGAGAATGGCGCCGAGCACCGTGCCGCCGGCATGGCTATGGCCGCTGCAATCGTCGGCCAGCGCGCCGCCCGTGCCGGCGCACATCGCCAGCATCGCGGCACCCGCAAGCAGTCCCATCTTCTTAATCATCACGCTCTCCTTTGAAAGCGGCCCTGGCCCCCAAACGGGCTAAAGTCCGCACGTGTCGAAATGCAATTTGCCGTTACCGGCATGAACCCTGCCTGAACAGAATAGGGCAGAATCGGCGCACACTGGACAGGGCCGCTGGGAAAACTTTCGATGACGTGTTTTGTTCCATTTGGGGCCGAATCCGGCGTTTGCACGGGGGATTTGACGTGAACGCAGTGCAGCATTTCTCGCGCGCGGCGGCGCTTGTGGTTCTTGGGGTCACACTGTGTCTTGCGGGCTGCAGCAAAGCACCGTCGAAAGCGACGCCGGCGAAGCCCGGAATTTCGCTCGGCGGCGAATCGATTCCGTTGGGGATGCTGCCGCGGGTCGCGATTCCGGCCCGCTACCGGGTCGCGTTGCGGATCGATCCGCGTGCGGAGCGCTTCAGCGGACATGTCGAGATCGACGTGGATTTTCGCAAGGCGCGGCGTTCGCTGTTCCTGCACGGCCTCGGCCTCAACGTCTCGGGCGTGACGGTGCGGCTGAAATCGGGGCAAAGCTTCGCGGCGCATTACGACCAGGTCGATCCTTCGGGCGTGGCGCGCCTGATCTTCGTCGACGAGGTGCCGGCGGGCGAGGCGACGCTGATCTTCGACTATGACGCGCCTTACGATCATTCGCTGGAAGGCCTGTACAAAGTGGTCGACCGCGGCGACGCCTATGCCTTCACGCAGTTCGAGTCGACGGATGCGCGGCGCGCCTTTCCGTCGTTCGACGAACCGGGGTTCAAGACCCCGTTCGACATCACGGTGATCGCGCCCAAGGGGATGACGGTGATCGGCAACACGCCCGTCGTGTCGGCGGCGCCGGCCGCGCATGGTTTTGTCGAAACCGTATTCGCGACGACCAAGGCGCTGCCGACCTATCTCGTGGCGCTCGCGGTCGGGCCGCTCGACGTGGTCGATGGCGGCTGGGCGCCGGCGAACAAATATCGCGCCAAGCCGCTGCATATCCGCGGCGTGACGGCGCGCGGCAACGGCCCGCGCATCGCCTATGCGCTGTCGCTGACGCCGAAGATCGTCACGGCGCTGGAGAATTATTTCGGCATCGGTTTTCCGTTCCAGAAGCTCGACGTGCTGGCGGTGCCGGACTTCGCGGCGGGCGCGATGGAGAATGCCGGCGCGATCACCTTCCGCGAACGCCTGCTGCTGATCGATCCCGGCGCGCCGCTGGACCAGAAGCGCGGCAGCTTGAGCGTGCAGGCGCATGAGCTGGCGCATCAATGGTTCGGCGACCTCGTGACGCCGGCGTGGTGGGACGACATCTGGCTCAATGAGAGCTTCGCGACATGGATGGCGGCCAAAGCGTCGGCGGCGGTGCAGCCGGACATGGGGTTCGAGTCCCAGACGCTGCGCGACGGCATCGACGTGATGGACATGGACGAACTGCCCTCGGCGCGACAGATCCACCAGCCCATCAAGAATGTCGACGACCTCGCCAACGCGTTCGACAGCATCACCTATGACAAGGGCGCGTCGGTGCTGCGGATGTTCGAGGGGTATGTGGGCGCGGAAGGCTGGCAGCGCGGCATCCACGCCTATCTCACGAAATTCGCGCGCGGCAACGCGACGGCGCACGACTTCATCGGGACCATCGCGGGCGAGACCGGGCATCCGGAGATGATCGCGGCGTTCGACGATTTCATCGACCGCTCGGGCGTGCCCTATCTGGGCGTGAAGGCGATCTGCGCGCCGCAGGCGTTCAGCGTGGCCCAAACGATGTACACACCGCTCGCGTTCGCGCCGGTTCAGCGCCTGTGGCATGTGCCGGTGTGCACCGCGCCGGGCGCATGCACGATGGGAGAGGGTGCGCAATTCTCCGTGCCGTTCAACGGGCTGTGCGCGCAGGCGCCGCTGCCGAACGATGGCGGGACGGGATATTACCGGTTCGCGCTCGACGAGAGCGAATGGCAGCGCCAGATCGCCGGCGCCGCCAAGCTCGATGCGGCGGGGCAGATCACGCTGGCGGCAAATCTGTTCGCGGCGCTGCATGCCGGCAAGGCACAGGCGGCAGATGTCTTCGCGCTGGTCCACACGCTGGCGCCCGTGGCGCGCTGGGATGTGCTGCAGATGCTGGGCAAACGGCTGGGGGTGTTGCGGCGCAGCCTGGCCGACGGCGATCTGCCGGCTTATCGCGCCTTCATCGGCCGCAATTTCGGACCGAGGCTGAAAGCGCTCGGCATCGTCGCCAAGCCAAACGAGGCGCCGGCCGACGCGCTCGCGCGGGAATATCTGGCGATCCTGCTGGTGACCGAGGCGCACGATCCGGCGGTGGTGGCGGAGCTGGCGGCGGCGGCGCAGGCGTCCTTCGTGCCGGGCGCCGATCCGGCGAAATCCTTTGCGCCGGAATTGCGCGGCGAGGCGCTGCGCGCGGCGCTGATCGTCGATCCGGCGTTCGCCGACACGTTGATCACGGCGTTTGAGACGACCAACCAGGAGTTCTACCGCCGCGACATCGTCTATGCCTTTGCCGGCAGTACCGATGCGGCCGCGCTCGGCAAGCTTCTGGCGCTGGCGGCGACGAAAATCCGTATCGGCGAGCTGCGTTACCTGACGGAGTACATGGCGCAGGAGCCGGCCGCGCGTGACGTGCTGTGGCGCTATGTCGGCACGCATTACGACGATTTCTCCAGGCGGCTGAGCCTGCGCGGCATGGGCGGCATGGCGTCGGTGCTGCAATATGCCTGCGAGCCCGGCGCACGGGCGCAAGCGGACGATTTCTTCCATCAGCGGCTGGGCGGGGCTCTCGGTGCCGGACGGCGCGTCGCGCACACGGAGGAGGGCATCGATCGCTGCATCGCGTTCCGCAAGGCGAAGGGGGGCGAGATCACAGCGGCGTTGGCGGCGGCGCCTTGAACGCACAAAAGCCCCCGCGCCTCTCGGCGCCGGGGGCTTTCGCGTGTGTTGCAGATCCTAGTTGAAGTGCCAGTAACCGTCGCTGCCGTAACAGGCACTGCCGTCATGGCGATATTCCTCGCCGTGACGATAGGTGACCGTGGTGAACTCGCGGCAGCGCCGTCCGTCGTCGGTGTATTCGCGGGTCGGCGTGAAATAGCCGTAGCTTTCGCCATGGCGCCATTCGTGGCGCTCGCCAATATCGCCATTGAGACCGACGGCGTAGGAATCGAAGGCGTAGCGCTGGTCGTCGCAATCGATGTCGCGCGACAAGGTGTTGCCGAGCAAGCCGCCCAATATGGCGCCGCCGACAACCGCGCCGGCATTGCCGTGACTCGCCGCGCCGCCGATCAGGCCGCCACCCACGGCGCCGAACACCGTGCCGGCCGCGGTGCCGCGATGACAATCGCGCTCATAATCGCCTTCATGATAGTAGGCCGGCGGCGGAGGAGGCGGGGGCGGTGGGCCATAGCGGTCATCGCCATCGGGGCGATCCGAGTCATTGAAGTGGCGATAATGGCCGTCACGGTCGTAATAGCCGTCGTGATCGGTACGGCTGTAATAGCCGTCGGGGTCGGGGCCGGATTGGGCGAGGGCGGCGCCGGAACTCAAGGCGATGACCGCCGCGGCGGCCAGAAGCGTGATCTTCGTCATGTGTACGGGTCTCCGAGACAAGCCCTTCCGGCCTGAATACGCGAGAGGCACCCGAATGTTCCGGTTCAGGGTTTTCGGGCACGGATTTGCAGCACGCCGGGCGTGATGACGCGCGCATTGGGATTCGCTTCATAGTCCGACAAGGTTCCGGCAATCGCGCGGGCTTCGTCCGCGGTGACGCCGCCGTTCTCGACCATGGATGGAAGATATTCGCGTGCGAAGCCCATCGGCCAACGCGATGCGAAATCGGTCATGGCGGCGGCGAACACGACGGGGCGCGTGGCTTCGACGGCGAGGCCAGCCTCGGCGAGGAAGCTGGGAAGCTGCAGCGCGATATCGGGCTCGCCGCCGGTGGCGCGCCAGCGCGCGATGATGCGCGCGACATAGTCCTCGAACAGCGCCGAATGCGGCGCGAGGCGCCAGGATGCATAGTCGTAATATTCGTGGAACAGCGCCACGCTGCCCGGTTTGAGCGCGCGCGCCATGCCGCGCACAACGGGAGCCGGATCGGGGACGAAGGCCAGCACCCAGCGGCACCACAGGATGTCGGCTGAGACGCTCTCCCAGTCGAAATCGGCGAGATCGGTCTCGACGGTCCTGATGTTGGAGAGGCCGCGCCGGCGCGCCTGCTCTTCCAGCGCATCGAGAAAGCGGCGCGAGCGTTCGAGAGCGATGACGCGTCCCGCGGGGCCGACGATCTCGGCGAGGTCGAGCGTCGCGTGGCCGGGGCCGCAGCCGGCATCGATCACCGTCATGCCTTCCGTCATGCCGCCAAGGCGCCAGAAGTCGAGCACGCTGGCGCGCCAGACGCGGTGCTGCACGCCGAGGCGCGCGATTTCGGCATCGTGGGTGCCGATGACGTAGCTGCGATCCTGTTCCATGCCGCGGATATAGAAAAGGCGCACGGCACGGGCGACCCGTTTCTTGCTGCCGCGTCAGTGGCCGAATACCACCGCATGCATGATGCGGCCGGGCACGAAGGTGAAGCCGCCCGCGACGAGGATGCCGCCGATATAGACGCTGAGCATCGCGCGGCGGTGCAGAGCGATGTTGTGCATGCGCGCGCCCTGGATCGCGCCATAGACGCCGAACAGCGTCAGCGGCACCAGCAGATGGATCGGGCTGAGGCCGTAGAACGGACCATTCGGCATCAGCTGGTGAATCCACAGTGTGGTGATGGCGGTGACGCTCATCAATCCGAGATAGAGCCAGCCGAAGGCACGGTGCAGCGCGGCGCCCTTGCGGCTGATGAAGATCTGCCAAGTGCCGATGAGCGCGGCGGGTACCACGGTCGCGACGTGAATCTGCACGGCCAGCGGCGCGTGGAGCAGGGGTTCGAGGGCCATCGGTACCGCCTCCAGGTAATTTACGGTATAAATTATCTGGGGTGGCAGCAATGCCGGTTCAAGGCCGGCGCTAGAAAAGACCCTCGATCAGGCCATCGGCATTCACATGGATCCGGTTTGCCGCCGGGACGCGGGGCAGGCCGGGCATCGTCATCACCGCGCCGCACAGGGCGACGACAAAGCCGGCGCCGGCCGACAAACGCACGTCGCGGATCGGCAGGATGAAGCCTTCCGGTGCGCCGAGCAGCGTGGGATCGGCCGAGAAGCTGTATTGCGTCTTGGCCATGCAGACGGGGAGGTGGCTGAAGCCCTCGGCGGCGAAAAGGTCCAGCTTCTTCTGCGTCTCGGGCGCGATGGCGATGTCTTCGGCGCGATAGATCTGCTGCGCCACGCTGCGCATCTTGTCGGCGAGCGAGATCTGGTCCGGATAGAGCGGTTGGAACGCGGCGCCGCCTTGCGCGGTGAGCGCGACGATCTCGCGTGCCAGGGCTTCCGCGCCGCGCCCGCCTTCCGCCCAATGGCGGCATTCGTGGACCTTGGCGTCGACCGAGCGGCAGGTCTCGGCGATGACCGCCATCTCGGCGGCGCTGTCGCCGGTGAAGTGGTTGATCGCCACCGTCACCGGCACGCCGAATTTTCGCACATTGGCGATGTGGCGCAACAGGTTCGCGGCGCCGGAGCGTACGGCCTCGACATTCTCATGTGCGAGGTCGGCGCGGGCGACGCCGCCATGCATCTTGAGCGCGCGCACCGTGGCGACGATCACGGCGGCATCGGGCGCAAGGCCCGACTGGCGGCATTTGATGTCGAAGAATTTCTCGGCGCCGAGGTCGGCGCCGAAGCCAGCCTCCGTCACGACGTAGTCGCCGAGCGCCAGCGCGGTGCGCGTCGCCATCACGGTGTTGCAGCCATGCGCGATGTTGGCGAAGGGGCCGCCATGGATCAGCGCCGGGGTGTGCTCCAGCGTCTGGACGAGGTTGGGCTGGAACGCATCGCGCAGCAGCGCGGTCATCGCGCCGGCGGCGTCGAGCTCGCCCGCCGTCACCGGACGCTTGTCGAAGGTGCGCGCGACGACGATGCGGCCGAGCCGCGCCTCGAGATCGGCGAGCGAAGTGGCGAGGCAGAAGATCGCCATCACCTCGGAAGCGACGGTGATGTCGAAGCCGTCCTCGCGGATCTGGCCGTTGTTGCCCAGGCCCACGACGATGTCGCGCAGGGCGCGGTCGTTCATGTCCATGGCGCGGCGCCAGGTGACGCGCGCCGGATCGATGCCGAGCCTGTTGCCCCAATAGATGTGGTTGTCGATCAGCGCCGCGAGCAGATTGTTCGCTGCCGTGATGGCGTGGAAATCGCCGGTGAGATGCAGGTTGATCTCGTCCATCGGTGCGACCTGGGCATGGCCACCGCCGGTGGCGCCGCCCTTCTGGCCGAAGCACGGCCCGAGCGACGGCTCGCGCAACGCGACGACGGTTTTCTTGCCGAGCCGCGCCAGCGCGTCGCCGAGGCCGATGGTGGTGGTCGTCTTGCCTTCGCCGGCCGGGGTGGGGGAGATCGCGGTGACGAGGATCAGCTTGCCGCGCGGCGCGTCGGTGAGACTGGTGATGTGCTCGAGCGCGATCTTGGCCTTGTGGGGGCCGTGGCGATACAGCGCCGAAGCGGGCAGGCCGATCTTGGCGCCGACGTCTTCAATGGGATGGAGCGTAGTGGCGCGGGCGATTTCGAGATCGCTCATGGGTGTCCGGAATCCGTCGTGATGGCGCGCAAGATTAGCATTCAATCGGTGCTGGCCGGCAATCGCGGCGGCGCCGCCGATTTGACCCTGCGGCGCGGTTGTTGGAGACTCGGGGCCTCGCTATTCCCCTCGATATGGAGCCCTGCATGTCCGACGCCCCCTATACCCCGCCGAAAGTCTGGACCTGGAACCGGGACAATGGCGGACGCTTCGCCAACATCAACCGGCCGACGGCGGGGGCGCAGAAAGAACTCGACATGAAGGTCGGCAAGCATCCGCTGCAGCTCTATTCGCTGGCGACGCCCAACGGCGTGAAGGTGACGATCATGCTGGAAGAGTTGCTGGCGCTGGGCCACACCGGCGCGGAGTACGATGCGTGGCTGATCAATATCGGCGCGGGGGATCAGTTCGCCTCGGGCTTCGTCGCGGCCAATCCCAATTCCAAGATTCCGGCGCTGATGGATTATTCGACCACGCCGCCGACGCGGGTGTTCGAGTCGGGATCGATCCTGATCTATCTCGCCGAGAAGTTCGGCAGCGCCTTCCTGCCCAAGAGCGGGGCGAAACGGGCGGAGTGCCTGTCGTGGCTGATGTGGCAGATGGGCTCGGCGCCGTATCTGGGCGGCGGGTTCGGGCATTTCTATGCCTATGCACCGATGAAGATCGAATACGCCATCGACCGCTTCGCGATGGAGGTGAAGCGCCAGCTCGACGTGCTCGACCAGCATCTGGCGAAGAACACCTATTTCGCGGGCGACGAATACACCATCGCCGACATGGCGATCTGGCCGTGGTATGGCGGCCTCGTGAAGGGGCTGCTCTATGAGGGCGGCGAGTTCCTGTCGGTGCACGAATACAAGAACGTGATCCGCTGGACCGATGCGATCGCCGAGCGACCGGCGGTCAAGCGCGGCCGCATGGTCAACCGGGCCTTCGGCGATCCGTCGAGCCAGCTGCCCGAGCGCCACGACGCGTCCGACTTCGACAAGGTGCCGAAGAAGGAAGGGTGATGGCGACGCGGCCGCCCGTCGCCGCCTGGGCGATCCATGCGCTGACGGCGAGCGGCGCGGTGCTGGCGTTCCTCGCGCTGCTCGCGGTGGAGGCGGGCGCGTTCCGGCTGGCGCTGCTATGGCTGGCCGCCGCGCTGGTGGTCGACGGGATCGACGGGCCGCTGGCGCGTCTGGCGGGCGTGAAGGAGAAGAACCCGGAGATCGACGGCGCGACGCTCGACCTGGTGGTCGACTATCTGACCTATGTGTTCGTGCCGGCGCTGCTGATCTATCGCGCGGGGCTGTTGCCGCCGGATTGGGCGCTGGCGGGCGCCGCGGCGATTCTGCTGTCGTCGCTCTATACGTTCGCGCGCACCGACATGAAGACGGACGACAATTTCTTCCGCGGCTTTCCGGCGGTGTGGAACGTGGTGGCGTTCTATCTTTTCCTGCTGCCGGGACGGGTAGGCGCGGCGATCGTGGTCGCGCTGTTCACTGCGCTGACGTTTGCGCCGATCCATTTTATCCATCCGGTACGCGTGAGGCTGTATCAGCCGTGGCTGGGACTGCTAACGGCGGTGTGGGGCGCGGCGAGCGTCGCGCTGCTGTGGGAAGGATGGAGTCCGCTGGCGGGGTTCGTGTGGCTGGCGCTTTCGCTGACGGGGGCGGGCGCGCTGCTGGCGGTGGGGTTGTTGCGGACGATAAGAGGCGAGCGAGCCTAAAACACCGCTGTCATCCCCGGCGAGCCGCGTAGCGGCGAGGGAAGGGGTGACAGCGGCGTTTGATGCTTAGTACGTCCGCGCCTTTGGCGGGATGTATTCGACTTCGTTGCTCAGCGTGTAGGTGTGCACCGGGCGGTAGTCGAGGCGGGCGTTGCCGGTCGCGGGGTCGAGCCAGGCCAGCGTGTGCTTCATCCAGGTCGCGTCGTCGCGGTTGGGAAAGTCCTCGCGGGCGTGGGCGCCGCGGCTTTCGTGGCGCACGACGGCGCCTTCGACCGTGACGATGGCCTGTTGGATCAGGTTCTCGAACTCCAGCGTCTCGACGAGGTCGGTGTTCCAGATCAGTGAGCGGTCGCTCACCTTGATGTCCTTCAGGCGGCCGTAGATCTCGTCGATGTTCTTCTGGCCGCTCTTGAGAGTCTCGCCGGTGCGGAACACGGCGGCGTCGACCTGCATCGCATTCTGCATCGCGAGGCGCAGCTCGGCCGTCGAGGTGCCGCCCTTGGCGTTGCGGTATTTGTCGAGGCGGGCGAGGGCTTCGTCGCCGGCGTTCTTGGGCAGATCGTGATGGCCGCTGACGCCCTTGAGCGATTCCGCGGCGTGCGCGCCGGCGGCCTTGCCGAACACGACGAGGTCGATCAGCGAGTTGGAGCCGAGCCGGTTGGCGCCGTGCACCGAGACGCAGGCCGCTTCGCCGACCGCCATCAGGCCGGGGATCGGGGTGTCGGGATTGCCGTTCTTCAGCGTCAGCGCCTGGCCGGTATAGGCGCAGGGGATGCCGCCCATGTTGTAGTGCACCGTCGGCAGCACCGGGATCGGCTGCTTGGTCACGTCGACGCCGGCGAAGATGCGGGCGCTCTCGGAGATGCCGGGCAGGCGCTCGTGGATGATCTTCGGGTCGAGATGCGACAGGTGCAGGAAGATGTGGTCCTTGTTCGGGCCGACGCCGCGGCCTTCGCGGATCTCGATGGTCATGGCGCGGCTGACGACGTCGCGGCTGGCGAGGTCTTTCGCGTTGGGGGCATAGCGCTCCATGAAGCGCTCGCCTTCCGAATTGGTGAGGTAGCCGCCTTCGCCGCGCACGCCTTCGGTGATCAGCACGCCGGCGCCGAAGATGCCGGTCGGGTGGAACTGGACGAACTCCATGTCCTGCAAGGGCAGGCCGGCGCGCAGCACCATCGCGTTGCCGTCACCGGTCTGGGTGTGGGCGCCGGTGCAGGAGAGATAGACGCGGCCATAGCCACCGGTCGCCAGGATCACCTTGTGGGCGCGGAAGCGGTGGATCGTGCCGTCGTCGAGATTCCACGCCATCACGCCGACCACGGAATCGCCGTCCATGATCAGGTCGAGGGCGAAATACTCGATGAAGAAGTTCACCTCGTGCTTGACGCACTGGCCGTAGAGCGTGTGCAGGATGGCGTGGCCGGTGCGGTCGGCGGCGGCGCAGGTGCGCTGCGCGATGCCCTTGCCGTAATTGCTGGTCATGCCGCCGAAGGCGCGCTGGTAGATCTTGCCTTCCGCGGTGCGCGAGAACGGCACGCCGAAATGCTCGAGCTCATAGACCGCGTCGGGGGCGTGGCGGCAGAGATATTCGATGGCGTCCTGGTCGCCGAGCCAGTCGGAGCCCTTGACGGTGTCGTACATGTGCCAGCGCCAGTCGTCCTCGCCCATGTTGCCGAGCGCGGCGGAGATGCCGCCTTGCGCCGCGACAGTGTGCGAACGCGTGGGAAAGACTTTCGTGATGCAGGCAGTCTTGAGGCCTTGCGCCGCGCATTCGAGCGTGGCGCGAAGTCCCGCGCCGCCGGCGCCGACGACGACGACGTCAAAGGTGTGATCGACGATGGTGTATCCGGCGGTCATTTAGAGCGGTCCCGCGATGCGCATGAGGGCGAAGAGGCAAGTTGCGCCGACGGCGAGCGCGAACGCCCACAGCAGGAACATCGACGCGACCTTCTGCCAGTTGGTGTAGATGTAATCGTCGATCACGACCTGCACGCCGAGCACCATGTGGTAGAGCAGGATGATGACGAAGGCCGCCATCAGCAGCGCGTTCAGCGGATGCTGCAGGAAGGCGAGGGTGCTCGGCTCGTTGGCGCCGACCAGGCCGATCACCGACACGGCGAACCAGATCGACAGCGGGATCAGCGCCGCAGCGGTAACGCGCTGGCGCCAGAAATGCTTGACGCCGGAATGGGCGGAGCCGAGGCCTTCGACCTTGTGCAGGGGTGTTTCGAGGCTCATTTGTAGTAGCCCCCATGCCCGGTATAGCCGATTGCGAACACGCCCGCCGCGATCAGGATCGAACCGGCGATCACCAAAATGCTGTTGCGCCGCGCCGCGGGGATCGAGAAGCCGAAGCCCATGTCCCAGGCGAGATGGCGGATGCCGTTGAGCAGGTGATAGGCGAGCGACCAGGTGAATCCGAACAGGATGACCTGCCCGAGCGGCGTGGCGGCGAGGTCCATGAACCGGTTGTAGGCGACGAAGCCACTGGAGATCGAATAGAGCCACAGGGCGAGCAGCGCGGTGCCGGCGGCCAGGGCACAGCCCGTCACCCGGTGGACGATCGACGTCGCCATGGTGACCGGCCAGTGATAGATCGTCACAAAGGGGGAAAGCGGCCGCGGCCTATGCGCCGCATGCGGGGTATCCGCCATGAATGTCCTCGAGAAACGCTGATGCGAACAGGGCCGGGAGTTTAGGACGGAAGCCGCGCCAGTCAACCGCGCCGGAGCAGAGAATCGCTAGGCGTTTCGGGGATTTATGGCGGTCCGCGCCGCCTGTCTATTTTGTCACTTTGCACTGCAGCATCCGTTACGGCATTGTCCGCGCGGGCGTCGGGGACTTTGGGGACATGAGCGAGTTGGGAACCACCGCAGCGATTCTGCGACCGGTCCGCTTTGCTCTGCCGGCAGCGCCGCTGTCCAACCCATGGGCCGAAACGCTCGGCGTTCTGCTGTTGTGCCCGATCCTGCTGTCGGTCGCGGTGTGGAACGGCTTTCCGATCATTTTCTACGACACCGGCGCCTATATGTTGCAGGGGCTCGGGCACCTGTTCATCGCCGAACGCTCGCCGATCTATTCCGGCTTCCTGAGCGTTGCCGGAGGCGCTTACAGCCTGTGGCTCGTCGCCATCGTGCAATGCGTCATCACCGCCTTCGTGATGACGGAGTTCGCGCGCGCCGTGCGGCCGACGCTGTCCTTGTGGTCACTGCTCGGGATCGGCGTGGTGCTGAGCCTCGCGACCGGGCTGCCCTGGTACGCGGCGCAGATCGAGCCGGATTGTTTCGTCGCCCTCGTGCCGCTGACGCTGTATCTGCTGGCGTTTCGCGATGCCTCGCTCGGCGCGGCGCGCAAGGCGTTGCTGTTCGCCGCCGCGGTCGTCGCGATCTCGTGCCATCCGTCGCATTTCCCGCTCTCGGCAGGATTGCTCGCGGCCATTGCGGGCTTGCGGTTTGCGCCGCAGGCCTGGCGCGACGCGCGCGATCTGCCCCGCCCGCATCTGCTGCTCGCGGTGGCAAGCCTCGGCGTCGCCATCCTCGTCGTCTTCGCCGCCAATTACGCCTTCACCCGCGACGTGTTCTTCAGCCGCTCGGGCGCGATCTTCCTGGAGGCGCGCATCATGGAGGACGGCCTGATCGCGCCGGTCCTGGATGCCGACTGCGCCAAAGGGGCGAACTACGCGATCTGCCCCTACAAGGACCGCCTGCCGTCGCGCGCCGATGCGTGGCTGTGGATGGCGGACCGCAGCCCGTTCCACAAGCTCGGCGGCTTCGCCAAGCGCGAAAAGGAATCTGCGCTCCTGGTGCGCGAAAGCCTGCTGCGCTATCCGCTGGAGAACGCCATCGTCGCGCTGGAGGACGGCGCGCTGCAATTCTTCTGGTTCCAGACCGGCGACGGCATCGTGCCCCAGGAATGGGTGCTGAACCGCGAGTTCAAGATCGCGATCCCGCGCCAGGTCAGCGCCTATGACCGCGCCTATCAGCAGGAAGGCGAAATCTGGTTCCTGCCGATCAACCTGGTGCATGTGCCGGCCGCATTCCTGGCGCTGGCGGCGCTGTACATGATCCTGCGCGGCATCGTGGCCCGCCGCGACTGGCGTGCCGGCGTGCTGCCGGCCTTCATCCTCCTCGCCTTGATGGGAAATGCCTTTGTCTGCGGCGCGTTTTCGGGGCCGCATGGCCGCTACCAGTCGCGCATCATGTGGCTGCCGGCCTTCGCGGTTCTCTTGATCGCCTGGCCGAAGATCGAGGACGAAATGCGCCGCCGGATGGCGCGCAAAGCGGTCACGGACTAAGACGGATCGTCTTTGGAGGCCGAACATGCCGCCGCGCGATCTTCGTACATGGCCCACCGCCGTTCTGGTTATCTTGATCGTCGTTCAGATCTGGGCCGCGCACGCCGTCGCGTTCTTCGCGCACGAATACAGCCACGCGTTCGTCGCGTGGGTGCTGGGCTGGAAGCACAATCCGCTCGATATCGATTATGCCAAGCCGTCGCTCGTCGTCTTCCTGATCCAGCTGGGCATCAATCAGAAGGTCGATGTCGCTCCCATCTTCGCCGCCGGGCGCGGTGTGGATGTCGCGTTGATCGCGGTTGCCGGCTCGCTTCTCGGCAACGGGATCATCACCTATCCGCTCAGCCGGCTCGGCTATCGGCTGGCGACTCAGCACGCACGGCGTGGCTGGGCGATGTTCGCGTTCTGGCTCACCGCGGCCAGCATCGGCAACTTCATCGATTATGTGCCCATCCGCATCTTCACGGGCGGCAGTGGCGACATGGGGCAGCTGGAGACAGGCCTGGGGTGGTCGCCTTGGGTCGTGCTGGCCGTTCTCGGAATTCCGACACTGGCCGCGACGCTGTATTTTTTCCTGCGGATCGTGCCCGCGACGTTGAACCGGCTGTTCCCCGTTTCGCCCGCGGCGCGTTACGGCGTGGCCGTTGTGTCGGTTTTCTTCGTGTTCGGGTTCTACGGCGCCGTGGGTCTGCTCGAGGGCGGACCTGTGGCTCACGCCCTGTCTTTGGGCTCGGTTTTTGTCGCGCTTCCCCTGACGATCGGCGTTGAAATCTTGCTGCTATGGCGGACAGCCCGACGCGCCTTGCGGGTGGGGTTCGAATCCGGCACTTAATGCCGATGGCCAGCCCCGTCCGTATCTCCCCCTCGATTTTATCGGCCGATTTCGCGCGGCTGGGGGCCGAGATCGAGGCCATCGAGGCGGCCGGCGCCGACCTGATCCATGTCGACGTGATGGACGGGCATTTCGTGCCCAACATCACGATCGGGCCGGCGGTCGTGAAGGCGATCAAGCCGCACGCCAAGAAGCCGCTCGACGTCCATCTGATGATCGCGCCGGTCGATCCGTTCATCGAGGCGTTCGCCGAGGCCGGCGCGGACGGCATCACGGTGCATCCCGAAGCCGGGCCGCATGTCCACCGCACGCTGCAGCTGATCCGTTCGCTCGGCAAGAAACCGGGCGTGGTGCTCAATCCGGGGACGCCGGTCGATGCGATCGACAATCTGATGGACCTCGTCGATCTCGTCCTGGTGATGAGCGTCAATCCGGGGTTCGGCGGGCAGAGCTTCATCCATAGCCAGCTCAAGAAAATCGAGGCCATCGCGACGCGCATCGCCAAGTCCGGGCGCGCCATCGCGCTGGAGGTCGATGGCGGGATCAATCCCGAAACCGCGAAGCAGGCGATTTCGGCCGGCGCGAATGTGCTGGTCGCAGGCACCGCGGTGTTTGCCGGCGGGGCGGCGCGCTACGCCGCCAATATCGCCGCCTTGCGCGGCTGACGGCCGTGGCCGAGGCTCGCGCGCGGGTGCCGTGGCTCAGTCTGCTTCCCGAAGTGCTGCGCGCGCTGCTGTGGCATGCCTTCCGGCCGATCCGCGTGTGGTACCGCCGCACCTGGCTCTATCGCCGCTTCCTCAAGGGTCCGCTGTCGGACCGCATCCTGTTCCATCCCTATGACGCTCTGCCGCGCCGGCTCGAAGACGCCGACATGCTGCTGCGCGGCCGCTTCCGCTTTCATGGCGAGACGGTGGAGGTGAAGGAGGGCTCGGTGTTCGACATCAAGCCACCGTCGGAGGAATGGGCCAGGGCACTGCACAGTTTCGCCTGGCTGCCGCCGCTGGCGCTCGCAGGCGGCGACGCGGCGCGCACGCTGGCGACCAACCTGATCAGCCAATGGCTCAAGCGCCATGCGCGCTATTCCGAGCCGGCGTGGTCGCCGGAGGTGATCGCGCGAAGGCTGGTGCATCTCTTCGCGCATGGCCGCCTCGTGATCGCCAACTCCGATCTGTTGTGGCGCTCCAAAGTGTTCGTCTCGCTGCGCGAGCAGTCGCGCATGCTGGCGCGCATCGCGGGCGAGGCGCCGGACGGTATGCCGCGCTTCGAGGCGGCAGCGGCCTACGCGCTGTCGGGCGCCTGCCTCGGCGACAGCCAGCGCCGGCTCGAAGAGGGCTTGAAGCAGCTCGAGGGCGAGATTGCGCGGCAGATCCTGCCCGATGGCGGCCATGTCAGCCGCTCGCCGGAGGAACTCGTCCATTGCTACCGCCTGATCATGATGGTGATGGACGCGCTGGGCTCCGGCGCGCTCGAAATCCCGCAGGCGATCCGCGGCGCCTATGACCGCATCGCGCCGACGGTGCGTTTCTTCCGCCATGGCGACGGTGCGCTGGCGCTGTTCAATGGCGGCACCGAAAGCGATCCGCGCACCATCGCAGGCCTGCTGGCGCGCGACGAGGTGCGCGGCCTGCCGTTCCAGTTCGCGCGGCATTCGGGCTATCAGCGCCTGACGGCGGGGCGGACGACGCTGATCCTGGATTGCGGCGCGGTGCCGCCCGGGCCGTTCTCCGTCGACGCGCATGCCGGATGCCTCGCCTTCGAGTTCAGCAGCGCCAACCAGCGGATCGTCGTCAATTGCGGCGCGGCCGGCACCGCGCAGCCCAAATGGGAATCGGCATTGCGCGCCACGGCGGCGCATTCGACTCTCGTGGTGGCGGATGTTTCGATGGCGGCGATCCTGCCGCCCGGGTTTGTCCGCCGGCTGCTCGGCGCGCGGCTGCTGCGCGGGCCGCAGCAGATCGAGACACGGCGCGTCGAGACGACGGCAGGCTGGAGCGTCGAGGCGAGCCACGATGCTTATATGGCACCGTTCGGCGTGCGCCACGAACGGCAGATCACGATGTCGGGGCAGGGCCATTCGGTCACCGGCGCCGACCGCCTGCTGCCCAGGCAGGCCAAGACGTACAAGGACGTCGCGTTCGCGATCCGCTTCCACATCCATCCCGACATCCGCATGTCGCAGAGCCAAAGCGGGGCGGTGCTGCTGAAGCTGCCGAACGGCGAGGGCTGGCGCTTCCGCGCCGGCGGCGAGATCGCGATCGAGGAGAGCGTCTATCTCGGCAGCGACCAAGTGCGCCGCGCCGAGCAGATCGTGCTGAGCGGCAGCGTGAAGGACCAGCCGGTCGAGGTCGCGTGGGTGTTCGAGCAGATACAGGCTTAAATCGCGGTCATCCTTTCGAGCGCCACCGCCGCGCCGCCTTTGCGCCACGATCGGCTCCCAGCCTGCCCACTCACACGCCACACCGAGGGGTCAGATGGCAACCGATACGCTTCCGCAGCCACGCGTCGCACGCGCACCGTGGTTCAAATTCCTCATCGTCGCAGCGCTCACCATCGCGATGGCGGTGCCCTTGCTGTTCATTCAGTTCGCGCTGTCCGACCGCGAGCAGACCGCAGCCGGCGCGGCGCAGGACATCGCCGCCGGCTGGGGCGGCACGCAGAGCGTCGCCGGACCGGTGTTCGTGCTGCCCTACACGATCCCCCAGGTCGATCAGACCTCGGGCGTGGAACTGCCGCATCGCCAAGTCGCCGTGTTGCTGCCCGAAACGCTTGCGATGAAAGCCGCTACGGGCGAAGGCACGCGGTCGCGCGGCATCTTCTCGGTGCCGGTCTATCGCGCGAATATCGTGATGCACGCGACCTTCGACAAGGCCGCGATGGCGGCGCTGCTTCCCAGCGGCGCGACGCCCTTGTGGAACGAGGCGCGGCTCGCCGTCATCGTGTCCGATGCGCATGGCCTTGCCGACAACGTCACGCTGGTGGTGAACGGCAAGGGGATTTCCGCGATCCCCGGCAGTGGGCTCAGCAACGCGCCCGGCGTGCAGGCGCCTCTCACGATGAGTGCCGCGTCCGACCTGACGGTCGATACCAATTTCACCCTGCGCGGGTCGCGGGAGTTCAGCTTCTCGCCGCTCGGCCGCCGCACCACCGCGAGCATCGACTCGACCTGGGTGTCGCCGAGCTTCTTCGGTGCCTTCCTGCCGACCGACCGCAAGGTCGACGCCAATGGCTTCACCGCCTCCTGGGTCGTGCCGTACCTCGCGCGCGGCTTCGGCCAGAGCTTCACCGCCAACGACCAGCTTGCCGACATGCTGCGGGCGCCAGCGTTCGGCGCGCGATTCTATCAGCCGGTCGATCACTACCAGCTGGTCGAGCGGGCGCTGAAATACGCGATCCTGTTCATCGCGCTGGCATTCCTGGTGTTCTTCGTGGTCGAGACCGTGTCGCCGCGCCAGCTCCACGTCGTGCACTATGCCCTGGTCGGCGCGGCGCAGGCGCTGTTCTATCTGCTGCTGCTATCGTTCTGCGAGCATATCGGCTTCGCGGCCGCCTATGCCGTGGCGGCGGGCGCCACCATCGGCCTGACCACGCTGTACGCGATGAGCGCGCTCGCCGACCGGTTGCGCGCCGGTGTGCTCGGCGCGGTCCTGGTGGTGCTCTACGGGCTCCTTTACGTCATCCTGAACGCCGAGGATTACGCGCTGGTGATCGGCTCGTGCCTGCTGTTCGCGGCGCTGGCGGCGACCATGTACGTCACCCGCAAGATCGACTGGTTCCAGCTGACCGGCTCGGCGGCGGCGGCATAGGCGGACTGCGTTGCCAGATGGGGGCCGGCTTGCTAAACCGGTCCCCATCGCCATTCGCCTTTGTTTTTCCGAAGGAATCCCATGGTTCAGCTCACATTGCCCAAGGGCTCCAAGCCGGCCAAAGGCAAGGCCTGGCCGGCGCCGAAGACCGCCAACGGCAAGAAGCCCAAGCGCTCGAAGGACTTCAAAGTCTACCGCTACGATCCGGACAACGCCGCCAACCCGCGCATCGATACCTATACGGTCGACCTCGAAAGCTGCGGCCCGATGGTCCTGGACGCGCTGATCAAGATCAAGAACGAGATCGATCCGTCGCTGACCTTCCGCCGCTCGTGCCGCGAGGGCGTGTGCGGGTCCTGCGCGATGAACATCGCGGGTGGCAACACGCTGGCCTGCACCAAGGCGATCGACGACGTGTCGGGGCCGATCGCGGTATATCCCTTGCCGCACATGCCGGTGGTCAAGGATTTGGTGCCGGATCTGACGAATTTCTACGCGCAATATTCCTCGATCGAGCCGTTCCTGCAGACCAAGACGGCACAGCCGGAAAAGGAATGGCAGCAATCGCCCGAAGACCGCAGCAAGCTCGACGGACTCTATGAGTGCATCCTGTGCGCCTGCTGTTCGACCTCGTGCCCGAGCTATTGGTGGAATTCGGAACGCTATCTCGGACCGGCGGCGCTGCTGCAATCCTATCGCTGGCTGATCGACAGCCGCGACGAGCACACCGGCGAGCGCCTCGACCGGCTGGAAGACCCGTTCCGGCTCTATCGCTGCCACACGATCATGAACTGCACCAACACCTGCCCCAAGGGGCTCAATCCCGCCAAGGCGATCGGCGAGATCAAGCAGATGCTGGTGAAGCGCAGCGTGTGAGCCTCACGGCAGCGTGAGCGACACACGTTTGTTTGAGCGGCGCGGGCGCCCGATCGCGCCTAGTCTTTCGGCACCACAGCCGGGAGATATTCATGCGCCTGTTCGCCGCCGCCCTTTTTGCCTTGAGCGCATCGCCATGTGTCGGCGCCCCGGCAGCACCGCCGCCGGTCGGGTGCAGCGGGCCTGAAGCCGGCCAGATCGACTTCTGGCTCGGCGATTGGGATGCGGCCTGGGATGCGTTGCCCGGCACGCCGGCGGGGACGGGCATCAACCACATCACCCGCACCTATGATGGCTGCGTCACCGAGGAACATTTCGACGGCGGATCGCTCAAGGGCCACAGCGTGTCGCTCTATTTCGCGCCGGCCAGGGAATGGCGGCAGACCTGGGTCGATAACCAGGGCAGCTATATCGCGCTGACGGGCGGGCCGGATGCGCATGGCGACTTCGTTCTGACCACGCGGCCCGGGGCCGGCGGGCGCGCCAATCGGATGATCTTCACCGACATCAAGCCGGACAGCTTCACGTGGCGCTGGCAGGCCACGCAGGATGGCACCATCTGGGCGGATAGCTGGGTGATTCGCTACACGCGTCAGAAGGCGTCTTAGGCCGCTGCCGGGGCTGGTCCCATCGGCTTGGAGCCGGCACGCATCTGGAGGAAGTACCAGAGGACCGAGCCCGCGGCGCGCGACAGCCAGCCATGCGGGGCAGCGCCGACGGCCTTGGCGACCATCTGCACCAAGCGCTGGATGTGGCCCCGGCGGTAGATCTTCATCGTGCTGTGGGTCGCGGCGCGGGCGTAGTAGGCCCGGCGGTAGGGCAGGCGCGCCGTGTCGGCGGCCGGGACGTTGGCGCAGTAATAGGCATAGGCCAGTTCGTCGTCATCGGACTCGGTGATGCGGCCGGCGGCCACCGCGAGCTTCTTCCAGAACGGCAGATCGGGTTCATCCTGCGCGTGAAGAGTGTCGTAGAAGAGCTTGTAATGCCTGTATTCGTCGGCCGCGATGCGTCCGGCGATCTCTTTCAGCACCGGCTCCTCGGTGTCGTCGCGGATGGCGGTGTAGTAGGACGAGGTGCCGCTTTCGACGACGCAGCGCGCGATCATCTCGCCGCGCCGGCTGCCGCGGATCGACTGGCCTTCGGGACCCGAGAAATGCTCCGGCTTGTAGCCGGCGCGGAAGCGGGCGAAGGCCTCCTCGACCTTGTAGGTGGGATCGGCCATCTCGGCCCAGCGGCCCAGCGCGCGGCCGTGCTGGCTCTCTTCGCAGCCCCACTGGTCGATCGCGGACAGGGTCTCGGGGCCGGCATCCTTGAAGACGCGCTTGAGGTAGGAGACGTAATCGGGAGCATTGAGCTCGACCAAGGCGGCGGCCTTGATCGCGGCGATCATCCTGGGCGAGGCCTTGGCGCGGTCGAACGCATCCCACTGGACGTCGTCCAGTTTCCAGCCTTGCTTGTAAACCGCCGTGCCCGGCATGCGCGTGCGCCCTTCGTCCATTGCCCGTAAACGCAGTATAGCAAAACCCGTTGCCCGCTGGGAACATGCTGCGGTGCAGCTTTAGCGCGCAGGCCTCTGCCGAATCGGGCCTTTTCGGTTATACGCTGGGGTGCGTCAGGCCGATCACCGCCGGGTTTCGCGGATTCCTGAGCCATACAATCCATTCGCGAAAGGACCGGATCATGGCAGCAAGGACTGTGGACGCGGCGACGGTGCGCGGCGAAGCGCACAAGCTGATCGTTACGATCAACCAGAACTGGGACCGGCTGACGGTCGAGGCGCAGGACGCCATCGCGCAATCCCTGCTGATGGTGCTGGGATCGGGGCCTTCGATGGCGGCGTTGCAGGGGATGTTGTCGCAAGAGCAGGCGAACGGCCTGATGTATCACAACGCCGTCTCGCAGCAGCAGAAGACCAATTTGCTCGGCATGGCGATGACGGCCAAATGCGTGGGCTACATGCTGGATCCGAACGCCGCGGCGCAGGTAGATACCCTGTTCGACCAGGAATCCTAGAACGCGGCGCGCACCAGCCGCAGATCGTCGATCAGCTCGCCGATCCGCGCCTTGTCGATATCGGTCGAGGCGGCGATGAGATCGTCTTCGGCATCCTTGATGCGCTGGTCGAGGATCTGCAGGTCGAGCTCGGCGAACGGGATCGCCTCGTCGGCGAGGATCGTCACCTTGGCGGCGCCCACCTCTGCGAAACCGCCGCGGATGAAGAAGCGGCTGTCGACGCCGTCCTTCAGCACGTCGATCATGCCGGGGCGCAAGGTCGTGACCACCGGCGCATGGCCGGCCATCACGCCCATATAACCTTCCGTCGCCGGAATGGTGACCATGTCGGCGCTGTCGGAGAGCAGCAGCCGCTCCGGCGAGACGATGTCGAACGCGATTTTGTCAGCCATGGTGTTTCAACTCGTTCGATTCAGGCGACGGAAAATTCGAGGGATCGGTTCTCGTGCCAGTCGATGTAAAGGCGCGTTCCGTCCGTGAATTCGATCCCCAATTCCTTCTTGCGATGCCGCCAGATGCGTTTGACCGTTCGGCCTTTGAGCAGAAGCTGCAACCGCCGCTGCTCTTCGGCCAGGGTCATTACGCCGCTTCCAGCGCCATCTTCTGGCCCTTGGCGACGGCGTCTTCGATGGTGCCGACGTTGTAGAACGCCTGCTCCGGCAAATGATCGTACTCGCCATCGACGATCGCCTTGAAGGAGCGGATCGTGTCGGGGAGCTGGACGAACACGCCCGGCAGGTTGGTGAACTGCTCGGCGACGAAGAAGGGCTGCGAGAAGAAGCGCTGGATCTTGCGGGCGCGGGCCACCACCAGCTTGTCGTCTTCCGAAAGCTCGTCCATGCCCAAGATCGCGATGATGTCCTTGAGCGCCTTGTACTGCTGCAGCACTTCCTGGACGCGGCGGGCGACCGAGTAGTGCTCGGCGCCGATGACGTTCGGGTCCATGATGCGCGAGGTGCTGTCGAGCGGGTCGACGGCCGGGAAGATCGCGAGCGCAGCGATGTCGCGCGACAGCACGGTGGTGGCGTCCAAATGCGCCATCGAGGTCGCGGGCGCTGGGTCGGTCATGTCGTCGGCCGGCACGTAAATCGCCTGCACCGAGGTGATCGAGCCCTTGTCGGTCGAGGTGATGCGCTCCTGCAAATTGCCCATCTCCGACGCCAGCGTCGGCTGGTAGCCCACGGCGCTCGGAATACGGCCGAGCAAGGCGGACACTTCGGAGCCGGCCTGGGTGAAGCGGAAAATGTTGTCGATGAAGAGCAGCACGTCCTTGCCTTCGACGTCGCGGAAATACTCGGCCTGGGCGAGGCCGGTCAGCGCGACGCGGGCGCGGGCGCCCGGCGGCTCGTTCATCTGGCCGTAGACCAGCGTGCACTTCGAACCGGCGGTCGAGCCCGTCTTGGGGTCGACGTTCACCTTGGACTCGATCATCTCGTGATAGAGGTCGTTGCCTTCGCGGGTGCGCTCGCCGACGCCGGCCAGCACGGAGTAGCCGCCATAGGCCTTGGCGATGTTGTTGATCAGCTCCTGCATCGTGACGGTCTTGCCGACGCCGGCGCCGCCGAACAGGCCGATCTTGCCGCCCTTGGTGTAGGGGCAGAGCAGGTCGATGACCTTGATGCCGGTGACGAGGACTTCGGCCGCGCCGGCCTGCTCGACGAAGGTCGGGGCTTCGCGGTGGATCGACGACATGTTGGTGCTGTCGATCGGGCCGGCTTCGTCGATCGGCTCGCCGACGACGTTCATGATGCGGCCCAGGCACGCCGGACCGACGGGGACGCGGATCGGCGCGCCGGTGTCGATCACTTCGGCGCCGCGCACGAGGCCCTCGGTGGTGTCCATCGCGATGGCGCGCACGGCGTTCTGGCCCAGATGCTGCGCCACTTCGAACACGAGGCGGACTTCCTTGCCGGTCTTGGCGTCGACGTTCTTGGTCTCCAGCGCGTTCATGATCGCCGGCAGGTCGCCGTCGAACTCGACGTCGACGACGGCGCCGATGACCTGGGAGAGGCGGCCTTTGGCGTTGGCTTTGGTCGGGGCTACGGACATGGTTCGGTCTCTTTCTCTAAGCGGATCAGACGGCGGAGGCACCGGAGATGATCTCGATCAGCTCCTTGGTGATCTGCGCCTGACGGGTACGGTTCATCTGGATGGTGAGGGCCTTGATCAGGTCGCCGGCGTTGCGCGTGGCGTTGTCCATCGCGGTCATCTGCGCCGCGAAGAAGCCGGCCTGGTTGTCGAGCGCCGCGGCCATCAGCTGGACAGCGATGTTCTGCGGTAGCAGGGCTTCGAGGATCGTGCTCTCGTCCGGCTCGTATTCGTAGAACGCGGCGGTGGCGTGCTCGCCGGGCTCGACCGTCGCCGGGATGAGCTGGCGCGCCGTCGGGGTCTGCGTCACGACCGATTTGAATTTGCTGGAGATCAGCGTCACGACATCGACCTCGCCGGCCATGTACATGTCGATGATCTTTTTCGCGATCGGGCGGATCAGCGCGAGATTGGCGGACTTCACGCCCATCTCGTAATTCTCGACGAAGCGCGCGGCATGGGTGCGGCGCAGCTGGTCGCGGCCCTTGCGGCCGATGGTGATGATCTTCACGTCCTTGCCGTCGGCGATGAGCCGGGCGATGCGGTCGCGCGCCATGCGCACGATGCCGGAGTTGAAGCCGCCGGCGAGGCCGCGATCGGACGTCGCCACCACGATCAAGTGACGCTGGTCCTTGCCGTTGCCGGCCAGCAGCAGCGGAGCGTCGGGGCCCGAAGCGCCGCCCGCGAGGTTGGCGATGACGGCGTTCATCCGCGCCGCATAGGGGCGCGCGGCTTCGGCGGCCGATTGCGCGCGGCGCAATTTCGCCGCCGCCACCATCTGCAGCGCCTTGGTGATCTTCTGCGTGGACTTCACGCTTCCGATCCGTGTGCGCATTTCCTTGACGGTTGCCATGACCGGTCGGTCTTCCTTTAGGCCGCGAAGGTCTTGGCGAAGTCGGCGAGGGCTTCCTTGAGCATACCTTCGAGCGCCGGCGTCAGCGCCTTCTCCTTGCGGATGCCTTCGAGGAATTGCGGATAGCTGGTCTTCAGCTTGCTCAGCAGCCCGTCCTGATAAGCGCCGACCTTGTTGACCGGGTAGGGATCGAGATAGCCGCGCGTGCCGGCATAGATCACCGCCACCTGCTCTTCGACCGCGAACGGCTTGTACTGCGGCTGCTTCAGAAGCTCGGTGAGACGTTCGCCGCGCGCCAACATGCGCTGGGTCGAGGCGTCGAGGTCGGAGCCGAACTTGGCGAAGGCGGCCATCTCGCGATACTGCGCAAGCTCGCCCTTGATCGGGCCGGACGCGGTCTTCATCGCCTTGATCTGGGCCGACGAGCCGACGCGGCTCACCGAGATGCCGACGTTCACGGCGGGACGAATGCCCTGATAGAACAGATCGGTTTCCAGGAAGATCTGGCCGTCGGTGATCGAGATCACGTTGGTCGGGATGTAGGCCGCGACGTCGTTGGCCTGGGTCTCGATGACGGGCAGGGCGGTCAGCGAACCGTTGCCATTGTCGTCGTTGAGCTTGGCGGCGCGCTCCAGCAGGCGGCTGTGCAGATAGAACACGTCGCCCGGATAGGCTTCGCGGCCCGGCGGGCGGCGCAGCAGCAGCGACATCTGGCGATAGGCGACGGCCTGCTTGGACAGGTCATCATAGATGATCAGCGCGTGCATGCCGTTGTCGCGGAACCACTCGCCCATGGCGCAGCCGG